>ENA-OWNT01000153-OWNT01000153.1-seawater-metagenome-genome-assembly--contig:-NODE-153-length-202585-cov-7.632894_pt1 | contig 202585 bp, 193 predicted proteins | sample MGYA00238136_ERZ651165 | MGnify/ENA primary metagenome ERZ651165 (study PRJEB26861, sample SAMN08777766) | seawater metagenome | isolation source: coastal seawater | place: USA: Florida | collected...
GAAGTGTGATCGCGGCTTCCATTTTAAAGAGTCGCGGGATTCACAATGTCATCGATATAGCCGGAGGAGTAGATGCAATGAAAAAATCGGGCCTTCCATTGACCGATTATGTGTGTCCAACTACTATGCTATAAGTTGTTTGATTTTTGTTTCATTTTATTGGACACAACAAGGAAGAGCGGGACAGGATTGCCCGCTCTTTTCTTTTCGTTATGTAACATTAGTTACTGTACAGGACATAGGGAAGCTATAATTTTATACTGAATTTAAAGAATGAAATTATGACAACTGAAGAGAATCAACAATTTAGCATGCCGCGAATAGGGGATAATGCTCCCGATTTTGAAGCAGTGACTACCAAAGGAAAGATAAAACTATCCGAATATGCCAAAGACAAGTGGATAGTGATGTTTTCACATCCGGCCGATTTTACACCGGTTTGCACTACCGAGATGAGTGGTTTTGCCGAACATCAGAAGGAATTCCAGGCAATGAACACCGAATTGCTTGGCTTAAGTATTGATAGTATTCATGCTCACCTGGCATGGGTGAACAATGTGAGGAAAAATACAGGGGTTTACTTCGATTTCCCGATCATAGCAGACATCGATATGAAAGTAGCTAAGCTTTATGGAATGCTGCAACCAAACGAAAGTGAGACCGCTGCGGTGAGAGCCGTTTTCTTTATCGATCCGGCCAAAAAGATAAGACTTATCATGTACTACCCTCTTAATGTGGGAAGAAATATGGAAGAGATCTTAAGAGCCCTTGAAGCCCTTCAAATATCTGATGATTATAAAGTGGCTTTACCGCTAAACTGGAAAAGAGGTGACAAGGTAATAGTACCGCCACCAAAGACTCTTGCTGAAATGGAAGATCGGATCAACGATGATACAGTAGAGAAAGTTGACTTCTACCTGGCTAAAAAGGAGCTGGTGTAGAAGGGTTTTTATGTTAGGTTTAATGAAGCAGCCTGAAATACGGCTGCTTCATTAATAATTTGTAAACACACCAAAAATAAATTACTTATGTTTTTTAAATCACTCTTAGGTACTGCTTCGGGGTCAACTTCAAACAGTATTCGAATTTTAAACACCCCCGAGTACAAAGCAGCGATCTCCAAGGGAAAAGTACAATTAGTGGATGTTCGAACCCCAAACGAATACCGGGCAGGACATATCCCCAACGCTATGAATATCGATTATTTCCAACCTCAGGTCTTTGCTGAAAAAGTTGCAAAACTGGACAAGAACAAAGCCGTGTATATTTATTGCCGATCCGGATCCAGAAGCAGAGGCGCTGCAGCACAACTGATTAAATTGGGTTTCACAGAGATCTACGACCTAAAAGGTGGTTATATGAAATGGAACTAAACACACAATTATGAAAACACTCGCATTTCTATCTGCATTACTACTATTGATGGGTTGTAATTCAACCCAAAACGATCCCTACCAGGCAGTGTTGAGCCCAACAATGATTTCGGTTTCCGAACCTGAACACCCGGGCAAAGCGTTAATGGAACAATATTGCTATGCCTGCCATGATGCTACTACAGCCGAGGTGGACAGAATTGGCCCACCAATAATCGCGATAAAGAAACACTATATTACTGAAGGCACGACCAAAGAAGGATTTACAACAGAAATGCTGGCCTGGCTTGATGAACCCACTGAAGCCAATGCAAAAATGTTTGGCGCGGTCCAGCGATTTGGCGTGATGCCAAAGCAAATATACCCGGAAGACGCCATTAGGCAGATCTCTGAGTATATGTACGATTATGAGATCGAACAGCCCGCATGGTTTCAAACCCATATGAAACAGCAAATGAAAAAAGGTATGGGTAATTGTACCGAAAGCTGTTCGGGGAATTGCCAGGGAAATCATTCTATGAAAGGTAAGGGTAACGGCCAGGGAATGGGAAAAGGTATGCGAAAATCCCGTGGATGAAAAAGAAAAGATTTTAAATGAGTTCCAACATTTGAAAGCGCCTGTTTTATAGACAGGCGTTTTTCTTTAGTATAAAATTTAAATACCTTTAGAGTGCCACCAAAGTTAAGTTGGATGCAAATAAGATGGAGGACACAAAGAAACTAATCGCAAAATGGTTTGAAGCCTGGGAATCGGGCAACTATAAAGACATCCCGGTTACTCATGATTTTAAGCATACGAGTCCGTATGGGACAATAGCCGGTAAAGACGCTTATTTAGCCCTGGTAGCAGCTAATGAGGATAAATTTTTAGGACATACGTTTCAAATTCACGACGCCTTATACGGTAAAACAACTGCATGTGTTCGGTATACCGGAGAACGAGGTGATTTTTCGCTGGACGTAAGCGAATGGTATAAGGCTGATGGCAATAGAATTAGGGAGATCATTTCGTATTACAATATTGAAGGGGAGGGAGAGATCCAATTATAGGTGACGCAGCAGTAAGATATAATCGTCCTTTTTTCACTTCCCGTTCCATCCTTTATTTAAAATCCTATATTTAGAGTAACCAAATTAAAATCTTTTCGTCCTTAATGAAATCAATTACCCTTCATTGAAAATAAGCGTTGCCAGATATTACTACTTAATTTTTACCATACTTTTATTAGGATGTTCTTCTCCTAAATTAATGTCGTATAAAGAGTTTTCGGAAATTGATAATTTTAATTTACCGAAAATACTTCACCTGAACTCAGCCAACCGGGAGGTTTTATATTTCGGTACCTATCATTCTAATTCGGTAAACGACTCATTGTTTACACTAATTGAAAAGCGATTCTCTCAATTCGATCCAACCTTTGTATTGCATGAAGGTGGCAGTAATTGGCCTATATTTAAAGATAGAGATAGTACCATCGCGCAGTCTGGAGAGCCTGGATTTATAATACACTTGGCCAAAGAAAACAATATTCCTTTTGAATCGATAGAACCTGAAGAAGAGTTAGAATACGGCTATTTACTGAATAAATTCAAACTCAACTGGGTTGTTTTGATGTATATGTGCCGTCAAATCGATAATCAACAAAGATTGGCAAAAGCGTATGGCACTACCGATGAACAATTCGTTCAGAACATGAATTATTTTTTTAGGATGTTAAAGGACAAGGGATTACCTCTCAATAAATACCAGCTGGAATTCACCTATTGGAAGCAAGTATACCAAGAACAACTGGAAAGAAAATTGGAGTGGAGAAAATTTGATCCAGACATATACTATCCGAATAAGTATCTCACTAAACTCAACGAAGTAAATCGGGCCTCGGATGAGTTTAGAAACTTGTATATGATCGATAAAATTGTACGTGCTTCAGAAACATATAATAAGGTTTTTGTACTAGTAGGAGGAGGACATCTGGTGGTACAGGAAGAATTATTAAAACATAAATTCAGCCAATAAGGGTTTTTAGGATAGCTTATGACGGTTTTGTGCTTTAAACTGCCCCAACGATAACTGCCTGTAGGGTTGACCAAATCCTTCGTGCAGACTTTTAACCACCCAGTAAAAACTCTTGACTTCAATTACCAAAATTTATTAATTTTAAATGAAATACGATATAGATGATTGTAGCGGCATTTATTTTTATAGTCCTTGGAATTTTAATAAAATACGGAAAGTTGTATTTCCTTATTGCCGGGTATAATACACTTCCGAAGGAAGAAAAAGAGAAATACGATATTGAAGGGATATCAACACTGTTTCGAAATGTGATGTTCGGGATGGCAACGATGATCTTTTTGGGATACTTTATTGAAAAAATAACCGAAATTCCACATCTCCTGGATTATTTCTTCTGGGCTTCGATGATCATTGGTGTCCCCTACTTGTTAATAGCGGCAAATTTGAAAAAGTATAAAAGATCCAATTGAATTTTCTCACCTGCCCGAAATTGTATCCCTATTATCCGGTGTTAATAATATTTCAATTTACGGACCGTATATCTGCGAAAGCACGTGTAATTTTGGAACAAACCTTTACAAAATCTGGAGTTTAAAGCGTACGAAAATCTTTTAAAGAGTATACGGTTATTGCAGAATTTACCACTAAATTCGAACCTTCTAATTTACCTTGTTATTAGCCACAACCGGATGTCGGGAAAAAAGCACTTAAATTTGGCGTGAAATAAAAATTATGAAGAGATACTTAACAGTAGACGACATAACCGACATCTTACATAAATCCAAACAAAGAGGGGTTGGGTTTCTCTTATCAAAACTAAACATCTTCGGCTTAAAACGCACCGAGAAAACATTCGATCAATTAGATTATAAAAGTGCAGATTGGTGGATTGTACCAAAAGTGATAGAGCGCTGGAATAAATTGACCACAGGAAACGCAGATATGGATTACAAAGAGTTTTTTGTAACTAATTATCTGCAAAACAAAACCGGGCTTAAATTGATATCTCTAGGAAGCGGAGCCAGTCATCATGAGATCGAACTGGCCAAATACGAAAATTTTGAAGAAATTATCTGTATTGATATTGCCAAGAACAGATTGTTAGAAGCCGAAGCTAAGGCACATGACCTCAATTTGAAAAATATAAAATTTATCTGTGCAGACATTAACAATTATGAAATACCCAAAGAGTATTTTGACGTGGTTTTCTTTCATGCGTCTTTACATCATTTCGACCAAATTGAGAATTTTGTAAAAACCACAATTAAGGACAGTTTAAAATCAAATGGTTTATTGGTTATAAATGAATTTGTAGGAGCAACCCGCTTGCAATTCCCAAAACATCAAATTGCAAAGATCAACGAAGCCTTGCGAATCATCCCTAAAAAGTACCGAACCCGATACAAGTCTAATTTATTAAAAAGCAGATACTACGGATCGGGTATTTTTAGAATGATAGTCGCAGATCCTTCCGAATGTATTGATTCTGCTAGTATCTTACCCACTATACACTCAAATTTTGAAACTGTCCTGGAAAGACCCTATGGCGGGAATGTTTTGATGAGTGCATTAAAGGATATCTCACACCATTTCGTGGAATTAGATTCGGAAAAAAGTAAGGTATTGGACGAACTTTTTCTTTTAGAAGATGAATATTTAACCAATCATGATTCAGATTTTGTATTTGGGATCTATCGTAAGCCCTAGCCGGGTTCTGAACTGTTGAGGGTCTATCCATTTATCTAACCTTCGATTTAAAAATTATCTAACAAGATCTTCTCTATTCCATTAGTTTAAATTATTAAGGTGTAAATTTTACGGGTAAATTAATGAGCAAAAATTAAATTAGTGTTAAACTTAAGTATATTTCTAAACGATTGTTTAGTTTTGTATTGAATTTAATTTCACAATGCCAAGAACAAAGAAATATAATGAGCAGGAAGTGATTGAGAAAGCTATGAATGCGTTCTGGCATCACGGGTATGAAGCCACTTCTATGCAAATGCTTGAAAAGGAAATGGGAATTAACAAATTCTCCATCTATTCTAGTTTTGGCAATAAAAACGGGGTTTTTCTGGAAAGTTTGAAATGTTACAAACAGAAATTAAATGTTCTGCTAATCACCTTAAAAAATTCTAATAAGGGCGTAAACGGCATCAAGGAATATTTCTACGATTTTATCGAATTTTCAAAGGAAAATGAAATTGGGAAAGGATGCCTGATCACCAATACCGCCAACGAAATTTCACAGGATGCGGATGACTCGATCAAAGAAGCCTTGTATAGTTTTACTGAAAATGTGAGATCTGTTTTCGCCCTGGTATTGAAACAAGATGCTACTAAGGATCAGGCAACCGTTGAACAACAAGCAGATTACTTAATTATTTCGATGTTTGGCTTATCCTCGGCCACACGAATTTTTACCAAAACACAATTAGACAATTATATACAGAACATATTTATTAACCTTTAATATTTTTTTAAACTGTATCTAACCATTTGGTTAGATATGATATTATTAACATAAAAAATCTAAGCTATGAGTACAATTGAAGCGAATACTCCATTGAAAATCCACACAGTAGAGACAGCCCCTGAAGAAAGTAAGGCCTTACTTGAAAAGTCTAAAAAGGCGTTTGGCTACATCCCCAATCTACATGCGGCATTAGCAGGCGCCCCAGGGTTGTTGGAAGCCTATCAGAATATCCACCAGTTATTTGTAAACTCTTCCTTTAACAATGACGAATTAACCGTCGTTTGGCAGTCGATTAATGTTGAACACCAATGTCATTATTGTGTTCCGGCACACACTGCTATTGCAAAAGCTATGAAGGTAGACGATGCTATTACCGATGCACTGCGAAATAAAACCGAACTACCCTCATCCAAACTCGAAGTGTTGCGAGATACCACCTTATCTGTGGTTAGAAATCGGGGGAATATATCGAAAGATGAAATTCAATTGTTTTATGATGCGGGATTTACCCAAAGACAATTGTTAGAGATCATTCTGGGGGTAGCTCAAAAAACAATTAGTAATTACACAAACCATATTGCCGAAACCCCTATGGACCAAGCATTTGAGAAATATGCCTGGGATTAGTGATCGAGAAAGGTGCTGGAGCTTACATCCAGCACCTTCTTTCCATACATTTTATTAAGAAATATTATAATCTAAACAATGTTTTCCAATCTAAGTAATAAAACGCTCGCGCTGCACTTATTCCGAATCTCATTCGGAATTAATTATTTCTTTCACGGCATAGTGCGAATCCCCCACCTCGACTCCTTCGTTGATAGTATGCAAAATACCATGCGAGACACGCCATTGCCTCAGTTTTTGGTTACCCCCTTAGCCTATGGTATTCCCTTTGCTGAGATCATCGTTGGCTTACTTTTAATTCTCAATATTAAAACCAAAGAAACCCTGGTAATCACTATAGCCTTAATGAATATCCTGGTTATAGGAAGCTCATTCGCACAGAAATGGGATCTGGTAGGATTACAGGCCACCTATATTGGTTTCTTATTCCTACTCCTATATTTTACCAGTGACAAAAATGAATCCATTCAAAAAATAAAAATCTAACCCCATTAAACTATACAGATGAAATATAAAACTATTGCCATAGCATCGGGTCTATTGTTACTTTTAACAAGTTGTAACAACCCTTCAGAAAAAGAATTAAAAGAAACTAAAACCTTTAGCGAACCCGCGATCACATTTCAAAATAAAGGTCATGAGCTCATCTATAAGCTGATTGAGAAAGTAGGAGACTACCAAACCCTTAGAAATAAAAAGGATGTGGTGTATACCTACACCTATCGCGTACCCGACGGGAAGACAGATGTATCCACCGAAAAATACATCTTCGATGGTGAATTATCTTATGGTGAGTACAAGCAACACCAGCGAACCTTACCGTATTTAGAGGGAACCATGGAACAAGGATTTAACGGCCAAGAATTCTGGCTGAAACTAAATGATAAAACAATAACCGACACTACAGCGCTAAAACGGGTTGCGTTTGCCAGACCTACCAATTTCTATTGGTTTACTATGTTTCAGAAGTTATTGGACCCCGGCTTGAACTACGAATACCTCGATAAAAAAACTATCGGACCGAAAACTTACGACATTGTTAGCATTTCGTTCGAGTCTAAAAACAACAGGCCAACAGATATCTATCAGCTTTATATAAATGAAGAAAGTGGCCTGGTAGACCAGTTTTTATTTACCGTAGCCGATTTTGGTGTGATCGAAACGCCCTTTTTAATGCAACTTGAATATGAGCAAATTGAGGATCTTTTAATACCTACCAAACGGAAGTATAAAAAATCAAATTGGGATGCTCTTGTTACTAACGACCCCTGGATCGAAGTTAGTTGGACCAACATTAAATTTAACAACGGATTAAGCCCGGAAGATTTCGAAAAATAGCCGGACATACGGCTTAACGATCTCCCAATAATCTCAATTTATTTATAACAATATAAATCCACTTCCTTTATATCGCGATAACGGATGTTACCTTTACCATCCTATTCGAAAATGCTTAACTTTAGAGTCGATAAGTATACTATTTTAGACCCTAACGTGAAATATAAATGAAGGCTTTGAGAATTATCCCAATAGGAGGAATTAGTAGAGAACGGTTTTTTCTTCTTTTTCTCTTCGGAAGTATTTTGCTTATCCTTGGCAAGGATATACTGCATGCTGTAGTTGCCGATTATGATTTTTACTTTTCAGAATCTTTACTTTTCGGTTCGTTCTGGCTGTTGTTCATCCCATTCATAGTGTTAAATTACCGGGTATTAAAGGGAAATTACCCACTGAATAAAATAGTTCTCCCAATAGTTTCTGGTTTTTTGCATATTTCGGCATATGCATTACTGGTGTTTTCGGTTTCAGCAATCTTCTTTAACCATACTTTCAACCCGGGCGCTGTTTTTGCAGAAACTTTGTCAGATCACGGGCTCACTTGCCTTGTTATTTATGGGTTAGTAACTTTCTTTTTTCTGAATTTCAAACAGCCTACACAAGAAATTGGGGGAAATTTGAAGAAGATAAGAGTAACCCACAGAAATCAGATTAAACTACTTTCGCCCGAAGAGATCTTGTATGTAAAATCTGAACGGCCTTATGTTGCCATCGTCACCAGGGAAAAGAAGTTTCTATACAACAGTACCTTGAGAGAGATTATGGAGAAATTGCCCAGCGGTACATTTAGACAAATACATAAAAGCACTATCATTAATCTGGACCAGATACGATCTTATCAATCGAGAAAAAATGGAGATTATGATGTCCTGATGAAAAATAACGACATGCTAAGAGTAAGTCGCAATTTCAATTCCTTCTTCAGGTCTGCATAAAAGTGCCCCAGACAGACCAAAAAGTACTCATTTTAGCCTATTTTGTTTGGACAGCTATATTCCTTTAGGTTTATTTATCGGAAATAATAATTGGATCTTTATATGAGAACTTTTTTATCAATATTAGTCTTCACTGTTTTATTGTCGTCCTGTTCCAATGCTCAGCAAAAAATAAAGCCTAAACTTGTTGGTGCTCCCTGCGAAGGATGTGAAGCCATATTCGAATATGGTGATAGAAAACTCACCAACACAGATACGCTACCCGACTTCAACAAAAAGGGCACAAAAATAAAAGTTGAAGGAACTATATACGAGACGGATGGAAAGACACCCGCTAATAATGTCGTCCTTTACATTCACCACACCGATCTGGAAGGCTTGTATACTCCTGCGGCAGACGCCAAAGGTTGGGCAAGGAATCATGGCTACAATCGTAGCTGGCTGAAGACAAACAAGGATGGAAGATATTCCTTCTACACCATTTTACCCGCTCCATATCCCAGTCGGTCCGAACCGGCACATATTCATTATGAGGTTTTAGAACCTAACGGCAAATATTATTATCTGGAAAGCTGTTATTTTGAAGCAGACAGTCTGTTAACCGGTAAGGAAATAAATCCAAAGTCGCCTAGAGGAGGAACTTCTGGGGTTCTAACTTTTCGGAAAGAAGGAGATCTTTTGATTGGAACTAGAGATATCATTTTAGGCAAAAACATTCCGGGTTATGAATAATGTCTCTTTCTTACTCTTGTTGCTACTTGTACTTTCTTCTTGTAATAGGAATCGCACAACCGAATTTCAGCAAGCTGCTATGACAAAATCTTCGCCTACGGATGTTCATATTAATAGTGATACACTAAGGTTAGATATGTCCCGATCGATCATTCATTGGAAAGGCACCAAAATGAAAGGTCTGGGCAAGCACGAAGGGCAGATCGAGTTAGAAGATGGATTCTTCACAATAACGAATAGCCTATTAACAGGGGGGCATTTTATAGCCAATATGAACTCCATAGAAGTTACAGATATTCCGGCACATGAACCCGTCCCCAGACGACGATTTAACGATCATATGAAAAGCGAGGATTTTTTCGATACTGCAACCTACCCCGTTTCAAAATTCGAAATTACCGGAATTCAATATAAAACAACCAACAGCCTGATCATATCCGGAAATCTAACCCTCAAAGACATTACACGGAACATTAGTTTTGCCGCAAACTATAAAGAAAAAACTTTTGAAACTGGTTTCACCATCGATCGCTTTCAATGGAATATTGGATACGAAGGAAGTTGGGTGGATAAGACTTTGGTAGACAAGGATATTGTTTTAGAAATACAGTTATTCACAGAATAAAAATTATCTTCAGCCAAGACAATTACAAAGACCATATAATATCGTTTTATGCAGTATAGTATCAAAGCAAGCTCCATCTCAAATAGTAACGCTTCTGTAAAAATTAAGAATTCGGGTATAGCATTTGGGATCACGTCTCAAACGGAAGAACTTTTACCAAACCCCGCCGAATTATTCCTGGGTTCATTCTCGGCCTGTATACTTAAGAATGTGGAACGTTTTTCGCACTTCATGAAGTTTACCTACTCTAAGGCCGAATTAGTAGTTCACGCCACACGCCTGGAGAAACCTCCCAGAATGGACGAGTTACAATATGAATTGAGAATTTACAGTTCGGATGACGCTATAAATATTGATCTGCTAAAGAAGAATATCGAAAAATTTGGAACGATCTTTAATACGGTAAAAGCTTCATGTTCTGTTGAGGGTGAGGTAATAATAATATCAGAATAACTGCATTTTCCAATTACAGCGGAGGGTGAACCTTAACTTACGTCTATGCACGATCACCGTGTAACCTTATGGCTAACCTACCTTATTATTTAAATCGGCTTCCTTATCATCGTTTGTACTGCCGCTAACTAGCAGGAATTAGATTAAAATTCAAAAATATTTTATTTTATTAGGATTCCTTACTATATTTGACTCGCAATAGTGCGTATTACTTTTAAAACTTCAAGAAATGAGTAAATCAATTTTTTATCACGCGGGATGTCCCGTATGTGTAAGTGCCGAGAATGACATCCTTAATTTAATTGGGGCCGAAAATGTTGAAGTAGTCAACATCGGGGAAAACAGAGCACGAATAAAAGAAGCCGAAGAAGCAGGTGTAAAATCGGTTCCTGCCCTGGTAACACCAAATGGTAATGCCCTCCACATCAACTTTGGCGCATCCATGGAAGACGTAAAAGGATAATTTTTTAATTCATTTAGTTAGGACTCCTATTTATCTAAGAGTCCTAACTCTTAACACCAGATATCAGATGAAATAACGGCCAGGGAATGTAAATTCTGCCACATTGAACATGCCGATGAAAATACAATGCAATCTATTTTACAGCATGGATTTGCGATTATTGAAATGGAAAATTGTACATAATTTAATTAGGATTACTAACTTAGCCTGTCGAACCTAATTGGACAGGCTTTTTTATGGAAGAAAGCACTTTTAACCCCGAACAACAACAAAAGGATATCTCGAGTAAGATCGTTGCCGGTATGGAACGTATTTCGGAGGTGTTTAAGATCCTTTTATGGGATAAAGCAAAACAGGTTGGTTTAAGTCCTATACAAATTCAGATCCTTATTTTCTTAGCCTTTCACAAAAGAGAATTATGCAACGTAAGTCATCTTGCCAAAGAGTTTAATGTTACAAAACCAACCGTTAGTGATGCCGTTAGAATTTTAGATAAAAAAGGATTCATCTTAAAGGACTTTTCATCTGCAGATAGTCGTAGCTATACCATTATTTTATCCGATCTGGGGATCGAATTAGTTTCTAAAACATACGATTTTTCAGATCCTTTAAAAACTCAGGTAAAAGGGTTATCACCTGTAGAATTACAGAGCTTATTTCGCACATTAAGTCAATTGATCTATAAATTGAATCGCGTGGGTATTTTGTCTGTACAGCGAACGTGTTTTGGCTGTACATTCTATACAAAGAACAACGATATTCACTATTGTAATTTGTTGGAAGTAGAATTACTTAATGAAGATATCCGTATAGATTGCCCCGAATATATTGAGAAATAAGTAGCAAAGCGAGGATAAAATTGGTCTGGATTTTGGAAAATCAAATATCTCTCCTACTTTTAATATAGCAATTACATCACTGGTTATCTATAACAACCTATATTTCCTTAATAATCCAATTACATATACCATGTCGTTTCCTAAACCTGTAAAACGCGCAACCGTAATAAAAACCATTACAACCTTATCATCTTTTATCGTGGTGTTAATTGCCGCGCCCCGGATGGACGCCCCTAGAGTAATTGGTGACATTGAGTTCACCACTAAAACAGGGGGTTATGGTTTAACAAATTTAGGCTGGTTATTGCTCATCCTTGTACCTGTTTCAACCTATTTGCTTACAAGTCTCATTTTAAAACTATGTGCAAATAAAAATGCCTAAACTGCAAAATTCCAACCAACACAAAATAAATCTACAATTTTTAAGCTGCCAATTTGGACATAAATTTTTATGTAAATCCTATTTAATGGCTTTATAACCGTATTGTATTTCATTAAGTTAAGAGTGTGATCAATTAAAAATTAATATCTTTAATTTAACTAACCAGTGATGATCAAATTTTTCAGTAGCATAAGAAGGAATCTACTTTCTGAAGGGAAAACAGCTAAGTATCTTAAATATGCCATTGGTGAAATAGTACTAGTGGTCGTTGGTATCTTGATCGCTATTAGTTTAAACAACTCCAACCAACAGAAAAATCTGAAGGAGAATGTGGACAATCAACTTAGTTTGCTAAGGCAATCTGTTTATCGGGACAGCTTGTCATTTAGTGGTTTGATTCAATACAACACAAAGCAGGCTAATAATTTGAAGCGATTGATCCAGTTGATGCAAACTTCGATGGACGAAGCAAAATGCAAAGAATTTATTACAAATTTCAATCAACTCATAGAGGTACGCACCAATATTGCGGATCGATCTATTTACGACGAAATGGTGAATTCGGGTGCATTCAGTAAGATTGGCGAACAGAATTTAAAATCGCAGATTGCCAATTACTACCAGTTATCCACACATTTCGATGAAATTATTTGGATGCATGTTAAAGATTTCCGCGCTTTCAATAATCAAGTATCCATGGATGGAACTATTTCCAAGGCTTATATGGATGAAAATTTGTCTTTTAGCGAACAGGAACGATGTGCCTATTTCAATTCTCTCGTAGAGAACGAAGAAAAGAAAAGAATGCTGGAAAATTTATTTTATTCGGGTATCTCTACTTACGAGCAAATTAATAATCTCTATTCAGTTCTCATTCACCGAGTGATGACCGGCTTACCAGAGCATAATGAATAGTTAGTATGTATGCAAAACTTCTCTAACCTCAATACGAAGATCAATCACAATTAGCTCTAATTGAACCTTTACAATGATAAAATTTTTTAGAAGGATACGTCAACGATTACTTTCAGAAAATAAGATTAGTAAATACCTCTTATATGCCATAGGTGAAATAGTGCTTGTAGTGATAGGGATCTTAATTGCCCTCGCTATAAATAACAGCAATCAGAGGCGGGTGATCGAGGAAAAAGAACAAGTTTACCTAAAGGGATTAAAAGAAGAATTTGAAACCAGTAAAACTAAATTAACTGTACTCATAGATATTAACAGAAAGAATTTAAGGGAGGCGAAAAAACTCATTGGGTATGCTTCAGATAGTAATAAGTTACCCGATGAAGCATTGTTTTCCGAAATACTATTTAACACCTTTTCCCCCGATATTTCTTTTAATCCAAACAACTCCCTCCTGGATGAAATAATAAATTCGGGTAGTTTAAAGGATATTTCCAACACCCGACTTAGAGTGAGATTGACCAATTGGATCTCCACGATTGAAGATGTTTCGAAACAGGAACAAGAACTTGCCATCCAACGAGAAAAGGTTCTTGATATTTTTAGACGAAATGATAACAGTTTAAGAACCATTTTAGACTTGACGGGTGTAAATAAGGACATTGGGATTGAGAAAATGAAGCAGCCGGAAAGTAACCTGAAACTTCTTGATTCCAGAGAATTTGAGAACAACATTTTAATGTTCATACTCACCAGTAAGGGAACGGAGGAAGCGCATTACCTCCCCTTGATGGATGAATTGAATACTATTCTGGATCTAATCGATAAAGAAATACAATAATCAACTGTAAAACTTGCAGTAATAGATTAGCGATATGGATGAATGTATTCCATGTTTTGCCTGCGGTGCAAGATCGCCCAAAATTGAGGGCGAATGTCATAAATATATGTTGTCATCTCCGGGTTGCTGGGCCATGTTCGGGGAAGTCATGGCAAAAGAATACTCACATCCATTGTATTGGAAAGGCCATCAATTCACTGTTGATGCCTACGCTGTGCAACATGTGGGTAAGAAAATAGATAAAAGAGCTCTCAATTCGGTACACATACATCTCGCTGCCTTGTACGCTATCTTTGTAGAAGACTTATCACTTGAAGCCGTACCCCAATTTCGTGAACAATTTTCACACTTTTACAAGGGTAAAAACTTGTTGACATGGCTGGATCCCCCCAAGTCATTCGGTCCGCTAACGATCTCCGAACCGTGGAAGAATGATCATCCCGAATTACATTTCGATATCACCAGGCGATGGGCACGATCTGCATGGGAGTCGTGGTCACACCAACACCGCATTATTGCAGACCTGGTTCAACGAATAAGATCATAGGCGGAGAATTTTCAGAAAAAAAAAGAAAAATATTTTGACGATCTAAATATTAATCGTAATATTGCAATGAAGTAATAAATAAAAAAATGGGATTAACAAAAACCGAGATGTTTACCGATGAGCAAAATAAAATTGCTCTCTTTGCCAAAGTTTTTGGCCATCCGGCCAGAGTTTCCATTCTACAGCATCTTTTTAAAACAGATAACTGTGTGTGTGGAGACCTGGTGAATGAGATAGGCCTGGCTCAGCCAACCATTTCGCAACATTTAAAAGAGCTGAAACACCTGGGCCTAATAAAAGGAAATGTAGAAGGAACGAGTGTTTGCTACTGCATTGATCACGATAACTGGGCCGAAATGAAAGCTGTAATGTCCCAATTTCTCAATCAAGACATCACAACAAAGGAAAACTGTTGCTAAAAAATTTGAAATTATTAATTGTATAATCGCAATAAACAAATATAATCATGAACTTATCACAGATTAAATCAATTCTCAAAGAGGTGAATACTATTAGTTTTCAACTGCCAAACGGCGAATTAGTTCCTAGTCATTTTCACGTTACCGAAGTTGGTAAGATCAAAAAGAACTTTATCGATTGTGGCGGTACCGTTAGGAACGAAGAGGTGATAAACTTCCAGCTTTGGGATGCCAACGACTACGATCACAGATTGCATCCGGAGAAACTACTCCATATCATCAATTTATCCGAAAAGGTCCTGGAGCTTCAAAATTCTGAAATTGAAGTAGAATACCAGGGAGAGACTATTCAAAAATTCGGGCTCGATTTCGACGGCGAAAAATTCCTGCTCACAACCAAATTTACCGATTGCCTGGCAAAGGATAATTGTGGTATCCCAGCCGAAAAACAGAAAGTAGCGCTGGCGAACCTCAGTGAAGAACCCTGTTGCTCTCCCGATGGAAATTGTTGCTAATTACTTATCCTATTTACTAAAATATGCACACAGAAAGAGCTCCCCTGTTTCCTGAAATAACGAAACAGATCGAAGCGTTAGACCTCCATTCAATATCGGAGGAACGCAAAGTTGCTTTGCAGCCCTTAATCGATTTTATTCAGGAAAAAGTTACCAAAAAACTGCAGATCCGCCTCAATTTTATCTGTACTCACAACTCGCGAAGGAGCCACCTTTCGCAAGTTTGGGCGCAAACCCTGGCATACCATTACAACCTCAAAAACGTGTATTGTTATTCTGGGGGTACCGAGGCTACTGCACTTTTTCCAAAAATAGCAGATACGCTAACCCTCTCGGGCTTTCAAATTAAAACCCTTTCCCGCAATGAGAATCCGGTTTACAGTATAAAATATGCAGATAATGCTCATCCCGTAATTGGATTCTCTAAAATATTGGATGATGATTTTAATCCGAAAAGTGAATTCGCAGCCATCATGACCTGCAATTCGGCAAACGAAGCCTGTCCATTTGTCCCGGGGGCAGAAAAACGCATCCCGATCACTTACGACGACCCTAAAGAATTCGATAACACACCTCAGCAAGACGAAAAATACCTGGAACGAAGCCTGCAGATCGCTACCGAACTTTCTTATGTTTTCTCTCAAATCAATCTTTAATCGATGGCAACAAAAAAATTGAGTTTTCTGGACAGAAATCTAACCTTATGGATTTTTGTGGCAATGCTGATAGGAGTTGGGCTTGGCTATTTCTTTCCCGGCTTTCCGGAGGTAACTAACTCTTTTAGCAAGGGAACAACCAATATTCCCATAGCAATTGGATTGATACTGATGATGTACCCACCCCTGGCTAAAGTTAACTATGCGTTGTTGCCTAAAGTTTTCAGAAATACCAGGATCCTTTCAATTTCTCTGCTTCTCAATTGGATCATAGGGCCCGTACTTATGTTTTTACTGGCCATTACTTTCTTACGCGACTACCCTGAATATATGGTAGGACTCATTCTTATTGGCCTGGCACGTTGTATAGCTATGGTTTTGGTGTGGAACGACCTGGCCGAAGGAAGCAGCGAATACGGCGCAGGGTTAGTGGCCCTGAATAGTATTTTCCAGGTTTTCGCTTATAGTTTCTATGCGTGGATCTTTATAACCGTGCTACCTCCCTATTTCGGTTTTGAAGGGGCTATCGTAGATATTTCAATTGCAACCATAGCCGAAAGCGTAGCCATTTACCTGGGCATCCCTTTCCTATTAGGAATTTTAAGCAGGCAAATACTGATAAAATTGAAGGGCGAAGAATGGTACACTACTAAATTCATCCCGGCCATCTCCCCACTCACGCTGATCGCACTTTTGTTTACCATTGTGGTCATGTTCTCCCTAAAAGGTGAACTCATTGTGGAGATCCCCTTGGATGTGTTGATTATTGCCATCCCTCTGCTTATTTATTTCACCCTCATGTTCATTATTGGATTTTTTGTGACTAAAGCCTCGGGGGCCACTTACGATAAAACTGCTTCGGTTGCATTTACGGCTGCAGGGAATAATTTCGAATTGGCAATCGCGGTTGCTATTGCTGTTTTCGGACTTAACTCCGGACAGGCATTCGCAGGAGTCATCGGGCCTTTGGTTGAAGTTCCCGCATTAATCCTGTTGGTTAGGGTTTCTTTTTGGCTTCGGAATAAATATTTCAGGAAAGCCTGAATTTAATGCTCAAAACAACACCGTCATTCAATAGCTTCTTAATCGAGAAACTGTACCTTTGTTAGTCTAAATTTTGAGAGCGAATAGGGATGAATTTAACTATCGAAAACATATTATTAGTAGGGTCCTTATTACTTCTCGTAAGTATTTTTGCGGGTAAGACCTCTTATAAATTTGGCGTACCTACCCTCCTGCTCTTCCTTACTATTGGAATGCTGGCAGGTTCTGAAGGAATTGGTGGCATCCAGTTTGACGACCCTAAACTCGCACAGTTTATTGGGATAGTATCCCTAAATTTCATCCTGTTTTCAGGGGGACTGGATACAAACTGGGCATCCGTGAAGCCCATTCTACGGCAGGGAATCGCCCTATCTACCTTAGGTGTTCTATTAACTGCGGTTTCCCTTGGTACCTTTGTATATTATATTACAGATTTTACCATCTATGAAAGTTTGTTGCTAGGCTCGATCGTGTCTTCTACGGATGCCGCAGCCGTATTTTCGATATTGCGATCAAAAAGTATTGCGTTAAAATCTAATCTCAGGCCCACCCTTGAATTGGAAAGTGGAAGTAACGACCCTATGGCTTATGTGCTAACCATCGCATTTCTTACCCTGGTGATCAATCAGGACCAAAGTTTTGTCTCGATCATCCCTATGTTTTTACAACAAATGATATTGGGTGCGATCACGGGACTAGCTTTTGGCTTCTTAAGTAAATACATCATCAACACCATCAAGCTTGACTTTGAAGGGCTCTATCCGGTATTGGTGATCACTCTCATGTTTATAACATTTTCTGCAACCGATTTTATCGGAGGAAACGGGTTTCTAGCGATTTATATCTGTGCAGTTTATTTAGGCAACCAGAACATTATACATAAGAAAACTATCTTAAAAATGTTCGATGGGTTGGCCTGGTTAATGCAAATTGTTTTGTTCCTCACTCTCGGTTTATTGGTTTTTCCATCTGAAATTACTCCTTACATGGGTATCGGACTACTAATTTCGGTGTTCCTCATCCTGGTCGCCAGACCGGTAGGTGTTTTTCTTAGCCTGATCTTCTTCCGAATGAAACTTAGAAGAAGATTCTATATTTCCTGGGTAGGATTACGTGGTGCAGTTCCTATTGTGTTCGCCACCTACCCCCTTTTAGCAGGTATAGATCGCGCACACATGATCTTCAATATTGTTTTCTTTATTTCGGTGACTTCTGTATTAATACAAGGGACCACCCTATCTGTAGTAGCAAAATGGTTGCATGTAGCCTTGCCGATAAAGGCAAAGAAACTTACAGCGACCGATCTGTTATTAGCAGAAAATCCCAAAGCCGAAATGCAGGAAATTATTATTACCCCGGATTGCTCTGCAGTTGATAAGAAAATTGTTGAATTAGGCTTTCCAAAAAATGCCATTATCGCCATGATCATTCGAGGCGACAGTTATATTACTCCAAATGGAGCAACTAAGATCGAAGAGGATGACACTTTGGTTGTTCTTGCTGATAGGTTTGAGGTATTTGACGAAGTTCACAAGGCACTTAGATCGTAACACCAATAGCAATTCCAAATCTGCCGGGCCGTATTTATAACGAAATCATAAAATTGTAATTCAAATCTCTAATTAAATTACATTTGCGGTGTGAAAGATAGCGTAAAACATATAGGCGCCCTCATACTAACGGCAATTTACTGCTACGCAGTAAGTATTGCTGCCAGTGTACCTTTAAATACCGAGTTCCATAATAGCCTGAACTCTCAACAGGGATATAATTTTACCGCCACTTCCCACAACTTACTTTCTCACACGGTTCAATCGGAATTTTCGGTTGAAATTGTAGGGATAGATACCACTCCGGACACCTATGATAATACTCATAATGATCCTACCCTCTCCAATTCAAAAGAATCCGTACTTAGGGCAGAATACACTCAATACAATAATTATTCTGTAAACTTCCTTATAGAACAACGGAAAACAGACCTACTTTTCCCCTACCACTTTTTCTGGTAATCCAATTTAGCAGTCATTCCCTAACAGGGAAATGACTTGGTTTCTTAAGGCTTTGTAATACACATTGCCTGTTCACTCTATACGAATTTTAATAAAATTAAAAATGAAATTGGATTTAGGAACTGCCATTATTGGTGGTATTACTATGTTGGTTATTGTAATTCCCATTTATATGATGATGAGGGGTAGAAAGAAAAAAGAGAAAATGATCTTGCGATCCCTTTTAGAAATAGCCGCGCAAAAGAAGTGCACAATAGATCAACACGAGATCTTGGGTACCAATGCGATTGGGATTGATGAAAATAACCAAATGGTTTTCTTTTACAGACAAACAGAGGACCAGATCATAGAGCAATTTGTCGACCTTAAAGCCATTGAGAGTTGTAAGGTAGTAACAACCCACAGGACTATCAGTAACAAGGGTGTTAAAGAAAAGCTACTTGAACGACTTGATCTTAGGTTTGTGCCTTCCGTTCAGGGGAAAGGCGAAATTATATTCGAATTTTTCAACGCAGATGATAACATTCAATTAAACGGAGAACTACAATCGGCCGAAAAATGGTCTCAACTTATTCACGACCGTTTTATTCACAGGTAGTGATTAAATTTGCCCTGTGTGTAAAAGCACAGGGCTTTAATACCTTATGAATACAGCGATTGGAGGACGGCTTTGACTACGCGTTAGATAGAATTTATTTGTTCAATTATGGACGCAGGGACAAGTTTTGGTGTAAAATTTGCTGCTTTTGGCTACGAACTCATTCTCAATTTACGGTCGACTTGTATCTTTCGGACAAAAAAAAATATATAATGTGATATGGACAAAGTTAATACGTCCGCTGAAATAAGATTATTCAACATAGCTCTTGGGCTCGCCATTTTTACAATTGGATATAATTTAATTGAAGGCTTGTTATCAACCTATTTTGGATATGAAGATGAGAGTCTCGCGCTATTCGGTTTTGGGGCTGATAGTTTTATCGAGGTGATCTCTGGGGTTGGTATTGTGCATATGGTCCACAGAATAAAAAAAAATCCGGAGAGCAGTCGAGACAGGTTCGAAAAGTTGGCACTACAGATTACGGGATTTGCTTTCTATTTGTTAGTACTGGTGTTGCTTGTAACAAGTGTATATAATATCTGGACCGGGCATAAACCAGTGACCACCTTGTTTGGTGTTGTGATCTCTGGCATTTCAATTGTAGTTATGTTGCTGTTGGTACTATGGAAAAAACGGGTTGGAAGACGATTAGAGTCCGATCCCATTATAGCCGATGCAAACTGTACCCTGGTTTGTGTATATATGTCGGTTATATTATTAATAAGCAGCGGAATCTTCGAATTGACCGGCCTTGCCTATATTGATAGTATAGGAACGCTCGGCCTGGCTTATTTTGCCTTTAAGGAAGGAAAAGAATGTTTCGAAAAAGCCAACAGCGAAAAATATTGCTCCTGCGATTAAACTATGACCATAGCTCCAAATGGGCATAAAAAGACATCTATTTTAGGTTTTCTTAAACAATTCCGCTCCAAAGTTTTAATTAACTTGTAACATTATAAAAGCTCCACTAACAGGCTTTTAAATGATCAAATATTCAACCAAAATCTCATAATTCCTCGTGTCATGAAAAAAATAATTCTATCACTCGTTCTAATGATCTGCTCCGTCACTTTATATGCACAAAGTCTCGTTGGGGCTTGGGAAAGGTATTCGACATCCGAAAACGGAGATCGATTAAGAAGTGTGGTCATTTTTGCTGAAGGGTACCAGGTTTTAACCACCTACGATGCCAACACCGGTAAGTTTATTTACACCAATGGGGGCAGTTGGAAACTGGAGGGTGATACAATGACCGAAAAAGTAGAATTCGATACTTCTAATCCCGAAAATGTGGGTAAGGAAGTAAGTTTTCAGGTTAATATTTCTGAAGACGAATTCGCCATTGTTGATCATGACATGAGATTTAAACGAATAGACAAGGGCACGCCGGGAAAATTACAGGGTGCTTGGTTGATGTCTGGCCGAGTTAGAAATGGGGAAACCCAACTGCGCGACACCAGCAGACCAAGGAAAACCATGAAGATTTTATCGGGAACCCGATTTCAATGGATAGCTTATAACACAGAAACAAAGCAATTCATGGGAACAGGTGGAGGAACTTATACTACCGAGGACGGTCGATATACCGAAAATATCGAATTCTTTTCCAGAGACGATTCGAAGGCAGGTTTGAGCTTAGAATTCAACTATAACTTAAAGGATGGTAATTGGCATCACTCCGGATTTTCCAGTAAAGGAGACCCAATGCATGAAATATGGAGTATAAGAGACTGATATACTTCGGTTCAATTTCCAATTTAACTATACTTAGGTGAACGTCACGGGAATAGTCAATTAACGAACTCACAATTTTCTCTTAAAAATAATTACGAATTAAAAATAAGCGTAATTTTATCCTTCACTACGAACCATATTTTCGAATATAAAAATTTCGTTTAGTGGTGTTATCATGAGAATGGGTTCTTTCTTTAAAGAATTGAAAAGCCGAAATGTTCTCAAAGCTGCCCTGGCCTATGTGATCTTTAGCTGGGTCTCCATACAGGCGGCGTCAATCTTATTTTCCATTTTCGACGTATCGAAATTCTGGTTACAATTTTTTGTGATCGTACTAATAGTTGGCCTGAGTATCTGGCTTTCGATCTCCTGGCATTTCGAGATAGGCCCCGGAGGAATAAAACGTATTCGCACCACCGGGACAGAAAAGCCCAGATCCTTTATTCGCCGTTTTTCGGTAAACTATGCCATTCTATTATTAATTACATCCTTGATTGTTTTCTCGTCTCTTTTTATTTATTTGAACATAGACCCGGAAACAAACAAAAACATTGCCACCGTAACTAATACTCCGGAAGTGGAGCGCGAAAAATCGATCGCTGTTCTGGCATTTTTAGATCTTAGTCCGAACCGTGACAACGAATATTTCTCCGATGGTATCAGTGAGGAGATCCTTAATCACCTATCCAAAAATCCGGAACTAAGAATAATTAGCCGAACCTCCTGTTTTTCTTTCAAAAACAAAAACGTAGATGTACGAACCATTGGTAAAGAATTAAATGCCAATTATGTCCTGGAAGGAAGTGTAAGACGGGTGGATAGCAACTTAAGAATTACGGTTCAATTAATACGTGCCCATGATGGCGTCCATTTGTGGTCTGAAACCTATCAAAGACAAATGGCCGATGTCTTCCAGGTTCAGGAAGATATTGCCAGAAATGTAATGCAAAATTTAAATACCAGTCTATTCGGAAAAAAAATAGAAGAAACCCAACCTGGCGCATATACCGCGTTTCTCCAGGCAAAAAACCTCAGCCTTCGTTATACGAAGGAAAGCGCCGATGCCGGCTTGAAACTAATAGACCAATCCCTGGCGATAGATTCTTCTTACGCACCTTCGTGGTTATTAAAGAGTAAACTTCATTTTCAGATAAAGGTGTACACCAACGATTCTGAAGCCTCAAATAAATGCTTATACGCCGCCGAAAAGGCAATTTCCTTAAACCCGGACTATGCCGAGGCCTATGCCTGGTTAGGTAAATTTAGCGTTATAAATTCTAATTTTACCGATGCATTTTCCTATTTCGAAAAGGCCTTGTCCCTTAATTCTGAAAGTAGTGAAGTACTTCGAAATGTATCGTCCTATCCGGCTATTTCTCTGGACGATCGCATCCTGTTGTTGCAACATGCACAAACTATCGATCCACTAGACGCCGGCAATTACAGAATGTTGGCGATCTATTACTTTTTTCAAAGTGAATTTGAACTGGCATTGGAATCCATGGACAACTATTTAAAATATCAACCCTATGGGAATGGGGATCACGGACTTCGCGGTGAGATCTTATCCTGGCTGGGATGTAAGGATGAGGCCATAATGGAAATTGAAAAGGAAGAAGACGAATTTTCTAAAGCATATAGCGACGTAATGGCGTCTCTGGTACTTGAAGCGGAAGATGCAGCCGCAAAAGTTGAAACGAACAAACACCTATTTACAGATGATCAGCCATATCTACTGGCACAAATGTATGCCTACATGAATAAAAAGGACAAGGCCTATCAACTGCTGGACACGGCACTCAATGTAAACGATTATGATATGTACTTTCAGCTAAAGAACGATCCGTACATGAAACATCTTAAAGAAGAGTCGCGTTATAAGGATCTGCTTAAAAAAATGAAGGTCCCAAAAACGCTGGAACTAAAATTAAAACTCCAAACCTAACATAATTCGTTCAACAAGCTTCCCGAGTTTCATTTTATGAATTTCTTCTACAAAGAACCAAAAACCACCACTCTTCATAAGAATGGTGAGTTTTTAACCAGCTCAAAAATTCATTATCTTATCACTTGAAAATTTATTTCGACTGGTTATTGATATATCCACATTTAAACTGAAACCATGAAAGTTACACCCGAACATAACGCTAGAGTTGCGAAACTTACCTTCGCATCCGTCTATCCGCATTACGTGAGTAAAGTAGAAAAGAAAGGAAGAACCAAAGAAGAACTGCATCAGGTGATTACATGGTTAACAGGTTATGATGACGCTAAAATTCTAAAACTGAATGAAGGAAAAGTAACTTTCGAAGAATTCTTTGACGGAGCTACTCTAAATCCCAATGCCCATCTTATTAAAGGAATAATATGCGGATATCGAATCGAGGAGATCGATAATTCCTTAACTCGGAATGTGAGATATCTGGATAAACTAGTGGATGAATTGGCGAAAGGGAGAAAAATGGACAAGATCTTACGCGAAGAACCATAGTAAAATTGCTTATCTTAGTTTGTTAATATAGCGTTGATGAGAACTATCTTCGGCATATTAAATAATCGCATATTTTATCTGAAACATCACATTTACATGAATCTTAAGTTTTTATCTCTATTAGGATTACTTTTAATTTTTAGCTGTAAAGAAAATGGATCTGTAAGCTCCATTCATCCGGAGAACTGGACGAAGCGAACGGCTAAAAATATGGACAAAGACTCGCTTGAATATGGTAAATCCTACCTGTCTATCTACTCTCAGATTTATAGCATTTCGGAACACCGTACGCATGGATTAACCGCCATGGTTAGTATGAGAAATACCAGCGATAAGGACACCATCTACCTGCTGAGGGCAGAGTATTACGATACGCATGGTAATTCAATTCGAAATTATTTTGAAGATCCGATCTTTTTGGCTCCTATGGAAACCACAGAGATCATTATCGATGAAATTGATGTAACTGGTGGTACGGGATCTAATTTTTTATTCGAATGGAAAATACCGCACAATTCTCCCGAACCTCTATTTGAAGGTATAATGAATTCTACCATGGGACAACAAGGTCTATCCTTTACCACACAGGGAGTAAGGATAGAATAAAACTAATCTTTTATACTTGCCTTAGCACCTGATGAATTATAAGAGTACGGGAAAGCCGAAATCCGAATCAAGTAGGCAATAAATAATCAATAAAAATGAAAAAACTAACCAACCTTAACCTTCCTTCATCATTACTCATTTTAATTTGTCTCTTTGCTTTTTCGCTACAAAGCTGCGATCAGAAAGAAAAAGAAGAAGACGTAAAAGTTGAAAAGGAAGTCGTCGTTAAATCTGAAGAACCGGAATACTTCTTACTCCGCCCCGATGTTGAAAAAGCATATGGTTATTCGCATGCTGTTAAAATTGGGAATAGCATAAAAGTTTCGGGAGCTGTAAGTATGGATGACGCGGGGAATCCTACCGCCGTTGGCGATCTGGCGCAACAAATGAAGAACTGTTATGCAGATCTGGAAAAAGTATTAAAACATTTTAACTGCACCTTCGATGATGTGGTGGTAGAGAATATCTTTACCACAAATATGCCCCTATTCCTGGAGCATGCCGCCTACCGAAATGAGATCTACAAAAACCACTATCCTACAGGATCCTGGCTTGGTGTGAAAGAACTCGCCATCCCCGAATTTATGATAGAGATCGAACTGGAAGTTCATAAATCTGAATAGCGATAGGAAGTCAGGATTAACGTTAGGAAACAGTCTTCCGTTACTCTTGAAATTCCAGAGATATTTTTTTTGAAATTGATATAGCTATTCTGGATACAAACAAGGTTTACGCTGGTTGTTACCCTATTATATTTTGAATTTGCAATGATTGAAAAACAATAACACATTTTCGTCTAAACGGGAAAAACTATATTGGCTATGTGCATCAATCGTGGCTGTAGTGATATATACCACCCTCTTTATCCCCCATCCCCTGGTTGCCTTTTTTAAGGATCAAAATACACAGGCGGTTATATTTCTTTGCGGTATGTTCCTTACAGGCCTCACAATAATTATTCATGCGATAAAACTAAGGCCCGGAAACAAGGAGTTGTCTATTTGGATTGGAATTGCCGCTGTAGCCCTAATGTTATTTTTAAGATTAGGAATTCCGGAAAGAAGCCATTTAATTGAATACAGCATATTGGCGATTTTCATTTACAACGCTTTAATAGAGCGTAAAAAAGGAGGTAAACATCTACCAAACACAGCGTTGATGGCCATAATTCTAAGTTTTTCGGTGGGAGTGCTCGATGAAGCGATCCAATACTTTCTCCCTCATCGAGTTTTCGACCCTATGGATATACTTTTTAACGGGATGGTTGTTGTTTTTGCGATCGGCTTTACTCTCTTATTCAGCTGGTTCCGACATCGTTCGGCTAAGCCTAAATAGGTTTTTTCTGAATTCATTCCAACAGATCTTCATATCTTTAACTAAACCAAACAACTTTCTAATGGCAACAATAAACACCTATCTTACATTCAACGGAAATTGCGAAGAAGCCTTTAATCTCTACCGATCTGTCTTCGGAGGTGAATTTGCTACGATCTCTAAATTCAGGGATATGCCTGATGACCCTAAGTATCCTGTGTCTGAAGAGGATAAAGACAAAATTATGCATGTCTCCTTACCAATTAGCCAGGAAACCGTGCTAATGGGAAGTGATACTGGCGCCGAATGGGGTAAACAGTTTAAGCAAGGCAATAATTTTTCTATTTCTATCAACACCAATTCAAGGGAGGAAGCAGATAATTTCTTTAAAGCGCTTTCTCAGGACGGAGAAGTTGTTATGCCCATGAGCGATACTTTCTGGGAATCGTATTTCGGGATGCTAACAGATCGATTTGGAATACAATGGATGGTGAGCTATGACGATCCATCTCGTGTAAAATAAATAATACAGTCATTTTCGGCGGTTTCTGAATTTTTAGACCGAAATTCTTATAAAAGCCTCCCCACAGATCTATGATAAGTCTAGACCAATTCTATGTAGACAAAGACGAACCCAACAGAAGTTGTTTGCTCGCGCTGCGAAAAATGATCCTGGAGATGGATAGGCATGTTTCAGAAACAAGAAAATATGGAATGCCTTGTTTTTGCTATAAGAATAAAATGTTCTGCTATTTGTGGGTAGATAAAAAGACTGCCGAACCTTATATGTTGTTCGTGGAAGGGAATCTCCTGGATCACCCCGATCTGGAATCTGGTAGCCGTAGCCGGATGAAAATCCTTCGAATACCCCCGAACAAAGATCTGTCGGTGTCAACTATTAAACTATTACTCAATAAAGCCATGGACTTGTATAGAAATGGTATTGTAAAGACAAACTAATACGTTGCGTTAGGTAACCAAATTGAATGTTAGCCTAAATGTGGAGAGGTATTCCTATTTAAAGACTTCAGAAATAAAAAGATACTTAACAAAACCTGTTGTCAATCATAACTAATCCGGTCTCTAATCGTGCCATCTGCGCGGTGAATAATGACGTCCGACTTATATTTTCTCGCCAGACTTTTGGCTTTTCGTAAGGCGGTACTCTGCTTCCTGTGTTTTGACGTGATTCGTTTATTCCCTTCGCGGCGTACAGCCCATCCATCTTTGTAAGGAACTACATGCTGATGCCAGGTTCTGTCCCTGGATTGCCTTCGCGAGCTTTCGAAAATTGCCGAGATCAACTCAACGAGCTTTAATAACCAAGATTTTTCCTTTGCCATTGACTCATTTATAAAAACAGTTTAAGATACTATTTTTAGAATATAGTTAAGGCCTTCACTAGGAAATCCACAATGCTTTACTAAGATTAACCTATGAAATCCGCTGGATTCAATTTCCATCGCTCCGCAATGAAAATTGGTCCAGAATAGGGGTGGGGGCTTTACTTAAAGAAACCGTCAAGATTCGCTGGATTCAATTTCCATCGCTCCGCAATGAAAATTGGTCCAGAATAGGGGTGGCTTTACAAGGAAATCCGCATTGCTTCGCAATGATGGATTTTTATTTCAGAAAACCAATGAGTAAACTCCTAGTTTTCTGAAATAAAAATCCGGTTTCTTTCGAAACCGGATTTCCTTGTAGCGGGAGCTGGACTCGAACCAGCGACCTTCGGGTTATGAGCCCGACGAGCTACCTACTGCTCTATCCCGCGATATATCGTTTAAACTAAAAAAAACTTTTTAGTTCCATGTTGCAATTTCTTCTCAGAACCAGTAGGTACCCTGTCCTGAGCCAGTCGAAGGATACTGCTCTATCCCGCGATGTGGACGGCAAAGATACGAAGGATTTGTTGTTTACGCAACGTCCTATGGTGAAATTATTATTCCAGGGTTTTTACAGCAAACTCTTCCAGCTGCCCTTCTCTATATAATACACTTATTTCGATAGGATTACAACATACCTCACAGTCCTCTATATAGGTTTGTGAGACAGAAGGATCCAGCAACATTGAGATCTGCTCCCAGCAATAAGGACATTGAAAAAAGTGCTCATCCATTTACTCATTCTTTTCAACTACAGATTTTTTTCTATTGGCGCGTATCACCAGGGACTCTACGAAGATCGAAAATACCATGGCCGAATAAATATACCCCTTGGCTATAGGCTGCTCTACAGATTCGGCAATGAGCGTGATCCCTATTAACAATAAGAAAGACAAGGCCAGGATCTTTATACTGGGGTGTTTATTCACAAAATTCCCAACATAATTCAGGCTAAAGGCCATAAAGATCATAGACACTACAACAGCTGCCACCATGATCTCGATATGATCGGCCATTCCAATGGCCGTGATCACCGAATCCAACCCGAAAACGATATCCAGTAACCCAATTTGAATAATGGTATTTACCAGCCCCATTTTCTTAGGAACTGTTAAATTAGGGCCTTCACCCTCAACATTTTCATGGATTTCGGTAATACTTTTATAAATTAAAAACAATCCTCCCGCTAAAAGGATGAGGTCTCTGCCCGAGATCTCCAATCGTTCATGCCACTCCCCTGTTATCCCTATCAATTCACCTAAACTAAAGATGGGTTTGGTAAGTGTCATGATCCAGGTGATCGATAATAACAGGATCACTCGAGTAAATAGTGCGAAAGCCAGGCCAAAAATACGGCCCTTGCGCTGTTGCTCCTTCGGGAGTTTATCGGTTTGAATGGTGATAAAGACAATGTTATCTATCCCCAGGACGATCTCCATGATAACCAGGGTAAGAAATGCCGCCCAGGCTTCGGTAGAGGTTAAGAGTTCCCACATAACGCGTTAATTAGTATTGTTAAGATACCGGAATAAGATCTAAAACGCAACATTTAGTAGCTGACCGGTTTGTTGTAATAATTCCAACTCGGCTATCTTGGCTTGATATTTTGCCAGGTTTCTCGTAGTGCGATTATTAAGTAAATTGATCTGGGCCTGCCGCAATTCCACCGAGGTGATCTGCCCTAGTTTATATCGTTCTAAAGAACGCTCGTAATTATCTGTGGCAGTAACGACATTTTGCTCCTGAAGTCGGTAGATCTCCAGACGATTGCGATAATTACCCTCCGCATTGGCAATATCTCTCGCTACCTCTACCTGAAGCTGTTCCTTTAATAAGGTTTGATTCTCGATCTGTATTTTCGAATTCTTTACCGAAGTTATACCACTTCCCCCATCGAACAAATTCCAGCTTAAACTCACTCCAGCCGCCAAACCGGTACTTGTATTTCCCGTCGCAAAACTCGTCACCGGAAATTGTCCCTCATTCCATCCGTAGCTGCCCGAGAGATTCACTGTAGGAAGATAGACAGACCTGGAGGCTTTGTAATTTAATGTACTAACTTCAATATTGCTTCGCGCCAATTGTAACCTAACATTATTTGTATCTGCTTCTTCCAGATAGGTCTGCATTTTTAACTCCTCGATAAAACTCACTGTGGTGTCTACTTCAAAATTTCGTTCTATCGATTGGTTGAGTACTACGTTTAGATCTCGTTTGGTATTTCTAAGTGTCTGGCGGGCATTGATGAGATTGATGCTATCTGTCACCAGATCTACCTGCGCATTTAATACTTCAAGTCTGTTTGTTTGTCCGTATTCAAACCTGTATTCTGCCCTAATAAGGCGGTTTTTTGTGTTTTCATAAGTACTCTTGAGTACCTCGACATTTTCTGTCAATCTAGCCACTTCAAAATAAACCGTAAACATTTGCAACAGCGTATTTTCGATGGTTTGTCGTACTTCCAGCTCGCTAAGATTGTATTCTTCTTTTAAGCGCTTATAATCATACCAGCGACCCAGTCCGTCGAAAAGAGTATAGTTTATGTTGACAGATGCATCATATCGCTTGGTTTCGGCTCCTTCAACAATATTGGTAGTACCATCGCGAAACGTCACTTCCTGATCCTGTATGCTGTAATTCGCACCTGCTAGTCCGGTAATGGAAGGTAGATATCCAGAGTTTAGAATGCCCCTGTTGTTATCGGCTATCCGCAGATCGTTCTTCGCCATTTTTATTCCGAAGTTATTCTCCAGCGTCTCCGAAATGGCCTCTTCGCGTGTTAATTTTTCAACTACCTGTGCGGTGGATGTTAGACTAAAAATTAAAACAATAACTGTAAAAACACTGCTTTTATTCATGCGTAACTTCTTCCTTTGATACTGCTTCAGATTGTTTTGTTCCATTTTCGTGAATTTCCCATTCCTCCCTGGCGCGCACTTCTTTGATGGCCCGCTCTACATCTTCCTTCGGAATCTTGGTTCCGGATACCAACCAAAATCCTTTCGCCTTGATATCGTTGGTAATGCTAAGCAGGATAGGCAATATTATAAGCGTTAGAACCGTTGCAATTGCGATTCCATAGGCTATACTAATCGCCATTGGAATAAGGAATTGTGCCTGCCTGCTTTTCTCAAGTAATAACGGTGCGATCCCAGCAATAGTGGTTAAGGAGGTAAGGAATATTGCTCTAAATCGTGCACGACCCGCCTGATACAATGCGTCATCAAACGAGAGACCTTCCCTTAAATAGGAATTGAACTTCCCAATAAGTACGAGTCCGTCGTTTACCATAATTCCTATCAATGCAATGATCCCTAATGCGGAAAGTATATTAATAGGGAAATCATGGATCCAATGACCCCAGGCCACAGCGATAAAACTGAATGGGATTAAAAGGATTAATAATAGTGGCTGACTATAGCTCCTGAACGTAAATGCGATCACTATATATATTAGAAAAAGTACTATTGGAACTACTAATTCTGCAGACCTGGTTAGTTTTAATGCTTCTCTGTTCTGTCCCTCGTAAATGGCAGTTACCGTGGGGTATTTCGAAATTATTTCTGGCATTACCGATGATCTAATTTCATCAATTATATCGGTTGGGCTGGCGTCCAGATCGGCCAGATCGGCATTAACCTGTATCTCTCGTAATCCGTTCAAGTGGCTAATAGATTCCTCTCCCCTTTCTATTGAATATGTTGCTATTTCCCCAAATGGAATTCGTAAACCGGCAGGGGTTAGAATTCGCATATCATCCAGATCGTTGATCGATTCCCGGTTCGATCGATCATATCGCACCCATACTCGTATCTCATCTTGCCCCCTTTGAAATCGCTGGGCCTGGAGTCCGAAGAATCCCGAACGAACCTGGGCCATCACATCGCGCAGATTTAAACCAAGTGCGTAAGCCGTTTCCTTTAATTCTATATTGATCTCTTTGATCCCCTCCGGATCTGTATCGGTTACATCGGCTAATAGTGCATTGTTCTCCATATAAGCTCGCAGCTCATCCTTTGCAGCTTTTAACTCTTCGGTATTGTTTCCTAATAAAGAAACAGACACCGGACTTCCACCAAAGTTACCCCCAGATCCAAATGTAAGTCGCTCCACACCATAAACCTCGCCAACGGCATTTCTAATTGCATTGGTTATTTCGGGAGACCCGAAGTCCCGCTCCTCACCAGGTAGTAAATTTACATGCAACGATGCTTTATTATTCCCGGGACCCACTCGTTTGATAACATTTTCTACTACAGATTTATTTCCGGTCTGTTTGGCCGTAAAGTCTTTATTTACCTCCCAGGCCACATTCTCAACCATAGTAATTATAGAATCTGTGATCTTTGGATTGGTTCCTTCGGGCATCAGCAGATCAATACTAACCCTATCGCTGGCAATTCTAGGGAAAAATGATGTTTGAATTATGTTCCCTTGATTGGCCCCCACGGTAATGATCATCAGTGCCACTAGAATAGCGAGGGTAAGAAAGCGATTATTCATCGCAAAATTCAATGTAGGACTGTACAATTTATCCCTGCAGTACCTCATAAATCTGTCGCCATACACGTTGAATTCCCTAAGTTTAGCAAAAACAGCGCCTATACGTGTCTTGCTTTCTTTCTTCTTTTCGGCTTCAGGTAGCAAAGCTTTAGAATGGGCAATGTGCGCCGGAAGAATGATCAAAGCTTCTATTAGTGAAACCACAAGGGTAAGTATTACCACTACCGAAACTTCACTAAAGAAATCACCTATTCTCCCATCCAGAAATAGAAAGGTGGAAAATGCCAATACCGTTGTGATAATGGCCGAAACGATAGGAGGCAAAACCTCGATGGTACCATCGATGGCAGCCCGCACCCTCGGTTTTCCCTTTTCGTAATGCTGATATATATTTTCTGAAATAACAATTCCGTCGTCAACTAATATCCCGATAACGATGATCATTCCAAATAGCGACAGCACATTTATCGTCACATTGAGATAGGCGGCAAAAATAAACATCCCTAAAAATGAGATCGGCAAACCAAATGCCACCCAGAATGCCATACGGGTATTCAGAAAAAAAGAAAGGAACAATAGTACCAGTATAATCCCCATGATCCCGTTTTTCACCAGTAATTCGGTACGCTGATTTAACCTCACAGAACTATCGCTTACCACATCGATATGTACCCCGGTGTACTTCTGGTTGAATTCGTCTATATAAGCATTAACCTTCTCTGCAGAAGAGATTAGATCTTCATTATTAGTATTGGTGATCTCTATATTTACAGCCACATTCCCATTGAAGTAGGAGGCATTGGGTGTTTCCGAAAATCGGTCCCGCACATCGGCAACCTGATGCAAGCGCACCAAGGTACCATCAGGAGAGGCTCGAACGATCAGGTTGTTTAGCTCAGATCCGTAGTACGATCGGTTATTAGCCCTTATTAGGTAATCCTCGGCATCGGTTTTAATGTTTCCACCTGTAGTAAGGATGTTAGCCCTGGAGACAGCCGCCGCTACTTCGGTAAAACTTAGATCGTATGCCAGGAGATCATTTTCCCGAACGGCAATTTCTATTTCCTCTTCAGGATATCCGGAAACGCTAATTTGTGATATCCCATCTATAGCCCGAAGATCGTTCTCCACTTGCCTGCCAATTTGCTTTAAGGCAGATAACTCTATGTTCTCACCACTAATCGCGAAATCTATGGTTTGCCTTACCCTTTCCTGTTTGGCAACTACCAATGGCTCCATGCCGGTGGGGAAGTTCGGTACCCGGTCAACGGCATTTTTTACCTCGGCTAATAATACGTCTATGTCTTCACCACTTTCAATTTCAACGGTGATGCTACCACCATTCTCACGTGAAACGGAGGTTACCCTTTCTATGCCTTTAAGGCCCTTAAGATTATCTTCTATCTTCAGCACAACCCCTTCTTCTATCTCCTGGGGAGCTGCACCCGGATACGCAATATTGATACTGATGATTTCGGCCTCCTGAAGTGGAAAGAATGACGATTTCAATCTAAAGATCCCTATCACACCAAAGATCACGAAAGCCAGGATTAGCACGTTAACGGCTACTTCATACTTTATAAAATAACTGATGAGTTTTCTCATAGTACCTTTAGTTAACTGGCGTATCGCCCGCGGATTGTGGGGATTCTTCCAAATATTTAACTTTCATTCCGGCATAAGCTCCCGGTATGGATCTGGACAATATCTTGGTACCGTCGGGGATGCCCTTTAGTACAACATTCTTAGCCGAAAAATAAACGGGATTTGCCGGCATAAGTTCCAAAACAGAATCTCTCACAACATACACCTGGGATTCGTTTACCAGTAATTTTCGGGGGATTTCGATGGCATCGGTCTCATCCCGCGCATCCACATAGGCCTGAACGTACATTCCTTCCTTTAATCCTTCAGCAACTACTGTCACAAATACCGAAATGGTCTGTGTGGCTTGATCGATCCTACCGTTAATACGGCTAACTGTACCGGTAAACTCCCGGGAGCCTTCTATCGTACTTAGGGAAACTTTCTCACCAATTTCCAGTAAGTCACTAAATTCCTTCCCAATGGAAAGTTGAACTTCAAAGGATGAGGTATCGATAAACTCTCCTAATTTCTGTCCAGATCGAATAAGGGTTCCTCGTGTCACCAAGGCTTCGGTCACTATGCCGCTAAAGGGCGCTACGATAGAAAATTTACCGAGACGCTGTTCCATGTTCTTTATATTGTAATAGGAGGAATTTACACCTCGCCCGGTGATAAAGTAATTTAATTTATCATTGGTTACCTGTGGGAGAGCCGGTAAACTCTTATTTATATCAATGGTGGTGAGGTATTGTTCCCATGTCTTGAAATCTTCGGGATAATCGAGCCTTAGATCCGGCATCAGTGAAGTTACTAAATTGTAAAACTCGCTTCGGGCAGCCTGTACTGATGCATAATATTCGGCGGCATCCATTCTAATGAGAGTTTCACCTTTTTTATAAGGTTGACCAGCTTTAAAATCTCGGGCACTAGACCTAAACACTCCCTGAACTTCCGAATATAGTTCGAGACGGTTTTTGGCAATTAGATTTCCGGTTGCGGTGATTACAATAGGTACCGTTTTATTCTTTACATTTTCAACAAAAACGGTTTTAACAATTTCTTCTGCCTGGGGTTTCGGCTGTTCACTATTTGCTATGATATATTGAGCGCCAAAATACGCTACTACCAATAGCAGCGCACCCAGGATATACAGTATAATTTTTCGCATGAAGGTTATAGGTTGCTAGAGTAGGTCAAATTTAAATGATGCCTTAGCAGTGAGGCGTTAAAGGATTCATAAATTCTAACTTAATTATTCTAACATTTGGGTGAGCTCTTCCCATTCCTGCATAAGTACGTCCAAGTCGTTCTTTTTTTGCTGGTAATTATCGAAGAAGTTAGGCTGCGAGATCGTCTCGTCGTAATTGATCTGCAGTTCCACATCAATGGCATTTATTTCTCTCTCCAGCTTATTGATCTTACTTTCGATCTTACTTAATTTATTCTGAAGGGACTTTTGCTTTTTTTGCTGCTCGTAGTTCTTTTTCCCTTCTGAAGTAGTGTTCTTTTTATTTACTGCAACTTCCGAACGTTTCTCTGCCTCCCTCAAATTCTGAATGTTGCGCTGCTCAAGGAAAAAATCTATATCCCCTAAATACTCTTTTATCTTTCTGTCCTTGAACTCATACACCTTATTGCTGAGCCCCTGGAGAAAATCCCTGTCGTGAGAAACCACGATCAAGGTACCTTCGAAATTCTTTAAGGCGTCTTTTAGTACATTTTTCGATTTCATATCCAGGTGATTGGTAGGCTCATCCATCACCAATACGTTAAAGGGTTGCAGCAGCAATTTTGCGAGAGCAAGCCGGTTTCGCTCTCCCCCGGATAAGACCCGTACATATTTATCCACTTCATCACCCCTGAATAAGAAGGCTCCCAGGATGTCCCGCACTTTTGGGCGGGTCTTCTCATCGGCTGCATCCAGCATGGTGTCTTCCACGGTTTTGTTCCCATCGAGATAGTCCACCTGGTTTTGCGCAAAATAACCTATCTCTACATTGTGCCCCAGTTTTAGATGTCCTTTATAATCGATCTCATTTACAATGATCTTTGCAAGTGTGGATTTACCCTGACCATTCTGCCCCACAAAAGCAATCTTGCTATCACGCTCTACGAAAAGATCTATCCCGCTCAACACCTTATTGTCTCCGTAACTCTTGGAGATATTTTCGGCTTCTATGACCACCTTCCCCGGTTTTACCGAAACCGGGAACCGTAAACTCATCACGGCATTGTCATCCTCGTCCACCTCAACACGATCCATTCTATCCAATTTTTTAATAAGCGATTGCGCCATGGTAGCTTTACTGGCCTTTGCACGAAACTTTTCTATTAGTTTCTCGGTTTGTTCGATCTGCTTTTGCTGGTTCTTTTGGGTGGCTAGTTGCTGCGTTCGCAACTCTTCTCGTAAGGCGAGGTATTTTGTATACGGTTTGTTATAATCGTAGATCTTCCCCAGTGAGATCTCAATAGTTCTGTTTGTAATATTATCCAGAAACATCCTGTCGTGAGACACAAGCATCACCACTCCAGTATAATTTTTCAGAAACTCTTCCAACCATAAAATAGATTCTATATCGAGGTGGTTGGTAGGTTCGTCGAGTAGTAATACGTCATTATTCTGAAGTAAGAGTTTGGCCAGTTCAATACGCATACGCCAACCACCTGAAAAAGTATCGGTTGGCTGGTTAAAATCCTTACGCTCAAATCCCAGTCCTTTTAGTATCCTTTCGGTCTCACCCTGATAGTTGTACCCCCCTACGATCTCGTACTGATGCTGAAGATCATTTAGGTCTACCATCAATTGGTGATAGGCCTCGCTCTCATAATCGTTACGCTCACCCATTTCAACAGTGATCTGCTCCATCTTCTTCTCCAGTTCCTTTATTTCTGAAAAAGCTTCATAGGCCTCTTCCAAAACTGTTCTTCCTCTAGTGAAATCGATATCCTGTTTCAGAAAACCAGTGGTGACCTTTTTATCGGTTGCGATCTGTCCCTCATCATATTCCTGTTCTCCGGCGATGATCCTGAGTAAAGTGGATTTGCCGGCACCATTCTTTCCAACCAATCCAACCCTATCACCGGGCGTGAGTTGAAAGGTGATGCCTTCGAAGAGATAATCTCCCTGGAAGCTAACCGACAAATTATGGATATTGATCATTTTAGTAACAATTGTAACATAAGAATTGTGCAAAGATGCTTAATTTTGGCTCAGCAAAAAAATACGCATGAAAGGAACCAAATTATACAGTATTTTAAAAGGAAAATGTCCGGTTTGTCACGAAGGCGACCTGTATAAAACCAAAAATCCGTATTTACTTTCAGATACCTTAAAAATGCATGAAAATTGCCCGCACTGCCACACCAAATTTAAGATCGAACCGTCTTTCTTTTACGGGGCCATGTATGTTAGTTATGCTGTAGGGGTTGCCTTTGCGGTAGCTGCCTTTATTATCTCCTATTTTTTTCTGAACATGGGAAGGTTAAGTTCCTTTTTTGTGATAACAGGTACCCTTATCGTGTTCTTACCCGTTATTCTTCGGTTGTCCAGGAATATATGGATCAACTTCTTCTTTAAGTACGACCCAGAAAAAGCGAAATAAGCGTTTAATCCGAAAATCTCCTGATATCCACTTCAGAGGGGAGGGCTGCGTTGTTCTCAATTAATTGATACAACCATTGGGATAATAGAGGCGCCATAAGTAATCCACGCGTACCAAGGCCATTCAGAAAATAAATTCCATTAGTATTCAGCGAACCTATTAACGGTCTGCGGTCTTTCACTGTTGGACGCATTCCACAGATTTGGTTCACGACCTCATACGGGCATTTTACCATTTTTTGAATGGCTTCTTCGAGGGTTTGCCGTCCCTTAACAGTTTTGTCGCAACTGAAATCCCCATGAGCGAAAGTGGCGCCAACCATGTATAGGTCGTCTTCGGTTGGGATCATAAAATAAGGACCTTTTAGGGTTGAAGTGCATTTCAATTCCCGCGATCTTATTAGCAGGTATTCCCCTTTCTTCGGAATAATACTATCCAGTGTAAACCATGGATTCTTCAACACAGCCGACCCTTCTGCAAAGATCACAAACCTCGTACTTATATCCCTGTAAACGAATCCATCGTTAGTCTCTTTCAGCTCATTATAATCAAATTCCTCACCTATCAAATTGCCACTGTTTTGCAAATCATTCTTGTAGGATTTCAGCAGGGAAGTAGTGTCTATTCTAAACGAGTTCCGAACCGCACCATAGCCTAAGGGAGCAAATATGTTATTATTGGTATTTTTTATTATCTCTGGCAACAGGAATTGTTCCATGGCCGGCGAATCACTGGCTACTGTCCAATCGTTCTGTTCTTCGGCTGTGGTAAAGATCCGAAGTAATGGTTGATCTGCCAGAATGTTGGTATTTAATTTTTTCTGAAGGCCTTCATAGAATGGTCTGGCGGTGTTAAGGAATTGAGCAGCCTTCCATACAGGGTTTAATCGTTTTAGCACCATGGGATTTACCACTCCTCCCGCTACACTTGTTGCACTGTAAACACCAGAATCGAATACCACAAAACTTTTAGAATCGGCCTCAAGACGCTCGCAAATAGCGATTCCTGCAATGCCGCATCCAACAATGATATAATCTAGTTGTCTCAATTCTGTTTTTTGGATAAACTAAAGATACCGAAAAGAAATCTTCCCCGAATGGCGATCGTAGAAATAATGGATAGATTCTATCCGGGAATGGTTACTAAAGAAAAAACCCTCCTTTGCCGAGGCTAGGGAGGGTCAAAATACCTATAATATTGAAACTATTAATAGTTCCACAAATCAATCTCGATATTTCTGATTTGTTCTTTAATTCTATCTGATTCCAATAACTGCATCAATGCATTATCGTTGATGTATTCGTTTACGGCTCTGTCTCCTTGAACATTATCTTCTTTGTAGACAATACCACTAAAACGTCTCGAATTCAACAAATGATCGAATGATATCGGTTGTGAAGTATTCCTTCTGTTAAAGGCTTTGGCTTTGTGAAGCACTTCACGTGCTGCAGGGAACCATACCCAGAAAAGTTCAACTTTACTATCGACATTGTCATCGGGGAAAGCTTTAGATCGTGCTTCGTTGGCAACAGGACAAATACCCAGTAATCTGTATTTTAATTCTCCCTGACGCTTGTCAAGGTACCAGATACCACGAATTCTCCATTCTTCCACATCACCGGCATCAAGAGTAAACTTTCTAATGTATTCTTCATCAACTCTACCTTCGGCATTGTACTGATCGATACCAACATCGGTCGTATCACTATAAATTAGTGATGCCTCGATATCTTTCAGGGTTCGCTTTTCAGTAAAATATGAATCTGAATAAACATCTTCAATATTACCATTCTTGATATTCTTTACCAGTACATCGTACAATGATCTACGTTCGGCACCAATGTTGTTCGTGTCGATTGGATAGTACAATGGGAAGTTCACTCTTTCATCAAGATCGATGATTTCCCAAACAGTCCTGGACCATAACACATCACGCTCATCGGTGTAACCATAGGGCAATGGCTCATCATTATCATAGGCAATCTGCGCTTCTGTCTTCTTACCTATATCTTCAGGTGTTTTGGCATTCAGTACATTCAACTGCGCCGTGGCAGTATACGTACCGAACAAAAGGCCTAAACCAAATAAAACAACATTTTTAAAGCTCATATTCTAAATTTTAATCTTAGTTCGTTAACTCGATACAAACCGGAGATATCTTCTTCAGCTTATATCCGGAGTTGTTAGCGATGTTTGCAGTAATATCAAAGATCTGTACTGTTTCACCACGTTTTGCTCTTCTAAGAGCTCCTTTGGCCTGCTCGTTCATTTTACGACCATTAACAACAACCGTTGGTTGTCCGGATACTTTGAATTTAAATCCTGTAACGTTTAGGTTGATATCGAAATCGAAGTCTGGGAGAATAGCTCCAATACTTGCGATCTCAAGACCCTGACGCTGCATACGTACACATCCACCATTTCCGTCCTCACCACGAATGGTTCCTGTTGGACGTGGAATGTCTTTAATACGGAAGGTACTTGGTGTACTGATCCTTTGGCCATCGGGAAGTGTACCACTTGCAGTGATAACAACTTCTCTACCTCCACCCGGACGCATTACATATTTACTACCAGACACTTTAGATAATCCAGAACCTGAAGCGGTAACTTTATTATCTGGAATACCTGGGATAGATACAGTCATAGGGTTTTCAACACCACGATACACAACATTCATCTTATCGGCTGAAATAACCGCCGAATTAGGTTTTGTAATGGTTGCAAAACTACTGCTTACAGGAATCTCAACTTCTTTACCATCCTGAAGGAAGATAAGGTTCCCTTCGATCTTGTGATCTCCGGCAGCACCTGCATTGATATTCAGCTTCACTTTACCATTCTCGATAGTATATTGATCTTCGGTAAGCGGTCTTCCATCAAGTGTAAGTTCAACTCGGTTTGGTTTTGTATTTGGATCCTTACGTCCCAGTACAATTCCACCTTCAAATTTTTCACCTGCATAAAACGCAGACTTAGATTGCTCTAACAAGGTGTTGTATTGTGTAAACGACAGGGCGGTAGCTTGTTGACCGGCCAGCATTTTCGACAATAGTTCATTCTTGGTAACCTTGATGTCATTTTGAAGAGATGTTAGTTTCGTCTTAGACGCAACCATCGGGAATCCTTCGTAGTGATAATTTAACCAATCGATCTTCTTGCCGTCTCGGCGCTCAACAGGAGCTGTGTTAAAATTAGATTCGATAGAGCTTTTAATATCAGGATAGCTGTCTCCAAGTACTGCTAACATTTCGGTGCGGTACGTGTTGATCTTATCCAAAAATTCCTGCCCTTCCGCCTTTAACTTATCACCCTGAAAGAATCTACGATCAAGGAAGTCAGGTTTATCCTGTACTTCGTAATCTTCTGCATCTTCAGGTTTCAATGTTCCCATCATCTCGGTTTTCAATTCCTCGAGATAGGTATTTAGTTCGTCTGAAATCTCAGATACTTTATCAGCTTTCAGTTTTACCTCTGCATATTGTTCGGGTTGCTCCGCAGCTTTTGTAGCAAGGCTTTCCATGAAGGCCGTGTTACGCTCTGTGGCAGCAACATTCGCGTCGGTAATTTTCTCATTAAGAAGTCCGAAGGCAGATAATACCTCCTTGGACATATTCAGCGCAAGCATTGCGATGAAAACCAGATACATCAGGTTAATCATCTTTTGCCGCGGGGATAAATTTCCTTGTGCCATTTTTAATGCTGTTTAAGATTAATAAATTGGTTGGAAAACCTTAGTTTTTACCTCCCATTGCAGATAGCATACCTCCATATACTCCGTTTAACGAAGACAGGTTAGTAGCAAGATGCTCCATTTGAGCTTTCAGTTGTTCTGCATTCTCAACAACACGTTCGTTCACTTCTGCCTGACGGCTGGTAGATTCTACCTGAACTTTATAAAGACTGTTTAATGATTCCATTTGAGCGGCAGCTAATGCCATTTCTTCGCTATACTTCTTAGTAGAATTCATAGCTTCGGCAGTTGGGGCCATACTCTTGGCAGCACCTTCAAAAGAACGGATGCTGTCTCCGAGACTACTCATTAATTCTGAATCGATCTTAGCACCTTTAAGCATCTCGTCTAATTTCTGAGACAACATACCTTGAGCGTCTTGTGGCTCTTCTTTCTTTCCTTTGCCTTTGCCTCCTGCTAATTCAGGATATACCAAAGACCAGTCTAAATCATCCTCTACCGGCTCAAAGGCTGAGATTGCGAAAATGATCGCCTCGGTAATAAGACCGATCGCCAATAGCAACCCACCGTTTAGGGGACCTAGCTCCCAGTGAAGGATTTTGAATAAGGCTCCCAGGATAACGATAGAAGCTCCAAGGCCATAGGCCATGTTAAATAACTTTTTAGATGATTTTGATTGTGCCATAATACTATAGTTTAATTAAGTTAAGTTAAGTTAAGATTTGACTTTTTAGTTAGACGCGATTATCGGGCGTCTCCAAAGTTTTGGTTCAATACCACATCAGTACCCATATAGTCCTGTACAGTTCTGAAACCGATATAACTACGAGCAGAATCTGCATATTCGTAGTCACGGGTACTAACCTGTAAGAAGTATGCTACGTCTTTCCAGGAACCTCCGCGTACTACTTTACGCATGTTCTCGTCGTCATTTACATTGGGGTTCATTGTAGATGTGTAATTGTAAGAAGCAGGATCGTAAGACGATGCCACCCATTCCGAAACGTTACCCGCCATATTGTACAGGTTATAATCGTTTGGTTCATAAGCATCTGCTTCTACAGTATATAAAGCCTGGTCTGCGGCATAGTCACCACGTAAAGGCTTAAAGTTCGCTAAGAAACATCCTCTGTCATTTTTCGCATAAGGCCCTCCCCATGGGAAAGTTGCAGATTCAAGACCGCCTCGTGCAGCGTATTCCCATTCTGCTTCACCCGGAAGACGGAACGAATTCACGTGATTACGTCTTCTGGATTTCTGATATGAGTTCTTGTATAGGGTTCTCCAGGCACAAAAAGCTTTCGCTTGCTTCCAGTTAACTCCTACTACAGGATAGTCTCCATAAGCCTCATGCCAAAAATAATCATTGTGCATAGGCTCATTATATGAGTAATTAAAGTCCTTGATCCATACCGTAGTATCCGGATAGATCTGGATCTCTTCTTTCTTTATAAAATCTTTTCTGCTTTTTCCTTTAGCTCGTGCAGCTGCCTGAATATCCATATAGGTATATTGGAATTTCAGTTTACTAACATCTATGGTCCGCTGTCCGTTATAAGACTCTTCAGCAGGAATATACATAGTATCCATTACCTCCGAATAATATTCATCGGGATATTCACTGGTATCCCAGATCAGATCTACGTCATTATTGATCTTTCTTCCGGCATAGAAATCTTCTCCCATTCCGTAGTAGTTATCATACATATACTGCTCATACGGAGTCATTTCTTCGTTTTCCTGATCCACAAACGCAAATTCACCAATACCTTCGTCTCCCGGAGTAGCACCTACCTCATCAGCCAGTATAGCTAACTTCAGACGTACCGTGGAATCACGAACCCAATTAACAAATTGTCTGTACTCAGAATTGGTAATCTCTGTCTCGTCCATGTAGAATGAACGTACAGTCACAGTTTTGGTTGGTGCATCATTTACCGCAACAAAATCATCATCAGCTTTACCCATGATGAAAGAGCCACCAGGGATAAGGGTCATACCGTAAGGTTTTTGAGGGTACCATTTCTTGCCTTTTGCTCCAACGAGCTCACCCCTATCACCGGAGTTACAACTGAATAAAAAGGCAATGATCGCAGTTAATGCAATTAGCTTCTTCATAGGTATTTAGGTTAAATTTTCGAGATTCAAGGGCGTAAACCTATTTATAAAATTTTAAAAAAACAACAATTTTCTTAAAAAACCCTTAAACCCAGTTTTACTTAGTTTGTTGGATTATACCTCATTCTTTCGGCGGGCTTTAAACCACCTTTCAGGAATTTCCTGATTCGTCGCACCTAAATATTCGCCATAAGTGCAAGGTAATAACGTTCTTCTTTTTAATTTATTATTAACATTTGAAATAAATGGCAATTCTATCCACCATCTTCCTGTTTTTATGCTCTTTTTAAACACGAGAATATCATCGTCGATAGGGACTTTATATGTGGTATATTCATTTTCATTACTGAAATCCTCGTCCGCAATCCGGAAATTCACTCCTTCAATAAAATACCACAGTACCTGCGCAACCAGCATAGCACCACTCTCAGCGTCCTTATAATCCTTTAGTTCATATACTCCAAACGAACTAACACGGTTACTGATACCGGCATACCTGGCTATCGCGCAGATCTCTCTACCGTCGAAACCATTGGGGCTCCTGTTGTTCTTATAACTCAATTCGGCACTTTTTATTGCAGAGACATCCAGCATTACTATATCTGCATCTCGCATAATAGGCTCTACCAAGGTAACATCGGCAGTTATCTCTCCCAATCTGTATGCATCGAAGTACAGCTTGTCCATCAATGAAATCTCTTCCGGAGCATTAAAATAGCTCTGGTAGCCCAGTGCGCTGTAATTGAACAGATTATAAGGCTTATCTACAATGATCTTACCAACATAGGATTTATTGGATATGGGCTTTTCGGCATCTCCAAGATCGAAATTGCTATCCACGTTCACCATATTCACCATACTTCCGCTCTTATCGTAGGCACGGTACTGCGCGTACGCACAATCCTGGCTGCCACCTAATATAATAGGTATGATCTTGTTTTTCAGTAAGGCTTCTACCACGGTTCGAACTGCAAAATAGGTGTCCTCCACGGTATCTCCCTTTCTGATATCCCCAAGATCAACGATCTCTCGGTTCCAATTCCCGGGATATAAAGCATATAACGACTTTCGGAATGCATCAAGGTCTACTTCTGTACCAATATAATCTACATCATTGCGGTTCTCAAGAACTCCCAGTAGTGCAAACCCGGCCTTATCCATGGCCGGTAGTGATCCTTCTTTAGAATGTATCTTTATTTGTTTTCCAAGGACACCTTCCGGTAATATTTCGCGGTGTGCTAAAACCTGCTTGGAAACAGGTGAAAGAAACTCTATCATTTTTTCTTAGTGGTGGTTTTCTTCTTCCGTGTAGTTTTCTTTTTAGGCGATTTCTTGTCAAGCAAATCCTTCGCCTCATCCAGGGTGATCTTTTCTGCCTTGGTCGATTTGGGTAACTCCACCTTTGTTTTTCCCTTTATAAGGTTAAATCTTCCCCATCGGGCCTTTTCGATCCGAATGCCTTCATCCGGCCATTCATTGATCAACTTATCGATCTCTTTCTGCTTCTTATCTTCTATCAGTTCGATGATATCAGCTTCAGATAAATCATCAAAATCATATTTCTTGTTCACATTAATGAACATATTGTTCCATTTTATAAATGGCCCAAATCTTCCTTTTCCTTTCTGAACCGGCAAACCTTCATACATATAAATAGGTGCATCTGCCTTTTTCTTTTCTTCTATCATTCTTTTGGCCTCATCCATGGTAACATCCAGTGGATCCATACCTTTTGGCAGGGAGATAAACTTTTTCCCAAAACGAACATAAGGGCCATAACGCCCGTTATTCACCTCAATCTCTTCCCCATCATATACTCCAAGGGTCTTTGGCAGCTTAAACAGATCCATAACCTCTTCGAAAGTTACCAGGTGTAATTGCTGATCGGGGCGTAAGCTTGCAAATTTCTTATCCTCATCATCCGGCGCCCCAATTTGGGCCATAGGCCCGAATTTACCTAATCTTACAAGGACGGGTTTCCCTGTTTCGGGATCGTCTCCCAATATCCTCTCACCGCTTTCCCTATCTGCATTTTCCTGAACGTCCTCTACATGTGGATGAAATTTTGCGTAGAAATCTTTCATCATAGAGGTCCATTCTTCCTTCCCTTCTGCGATATCATCAAAATCTTCCTCCACCTTTGCCGTGAAATTGTAATCCAGGATATCACCAAAATGATCTACAAGGAAATCGTTCACGATCATTCCAATATCTGTGGGCACCAATTTACCTTTATCACTTCCTACAGTTTCGGTAAGTGTCTTAGCCTCTACTTGAGAATCTTCCAGGGTAAGCTGAATATACTTTCGCTCCACCCCTTCCACAGTGCCTTTCTCCACATAGTTCCTGCTAATGATCGTTGAAATGGTTGGTGCATAGGTAGATGGTCGCCCTATTCCCAGCTCCTCAAGTTGTTTTACAAGAGATGCCTCAGTATAACGGTAAGCCGGCCGTGTATAACGCTGTGTGGCGGTTATATAATTGTTAGTAAGTGCATCGCCAATCACCAGTTTTGGCAACATTCCATCTTGTTCCTCATCTTCAAAATCGGTTCCCTCCAGGTAAACTTTTAGAAAACCATCGAATTTTATCATTTCACCATTGGCAGCAAACTGCTCCTCCACTACTTCACTTGCATGTACGCCTATTTTCACATTTGTCCGTTCCAACTTGGCATCACTCATCTGAGAGGCAATGGTTCTTTTCCAGATGAGATCGTAGAGACGCTCCTGGTCCCTGTCACCACTTATGGATGGACGTCCCATATCTGTAGGACGAATCGCTTCATGAGCTTCCTGTGCCCCTTTAGCTTTTCCTTTGTAATTGCGCGGATGGCTATATTCGTTTCCAAAAGTTTCTTCTATGGCCTTCTGAGCGGCATTTCGTGCTTCATTAGACAGGTTTACACTATCTGTCCTCATATAGGTAATGAGACCGGCCTCGTATAATCGCTGCGCTATGGTCATTGTCTTTCCTACCGAAAAATATAGCTTCCTGGCGGCTTCCTGTTGTAAGGTAGAGGTAGTAAACGGTGGCGCCGGTGACTTTTTTGCCGGTTTTTTGGTAAGGTCTGCCACAGAGTAAGTGGCTTCTATGTTTTTACGCAGGAACTCTCGTGCCTCCGCTTCAGTGTCGAAATTCTTTGGTAATTTGGCTTTGAATTTGTTTCCTTCGGAAGTAATAAATTCGGCATCAATACGAAACGATGCAACCGGCTGAAAAGATTCTATCTCTCTTTCCCTCTCCACAATAAGCCTTACTGCCACACTTTGTACTCGTCCGGCCGAAAGTCCTCCTTTAACTTTTCGCCATAGCACCGGTGAAAGCTCATATCCCACCAGCCTGTCCAGTACACGCCGTGCTTGTTGGGCATTTACGAGATTGTAGTCAATTTTTCTGGGATTCTCGATCGCCTTAAGTATAGCAGATTTCGTGATCTCGTGAAATACAATTCGCCGGGTGTTCTCATCATTAAGGTCCAACTCTTCGGCAAGGTGCCATGCAATTGCCTCTCCTTCCCGGTCCTCATCACTAGCCAGCCAGACTGTATCGGCTTTCTTTGCCATGGCCTTAAGATCCTTTACCAAACTCTTCTTATCGGGTGATACTATATATTTAGGTGTAAAATCCCCATCCACATCTACTCCCAATTCCTTGGAAGGAAGATCGGCTATATGTCCGAAACTAGATGCAACCTTAAAATCCTTCCCTAGAAATTTCTCTATGGTCTTGGCCTTCGCGGGGGACTCAACAATCACTAAATTCTTTGCCATACTCTCAATTTTTTGGACTACAAAAGTATGTGAATTTTTTAAACCGAACTTTTTAAGCCTAAAATTTAACCGCGTATTAACGGCTTCTGCTATGGTATAAAGCTATTCGATTTCGGCCACTTCGGTAGAGGTAACATCGTCAAATCCAATGGTATTCTTGTAGAAAAAATAGATTGGCAGGTATACAATACAGGCCGTAAAGATAAACCCAACAATACAAGCCAGGATTCCCAATTGAGCCACGTTACCTGCTATCAATGCAAGACCAAATACATAGATCCAGTGCTTATGGCCAAGTTTAAATGCCGCTTTTACAATTTCATTTACCGATAGTTTTGGGTTGAACGTAAATATAGGGAGCATGAGTTGTAGCGGAACCATCACATAGAATATAGGTAAATAACAACATAGGATGGCTGCAATGGCGATTCCGAAAGTTGCCAGGGACAGCACAAAGATCTTTACAAAGCCTCCATTTTTAAAGAAATCGAAATAACCGCCTTCCGGTTCTCCGGTCTCCATATCAACGATCCTGCACACTTTGTAAAAATGTGCGTTCACTCCTAATGAAATGGTCTGCACTATTATGATAAGCACAAATAAAACCACGAAATATATTATAATAAAAGGAATGGAAAAATCCATGGCCGAACTATAGTCGCTCCCGTATTCATAATAGTAAGGATCCGAATATCGTTGTGCCGCGAACGACATAAATATAATAGGTACATACACTAGTATAAGGAACGGTATGACAAAGAGCATCACGATCAGGGTATGCATCGCCCCTTGCTGCCAAATTTTTAAGAATAGGTTATAACTCTGGGTAAGTACATCGCCAAAATCGATTTTCTTTGAGTTTTCTATTTTCTTGAAGATAGGATGTTCCATGATCGCTGTTTATTTGCTAATAGGTCGTTAAATGTACAAAAAAGTAACCTGCCATTTTGACATAAAACAGAATTATATCGTATCTTTGCACGTTCATTGATCTACCAATTCACAGGGATCCAGAATGGATATGACAGAAGAAAAGAAAATAGACGAAAATAAGCAGGGCGAGGCCCTTTTGCTGGAATCACAGCAAGGCAATACGCGTAAATTATATATAGAAAGCTATGGCTGCCAGATGAATTTCTCGGATAGCGAGATCGTTGCATCGATCCTTGCTAAACAGGGATATAATACCACTCAACATCTGGAAGAGGCCGATCTTGTTTTAGTGAACACATGTTCTATCAGAGACAAAGCAGAGCAAACCGTACGGAAACGACTGGAGAAATACAATGCCGTTAAACGAACCAACCCAAATATGAAGGTGGGGGTTCTGGGTTGTATGGCCGAACGCCTGAAAAGCAAGTTTCTCGAAGAAGAGAAAATCGTCGATATGGTTGTGGGGCCCGATGCCTATAAGGATCTTCCAAACTTATTGGAAGAAGTAGAAGCCGGTAGAGACGCAGTGAATGTGATCCTGTCGAAAGAAGAGACCTATGGAGATATTTCTCCGGTGCGGTTAGGAGGAAACGGAGTAACTGCTTTCGTAAGTATCACCCGTGGTTGCGATAACATGTGCACCTTCTGTGTAGTACCTTTTACAAGAGGACGAGAGCGAAGCCGGGATCCACAGAGCATCCTGGCCGAAGTTAATGACCTCGCTAAAAAAGGATACAAAGAAATAACACTGTTAGGACAAAACGTTGATAGTTACCTGTGGTACGGAGGCGGCTTGAAGAAAGATTTTAAAAATGCTTCTGAAATTCAGCGAGCCACAGCTACCAATTTCGCGAATTTACTCGATATGGTTGCGACCGCCCAGCCTCACATGAGAATTCGCTTCTCTACGAGTAACCCGCAGGATATGACCGAAGATGTTCTTCACAGTATGGCGAGACACAAGAATATCTGTAATTATATTCACCTTCCTGTGCAGAGCGGTAGCACCCGCATCCTGAAAGAAATGAACAGACAGCATACCCGGGAGGAATATATGGCACTAATAGATAAAATACGTGAGATCATTCCGGATTGTGCCATATCTCAGGATATGATCACAGGTTTCCCTACTGAAACGGAAGAAGATCACCGGGACACCCTCTCCCTGATGGAATATGTAAAATACGATTTCGGATTTATGTTTATGTATTCGGAAAGACCCGGAACCATGGCCGCGCGAAAACTGGAAGACGATATTCCTCTGGAAGTTAAGAAGCGAAGATTGACCGAGATCGTGGATCTTCAGCAACAACACTCAGCCTACCGGACAAAACAATTTGTGGGACAAACCCTGGAAGTATTAATAGAAAAGGAGTCGAAAAAAAGTGACCAGCACTGGAGTGGACGTACCCAGTATAATACAGTTGCAGTTTTTCCGAAGGAAAATTATAAAGTGGGAGACCTGGTAATGGTTAAAGTAGACGATTGTACCAGTGCTACTCTTTTAGGTAATGCTATAAATTATTCTGAAGCAATTTAACAATGGAAAACGTACAGGCAATAAAACAACGATTTGGAATTATAGGGAACGACCCTAAATTGAATCGTGCCGTAGAAAAAGCCATACAGGTGGCTCCAACGGATATCTCTGTACTTGTTACTGGCGAAAGCGGTGTTGGGAAAGAGAGTATCCCTAAGATAATTCATTCACTTTCGCATAGAAAACACGGGAAGTATATCGCAGTGAACTGTGGTGCTATCCCCGAAGGAACTATCGACAGTGAACTGTTTGGCCATGAAAAAGGAGCCTTCACAGGAGCCACTGCTACTCGTAGCGGTTATTTTGAAGTAGCCGATGGAGGTACCATCTTCCTGGATGAAGTGGGTGAGCTACCGCTACCTACTCAAGTTCGATTACTCCGTGTACTTGAAAACGGCGAATTCCTGAAAGTGGGATCTTCAAAAGCACAAAAAACAGATGTCCGGATCGTCGCCGCCACCAACGTGAATATGATCCAGGCCATAGAAAAAGGAAAATTTAGAGAAGATCTTTATTATCGCCTTAGTACGGTCGATATTCACCTACCCCCATTACGGGAACGTTCGGAAGATATTCATCTCCTATTCAGAAAATTTGCTTCAGATTTTGCCCAGAAATATAAAATGCCAACCATTAGGCTTGAGGACGATGCCGTTGCCTTATTACTGCAATATCGCTGGAGCGGAAATATCAGGCAGCTGCGTAACGTGGCCGAGCAAATTTCGGTATTGGAACAAGAAAGAAATATCTCCTATCAAACATTACGCAGTTATTTACCAGATATTGGCAGTAACCTGCCTGCGGTGATCAGTAAAAAACGAGAAAGCGATTTTAGCAGTGAACGTGAGATCTTATATAAGGTTTTGTTCGACATGCAACGCGATGTGAACGACCTGAAGAAACTCACACTGGAATTGATGAACAGCGGGAATGCTTCCGATGTGAAGGAAGAACAGTCCACCCTCATCAAAAAGATCTATAGTGAAGACAAAGATCATGAGGAGACCCTGGCTTCTTTTGTTGAAGATGACGATGCAGACCAGCAGGACGTAGAAGTATTGAGTATTCCGGAATCTGTTTCAGAAGCAAATAAAGCTAATTATGATTTTGCTGAAGAGATCCAGGAAGAAGAGAACTTATCCCTTCAGGAAAAAGAACTGGAACTCATCAAGAAATCTTTGGAAAAGTACAACGGTAAACGAAAGGATGCCGCCGAAGAACTGGGTATCTCTGAAAGAACCTTGTATCGGAAAATTAAACAATATAACTTGTAGCCGGAATCAGCTACTTCAAACCTCTATGAAAATAATCCTTCGTCCATTCTTGTTTGTTCTCTTTGCCGCCATTTTCATGCAGGGATGTAAAGTGAATTATTCGTTCACAGGAGCAGATACCGGAAATGCGAGGACCTTTCAGGTTAATTATTTTCAGAATAATGCCCCCTTAGTAGAACCCGGAGCGGCGAGGGATTTTACAATCCTCTTGCAGGACCTCATCCTCAATCAGACCAGTCTCGACCTGGTAAACAATGATGGCGACCTAATCTATGAAGGGGAGATCGTCCAGTTTTATACCTCCCCTATCACAGCTACTTCCCAGAGTACGGCAGCACAAAACAGGCTTACGGTAGCTATTAATGTTCGGTTTATCAATACAGACGACGACACCAAGGACTTCGAACAGCGCTTCTCCTTCTATTACGATTACGACGGCCAGACTCAGCTTACCGGTTCTCAACTGGATGATGCCCTAGCCATTATATTTGAACGCATAACACAGGATGTATTTAATGCTTCCCTGGCCAACTGGTAACAAAGTGAACACCGAAACCTATACATATCTATTGGATAATCCCCAGCACATTAGGGATGAACACCTGGATGGTCTACAAGGTGTGATCGAGGCCTATCCCTATTTTCAGAGCGCGAGGGCATTACAACTAAAAGCCTTAAAGAACAGGAACAGTTATCAATATAACGAGGCCTTACGTAAGACTGCAGCCTATACAACAGACAGGGATATATTGTTCGAATATATTACCTCGGAAGAGTTTGTGCAGAATTCCATATCTGAACAGATCAAACAGTTGGATCCGTCTGTAAAAGAAATTGACGTAGACGTTGAAAACGTAACCGAACAGGTTAGTGTTGAAATTGACAGGCAGTTAAAAGCCGAAATGAAAAAAGCGGAAGCAATCCTGAATCCTGATCTTTTCGAGCGAAAATTAAGCTCTGTTGAAAGTTTGGTTGAGGAAACAGAAACACCCGCTGCAGAAAAGGTGTTGGAGGTTGACAAGCCGTTGGAATTTGAAAAGAAAGACACTCATTCGTTTAGTGAGTGGTTAAAACTCACCAGGGCAGTTCCCATAGAGCGAACCGAAAAACCCGATCCGGATAACGAGGATGCGAGGGTAAGGAAGTTCGAATTGATAGAAAAATTTATACAGGAAAAACCTAAAATCGAGCCTACACGAGATTCTGAAAAGAATAAAGACCTGGCTAAGCCGTTTATTCAGACGCCGGACACTCTTATGACGGAGACTTTGGCAAGGGTTTATGTTCAGCAAAAAAATTATAAAAAAGCCCTACAGGCTTATAACATATTAATTTTGAAATATCCCGAAAAAAGTGGTTTCTTTGCAGACCAAATTCGAGCAATAAAAAAATTGATTAATACAGAAGAATAATGAACACGTTTACAATATTTCTAATTCTCATCATATTTGTAGCCTTCCTTTTGGTGGTGGTGATCATGGTGCAAAACCCTAAAGGCGGTGGACTTTCTTCTTCATTTGGTGGTGGAGGTACCCAGCAATTGGGTGGTGTAAAGAAAACAACAGATTTTCTGGATAAAAGTACATGGACGCTGGCTACTATTATGCTGGCTCTTATCCTGCTTTCCAGTATTTCTATTCTGGGAGGAACCGGAACGACCGATGCCGATCTAATCGACACAGAAGGTATAGAAGCAACATTACCTAACCCTTCCACAGGGGGAGATACTTCCGGAGGAGATACCTCGGGTGGTGGAGAAGCACCTACTCAATAACAACAGCAAAAATGAAATGAAAATATAAAATGTCAGCTTGTCAGAAGCTGGCATTTTTTGTTTCAAATTGTCAGTTATAAACCGTTGGCATAATTTCTGCCTGAAAGGATTCGAACAAGTTTAAATTATTAATAATTAACCATAAAAATTATACACAAAATGGCTTTAAAAATTAAACCACTATCAGACCGTGTTGTGGTAGAACCACAGGCAGCCGAAACAAAGACTGCTTCGGGCATATATATCCCCGATTCTGCTAAAGAAAAACCTCAGCAAGGGAAAGTTGTGGCTGTTGGAAAAGGCAAAAAGGATCACGATATGACCGTTAAAGTTGGAGATGTGGTTCTCTACGGTAAATATTCAGGAAGTGAATTAAAACTTGATGGGAAAGATTATCTCATCATGCGTGAGGACGATATTCTTGCAATCATTTAATTAAAACGGAAAGTATTAATCAATCAGCTATTTCGTAAGCGTCCTGCTTATGTTATATAGCCTAAAAGGAATAAAACTATGGCAAAAGATATAAAATTCGATGTAGAAGCACGCGACAGTATAAAACGCGGTGTAGATGCTTTGGCAAATGCAGTAAAGGTAACGCTGGGGCCTAAAGGCCGAAATGTTATTATTAGTAAATCATTTGGTGCCCCTCAGGTAACCAAGGACGGAGTAACTGTTGCAAAAGAAATAGAGCTGGAAGACGGACTCGAGAATATGGGAGCTCAGATGGTTAAGGAAGTTGCTTCCAAAACCAACGATCTGGCCGGAGACGGAACCACTACAGCTACTGTTTTAGCTCAGGCCATTGTAAAAGAAGGTCTTAAAAACGTTGCGGCCGGAGCCAACCCAATGGATCTGAAACGCGGAATAGATGCTGCCGTTGCTGCTATTACAAAGGACCTTGAAAAACAATCTACCAAGGTTGGTAATTCAACCGAAAAAATAAAGCAGGTAGCTGCGATCTCATCTAATAACGACATTCAGATCGGGGATCTTATCGCCCAGGCTTTCGATAAAGTGGGCAAGGAAGGCGTGATCACTGTAGAAGAGGCAAAAGGAACCGAAACCTATGTTGATGTGGTGGAAGGGATGCAGTTTGACCGTGGGTACCTCTCCCCTTATTTTGTTACCGATAGCGAGAAGATGCTTACCACGCTGGAAAACCCGATGATCCTTCTTTACGACAAGAAGATCTCTTCTATGAAAGATCTGTTGCCTGTTCTTGAGCCAGTAGCTCAGCAGGGTAAATCCTTATTGATCATTGCCGAGGATGTAGATGGTGAAGCACTTGCCACTCTTGTTGTGAACAAACTAAGAGGATCGCTTAAAATAGCTGCAGTAAAAGCTCCCGGATTTGGGGACAGAAGAAAAGCCATGCTGGAAGATATCGCGATCTTAACCGGAGGTACTGTGATCTCGGAAGAACGCGGCTTTACGCTGGAAAATGCAACCGCAGATATGCTTGGTTCTGCCGAAACCGTAACAATAGACAAAGACAACACGACCATAGTAAATGGAGCCGGCAAGAAATCGGATATCCAGACACGTGTTGGGCAGATCAAGGCACAGATCGACACTACCACTTCAGATTATGACAAAGAGAAGCTACAGGAACGCCTTGCTAAACTGGCAGGTGGAGTAGCAGTATTATACGTGGGTGCTGCCAGTGAGGTAGAAATGAAAGAGAAGAAAGACCGTGTGGACGACGCCTTACATGCAACCCGTGCAGCCGTGGAAGAAGGAATAGTTGCCGGAGGTGGAGTAGCCCTGGTTCGCGCGAGAGCAGTACTTGAAAAACTTACCACAAATACGATGGATGAAGCTACCGGAATTCAAATAGTAGCAAAAGCCATCGAAGCTCCGCTAAGAACCATTGTTGAAAATGCAGGCGGTGAAGGATCTGTGGTAGTGAATAAGGTACTAGAAGGCAAGAAGAACTACGGTTATGATGCCAAGAACGATGCCTATGTAGATATGCTGAAAGAAGGAATCATAGACCCAAAGAAAGTAACGAGGGTAGCATTAGAGAATGCTGCTTCGGTTGCGGGAATGATCCTAACTACCGAATGTGCACTAGTGGATATAAAAGAGGATACTCCTCCAATGCCAATGGGTGGTGGTGGAATGCCCGGAATGATGTAATATCGACTGTAAATTAATAGTAAAAAGCCTTTGCGTTTGCAAAGGCTTTTTTTGTTTCTATAAAAACTAAAACCACCTTTTTTAGGGGTGGCTTCTCCTCAAATTCAAAGGGGTCTATACGAAATAAACCCAACATCAATTACTTCTTCTTAGAAGCAGTCGGTGCTACCTTTTTAGCGCTAGTGTTCTTTGCAGAAGTTTTCGCTTTAGGTTTACCGTTAGACTTAACTGTTGCCATAATTATAAGTTTTAAATGACGAAGTAAAGGTAGCTAAGAAATACATTCGTGATAATTTTATTGGCTATAATTTAACTAAAAAAAACCTCCGAATAATCGGAGGTTTTCTGTTACGAATTCTCGTAGGTATATCTAGTTTTTCTTGTGTTCATTCTTAACGGCCAAGTCCCTGTACCTACAGCATTCATGAACCGATAAATAAGCTTCTTCGGTTGCTTTGATAGCTTTGGTATCGTGACCAACAGCAGCTATATTCGCCTGTATGGTCTTCAGGTTTGTTTTCCTCTCATCATAGATAAGGCTTAACTCGTGAGTTTCTATACTCCACACTGCCGATTTCACACCCTTGGTTCTAATGGATGCTTTCTCAATACGTTCTTTACACATTCCACACACACCATCAACTTCAATGACGGCACGTGCACTTTTATTCTGACCATAAGTGGTGGCCATCGTAAAGAATACCAGGGTAACTACTAATAATCGTTTCATATTTTATTCAATTTTAAAACGTAATCCGGTGTAATACATACTACCAAAGATCGGACCATAAACAAAAGTTGTATCAAAGGCCGGATCGAAAGGGACTTCAGAAGCCACTATAGGATCACTTTGTTTAACATTAGCTACATTTTCACCTCCTACGTATATCTCAAATGTAGGAGAAAATACCTTAGTAACCTGAACATTTAACGTTCCTACAGAAGGCGAATAATCTGGAAGCCTGTATTGTACAGGATTCCCAACGGTTGATGGAAATCTTTGCTCACTTAGCCAATTGTAGGTTGCATCGAATTTCCAATGGCTGCCATTCTCCTTTATATTGGTTCTTGCAGAGCTATTTGCAAAAATCCTGTGACTAGGAGTTAAAGGCTTATCGAGTTTCTCATTTCCATAGGTTGTCATTACATCATAATATTTATAGGCCATCCGTAAGTCCAAACGCTCTGTGATATCATAATTAAATTCTGTTTGGAAATTATTAGCATAACTTTCACCCTTCAGATTATAAAACCGAATCTCTCCAGGGGTTTCCCAATCCACAACCACCTGGTTTTCAAAATCGGTGCGATAAAAGTCGAATGTAATGTCGGCCTGCCTTCCAAAAAGATTGAAACCCTGTAAGTATGAAAATCCGTAATTCCATGCGATCTCGGGGTCCAGTCCATAAATGCTGCCTCCTTCATCCAAAATGGTAATGCTTCTCGATGAGGAGAAGAAATTCTGGTTTTCGGTAAAGATATTAGCCGAACGTTTTCCACGGCCTGCCGAGATCCTGAATGCAGATTTCTCCCAGGGAGTATACCTAACATGCAACCTTGGTGTTATAAAAGTTCCCAACAGGTTATGTTGATCGATACGAATTCCCATAGTCGCATTGAGATCGCCGAGGTTATCGTAGGCGTATTCGAAAAATGCCCCCACCGAATTCTCTTTTCTACCATATTGGGTAGTATTTACCAATTCTTCATAAGCATCGTAGGTGAAACTAACCCCTGCCTTAACCTTATGCCTTGAATCACCAATAATACTATTATACAAGGCATTTGCGTACAAACTGTTATGAGTGATATCATATTGATTAAAGCCGAAATACGACTCCTGATCATGATTACTAAAGGCCAGCTGAACACCAGCACTCTGGTAAGGAATATCAGGGTTTACATATCCCAATTTCCCTGATAGGTCAATTCTCCGGGTATCGATCTCACTCCCCCAGGCATTTCTGGTGAACTTATCCGTATCAGGGTTGAAATCAACCTGTCCGGTTTGCTTTTCATCATTCAGAAAACGTATATTAAAAAAGCTCACAAACCCATGTTCAGTATCTGTGTATTGCCAACGATTCATTACATTGATCTGCTGTGCAAGTGGCGTATCCAGGAAACCATCATCGTTCTTGTCGAATTTAGTATCTCTTAGATTGCCATGCACATACAAGCCGGTACTCCATCTGTCACTTACCCGAGTGTTAAGGTGAGTATTAAGTTCTAAACGGCCATTCATAGAGCCATAGGCATTTACAAAGAACTTATCATCCAACGTAGGCTTTTGAAGCTCAGCATTGATCTGCCCGGTGATACTCTCAAACCCGTTCACTACACTCCCCGCTCCTTTAGTGATCTGAATACTCTCCACCCAGGTGCCGGGAATAAAGCTAAGGCCATATGCCTGCGCAGCACCTCGTATGGAAGGGACATTTTCGGTAGTTATAAGGATATATGGACTGGTTAAACCAAGCATTTTGATTTGGCGTGTCCCGGAAACCGCATCGGCAAAGTTTACATCGATAGACGGATTGGTTTCAAAACTTTCAGACAGATTACAGCAGGCCGCCTTCAAGAGTTCGGCACTACTAACATTGATCACATTTTGGGATTGCAGGTAAGAGGTCGCACTCGATTTACGCCTCGATTTTACCACTACCTCTCCCAAATCACCTTTTAGTTGCAAGCGATGCTTGATCTTCTCAGGTCCTGAAACCGAGATCGTATCGGTTCTAAATCCTACATAGCTTATCACAAGCCTGGTATATTCATCTTTATACGGAATTTCAAAATTCCCGTCGAAATCTGTGATCGTGCCCACCGAAGTATCCAGCCAGTATACACTAGCCCCTTCCAGACCGATCTCCTGGTTCTTATCGTTCACTTCCACTACCGTTCCTTCCAATTGCTGTTGGGCATAGGCACAAAGTGGGAGCCATAACAAAATCATCATTAACTTCTTCATAGCATCCCGTTTTTAAAGATCATATATACTGCCATGATGATCATGATGGCGTTTTCAATGAAAGTGGCTTCTGTCATAGGCAATTTGAGTGCAGTACCCAGGCAAGCACAAGTGATGGCTTTTTTGCTGAGCAAAGTGCGCAAGACACCCACCGTCGTAATTCCAAGTATAACAAGGGTGATGATCAAAGCAATATTCACCTCATATCGCATAAGAAACATCAGTCCGAGAGCTGTTTCAATAAAAGGATAGCTCCAGGCGTAAGGCGCAAAAACCTTTGCCAGGGGGTCGTACATTCGGAACGAGGATGGAAATCCTCTTAGGTCTAAGATCTTAAAGAAACTGAAAACTATAAAGAACAGCCCCATGAAGTCCAGCATAAAATCTGCCGTATTCCAGCTGTTATAATTGAGCAATACCGCTGCCACTAATATATATCCGAAGATGATAAAAAGGGGTTTCAATTGCTGGAATTTAGATTTTTTAGTATCTAATTCACTCGCTTCACTGGCTCCAAAAATATTGGTGGTTTTCTTTTCAGTGATCGTGTACTTGTCATCCAGCGCCTTCTGAAGCACTGAAGTATCCACGTGAGACATCATCGTTATTTCGGCCTCTCCTTTAGAGAGATCCACCTTAACATCCTGAATTTCATCCAGGGCATTAAGCGCCTGCGTTACCGATGCCTTGCATCCTTCGCAGGTCATTCCGGTAATAGTATATGTATGTTTCATCTTACAGCTGCTTTGGTAGCTTAAGTGTCATATACTCTCCCAATAAAAGATCGTCGAGATGGCCTGCAAGGTTCTGGTCCTTCGCTCTGAAATGCATGTGCCAGTTGGCATTGTGATGCGTAAACACACCTTTGTGATCTTTAGAATAGAATCCGATGATCTCCACATTCTCTTCCACAACTATCCCGTTGAGTCCGGAAGCCATATGGGCTTCCCTGGAGTGATTTACATTGTTCTCATTCCAGTTAACAACGTGCCAGTTGATCTTTCGAATGTGTCCTTCTATCATAAAAGGAAACGGCTTTGAAGTATCAATTTCTGCCTTTAAGGCTGTATATTCAAGGAAATCTTCAAATTGTTTTAAAGTAAGGATCGCCTTTGGTATGGAAACCTCCTGCCACTCGGGAACCTGGGCATAAACAAGGAGAGCCGCGTTACTAGTGAAATCGTTCTCCACAACCAGTTGCTCAGGAGTCACTTTGCTCACATAAGGTTTCGAATTGAAGATTTGTATCTCGCCTTTAAGGCCTTCAGCAGCGCCCAGTGCATAAAGATCTGGTGTCTCCTGCAACTCTTTAAGAGTAATAGAGGCATCTAAATTCCCACCCATTATCTCTTGCAATGCGCCAGCATACTGTACACCTTTAACAGTGTTATTTGTCTGCTGGTTACAGCCCTGAAACGTTAATATTGCTACAGTGCTAATTGCTATTATTATTTTCATTTTTTATATTTTTTTTCTGAATCTACCTCTGCATTTAACTTGCTGAGATTTATTCTAAAAGATTTGACTTAATGATATAGTTTATTCACTACTAAAAGTAGATCATAGTAACCGAGGTCGAAAATACAACCCCTACTCTTAAAATCAAATTAGGAAAGATTCGTATAGCACCTGAAAGTCTCTATCGAGGGGTGGCGGGCTATAATCTATAAAGAAATGGTTTTCTGAAGGAAAGTTATCTACCGATCTAAGTACGAATACAGAAACAAAAGCCAGAACAAAGTCCTGATTTAGATTTACTTCGAATGAAGACTTATTAAAGGTGTCATCTGTATCGACCTTAGTATATTGATTGTCACAACAATTGTGCTCATCTTCCTCCTCCTGGTCGCAGGCTGGGATCTCCATCACCATACCACAGGAAAGGTCTTTTTCACCCAAAGTGATCTCGGTGAGCATTTCGTAATCTCCACAGTAATGCTTTGCATAAGCAATCCCACTGCTGCTGGCCAGCATGAGGAGGGAAAGTAATATGGAGATTATTTTTTGCATGGACTACAAAATTAGGCGATTAGATGCTGCAAATGTTAAAAATTGCGTTAAAATTTATTGGATGATGGAGTCTATCCTGCCACATCTGTACATTTTTTCTCCGAAATAAGGATTCGCGATCTCCTTGGTTTCACTAAGCCAGTACGCTCCTGTATTTTTAAAGGCCATCGGACAATACTGTTTGAAAAGTTTTCCGCTTTCCAGCCCGTCCTTTAGCAATTCCTCAACTGTATTGGTCACTCCTACAAAAGCAGATCGCTGGGCTTCGATATCTTTAGTAGCCTCGATCTTTTTAACTGTTGAAAGGGATGCCTCATCAACACCTTTCTTGGCGAAGGCTTGGGTTAAAACAGCAGCCGACTGAGATGCGGCAACCGCATCCGAATTTATCAAAGCCGTTTTTAGATCGATATATTGCGAGAAGATCATTGATAGATCTTCGTCCTTAAAACTAGCTTCGATTTTTTCTGCTTTATGTTCAAATTTTTGTTCTACCGTTTTTACTTCCGGCTCTGCAGAATCACTTCCTTTCTTTTCGTCTCCACAGGAGTAGTTTAAGAATGCCAATAGTAAGATTGCGGTGTATATTGATGTTCTCATTTTTCAAAATTTAGTTCACAAATATACGCAGCTAACTTCTTCTGTGAAAGTAAAACGCAGGTAATAATAAAAGAAGAAATAACGGTTGAATGAGGAAACGCCTTACGTAAAACAACGCCATGTGATCGCCCGCGGCAGAGGTATTGATAAGAAGCACAAACGCAATGAAGAAAAGGAAGAAAAGTCCGGTAAAGAGTAAAGCCGATAGTTTTAAAATACTTTTACTACCAAATGCCACCCAAAGGATGATCAGCGACAAAATAGTGTTCAATAAATATCTCAGAATAATGTTCGCGTATAATTTATATAATTCCATCTCAGGAAGAGGTTGGGTACTGTGATCGGTCTTAAAGAATTCCAGCAATGGATCATAGAATAGTTTATCCTCAAACTGTCTTATTAGGATGAGGCCTAACGCTAAAATCACGATAAGAACAATTTTAACCCTGTTTTTCATCCGAAAGTGTTTTTATTTTCAGCATACGGATCCATATCATCCATAGTACGAACACCATCCCATAGATAAGGCCCGGAAACACAACTCCATGTAGTAATTCCTTATGCTGGGGATACTCGTACAAAGCAACTGCCAGTATAACAATGCGTAAAATGTTTACTGCGTAGATAAGAACGGCTCCGGCAAGTATAAAAAGAAACGTCTTTTTAAATCTTTCGGCAAAAGCAATTACAAATGCTGTAAATAATATAATTATACTCACGGCATTACAGCCCTCTATGATTCGTGCCAAAAATTTATTCTCCACATATAACTGCATTGTAGGTTCTGAAGAGTCTGGTACAACAGAGGCAACGTATCCAAGAGAGTTGATCACACTACTGGATTGTCTGGCTACAAGATGCGTTATAATATCGGGGGGATACTCACTTCCTTCAGCTATTTTAAGATATAAACCATAAAGCAGCGATAGCACCAGATAGGAACCAAGGAATAATACGACAAATCGAAGAACAGATTTATATTTAAAAAGAAGTGCTTTCAAATGCCTATAGACTTTTAACAAAAATACAGGAATATATTTTGGCAAAAAGATCCATTTTAAAATACATTTACCAAAAAAAATTATGCCCTTCCACTCTCTAAAAAAAGAAGTAGAACATATTCTGAGTCGATCAGACAAACAGCTCAATGAACGGCTTACCAACATCTGCGAATTACTGCAATCAGAGATCGATCATTACGACTGGGTTGGTTTCTATTTTGCTGAACACAGTACGAAAACCCTGCATTTAAAGGCATTTGCCGGCGAACCCACAGATCACACTGTCATTCCTTTTGGGAAAGGTATCTGCGGTCAGGTAGCCGAGAGTCATAAAAATTTTGTGGTGCCGGATGTAAAGTCACAGGACAATTATATTGCTTGTAGTCTGAACGTAAAAGCAGAGATCGTGGTACCATTATTTAAGGATGGTATTAATATTGGGCAGATAGATATCGACTCCCACACACCCGATCCCTTTACAGTTGAAGATGAACGTTTTCTAGAATGGATCAATGAGAATGTTGCGAAAAATATATAAATTAGCTTTATGGAGAACGTAGCCGTCCATAAAGATTTTAAACTGGCAGCTTATTTTATCATGATCGCTACTGTCGTTGGGATCGTTAGAGTGGCCCGCCTCTACAGTGGTATTGAAATGCTGGAACAAACAGATTATCTTAATCTCGTCCTATATGGCGTGGTGATCGTTTTACTCCTATGGCTAGCCATGAATATATTGAAAGGAAAGAACTGGGCCCGAATCACTTTTGCTGTTACGGCCCTTTGTATTCTGGTGATGGCTCCGTTTGTAGTACTGCACGAATTTGCCAGCTCTTTGTTTCTTGGAAGTTTATCTACTGTCTTTGGGATATTACTTCTTATCGCCTTATTATTACTTTACAGTAAGGGGGCGCGGCAATGGTACGCCGACCAATTGAATAATTCCTGAACAATTTCTTAGATCTGTTATTACATTCCTGTACGAATGGCCTCTACAGGGTCCAGTCGCGATGCTGAAATGGCCGGGAGAATACCGGATATAAGCCCAATGGCTGCGGAAATTGCTGTCCCAATGAACATATTCCAGGGTGATAGTACAAACTGGAAATCTCCGCTAAACGACGAAGCAATTAGGGATCCAAAGAATACAAGAACCAGGCCTATCAATCCACCAATTACTGCAAGTATAATTGCTTCAAACAAAAACTGAAGTAAAATGAAGCGATTCTTTGCCCCCATGGACTTTTGAATTCCTATGATGTTAGTTCGTTCCTTCACACTAACAAACATGATATTGGCAATACCAAATCCTCCCACCAATAGCGAAAAGCCACTTATCACCAGACCGATAATATTCATCTGGCCTGTGATATTGTCGATAAAATCGGCAAAGCCCTGTAATTGGTTCACAAAAAATGTGTCGATCTCGTCCGGTTTTAAACCACGATGTACGCGCATTTTCTGTTTTAACATGGCTATGAATTCGGCATTATCAACGCCTTGTTCAGGTTTTATTATGATAAAGGGAAACAAATTCTTGTTACTGTCTCCGTAGATCCTTCGTATAACATTTACAGGTAAAAAAACCGAGGTATCCTTGGACCCGCCAAACAGCCCGGAACCCTCTTTCTTTAGCACCCCAATTACGGTAAATTTCCTGCCGTAAAGACGGATCTTCTTTCCTATTGCCGCTTCTCCGGATCCAAATAAGGTCTGCGCGATCTCGTCTCCCAAAACGATCACATGGCTACCACTATTGGATTCGGATTCGTTGTAAAACCTACCATTGGCGATTTGCAGGGATTCGATCTCATAATACTCATCGGTAACAGCACCAATTTCTACATTGCTAACAGAGTTGTCTTCGTATTTTATGGTTTCTGAAGGAACATTGAGGGTGTAGGACGCCGCCATCACATCCGGAACGCTTCTTTTTACAAACTGGTATTCTTCGTATGTAACATCCGGGAACTGCTCCCACTTCCAACGCGGGACCTCTGTAGGTCCGAACGAAAATCTTCCCAGGAAGATCGTGCTGTTATCCAGGGAACTGATACTCCCCTCTATCTCCTTCTTTAACGAATCCACCGCGGCCAGGACGGCAATGATGGAAAATATCCCGATGGTAACCCCAACCAAAGAGAGAAAAGTTCGCAACTTATTGTTTTTAAGGGCGTTAATAGCGAAGTTAAAACTTTCCTTGATTATCCGAAGGTAAATAAGCATGCAGTACTTTTAAGTGGGATTTTTCAGAATAAAGATATGACGTTTTCGATTAATTTATGTTACAAATTCTCTGTCTATTTATGTATTTTTGCGCGTATCTGCTAATTCAGGTTCCAATTAACAAAATAATCTCATGCATAATTCTAAAAAGATCAAATCGGCACTCATTTCAGTATTCCATAAAGACGGCCTCGCGCCAATTGTAAAAAAGCTGGATGCTTTGGGTGTACGGATCTATTCAACCGGTGGAACCCAGAAGTTTATAAACGATCTTGGTGTGGAGGTTGTTCCGGTGGAAGAAGTTACCGACTATCCTTCCATACTCGGTGGCAGAGTAAAGACCCTTCATCCTAAAGTATTTGGAGGTATCTTAAACCGGCAGGACAACGAAAGTGATGTTGCCGAAATGGAACAATACGAGATCCCCCAGCTTGACCTTGTGATCGTGGATCTTTATCCATTCGAAAAAACGGTTGCATCCGGGGCTGCAGAACAGGATATTATAGAAAAGATCGATATTGGCGGTATCTCCCTTATACGAGCAGCAGCCAAGAATTTTAAAGATACGCTTTGTGTTTCTTCCATGGAAGACTACGACGACCTACTTGAACTACTCAACCAAGGAAACGGGGAAACCAGTTTTGAAGATCGCAGGAAATTTGCTGCCAGATCGTTCAATATCTCATCTCATTACGATACGGCGATCTTCAATTATTTTAACAATGACCATTCGATCGCATCGCTAAAGATAAGTGAGATGAAAGGCAAGGTATTGCGTTATGGTGAAAACCCGCATCAGAAAGGGTATTTCTTTGGAGACTTCGATGCGATGTTCGATAAGTTGCACGGAAAGGAACTTAGTTATAACAATCTACTGGACGTTGATGCTGCGGTGAATTTAATGTCGGAATTTGAAGGCGAAGCCCCTACATTTGCTATCCTGAAACACAACAACGCCTGTGGGATCGCACAGCGGGATACAGTTCGACAAGCCTATGTGGATGCCCTGGCGGGTGACCCGGTGTCGGCTTTCGGAGGGATCCTGATCTCCAATACAGAGATCGATGCGGCTACCGCCAATGAGATCCATACCCTATTTTGTGAAGTGGTTATCGCACCATCATATTCCGAAGAAGCCCTAGAGATCCTTAAAGGAAAGAAGAACCGGATCATACTTGTTCAAAAAGCAGCAAAATTGCCCGAAACCATAACTCGCACCTGCCTTAACGGTGCTTTAGTTCAGGACAGGGACCATATTACAGACAGTGCCGAAAATTTATCACACGCCACCAACAATAAACCTACCAATAGTGAGTTAGAAGATTTGTTGTTCGCCTCCAAGATCTGTAAACATACCAAGTCTAACACCATCGTTCTGGCCAAAGGAAAACAATTGTGCGCAAGTGGAACGGGGCAAACCTCAAGGGTGGATGCATTGCGACAGGCCATCGAAAAAGCTAAGTCATTCAATTTCGATCTCAATGGTGCCGTAATGGCCAGTGACGCTTTCTTTCCTTTTCCCGATTGCGTGGAGATAGCGAACAAAGCAGGGATCACTTCGGTTATACAGCCGGGAGGCTCTATAAAAGACCAATTAAGCATCGATTATTGCAACGAAAATAAGATGGCAATGGTATTTACCGGAACGCGTCATTTTAAGCATTAAATTTTGTTACATTTGTGAAGGATAAAAGCCGCTAACACGTTTAATTTCAATACCGCCAATAAAACTTATGGGATTTTTTGATTTCCTAACCGAAGAAATAGCAATCGACCTGGGTACCGCCAATACATTAATTATTCATAATGATAAGGTGGTTGTCGATGCTCCTTCTATTGTTGCCCGCGACCGAACCACCGGAAAGATTATCGCTGTGGGGCGCGAGGCAAATATGATGCAGGGAAAAACCCATGAGAACATAAAGACTATCCGACCATTAAAAGACGGCGTAATAGCAGATTTCGATGCCAGCGAGAAGATGATCAGTATGTTTATTAAGGATATTCCCGCCTTAAAGAAAAAATGGATCACTCCCTCCCTACGGATGGTGATTTGTATTCCCAGCGGTATCACTGAAGTTGAAATGCGTGCGGTTAAAGAAAGTGCCGAACGTGTAAATGGAAAAGAAGTATATCTTATTCACGAACCCATGGCGGCGGCGATCGGGATTGGTGTTGACATCATGCAACCCAAGGGAAATATGGTGGTAGATATTGGAGGAGGAACAACCGAAATTGCAGTAATTGCCTTAGGTGGAATAGTGTGTGATAAATCTGTGAAGATCGCCGGTGACGTTTTCACAAACGATATCATTTATTATATGCGTACCCAGCACAATTTATATGTAGGAGAGCGAACCGCCGAAAAAATTAAGATACAAATAGGAGCGGCTACCGAAGACCTGGAGCTTCCTCCGGAAGACCTTGCCGTACAGGGAAGGGATCTGCTCACTGGAAAACCAAAGCAGGTACAAACTTCTTACAGGGAAATAGCAAAGGCATTGGATAAGTCTATTCTGCGAATAGAAGATGCTGTAATGGAAACCCTGTCTCAAACTCCCCCGGAGTTGGCTGCAGATATCTATAATACCGGGATCTATCTTGCCGGTGGAGGTTCTATGCTGCGCGGACTGGACAAAAGACTTTCTCAGAAAACAGATCTCCCGGTTTATATAGCCGAAGATCCTTTACGAGCCGTGGTTCGTGGTACAGGGATCTGTTTGAAAAACCTCAACAAATACAAGAGTGTGTTGATAAAATAGAAATAACAACAAATGCAACAGATTATATTTTTCTTCATAAGGAATAAAAATTCCCTGTTGTTTTTACTTCTATTTACGGTATCTGTTTTTCTCACAATAAATTCGCATTCGTTTCATAGCAACAAGGTGGCTACCTCGGCCAATTTCTTCAGTGGTGGTATCTATTCGGTGAAGCAGGACATCAAGGATTACTTCAACCTGAGAACACAGAATACAATACTTTCAGAAGAAAATAAAAGATTGAGAAGATTGCTCTCCAATATGCAAAACTCCCAGCTATTGCAGTTTCCGGATAGTAGTGATATCATCTGGAAATATAATTATGTAGGAGCCCGGGTGGTAAATAACTCATATTCGAAAACCAAGAATCATTTAACTATAGACGCTGGAAGGCATGATGGTGTCGCGATCGATATGGGTGTGATCTCCTCTAAAGGCGTTGTGGGTATAGTGAACAGTATTTCGGCAAACTACGCCACAGTACAATCTGTGCTCAATACCAATAGCCAGATCAATGCGAAGTTGAAAAATACAAATCACTTTGGTACCCTCGTATGGAGAACAGGAAGTCCGTTCGAGGCAACCTTGATCGACATTCCCAGGCAGGTTAAATTTAATGTGGGTGATACGATCGTTACAGACGGAAAGTCTACCATCTTTCCGGAGGGGATCCTTATTGGTTCCATAAAAGATTACAAACTGGCGACAAATGAAGATTATTACGAATTGCAGATCTTGTTGTTCAACGATATGACCAACCTTCGCCATGTTTATGTGGTAGGCAATAAGGATGCTAGAGAAATCAGGGAACTGGAAAACGCGCTGGAGAATGCTCAATAACGAATACCTTGTAAATACCATCCGTTTTATAGTCTTATTGCTGGTTCAGGTAATATTGCTCAACAACATCAATTTGTTTGGGTATATCAATCCCTATCTCTATATATTATTTATCATAGTATTTCCATTTACCGGCAATAAAAGCCTGCTTATCTTTCTGGCTTTTCTCATGGGACTCATGGTCGACATCTTTGGTGATTCGGGCGGGGTTCATGCGGCTGCGTCTACCTTTATTGCTTATATACGCCCCGCCTTCTTAAAGATTTCTTTTGGAGTGAGCTATGAGTATAATATGGTGAAAATTAGCAAAGCAGCGATGGGAGAACGTATTACCTATATCGCGTTAATGGTTTTTACCCACCATCTCTTACTTTTCTCCCTCGAAATTTTTAACTTTAGGCATATACTCTTAATACTAAAATCTACGTTATTCTCTGGGATATTCAGCGTTGTTTTGATCTTATGCGCTGTGTTGTTATTTAGCAGGAAGAATTGATGAGAAAACTACTTTTACTTGTATTGGTAATGATCACCGGCGTGGTGTTTGCCGGCAGGCTATTTTATTTACAGGTTTACGATACTTCCTTTCAGAAACTTTCTGAAAATAATGCTATTAAGATCATCTACGATTATCCCCAACGAGGATATATCTTCGACAGAAACGGTAAATTACTTGTAAGTAACCAACCCTCTTACGATGTGATGGTTATACCCAGGGATCTTCAGCCTTTTGATACGCTCGAATTTTGCGGCCTACTGAAAATGACCAAGGAAGACCTCGTTAAAAGCCTTGAGAAGGCCAGAACTTATTCTCCCCGCCTCCCTTCGCCCGTAATTCCTCAGTTAACAAAAGCCGAATACGCCTACCTCTCTGAGAAAATGCACAAATACAAAGGGTTTTATATTCAGAAACGATCGCTGCGCGACTACCAGATAGACCATTCGGCTAACGTACTGGGATATATCGCCGAAGCCGATAATAAGATCATAAAGGAGAACCCCTACTACCAGATGGGAGACCTGTTAGGGAAGCAAGGAGTGGAAATGCAGTACGAGGAAATCCTCCGGGGTGTGAAAGGAGTAAAATATATTCAGAAAGACCGGTTCAACCGGGAAATTGGACCCTACAAGGATGGCGCATTCGACACCATCCCCGAACGCGGAAAAGACATAACCCTTACCATAGATGGGGCACTCCAGGAATATGGAGAAAGGCTCATGGTGAATAAACGCGGAGGTATTGTAGCTCTCGAACCAGCCACAGGTGAGATTCTCGCACTGGTTGCTGCCCCTAATTACGATCCTGCCTTACTGGTTGGAAGGGAACGATCTAAGAATTTCACTAAACTATGGTACGATACTATTTCAAAACCGCTATTCGACAGGGTATTGCAGGGAGAATATCCACCTGGATCACCTTTCAAAGCGTTAACGGCGCTTATCGGACTTCAGGAAGGGGTGATCGATACAGAGGAAACTGTGTATTGCAATGGGGGATATCGCTATGGAAGAGGCAGAATACTAGGATGTCATGCGCATAGAAGTCCGCTCTCCATGCAAGCAGGTATTGCAAATTCCTGCAATGCCTACTTTTGTACAGTATACAAACGTACGATTGAAAAATATCCTACCCCTCAACAAGGTATCGATACCTGGAGAGATCATTTGTTAAGCTTTGGTTTAGGGGATTATATGGGATACGACCTCCCTAGTGGCAGGCCTGGTAAGATTCCAAGTTCGAAGACTTACAACGCCATCTACCAATATCCCACGTACAAATGGTATGCTCCGGCAACTATCTCTAATGCTATAGGGCAAGGAGAAGTATTACTCACTCCAATGCAGATGGTAAATTTCACAGCTGCCATCGCAAACCGAGGATGGTATTATAAGCCACATATCATTAAAAATATTGGAGGTGTAGATACCATACCTTCCATATACAAAGAGAAGCACATGACCACTATAGACAGGGAGCATTTCGATCCTGTAATAGCCGGCCTTTTCGACGTATATAATTATGGAACCGCCTCCCACCTGAAAGTCCCGGGAATTGAAATTTGCGGAAAGACAGGAACCGCCGAAAATTATACCCGTGTAAATGGTAAGCGAATGCAATTAACAGATCATTCGGTTTTTATCGCTTTTGCACCTAAAGACGATCCTAAGATCGCTATTGCTGTCTTTGTGGAGAATGGGTATTGGGGAAGTCGCTGGGCCGGGCGAATCGCCAGTTTGATGATAGAAAAATACCTCAAAGGAGAGATTAGCCGGAAAGACCTGGAAACCTTTATTCTCAATGGCAGCCTGGAAGAAGAATACGCAAAACCTTACAGCGGCGAACCCTTTAAAATAAACCAATAATGGCAGCTGGCAGAGGATTTGTGAGATTCGATTGGGTAACGATCATATTGTATTTTGCCCTGGTTGGAATTGGATGGATCAATATTTATTCGGCCTCTCTGGACAATACTGCAATAGGATTCTTCGATTTAAATCAGGTTTATTTTAAACAATTGGTATGGATCTGCCTTAGTATAGTACTCATCATTTTCATTCTTGCCATCGAAGCCAAATTCTACGAACGATTCTCCAGTATCATCTACATAATTTCACTGGCCTCATTACTTGGCTTATTTATCTTCGGAAAAAACATTAACGGAGCGACTTCGTGGTATGCCTTTGGAAGTTTTAGCATTCAGCCCAGTGAATTTGCAAAAGCTGCGACTGCCCTGGCTTTGGGCAAGTATATTGGGGATATGCAAACCAACATCAAAGAATTTAAGCATCAATTACGGGCCTTTATCATCATCGCTCTACCGGCTTTATTTATCATCCCCCAACCCGATCCTGGTAGTGCGCTGGTTTATGTGGCTTTCATCTTCCCAATGTATCGAGAAGGCCTGCATTTCGTCTACCTGCTACTTGGCTTCTTCCTGGGGGCTTTGTTCATCTCAACCCTGGCATTTGGTGTAGTATGGGTAAGTGTGGGTATACTGGTTATCACCGCTTTGATCTATTTCAGAAACAGAAAAAAAAGAAAGACGAAAGCATTCCAGTATATTTTCGTTGCGGCGTTGTGTATGGGTTTTGTGTTCTCGGTGAATTATATATTCAATAACGTTTTTGAACAACGACACCGGGACCGCTTTAATATCGTCCTGGGAAAAGAAAGCGATTCTAAGGGAATAGGATATAATACCAACCAAAGTGAAATTGCCATTGGAAGCGGCGGATGGACCGGCAAAGGCTGGACCCAGGGAACTCAAACTAAGGGAAACTTTGTCCCAGAACAGCAAACCGATTATATATTTAGTACAGTGGGAGAGGAATGGGGATTTTTAGGTAGTATGGTGGTGGTGATCTTATTTGTTGCCCTTATCATTAGGGTGCTTTACCTGGCCGAACGACAAAAGAGTCAGTTTAGCCGGGTTTACGGCTATAGTGTAGGGGCAATATTATTTCTGCATTTCTTTGTCAATATAGGCATGGTAACCGGTTTGCTACCTACGGTAGGTATACCGCTACCCTTCTTTAGTTACGGAGGTTCCGGACTTTGGGGTTTTACGATACTGTTATTTATTCTAATCCGGCTGGATGCTTCAAATTCGCACTATGCGTAGGGATTATCACCATCCACTTCTGTCTACTTTGCTTTCCAGTTTGTCTTCCACCGCGTCCTCCAATCCCCTAAGGAAGTCTAAGCCTGTTCTTTTCTCTATAGAATCGATACTCACGGTAAAGTTATAAAAGGAATGTGAAGTACCTTCGTTTGGGATCAAAAAGGCAATAGCCTTCAAAGAACCACCATCTTTATCTATCACGATCTTGTAAAATTCTTCCGGTACCGATACCCCTTCGTCGCCAATGGTTTCGAGTCCGTTTTTTAGCACCCCGCCCGTAATGATAAAAAGTTCGTCCTTTCTCTCGGCCCAGTAACGAACTTTTTGTTCGAGACGGTTCCAGATCCCCGCGTTGAAATCATGATCCTGCGGACTGATATTACTGGTTAAGAATGTTTCGTGGTATGCATTGTAATTAAAGCGACGGTCTCCTGCCGGGCATAAATGCCCGCGATCATAGCCGGAATTCTTATAGTTACGCCAGTGAGCAGATTCGGTCTTTATCCTTCTGTCCTGCACGAAATAGGGCCGCTCGAATTCGGCTTTGGCAAGATGTTCCTTTTTAAGTTCGTAGGCGATCCACTCTGCCTGTTCGTGTTTTTCGGAATAAGACAGGCTGAAATACGAATGCCGTACCATTACCCCTGTGGTGGAACTGGGGAGAAAGCGATCATCAAATGCATTCTCTGTTTGTGGAAGAGAGTTGGTTTCGGGATAGGCTTCATTTTGCCGATCGATATACTTTTCGGCGAAAAACAAGACAGTTACAACCAGTATAAGCAGAAATGGGTAAAGGTATTTTCGGTTCATGGAATGCTTTCAGGTTACAGGCAAAAGTATTGTTTTTTGAGAGATTTTTATGCAATACGGGGGCATCCTAAATTTTTAAATAAATAGTACAGTGGTGCAATAAAAGTGGTGCAAAAAAGCGTATGAAAAAGTACAATAAAATTCAAAATGCGTGGAGCTGCAGAGATCATCACCGAAGATCTCCGGCTATTTGAGCGATTCTTTTATCGATTAAGAGGTATGTTCGCTGATTATGCCTTCACATCCAGCGCATCCCTTAGTGCATTCCCAATAAGCATAAAGGCAGTCACTAAACTCATGATCGCCAGTCCCGGGATCACGGCCAGGTATGGTTTCCCAAGAATGATGTATGCGTAGTGATCCTTAATGATGCCTCCCCAACTAGGCATAGGAGGCTGTGCCCCTATCCCCAAAAAGCTCAGGCCACTTTCTATGAGGATCGCACCGGCGAAATTTGCTGCCGAGATTATGATCACAGGAGCCAATGCGTTTGGTAGTATGTGTTTCAAGATGATCCTAAAATCTGTATAACCCAAAGCCCTCGCCGCGGTGACATATTGCATCTGTTTCACACTCATAACCTGTCCTCGCACCACCCTGGCCACCTCTACCCACATGGTTAATCCCACGGCGATAAAAACCTGCCAGAATCCTTTCCCAAGTGCTAATGTGATGGCAATTACCAGTAATAAGGTTGGTATGGACCAGGTCACGTTGATAAGCCACATTATCGCGGCATCCACTTTACCTCCAAAATATCCTGCGATGGCTCCCAGGGTGATCCCAATAATAAGGGATATAAATACTGCAACAAAACCTATAGCCAGGGAAATGCGTATCCCTATGAGCATTCTGCTTAGGAGGTCTCTTCCGTATTTATCGGTTCCAAGTAGAAATTTTTCTTCTGAAATGTATTTTCCGGGAATTTCTTCCGCCGAATTTGCCTTCGGAAATAATCGCAGGGGGTAATCTTTCCGAAGTCCTGCAGTTCCATCGGAAGTATATTCGGTAATAGCGATCCCTTCTCCGGTGATCTCGTAGCTATTGATCGGGATCTCAGTAGCCACATTTTTCTTTCCGAAGAAAAACGTAGACAGACTACTCTCTTGTTCCGTGTTCCCCGGAATGGTGATCATGTTAACCTTAAATCCCGGGTTCTTGGAATGGATGGACAAATGCATCTGGTTTGCATTCTTCGAGTCGTCCGGCGCCAGGGCATAGGCAAAGACAGCCACAAGTACACATAGACCCAGAAAACTCAAACTAAAAACGCCCCAAAAGTTCTTTCGGAACTTTCGGAGCGCTATTTTCGTTAATGAGGTCGATGTATTCACATCGTAAATTTAATTAAATCCTCATTGGTATGAGATCTCAGCCTAGTTTTTAATTTTAGCTAATTTCCCTGCTTTTATATTGTTCAATTTCAGATCTTCAAGAACATTCACGGCTTCTTCAACATAAATATCCTTACTCAGACTCTTATGCCAACGCTTACGCTTCTCTCTCAAGGTAGTGTCCTGTTTCATCATCTCAATTTCCGAAGGTAAGGATCGATAGCTCAATTTATTGTCGTATTCGCCAATGGCATCGAATTTCTTGGTCTCCTCTTTTCTCCTTTCAATTTCGGCGGCATATCTTTCGTAATTAAGGTCTACTTCCAGTTCATCCCTTCTCTTCTTTATCCATTGTGCATTTTCTTCGATTAGAGCAAGCTGTTCACTTTTAGCCATGCGCTCTTTGCTTTTCTTGATGGTCTCCTCGAAATCGATATAACCATTCCACACCTCGTAATCTGCCGGCTCAATCTTGTCATATGGCAGTGGGTTATCATAGTCCCGCTCCCCTACTTCGATGTAACTATATCGATCGGGCATTACTACATCGCTTTTCACTCCTTCGAGCTGGGTAGACCCCCCGTTTACGCGATAGAATTTCTGAGTGGTTAATTTTAGCGCACCCATATCACCAAGGTCATTTTTACGCAGCCACTGGTTAAGATCTATTAAATTTTGAACGGTACCCTTCCCGTAGGTTTGTTTGCTACCAATAATGATCGCACGTTTATAATCCTGCATGGCTGCCGCCAGAATTTCGGAAGCAGAAGCAGACAATTCGTTTACCAGGATCACAAGAGGGCCATCCCAAACTACTTCGTCATCTTTATCTTTTAATACTTCTTTTTTCTGTCCGGTAGATGCCACCTGCACTACAGGGCCTTCTTTAATAAAGAGACCGGCAATGTCTACAGCCGTACGCAACGAACCACCTCCATTATCTCGTAGGTCTAGTACCAGTCCTTCCATACCTTCTTCCTTCAGCCTAAGGATCTCATCCTTTACATCACTGGCTGCGTTTCGTTTTTTATAATCGGTCATATCAAAATAGAACTGCGGCAGGTTGATTAGCCCGAATTTCTTGTCTTCTTTCTCGATCACGGTCGACTTGGCATAAGTTTCTTCCAGTTCTACCACATCACGGGTAATGGTTTCTTCCTCGATGGTTCCATCCACACGTTTAATTGTAAGGGTAACTTTGGTTCCTTTCGGACCTTTTATAAGCTTAACGGCATCGTCTATTCGCATACCAACCACACTTACTGCTTCTTCTTCATCGGCCTGTTTAACCTTCATGATGATATCACCAACCTCGATGTGTTCACCACGCCAGGCCGGACCACCACTAATGATCTCTACAACATTGATATAATCATTTTTTTTCTGAAGTCGAGCACCAATTCCTTCAAGCTTCCCGCTCATTCGGAGATCGAAGCGATCTCTGTCCGGAGGGGCAAAATAATTGGTGTGCGGATCGAATTCTTCTACCACAGTAGTAAGGAATACAGCGAAGTAATCCTTCCTCTGAAGATCATCTGTAAACTCGAAATATTCTTTTAGAGAAGTGCGAGTAAGATCTCTGGCCTTTTCTTCCAGCTCGGAAGCTGTCATGGCGGTATAACCTTCTTCATTTTCAACCTTCGACTTGTCATCCTCCACCACATCGTAATACGAGGATAAGCTGGTGAACTTCAATTGTTGTCTCCAGCGTTCTTTCAGCTCCTTTTTCGATTTAGCATACTCCAGATTATCATAGTCTACGTTAATGATCTCGTCCTGGGAATAATCGAACGGATGACTAAGCACATCTTCATAAAGTTTTCTGGCTTCTTCCAATCGCTCGTTGTAGCGGGTATAGACCAAATTAAAAAAGGTTAAATCCTTTTCTTTAATCTGATCGTCTATCTGGGTTCTGTAAACACTAAATTCCTCGATATCAGATGCCAAAAAATATCGTTTAAGCGGATCCATGGCGTCAATAAAATCAACATACACCGCCTCAGAGAAGGTATCGTCCATTTCAGCGGGGTCGTAATGTCCTTTTTGAAGGACATAGGTAATTAGATCTATAAGGAGTTTATCTTTATCCGGATCGTTAAATTCTTTGGTTGTAAAACTGCAGGAAGCGGCGGCTACAAATACTGCAAGGAATAATACTTTAAAATTCTTTTTCATTAATCGCATAGCTATCATCATTTTTTCAATCTTCTAAAATATATAAAAAACCGTGCCAAGGGTCTATAATGATACTAATTTTTTGTTAAACAAACTAATTACTGAATGGAGCGTAAAATGTGTATTTTTGCTATGCAAAACCCAAGGTATGAAGGATAAAAGGCCCCTTATTTTAGTGACTAATGACGATGGGATAACCGCACCCGGGATAAGAACCCTTATCGATGTTATGAATACCCTGGGGGATGTTTGTGTTGTTGCCCCGGACTCACCACAGAGTGGGATGGGACACGCCATTACTGTAAACGATACCTTGTTTGTAGATAAGGTGGTGGTAGACAAAGATGCCCCACAAGTTGAATATAGCTGCAGCGGTACCCCGGCAGATTGTGTAAAGCTCGCGGTGAACGAGATACTAAAACGCAAACCCGACCTTTGTGTAAGTGGTATCAATCACGGGAGTAATTCTTCCATTAATGTAATTTACAGCGGGACCATGAGTGCGGCCGTCGAGGCAGGAACTCAAGGGATCCCCTCCATAGGATTTTCGTTATTGGATTATTCGCTGGAAGCCAATTTCGATCCGGTTCGAAAATACGTGAAGCAAATCGCCATGCAGGCCCTCGAAAATGGAACTCCTGAAGGTGTAGTTCTTAACGTGAATTTTCCAAAACTTCCAGAAAAAAAACTAAAAGGCATTAAAGTTTGCAGGCAGGCAAACGCACATTGGGTAGAGAATTTCGATAAGCGGGTGAATCCGTTAGGAAGGGACTATTACTGGCTTACAGGGGAATTTGTGAACGAGGACCAGGGAGAAGACACAGACGAATGGGCACTTGATAATGGTTATGTATCTGTTGTGCCGGTACAGTTCGATCTAACCGCCCACCATGCCATTAAAGATATTAATTCCTGGGATCTGAAATGAAAAAAGAGATTGGCATAGGGTTTATTACCGGGATCATCTCCAATTCGTTGGGGATCGTACTATGTATTTTTATTATATCTCTTATTAAGGATTTTAGTTTTGCAGAGACCTTTTCATTTTACAGACGCACAGACAGTCTCTGGATGATCATTACGCTGGGCGCATTACCTAACCTGGCAGTATTTTTCGGATTTTTACGAATTAACAGGGAATACAGAGCACGGGGTGTATTATTGGCAACATTTTTGACGGCCATTATCTCATATATCATATATTTCAATTAAATGAAGTATTACATCATAGCCGGAGAAGCATCGGGAGACCTGCACGGGGCAAACCTGATCAAGGCAATTCGTTCAAGAGACGAAAGTGCCCAATTCCGCGTTTGGGGTGGTGATCTAATGGAGGAAGCTGGAGCTACCCTGGTAAAGCATTACCGGGACCTGGCATTTATGGGTTTTGTGGAAGTACTTTTTAATCTTCGAACCATTTTCCGGAATATCGCTTTTTGCAAGAAGGATATTGAAAGCTATAAACCGGACGCTCTTATCTTAATTGATTATCCCGGCTTTAATCTTCGTATCGCCAAATGGGCTAAACATAGAAAAATTGCTGTACACTACTACATATCTCCACAGATCTGGGCCTGGAAAGAAGGCAGGATCAAACAAATAAAACGCGATGTGGACCAAATGTATGTGATCCTCCCTTTCGAAAAGGACTTCTACGAGAAGAAACACGGGATGCCGGTACATTTTGTGGGGCACCCGCTTATCGATGCGATTTACAAGCGTCACCAGGTTGATCCGGGCGAATTCAGGGAAGAATACGGACTTGACGACAGACCCATCATCGCTTTGCTCCCGGGAAGCAGGAAGCAGGAAATTGCCAAGATGCTACGAGTTATGCTTTCTGTTACCTCAAATTTTAAGGACTATCAATTTGTTATCGCCGGAGCGCCCAGTGTGGAAGCCAGTTTTTATGAGCAATTTATAGATAACGATCAGGTTCACCTTCTGCTGAATAAAACCTACGATCTGTTAAGTATTTCCTATGCTGCCCTGGTTACTTCAGGAACTGCTACCCTCGAAACTGCCTTGTTCAAAGTACCACAGGTGGTATGCTATAAAGGTAGCTGGATCTCCTACCAGATCGCAAGGCGAGTGATTAAATTAAAATATATTTCGTTGGTAAACCTCATCCTGGACAAACCTGTTGTAAAGGAACTGATCCAGGGAGAGTTTATTTCAGAATACCTAAATGACGAGCTCAACATCATACTCGACCCTTATAAACGCGCTACTCTTTTCCTGGATTACTACGATCTTGAAAAAAAATTAGGCGGTCGGGGAGCTAGTGATAAAACGGCCCAATTGATCGTATCGTCCCTGGAAAAGGCCGGATAAAAGGAAATATTTTGCATTTAGCATTTTTTTTCTACTTTTATTCAAACCAAATCTCACATGAAAAGAGTTCTACTACTCTGTCTGCTAGCGGCAGCCCTGGCATCCTGTGGTGCTTCACGACAACCAACCGATACCGTTGTTATAGGGGAAACCACACACCCTATTTCTAATAAGAAAGTAAATAAGATCGTTAATCATGCGAAAGGCTTCGTGGGTACCCGATATAAGTTTGGAGGTACTACACGAAAGGGAATGGATTGCTCCGGGCTGGTCTATGTTTCCTTCAAACAGGAAAACATAGCCTTACCTCGAATTTCCCGTGAAATGGCAAAAAAGGGGATGCGTATCAATTTAAATCAGGTGGAAGAAGGTGACCTGGTTTTCTTTAGAACCAATAAGAACCGTAAGGTAATTAATCATGTAGGTCTCGTGGTAGAGTCGAAGCGAGGAAGCGTAAAATTTATTCATTCTACCACCTCAAGAGGTGTTATTATTTCTTCCCTGGACGAAGGTTACTGGAACGATGCATTTGTAGAAGTGCGGCGGGTGATTTAACTTAGCGTTTACCTCACTCTTTCTCCCCGGTTGATTTTTACAGTCGATCGGCATGCATTTTATAAATTTTCCCATCGTTCGGTTTTCGTTCTTCCTTATCCTGGGGATTACGACAGCACATTTTATTCAATCACAATTTTGGTTCTATTTCCTGCCGGCAGCTATATTGGTACTCATCGTTGTGTGGAGGATCGCACGAAGGCAATTGTTTCAGAAAGTTTACTTCGGAATTGCGGCCTACCTCTGCTTTTTCGGATTGGGATTGGCGAACTATCAGCTCAGACTCCCGCGTTTCCAAAAAGATCATTTCAGCCATTTTATTTCCGAAGAAAAATCTGCACTACTCGAAGTAGAGGTAAAGGAGATCTTAAAACCTAGTACATTTTCAGAAAAATATATAGCGAAAGTAGTCTCCAACGGCCAACGATCCCTGGAAGGCAATATTCTTCTCTATGTTCGGAAGGATGATACACTCCAAATATTTTCGGTTGGGGATCGACTCTGGGTTGATGGACAAGCCTCGGCCGTGCCACCTCCTTTAAACCCCTACCAGTTCAATTACGCTAATTTTCTCGAAATTCAGGACGTATACCACCAGATGCGACCCGATCCGAACTTCATTCAAAGAGTGGCTACCGATCGGTTTTCCATTAAGCGATATAGCTCTAAAATTAGAGATCATCTTATCCATAAGTTGGATGTTCCAGGCTTTGGTGAGGAAGAACAGAGTATCATCCAGGCCCTTATCCTAGGCGAGCGCAATAATATACAGCCCGGGCTGTACCAGTCTTACGCAGCTGCAGGGGCCATTCATATCCTGGCGGTTTCGGGTCTTCATGTTGGCATCATTTATTTTTTACTGCTGTATGTTCTTAAACCTTTACGATGGTTATCCCATGGAAAGCAGATGCAATTAGTGATCTTGGTACTATTTCTATGGAGTTATGCTTTACTTACCGGATTATCCCCTTCTGTGACCCGTGCGGTGACCATGTTCTCATTTTTCGCACTGGCACAATTGCTAAATCGGCCCACCAATTCGGTCAACACTCTGTTCCTTTCACTTTTCTTCTTATTGATCTGGAATCCCAAATGGATATTCCACGTAGGATTTCAGTTGAGCTATGCAGCTGTATTCTTTATTTTATGGCTTCAACCCTTACTCTCTAAACTGTACTCACCACGTTTTTATCCGGACAGGTTGATCTGGGGAATATTCACTGTAAGCATCGCTGCCCAGTTGGGGGTGGCTCCATTGAGCATCTATTATTTTAATCAGTTTCCCGGCCTGTTCCTGCTATCCAACCTGGTTATTCTTCCTTTTTTAAGTGTGTTGGTTTGCTTCGGAATATTAATTATCATCCTGTTAAGCCTGGAAATACTGCCAGAATGGATGGCTGGATTGTACAATAAGCTTATCCAATTACTGAATCAATTTGTGAACTGGATCGCTTCACAGGAGTCATTTTTAATTACAGATATTCACTTTCCGTTTATAATGTTAGTGGGGGTATATGTACTTATCATTGGAATTCTTCAATGTCGCAAGCCATTCACTTTTAGAAGAGTAAAAGTAGCTTTGAGTTGTATATTATTTTTTCAGGTTCTTTTGCTTCTGAATTCGCTGCGGACAACCAGATCTCAATTAACCATTTTTCATAAAACCGGGCATAGCCTCATCGGAATAAGGGAGGGCAAAGAACTGAAACTTTTGAAAGCGGATACCTCATCGCGATCTGGAAGTTCCTTTCCCATCCGGGCATACCGAATTGGGATGGATTGCAAGGTTTATTCCGAAGAAAAAATACCCGATATAATTTCCTATGCAGATAAAATAATGCTTATTGTAGATAGCAGCTCGGTGTATCCCTTTACTCGGAAAGTTGATATAGTATTACTAAGGGGAAATCCCAGGGTTCATCTTGAGCGGATCATCGATAGCCTGCAGCCTTCTCTGCTGGTTGCAGACGGATCAAATTATAAGACGAATGTAAACAGATGGCGGGAAACCTGTAAAAAAAGAAAGCTCACCTTTCACTTTACCGGCGAACGGGGAGCTTTCATCCTGGAGTAGTGAAACACTTAACTTAAAGCTACTCCTAGAACGTGCCTTTAAAATTCTTCTGATAATTTTCCCAGGCTTCCATGGTAGTGATCTCCGCATAATCATCATTGGCGATCATCTTTAAATAGATCTCGAACTGTTGCGGGGTCTTATACCCGGGAATGGCCTGAATAAGGTCTCCGTTAGCTTTAAAGAATACAATGCTGGGATACCCTTGTAACCGCAAGGCATCGGCAAAAAAATGTGTTGCATTTCGCCCTTTGCGTTCCGGCTGATAGTTAGGATTGGTATAAGTAAAATCCTGATAGGTGATCTCTTCGGTACCTTCGGCGTTAAATTTTACGGCGTAGTAGTGTTTATTCACAAAGTCTATAACCTTCTTATTGCCAAAGGTTTTTTTGTCCATTAGTTTGCAGGGGCCACACCAGGTGGTATAAACATCCATTAGGATTTTCTTAGGATTCTTGCTCTGCGCCTCCAGGGCTTCGTTCATGGTCATCCAATTGATCTCCTGGGCCGACACCGTACCAACGATCAATAAGGCTACTAATAGTATAAAGTGTTTCATTCTAAATAAATTAATTCTAAGCTAACAGCAACAAAAAACGTTCCAAATAATGGAACGTTTTTTTGTGAAAAGTATTGTTTATTAATGTACGCCGTGCATGAGCCTCTTTAGTAAAGGATGCAGCATTAGCGATACAAGCCCGAGCCCAATAGGAATAAAGGTGAATATGAGGAAGAACGTTGACAGACTGTATTCCTGTGCGATCTTCTCTATGTCCCCACCTACGTAATGAGCAAGTTTGTTTCCAATGGCGATTGCCAGGTAGTATACCCCGAACATAAACGCGATCATCCTGGCCGGGATCAACTTACTGAGATAAGATAGTCCCATGGGTGATAGACAGAGTTCTCCAAGGGTATGGAACAAATACGCAAATACGAGCCATGCCATGCTTAAACTGGCACTATCTGCGCCAGCAGGTACGTGTCTTGCACCAAAAGCCAAAAAGGCAAAACCAAGGCCTAATAGGGCGAGTCCCAGGAAGTATTTTACCGATGCCGGCGGATTATACTTACTATCCCACCATTTCGTAAATAAAGGTGCGAACATGATAATGAACAGAGAATTAAGTATAGCGAACCAGGTTACCGGAACTTCGGTTTCTGTAGATTGGAATTCGGTATATAATTTAAAAATTACGATCGCCCAAACGATAATAAAACTTATCCCCAGGATCACGTTCGATAAACCAATGCGATTAAACGTTTTTCTAAACAGGCTTAACAGCACATAGGTGATGATAAGCAAAGGCACCACCGTTACAACCAGGTCTACTATTTTAAATCCGGTTGCTGCATTTCCTTCAAGGAATCTATTGGTAAAATCCCTTGTATAAAGAGGCAGGGAGCCGGCTGCTTGTTCGAAGGCCGCCCAAAAGAATACGGTAAATACGCAGAAGATGGCAAAGGCGATCATTTTATCACGCTCTATCTTCACATACCTGGGTAACCTAATAAGCAACAGCAGGATAAAAGATACCGCTGCCAAAAGGGCAAAGAACAACGAATCTGTCATCCCGAAAAGATCGAAATTTAGAGTTTGAATACCCCCTATTTTACTAAGGGGGTCATTGATAATAAATATAAGTGCCGATACAGTAAATACTGCGATCAGCAATAGATCCATAGGGCGAAAAGGGTTGAGTTTCGATCCGGCTTTTACATCCCGGACCGCGTCCTGATTCACTTGGTTTTTTTCGGGTTTATCACCCACGTTCCCAAACAAGGGTTGCGCGAAATAGAATTGTAGCATCCCCAGGAGCATAAATACACCTGCCAGACCAAAACCGTAGCTCCAGCCTACTTTTTCTCCAACCCATCCGCAAAGCATGATCCCGATGAACGCACCTGCATTAACACCCATATAAAAGATATTATAGGCACCGTCTTTCTTTTCGTCATGGCCTTCATACATCTTCGAAATAATAGACGTCATATTTGGCTTAAAGAAACCGTTCCCCATGATAAGGAAAGCAATACCTATGTACAGGAAAGTAGGGGTTTCCATCGCCATAGAGGCGTGACCAATGGTCATGAGCAAAGCCCCTATTACCACGGCCCTTCTATAGCCAATCTTGTTATCGGCTAACCAGCCACCTAGTAGAGGCGTTAGGTAAACCAACATGGCGTAGGTACCTAAAAGTGATAAAGCCGCAGGAGTAGACCATTCCCAGCCGGGGTTATCTCCAATGATAGCTCCGGTTAAGAAGATAACCAGGATGGCACGCATCCCATAGTAGGAAAACCGCTCCCACATTTCGGTAAAAAAGAGTACGAACAAGCCGGCGGGATGTCCCAGTACTTTGTCTTTAAAGAAATTCTCTGTATTTGAGTTCATAGTGTCTTTGTATCTTTTTATTCGTGATCTGCTAGTTCGAAGCCTTCAGTTTCATCATTATGCATCTCTCGTTCATTGTCTTCTGCACCATGAGTGAGGCGCTTCAATGGCTTCAGAATTATAATAAATAATCCCCCAATTATAACAGTGAAAACAAGAATTCCTAAAAAAACTGCATATTCACCAAAATCCGAAGCAGATTCGCCTACGATTCCCGCAACTTTATTTCCTAAACCAGTCGCAGCAAAATAAACTCCCATCATTAATGAGGCATATTTTATTGGTGATAATTTTGTTATGAATGACAAGGCTACCGGTGAAATACAGAGTTCTCCTAACGTGTGAAACAAATAGGCAAGTACTAACCAAATCATGCTAGACGATCCCGATTTATCTAATTCCATAGCCGCGAAAACCATAAACAAGAATCCAAATCCCATTATTATTATTCCAAGTGCCATTTTAAACAAAGATGAAGCCTCTTTACCTTTTAACTGTCTCCTGGCCCAAAATGCTGCAACACCGGTCGCGAAAAGAATAATGAACCCAGCATTTAAACTCTGAAACATAACTGTAGGAACCTCCCAGCCAAGTAAATTTCGTCTTGTGTAATCATCCGTATATAAGTTCATTAATCCCCCAGCTTGTTCAAAAGCACCCCAAAATATAATAACCATTATGAATGAAATCAAAAGAACCACAAAACGATCCTTATATACTTGAGTATCCAATTCCTTATAGATCATCAACATTAATGATGTAATTGATGTTAAAAAGATAAAAAGTAAGCCATAACCCCATCCCATAAAATACCAACCAACTAACGACGCAGCAAATAATACCAAACTAATGATTAGTTGAAAGGGTGAACTGAAAAGGTCTTTATAAAGTTTTCCATATGAAATTTCCTTATCATCTCCTTTGCCAGGTTCAAAATTTCCAACATTTTTTAGGTATTTCTGACCATATATATAATTAATAAGTCCTAATATCATTACCACTCCGGCCAATCCAAATCCTGCATGCCATCCCCATTTGGCAACCACAAGCCCTACAATAATCGTCGCCAATAACGCTCCTGTATTTATTCCTATATAAAATATTGAAAAACCTTTATCTCGACGAATATCACCTTGTTTATACAATCCGCCCACCATAGTTGAAATATTAGGCTTAAGTAAACCAACGCCCAAAATCACTAAGCCTAACCCAGTGTAGAATGCCCAAACATCTGTGAGTACTAATACCCCATGACCCATACATAATATAATCGCTCCGATGAGAACAGATTTCTTTTGACCAATTAATTTATCCGCGATCATTCCGCCAGGTATAGACATGACATAAACCAACATTGTATACCATCCGTATAAAGCAAGTGCCTCTTGATTGGTCCATCCAAGCCCAGCTCCTCTGTCATCAGTTCCTAAAGCAGAAGCAGTCATGTAAAGTACTAATAATGCTCGCATCCCGTAATAGGAAAATCGTTCCCACATTTCGGTAAGGAACAAAATGTAAAGTCCTACTGGATGCCCAAAAAGTTCTTTTTGATGCGCTTGTTTTGTGATTGTAGACATTGATTTATTTATTAGTTAGAAATTAGTTGCTTTTATGTTAGTTTTTTATCTGAATTAGATTTTCAGATTTTGGCTTACCCAGAGATTCATTGATAAACCGCGTCATGTTCTTGTAGAGATGCAGGCGAGTGTTTCCACCATAGATCCCATGATTCTTATCCGGATAAATCATCCATTCGAAATTCTTATCGGCCTGAACAAGTGCTTCTACCAGTCGCATAGTGTTTTGAACATGCACATTATCATCTGCACTTCCGTGTACAAGCAGAAAATCTCCCTGAAGGTTATCCACATGGGTAATGGGTGAATTGTTATCGTAACCGGAAGGATTCTCCTGGGGGGTCTGCATATAGCGCTCTGTATAAATAGTATCGTAGAACCTCCAGCTGGTCACTGGTGCAACTGCAATCGCCATCGAAAATGTCTCCGGTGCCTGGAATAAACAATTGGCAGACATGAATCCGCCATAACTCCATCCCCAGATCCCGATCCGGTCTGCATCTATATACGGTAATTCGCCTAGTTTCCGAGCTGCCGCTACCTGATCTTCAACCTCGTATTTACCCAGCTCCTTTTGTGTCATCTTTTTAAAATCTCTTCCTTTCAGGCCTGTCCCTCGACCATCTACGCAAACAATGATATATCCTTGTTGTGCCAGCATCTGGTGCCAGTAATCGTTGGCACCACCCCAGCGATTTACTACATTCTGGGATCCGGGTCCGGAATACTGGTACATAAACAAGGGGTATTTCTTGTTCGGATCGAAATCCTTCGGCTTGATCATGTACATATTGAGATCTTCGCCGTTTACACGTATAGTTGAGAATTCCTTGGGGGAAGTAACATACTGCTCAACTTTTTGTTTTAAAGCATTATTATTTTTGATCTCACGTATCTTCTTTCCGTTCTTCGCCTGGTGAAGAGTGAAGACGTGCGGCGTTTCTGTGTCTGAAAAGGTGTTGATAAAGTAAGAATAATCTGCACTAAAAGAAGCGCTGTTATTTCCTGTTTTATCCGATAGCTTTATTTTATTCTTTCCGGTTTGGGTAATGGAATACACCCCACGATTAATACTCCCTTCCTCCGAACTCTGATAATAGATCCTTCCTGTATTGGGGTCGAAGCCATAATAATTGGTTACCTCCCATTCGCCATCGGTTACCTGGTTGATAAGCTTCCCATCGCGGTCGTAATGATAGATATGATTCCAGCCACTTTTCTCACTGGTCCAGATAAAACTGTTGTCGTTTAGGAAGGTAAGATCGTCTGTGATATCCACATAGGCGTCGTCTGTCTCCTGTAGAATTAATTTTGAAGTATTTGTAGCCGCATTTACAAATACGAGATCCACCACGTTCTGGTGGCGGTTCGTTAATCGAACACTTAAGATATCCGGATCGTTGGTCCAGTTAATACGTGGAATGTAGTAACTATTATAACCCGACAGGTCTACTTGCGACGTTTGTCCGGAGTCCAGTTGGTAGAGATGAAGTGAAACTTCGGCATTAGGATCGCCCGCTTTTGGATACTTGAAAACCTGCTGCGTAGGATACAGCCCTTCCCCATATACATCCATTGAAAAACGCGGTACATTGGTCTCATCGAAACGAATGTAAGCAAGCCGTTTACCGTCCTTACTCCAATCGAAAGCACGTACAAATGCGAATTCCTCTTCGTAAACCCAGTCTGTGATCCCGTTTATGATACTGTTTTTCTTTCCATCTGTAGTGATCTGCTTTTCTTCCCCGCTAATCAGATCCTTAACATAAAGATTATTGTTATTACCATAGGCTATCTTACTTCCGTCCGGGCTAAAGGTTGGCTCCTGAATTTGCTTTTCGGAAACCAGGGTAAGTTCTTTTGTAGTGAGATCGTACACATAGTAAGTCCCCAGGGAGGATCTTCTATAGATCTGTTTTAATTGAGTAGCGAGAAGTAACTTGGATTCGTCATTACTGAATTCGTAAGAAATGATATAATTAATCCCATCAAGATCGTTGGAGTTGACAAGGGTTCGCACTTTCTTACCACTGGCATAATCATATACATCGACCGTGGAAGCACTTTGAGATCTGTTGTAATCCAGCACGGCGTATTCTTTTCCATTAGCCAGAGAACGTAATACATCCATGCGTTCGGAGCGAAAGGTACCGCCCCATATTTCTTCTAATGTGATCTGTTTTTGTTGAGCTTGAGTGGAAAAACTAACGACTAGGAACAGCGTTAGGATGGGAATAGAAAAAATTCGATTCAAAACGTTAAATTTTTGTTACGTCAAGTTTACTAAAATTTCACGAAAATCCGGTAGTTTTTATGTTAAATACAGGCTTTTTGTTAGTAACTATGCCGCTTTCAGCTTCGTGAGAAATACTATCTTTGTGTTTCAAATTAAAAACTGCATGCATAAGCCTGTTTCCGGATTTTCGAAAATGTCCAAGCAAGAAAAAATCGACTGGTTGGCACGCAACTATTTCAGTAACAATAGCGAAGCTATGAACATCCTAAGGAAGTACTGGAATAGCGACGCCAAATTGCAGCGATTACACGACGATTTTACCGAAAACGCGGTCTCCAATTACTATTTACCCTTCGGAATTGCACCCAATTTCCTTATCAACGATAAGCTTTATACCCTTCCAATGGTGATCGAAGAAAGTTCGGTGGTGGCTGCAGCCAGCAATGCTGCAAAATTCTGGCTGAACAGAGGGGGATTTCATGCTGAAGTACTGTCTACCGAAAAGAACGGCCAGGTGCACCTGGATTACTTCGGAGATAAACGATTACTTAAAGATTTCTTTGAAGCGATTAAGCCGCGACTTTTTGAAGCTGTTTCAGAAATTGAAAAGAACATGAAGAAACGAGGTGGCGGACTCAAAGACATTGAATTAATAGACTCCTCCGGCTCCCTCAACGGATATTATCAGCTTCATTGTACGTTCAATACCAAGGATGCTATGGGAGCTAATTTTATTAATAGCTGCCTTGAAGCCATCGCTACTACTTTCGAGGAAGAAAGCCTGGGTTTTGAGCCATTTCTAAAGAATACGGAGTCTCCGAAGGTTGTTTTAAGCATCCTTTCCAATTATGTCCCAGAATGCCTTGTAAAGGCATGGGTAAGCTGTCCCGTTAGTGCCTTGTTGAAAAATGCCACCAACGCCGAAGCTTTTGCACAGGATTTTGTGAGGGCGGTGGATATAGCCAACGCTGAAGTAAGAAGAGCGGTTACGCACAACAAAGGCATCATGAACGGTGTAGACGCAGTTGTGGTAGCCACCGGAAACGATTTTAGGGCAGTAGAGGCCGGAGTACATGCCTATGCTGCCAGAAACGGTGCATACCGTAGTTTAACTCACGCCACTATCGAAAACGATGAGTTTACTTTTAGTATTGAGATCCCGTTAGCTTTGGGCACAGTTGGCGGACTTACAAGCCTGCATCCCATGGTAAAATTCGCCTTACAACTATTGCACAAACCTTCAGCAGAGGAATTGATGAAAATTGTGGCCGTAGCCGGCCTGGCTCAGAATTTTGCAGCAATCAGATCCCTGGTGACTACTGGCATTCAGAAGGGACACATGAAAATGCATTTGATGAACATCCTCAACCAGTTGGAGGCCACTTCAGAAGAAAAAGAAAAGGCGGTGCGCCATTTTGTAAAAAACACGGTTTCACACAGTGCTGCTGTGGAATTCATCGAGAAATTAAGAGCTTAAGATGCAAAGCTTTCACAGCAACGGAAAATTACTACTCACAGGCGAATATACAGTGCTGGATGGAGGTTTTGGGCTCGCAATCCCCACTTCATACGGCCAGGCCCTTTACGTACATCGTACCATAGAAAAAGGATTACAGTGGAAAAGCTTTAATGCAGATTCCTCTTTATGGTTTGAAGGCAGTTTTAAAATAAACGAGGCCGGTATCACTTCGGAAAAAAAAGATGATACCTCCGATACCCTGCGTGAGATATTGCATCAGGCTATGAAATTAAATCCCGAATTTCTGGATGAGGAGTCCGGATTTCTGGTAGAAACTTCCCTTAGTTTTCCGAGGGATTGGGGATTGGGGACTTCCTCCACGCTCATCAACAACATTGCACAATGGGCAAAAGTAGATGCGTTTACACTCCTAGAGAAAAGCTTTGGGGGTAGCGGATATGATATAGCAGCTGCCCAAAACGATGGCCCTATTCTGTTTTCGAATAAAGGTAAGAATCCTCAAATCCGACCTATAATTTTACCATGGGAATTTACAGACAGGCTTTTTTTTATTTTTCTGAATAAGAAACAGGATAGCAAGGAAGGCATTTCCAGATACAAGGATGTTGCAAGACACAAAGAGACAGCCTTGGCCAAGATAGACCTGATAACCGAACAAATTACCGCAATACACGACCTGGAAGTGTTTCGCAACCTAATGGAGCAGCACGAAACCATTATTTCCAGTTTACTGCAACTTCCGAAGATAAAAGACGAATTGTTTCCCGATTATCACGGACTTGTAAAGAGTCTCGGTGCCTGGGGTGGTGATTTTATACTGGTGAGTGGAAGAAAAGATGACATGGAATATTTCAAGAATAAAGGTTATACTACTATTATTCCTTTTGCAGAGATGTTAAAATAAAAATCCCCCCGGGCTTTTCCAGCTGGGAGGATTTCATTTTTATTTAGAAGCCTTTTCTTAGTAGAATACAGCTCTGTTATCTTCAATATCTGCAGATTCTTTAAGCGCTTTAAATACGTTGCTGTTCAAGGCCTGGGTTACACCAGCATTCAACTCATTGGCATAAGGTGCATAGTTGTCCAGATCCGGTGCCTTATTAATGGCAGTCACCTTTACTTTGAACACCCCTGTCTTTCCTTCAATAAGACCCGTTTCTTCTCCAACGTCCTTTCCAAAGGCAACACCAACAACTTTTGGTTCGTTTCCGGCTCCCGGAATAGTAGGCGCAGACATCGTCATGGCAGAAGCAGTTTGCACTGTTACATTTTCTCCAGTAGCGATCTCCTGCATAGTTTTACCACTATTGCGGTTCATGATCTGCTCGGCTTTCTTTTTATTTCGAAGAATAGGAGTTACTTCGGCAGAAGACTCGGCAATACTCTTCAATCCTTTTGGATCCTTGCGAGTTAATTGCACGATCACATATCCCTGGCTAACATTAAACCTGCTGATATCACCAACCTCGGTCTCTTCATTAAAAGCCCAGTTTACAATCTGTCTGTTGGTTCCTATCCCCTGAATTTGAGAATCCATCTTCCCTACTTTATTCACCGGGCGTACACTTAGCCCCTGGGTTTTTGCCTGTTCGGAGAAATCCCCTTTCGCAGCCTCGATCTCGAAGGTAGTAGCTTCAGCAAAAATCTCGTTGATCGTTGGCTCTGAAGGCTCGATCTCTTTAGTAATGGTAGCGATCTTCACTACATCCTTGAAGTCTTTTTGTCCCAATACCTCAACGATATGGTATCCAAAATTGGTCTTTACGATACCCATATCTCCGGTTTTTTGCTCGAAGGAATAATCCCGGAAGGCAGGTACCATTTTGGTATATTCGAACCAATCGTACACTCCGTCGTTCTCAATGCTTCCGGTGTCTGAAGAGAACTGCTTCACGAAAGTTGCGAATTTAGATTTGTTCCCTTTCAGGATAGTTAATAAACTATCGGCTGTCTTTTTAGCCTGGGCATCGGTACGGGTAATGCTATCTGTACGATTTAATCCAGTTGGAATTAGGATATGTCGAACGCGGGCACTATCTGGTAACTGACGCTTCTCGATAACCTTGGTTAGGTTTAATGTTTTATCCACCTGGTAAGGCCCGTAGATATCACCTTCATTAAGATCGAAGATGGTGTCCTTGATAGCGGCAGGTAACTGCTCTTTGGTGTACCAGCGATCGGTATAAGGCACATCTGAATGCGAATTCACATACTCCTGGTAATTTTGAGTTTCTCTGAATCCCAGGATTGTATCTATCTTGTTAGACAGGTTATTCATTTCCCGTCTGTTGTCTATCAAAGCAGATATCTCTGCTTCCGCAGCCTCAATATCTTCCTGAGAAGCTGTTTCCTCTATGAGTACATATTGAAAATCTACCTCAGGTTCTACTTCAAATTTCTTTGGGTTTGCTTTTATATAGGCAGCTATTTCTTCGTCGGAAACTGTGATGCTGGCATCGTCTATGGAGGTATAAGGAATATGAACAAATTCGATATCGATCTTATCATTCTCAAATCGATACTGTTGCTCTCCTTCTGCGATGGTGGAGGTAAGTCCCCCTCTTAACATTCCCAGATAAGTATTCTCAAGCACCGTTTGCTTCACATTCTTAATATAGTTCTCCCAATTCTCAAGTGGAGCCGGATTCACCTTGGCGTTGGCTTTTATATCGGCAACATATTCCAACATTTTCAGCTCACTGTAATTACCATTCTCATCCTGAAAAGTAGGATCGTTTGCAAGGTAAACACTCAAAGCGTTATTGATCTGTTCGCTTTCAACCCGTAAGCCAAGTTTTTCGTACTGTTCTTCCATAAGTACGCGTCTTAATTCTCGATCCCAAACCAGGTTTACTGCCTGAGAAGTAGATGCATTGGGACCCATAGACTTTTGCGTGTTCTCAACAAGTTGCGCAAATTCTGTACGATCAATATCCACGCCGTTCACTGTGGCAACGGTATCTTCTACGCTCGAACCACCCCCTCGGGTTAGTACATCACTAAGGATGAAGGCGAAAAGGGCCATTGCTATAATCAAAATGAGGAATATTCCTCTTTTTCTAATACTGTTTAATATTGCCATCTGTCTGTCAAATTTCTAGGGGGCGAAAATAGCATTTTCCCTTCATTTATAAAAGGTTCGGAATAAAAAAAACGGTAAATAACAGAAATCTATGCTTCGGGATTAACCCTTAGGTCGATAAGTTCTATTTTGGTGCTCGATACTTCCAGTATCTTACATATGAAGTTTTCAATGATAACCGTTTCGTTCTTTTCGGGGATCTCTTCGGTAAAATTTACGATCATACCGCCCAGGGTCTCGTAGTTCTCACTTTCAGGCAGATCGATCTTATAGCGTTCGTTGATATAATCCACTTCCAAACGGGCAGAGAATTTAAAATGCCCCTTATCCAGTTCCTCTTCAATGAGTTCGATGGAATCGTGTTCATCTTCGATCTCCCCAAAAAGTTCTTCGATAATGTCTTCTACGGTCATAATTCCTGCGGTTCCTCCATATTCATCGATAACCACGGCAATACTTTTGCGTTTCCTGATTAGGATATTGAGTACATCCTTGGCTAGCATGGTACCCGGCACAAAGACAACCGGAATAAGAATTTTCTTTATGGAGGTAGGCTTTTTAAAGAGTTCGAAGGAATGTACGTAACCCACTATATCATCGATATTGTCCTTATACACCAGGATCTTGGAAAGGCCTGTCTCTGTAAATATTTTTGTAAGTTCCTGGATTTCGGTTTCAAGATCGACTGCGACAACTTCGGTACGCGGCACCATAACCTCCCTGGATTTAACTTCCGAGAATTCCAGGGCGTTTTGAAAGATCTGTATTTCCGAATCCACATCATCGTCCCGCTCCAGGGTATCCATTTGTTCACTGATATAATTGCCTAGTTCGATCTTACTGAAACTAAGCTGCACATGGTCTCCTTTGGTCTTAAAGAACACTTTTAATACAATATCGGAGATCCAGATCACGAATTCGGATATAACCGAAAACAACAGGTAGAACATATAGGCCGGTACAGCAAATACTTTCACCAGTTTATTGGCGTATATCTGGAAGAACACCTTCGGAAGAAACTCGGCTGTAAGCAGTATGATAAGGGTAGAGATCACGGTTTGAACCAGCAAACCGCTAAAGCCTGTTAATGGGATGTATCGCATAAGCAGATCACCCATAAAGAAACCGTAAACTACCAGGGCAATATTGTTGCCCACCAGCATAGTAGCGATAAACTTAGACGGTCTTTTTGTGATCTTATTCAGCACTCCGGCAAGAAAACCGGTCTGCTTTTTTTCGATCTCTATGTGGACTTTGTTAGATGAAACGTAGGCTATCTCCATACCCGAAAAGAATGCGGACAGGATTAGCATAATAACAATGATAAGAATACTAAATTCCATTATCTGTTTTTGTTGCGCTCCTCCATCTTCTTTCTGAATTTTCTCTTAAAGAAGAACATAAAGATAGCCACAACCGTGAAGAAAGCAAATAAATAAGCACGGTTTCTATTATCTGCCCAGTTACTTATAACCAGGTAGATCGAAAAACCTGCCATTGCCAAATAAGCGTATTCAAAAAGTTGGTATATTTTATTCCCCATCGGTGTTTTCTCTATTTTCGTTATCTATATTTCTATCTATTAATTGCTCTCCGCTATTAGTTCGCGATAAGAAATTGGTAAAATCCTCGCTCGAATCGAATCCCGCTCCATCATTATATGAGCCGTCTTTAAAAATGATACGGTAGGGTTCGTCTGTAAAAACCCACTGGTGCTTCTGGTCCCAGTATAGTTGTTCGGCCCGTAACACCAGGCTATCACTGGTAACCAGTACGACGTTCTTCCGAAGGTCTACAATATTTGTTTCATCGTATCTAATTGCAAAATCTGAGGTCACCGTACTAACTTCATCATTTTCGTTCCAATATTTTACCTCAACACCTTCCGGAAATTCCTGATAGGGAAAGTCCAGGTTGGTATAATCGTTTCGTAAGGGCGAGATGAGGTTAGCAACTACCTTGCCCGAATCTGTGTATTTCACATTGATATTCTTCGCCACTCCAATAGGTGCGCCGTCTTTCAGATTGAGTTTCTGAATATTCTCATAATTACTTTCACATGAAAAAAGCGTGATGACAATCGATATTGCCATCACGCTCTTCAGCATATGTTTTATTATGTTCATTCTTATAGACTAGGTACTCTTACGCTTCCGCCTACCCAGCAGTTAAAGGTAATGGTTTTTCCCGCCATTCCTTCCGAAAAGATATCACTCTTACTAGGAGCTCTTCCTCTAAACGCACTGGCAGTGCTACGCGCATTGGAGGCGATAGATCCATCCACTCTTGCTGCGCGATCTGCCATCTCGGCTGCTTTCCAGTAGATAGCACGTTTCTCGAAAGTTGTGTTTCCACAACTATTGGCACTACTACCATACATATTGGCTATCTTGAGATAAGCGATCCCTGCTGAAGGCTTTACTTCTACCATTTTCAGGTAGTAAGTACGCGCTTGTCCAAAACTTCCTTTCTTACGGAAATTCTCTGCGATACTGTAATATACTTTAGCTTTATCGGCCGGATTAGTTTCCAGTTCGGCTGCCTGATTATAGTAATCGAGGGCTGTGCTACTTTTTCCATCCTTATCGGCAAGTTTACCTAAATAGTAGGCAGATTTTGCAGAAGGCTCCAGGGTATGTAGCTGTTGTACCAATTTAAAGAATAGTGGTGTATCACAATCTTTGGCACTCAGCCTACCAGCGGCTCTACGCAACCAACTTACATCGTTTTTCTTGTTGTCGAAATCCTTTTGATACAAAGGAATTAGATTTGGACAATCTGCTAACTGTCCCAATTTTCCATCAACACTACCTTTTACTGTACCGTAAGCAGCCAGGTTTTTTTCGTACGCATGTACCTTGCGTTCTTCCCTTGAGCTAAGTTTGGTTCCAGCTTCCTGCTTGTCGATCAATTTTGTAAGACCAATAGCCAATTTTCCTTCTTCTTTTTCGATTTTCTGAATTACCACATCGTAAAGGTCGAATACATCATCGATGGGTTTTTCACCACTATTGAAAAGGTCTACTGCCAATGAAAAGTATGTATATAGACTTTTAGGGCTGGTGAACTCATCTTCGTCTTTTTTAAAGGCGGCGTCGAACGCATTAAATTGCTCAAGTTTTGTCCCTATGTTATTATCGAACTTCACCTGGGCCATTTTCATCATCAATTCACCTTCTTTGGTTTTTGATGGATAGTACTGCATTCTGTACTTATAAGCCTGGTCCAGATCTGCTATCTTGGATTTATCTCCATTCTCGATGAAATGTTTGAACATTTTCTCGGCATACTGGTAAGTCGCCATACTGTACGTAGGACATTCGGCAACTAATTGAGCATAATGAGGTAGTGCACCTTCATAATTTTTTGCTTTGGCTGGTTCTATAAACAAGGAACCTAATGTTGCACATTTTTCCTGTGCCAGGGATTTGCTTCCAAAAGCCACAAAAAGTACAGCTGAAAGTATAATAGCTTTCGTCTTCATAGTGTTAATGTTTATTGTATTAATCATAATATCGTTTTTCAAACCATCTGTCATTGAGTGACAGACTTATAAATGTATTAAAGAAATTCTCCTGAACCAACCCAAAATCTGTAGTTCCTCGTCTTCCAACTTCAAATCCCACGTTAATATTCGAGAATAATCTCCCTACAGGCAAACCAAGTCCAAAAGATATGCCAAACTCATTAATTCCTTCACCATTTATATTAATTCCTGTTTCCTCAAACCTAACACCTGCACGATAAACTACTCGATTCCAGTAGTTTCCAATTGCGTTATAGTTTGGAATATAGAACCCTCCAAGTCTAAATTTGGAGGCATCAGTAAAGGTAACAAAATCTATATCAAAAGAACGATTTGTTAAATTACTTGTTTTTACGGCCGAATATTCACCTCCTACAAACCAATTTTTCTCCTTCCCAAGACCGAGTCCGATCGTATACTGCGATGGAAAAGTGAAATTGGTGTCCTCTACATCAATGTCCCGTTCATCTATAGGCGTTGTAGACCCGGAAGGCAGCACCAAAAACGAAGAGATAGTCCTCGAATTTTCCGAGGTGAGGTCGGTTTCGGGGGTATAGGTTAGTGATGAAGACAGAGTTAACGTCTCGCTAATCTTCTTTTTATAAATGGCTCCAATGTTAAAGTTGAATCCGAGCAGGTCTGATTTGTTGAATTCGGAAGTACCGTATTGTATATCATCCTCTCTGCGTTCGGCGTTGTTCTGGATATTTCCGAAGTTATAATTAGCATCCACCCCTACGCTTAATTCAGGCGTGACCTGATAGGCCAGGGTAAAGAAAGCTTTGTTAAGACCTCCCGATCCCGTATAGGTTGTCTCTATCCCGGCGTCTTCCGTCCTAAGATTATAACCAACCGATGTGAAGGGGATGAGCCCAAAGCTGGCGCCAAATTTACCCAAAGGGATTCCCAGGGCCAGGTAATCTATAGAGGTTGTACTGGCCTTCTGACTCTCTTCGGCTGTTTTAATGGTCTCGTACTTATGGCTTATTCCCGCGGTGTAGTTTACAAGTCGGAGGCCTGCCACTCCCGCCGGGTTTTGAATACTAAGATGTATACTATCTGAATAAACACTGATACCTCCCATCGCCCTGTTCTCTGCGGTACCTTTAAATTTTAATGTTCCTATCCCATAAAAAGAATATGGTGAAACTGTACCTTCCTGTGCCTGAGACAGTCCTGCCACAAGCAGAAATACAAAAACTGTAATTCGTTTTAACATCAATGTTTATTATGTTCTAAGATGAAATTCAAACCTTCCAGTAGGAAATTTGAGTTCGCAAAGATGTCACTTTTTAGACTATCTCGCAAAAAATGAGCATCTCCACCTGTTAAAATAACTGTTAAATCGGGATATTTTTCCTTATACGTTCGTACAAAGCCCTCTATTTCGAAAACCACGGCCTGTAATATTCCGCTATGAATAGACGATTCGGTACTATTTCCGGTTTGGATGATAGGTAGTTTTGGTTCTAATAACGGAAGATTGGCCGTAAACGTATGAATCGCTTTATAACGCATTTGGATCCCTGGTGATATCGCGCCACCTAAATAGGTGTTGTTGGCGGTAATAAGATCGTAAGTGATACAACTACCTGCATCGATCACGAGAACATTTTTTTCTGGAAATTCAACGGCAGCCGCACTCACTAACGCGATACGGTCTACCCCGAGTGTAGATGCCGTTCCGTAGTTGTTTTTAAAGGGCACCTTGGTTTTATGATCTAATTTAATTACGGTGTAGTGGTATTGAAGCAAGGAGATATTTGCTTCAGAAAATTCGCCAACACTGGCCAGGATACAATGAGTAATGCCTGGATATTCGCGATGAATCAAGTTCAAGGTATTGGTAAAATCTTCTGCATCGCATACAAAGTTGTGAAGCAGCTGTCCTTCATTAAAGACCGCGAGTTTAATACGCGTATTTCCAACATCGATTATGAGGTTCATTGCAGCTTCCAATGGGCTAAAAATACAACATGTATCCTTTAGGAGTTGTTAAGGGGCTATTAAATTGAAATCAATCAAAGTTTTTTTAAATTTATGTTTTGGAAAGTGTAAATATCGGTTATATTTGCACCCTCCTTTGCTATGCCTGCAAGGCATAATAAAAGGAGGTATTGATCACTAACGATCTGGAAGGTACCTTAGCTCAGTTGGTAGAGCAACGGACTGAAAATCCGTGTGTCCCTGGTTCGATTCCTGGAGGTACCACAATAAATACAAACCCACTCAGAGATGAGTGGGTTTTTTGTTTGAGAAAATGATGAAAGTGTACTTTCAGAAATTTTTGAGAACAAAAAACCAGCAGCCGAAGGCTGTGTGGTTTGTATTTTGACTTTTGGGAACAAAGGAACATTTTGCAAAGCGAAATGAATCCTGAAGGAATTATTTGTTATTGATTATTTCTATTATTTATTGTATTGCAAAGTGGATCGAAGTAGGAAGACTGAAGACAAAAGCTCAAAGGAGCGTGGTTTGTATTTTCAACATGGATTTCAAAGGAACAATTTGTGAAAACAAATTGAATCCTGGAGGAATTATTTGTTATTGATTATTTCTATTATTTATTCTATCGCGAAGTGGATCGAAGTAGGAGGGCTGAGGACAGAAGCTCAAAGGAGTGTGGTTTGTATTTTGACTTTTGGGAACAAAGTCAAATTAGAGTTGTCCCAATCGAGTAGGTAATAAAAAACCCGAAGCCTTAGCTCCGGGTTTCAAATTATACAGTAAGGTCTCTTCTGCCTTTCAAGCGTTTTTCAATCTTACGCTTGATTTCAGTAAGCCTTTTCATAAGGTCCATGATCGCGGCATCCTTGTTTTGCTTATAGATCTCATTCAAACTTAAAATAAGATCCTTGGCTTTCCTGGAAGCAATTATTCGATCACTTGTTGTCTTGAAGGTCGTCTTCTGTTGCTCAAATTGCAACGCTTCGTTTATCAGGTCTGTTTCCATGAGGTTTACGTAGAATTAGTTCAACTTTTCCAATTGTAACATCAATTGTTCGGCTTCCAGATATTTTGCATCACCTGCCTTTCGATTGGACTGCGACAATTTGTGCGCTTCGGCCATTAATTTCTCATAGCGACTTTGCAACTTATCTTTCTCACTTTTCTTTCTGAAAATTCCGAACATAGCTAACTTTTGCGGTAAACTTACAAACTAACGATTATTAGTCCATGAGTATAAACAAATATTTAACATCCTAAAAGTCGCAAAAAAGTGTGGTAAATTTCAAAAAGTTGAATATAGCTTTCTTATAGCTGTATGAAAAAGATTTATGGTCCCCAAATAGATTCCAGTTTGTTAAGCTTCAGGTTGTCTATAGTCCCATTCGCCGGGCCGGCAATCTCTAATTTAGTATAAGGATGCTTCGGAAAAACCTGGTTGGTAAATACGTGTTTTCCGCCGTCGATAAATACTTCCACAGAGGAGGCGTCTATTATGATACGCACTTCTACCTTTTTATTTTCGGTAGTATATTTTTGTTTCTGAATTGCCTTTCCAAAGCTCTCTTCGAAGTCTACTATCCCGGATCGGGTTCGGTCGAACAATAATTCATTGCTTTCTCCTAATAACTGAAGGCAAACCTGTTCTCCGATACTGTTTGAATAGGTAATAGCGTAGTTCTTCGAACTATCCACCATGAAACTAATATCAGTATCATTGTATTGATCCAATTCTTTTTCAAAAGGTTTTTCTAGAGAAATACTTTCCATGCTCTCAAAGGCAGTTTCTCCTATTTTATCGAACGCTTTCAAAGGATAATTCTTAATAAAATAACCTTCCTTATTTTTATGTAAGCTTATATTTCTGGGTAGGGTCATGGAGCTTCGCCAAACATCTGTTGGGGTGTCGCGTGCATAATTCCAATTGCTCATCCAACCAATAAATATCCTTTCTCCCGACGGTACATTATTATAGGTAACTCCTGCGTAATTATCCATTCCGTAATCGAGCCATTTAGTACCGGCCTGCTTTGTAACAAACTTCTTTCCGTCGAATTCACCTACAAAATACTGTGTGCCCGAGCCTCCATTAGGAGCTCCCGGATTGATACTTATAAGTAGAACCCATTTTTCTTCCCCGGTTTCTTCTATTTTTAATTTGAACAGATCCGGACATTCCCACACACCTCCGTGAGCTCCTTTATCCTTACCAAACTCGCTTAGTAATGTCCATTTTTTAAGGTCGTCTGAATTGTAAAATTTCGCATGATCACCGGCTACAAGCACAAGTATCCATTTTGAAGACTCCTCATGCCAGAAAACCTTGGGGTCTCTAAAATCTTTTATACCCTCATTCCCTATTACAGGGTTACCTTCATACTTAGACCAGGTGTTACCATTATCAAGACTATATGCTATTCCCTGGGTTTGAAAATCTTTACGTCCTGCTTTTTCACCTTCCATTAAATGATAGGTATAGATAGCCACCATCGGAGGATTGTCTTCAGTTCCAAAGCCCGATGTATTTTTAGTGTCTATTACAGCACTCCCCGAAAATATGAGTCCGAGCTCATCCGGATAAAGGGCTATGGGTTTATTTTCCCAATGGATCATATCACTACTAGTGGCATGTCCCCAGTGCATGGGACCCCAAACTATGTCCTCTGGATAATACTGGTAAAATAGATGATAGGTGCCATCGTGATATACCAGGCCATTGGGATCGTTCATCCATTTTTCGGGAGGGGAATAATGAAATTGTGGCCGGAAAGGTTCGCTATAAGCCAACTTATCCGTAGATATTTTCTCTTCATCTACAGCTTGGTTATTTTCCTTACATTGGGTAAATAGAATTAATAATAAAAGTAAAAGGGATATCCTGGATAGAAACATATAGATAGAATTTATGTGGAATTTCGTTTTATCAGCCGGGTCTCAAGTTCGACAGTCTTTGGTTCGAACTCCTTATTTTTTCTTCTCGCTTTCATTTCCTTATACAAAAGCTTAAACGTTTTCACACCCATTTCGTACCCCGGTTGGTCCACTGTACTTAGGGATGGTGTGATCGCCGAAGAAACAAACCAGTTACTAAATCCCATAATAGAGATATCGTCCGGGACGCGGATACCTCTTTCATTAAATACGGAAATAGCACCTATCGCTGCCAGATCGGTAATGGCAAATATTCCATCTACATCGTCGTGATCTTCTAATAATTTTTTGGCTGCATTGATCCCGTCTTCATAATCCACATTCTCACATATATATACTAAGGACGAATCGTAGGTGATCCCATGGTCTTCCAACGCCTTTTTATACCCCAGGAAACGATCGATAGAATTTTGTGGCAGTAAAGCACCTCTAAAATGCGCAATTCGCTTACAGCCGGAATCGATAAGATGCTTGGTGGCGGTATAGGCCGCTTCTCGGTCGTTGATAATGATCTTTGAACAATCCATTAGCTTGGATATCTTGTCGAACATCACAAGTGGGACTTCCAACTCTTTAACACGTTTAAGGTGAGAGATATCCACCGTCTTGTTGGCCAGCGATATCATAATACCATCAACTCGCTTGCTTATTAGGAGGTCTACCTGCTTTTTTTCCAGCTTATAAGACTCGTTGGATTGAAGTATAATAACCAGGTAACCCTTTTTTTCGGCTTGTTCAATGATGCCATTAATTACACTAGAGAAGAAATGATGTACTACTTCCGGGATAATCAAGCCCACTGTTTTAGATTCCCTGGTACGTAGATTTACGGCAAAAACATTGGGCTTGTAACGAAGTTTTTTAGCCTCTTGTTTTACCAGGGTCTTGGTCTTCTTACTAACATCCGGATAATCCTTGAGTGCTTTCGAAACCGTAGTGATCGATATTCCGAGGTTTTCAGCGATCTGTTTTAATGTAACCTCTTTCATAATTTCTGAAATATTTACCCCTGTATGAAATTTATTTATTGATGCATTGGGTAAGCGAGGAAATTGAAAACTGACTTAGGAAGTAACTCTGATTATTATATTACAGTATTAAAATTTCCTTGCCTAAAATACAACGATTTTTTCAACAGTACGCTAATTTTCAAATTAATAAACGAAAACGTTTTCGGCTACTAATTTCGTTATTTTGGTGTGGTTTTATTACAAAATTGAAAAAAATAATAGAAATTCGTAGCTTAATGCTCATATGTTAATTTTTTAACAAATTAAGATAGTTGTTTACTTTAAGTGTTAGCATTTCTAAGCAAGTACAATTTGGCTGGAATGAAATTTATTAAAATTTTGACTAAGAACCTGTCGGGTCTTATTTCTCCTATCTCTGCGGTTCGGTATACAGAAGACCGATCCTCTGATAAAAGGATTGTTTTTCCCGAAACTCTTAAGAGCATCCTAATGGTGACCGTCAATCGCCGTTTTGGAAGAATTGCAAATCAATCCTCTTTACGAGTAAAAGAAAGATTTCAGAGTATAGACTTTGAGATTACCCATGACGCACTTTTAAAAGGAATTCAGGGAATTAGCCGTATTGCTCAGGGGATTGATTTTCATTTAAAACACAACCCTGTCATAGTAAATATCACCAGTAAATTTAATATGATTACGAGCAGAATATTGGAAATTTCGATCTCAAATAAAAAACTTAATATTTTGCCTAAAATATTGTACCTTCCATGCAGAAGTTTACAATTTTATAACAATTATTTAAGAATTAATTATGTTCTCCGACCTATTGGGGAATATAGGCTTTTGCATACATAAGAATTATTAATTGAAAATTAACTTTAAACTAGGAACTATATGAAAAACAAACTACTAACTAAACTCTTGTTGCTCCCGATTCTCTTACTTATAGGTGGATCGGCCTACGCACAAAATACCGTTAGTGGAACAGTATCCGACATGAATGGTCCTGTTCCCGGGGTAAATATTATTGTGAAGGGCACCTCCAATGGAGCACAGTCTGATTTCGACGGAAACTATTCCATAGATAATGTAGACTCTAATGCAACACTGGTATTTAGCTATATTGGTTATGTGACACAGGAAGTTGGCGTAAATGGCCGGTCGACTATTAACGTAACCATGCAGGAAGATATTGAAGCCTTAAGCGAGGTCGTTGTAATTGGATATGGTACCACTACAGTGAAAGATGCAACAGGTGCGGTAACTGCCGTAACTGCAGAAGACTTTAACCAAGGTGTTATCTCATCCCCAGAACAATTAATACAAGGTAAAACTGCTGGGGTACAAATCTCTCAAAGTAGTGGTGAACCAGGTGCAGGAATCGATATTCGTATTCGTGGTGCCAACTCTGTTCGATCTAATAACAACCCGTTATTCGTGATCGACGGTGTGCCTCTTTCCGGAGAAAGCACTACTGCTGAAGGAGCTAACGTTGGTCTTGGTACTTCAGGTGCTAAAAACCCATTGGCTTTCCTTAACCCTAACGATATTGAAAGTATCAGTATCTTAAAAGATGCATCTGCAACAGCCATTTATGGATCTCGTGGTGCAAACGGGGTAGTTATCATCACCACCAAATCTGGTAGAGGTGCTACCGGAGGAAGCTGGGACTGGAGCTCTAGCGTGAGTATGTCCAGTGTTCGTTCTACCTTCGATGTACTTACAGCTTCCGAATTCCTTTCGGAAAGTGAAAGACTAGGATTCCCTGTTGCTGAAAGAAACTTTAGAAACAGTACGGACTGGCAAGATGAAGTTTTTAGAACTTCTATGTCAACAAATAACAACCTGTCTTATTCTCATAGCTACAATGGAGGTAACGTTCGCGCTACTTTTGGCTACGGAAAACAATTTGGTGTGATCAAGAACTCTTCGCTGGAAAGAATTACCGGTCGATTGAATGTGAATCACAGGTTATTGAATGATAAACTGAAATTAGGCCTTCAGGCTACAATTTCAAGAGTGAACGACGAAACTGCACCGCTTAGTGGTAGTGCAGGATTTAGAGGTGACCTCTTGGGTGCTGCATACTCTGCAAATCCAACCTGGCCAACAAACCCTAATTTCGATACAGGCGGACAGTTAAGCCCGGCAACAATTCTGGCATATACCGAAAACCTAAGTCATACAGACAGAATACTGGCAAACTTCTCTGCCGAATACAATTTCACAGATGAATTTTCTGCCAAAGTTAATTTAGGTATCGACGACTCTCAGTCTACCCGTAGTGCGGTTGCTTCTCCTAATGCGAGAAACTTTGACCAAGGTGCCTTTGGAAATGGTACCGGTGCAATTAGCGACCTTGATACCGAAAGTAAGCTTCTTGAAGCTACACTTCGATACGACAAGGATTTTGGAAATTCTCAATTAGATATCGTGGCAGGTTACTCCTTCCAGGATTTCCGCAGACAAGGTAGAGATATCAGTGGATGGGGATTCTTTACAGAGGATATGAATAAGATGGTCGACGACCTGGAAATAACTGCCAACCTTCTTGAATCAAGAATTGAAGGTAGCTATCAGCAATATGGTTACGCAGGAAATACCAACGGTATATTTATCAACCGTTTATTCCCTTCGCCAACCACAGATATGCTTCCAATCTTTAACGGATTACGAGTTAAGTCATTATTTGCAGACACTTACGATACTACAGATGAGCTACAATCCTTCTTTGGTCGTGTGAACTTTAGTTTGAACGACAAGTATCTGTTTACAGGTACCGTTAGAGCGGATGGTTCTTCTCGTTTTGGTGAGGATAACCAGTATGGTGTATTCCCTTCCGGTGCTATCGCATGGAAGATCCATAACGAAGATTTCGTAGGAGACGCCGTTTCTACTTTAAAACTACGTGTTGGTGTTGGTATTACCGGTAACCAGGATGGAGTTGGATATGGAAACTTTATTAGAAGACAACGTTATACAGGAGGTGATGTTATCACAGATGGTGGTGATATCAATATCCCGGGTATAGCCGATGTTGCCTTCGCCGAGCCTACTCTTAAGTGGGAAGAAACTCTACAGTATGCTGTAGGACTTGATTTCGGATTTGGAGACGACAGATTTACAGGAAGTGTTGATGTGTATCGTAAAGAAACAACAGACCTTCTCTTTAGAGTACTATCTGCTCAACCAGCTGTACAACCGTTCATCTTCTTAAACTTACCAGATTCAAAGGTAATTAACGAAGGTCTTGAAGTTGCGCTTAGCTATGATTTTGTAGATCAAGACGATTTCTATATCGGAGCTAGTGTGAACGTTGCATATAACGATAACGTGATCGACCAACTTCAAGGTGAATTTAACGCCGGTACTATTAGAGGTCAGGGTCTGTCTAACGCCTTTGCTCAAAAGCTTCAGGAAGGACAGCCATTATTCTCATTCTTCCTACGTGAGTTCGAAGGATTCGATGCGGAAGGCCAACCTATACAGGAAGACGTTCAGAAGTTCGTTGGAAAAAGTGCTTTACCAGACTTTACCGGAGGGTTCTCCTTGAACGCCCGTTATAAGAACTGGTCATTGTCTACTTTCCTAGCCGGACAATTTGGACACTACATCTACAATAACACCGAAAACGCATTCTTTACTGCTGGATCATTCAACAGTGCTAGAAACGTACTAGCTTCTACCCTAACCAATGGTGAAGCTCTTACCGCTGCTGCTGAAGTTTCTACTCGTTTCCTTGAAAAAGGTGACTTTGTAAGAATGCAGAACCTAACTGTTGGTTTTGACTGGCCATTGAAAGAAGACTCTCTTTTCGATGCACTAGCTCTTTCGCTTACAGGACAAAACCTATTTGTTATAACGGATTATTCTGGTCTTGATCCTGAAGTGAGTGTTACTCCAGGTGGAGGTGATCTCCTGAATGGTTTACCAATCTTCGGAATTGACTATACCTCATTCCCTAGACCGAGAACTTTTACGTTAGGACTTAATGCAAAATTTTAAAAAAATGATTATGAAAAAAACTTTTATGACGTACTTGAAGTCGATCTTCGCGATCGCGTTGCTATCGACTGTTGTGGCAGCTTGTACCAATTTAGAGCTCGACGAATCTGATTCGATCTTCCTTGAAGACACAGATGAAGGATTTGCTGGAGTAGCCGACGTTGGAGCCGCACTGGACCAATTATACAATGATGTAAGGGGACAGTTAGAAGACCAGGGTAATTTCTTTGCCCTTAACGAAGTATCTACAGATGAAACTCTTGTTCCAACAAGAGGTACAGACTGGGGTGATAACGGTATCTGGAGAACGCTACACGCGCACACCTGGAGCCCAACACACCAGTACATCCTGAGCACATGGAATAACCTTAACCAAAACGTTTTCCGTGCAACTCAGATCATCGATCAACGTAGTGGACCTACTGCAGAGCAAAAAGCAGAAGCTCAGTTCCTGCGCGCTTTCAGTATGTATTTCGTACTTGATATGTGGGGCGTAGCTCCTTTCCGTGAAGTAGATGAAGGATCCGATGTTGATCCTCGTGTATTATCAGCTGCCGAAGCTTATGATTTTATCCTTCAGGACCTTACCGAAGCACGTGATAATCTTCCGGTTCGCGGACCAAGTGCAGATAATAATCGTGCGAGTAGAGCTGCTGCTAACTTCATGTTGGCTAAACTTTACCTAAACGCTCAGCGTTACAATGGTAATCCTAACTATCAGGGTGTAATCACGGCTGTAGATGCAATTGCAGCAGATGGTTATGCACTTGAAACAGGATACTTTGATATCTTCAAGGAAGATGTAGACAATGAAACAATCTGGTTTGTACCTGCATCTGTAGGTAACAGAATATGGAATGGTCTACACTACAACCAAAACTCACCTGATAACGAAGGTGGTGGATGGAACGGATTTACAACCCTTGCCGAATTTTACGATTCTTTCGAAGGAAATCCTAACTCCAACTATGTTGGTGACGCAGCTGATGAAAGAAGAGGTTGGGTTCCTGATGCAAGTAACGCTGGTCCGGACAACCTTGGTATTGGTTACGGATTCTTAATTGGACAGCAGTACAACGAAGACGGATCTCCTCTTACAAACCGTTCGGGAGCTCCATTGGTGTTTACTAGAGACCTTCCAGGTCTTTCTGGAAATACCGAAGAAACTGGTATTCGTATTATTAAGTATCACCCTGTTAATGGTGCCTTCACCGGACACGAGATCGTTTTCAGATATGCTGATGCACATCTTATGAAAGCTGAAGCTATGTTACGTTCTGGTGGCGGAAACGCTACGGCAATGGTGAACGAGCTTAGAGCACTTCGTGGTGCTTCTACCCTTGGAAATGTATCGGAAGCTGATCTTCTAGCTGAAAGAGGACGTGAATTATACATCGAATTCTGGAGAAGAAATGACCTGCTTAGATTTGGTCAGTTCACCAGAGATTGGGAATTCAAGAACGCAGAATCTGTTGGACAAGATTACAGAAACCTGTATCCTATTCCAATTAACGCGCTACTATCGAACCCTAATTTAGTTCAGAACGAAGGTTACTAAACCCGAGATCTAGTTTATGAATAATAGGAAAGACCGTCTTGAAGTAAGGCGGTCTTTCTTTATTTTAATAAGTAAAATATCAATCGCTTAGATTACTTTTGTATCCATATTTATATGTCAGTCCTTCCACAAAATATGGTATCGAAATTCTTTCAAATGATCCATTCTCAGCATAGGATAATTCTTTGGGGAACAACTGTGTTCTTCTTTATTCTACTAAATTCATGTTCAGAATCAAACAGTAATACCCGCTTCATAACAAGAACCGCGAACGAAACCGGAATCAATTTCGAAAATAAGCTCACTCCAACTCCCGAACTCAATATCCTAAACTATATCTATTACTTTAACGGGGCGGGTGTAGCATCTGGAGATTTTAACAACGATGGGTATATCGATCTGTATTTTACTGCTAACCAGACAGCCGATAAACTCTATCTCAATAAAGGCAATTTCAAATTTCAGGATATCACCAATACAGCCGGAATATCTAATCAGTCCAACTGGACAACGGGAGTGACCACAGTCGATATAAACCAGGATGGTTTTCTCGATATTTATGTATGCAAGCTGGGTGATTATAATAATATACAGGGAAGAAATTTACTGTTTGTCAATAACGGCCCGGATAAGAATAACGTCCCTTCCTTTACCGAACGAGCTTCAGAATATGGTCTCGACTTTAAAGGTTTTTCAACCCATGCAACCTTTTTCGATTACGACCTGGACGGTGATCTGGATGTATATCTTCTCAATCATTCGGTGAATCCCAATCAAAACTATGGCAGTGGAAATAAACGCCATCTTCCCGATGGAAAATCGGGCGACAAACTCTTTGAGAATGTATCGGGATCTTATGTGGATGTTTCAGAGAAAGCAGGGATCATTCAAAGTAAGATCGGCTATGGACTTGGAGTATCTATAAGTGATCTCAACAACGATGGTTATCCGGATATCTATGTGGGTAACGACTTTTACGAGAATGATTATCTGTATATCAATTTGGGAGATAAAACCTTCGAGGAGATCATACATAAAGGAAATAATGCCGTTGGACATACCACTCATTTTTCCATGGGAAATGATATAGCAGATCTTAACAACGACGGGTTAACCGATATTGTATCGGTAGATATGCTCCCTGAAGATATCGAAACTTATAAAACATCCGGCACAGAATTCAATTATCAGATCTATCAAAATTATATCAAGAACGGCTATGCGCATCAGTACATGCACAATACCCTTCAGTTTAATAATGGTAACAACACCTTCAGTGAAACAGCATTTCTAAGTGGTATAGCAGCCACCGAATGGTCCTGGAGCCCACTGGTGGCAGATCTGGACAATGACGGCCTCAACGATATTTTCATCACCAACGGAATAGTAGGAGCAACTAATGATATGGACTTCATTAACTTCATTGCCAATGAAGAGATTCAGAAAACCTTAGGACAGGGAATGGATGAAAAGGATATGGAATTCATCAAAAAAATTCCTGAAAAGAAGACCGTGAATTACTTTTTCAGAAATACTGGCGCACAACAATTCGAAGATGTTTCAGCCCAATGGGGATCTACGGAACCCACGTTTAGCAATGGCGCCACCTATTGTGATCTGGACAATGACGGGGATCTCGACCTGGTGATAAATAACACCAATCAACCGGCAATGGTGATGGAAAATACAAGCGCGGGGAGAGAAAATTCTAATTACATCGATATAAAACTTGTAGGGAAAAAAGGAAATAATTCCGGTATAGGTGCGAAAGTTATTCTATATGCCGACTCCTTACAACTACTAAGAGAACACTATACTAGCAGAGGATACCTCTCGGCAGTAAGGCCTGGCGTCCATTTGGGCGTAGGCAAGCGAACAACGGTAGACTCGTTACTTGTTATATGGCCCGATAGATCCTATCAGCTTTTAAAGGACCTTGCAGTTAATACCTCCCACAAAATAGTACAGGAGCAGGCTTCGGGAGATTATTATGTAGATTTAAATGAAAAGAAGATATTTTGGCTTACTAATACTCCGCCACTTTTCGACTTTAAGCACCAGGAGAACAATGCACTCGAATTTAACCGGGACCCACTTATTCCCTATGGAACTGCAAACGAAGGTCCGGTTATTTCCGTGGCCGACATCAACAATGATGGATTGGATGATATTTTTATAGGAGGCGCAAAAAACCAACCTTCCCGTTTGTTTGTACAAGATAAAAGCGGTGGCTTTAGCTCACAGCAGGAAGATCTCTTTGATCTGGATAAGATTAGTGAAGATGTGGATCATATATTTTTCGATGCCGATGGTGATGGAGATAATGACCTGCTCGTAGTGAGCGGCGGGAGCGAATTTAGAAAAGGGGTTCCAATTTTTCCAAGGCTCTACTTTAATGATAAAGGTGTTCTTAAAAAAGACAGCGTGAATTTCAATATTCCTATAAACGCTTCTTCGGTAGCGGCAGTCGATATTGATAACGATAAGGACAAGGACATCATTATCACCTCCGGAGCGGTACCCCAACAATTTGGGGAGAACCCGAATCAGTTTATTTTCCGAAACGACGGTAGCGGTTCATTTGAAGATATAACCACCTCATTCGCCCCACAATTTTCAGAAATAGGAAATTGCAATTCCCAAACCTGGACCGATCTTAACGGCGACTCCCTACCGGATCTCATTGTTAGTGGGGATTGGATGCCGATAACTATTTTTATAAATACGGGAGAACAACTCGAACTTCAGAAGAACAATGGACTAGACGATACCCATGGTTTTTGGAATGTTGTAAAAGCCGCCGATATAGATAATGACGGAGATCTGGACCTGATCGCAGGAAATTGGGGGATCAATACTAGGCTAAAAGCATCGCCACAGGAACCAATTCGTCTATACCGTATGGATGCAGACGACAACCACAATATCGAAACGATTGTGACGTATTACTACCAGGGTGAGGAGACAACACTTGCCTCCAAAGACGAATTAGTGAAACAACTCCCCGGAATTAATAAAAAGTACCTGTCCTATGCAGACTTTGCTAATGCAAAAATCGATATGATCTTCCCACAAGATAAACTTAACTCAGCCTTCAAGAAAGAAGTCTATAATCTGGAAAGCTCCTATTTCGAAAATTTAGGAGATAACACCTTCCGAAGACATAGTTTACCATTTAAAGCTCAAGTTTCATCGGTGAACGACATCGCTGTTTACGACTTTAATAATGATGGCAAAAAGGACCTTCTTTTGGTGGGTAACAATTTTGAAATTAGCACCCAATTAAGTAGATTAGACGCCTCGCACGGGTTACTTTTACTAAACGATTCAAACGGGAATTTTAAGGCATCTAGCAATAGGTTCTTTGATATTGCCGGAGCCTGCCGGAGCATCGAATTTTTAAATTACCAGGATGAAAAATATCTTGTAATTACCCGTAATAACGACCAACCCGTTTTTTTAAAGATCAATAAATAAAAGATAGATTACATGAATCTTTCAACATATAGTTTTGTTTTAGTATTAAGTACTCTTCTCCTTGCCTGTACCTCGAACGAGAAAGAAGAAGAAACAGGTGAAACCAGCCCATTATTCACATTGATGTCGCAGGAACAAACGAATATTCGTTTTAATAATGTGGTGGAAAACCAGAAGGATTTCAACATCTTTAAATACAGAAATTTCTATAACGGTGGTGGTGTTGCCATTGGAGATATCAATAACGATGGTCTGGCCGATATCTATATGACAGCGAACATGGGGAAGAACAAACTATTTCTCAATCAGGGCGATTTTAAATTTAAGGATATATCCCAATCTGCCGGGGTTGAAGGTCATAAACCCTGGTCTACCGGGGTGACCATGGTAGATGTAAATAACGATGGTCTCCTGGATATTTATGTGAGCAATGCCGGAAACATGGAAGGCGACAATCACGACAACGACCTTTACATAAACAATGGCGACCTAACATTCACCGAAAAGGCAAAAGAATTCAATCTGGCCACCAGTGGTTTTACCACCCACGCTACTTTCTTCGATTATGATAAGGATGGTGACCTGGATGCCTATATCTTGAACAATAGTAATATCCCGGTTAGTAGCCTCGGTTTTGCGCATCAACGGGATGTAAGGGCTCAGGATTGGGACGTGCCAAAATTATTTCGTGGGGTTGGCGATATGTTACTTCGTAATGACAATGGAACTTTTGTGGAAGTAAGCGAAGAAGCAGGTATCTATGGCAGTTTAATAGGCTTTGGTCTAGGGGTTATGATAAGCGATATAAATGGTGACCTCTACCCCGACATCTATGTATCTAATGATTTCTACGAACGCGATTACCTCTATATCAATAACCAGGATGGCACCTTTACCGAAGATATTAAGAACTGGATGTCCCACCTCTGTCTCTCGGCTATGGGTATCGATATGGCCGATATCAATAATGATGGGAATGCCGATATCTTTATAACCGATATGCTCCCTGATGGCGACCAACGCGTTAAATCGGTCATGGAATTTGAAGGATATAATGTTTTTAAGCTGAAGCAAAGCAAGGACTTTTATCAGCAATACATACAGAACACCCTCCAACTGAATAACGGAAATGGTACGTTCTCCGAAATAGCCTATTACAGTGGCGTATCTGCAACAGACTGGAGTTGGTCGGGACTAATTTTCGACATGGACAACGACGGCCTGCGCGATATTTTTGTTACCAACGGTATCAATCACGATCTCACCGATCTAGACTTCGTAGACTTCCTTGCGAATGAAATCATCCAGAAAATGGCTATGACAGGAAAAAAGGAAGCCATCGATTCTATCATCAATAAAATGCCGGTTGTACCTGTACCTAATTACGCCTATAAGAACAACGGCGATCTTACCTTTAGCAATGAAGCCGAAAAATGGGGCCTCGGCATTCCAAGTCTATCCAACGGAGCAGCTTATGGAGATCTCGACAATGACGGCGACCTCGACCTGGTTGTGAATAATGTGAACATGGAGGCCTTTGTGTATAAGAACAACGCCAGGGAAACTGGAAACAATAACTATATCAAACTAAAATTCGAAGGAGCAGATAAGAACAAATTCGCGGTGGGTACAACTGTAAGATTGTACTATAAAGACAATATCGTTTTGCAGGAATTGATTCCATCTCGCGGTTTTCAGTCGTCTATGGAATACCCAATGACCATTGGATTAGGCAAAGAAGAAAAAATAGATTCCATTAGGGTGATCTGGCCGGATGATCGCACGACAAAGCTCGAAAATATTGCTGCAAATCAGACCTTGTTATTAAAACAGCAAGAGGCTAGCGGGAAATATATCCCTCCAAAACCCGCCGCTATTAAACCACTGCTTACCGAAGTAGACAATGCAGGCTTGAAGAAGCACGATGAGAATTCTTATTCAGATTTTGACCATGAAGGCTTAATTGCCCGTATGCTGTCTCAGGAAGGACCGGCGATCGCTGTGGGTGATGTTAACGGAGACGGACACGAAGACACTTTTATTGGAGGTGCAAAGAACCAGGCAGCAACCCTATATATTCACAAAGGTAAAGGGGTTTTAAGTGAAATGAAGAATGACGTATTCTCTCAGGACAAATTTAACGAAGATACAGCAGCCGCATTCTTAGATGCAGATGGAGACGGCGATCTCGACCTGATCGTAGGTTCGGGTGGAAACCAGGTAAATGAAATAAATAACGAAGGCCTCAGGCTCTATCTAAATGATGGCAAAGGACGCTTCAGCAAAAAAATTCTGGATCTACCACCAAATACTATGAATATTGCAGTAATCGCACCACACGATATGGATGGAGACGGCGATATGGATGTATTTGTAGGTGCAAGAAGCATAATAGGAATTTATGGTGTGAACCCTACGCATACCTACCTTGAAAATGTGGGTGATGGAAATTTCAGAAGTAAAAAAGAAGCAATTGCCGCTGTAACGGCAAGCGGTATGATCACAGATGCTACCTGGGCAGATATAGATGGTGATTCTATCAAAGAACTCGTTACCGTATCGGATTGGGGCTCACCTAATATCTATAAGATCAAGGACAACAAGCTCGAGATCTGGCAAACGGACCTACAAGCATTGAATGGCTGGTGGAATACCATCCTTCCGGTAGACATAGATAAAGATGGGGACCTCGATTTTATTATTGGAAACGAAGGGAAGAACCTTCATTATAAGCCTTCGGAAGAGCAACGCATTAAAATGTGGGTAAACGATTTCGATAACAACGGTACTATCGAGCAAATAATCACCCAGAGGCTGGAAGGCAGAGATATGCCTATGCATCAGAAAAAAGAGATCGTGACCCAACTTGTTTCCCTCAAAAAGCAAAATCTGAAAGCTTCCGAGTATGCTACACGGTCTATACAGGAACTTTTTTCAGAAAATATAATAAACAATTCCCTGGTTAGGGAAGTAAACACCTCGGCTACGATTATCGCCGTTAATAATGGTAATGGAAGCTTTTCGACCATCGAATTGCCTGCCCAGACACAACTGTCCTGCGTATGCGGAATAACCTGCGCCGATGTGAACAACGATGGTTCCCTGGACATTATAATGGGTGGAAACGATTTCGAGTTCAAACCACAGTTTTCCCGCCTGGATGCCAATTATGGTTCTGTTCTATTGAACGACGGGAACCTTAATTTCGACTGGCAGAACTATAATGAGAGTGGTTTCATGGTGAAAGAAGAAATAAAACACATCCGTCAGTTTCATGATGCAGCAGGAAATGCCTATATCATTGTGGCAATAAATGATGAAAAACCCAGAGTTTTTGCGATCGGTCAATAAATATCTTCTCCCATTTTTATCCCTTACCCTCCTTTGGAGCTGTAGTGAGGACGAACAGCTTTTTAAGCTCCTCCCTTCTACCCGTTCGGGCGTTGATTTTGAAAATACAATAACCGAAAATGACTCACTTAATATCCTGGACTACCTCTATTTTTACAATGGCGGCGGCCTGGCGATGGGTGATATAAACAACGACGGTCTACCGGATCTTTACTTTTCAGCAAATCAGAAAAAGAACAAACTTTACCTCAACAAAGGAAATTTGAAATTTGAAGACATTACCACTTCCGCTGGTGTAGAAGGTAATAGTACCTGGAATACCGCTGCGGTCATGGCCGATGTAAACGGAGATGGATGGCTGGATATCTATGTAACCGCCGTAGTAGGTATAAACGGTTTTAAAGGCCGTAATGAATTGTTTATCAATAACGGAGATAATACTTTCACAGAAAGCGCTGCCAGTTACGGTCTCGACCTGGCATCTTACGGCACTACTGCCACCTTCTTTGATTACGATCTGGACGGTGACCTGGATGTGTATCTTTTAAATCACGCTGTTCACACAGAGGAGTCCTTCGGAAGGGTGCAACTTCGTTATAAGCGCAATGCAATGACGGGCGACCGGCTTATGCGAAACGACGGCGATATCTTTACAGATGTTAGCGAAGAAGCAGGTATCTATGGAGGTATCAATGCCTACGGCCTGGGGGTGGCCATAGCCGACTTTAATAAAGATGGGTATCCCGATATTTACGTGGGCAACGATTTTCACGAAGACGACTATTTCTATCTCAATAATGGGGATGGTTCCTTTACCGAGAGTTTACGAACTTATTTTGGACATACCTCCCGATTTTCGATGGGAAATGACGTTGCAGATATTAATCACGACGGGCTGCCGGATCTAATCTCCCTGGATATGTCTCCAGAAGACGAGAAAGTTTTAAAAACCTCGGAGGGCGATGATACCTACCAAACGCTGGAAATGCGAACCAAACAATTTGGATACCATTATCAGTATACCCGTAATATGCTCTTTATAAACCAGGGTGCCGGCCCCTTTACAGAAACAGCTCTATTAAGCGGGATAGCGGCAACCGATTGGAGTTGGAGTGCACTTTTTGGCGATTATGACCAGGATGGAGAAGATGATCTTTTTATTTCGAATGGTATCCCGAAACGCCCCAACGATCTGGACTTTATTCGATTTGTTTCCAGTGAGGAGATAAAAAAGAGTATGAACGAGACAAAACTAATGGATCAGAAGGCCTTAGATATGATGCCTTCCGGAGCAGTACCCAATTACATATTCAAAGGGGATGCAGCACTTGGTTTCACCGATATGAGTGAAGAATGGATCCCTCGAAATCCAACCGTTTCGGGCGCCACCGCTATCGGTGACCTAGATGGAGATGGCGACCTGGATATTGTCACCAATAACATTAATGAAGCTGCGGGAATCTACATAAACAGCACTAACGATAAAGCAAGCTTTCTAAAGATCAGGTTAAAGTATACTGGAGAAAATACCTTCGGAATAGGCACTAAGGTCGAAGCCTGGAACAAGGGAGTCGTTCGGTACAAAGAGCTCTTCCCTTGTAAGGGATGGCAGGCTTCCAGCGAACCGATGATCCACTTCGGATTTGGGAATGAAACCACTATCGACTCTCTAAAGATCATCTGGCCCGATAAATCCTATCAGCTCATTTCAGCTGTAGAAACCAATAAGACCCTCACAATCACACCTTCGAATACCGCTGCCTATCAATATCTAAATCCGGAAAAGGATCGATTGTTTAGTAAACTAGAAGGAAATCTAGGCATAGATTATAAACATGACGGAGGTAGACAAACCGATTTCGATTACCAGAAACTAATTCCCTATCAGGTTTCAGACAGAGGTCCGTATATGGAAATGACCGATTTAAACAAGGACTCATTAACAGATATAATCATTCGGGCTACGTCTCAAAATAACACCATTGGGTTCCTGCAAAATGAAGACGGTTTCAGTAAAACAGTGCTGCCAGATAGTATTGCAGTGCGGCCAGATCACCCTACGAATCGAAAGAACAGCGTGCGTTTTATCGAAGGTTTTACCTCCACCGGCCAAGTATTAAAATTTATAGGGGGCTATACAACCAGGTATGATTTTGGAAACATTCCAGATTCCAAGGTGATATTTCCTAACGGAACCGAACAGTCACTTGGTGCTTTAGGAATGGTAACAGGCGCCATCTGGGACGATTTTAATAAGGATGGAAAAACCGATCTCATTGTGGTTGGAGAATGGATGGCACCCAGATTTTTTAAGAACTCAGGAAATAAACTCGAGGAATTTGACCTGCCAAAAGAATTTCCCAAGGGCTTGTGGCAGGCTATTATTCCTTACGATATTGATAAGGATGGGGACACAGATTATCTTCTTGGAAATTGGGGACTGAACTCAAAGTTCACCGCGTCTGGGGAGTTTCCTATGGTCATGTATTACGATGATTTTGATGATAATGGAACTACCGAAACCGTGTTAGCAACCTACAAGAATGGAGACTATTATCCCTTAATGGGTTTAAACGAATTATCTGCTCAAATGAATTTTCTTCGGAAAAAATTTAACACCTTCAGATCATTTGCCGGGAAGACTATGAAAGAGATCTTTGGGGAAGAAGCTCTATCGAAGGCTAAAAGGTTTGAAGTAAGTACACTAGCCTCTGGATTCTTGCGAAATAACAACAATAGCTTTACTTTTACTGCGTTTCCGGAAATGTTACAAACCGCACCGATCACCGCCTTTGAAAGATTCGATTTTTATGGAGACGGTTATGAAAGTGTACTGGCAGGAGGAAACTATTTTGGCGTAATTCCGTTTCACGGACGTTATGATGGTTTTCCCGGGGCGTTGATACGATCTGAACAAAATATTTCACTCTCAAATTCCCTCGGACTGGATATGTCGATGCGTTCGGTGCGACATCTGAAAGTGATACAACATAACGACAAACCTTATTTACTGGTATTAAACAATAATGACAATGCTGTTCTATATGAAATTAAACGATAACATAATCCCCATTCGAGTATTCACCTTCCTTCTGGTCATATTTTTTCTGAATTCCTGCAAACAAGACCCTTCGAAAGTTAGTACGGCCGATCTTCAGCATGTTGAAATTAGCGCTAAAGACTTCCAGAAGGCAGTTGATCGTGTAACCGAGATCATGATCCATGACATTTTTTCGCCACCTCAAGCGAGCAGGATATATGCCTATCCTAATATTGCCGCTTTCGAGATCATAGCTCAAAACGATCCAACTTATAAAAGTCTTGCAGGACAAGTTACCGATCTTACCGAGATCCCAACAGCAGCAGATTCGCTGGTTAATTACCCCATGGCAGCGATGATAGCCCATATGGATCTTAGCAAAAGCCTGGTGTTCTCGGAAGAGAAGATGACTGCCTACAGCGACAGTTTATATGATATGTGGAGTGAGAAGAACAAACCTCAGTTCGATGCTTCCATGAATTATGCCATGGAAGTTGTTGAGCATATGAAGGAATGGATAGGTAAAGACAACTATAAGCAAACCCGTACCATGTCTAAATTTACAGTAGATATAGACGATCCGGCAAGATGGCAGCCCACACCACCTGCCTATATGGACGGAATCGAGCCTCACTGGAATAAGATCAGGCCCCTGGTGCTGGACTCTGCTTCACAATTTAAACCAGAGCCTCCACCACCATTCTCCCTGGAAAAGAGCAGCGACTTCTTTAAGGAATTGAAGGAAGTTTACGATGTAAGCGAAGATATTACCAGAAAAGGCGACGAATCTGAAGAAGTGGAGATCGCACAATTCTGGGACTGCAATCCCTATGTATCCGTTACCCGAGGTCACCTGATGTTCGCCACTAAAAAGATAACCCCGGGAGCACACTGGATGGGTATCACAGAGATCGCATGTAAGGATACAGAAGCTAATTTCAACGAGACCGTCTATGCCTATGCGAAGAGTTCGATAGCGATGTTCGACGCTTTTATTAGTTGTTGGGATGAAAAATACAGATCTAATCTAATCAGGCCCGAAACGTTGATTAACCAACATATAGACGAAAACTGGAAACCCATATTACAAACGCCTCCCTTTCCCGAATATGTAAGCGGCCATTCGGTTGTTTCTGGGGCAGCTTCAACTGTTTTAACCGATATCTTTGGGGATAATTTTAGTTTTATGGACGACACCGAATTACCATTCGGACTCCCCGTTCGCGGTTTCGATTCCTTTAATAAGGCTGCTGAAGAAGCCGCAGTAAGTCGATTGTACGGAGGTATTCATTATCGCGCAGCAATCGACGAAGGATTAACCCAGGGCCGGCAGGTTGGACAATGGGTGATCGACAACCTTCAAATGAAACAATAGTATGAATCGCTGGCTAAAGTGGTTCCTGGGAATTGGTATTATAGGTATTGGGATTTGGTATTTTCTTCTGAAGGATTATCAATATCAGGTTTCGTTTAATACAAATGAACCCCCGGCGGTTATGTTCGAACATATCCTGGATTGGGATTCGTACAAACGTGACAACGAAGAGATATCGTTGATCGATACGCAAAAATATTCGGAAATAGTTCAAAGCCTGAACTACGGAGATTCTTCCTTCGTTTATAAATGGAGATTGAAAAGAAACCCGGATGGTGGCACCAAAATTACCGCCTATATTAGTGACACCAGGAACAAATTCATGCAGCAGCTAAGCGTACCTTTTGGTACCAACGATTTTGTTCAAAGGAGTATAAAAAACGTAAAGGATGTGGCCGAGGCGCAAAAATTAATAGCCTCAACTTACAGGGTTCACAGTATCTCCGATACCACAATTCAGCAAAAATATTGCGCCTATCTACCCCTGCGTTCTTCAATTAACGATAAAGCTCCTGCCATGTTACAAGGTATCGCCCTGATCATGGAATACATAAAAGGAAATGAGATCGAATTGACCGGCGACCCCTTTCTTCAGGTAACCGAATGGGATGAAGAACAGGAAATGATAAGTTTTGATTTTTGTTTTCCTATAAAACAAATGGATTCGATGCCACCGCATCCCTCAGTTCTTCTTAAAACTACCGAAACAGCAGAAGGAATTAAAGCCGAATTCAACGGTAATTATCGCGATTCGGAGGTCGCCTGGTATTATCTCCTGGATCACGCCAATGAAAAGGGTATTGATGTTATATCAAAGCCGCTTGAAATTTACCAGAACGACCCACATGCCGGGGGCGATCCTCTAACCTGGAAAGCACAGGTTTTCTTACCTTTAAATGATTAATATTATTGTTATGAAAAGAACTTTTTTCACGCTTATATGTTCGATCGCGCTAGCGGCTGTTTTCTTTAGCTGTTCTTCAGATCAGATCACTACCTCGGTAACTTCACCAAACGGAAATATAGAAGTTAATTTTATTTTATCTGAAAGCGGACAACCGGCTTATATAGTAACTCACAAAAACGAAAAGGTGATAGACACTTCGTATATGAGTTTCGATTTTAAAGATATCCCCTCGCTCAAAGACGGCTTCGAACTACTCTCTTCCAGTATGCGAACCATAGATACGAGCTGGGAAATGCCTTGGGGAGAGCAAACTATTGTAAAGGACAATTACAATGAACTAACATTCAATCTCAAAGAGAAAGGTGAGTTGGGGCGTAACTTCAATATCTGTTTCAGGGTTTATAACGACGGTTTGGGATTTCGGTATGAGATCCCCACAATGGAAGGTGTAACTGAAATACTCATTACAGACGAAAACACAGAATTCAACCTAACCGGCGATCATAAAGTTTGGTGGATACCAGGCGACTGGGACATCTACGAACATTTATACAACGAGACTCCATTCTCTGAAATTGATGCCATTTCGAAAAGAGATCACCCAAATCTCAACGCCTCCTATATTCCCGAAAATGCAGTTAATACGCCTGTGACCATGAAAAGTAACACAGGACTTTATCTTAGTTTTCACGAAGCCGATCTCACCAATTATGCAGGAATGACCTTGAAGGTAGATCCTAACAATTTGAAGATGCAAAGTGAATTGGTTGGTTCGGAAAGATTAGGTGGCAAGGCAAAAGTTAGCCTTCCTTTTAACACGCCCTGGCGTACCATTCAGATTGCGGAACGTGCAGGAGATCTATTAGAATCCAACCTACTTTTAAACCTCAATGATCCAAATGCCATTGGAGATGTGAGCTATTTCACCCCTATGAAATATGTGGGGATCTGGTGGGAAATGCATATAGGTAAATCTACCTGGGATCTCGAAGGGACACAGGATATGAATACATTTACAGAAGGAAAACGCGGCTCGAGCCGGCATGGAGCAACTACCGAAAATGCGAAGAAATATATTGATTTTGCTGCAGCCAATGGTATAAAAGGCCTGTTGGTTGAAGGCTGGAACACCGGTTGGGATCAATGGATCAATACCGAAGACAGAGAAGGCGTATTCGATTTTATGACCCCTTACCCCGATTATAACTTTGCCGAAGTGATGGCCTATGCAAAAGAAAAAGGCGTAGAAGTGATCATGCATCACGAAACCTCAGCGGCCCCGCGTACCTACGAAAAGCAAATGGAGGTAGCGTATAATTTCATGAAGGAAAATGGTATGAATTCGGTGAAGACGGGCTACGTAGGAAAGATCATTCCAAAAGGGGAATATCACCACGGACAATGGATGGTGAACCACTACCAAAAAGTACTGGAAGAAGCTGCCGCGAAGAAAATAGCCATCAATGCTCACGAACCAATAAAAGATACAGGTAAACGAAGAACATACCCCAATGCAATATCAAGGGAAGGATTAAGAGGTCAGGAATTCAACGCCTGGGCAACAGATGGTGGAAACCCACCCGATCATATCGCAACGGTAGCCTTTACACGCATGCTCTCCGGTCCTATCGATTTCACCCCCGGCGTGTTTAATATTAAATTCGACGAGTATAAAAAAAGCAACCAGGTAAATACTACCCTCGCACATCAGCTTGCCCTTTACGTGGTAATTTACAGCCCTATACAAATGGCCTGCGATCTACCCGAACATTATATGATCGACGGGAAGATTCATCCTGCCTTTCAGTTTATCACCGATGTAGGTGTAGATTGGGAAACCTCTAAGGTGCTCGATGGGGAAATAGGGGATTATGTAGTGATTGCACGAAAAGAAAAAGGCAGTGAAAATTGGTTTGTAGGAGGAGTTACCGATGAAAACAATCGAACAATTAGTGTGAATTTCGATTTTCTGGAAAACGACACGGTCTATGAAGCTACCGTTTATAAGGATGCAGCGGAGGCACACTATAACACCAATCCCGAAGCTTATGTGATTGAAAAAATGGATTTCAGAAAAGGAGAAAAACTGGACATCGACCTCGCGCCGGGTGGCGGATTCGCAATTAGCCTGATTAAGAAATAGATGAAAAATAGTTCAGCCATACATAATGATGCTGTCAACCTCCTCCACCGGCTCTGTACGAATGACGGGATATTAGCCAGCACAATAGAAGCCGATAACTACAAAAGGATATGGGCGCGCGACAGTATAGTATGTGGGCTCGCGGGCATATTATTGGACGATCCGGTAATTCTGAATGGGTTAAAGAACTCACTGCTCACTCTTTCCCGAGGGCAGCACAAATTGGGAATGATCCCCTCGAATGTTCTTCCCGGGGATGCTAAAGATATTTCTTTCGGAAGCCTGGCCGGAAGGATAGATGCCAATACATGGTTTATCATCGGCAGTTGCCTTTATTTCTTAAATACTGAAGACAATGAAACCTGGAAAGAACTTCAACCGGCTGTTCAAAAATGCAGGACCTTTTTAAATACGGTAGAGTTTAACGACAGAGGCTGGACCTATACTCCTTTAAGTGGTAACTGGGCCGATGAGTACCCGGTGCATGGGTATACCCTTTATGACAATTGTCTCCGCCTTTGGGGAGAAAAACTATGGACTAAGATAACCGGAGAACCATTTACCGGATACGACGAATTAGTAGAAAAAACCCGCTTGAATTTCTGGCCCACCCATAATACCGATCCTCGAACTGTGTACCACACTACTGCCTATAACCAGACACTGGAGAATAAAATAATGCATTATGCAGCCTTTATTTTGCCGGGTATGTACGACTTCAGATTTGATGCAGCCGGTAATGCCCTGGCACATCTAGTCTTCGAGCCCGAGCCGAATAAGAAAGAAACAACTAAAGCTTTTTTATCACAACTAAGCAGTGAAGTTGGAAGGCATGCTATCCCGGCTTTCTGGCCAATGATCACTAAAAGGAGTAGCGACTGGAATTTACTGGTTGGTAACTATTCGTTCGAATTTAAAAATGATCCGGGCTATTTCCACAACGGAGGCATCTGGCCGGTATGGATGGGACTGTACTGTCTGGGATTAAGTAAAATTGGATTAAAGGAAGAGGTTGACCAAATATATTCGGAATTCGAAAAAATGGTTTCAGCTTCCGAAAACTGGAACTTCCAGGAGTATTTCAATGCGGTTGATTTCAATACCGGAGGTAAAACAGAAATGGGCTATACAGCTTCGGGAATTGTATTCATGAATACGGCCTTAAACAACCCCGAATTTGCGCTAAGCTTACAGCTGTAACCCGTACTCTTTATATCGATAACGATTTCGTTGCCGATTCGGTAATTATTTAACATGTTGTTCTGCAATTTGCTAAAATTTCCAGATATTACAGTGGCTAAATAATCAATTTAGCATTTCAGTATAAAACGCTAATACTTCATTTATGGGTACTGTATTCAAGCCGAGGCTTTCATTCTGGCAAATTCTAAATATGAACGTTGGATTCCTCGGAATTCAGTATAGTTTTGGCTTACAACAAACAGCGATCAATCCCATCTTTCTTTACCTGGGAGCTTCAGAAGATATGCTACCTATTTTAAATATTGCAGGCCCAGTAACGGGTTTGATCGTGCAGCCAATCATTGGTGCTATGAGCGATAAAACCTGGTCGGCACGCTGGGGGAGACGAAAACCTTATTTTTTGATCGGTGCCCTTATGGGAAGTTTGTGTCTATTTGCGTTTCCTCATAGCCCGGTATTATGGTTTGCGGTTGGTTTGCTATGGATACTCGATGTAGGGAATAATATGGCGATGGAGCCGTACAGGGCTTTTGTTGGAGATAAACTACCCGAAAGACAATTGAGCTTAGGATATCAGATGCAGAGTCTATTTGTAGGCGCCGGAATTTTACTTGCCAATGGTTCTATCGTATTATTTCAGTATCTCTTTGGAGGAACATCTGTAGAAGAAGCGGGTACAATTCCGCAATGGTTATACTATTCTTTTTATATAGGGGCTTTTCTGTCTTTAACCACGATTTTATATTCCGTTCTTAAAACACCCGAGATCCCTCCATCTGAAGAGGAAATGGAGGAGATAAATCAGCTTAAGGGATTATCCCTAGGCAAACGCATTGCGAAACCATTTGTGGAAATTGTTGATGCCATAAAGGAAATGCCGAAGTTTATGTGGAAAATTGGCGCTGTATATCTTTTCCAATGGTATGCTTTGTTTATATACTGGCAGTTCACCACTCCGCTTTTTATGAAAACAATGGGGTATAACACCTCCGAGGCAGCTTCCCAGGCAGCTAAAATGAGTCTCACCTACAATACGGTTACCCTTTTGGTGGCCCTGGCCCTCGTGCCATTAACATTGCGTTTTGGAGGGAAAAAGATCTATGCAATTAGCTTACTAGGTACCGCACTGGCCTTATTTACCATTCCTTATATCTCCGATCCTTATATGGTATTGGTACCCATGATATTATTTGGTATTGGTTGGGCCGCTATGATGGGAATACCTTATACCATGGTATCTAAGGTAGTTCCTCAGGAAAGACGGGGTGTTTACATGGGAATTCTCAATATGATGATCGTAATCCCAATGTTCATTCAAACCCTAAGCTTTGGTTCTATTTATAAATATTTACTAGGAAACAATGCAATAAATGCTATGTTATTTGCCGGTGCATTCTTTGCTATCGCAGCTTTTCTGGCTCTGCGACTCAATGTGAAAAAAGCTAAAATGGTATGAAAAATCTAGGGATCAAAATATCGTTATTTCTAATCTACTTTGTATTCGCAGCTTTGCTTAATAGTGTTGGAATACTGGTAGAACGATCCCAGGAAGTATATGAAGTAGCCAAAGGTGATGCAGCCTTCCTGGAACTGTTCAAAGATCTGTCAATAGCCGTGGTTTCCTTTGTGATTGGGACATTTCTACCTAAACTGGGTTACAAGCGAGGTATGCTCATTAGCCTTGCCTTGGTGTTCTTTGGATGCATTGGGATGTACTACGGAAATTCGTTCTGGTCTGTTAAGATCTTGTTTGCCGTAACCGGTATCGGCTTTGCCATAGTTAAAGTAGCAGTTTACGCTCTTATTGGCTTTGTAACCGATGGGAAAGATGACCATCGAAGGCTCATGAGTTTTATTGAGACTGTTTTTATGATAGGGATCATTTTTATGTATGTGGTATTTCCACTATTCTATAATGACGACCCCAATGGATGGCTACGAGGATATTTACTCATGGCAGCTATAATCGCGGTGGCATTTACTATAATTTTATTCTCAAAGTTCAATATCGAGGTTGCACAAAAAAATACCAGTATACGCGAGGATATTAGAGCTATGCTCAGATTATTTCTCAATCCCGTGATCTATGTATTTGCTATTTTTGCCTTCTTCTATGTAATGACAGAGCAGGGTATCATGACCTGGCTTCCAACCTTTAATAAGGAAACGCTTCATATGGATGCTAAACTGGCTACCCAAATGGCAGTTATCCTTATGGCTTCGTTTGCTATTGGACGGTTTATTACGGGAATGCTTGTGAAAAAGATCAAATGGATCTATATAGCCTTGTTTGGATTGTTGGGGGCGGCAGTTCTGGTACTCGTGGTATTGCCTATGGCTAGTAATGTGCCCGAGATGCAGGCAAGTAAGCTGGGTGATCTGCCCCTGGTTTCGTTTCTCTTCCCAATGATAGGTCTTTTTCTGGCTCCATTGTATCCCTTGATAAGTTCTACAGTTTTGTCGGCTACGAAAAAAACAGACCACAGTGCATTAGCGGGTATACTTACCTTCGTTTCAGCTCTGGGAGGAACTTTAGGCTCGGTAATCATTGGAAATTTATTTGATCTTCTGGGTGGAAATAAAGTATTCTATCTTTCCCTGATCCCGATGTCTATTATATTGGTTGCTTTGTTCATTCTGAATAGAATTGTTGGAAAGAGCTCATGACCTTCAAACTAGACATAGAAGCCACTCTGAAAAAACTCCTGGCTCAGGAGGATACCGATAATGACAAAAAAATAACCGTTGAAGACCAGGGTCCTAAATCTTTTACGATCACTTCTGAAGACGGACACCAACATACATTAAGCGGAACCTATCATCTCTCCAATCTCTTGCAGGAACTCATTCTGGCCAAGGAAAATGGTGATACCGTCGCTTCTATTAGCCTGGATCATCTCGAAGAACCGCCTGTAAAAAGAATTTCCAGAATGATACGGGAATACTACTGGAACGGTCTCACTCGCACCATGGATGCTTCGGGGATCGAATCCCTGCTAAAGGATTCTAAGAATGAAACCCTGGACGAGATCGCTGTTCTGATCGTATATGTACCTTACCACGACGAGCAAGCCTATTCCTATTATTCAGAATTACAAAAAAAATTACCCCTGGAAGTAGTTCGCCTACCGGAAATTATCAGCCCGGAGTATGTGAGAGGCCTGAACGACAAACCAGGGATACTATCTCTAAAACTCGAACTGGTAAATGGCGAAATAAAAGGGGTGCCTTTTGTTGTCCCCGGCGGACGATTCAACGAGATGTACGGATGGGATAGTTATTTCGAATCGATCGGGCTGATCCTGGATGATCGAATTGACCTGGCCAGGGCAATGGCCGATAACTTTCAGTACGAGATCGAGCATTACGGGAAGATATTAAATGCCAATCGATCGTACTATTTAACCCGAACTCAGCCTCCCTTCTACTCTAGTTTAATTTCTGAAGTCTATACAAAGACTCAAGACAAATCCTGGTTGGAGAGTCATTTAAAAACTGCCATTCGCGAATACGAAACCGTATGGATGGTGCCGGGAAAACGCCTCACAGGTTTTAAACTCAACCGATATCTGGCGGAAGGTCTGGGTAAACCCCCCGAGGCAGAGGCCGGACACTTTAACCATGTATTTGCCGACTATGCCAGGGAAGCAGGAATGAGTATTCAAGAATACGAGGAGGCTTATTCGAAAGGGGACATAAAAAACCCGGCTCTTGACAGGTATTTTGTCCATGACAGAAGTGTTAGGGAGTCGGGGCATGATACTTCATATCGCCTGGAAGGAATTTGTGCCGATATTATCCCCGTAGAATTGAATGCCTTTCTTTATAAATACGAAACAGATTTTGCCAAATTGATCCAAGGTGAATTTAACAATAGCTTCAACTACAACGGTAAAAACTACACCTCCGAATATTGGGAGCATAAGGCTTCGGAAAGAAAAGAACTGATGGACTCCTTGCTCTGGAATGATACTGAAGGTATGTATTTCGATTTCAATATCGCTACAGGAGCGCAAACCAATTTTGTGTCGGCTACACTATTTACTCCACTCTGGGCAGGGATCTGTGATGCAGAACAAGCGGCTTCTTCGGTAAAAAATGGAATTGCACTTCTGAAAGAAAAAGGAGGCATTGCATCTTGTGATGAAGCCAGCCGGGGGCCTATTAGCGAACATCGGCCTCAGAAACAGTGGGACTACCCCAACGGATGGGCACCCCATCAAATGATGATATGGAAAGGTTTGAAACAATATGGATTTGAAAAGGAATTGCAAGAGCTCGTCTATCGCTGGCTCTATATGATCACGAGAAATGCGGTAGATTACAATGGGACCATCCCGGAGAAATACGATGTGGTAATTGCCACCCATAAGGTGTTTGCCGAATATGGAAATGTGGGGACCGAATTTCAATATATTACCAAAGAAGGCTTTGGGTGGATGAATGCCTCATTTCAATATGGCGTATCACTCTTAGACGAAGGATTGATTAAAAATTTAAATGATCTGGTTCCCCCGGATCAACTCTTTTAATTGGTTAAAATGAACAACAGACCTATTGATATTATTTGTATTGGTGAATCTCTTATAGATTTTATTGGCACACAGCCCGAGCATCCAATACATCAAATAAAGGATTATCACCGATATCTCGGCGGGTCCCCTACCAATGTGGCGATGAATATGGCCAGACTCGGACTGAACGTGGAAATGATCTCCACGGTTGGAAATGATGGATTTGGCAAATATATTCGTGACCGACTTGGTGAAAATGAAGTTAAACACGATGGAATTAGAATTTCGGATTCTGAACCCACTACCGTGATTTTCGTTTCGAGAACAGTGGCAACGCCTGAATTTGTTGCCCTTAGAGGGGCAGATGCCGAAATTCTACCGCTCCAGATCACTGATGAAAAGCTAAAACAAACTAAGATATTTCATACATCTTGCTTTGCTCTAAGCCGTCAACCAGCCCGGGATACCATACTCGATGCGGCCGAAAGAGCTGCCAACCTGGGATGCCAGTTAAGTATTGATATAAATTATTCTGAACAGATTTGGCCCGACACCCGGGAAGCGAAGTTGGCCATAACGAGGTATTGTGGTTATAATCCCATAGTTAAGGTGAGTCAGGATGACGTAGACAGATTGTTCGGGGAAGGAATGAGTCACGAACAAATATTTAACTATCTTCATGATCTTGGTGTGGATCTGGTGTGCCTAACCCTTGGAAAAGATGGGGCAAAGCTAAGTGAACGAAATCATCCCGTACTGGAGCTATCGGCGCTGAAAGTTGAAAAGATCATGGATGCTACGGGAGCCGGAGATGCGTTTTGGTCTGGGTTTTTATTCGCGTGGCTAAAAGGAAAACCTAAACAAAAATGTATGGAAGCGGCCCTGCAAATGGCTGCCATAAAATTGCAGAACGTGGGACGAATACCCGATTTTGCCGATGTGATCTCTGATGTTTTAAAAATCTAATAGCTAACATATAGAACTTATGACCATTATTACTTTTTTGGCTTTTACCATTCTCGTTGGAGTTATTTCGTATTACGCTACACGTAAGACCGATGAACAAAGTTCAGACGGTTACTTCCTTGGTGGTAGAAGTCTAACCGCTGTTGTGATCGCCGGATCATTACTCCTCACCAATTTATCTACCGAACAAATTGTTGGTCTCAACGGGCAGTCGTATACGGAGGGAATCCTAGTAATGGCCTGGGAAACTTTGGCCGCTATTGCCATTGTTGTAACGGCTATATTTTTACTTCCCAGATATCTGAAGGGTGGAATTACCACCGTCCCTCAATTCCTGGAACGACGATACGATAAAGGCACCAAGGCTATTACTTCGGGCCTGTTCCTGTCTGGTTATATGATCGTGCTTTTGCCCATAGTACTTTACTCCGGCGGCCTGGCAATTAGCACTATGTTCAATGTTTCTGAAGCGTTTGGAATCTCCGATACCGCCGCTTTATGGGTCTGTGTTTGGGGTATAGGTATTGTAGGCTCGATCTATGCGATTTTCGGAGGGCTGAAAGCAGTTGCAGTCTCTGATACGGTAAATGCTGTTGGCTTGCTTATTGGAGGATTGATGATCCCTGTTTTCGGACTGTGGGAAGTTGGTAATGGAAGTGTAAGTGCCGGGATCAATGAATTAATGACAACCCTACCCGAAAAGTTCGTGGCTGCCGGAGATAGCGAATCGTCTATCCCGTTTGGTACTATTTTCACAGGTATGATGCTAGTACAATTATTCTACTGGGGAACTAACCAGGCTATCATCCAGAGAGCCCTGGCAGCTAAAAATCTGAAGGAAGGACAAAAGGGTCTAATGCTTGCTGCTTTTATAAAGATCCTGGGGCCGCTCATTGTTGTACTCCCTGGGATAATTGCATTCTATTTGTACGAAAGTGAGATCACCAATGCAGATCAGGCCTACCCTACCCTGGTGCGGGAGGTGCTGCCCGCCTCTCTTGTTGGATTTTTTGCTGCCGTTTTATTTGGCGCTATTTTGAGTTCATTTAATTCTGCTTTGAACAGTTCGGTCACCTTATTTGGTGTAGATATTTACAAGGAATATATCAATAAGGAGGCCACCGAAAAAACCATTGTGAAAAAAGGGAAGCTCTTTGGGATAGTACTGGCAGTTGCTTCCATGTTGATCGCTCCTTTTATCGCAAATGCTCCGGCCGGATTGTTTGGTTACCTTCAGGAAGTAAACGGCTGTTACAGTATACCCATATTAACCATTATAGTAGTTGGGTATTTAACCAAGCGCGTTCCGGCAATCGCTGCCAAGGTCGCGATCTTGTCTGGTGTAATTCTTTATACTATAAGTCAGTTTGTGCTGGCGCCCATGTATGGCGATAGCTATCCTCACTTCCTACATGTGATGGCGATCTTATTTGTATTCAATATCCTGGTCATGCTCGTAATAGGGAAATTCTATCCGCGCACTACAGATTATGTTCAATTACATACGAAACAAGTAGATATTACGGGTTGGAAATACGTTAAACCTGTGGGTCTTGCCATAGTGTTGATCGTTGTATTTACCTATATTTATTTTCAGTAAAAAATAGAAGATTGAAGATTAGTCCTGAAGATCCCGCAAAAGTTTTTTGCGGGATCTTGTTTTATTTTTAATTTTAATGAAACTAACTATCTTATCATGACTATGCGATACTTCGCCTTCCTGTTTTTTCTTCTTTTTTCAATAACCGCAGAATGTCAAATATTAAATGCCGAATCACTTCGAAAAGTGACGGATACATCGGGGTTTTCCGGATCGATGAGCGCTTCGTTTGCGGTTAAACGCAATGTAAACGATTTCCTTACCATTGGAAGTGATATCCATATTCAGTATAAAATGAAAGACCACCTTATACTCTTTAAGAACGATGTGGCATTTCAGAAGATAGAAGGTGAAAATTTCGACAACAGCCTTATTTCACATATTCGTTATAATTACCGTTTCCATCCCAGAATGGCCTGGGAGATATTTTTACAGGGGCAATATAATAAAGTGAATCTAATCGATTTCAGAGGGCTAGTAGGTACAGGTCCGCGTATAAAATTAACTACTTCCGAGAAGTACAAATTCTATTTAGGATTACTCGCCATGTACGAACATGAGAACGTAATCGACGGGGTCACACCCACCCAAAAGGATTTCAGGGCAAGCACTTATTTGTCCTTCAGTCTCTATCCATCAGACCATGTTACGATTATTAGTACAACCTATTATCAGCCGCGTATCGACAAGTTTCATGACTATCGAATCTCTAGTATGAGTTCATTAGTGGTAGACCTGTTTAAAAATTTCGCGCTGAAAACATCCTATACCTTCACTTATGACGCCTTCCCGGCTATAGGAATCCCAAATTCGCAATACGATTTCAGTACGGGAATTACTTACAGTTTCGATTAGTAATTTGAAGTTTTAATATAAGTATCTGTTATAGTGTCATCTAAATTCTTTCGTAAGCTTTTCCCTATTTTTTAGACTACTTCGCTATATTTACGAAGATGAAGGAAAACCGATAATTCTTCGATTTCGTAACTATTAAAAATCACTTATGTCTTATTACGATCCTAAAGACCTGCGTAAGTTTGGAGATATCACTCAATGGAGTGAAGAACTTGGCACGAAATTCTTCGATTACTACGGTAAAGTATTTGAAGAAGGGGCTTTAACAGCCAGGGAAAAATCACTCATTGCCCTCGCTGTTTCTCATACCGAACAATGTCCGTATTGCATAGATGCCTATACCAAGGATTCCCTGCAACGGGGTGTTACCAAAGAGGAAATGATGGAAGCAATACATGTTGGTGCAGCTATAAGGAGTGGTGCCACGCTAGTCCATGGAGTAATGATGATGAATAAAGTGAATAAACTAGACGGATAAGGTAAAAACCACTTATGACGAAATTAAAAACCCAATCACTTCACAAAAGAAACAGCGACCTCGCGAAGGCGAACAGACAACTTGAGATTCTCTCTAACGGGATATTTCGTGATGGCGAACTTCCTACATTCGCCCAGAAGATCAAGGAAAGCGGACAATTCCCTTTGCGACCCAATAAACTGGAAGTATTACAGATCAATGTGGGCTACATGTGTAACCAGGTTTGTGACCACTGCCATGTAGATGCAGGGCCCGACAGAAAAGAGATCATGACATGGGAAACCATGGAACTCTGCCTGGATGTAATTAGAAACACCGGTGCCCACACCCTCGATCTAACAGGAGGCGCCCCGGAAATGAATCCAAATTTTAGGCGTTTTGTAGATGAGGCAAGTAAAGCAGGAATAAAGGATTTTATAGTTAGGAGTAACCTCACTATCATTCGTGCGAATAAAAAATATTACGATCTGCCTCAGTTTTTTAAGGATCACAATGTACACGTGGTAAGTTCCATGCCACATTGGACACGTGGTAAAACCGATAAGCAACGCGGGGATGGTGTTTTCGATGCCTCTATCGAAGCCCTGAAAATGCTGAACGATGTTGGGTATGGCATGCCAGGCAGTGATCTAAGACTAGACCTCGTTTACAACCCAAGTGGTGCGTTCTTGCCAGGGGATCAGGCAAGTATGGAAAAAGATTTTAAAAAGGCCCTGCTAGATGATTTTGGGATACAGTTTCACAATCTGTTTGCTATTACAAATCTTCCTATATCCCGCTTTCTTGATTATTTGATAGCTTCCGAAAATTACGAGGATTATATGTATCAATTGGTAGATGCCTACAATCCCGAGGCCGTCGCTAACGTAATGTGTACCAATACAATTTCGGTGAGTTGGGATGGATATCTGTACGACTGCGACTTTAACCAGATGCTCGAATTAAAAGTGGCCAGTAAAGTGCAGCATATAAAAGATTATAACGAAGCAGTGCTGAACGACAGGAATATCATTATTTCCCAGCATTGTTTTGGTTGCACTGCTGGAGCCGGTAGCAGTTGCCAGGGGAGTGTGGCATAACACCTGTTGAGATAATTAGTCATGAAGTTGAGATTAGTTTATATTATATTAATTCTATTGGGCCTTCAAAGCTATGCCCAGGAATCACTGCAGCAGTTACTCAATACCTATAATACCCGGTCCATTCCTTATATTTCGGTTGAAGAATTGAGAATGCTTCAATTGAATGATGAGGTTTACATCCTGGATGCACGCGAATTAGAAGAATATGATGTAAGCAGGATACCTGGAGGTTTATTTATAGGTTTTTCAGATTTTTCTTCGGAAATGATCACAGAAAAAATACCTGATAGTGATCGAACTATCGTAGTGTATTGCTCGCTGGGAATACGTTCTGAAGAGATAGGCGAAAAACTCAGGAAAGCAGGCTACTCAAATATCAGGAATCTATACGGAGGGATATTCGAATGGAAAAACAACGGATACCCGATAGTCGATTCCGAAGGAAATGAAACAGAAAAAGTGCATTCATTCTCAAAAGCATGGAGTAAATGGCTCACCAATGGAGAAAAGGTCTATGAATAAAGAACTCTTGATAATTTTCACGAGAAATCCTGAGCTGGGTAAAGTAAAAACCCGGTTGGCTGCTACCGTTGGTAACAAGATCGCCCTTGATATTTATAAATTCCTATTGGAGCACACCCGGCAGATCTCGATGGAATTAGACGTTTCTCGTCATTTATATTATTCGGAAGAAATTCACACCGAGGATGCCTGGGATAATTCGCTTTTCAATAAACGTTTACAGCAGGGTGATGACCTGGGTGACCGCATGAAGTATGCTTTTCAGACAGGGCTGAAAGAAGGATACGAGAAGGTCATTATCATAGGAAGTGATATCTACGAACTCGATACCACCGATCTTGAAGATGCATTCTCTGCGTTGAACCAAAATGAAGTGGTAATAGGTCCTGCAGCAGATGGTGGTTACTATCTGCTAGGGATGAGAACACTTATTCCCGAATTATTCGAAAATAAAGAATGGGGTAGTGACTCTGTTCTAAAGGACACACTTTCCCAGTTAGAAAACAGACCTACCAGATTGTTAACCGTAAAGAACGATGTGGACACCTATGACGATATAAAAGATGTCCCGGCCTTTAAACACTTTTTAACCCATATTAACGAAGCGAATCCTATATGACCAGACAAATTGAAGAAGCAGTATCCTTTTTAGTAGATCGAGGTTTTGGCGTACCCGAATTTGGAATCATCCTGGGAACGGGTCTCGGAAAGATTTTGGAATATGTCGATGTAGAAGCTGAAATGAGCTACAATCATATCCCTAATTTCCCCACTGCCACGGTCGAATTTCATACTGGTAAGCTAATTTATGGAGAATTGGTTGGTAAAAAAGTCATCCTAATGCAGGGAAGATTTCATATTTATGAAGGATATTCACTGCAGGATGTAACCTTTCCGGTACGGGTGATGCACCGGCTGGGAATAAAAAGATTACTGGTGAGCAATGCTTCCGGTGCCATAAATTTAAACTTCAACAAAGGAGAGATTATGCTTATAGATGATCATATCAATCTACAAGGTAGTTCACCTTTGGCTTTTAGAGGTGTAGAAAAACTTGGCGAACGCTTTGTAGATATGAGTGCTCCTTACGACAAGGAGATGAATCTACTAATAGAAGAATTAGCGTTAAACAACGACATAAAATTACACAAGGGAGTATATGCCAGTGTAGTGGGACCTCAACTGGAAACACGTGCCGAATACAGATATCTTAAGATCATTGGCGCAGATGCTGTTGGTATGAGTACAGTACCGGAGGTAATCGTCGCTAATCATTTAGGGATTCCGGTGTCAGCTTTATCGGTACTAACCGACGAATGTGATCCGGATCATCTCGAACCGGTAGAAATCGTAGACATACTCGCAATGGCTGCAAAAGCAGAACCCGATATGATTACATTATTTACCGAGCTAATTAGATCCCTTTAATTAAATTTTAAAAATTTCACTCATGAATTATTTAGAGACCACCCATGATCTTTATAAAGATGCAGCACTAACACCAGATGTAGGACTCTGTTGTACTACCAACCCAATTTGGGAATTACCTGGGCTTAAGATCCCTAAGATCATGCAGGAAATGAATTACGGTTGCGGAAGTACTGTACATGCCAGAGACCTCGTTAACAATCCTAAGATACTTTACGTAGGCGTTGGCGGCGGTATGGAGTTACTGCAGTTTTCCTATTTCTCAAGGCAAAAAGGAGGCGTGATTGGCGTGGATGTGGTAGATGAGATGCTGGAAGCTTCCAAAAAGAATTTTATTGAAGCCGAAGCGCAAAATCCGTGGTTTAAGAGTGAATTCGTCGAATTGCGCAAGGGAGATGCCATGAATCTTCCTGTCCCGGACAACAGTATAGATGTTGCTGCTCAAAACTGCTTGTTCAATATTTTTAAGGAGGAAGATCTTAAAAAGGCGATCGAAGAAATGTACCGGGTTTTAAAACCGCATGGTAGATTGGTGATGAGCGATCCAACTTGCGAACAATCCATGAATGAAACGCTTCGCAACGATGCGCGACTAAGAGCACTATGTCTAAGCGGTAGTCTTCCAATAAAGGATTATGTGAAAGCGCTTACCGATGTGGGCTTCGGCACCATTGAGATCAGGGCCCGTAAACCTTATCGTATACTGGACCCAAAAAATTACCCCACAGATGAACTCATTTATATAGAATCTATTGAGGTGGCAGCGATCAAAGATCCTATGCCTGAAGATGGCCCCTGTGTATTTACCGGGAAAGCAGCGATCTACTATGGGGAAGATGAATATCTGGATGATGGCAAGGGACATATCCTTCTGAAGAACCAACCCATAGCGGTTTGTGATAAAACGGCAAGCAATCTGGCCGACCTTGAGAGAGACGATATTTTTATCAGCGACTCTACCTTTCATTACGATGGTGGAGGTTGTTGCTAAGAATATATCTCTTTTTTGAATGATCTATATCCTACTTTTTCTTGCAGCCTGTTTTCTATCATTCAGCAACGGTGCGAACGATAATTTTAAGGGGGTCGCTACTTTGTATGGTAGTGGAACTACGGCATTTAGAACTGCTATCAACTGGGCGACTTTAACAACCTTCGTCGGTGCAGTAGCAGCCATATTTCTGGCAGAAACTCTTGTTAAAAACTTCTCGGGAAAGGGGTTAGTTCCCAATGATCTTATTCAAAACCCAATTTTTGCTACTTCAATAGCGCTAGGCGCTGCCATAACAGTCTTTCTCGCCACCAAAATAGGAATGCCAATTTCTACAACGCATAGCCTTGTGGGTGCCTTAGTGGGAACCGGCATAATGGCTATTGGGGCAGATTTTAACTTCGGAAAACTTAGTAAGGCTTTTTTAATACCGTTAATCGTAAGTCCGTTAATCGCAGGGCTTCTAAGCTATCTTGCTTATCTCATTTTCCGAAACTTTAGAAAAAAATTAGGGATCACAAGAAACAGCTGTATATGTTTGGAAGAGGCTACTGTCATTCTAAAGGAAACGCAAACTAATGTACCCATAGAATCTCATAGATCAATACAATTATCTAAGTGTAAGAAGAAATGTGATGAGTCTTACAACGGCAGAATAGTTGGTATATCGGCTGAAAAAGGTGTTAATACACTTCATTTTATTAGTGCCGGGGTGGTGAGTTTCGCAAGAGGGCTGAACGACACTCCAAAAATAGTGGGTTTACTGTTGATCATTAACGCTTTGGAGATAAAATGGGGCATGATTGCAGTTGCCATTGCCATGGCGATTGGAGGCATGCTCAACGCCAGAAAAGTAGGTATGAATATTAGCAAGAAAATTACTCCAATGAACAGCGGCCAGGGGGTTACAGCTAATCTAGTTACAGGCTTATTGGTTACAACAGCCAGTGTTCATGGTCTGCCGGTGTCCACAACCCATGTTTCGGTGGGGTCTATTTTTGGTATTGGAACTATCACAAAAAAATCCAATCATACGATGATCAAAAAGATATTAATGTCTTGGGTGCTTACCTTACCTGTAGCCGCCCTAATTAGTGCTATGGTCTTTTATATTCTCAAATAAGCAGTGTAAGCATAAACCGTTTTATTCGACCTCTTATTGGACTTTCCAATCTAAATGAAATCCATTGCGCAAATTTTTACGTAAATAGAAAAAATAGTCAGCTATGCACAAAACCTTAAAATTTATTTCAATTGGAATACTTTCATTATTCTTTCATCAGTGTTCCCTTTTCTCTGCTGCCGGACTTACCAGCCAGGGACAGCCTACCAAAGAAGTAAGTGGTACCCTTAATACGATATCCGCTTCCGAAGAAATTGTAGACCACAGCACCTGGGATAAATTATTGAAAAAGCATGTGGATGCCAACGGGATGGTAAATTATAAAGGATTCCAAAAGGACGAAAAAACTCTCAAGGAGTATCTTAGCATGTTGTCTAAAACCCAGCCCTTGGAAAGTTGGAGTGTTGAGGAGTTACTTGCCTATTATATAAATACCTATAATGCTTATACGGTCAAGCTGATCCTGGATAATTACCCGGTGAACAGCATTAAGGATATAAGTGGTCCCTGGACAAGTGCCATTGTACCTATTGGCGATAAGACCCTTTCTTTGGGTGGAATTGAAAATGGCGTTCTTCGAAAAATGAACGAGCCCAGGATACATTTCGCTATTAATTGTGCTTCAATATCTTGTCCGAAGCTACTTAATGAAGCCTTTACTGCCTCAAGGATAGAAGCGCAACTGGACAAAGCTACCAGGGAATTTATCAACAGTGATAAAAATGATCTAAATAAATCGAATCCAAAATTGTCATCCATCTTCGACTGGTACCGAAAGGATTTTACCGTGGACGAAGAAGTGGATGTTATTGCCTACATTAATAAGTATACAACCAAAAAGATTGATAAAACAGCGTCTATCACCTACAAAAACTACAACTGGAATTTAAACGAACAGTAGGCAGTTTTACTATCTTTAGCACATGATAAGCGTTATTATCCCGGTATACAATGAAGCGGCATCAATTAGCGGTCTTCTAAATCATCTGGACACACACAGTAAGTCGGGAAAGATAACTGAAGTAATTATCGTAGACGGCGGAAGCACAGATGAGACAATCCCGTTAGCGAGGTCTTTTAGTGAAAATGGCAGCCGTCTACCACTTGTAATTTGTGAATCTGAAAAAGGTAGGGCGCGGCAAATGAACGCCGGCGCCAATATAGCCAGGGGCGATGTATTATACTTTCTACATGCAGATACTTTCCCTCCTGCGGGATTTGATGATGCTATACTCAAGCAGGTTCAAAATGGAAATAACGCCGGATGTTTCCGTATGAAATTCGACTCCAAACATCCTGTACTTATCTTTTCCCAATACTTCACCCGATTCAACTTCAAAGCCTGTCGTGGTGGAGATCAATCTCTTTTTGTTGAACGTAGAATCTTCGATTCATTAAATGGTTTCGATGAAGAGTTCGAAATATATGAAGACTGTGATTTTATAGGAAAAATCTACGATCAGTATAAATTTACGGTGATCAAGGATTATGTGATTACTTCGGCTAGAAAATATGCTAGGAACGGCACTATGAAACTGCAATATCATTTTACAATGATCCATATCAAGAAATGGTTGGGTGCAGATGCCGCCGAATTGTCCAGATACTACAAGAAACATATTCTGACTTAATTGTTTCAGTTCGGTTAAAAGTTCATTTATCGGTATTAATAAAAATTAGTTTTATCGATTTATCTATAGTTTTTCCTACAATTTTCTAATTAAAACTTCTTCAGAAAACACATTTTGTCTTCAATTTTTTACACTTTATCTATTATATGTTGTGTTTCATCGTTTTACGTACGAATTATTTGTAAGGCAGCACTGGTTTGTCTTATGTTTGTCTTGTAGGATTTTTCGTATAAACAACAATTCAGTTAATACGAAACATCGCATAAAATTTATAATAATATGATATAAACCCATTAAAAGAGCAGAACACGACCCTGTTTTAGGTAATGTCAGGGAATCATTAGTGTTGTTGTTTTTTGGGAAAAAGCTGTTTCGCCAGGAGTGAAACAGCTTTTTATATTTCATCAATCTGTTGAATAATAATATTGAATTACCAACCCGGCCGGTTTGTTCTGTGGAGTAAAACGGTTGTTGTCCTCTCCCCCTGCTCTGTCATGATCTATAAACCATTTCCAGATATAACCTCCGGCGAACCAACTTTCACTCCATATTTCTTCGTAAAGTGCAGTGAGCAGATTGGCCTGAGCATTGAGATTAACTCTTTTTTCTTCTCTACTGGTTTGCCAGGGTTCTTTCCCAGAATGATCTACACTACGGTAGCCGTATTCGGTAAAAAGGATCTTTCTTTTATTACTATCGGAAACAGCTTTCAATTCCTTCTTCCATCGTTGCCAACCCTCCCGTGCTTCAGCAATAGTAGGGGTTATACTTTCTGAGATAGGGAAATAAGCATCCACACCAATAAAATCCAATTGATCCCAAAACGGTACACGTTTATATTCATCCCAATTTGCCGCATAGGTTAATTTTCCTTTATAGACCTTTTTTATTTTACTAATAAGTTCGCGCCAATATCCGGGTCTGTGAACAATGAACTGTTCCAACTCGGTCCCAATACAGAAAATTTCCACCTGAGCACTTTGCGCAAGAGTGGCATATTCCAGGATGAATTTTGAATAAGATTCTTCCAATTCTTTCCATTTTTCTTCAGATTCCATCTTTAAATAACCTGTAAACTCACCCCGCCAAATCCAGATCTGAGGTTTTAGCATTACCCTAATTTTATTTTGGTGTAGCATTTCTATGTACTGAAGAGCTCCGTCCCTGGTCTCCCCGTACCATTGCCGTTCTGTGTTGTAAATGATCTCAGGGTTATTAAGGCTTCTAATAAAACCGAATGGCATAACTGCAGCATGATTTGCCTGATGTTTTATTACGGGGTCTATATGTTGCTGATCCACAGGATTTCGGGATGCAACAAAACTAACTCCATTGATCCTGGAGCTTTGAGAGGTACATGACTGTACCAGGAAACAAAAAAACAGAAACCAAATTAGTTTCAGAAATGATGTGTTCATACACTGCTCAAAATACTAATTTAATTCGAGCTAAATCTTAAAAAAATATTGATAGAGGAATGTTGGTGCTTCCGCTGCTTGCCAAAACTCGGAGAATGTTTTGACAAGCGGGAAGACTAATTTACTTATCGAGAATTCAGGCGCCAATCGTATGGATAGTACGATATATTGGCTCCTACAGATATTTTTTCATTACGGTATTTATTAATGAAGTCGATCTCGCTTGACTCGTTATCAACAAAATCTTCCTTATACCATTTGAAGATCTCAGACAGTGCCACTTCGTTTCCAGACACCTTAATGAAAGAACTATTGTTTAATGCTTTTATTGTTTGTTTTTCCAGTAATTGCTCCAGATTTTCCGCGGTGTATGCACGAGCGATAATAGGTGGGCAACCCCTGGCTCCACAAACCAGTACAAAATGAAATCTTGCATCTTTGAATTTTTTGCGCAATATGTCATTTTCGATCTCATTAAGTGTAATATTCGTCCCGGCAATAGAGTAGCTCGTCTTGTCGAAAAAGCCATTCACATCAAGAGGGGAGTTTAAGGGATAATTATCTATAATGCCTTTTATCACACTTATATTATATGCATTGATCCAAAATGCCTGGTATTCTTTCTTATTGACAGACGAAACATTTACTATGGACATAAGAGACATAAGCTCGTTCAATTGTGTAGGATCGCTGTGAATGCCTTTGTAATCAACCTTACCTCCTTTCACATTCTGCGATAAAAACTCGTTAGTTCGTTGGAAGAAAGTTTTGGTTTCCTGCCCGGATAAGTGTGTGGTTCCCAGGCTAAACGTAAGGATTAAAAAAAGAAATATTCTGTACATCTAGTGAAATTGATACGGCATAAGTCGGACGCCCCCATACTGTGCTTACATGCAAACCCTTAAAGTTTTACCAACCCTCGAAAATTGTTTTATGCAACGTGTAAGTGAATATGTTTGTAATGTTTGTAACTTTAAATACGACACAGTACTAAGCAATCCCAATTTATGGAACACATCGTTATTATTGGCAATGGAATTTCGGGAGTTACCGCCGCCCGGCACATTCGCAAATTAAGCGACAGACGCATAACCATCATTTCGGCAGAAACAGATCATTTCTTCTCACGAACAGCCCTGATGTACATTTATATGGGGCACATGAAATACGAGCACACCAAACCCTATGAAGACTGGTTTTGGGATAAGAATCGTATTGAACTTAAACGTGCCTTTGTGGAACAAGTGGACCATAAGTCCAAAAGTCTAATTCTGGACAATGGTGAAAAGCTAGGCTATGATAAGCTAATTCTTGCCGTGGGTTCCAAATCGAATAAATTTGGCTGGCCGGGACAGGATCTGGATGGGGTACAAGGTTTGTATTCCTTTCAGGATCTGCAAAATCTCGAGAAGAACGCACCTAACAAGAAGAAGTGTAAACGTGCTGTTATAGTGGGTGGAGGACTCATTGGTATAGAATTAGCCGAGATGCTCCACACCCGTGATATCCCTGTAACTTTCCTTGTACGTGAAACTAGTTTCTGGAATGGTGTACTTCCAAGTGGGGAAAGTGAGATGATCAATCGCCATATACGAAATCACCATATAGACCTCCGGCTTGGCGTGAACTTGAAGGAGATCCTGGCCGATGATGCGGGTAAGGCACGTGCCGTGGTTATCCCTGAAACTAACGAGGAGATCGCCTGCGATCTGGTAGGCTTAACTGCCGGGGTGAGTCCTAATGTAGATTTTTTAAAAGACAGCGGTATCGAGCTGGGCAGAGGAATAAAGGTGAATCGCTTTCTGGAAACCAATATAGAAGGAATTTATGCTATAGGAGATTGTGCCGAACAACACGAACCAATTGGCAATCGCCGAAATGTGGAGGCGGTATGGTATACGGGGAGAATGATGGGCGAAACAGTGGCACAAACCATTTGTGGACATAGGACCGCTTATAACCCCGGACATTGGTTTAATAGTGCCAAATTCTTCGATATAGAATATCAAACCTACGGCTGGGTGAACAGTGATAAGCGCAAGCCAGAATACGAAGAACATTTCCATTGGATCCATGAGGACGACACAAAATGTATTACTATCGCCACTCATAAGGACAGTGGTAAATTTTTAGGGATAAATACCTTCGGAATTAGAATGCGCCATGAGGTATTCGACAAGTGGTTGACAGAAGGCGTAAGTACAGATCATGTAATAAGAAACCTGCGTTACGCAAATTTCGACCCGGAATTCTACAAGACTTTCGAACCTCAAATCCTTTCAGCATATAATAAACTAACTGTGAACATCTAAGCTATGGATACCATTCAACGAAATATGAGCCTTACCGGCGAACCTCCTAAAACGATTAACCGTACGCAGAAGATCGCAACTTTTATCGGGATGTTTGGCCTGGCGATCCTCCTACTGGCAACATTCAATGTTAACTTCCCCAATAAAGGTTTATGGCTTAGTATCGCCCTTCTCTCGATCACATCGGGTATCATCCTTTTCGCTAAAGGTGCTTACAGTAACGAATTGGAGGGAATAAAGAACCACGGGGTATGGTTTAAATCGATAAGTAGCCGGGGTTTCCTCGCCTGGATCTCCGGGATATCCCTAACCGGTTTTTATGTGATCTTATATTTCTACCCGGTTTATTTAGGGCTAAATGCCGAAGGTGAAAATACCGGGATAATTGCACTCTTCGATCCATTGAGCAGGATCCTTAGTGGAAATCCGGCTAGCCAATGGTTTGTTTATGGAACTTTATATACCATAGCTATCTTTGCTTTCGGGATCAAATTTATATGGAAATACAGACATAACAGGTACGAAAAGATACGCACTATGAGTGTGATGTTTTTTCAAACAGCATTTGCCTTTCTCATTCCCGAATTTATGGCCAGGCTTAACGACAGTGAGGCCTACAATCTTCCTTATTACGATCTAAAAAGTATATGGCCCTTAAACTATTATCTATTTGACAGCTACTCACTAGATGGCCTTTTGTCCTCAGGTAATCTGGGGCTTTATATGTTGCTATTTGGAGTGGCGAGTATTTTTATCATCACCCCTATCTTAACATACAAATACGGTAAAAGGTGGTACTGCAGCTGGGTATGTGGTTGTGGAGGCCTTGCCGAAACCGCCGGGGATCCTTTCAGGCATTTATCAGATAAAAGTCAGTTTGCATGGAAAGTAGAACGCTGGGTGATTCACAGCGTGTTGGTCTTCGCTGTACTCATGACAACTGCTATGGTAAGTACATATTTGGGAAGTGATCCCAATGCCTATTGGTTAACACGCGACGTGTTCCTAATTGGGGTGGCCATATTTTTAACCTTGATCTTCGTGTTGATCTGGATCTTTAAAAAGCAAGAACTGAAAAAAGATGCCCGCTATGGCGCTATAGGTTATTTTGTGATCATCATCGGGCTTTTTCTAATTCACACTTTTAGCGGAAGTAATAATATCTTCATATTCGAAGCCTCAACTCTTAGGCTTTGGTACGGTTTCCTTATTGGAGCTGTATTTAGCGGGGTGATAGGAACGGGATTCTATCCCATCTTCGGTAGTAGGGTCTGGTGTAGATTTGGATGCCCGATGGCTGCGATCCTCGGACTCCAGCAACGCCTTTTTTCCAGGTTCAGAATTACAACTAATGGTGGCCAGTGTATTTCCTGTGGGAATTGTTCCACCTATTGTGAAATGGGAATAGACGTACGAGCCTATGCCCAAAAAGGTGAAAATATTGTACGAGCCAGCTGTGTAGGTTGTGGTATCTGTTCGGCGGTATGTCCTCGCGGGGTATTGAAACTTGAGAACGGGCCGATGCAAGGCCGGATCGATGGTAACGAGATCTTGCTAGGGAACGATGTAGACTTAATGACTCTGGTTAACAAGAACTAATCCACTTTAACAAATACAGGAGCCTGCTGAAATCTATAATTGGTGCCGGTGATTATCTTTGCTTCCTTGGTTTCCCAATTTACCAACTGCAGGTGATATTGCTTTCCATTGGTGTCGAACACCTCGATAGCCAGCCATTTCCCATCCGGACTCCATTCGTGCCAGCCCTGATGTAAACTATCCTGAGGAAATAATTCCCGTTTTCCACTTCCATCCGGTGCTATGGCGAACAAGGAAGATTTTCCTCCTTGCTTTGAGTTATAGGTTATAAAGTTTTCGGTTGGGTGCCATCTGGGCGGTCCCGCATGATAATTATACCACTTGGCGGTCGTATCTGTGACTGGATAATGCGTGAGTTGCTTTAACTCACTTCCATCTGCATTCATAAGGTATAATTCGTCCACATAGCCAACATCTTTCTTAAATGGTTTATCCGCACCCCTGAAAACTATTTGAGATCCATCAGGAGAGAAATGCGGATCATTGAGATATGCTAAAGCTGGTTTGAGCTTCTTTAGTATTTTTCCTTTCCGATCGATAATATAAAAAGCGGTATCCACCGTTCTGTGAGGCCGAACGATTAGCTCATTCCCATCGTACCTGGAACCGATCCAGCTATCGGCTAGTCGAAAGTTGGTGACTTTTTCGTATTCAGACCCTTCCGAATCTGTGCGATATAAAAAGTAAATCCTATGAGTGGTATCCTTGTCGGATATAACATACAGATCAGATCCAGCGGCATTATACGTCCACTCCACGCCGTCGAATTTGGTGATATTCTTACTGTTCCCACCATCCATATCCATTACAAACACATCATAATTATCTATGGCCGTATCCGATAGTACGTTGTAAGCGATCTTATAGACATCCTTTTTCTCAGGAATAGTTTTCTGGTCATTTTTCTTATCGGCACAATTAATAAATAACAGTCCAATAATCGAGGTAATAACGTATTTCATAATTTTATTTTTAGATTCAATTATCTCCAGATTCCAATAATAAAGCCTATTAAGCTAAAATATACAATAATATAGCTACCGTTGATCAAAATATATTTAAGAGATTTTAGTTCAAACAGCGCTATAGCCGTAAATATCATGGCCGAAAAACCGAAACCGGTTAAAAATCCGGCAGTAAGGCCCCAAATCCAGTTGGTTTGCGCATCCCCCAGGAAAAAGGCCATGTTGTAGCTCATAACCAAGGCAAGAATAAAGCTGATAGCGTACATTTTACCCATGTTCACATTTTTAAATTTTTCGTCTGTAAGACCATTCTCGGTTTTCCATGTTTTATAAAATAATACCGGTGAATACCACACTGCACCTAAGACGAGATTTAAAAAGGCCGAGCAAAGGACTGCCCAATGATTAATTACAAGATTTTCCATTATCATCTGTTTTATACAAACAAATGTATTGGCTTAGATCGCAAACGGATTGTAAAAAATTTACCTTATCGGGATATAATGGGCCCACTCACCTTGATCTACCATGTATTTTTCGGGATTTAATCCTGAAAACTCCTGAAAGTCCTTGATGAAATGAGCCTGATCGTAGTAGCCACAGCCCACCGCGATCTTGATCCAATCGATCTCTTCTTTACTGTGCATTGCAAGTAAGATCTCGTTGAAACGAACAATTTTATGGAATTGCTTTGGAGTTAATCCTACATATTTTTTAAATAAGTGTATGAATTGCTTTTGAGAATAACCAGATCGTTTGGCAATATTGTTAAGGTTAACCAAATCGGGAGCTGCCTGTATTTCACTTACAAAGTGTCTAATGATCTCTTCTGAAAAGGATACATCTGTAAGGATAGACATTAGCCAGGAAGACGCATAATGGATCTTTGAATCGCCCGGGTTTATGTTCATTAACTCCTTCCGAAGCTGTAAAACGCTGGCACCAAAAATTTCGGTGGCCGGCAGGACCTTATTATTTAGCTGATGCAGAGATTGGTTGATAAAGGGATAGCTGAAGCCCGGTTTAAAGGTGATCACCATCATTTCAGAATCGAATCCACTGCTTATTGTGAGATAGCGGCTATGCATACCCGAAAACCAGGCGATCTCACATTGCTGCTTTTCCTTTAGGGTAACATTATCGTAAATAAACTTAGGTTCATCTCCGAAATCGATTATGAGATTTGTAGTACAATCGGGAAGAAAGCGATCCTTGTCATGTTCCGGTTTATATCCTTTGTAGTACACTATACCCTGTATATAAGTGTCTAAAGGTTTTTCGGGAATCTTGTTTATAAAATCCATAAGTGTAATTAGAGAGCACCTGTAATAGACAAACGTTAGGATTGTTAATTTAAAACGTCTACCCTATCAGTAAATTTAATCATATTTTTGCTGGGTTAGCCGGAGCTTATGACCTTAATAAAAGTAATTATTCCTGTATTCAATGAGGCAGATTCTATTGGAAAAGTTATACAGGATATCCCCAATACGGTATCTGAAATTGTTGTGGTTAACAATGGTTCCACAGATGCTACCGTAGAAGTTGCCACCAAAGCCGGGGTTACTGTGCTTTCTGAAGAACGCCGTGGGTACGGTTATGCCTGTCTAAAAGGTATCGATTATCTATCTAAGAACCGGCAACCACCGGATATCGTGGTCTTTCTGGATGGAGATTACAGTGACTATCCGGAACAACTAAATAGCATTGTTGCTCCCATCATCGAGGAGGATGTCGACCTGGTGATAGGTGCGCGTGTGAAGGAACTAAGGGAAGCTGGTGCCATGACGAAGCCCCAGATCTTTGGCAATTGGCTCGCCACTCGATTGATGCGATTGTTCTTTGGTTCCAGGTTTACAGACCTTGGCCCTTTTCGTGCAATAAAATACCAGAAATTGATGGCGCTTTCCATGGAAGATAAAACCTATGGATGGACCGTTGAAATGCAGTTAAAGGCACTTAAACGAAAATACACTTATAAAGAGGTTGCTGTGAAATATCGAAATCGAATAGGTGTCTCTAAAGTTTCGGGAACCGTAAAAGGTGCTATCTTTGCAGGCGTTAAAATCTTAAGTTGGATCTTTAAATACAGCATTAAAAAATGATACTGGAAACAGTAGTTATGGTTATCTATTCTGTCGCCCTCATACTTATCTTCCTGTATGCGTTGGCGCAGCTCAATCTGCTGTTCAATTATTTACGTTCCAGGCGCAGAAAAAAGGCGGTGTGTGAAAAATTCGATCTGAATAACCCGGAGGAAGTTCCCTACGTTACGATCCAGCTACCTGTATATAATGAGTTCTATGTGATGGAACGTCTATTAAATAATATGGGTGAGATCGTTTATCCCAAAGATAAACTGGAGATACAAGTATTGGACGATTCTACAGACGAATCCTTCGAAAGAACCGCCCAACACATAAAAAAACTTCAACAAACAGGTCTCGATATAAAACATGTAACACGAGACGATAGAAAGGGCTATAAGGCGGGAGCACTAAAGGAAGGGCTAAAAACTGCCAAAGGGGAATATATCGCGATCTTTGATGCAGATTTTCTTCCGAAGAAAAACTGGTTACTCAACACAATCCCCTACTTTAAGGATAAAGAGATAGGGGTAGTTCAAACCCGTTGGGGCCACATAAACCGCGATTATTCGCTGCTTACAAGAGTTCAGGCATTTGCCCTGGATGCTCACTTTACCCTGGAGCAAGTGGGACGCAATAGTAAAGGGCATTTCATCAATTTTAACGGAACCGCTGGTGTATGGCGAAAGGAATGTATACTAGACGCCGGTAACTGGGAAGGTGACACCTTAACCGAAGATCTTGATCTTAGTTACCGTGCACAACTAAAAGACTGGAAATTTAAATACCTCGAAGAAGTAGAAACACCGGCCGAATTACCCGTAGTAATTAGTGCCGCAAGATCTCAACAATTCAGGTGGAACAAAGGTGGAGCCGAGAATTTTCAGAAAATGGCGCTTCGTGTGTTGAAGAAGGACAATATTCCATTTAAAACTAAAGTACACAGTATCCTGCATTTACTTAACAGCACTATGTTCCTCAATATCCTTATAGTGGCTGTGTTAAGTATACCAATGCTGTATATAAAAAATGAATATGAGCATTTGAAGGTATACTTCTTTATCATGAGCTTTTTTGTGATAAGTACGCTTATCTTTTTCTTTTGTTACTGGTTCACTTATAAGATCATCTACGGAGGTGGCATTAAACAGTTTCTTAAATACACTGGTATGTTCTTCACTTTTTTCTCTATCGCTATGGGCTTTTCACTGCACAACAGTATTGCGGTTCTTGAAGGCCATCTAGGGAAGAAAAGTGAATTTATCCGTACGCCCAAATTCAATATAAACTCTCTAAAGGACAGCTGGAGGGGTAATAAATACCTTAAAAGCAAACTTAGTCCGAATGTGATCATAGAAGGTTTGCTTATGCTTTATTTTGCCTTCGGAATGTACAGTGCTTTCGTTGTAGGGGATCAAGGGGGCGATTTCGGACTATTTCCTTTTCATTTAATGCTTTTTGTTGGTTTTGGTTTTGTATTTTTCAAGAGTATAACCAGCAAAGTGTAGAGATCAACCATCTGTTTTACCATTGGAAAAATAACTATTGCAAGGCACGAGTCCTAAGCTGGATTTTTTTATTTGTTTTTCTTCTGAACCCCAGCGAGGACGTAAATGCACAGGATTCAGAATCGGTATCGACCAGCGATCAGATAGGGATCAGGCACGACAATGATTTTATCGTTTTAACTGATAGGTATTATTCTTTTGGCCTATATATAAATTACATCCACAAGCTAACCGAAGGCATCTTACCAAATACCTCCGAACATTTACATTTTACCTTGGGAATCCAGGCATTTACTCCCGATGATACCACAACAGAGGAAATTAACCAGATGGACCGGCCTTATGCGGGATATCTTGGTCTCAAGAACGGATGGTCTGCCGCCACCAATCATAGTTTTTACAATTTGCAGCTAGAACTGGGAATCACAGGAAAGTCGTCGGGAGCTGGAGCACTTCAACGTTGGTACCACAATGCAGTCGTGATATCGGATCCCCAAAGTTGGGTTGGAGAATTGTCCAATTCGTTTCACCTGAACCTATTCGCACGCTATGCACGAGAATGGCAATTAGCTCCCAATCCCTTCAGTGTGCATATCGCGCTGCAGCCCTGGGCAGCCTATGGTAGCAAAGATCAATTCTTTCAACCCGAGGTAGCAGCTTATTTCGGACGAAGAAACACAATCAACTCTAGCATTGCATACGATCAACTAGGTAGTACCGAAAGGGAGATCTTTTTTGCGTTGCGATTTGGATATCGATTCGTGGGTTATAACGGACTTCTGCAAGGTAACAAATGGGGAGATGATTCGGTGTACCTGGTCGAACCAAATGCAGTGGTTTTACACCTTGGCTTCGATTTTAAACACCGTTATAATAAGAATGATTACACGGTTGGATATCGCTTTAATTCGGATGAAACTGAAGCTACCCAAACCCACCAATACATTATTCTTTCCTACGCTCGCAGCTTTTAAAAAATAACTATGAAGTACAATTAATTTCTTTTCCTATTTTTGATGTATGATCCGCCAACCAAAGGGACCTTTATTTTTATTGCTTTTATTCTTTTTTTTCTTTTCTGAACTTCCGGCTCAGGGCAATTCAGAAACAAAAGTTGAAAATACTTTCTACAAACGGCAGATCGAGCTACATCACGATAACGACTTTTTACTCTTTACAGATTGGTTCTATACCACCGGATCATTTATTAACTATCGTACGCTCTTGAACGAACAGGAAGAGAATCGCGACCGAAGGCAGCTAACGATAGGGGTCTTACAAATTTTTTATACGCCTTCAAACATTACCGAAACAAACGTAAGATTATTCGACAGGCCATATGCCGGATTTAGTGCCATAACAACCTCCCTGGCCCTTACCAACGAGAGACGATTATTGGATTTTACACTACAAATGGGCGCTTCTGGTTCCATTTCGGGGGCCGAAGGATTTCAGAGTTGGTTTCACTCGAGTAACGAATCTGCCGAGGCTAGCTGGATAGGACAAATAGAAGACGCGATTCATATCAATCTTTACGCCCGATATATAAGGGACTGGAAATTATTAAACGATAAATTTGGAGTACACATGGCTTGGATGCCATCAGTTGCAATGGGCACCAGGGATATGTTCATAGAGAACCAGGCTGCGTTCTATTTTGGAAAGCGTGCTGATATACGCCGTACCATGGCCTATCACCAGATAGGCAACATTCAACCCGAATTTTTCTTTTCTCTGAAGTTTGCCTACCGATACGTGATCTATGATGCCTTACTCGAGGGTTTTATCACAGGAGATAGCTCCATTTTTACCGTAGATCCGGTGGATCATTTCTTTACCTACGGTTTCGAAGGGTATTATCGGAAAAAAAGAATGGAATACAAAGCAGGCTACAACTATGCCTCACCCAGGGTAGGAACTACATTGTTGCATACCTGGATAACATTATCTATTGCCAGAAACTTCTAGAAAGTTACGCTAACTTCCATGAGCTTCCCGTCGCGCTCTACAGTAACTACGGCAGTCTGCCCAGGCTCGAATTTGGAAAGGGATTTCATATAGCTCATCATGTCGGTAACATCGTGTTCGCCCATTTTCTTTACTATATCTCCCTTCTGAAGTCCTGCCTTTACGGCCGGTCGATCCTCACTCACCCCATCGATCCGCATCCCTTCTCCGGTATATAGATAATCCGGAATCACTCCAAGGGTAACTTTAAAGCTGGGAACATCTTCGCTTTCATTCTTTGTCTTTCTGAAAGCCAGCTTTTCATTATCATCCAGATCTGTAATGATATTGAGTATATAATTAGCAATGGTTTCCATCCCGGTATAATTTAATTTATCGGCATCATCTGTGGGTTTATGATAGTCGCCATGTTGCCCTGTAAAGAAATGTAATACGGGTATATCCATGATATAAAAGGAAGTATGGTCGCTAGGGCCAATACCACTCTCGTGTTCGGCGATATTAAGTCCTGCGTCATTATTGGCAAAAAGCGTTTGTTTCCATACCGGTGAAGTTCCAACACCATGTACGGCAAGTGTGTTTTCTTCATTAAGCCGACCCACCATATCCATATTGATCATATACGTTACCTGTGCCAGGTCTACAGTAGGGTTCTTCACAAAATAATTAGACCCCAGTAAACCCATTTCTTCGCCCGAGAATGCGATAAAGAGATAGTTATTGTTGGGATTCTTCTCACGGAGATCTCTGGCCAGTTTTAACATTACTGCGACCCCGCTCGCATTGTCGTCTGCTCCATTATGAATAGCATCGCCTCCACGGTGAAGGGATCCCTGGCCACCCATACCAAGATGGTCGTAGTGAGCTCCAATGACCACAGTAGTTTCTGCATTGTTATCTATGTACCCAATTACATTCCTGCCGGTAAGTGTTCCGGTACCGCTGCCTTCTACAACTTCTGCTTGTTCATGAGGATTTAGAGTAGGTTTAAAGGTAAACTCCTGAATATATCCATCGGTTCCTTTGGCTTCGAGGCCAAGGTGCTTAAAACGGTCTGCCAGGTATGAGGCAGCCAGCATTTCGTAAGATGTTCCTGTTTCCCTGCCCATCAAGCTATCAGCAGCCAGGTAAGCCACATCTTCCTGCATGCTAACCATTTGTTTGGCATCTTGCTTACAGGAAAATGCAATAAGCATAAGAAATAGAATGAGAATTGAGCGCATATCGTTATTTTTGCACAAAAATAATCTAAATATGAAATACCTATTGCCACTTTTGTTACTTTCTACACTTATTTCATGTAAAAACAGTTCGGAAAAAGAATCTATAGATAAAATAAATTCAGAAGAAATAAAGACTACGGCAAGTGATAGCCTCATTTATCCCGAAGAAACTCATTTCAAATCCATACGCCAGATCACCTTTGGCGGGGATAATGCTGAAGCTTACTGGAGCTTCGACGATAAGCAAATGGTATTTCAATCTAATAATCCAGACTGGGGCCTGGAATGTGACCAGATGTTTCTCATGGACATCACCGATTCCTTCATGGACAAAAAACCACCAATGATCAGTACGGGGATGGGACGAACCACCTGTGCGTATTTCCTTCCTGATAACAAACATATTGTCTATGCATCCACTCACCTGGCCAATGAGAATTGTCCGGAAGTACCACTGCGTAAGAACGGTAAATACGTGTGGCCCGTTTACGATTCGTTCGACATTTTTGTTGCGGACCTGGAGGGTAATATTACTGCACAGCTTACCAACGAGCCTGGATACGACGCCGAAGCTACTGTTTCCCCTCAAGGTGATAAGATCGTTTTTACCTCCACTCGTTCCGGCGACCTGGAATTATACACTATGAATATAGACGGTACCGATGTGAAACAAATCACAGACGAACTGGGATACGATGGTGGCGCATTCTTTTCTCCAGATGGAACAAAATTGATCTTCCGTGCTTCAAGACCTAAAACAAAAGAAGAGATCAAGGAATATAAAGATCTGCTTGCCCAGGGACTGGTACAACCCACCGAAATGGAACTCTTTATTTGTAATGCAGATGGTAGCGACCTGAGACAACTTACAAACCTGGGGAACGCAAACTGGAGTCCGTTCTTTCATCCCAGCGGTGAAAAGATCTTGTTCTCCAGCAATTTTGAGGCCGAAAAAGGATTTCCATTTAACCTATACCTAATAGATTTGGATGGGAAAAACCTGGAACGGGTAACGCACGGCGAGACCTTCGACGCCTTTCCTGTATTTTCTAATGACGGGAAATACCTGGCTTTTTCCTCCAACCGAAATAACGGAGGCACCCGTGACACCAATCTGTTCATTGCCGAATGGCAGGACTAAAACATGTTTACGTATATAAAGAATTATCGTATTCCCCTGGTTATTGCGCTGCTATGCGCAATTTTCTACGGTAGTTTTGCATACGATCTGTTGCGAAGTGATTTTATAAAACTCATATCACTTTACACAGCTCTCTTTGTTTTTACATATTACCTCATAAAGATATTTGGCTGGAATTTCTGGCTTTTAGCGGGAATGGGGATTGTTTTCAGACTCCTGTTTCTCCCGGCAATCCCAATTCTATCCCAGGATTTCTATCGCTTTCTGTGGGACGGTCAGTTGATAAGTCAGGCCGTGAATCCCTACATCTTTACACCCGAGATGTACATATCCGAACCGGCTAATTTCCCCGGTGTTGAGATCGCCAGGGCGACCGAACTTTACGCCGGGATGGGGCAATTGAACGGTAGTCATTTTAGCAACTATCCACCTGTAAATCAGCTGTTTTTTGCCATTGCCGGATTCTTTACCGGTAAAAGTCTTATGGCTTCGGTAATTGTTTTACGCCTCATCGTCATCCTGGCAGATATAGGGATCTTGTATTTTGGAAAGAAATTGCTCGAACACTTCAAGTTACCTGTACATAGAATTTTCTGGTTTTTTCTCAATCCGTTCATCATCATAGAGCTTAGTGGTAACCTTCATTTTGAAGGTGTTATGTTATTCTTCCTCATCTGGTCCATGTACCTCCTAATCCAAAAAAAATGGTTGTTTTCTGCGGTTTTACTCGGATTGTCAATTTCGGTAAAACTTATTCCGCTAATTTTCCTTCCGCTTTACTATCAATATTTTGTAGATAAGGGTTTGTTCAGCAAAGGATTCTGGAAACTAAAAAAGTTCTACTGGATGGTATTGGCCACCGTGATTGTGAGTTTCCTTCCTTTTTATTCTTCTGAATTTGCCAGAAATTTCCTGAAGACGATCTCCCTGTGGTTTCAGGATTTCGAATTCAACGCGAGCGTGTTCTATGTAATAAGATGGATTGGTTTTCAGGTGAACGGCTGGGACCCTATTCAAACGGTGGGTAAGATCCTGCCGCTTATCGTCATCGCCTTTGTTCTAAGTATTAGTCTCTTCAGAAGAAATAAGACTGGGGAACAACTAATTACCGGGATGTTATTTGCGATCTCCTTTTATTTCCTCCTTTCAACCACTGTACATCCGTGGTATGTTGCAACGCCTTTATTGTTGTGCCTGTTCACCAAATACCGATTTCCCATCCTGTGGAGCGGCCTGGTGTTTTTAAGTTACTCGGCCTATCGAGGAGATGGATATTCGGAAAATATGTGGCTGGTAGCAATAGAATATATCCTGTTGCTAAGTTTCGCGATCTGGGAGATCACCAGATCGTATCAAACCCGCCTTTCGGCCACTTAAGATTTAAATACGTCTGCCGCTTCTTTAAAACACTTGAATTCGATTATATACCCGTTGGGATCCTGCACAAAGAACGATTTATGCTCCCCGGTCTTTCCATCCAAAAACATAGTTTCCGGGATGTGAAAATTGCCATCCTTTTTAATTCTGGCATGCATTTTCTTCCAGAGGTCACCAGACAGGATCACTCCAAAATGAAATGAAGGCAATACGGTATTCCCAAAGCTGTATTTCGGATAATCGAATTTATACTTTCCAACTTTTGCGAAAGTGATCTGATTTCCGAAGAGATCTACATCTATCCAGTTTTGAGCACTTCTACCAATCTCGGCGCCGAGAATGGTTTTATAGAACTTTCTAGTCGCCTCAACGTGCAGACAAGGAAGTGAAAGGTGAAAATTTTGTTGCATAATGAATCGATATTTAGTCTGAACATGTTGAAATTAAAATATTTTACCCACGAACAGGTCAATTATCTCAACAAAAATGAGAATAATTATGATCCATTCCAGGGTACTACTTTCTTTATGATCCCATATATCCTTAAATAATTGCAGATTCTCTTTAATAATATCTATACGGTCCTGTACATAGCGATAACGGTTCTTCAGGTCGAAGGTATGTTTAAGCTTCTTATCCAGAACCGCGAGTTTTTCGTCCTCCCAGGTACTTTCGGGAGCATCGAAAATATATAGATTCTCATATATTCCATTCTTCAACCTTAGATTCTTACCAATTAATCGCTTTAATTTAGATTTGGAGATATTCAAGGTCCCTTTTTTTTCCAGATAGGAAGTGTGAATACTGGCTTCTTCCAATAAAGCCCCTGTTACTTCTGCATAGCGGTCTAAGGCTACACTTTGTGAGGTGTGCAGCATCACCAGACGAACCATCTCCTGATCCAGATACGGAAGGGTTACACTATTAAATGAAACATCGAATCCATCCTTTTTTACAAAAACCAGGAAATCTTCAGACAGGGAACTGCGTACTTCCCCGTTGGAAAAAGGTTTTATACGCTCTATATGTTTGAGAATAGATCCGTTGTTCACATTGAAAAAACAGACAATCCCAAACTGAAAGATATAGAGATATTGTTTCTCGTCCAGTTTATAGAATAGTTCATCACTGTCATTAAAAATGAGTTCGTGCTTTAAACTATCTTTGGTAGCCCGGATATTGATACGACGGGCGATCTGAATTGATCTAACAGGATACATCAGTCGTCAAATTCATCTGCGGTCTCCTCGAAAACCTCATCCTCATTATCATCCTCGTAGTCGTCGTTCTGATCGTCTTCATAATCTTCCATGGCCACCACCAGGCGCTTACTCACCTTTACGAGGTAGATGGTATCGTCTGTCCTCACTTCAACACATTCCACAACTTCGTTCTGTGCATTTCGGAAAACGATAATGTCCTTTGGGTCGTATCCGGATGGATATTTTTCCACCAGCAGGTCCAGGATCGCGTCGGTAAGTTTCGAATAATCAACTATAATTCTTTTCATTTCCTTACATATTTAATAAGTATGCAAATATTAGCGGGGCAACGATAGTCGCATCACTCTCTATAATATATTTTGGCGTATCAATGCCCAGTTTTCCCCAGGTGATCTTCTCATTGGGCACAGCTCCCGAATAACTTCCATAACTGGTTGTCGAATCAGATATCTGGCAGAAATAGCTCCAGAAAGGGGTATCTGTCCGTTCGAGATCCTGGTATAGCATTGGAACCACACAGATAGGAAAATCGCCCGCAATACCTCCACCGATTTGGAAAAATCCGATACCCTTTTCAGAATTATCCGAATACCAATCTGCTAAGAACGCCATATACTCAATCCCCGATTTCATCGTACTCGCCTTCAATTCGCCTTTAATCACGTAGCTCGCAAAGATGTTCCCCATGGTACTGTCTTCCCATCCGGGTACTACCATTGGCAGGTTCTTCTCTGCTGCTGCGTACATCCATGAATCTTTCAGGTCGATCTCGTAATATTCCTCAAGGACACCACTTAAAAGCATTTTATACATGAATTCGTGAGGAAAATATCGTTCGCCTTTGGCTTCGGCGTCCTTCCATATTTTTACTATATGTTGCTGAAGCCTTCTGAAGGCCTCCTCCTCCGGGATACAGGTGTCTGTAACCCGGTTGAGTCCTTTCTCCAGGAGATCCCACTCCTGTTGTGGAGTGAGATCTCTGTATTCGGGGATACGCTTATAGTGAGAATGAGCAACAAGATTCATAATATCCTCCTCCAGATTCGCTCCGGTACAGGAAATGATCTGTACTTTATCCTGACGGATTATCTCCGCAAAGATCTTCCCCAGTTCTGCTGTACTCATGGCTCCGGCAAGGGAAACCAACATTTTCGATCCTTTTGAAAGCTGCTTCTCATACCCTTTGGCTGCATCAACAACAGCCGCAGCGTTAAAATGGAGATAATAATGCTCCATAAATTGAGAAATACTTCCTTTTGAATTAGTCATGGTCTATCTGGAATTTTTGAAGTGAACTTTTCTCCTGCTTGAAATTGCTTTCAAATTCATCCTCAGATTCGTCCAACTCGAATTTATAGCTCAACATTTTGTAGTATAGTTTGGCTGCCAGAAAATCTGACGATTTATCGTCTTTTTTCGGACAAAGTTCTACGATATCAAAACCTACTACGTTTCGCTCGCTAAAAACCTTTCTTAAGAATTCCAGGGTTTCGTACCACAGCATTCCACCCGGTTCCGGTGTTCCGGTAGCCGGCATGATAGATGGGTCTAAAGCGTCCAGGTCGAGGGTGATGAAAACGTTTTCTCCCAAAGCATCAAGGGCATTGTCCATCCAGTATTCGTCACTGGCCATTTCATGAGCAAAAAAGGTCTTTTCATCATCCATATAGTCTGTTTCCGATATGTCCATAGAACGAATTCCTACTTGAACAAGATTGGTAGTTTGGCTCGCCTCATGAACGGCACAGGCATGGTTGTACACAGAACCTTCGTATGATTTCCTAAGATCTGCATGTGCGTCTATGTGTAGTACAGATAGATCTTCGAAACAATCGTTGAAAGCGCGAATAGTTCCTATAGAGATGCTGTGTTCTCCGCCAAAGATGGTGACAAATTTATTGCGTAAGATGTAGTCTTTGGTTCGTTTATAAACCGCTGTTACCATGGCTTCAGCCGAGCTGTTTTCAAGGATGGGTTCAGCAAGGAAAATACCGTGTTTATACACCTCTGTTTCGGTTTCAATGTCATAGAGCTCCATATTTTCTGAAGCGTGTAAAAAGGCCTCGGGGCCTTTATCGGCACCTTTTTGCCAGGTACTGGTTCCATCAAATGGAACCGGGATCAATACGATCTTCGAATTTTCGGAAGTCGCATACTGTGCGGGAATTCCCGCATAGGTTTTAGTAGACATGTAGTTAAAATTTAGATAATTGATGTATAGGCATTTCTGCTTTTTCCGAGCTCTCAACCTCAAGAGGTTTATACCCTAAAATAGACAGCAAATGTTCACTGGTTTGTTGTTCGGCAAATACGGTCGAGATAATCTCTCCATCGGTATTCCGATCAATTAGAATATGTTTAGGGCTAGGGATCAAACAGTGTTGTAATCCTCCAAAACCACCTATGGTCTCCTGATATGCCCCTGTGTGGAAAAACCCTATATACAGGGGTTTCTCCTTCTTAAATTTTGGTAGGTAAATGGCATTCAGGTTTTGTTCACTGTTGTAATAATCGTCGCTATCACAGGTTAAACCACCTAAGAGCACTCTTTCGTATTCATCGTGCCAGCGATTAACAGCCAGCATGATAAATCGTTTATTGATAGCCCACGTATCTGGCAGGGTGGTTATAAATGACGAATTGATCATATTCCATTTTTCCCTGTCATTCTGTTGTTTCTGATGCAGCACTTCGTAAATGGCTCCACCACTCTCTCCTACTGTAAAACTGCCAAATTCGGTAAAAATGTGCGGTACCGGAACTTCGGCTTCTGCACATGCCAGACCTATCTGATTAATGATCTCGTCTACTATGTATTCGTAGTCATAGTCGAAAGTGAGCGAATTCTTAATAGGGAATCCCCCACCAATATTGAGGCTGTCCAGGCTAGGGCAAATTTTCTTCAACTTCACATAAACCTTTAGGCACTTCAATAGTTCATTCCAGTAATACGCATTATCCTTAATACCGGTATTGATGAAAAAGTGAAGCATTTTCAGGTTCACCCGTTCGTTGGTTTTAATTTGCTCTTCGTAAAAGGGGACTATATTCTTATAGCCTATTCCCAGACGGGAAGTGTAGAACTCGAATTTGGGTTCTTCTTCCGATGCAATTCTAATCCCGATATTAAAATCTCCCTGAATTTCTTCCGAAAGCAAATCCACCTCATCGTAGTTATCGATGATAGGGAGGCAGTTTTGATGCCCGTTATTAATAAGCCTGGCGATATTGGTTACGTACTGCGCTCTTTTAAAACCATTGCAAAGCACAAAGGTGTCGTTGGTTATTTTGCCATCTTTTTTCAGGCGTTCCACTATGTCTATATCGAAAGCCGAGGAAGTCTCAATATGTATGTCGTTCTCCAAAGCCTTTTCAAGAACATGCTTAAAATGTGAGCTTTTTGTGCAATAACTATAATTATACTTAGCCTTATAGTTGTGTTTTTCCATAGCGGTTTTAAACCATGTTTTCGACCGTTGGATATTTTCCGAAATTTTCGGCAGATAAGTAAATTTAAGAGGAGCCCCGTATTTTTCGACAAGATCCATTAGGTCGACATCGTGGAAATTAAGTTGTGACCCGTCAAGTGAGAACTCGTTCTGTGGGAAATCGTAGGTTTGATCTATCAGATCTATGTATTTGGTATTCATTGTAATATTTAAATTGAAAGTTTGAAAGTAATGCCGGTTCGGGCACTTTACGCGCAATCAATGAATACTATACACGGATAGGTAAGGGCGAAGATACTGATGCGGAAATGATCAGATGCCAGTTGTATGATATATCTTCGGAAGCTAGCTTTAAATTTCGGCGGATTACCTGGAATCCTGTTTTTGAATATAACTTCCTATTTTTCAAAAACCCGAACTTAAAAACATATTTCAATTTGTTCAGCTAAATCGGGTGCAAATGAAATAAAAAAAAATGAATTACAAGTTAATTCCTTATTAATTTTATAACATCCTGAAAAGTTCAGTTTCCACCTGCGTTAATAGCTTCCATCTGCCTCTGGGAAGATCCTTTTTTGTGAGGTGAGCAATGGTAACACAATCTACTTTGATCACATCATAGCCCAAATGGGAGAAAATATCGCGAATCACGCTATTTCCCATATGTTTTAAGCGTAGACCAACCTCTTTTTTAGGGGAATTGTCTACATAGCTCACTTCTTCTACCATGATCTCTTTCCCGTCGATCTTTAGTCCTTCTTTTATCTTCTGAAGATCTGCGGCCTTCAGGTTTTTATCCAGCTCTATGTGAAATAATCGATCCATCCCTTTAGAGTGAAGCTTTTTCACCAGGGCGTCATCGTTGGTAAAAAGTAATAATCCTGTAGCATTTCTCCCTAATCTTCCTACCGGTTTTACTCTGGCAGAAGTTGCATTAGAGATCAGGTCCATTACTGTAAGGCCTTTAGATTCGCTGGTGGTAGTTGCAACTCCCTTTGGTTTATTAAGGAGCACATAGGTATTTGGTTCGGGGTTGATACGGCGGCCATCAAAGCGTACATCATCCTCCAACTTCACTTTGTACCCCATTTCGTTAATGATCTTTCCATTAACAGTTACCAAACCTGTTGCGATAAAGGTGTCTGCTTCTCTTCTCGAACATATCCCACTATTGGCGATATATTTATTGAGTCTAATCCCTTCGGCAGGATTTGCCGATTGTTTTTTACCCGCCTTATTAGTTGTAGTTCGAGGGTTATCTTTCTTAAATGGAGGTTTTTTGCCTTTGGCACCCTGGCCACTGCGTTTATTCTCTCTTCCTGCAGTAGATTTTCCTGCTCCTCTGTTCCCTTGTTTACTCATATTAATTTTGCTGATCTGCCAGCCTTTAATTTTTCGGCAAAGATATACAAAGCCATTGGTTTTCAGTGATAAAAGTTAAATTCAATATTTGTTCAATTTTTGAAGAATACTTTAAATTTTATCAGCCTCGGATCCCTCAAAAGTGCTTGGATAACTTCTTTTCAGAATAAAGATAATACCTAACTAACTTCTTGTGACTAGTTGTACAGCAGGTTAGAATATTCTATTGAGCAGGACATTCACATCTATCAATACGATGCTAAACACACCCACCACGATTACCAGTTTCAAAATGGTATGCAATAATATGTAGTGTAGTTTTTTTGCTGAAATCCATAAAAAGACAAGGAATAATATTAATCCGGGTATACTGGCGTAAAAGTATAGTACCATATAACCTATATCGAATTTAGTGAGTAGGAAATACACCGGGATCAATGTAAGTGCGGCAAGCAAGGTAAGCATTCGTTTAGAGGTTCGTTCTCCATAAACCACCGGGATGGTGCGGTAATTTTGCGCGAAATCACCCTTAATGTTTTCCAGGTCTTTTACAAGCTCCCTCATGGAGATCACCAGGAAAAGAAAGGTTGCATGTACAAAGATCACCAGATCGAAATTCTTGTAATAAATAAACACGGCAAAAAACGGAATCACCGCCAGGATGGCAGCAGTGATATTTCCAATAAAGGGGTATTTTTTAAGTCGGTGCGAATAATACCAGATAGCAAAAATATAAATACTAAAGAACATAACAGCCCTAAAGGAAACGTAGCTGGCAAAGATCACCGATATGAAATTGAGAACGAAATAGGTTGTGAGTTTGGTGCGCTGACTCACAAGTCTGTCCAGCATGGTCTTGTGCGGTCTGTTAATAAGATCCTTTTCCCTGTCGTAAAAACTGTTTATGATATAGCCTCCGGCGATAGCAGCGGCAGATGCCAGCACAAGCATTAGCAGGTTAGGATCGAACAATACCTTCCGCAGGGGAAGGTCTGGTGCGAGTATGTAAATAGAGGTAAGGTATTGTGCAAGGATGATAATAAGAATATTATACCCCCTAATCACAGAAATCAAGCTGAAAGATTTTAAAAGAAAATGTTTCTGCCTTCTGCTTAACATACCATATGTGGATGAAAATTATTTCAGAAATTATAAACCACTTCCAGTTTATAATCCTTTAGAGCCTCCTTGGCCCGGGCAAGATCCTCGGTGAATCCCAGCATATATCCTCCCCCGCCAGAACCACATAATTTGAGGTAGTAGGCGTTAGAGTCTATTCCCTTCTTCCATAGCTTATGGAATTCTTTTGGGATCATGGGTTTGAAATTCTCCAAAACTACTTTAGAAAGTTGCTTGATATTCCCAAAGAGTGATTTCACATCGCCATTAAGGAAATCCTCCACACAGGCATCTGTGTGCTTTACAAACTGATTTTTCAACATCTTTCGGAAACCTTCCTGTTTCATGTTCTCCATAAAGATCTGCACCATAGGTGCCGTCTCCCCGGTACTACCACTATCCAGTAAGAACACCGCCCCTTTACCCGATTCGGTTTGGGATGGGATCCCGGCTGGTTCGATATTATCTTTCGAATTAATGAGAATGGGTAAGCTTAAATAACTGTTCAATGGATCGAGGCCCGAAGATTTACCATGGAAGAAAGATTCCATTTCGGCAAAAATACCCTTCAGTTGTAACAATTTATCTCTTGTAAGGTTTTCTAAGACCGTAATTTTATCATTGGCGTACTTATCGTAAATAGCTGCTACAAGCGCACCACTACTACCAACTCCATAACCCTGCGGGATGCTGGAATCGAAATACAATCCTTGCTCAATATCTTGTTTTAATCGGTCTAGGTCGAAAGAAACCAACCCAGGTTCTCTTTGCTGCAAGTCTTCGAGATACTTCAGAAAGCGTTTTAGATTCTCGTTGCTTTTATGAGTTGAAGGGGTTTTGTGCGCATCTATTTTCAGGGCACCGTTATAAAAGTTATAAGGGATAGAAAGCCCTTTGGAATCTTTTATAATACCATATTCCCCGAATAGAAGAATTTTTGAATAAAACAGGGGACCACGCATAAATTGTGTACGTTTTCAGTAGTAAAGGTACATTTTTTACCTTTAAATCTAATTGTTCATCGCAAAGATATACTTTCCAGCTAGGAAATTTCAGAAAAAATACTTAAAAATAGTCACTATCAACAGTCTGGCATTAAACCCATTGTAAGAGAAAAACCTTTATTAGTGACCTTGCCTTATCACACCTGAGAGGCCCCCAGACCAACCCGATCTTCAATAAAAGATCCATTTTTACAAAACTTAGCCAGTTCGCTCTTAATAAAAGGAACTACGATCGAACTTTCGTTCTCCGGATATAAAACATGCACGTTCGCCCCCGCATCCAGCGTAAAGCAAAGGTGAGAACCGTTTTCTTTGCGGAATTGCCAGATACGATTAATGATCTCCAGTGTATTGGGTTTCATAAGGATGTAGTAAGGCACTGAGGTCATCATCATGCCATGTAGCTGAAGAGCTTCAGATTCTACCAATTCGATAAAACTCTTTAGATCTCCCGATTTAAATATATTCACTAATTTCTTCAGGTTGAGATTCGCGGTTCCAAAACGATCTTCCGCATAGGGATGATCCCGCATTAAACCATGACCTGCCGTACTACTCACTTGTTTCTCGCCTTTATCCACTAATAAAATAGTATCCTGGTAGTTGGAGAAATTTGGATGAATATCGTAAGGATATTTCGTTCCGAACAGATCGCTACTCCCCTCGATCTGCGGGTGTTCTCCCCACACAATAAGAGGGCCTTCCACACTTCGGCAGGCACTCCCCGAACCCAGACGTGCAAGGAAAGAGGCTTTTTGCTTAAACTCCGTTTCCGAGATCTGCTCCCCCAATAGCTCTTTCTCAACACTCATTAAACACAATGCTAGCGCACTCATCCCACTGGCAGAAGAGGCAATGCCGCTGCTATGTGGAAAGGAATTTGAGGTTTCTATACGAAAAGCGTAGTTCTTGAGAAATGGCATATAGGCTTCAATTCGTTCGAAGAACTGAATAATCTTAGGTTCGAACCCCGTTTCTCTTTCTCCGTCAAGGTAGACTTCAAACTCAAAACCCTCTGTAGATTTTATGTTATATGAAAGTTTAGTTGTAGTATGGCAATTAGACAGGGTAAAACTCACCGACGCATTACAGGGTAACTGATGCTCGAATTTTCCCCAGTATTTAACCAGAGCAATGTTGCTGGGAGATTTCCAGGTTACGCTACCTTCAGGGAACTGATTTGAATATTTCTTCGGAAGGAACTGAGCTTCTGGCATGTATAGAATTTTTCAGCACAAAGATAGCGAAAACCCCTTCGGTTGGAAAGCAAGATATTTCAGAAGCAATAAAATTGATACCCCTCCTACGAATATCTAATTTCTATAATCTAATCTATCATTCACCGCCGTATTCAAAACAAAAAGCCCTTTTTCAAGGGCTTCTTTCTATTTAATTACGAATCGTTTTGTGGTACGCCTGTTGCCTATAGTAATTTCTATAAGATATAAGCCGGAATCCAGGCGTGACACATCCAGGGTATTCTCTCCACTTTCCACAATTCCTGCAACAAGGCTTCTTCCCTGTAGATCGAATACTTCAAATTTAAGTTCCTCTGGTAATTCGTTATAGACATGGAGCAATTCTGAAGTGATAGTAGGATAGATTTTCACTGCAAATTGTAATTCGTTCTCTTCGAAACCAAGAAGTGCTTCTCTTTCTGCCGGATTTCCAAGCAGGTACAGTGCGTTATTCCCATTATTCGTGTTTTTCTTATACTCGTATACCCTTATCGCATAGCGTTTCGTGTTATCCAGTCCGGTAACTGTAACTGCGGTACCGGTTCCATTATACATCACATAAGTGCCATCACCCAGATCATCACCACTGCCAAATGCTGCATTGGCATTATAATCTGTTCCATCAAGTGGGTAAGCACTAAAATTATAGGGATCTGTATTATTGGTTATATCCTTCATAACCACTAGACGGGAAGTACCATTTCCGTTGGTCCAGTTTAGATCCATTGTGGAAACTCCGTCGCCTTGTGCCAGTAAGTTACTGGCATTAACAGTAGGAGCGTCTAAAAGATCGAATGTTGGAAATCCCGATGCCCCCGAAATACAATTCCATCCCAATCCATCCAATGCCGCCCAAAAAGCGGGTGCCGTTCCATCGACGATTCTCTTATTTAACAAGATCGCCCAGGTATAACCGCTATTGGATCTAACCCAATAAGTCGCTGTACCATCTACGGCTCCGGAATGCCACCAGTTATTACTGGCATTTACTGCCCATCCTTTTGCGTAGTTCGCATTATTTACAGAAGGAGTCACCATATTGGTTATGGTAGCGGGCAAAAGTATATCGGGTTTGGTATTGAAGCCATCCACAGCCACGAGTAGTCTTACCAAATCGCGGGCAGTCGCTATCCAACCTCCGTGACCATCCATGGCGTCTATTGCGAATCCTCCGTACTGCCAGGGAACCAGGTTACCGCTTCCATAAAGATCCAGGGTTGTGAATCCGTTTCCTATATATTCGCCTTCACGTTCGCGTTTGTCCTCAAGTAAATTCTCTCCAATATACATATCGTAAATCCCCAGTGGATGCAGAATCTCGTCCTGCATATAGGCTTCATAAGATTTACCCGAAACTTCTTCAATGATCTCGCTAAGGATTAGATATCCCATATTGGAGTATGCATAGGCCGTTCCCGGGGTGAAGTTCAGATTCTTTTCTAATAGATAATTTATAAGGAATTCTTCTTTCACAGGGTTGGGCTGTCCTTGAGTTTGTGTAACATGTAAGGGAACCGCAATAGGATCACATCCTGAAAAGAACCATGGATATGGAGACGTAGGATTGGGGAAACAATCAACACTACTATCCCATCCCGCACTGTGTTCCAGGAGGTGTTGAACGGTTATGTCGTAAACCCGGTTATCGATGATCGAACTTCCCGAAAAATACCAGTGATTCTCTAAAAGTCCTCCCGGGCCAAACACCTTATCGCCAAGTGCGATATCGCCATCTTCTATCATCTTCATTATTCCAATACTGGTAATAGGTTTCGATACACTTGCTATCCTGAACATATGATAGGGTTGCGTGGGTTCTGTCGCCGAAATATCTGCATTTCCGAAAGACCTCATATATTTTAACTCTCCATCTTTTGCCAGTGCAAAAGTTAAGCCGGGTATATTATAAGTGGCCATGAAATTTTGAACCTGAGTATCGCAACTACTCATCTGCGGGACGGGTATTCCGTTTTGAGCGATGCTGCAGACTCCAAAAAGTAAAGCTGTTGCAAATGATAAAAGTCGTTTCATAATGTAAAAGAATTAAGGTTAGTATTATTACATCGAAGCGATACAAAATTGTCATCATTTTAAAAATTTTTGAATCCAATGATGACAAAATAACCTTTTTACGATGTGAGTGTGAAAGGCGCTGCTTTATAGATTTCAGTAAAGTTCTGATTGAAAAAAAATTGTATCTTTTCCCTATCTACGTACGATGGGGAACACCAATCAAATAACGGCGCAATTGCATCTGGCAGAGGCTGTGAAGAACAATGATGAATTAGTTCTGAAACAGTTATACCAGGAATGTTATGGTAAAATTGAAGTACATATTTTGAAGAATAACGGAACCAAACCCCAGGCAAAGGACACCTACCAGGAGGCTTTTATCGCTACCTGGCAAAATGTGAAAAGTGGAAAATTCGTACCTACTAACGAAACTGCTTTACAAGGGTATTTGTACAGGATCGCGAAAAACAAATGGACGGATTATTTGAGATCTTCTCAATTTAAGAAGACCTCATCCATAGGAGAGGGATACGAAATTCCGGACGAGTTCGACGAAACGTCTACCGATACTTATGAGCAACTCAACAATGCGATGGAAGCATTTCGGCAGTTAGGGAATGAATGCAAACAACTGCTTACTCATTTCTATTTTGAGAAAAAGTCGCTGCGGGAAATTGCGATGGCCTTCGAAATTGGTGAAGCCTCTGCGCGCAATAAAAAATATCGTTGTATCAATAAATTAAGAGAATTAGCAAAGACCCCAATTTTTAAAAATGAATAATTCAGAAAACATATCACAGGAACGTTTTGAGCGTATTGAGCAATACCTGGAAGGGAAAATGAGCGTAGATGAAAGATCCCGATTCGAATCTGAACTGACCACAGATCCACAACTTGCCGAACAACTGGAAGAGTTACGAGTGTTAATTCTGGGTGTGGAAACAGCCGCTCTTAAAGATAAAATGGAGGCATTTCACGCAGATCTCACTCCGGTAAAAGACATCGCTTCTGGTGGCGGAAACCGAAGTACCGTAATCTGGCGATGGTCTATAGCCGCCATCCTCATAGTGGCATTTGGCCTGTTCTGGATGTTAAAAAGCGATAATGATTACGAAAAGCTCTACGCCAAACATTTTAGTCCGGATCCCGGCTTACCCACAACCATGAGCTCCACAGCCAATTACGAGTTTTATGAGGGCATGGTGAATTATAAACAAGGAGATTACAAAACTGCTCTTAGCAAGTGGCAAACTATAAGGGATGATGCCATGGGCATGGACACTTTACATTATTTCCGGGGCGTTGCTTATCTGGCAAAAGGCGATCCCGATAACTCAATTAAATATCTGCAACCTCTATGGAATATGGAGGACAATAGTTTTTCCGCTGAAACGGCTCATTATCTGGGTCTGGCTTATTTAAAAATTGGCGATATTGAAGAAGCCATAAATTATCTTACCTTTAGTAAAGAAGAAAGTGCGAAGGAGATACTTTCTGAAATCAAAGACTAACTAACTTTTCATGAAACCAATACCCGGCAAGTATTTTGGGGTTTTGCTACTGCTGTGTATTTTCGGAATATTTGAATTGCATTCGCAATCCGAAAGAAATACCTGGCAGAAGACTGTTGATGCCTACATTGATGCCAATCAGCCTAAAAAGGCAGATTCGGTTCTGCGAAAACAGCAGGAGATCTTCCTTCAGGCCGGGCAACTGGATTCCCTACATCAATTTCCGGGTAAAATAGGGCGTATTGCCAAACTGCAGTACGACGCGAAAACTGCAGCTGCTAAAGCTGAAGCCTTTATCAGTTATCTGAAAACAAAAACCAATAATCCACGTACCCTCAGCAAAGCGTACCTGGACATAGACAACCTGTATGTATTCCTAGTAGACGATCAAAACGCCCTGAAATCGTCTCTTACCGCCCTGCAGTATGCTAACACCATTCCGGATGTAACTCAGGAAGAACTGGGTAAGATCAACTACGCCATAGGAGGTAATTACTATGCCCTCTACGACCTTGCCAATGCGTTGAAATATTTTAAGGCTTCTGCTTCAGCCTATGAACGATCGGCGGCTGTGAAGAAGGATATTTTGGCAGATGCATACAATGGAGTAGCCGTTTCCATGTGGACCCTGAATAAATTAGACAGCGCTCGCATCTATTTCAACAAGGCAATTTCGGCAACCGAAGAAAGTGATCTTACAGGATTTAATCGCACTTATTATATCGTGGCGTTCCAATTTAATCTGGCGTTGGTGATCGACGCCCAGGGGCAACTTGGCGAAGCTATTGCCATGAAGGAGGAAATTATAAAACAGCTTCAGAAGATCATCAACGAATGTGAGGACGACTTCCTGGTAAAGAAATCGAAGCGATTGCTCGCTTCGGCTATTTCAAACCTGGCCGCCTTCTACAATGATACGGGTTATCTTACCAAAGCATATGAGATGCTGCTCTTCGCCCACGAAAAAAAGAAGGAGGTGTACGAGATCCACAGTCCGCGCCTGGCAACATCCTTAACACAAATATCACTTGCGGAGTTCGAATTAAAAGAATTTGATAAAAGCATAGCTACAGCCTCATTGGCGTTGGAAAATTTAAAAAAGTCGCCTAGCGAATATCCATCTGTCGAAGCAGATGTTTACGCTATGTTGGGAAAGAGCCATGCAGCTAAAGGTGAAATTGAAAAAGCCGATTCCTATTTTAAAACAAGTCTCAAGCTATTTAGAAAAGCATATCCCGAAGCATACAGCCAGGAGTTTCTTATTTTCCTGAGGGATTATTCTCAATTTCTGGCAGATCATGGAAAAGCTCAAATGGCCATTGACATAGCCCAGGATGCGTACCGTTATATTTTTGAGAATGAAGGTGCGGCGAGTTTTTCCACCCTCAAAGAAGTTACCAATCTATCTGAAGTCTACTATAAAGCGGCAGACTATGAAAACGCCCTGGAATGGGCTCAAAAAGGGAAGGAAATATTGGATCTGAAACTCAAAGATGCAAAATCTGATATTGATTCGGTACAGGTAGAATTTAGAAGACCAGCCATTACACTAATGGAGGTACGTTCTTTATACCGCACGAACACGTCCAGAGACTCACTTTTTTTAAAGCAGCAGATAGAAAAATTGAACAAGGCGGTTGCCTCGCTTGAAAAGCGTAAAACAACCACCTTTAGCCCGGAGGACGTCAATATGATCCTGGAAGAGTACAAGGCCCTGAGTACCGAGTCTAAAAAAATGTATTTCGAATTATTCCAGCTTAGTGGAGATAAAAAGTATCTGGATAAAACTGTGGCCATCCATGAATCGGGTATTTATAATCGAATCAGAACGCAGTTTAATGTTAAAAACGATATCAGTTTTGGAAGCTTGCCCGATTCGGTATTAAAAAAAGAAAATGAACTTAAAACGTCTATATCCAGTGCATTATCCGGTGATAGCTCTAACAGACTGGAAAATTATTTCATTGCCTCCCAAAACTGGCGTTCTTTTCTGGATACGCTGAAACAGAAGTATCCAAAATATTATCATTTGCGTTATGCGACCATTGAAGAGGATCTTGGGGATATTCAGCAAAAAATTCCTGAAAACACTACAATTGTACGCTATTTTTTCATTGAAAATGACCTCTTTGTTTTTGTTCTGAACAGGAACACCCGCGAAATACGTACTTTGAATTATGACCATGTTAAGGAACACATTTTAAATCTAGCTGAAGACCAGTCGGACCTGGAACGCACCTCAACTTCCTTAGCGATACTTTATGACAAACTCTGGCGGCCTATTGAAGATCTGGTTTCTACCAGGAAGGTGGTTATTATTCCCGACAGGGATTTGTTCAATTTAAGCTTTGAAACACTTTCTCCTGTTAAGATAACCCACTTTAAACAACTTGCCACCCAAAGTTTACTGGCTCAAAAAGTGATATCCTACAGTTATAGCTTGTTCTTACTTAAACAACCGGCACCAACCTATATATATCCAAAGAATTTTGTGGCCTTTGCGCCCGAATTCAATGAAGATATGAAGCTGGAATACAGATTTGCCATTACCGATTCTCTCGATCTCGATAAAACCTATATCAAGTTACTTCCTCAACCTTTCAGTACAGAATTGGTGAAGAAATATGCGAACATTTTCGATGGCGAATCCTTTTTGAATAAAAACTCTACCAAAGAAGTTTTTAAATTGAATGCCAGGGAGCACAAGATCATTCATATTGGAACACACGCAGAGTCGAACAATATTACCCCTGAATTTTCAAGGTTGATCTTTGCCAAGGACGTAGCCAAAGAGGCGAAGCGTGAAGACAACTCCCTGTTCACTTACGAGATCTACGATTATAACGTAGCATCAAACCTTACTATTCTTACCGCATGTGAAACAGGCAAACCCACCTTCGAACCCGGAGAAGGTATGATCTCGCTGGCTCACGCATTTAATTATGCCGGAAGTGAAAGTATACTCACCAGTTTGTGGAAGATCGACGAAAAGTCCAGTAATGAGATCCTTGGATATTTCTACGATAATCTAAAGGATGGAATGCCCAAGGATGAAGCACTGCGGCAGGCTAAACTCAGTTACCTGGCGGTTGCCAAGGGCCGTACTCTCGCTCCGCAGTATTGGTCCGGACTGGTGCTGATGGGAGATACGTCACCACTGGAGCTTCATTCCGAATTTCCGTTCTGGCCATGGTTTCTGGGAGGTCTGGTGATCCTGGCCGTAATGCTTTTCGTCTTCAGGGAAAAAGATCCTACAAAATAAGACGTTCTACCTTTTGATGACATTTCGATAGTTAGCCGATGTGATTATACAACTCATCATTAAACTAACTATTATGAAAACAATCCTTACTACTTACACTCTCCTTTTCTTCTGTTTAAGTGTTGTAGCCCAAGGAATTCCTCCAAGGGTTGAAGCAAATCTGGATGATGTCTACGCTCAGTACAATTTAAGCGGAGAAGACGTACTTATTGTGATCCTGGACCGTGGAATAGACTATCGGCATCCCGATTTTCTGGACTCGAACGGAAATACCAGGCTGGCCTATATCTACGATATGATAGACCCCACCGGTGCAAACGACCCGAACAACCCCTATGGCATAGGTACCATCTTCGATAGAAATGCGATCGATATCGCACTGGATAATAATGATCCGCCTTTGTCTACAGACAGATACGGACATGGTACAGCAACAAGTGGTATCGCAGCGGGAAATGGCAGTGGAACTGCCGGACTAGAATTCCAGGGCGTAGCACCTAATGCAACTCTAATAAGTATAAAAATAACGCATGATCCTTTCCCGGCATTTGGCTCAGAGCCGGGACAAGCAGGTTTTTTTAATCCGGCCTATTTGCCTGTTGCGATGCAATTTGCGGAAGATAAGATCGCCGAATTAGGCCTACCCGCCGTAACATTAATGAACATTGGTTCCATTGGAGGGCCTACAGATGGGACCAGTCTAATAGCCCGTGCGATAGATGATTTTGTAAGTAATGGAAACACCTTTGTGTGTGGCGTAGGTGACGATGGTGGTAACGATAACCACTCCTCCGGGACGGTTGCTCAAAATCAAACCATTGAGATTGATGTAATGAAAGGGGAAGCCGGTTTTCTTCGATTCGACCTGTGGTATAGTGAGGACGATAGATTCACTGTAAGTGTAGAACGACCCAATGGAAATGTTTCCGGGCCCTTTATTGCCCCGGCAGGACCTAACGGAAGTAACGACCAGAATCTGGGTGATATCCAGATATACCATCGCGGAGCAAATACAGAATTCTATGAGGCCACTTCCAACAGAAGGGAATTAATGATCGACTTTACCGGAACTACGGGAACTTATAAAGTAATTCTTGAAGGAGCCCAGATCAATTCGGGAGAATTTCATGCTGTCCTGAACCCATCCACCTATTATAATAATAACAGATTTACCTCCTTCGTTTCGCCCGGATATAGTATAAATGACTATGCTAGTGCCAACCTTGTGATCACTCCGGGAGATTATGTGGTACAGAACGACTGGGTGGATATTAACGGTATCCCAAGAGACATTACAGGACAGGGTGAAACCGGAGAATTGTGGATAGGCAGCAGTCGTAGTCCTACTCAAGACGGTCGTCTGGGAATCGACTTTGTAGCCTCGGGTGAAGTGTGCCACGCGGCTTATGCAGATAATACATACTATGAGAGCTTTACCTTCAATGTACTGCAAAATAGTAATGGGTTATACGGAATACAAAATGCGGTGAGCGCAGCAGCACCTTTATCCACAGGTGTTATTGCCTTGATGCTGGAAGCCGATCCTAGCTTAACACCCGCTGAGATAAAATCCATTTTACAACAATCTGCCCGGCAGGATTCGTTCACGGGTAGTGTTCCTAACCACACCTGGGGTTATGGAAAACTGGACGCCCTTGCTGCTATCGAGCGAACACTGGGCATAGGGCAAAATGAGTTTAAGAATTTTGCCGTCGTACCCAATCCTACTCCCGGATTTTTTAAAGTTCATCTGGACAATACCTATGCAGAAGTTCGGGTAGTTGTTAGAAATATCCTTGGGCAGATCATGAACTCGGAAGTCTTCAGAAATACGAACGAGCTATCCATGGAAATCGTGGGAGACAGCGGAATCTACCTGGCGGAGGTGATCACTTCAGAAGGAAGCAATTCAACAGTAAAAATTATAAAACAATAACCTCAAGTACAATCGACACGAACGTGACATCTACTACCAAACAACCCATTAGCAATTAAAACTAACAGTCATGAAAAAACTACTAATACCTTTAAGCCTATTTTTTGTAGGAGCCGTACTATTTGCACTTAGTTTTCTAAGTTTCGGTAGTGCTTCCGGAGATCTCGACATTTCCATAGTGAAATCTAACTCCATCATGCCTGCGGCGCATAATGTATACGCCAATGAGTTGGCACTGGACGGAAAATACTATCTGTTTAAGGCCAAAATGACCAATAATGGAGACAACACCCTCGAAGATGTAACCGTTCGTTATCGGATTCCCGGGTATGTAGAATGGACAGAATTGGACGTGATAGGAGAAATGTTTCCGGGACAGACCGCCTCGGTGCGCTGCTATCCGAAATTCAAAGATGATATTTCAGAAAAAATGACCGAATCTACCGAGAAAGTAGAGATCGAAATATCCTGGGATGGAGCCCAGGAAGACGATATCATCGATGAGGAATTCAGTTTTAGGATCTCCGACAGGAATGAATATCTCTTCACCAATATACCGGCCGAAGAGATCGCCGGATGGGGAGATGTTTATAACAATGACGCCTTACTGGCGTGTTTCGTTACCCCAAACGATCCCATAGTTAAATATTATACCCAGAACATCCAGGAGAAAATACTTATGGGGGAAACAGCTTCAGTTACTAAAGACCCTAACGAAGCTGTACGTTTCCTTGCGGGGATCTACAACGCTACCGTACTATCTCATATGGTGTATAGCGGAACCAAAGGCATCCCGGAAAATTTACAGGATGTATCCAAATTTTCACAGCACAACAGGCTCCCCAGGGAAGTGATCACCGGAAATACCGGGTTGTGCTTGGAGCTCAGCCTTCTGTACGCAAGCGTCCTGTCTAATGCAGGCCTGGACCCCATGATATTTCTAGTCCCCGGGCACGCTTATCCCGGTTTTCGTCTCAACGGACAATATTACGCCATAGAATCTACCGGAATAGGTGGTGAAGGAATTGGCGGTATTATGAGCGCCGAAGATGCCTTTAAAAAAGGGATGGAGCAGCTAAACGAATTTATGCAGAAGGCTCAAACAGGTGACCCGAGATATACGGTGGTGGACATTCATGCAGTAAACCAGCAAGGCGTTACGCCCATGGTCCTTAAAGACGATGATTTCCTAAGAAAAAAAGTAGACGATATCGTAACATCATGGGGAAGCACAGGAACTATCGCAAAGACCAGCAATAACAGCCGTGTTGCAAGTGGTGGAAATACCGGCTCGAATAGTGGTGGCGGAGGCTCTGGTGGAGGCTCGTCCTTATCCTTTTCAATCCCGGGCGGCTGGCAAACCTATATGCGTCCTGTACCGGAAATCCCAATTATCACAGCTCAGGTTGTTGCCCCGGACCAATCCACCACGGTTACCGTATTCGATGTACCCGCATCCAGCGGACAGGAAGCTCTGGGAATAATAAACCAATATTTTCAAAACTATGGAATGTCCATGCAATACCAATTGAATGGCAACCAGGTTACCGGACAAACATATTCTAATAGCGGAGTATTTAATTGGGTAGGTAAAACCTTAGGCCGAAACGGAGGTATTCGATTGGTAGCTGTAGGTGCGCCCGATTATCTGTACAACCAGAGTTCGGGTTATATAACCCAGGTTTTTAATAGTATTCGTTAACGCAAAACAATTTTAAAATGAAAAATTCGAAAAATATAATGCTCCTATTCCTATTACTTTCAACTGTATGGGTGTACGGCCAGCAAACGCAACAGAAAATAGACATGGATATTGATGCGGTAGGAAATGCCAAGATCAATGTTTCAATGACAATGAACGCCCAGCAGTGGCAAGTATGGGTGAGCACACTGGGGAATAATCCGGCAGCATTAAAACGCGAGGTAGAACGGTCTATGCCAGCTTATTTTCTAGATGACTTTAAACTCGAAAAAGACGAAATGAACAGATCCTTCACCCTTAGTCTGAACGCCTATGGAGTGTGTGAGATCAACAAGCGCGGTATGTGGACCATAGATACGGACCAGAAGAATGCCAACCTAACCAAGCTTACCGATCATAAATACATGCTGGTAAGTAGTCCGGAAGAATTTGGCGGGACCATACAACAAACCTTTACGATAAGTTTTCCGCCAGAGGCCGAAAATATAGAAGTAGACAAAGATGCTTTGGGTAATTCCATCTTTAAATTCGATATGGAAAATTCGGCCGGCGGCATAAACCTATTGATGCTGGGTGGTATCTTATTTATGGTTATAGGAGCAGGTTGGTCTGGAGTGAGTGTATTAACGGGTAGATCTAAAACCTAGTTTAAAACTCGATTCATTCGCTCTTTAGCTGTTTAAACAGATGGATGAAACCAAATTTCGTTAATCTTCGGCTAGTGCAACAAGTTTACGCATTGTATTGAAGTTTCGAAAAGTAATGGCAACTTTTAGATGTCGCTCGAAAAATGCCGTACCGGTTTTAGCATTTCCGGCACCTTTTGCACAGAAAAGATAGACACAATGTGGCGTTATGTGAAACTCCTCATTGGGAAAATTATAAGAGAGGGTTGTTTCAACCGCTACTGTAGATGGAGGATCATACGGTAGTCCGAAATAGCTCTTTTCTTTTTTTTCCTTCGGAAAGGGACAACGGTCCAGTATAGTTTGTAATTCCCCCGCAGTTGTTAGCAAAACAGGAACGTGCCAGCCATATTGTTTTTCAATTGCTTCCGAAAGGTATTCAGAAGCAATTTCTTTTTCAGAATGAAATAACACATTCCCACTCTGAATATAGGTTTGTACGTTCAGTAAACCTAACGATTCAAAGAGCGCGCGCAGGTCGGCCATCAATATTTTCTTCTGGCCGCTTACGTTAATTCCTCGTAATAATGCAATATAACGATACATACTCATCTTTAATTAGCAATAGCCCTGGCAGCGAGATATCCCCCGGTCCATGCATTCTGAAAGTTAAATCCGCCGGTAATGGCATCAATATTTAATACCTCCCCTGTAAAATACATAGCCGGGAACAATTTACTTTCGAAAGTTTTAAAGTTCACTTCTTTTAGATCCACCCCTCCGGCGGTTACAAATTCTTCCTTAAAGGTACTCTTACCCTCAACCTGAAAAGTCGCCGCAGTAAGCTGATCTACCAATTCGATTTGCCGGGACTTGGTGAGATCTGCCCAGATTTCTGTTTCCGCTATCCCCGACGCTTCAACTATCCTGCGCCACAATCTTTTAGAAAGACCAAATTGTGCCAGGCTGCCAATTCGCTTTCTGGCAAATTGGTATTTCAGCGATTTTATTTGCTGGTGCACCTCATCGGCATGGGCATCGCCCAACCAGTTCACCCTGATCTTAAAATTATAATACAGAGGTTCCAGAATGCGCGCACCCCAGGCAGATAATTTTAATATTGCCGGGCCACTCATACCCCAATGGGTTATTAGTAAAGGCCCTTCGCTAAACAGGATGGCTTTCCCGTCCTTCCCCAGGACCTCCACACTTACTTCGGCAGTTATCCCGGCCAGATCGGTTATTCTCGGGTCGCTGATATTAAATGTAAACAATGAAGGGACAGGTTCTACAATGCTATGTCCTAATTCTTGTAACATCTTCCATATCTTCGGATTACTTCCAGTTGCAATAACAACCACATCGGTTGTGAAGGTCTCGTCTTTTGTAGAAACTTCCCAGCCAGCATTTACATTTTGAAGATTCCTTACCGGCTTGTTATACATTAGCTCAACACCTAATCTCTTACTTTCATTTAGAAACAGATCAATTATGGTTTGAGACGAATCTGATGCAGGAAACATTCTGCCGTCTTCCTCGATTTTTAGCACGATCCCCCTTTGTTCAAACCACTCTATCGTATCTCCCGTCATAAACCTGCTAAATGGCCCTAACAACTCTTTTTCCCCTCTGGGATATTTTGTTACCAATTGGTCCGGGACGAATTCGGCATGAGTAACATTACAGCGACCCCCGCCGGATACCTTCACTTTGGTTAGCACCTCCTTACCACGTTCCAGGATACCAATCTTCAAGCCTGGATCCATCTCGGCAGCATTTATCGCCGTAAAGAATCCTGAGGCCCCTCCCCCGATAACTAAAACGTCGTAATGATTATTCACGCTCTAAAAGTATGGATTATTCTAATGGATTCTTTTAACTTTAAGGGATGATGTTAGCACTTTATATAGTAACAGTGATCTTTATCATTTCGCCTTTCCTTCCGGCGACCAGGAATCCGCATTGGTTCTTCCGCACGCCGGATTTTATCAGGGCACAAACCGTTGTGGTTCAGTTTATTTTACTTTTTTTACTGTTAATTTTTATAAAAACATTCTCCACAGAATTACTTGTTCTCCTGGCTGCGCTTGGAATATCAACCATCTATCAACTGGTGAAGATCATTCCCTACACCTCTGTTTATCCCAGGAAGAAAAAACCTTTTAGTAGTGATGGTCATATTTCCATCCTCGCTGCCAATGTTTTGCAGGATAATAAGGATTACAACGACTTTATAGGATTGGTGCGCAAATTCGACCCTGATCTGGTGCTAACAATGGAAAGTGACGAAAATTGGGAAAACGCGCTGCAAGAGATCGAAAACCATTACCCTTATACGGTAAAGATACCACTGGAGAATTACTATGGGATGCATTTATACTCCAGGGTAAAACTGGAAAGTGTAGAAACCAATTTTCTTGTGGAGAACGATGTTCCGTCTATTTTCTTTAAATATCCCGCAGCCGGAAACCCTATCTTTTTTGCATGTCTTCATCCTGCTCCTCCAAGTCCTACCGAGAACGAAACAGCTAAAGAACGCGATGCCGAATTAATGATCGTTGGGAAGAAGATCAGGGATATGGATTGTTCGGCGGTGGTATGTGGCGATATGAACGATGTGGTATGGAGCAGAACCACACGCCTGTTTAGAAAATTAACCGGAATGCTCGACCCCAGAACAGGAAGGGGTTTTTACAGTACGTTCCATGCCCGGTATTCCTTTTTAAGATTTCCTCTCGATCATTTGTTTCATACTCGCGATCTCTATGTGGGAAAAATGAGCCGCTCCCAATATTTTGGGAGTGATCATTTCGCGATGTACTATGAGATTCATTATAAGCAAAACGAACCCATTCCCACTAACCCCGATCTTTCCGGGGATGATCATAAGGAAGTCGATGCTCTTATCGAGCGTGCAGAGGATTAATCTGGATATTTCTCCATGGCGAACTGCCGGCAGAGCTCAAGCGTCGATTTTACGTCCTCCATTGTTGTTCTTGGGTTTATAAGACACATACGCAATACGATCTGGCCATTTAATACGGTGGTCATAAGCACGGCTTCCTTAGACAACATAATTTTCTTGGAGATATACTGGTTGAGATTATCTAATTGAGTTTCGTTTAATTTCTGAACAATTGGATTGTATCTAAAGTTGATCACGGCCAGTGTAGCCGGTGATATGATCTCCCAATGTTCGCTCTCACGTAATAGCGATTCCACCTGCTCGGCCAGTTGGATGTTGTACGTAATTGCTTTTCTGAAAGCTGCCAGCCCGAAAGACTTTACGGACATATAAAATTTCAAGGCCCGAAACCTTCGTGTGAGTTGAACCCCGTGATCGTAGAAATTAATTTCGGAAGTATTGCCCTCCACATCCCTGAGATATTCAGGTTTTTCTGTAAAAGTATTTTTCAGCCATTTAGAATTTCTAACCAACAAACAACCACTCTCGTACGGTTGATAAAACCATTTATGTGGATCTACCGTTAAAGAATCCGCCTTTTCAATTCCCTTTAATGATTTCTTACCCTGTTCCGAAAGTATAGCAGCCGCACCATAAGCCCCATCAATGTGAAACCATATCTTCTCTTTTTTACAGATCGCAGCTAGTTGCGTAAGAGGATCTACTGTTCCTGTATTTGTTGTCCCTGCGGTAGCAATTAAACAAAATGGCTGGTATCCTTCAATACGATCTCTGGCGATTGCATTTTTTAATTTATTTATGGCGAATTTAAATTCCATATCCGTAGGGATGATCCTAATCTGTTCTTTTCGGAAACCTAAGATCCTAATCGCCTTAATATTTGAAGAATGCGCCTGATCTGATAGATATATTATCGCTTTCGAAAAATCTTCTTCGCACATTACGCGTCTCGCGGTGGCAATAGCGGTTAGATTGGCCATAGAGCCTCCGCTTGTAAATATTCCTCCACCTTTCTTTACGGGAAAGCCAAATATCTTTTGAAGCCAACCCACCGTAACTATTTCCAATTCTGCCGCTGCAGGCGAAGTAGTCCAACCCCCCGAAAAAATATTATATCCTGTAGCCAGGGTATCCGCCATAACGCTTATATAATTACTCGGGCCAGGGACAAATGAGTAAAACTTAGGGTGAGAAACGATAGAACTTTTTTCCAGAACATTTTCCGTGACAAAATCGAGAACCTGGTTAACATCCGAGGGGTATTCGGGAGCTTCCTCCAGGAACATATGATCCATTTCCTCACGCGAGGCTAAAGAAACGGGTAGTTTCGATCCTTGGTTCGCTGTATGGTTCACAACCGTATCTACCACTTTATACCCCAGATCTTTCATTTCATCCAGGGTAAGTTCAAGTCTTGCATCCATGGTTTTTGATCGCATTGCTCTGTATTTTTTAAGATGGTGCAAAATTATCGATTAAATAAGTCTTCGGTCTCATAATCCAACAAAAGTTGTATGTTTATTTTAGAAACATTAATCGACTAACAAGTACAAAAACATACAACCATTTAAATTTGGTATCTTGAATCCTTCTAACAAACCAATACAATGAAAGACATTACCAAATGGAGCATAACCGTTGCTCTGGCCGGATTCTTATTCGGTTTTGATACGGTAGTTATAAGTGGTGCCAATCAGCCCATAAAAGAACTCTGGAACACCTCTCCCTTATTTCACGGAACCTTTATTATGAGCATGGCCCTTTGGGGTACTGTGTTAGGTTCGTTAATTGGTGGGATCCCCACAAAACGACTTGGACGAAAAAGGACACTGTTCTGGATAGGGATCCTCTTCTTTATATCGGCAGTAGGAAGTGCCCTTGCCCCAGACCCATATAGCTTTTCGTTCTTCAGGTTTATAGGAGGTATCGGCGTTGGAGTATCCTCGGTGGCTGCCCCAATTTATATTTCCGAGATCACCACAGCCGAAAACAGGGGTCGTTTGGGAGCATTATACCAGTTCAATATCGTTTTCGGGATATTGATCGCCTTTGTCTCCAACTGGCTGCTGAAAGGTGTTGGTGGAGATATGGACTGGCGCTGGATGCTGGGGGTGGAAGGCATTCCGGCTCTTGCCTATACGCTTATGGTATTGAATGTACCTAATAGTCCGCGTTGGCTTTTACTTCAGAAAAAAAATGCTGAAGCTGCACTGTCGGTACTTAAACGAATGTATAATGAAGCCGAAGCATTAGTGCACCTCAAAGAGATTCAGACAGATGCCGCTCTTCCGAAAAGCAACGATAAATTATTTCAGAAAAAATATAAAAAAGTACTCTGGCTCGGATTTTTAATAGCTTTCTTCAACCAGTTATCGGGTATAAATTTCGTGCTTTATTACGCACCACAGATCCTGGAACAGGCCGGGCTTGGAGGCGAAGAATCCCTTTTTAATTCTATCGCCATTGGAGTAGTGAACCTGGTATTCACCCTCATAGGCATCCGACTCATAGATCGCCTGGGACGCAGGCAGTTACTTATTATCGGTTCCCTTGGATATATAACCAGTTTATTTATGGTAGGATATTGCTTCCAGGCCTCTCTTAGTCCAACCTTATTACTCATTTTTATATGTATGTTCATAGCCTCGCACGCTATCGGACAAGGAGCGGTTATTTGGGTTTTCATTTCCGAAATATTCCCCAACCGCGTTCGTGCCTACGGACAATCCTGGGGTACAAGTACTCATTGGGTGTTCGCAGCTTTGATCACTTTGGTTACACCCTTCTTTATAGATCCTGCCGAAGGCTTGTTTAGAGACAACCTGGAGGTGATCTACTATTTCTTCGCTGGCATGATGGTTCTGCAACTGTTATGGGGTATATTTAAAATGCCGGAAACCAAAGGTGTTAGCCTTGAAGATCTGGAAAAACAATTAATTGCCGATGACGAGTAAAACCGTGCGTATAGTAAGTTTTGGTGAAGTGCTTTGGGATGTATTTCCCGGGAAGAGTTTATTGGGTGGCGCACCTTTAAATGTCGCCATGAGACTACATAATCAGGGTGCTCAGGTAACCATGCTTAGTACTGTAGGAGACGATGAATTGGGGCATAGAGCCTTAGAGGAGATCCAAGCTCAGGGTTTATCTACTGAGGGTATTGCAGTATCGGCCAATAAGCCAACCGGACAGGTTTTGGTCTCGCTTACCAACGGAATAGCACAATATACCATCAAAGAAGATGTGGCCTGGGATCACATTTCCTTAGATCCGGAATTGATCCCTAAGTTAAAACAAGCAGATGCGCTCATTTTCGGTTCCCTGGCGCTTCGCAATGATCACAATCTGCAAACACTAAATACACTTCTCGAAAACAGCAACTTTTCTATCTTCGATCTCAATTTACGTCCGCCGTGTTATACAGACGCCCTCATCCTCGACCTGATGAATCGGGCAGACCTTGTGAAAATGAATGATGAAGAGCTTTTATACGTATGTCGTTTACTGGATATTAACACAAACGATCTGCGAGAACAAGTCGTCACCATTGCCGAAAAAACCTCTACTCCAAACATTTGTGTTACCCTGGGTGATGAGGGAGCTGTTTTGTTGTATGAAAAAGAATATGTATCTCATCCGGGTTATAAAGTGAAAGTTGCCGATACAGTAGGGGCCGGCGATTCTTTCTTTGCAGGTTTGATATTTCACTTGCTATCGGGATCGAATACAGAAACTGCCCTGGACAAAGCCTGTGCGATCGGGGCCCTGGTTGCATCGAAAAGTGGGGCTAATTGCGAAGTAACCTCCCGGGAGATTGACGAGCTTCAAAGTGGTGCGTAAATTCTTACTTTTCAGGTTGTATTATTTTGTAACTTGCTGATATATAACCAATAAATTTCTATTATGTTCTCAAAATCAAACATCGTTAGCACCCTGGTAGCTACTATTTGGGGGTTTGGTGGAGGTTACCTTTTATGGGGACTTCTGGCCGATCCGTACTTTCGTGAAAACGCACTTACAGATGGTATAATGAAAGATATGCCGGACATGCCCTATCTTATCCTTGGGTGTATCATCGCCGCCTTTGCTTTCTGTACTATTTACCGATCTTTCGGATCGGGTAATTACGGAGCCAATAGTGGGCTCGCCTTTGGATTTTGGCTAGCTGTTATGCACGGCTTGGGAGACGGCCTAATTAACTTTGCAACTTCCAATATGCTGGATCTTACCGGAACCCTGGTAAACTTTGGGATCTACCTTGTATTCTATCTGATAATGGGATTGCTCGTCGGATTAGTATACGCCAAAACAACCCCGAGCAAATAAATATTCATCGGCCCGTATATAAAATACGGGCCTTTTTTTTAATAGGTTTCTTTATTAATTCAACACAGCGAAATTTGGCAGCGGTTCGGATGCCTGAAACAAATTAAGATCATCCTAGCGTTAGCATTTGCAACTTCCTATTATTCAAGTGTACTGCTTAGACTAAGTTCGTAACAATAACACAAGCACTCAACAAAATAGTTGCGATCAATAGATCGAACGTAATTTTCGATTTTAATTGAGCAAGAACTGCACCATTAAACGCCATACAGAATACAGTAACAAGAAAAAGTTGCACCATTTTTATCATGGTTGGCATATCATTCATAAGCAATAAAATAACAGCAATGGAGCCTAAACAACTTTGCCCTAAGATTGCGATTGTAGAATAGCCTATTTCTCCCCTTTTGAATTCAGCTAACATATTATTATAAATCGATTTAATCTTATTTGTTTTATGTTTACGTCCAGAGTTCGTCATGTGAATTGTCCTTGAAATTTTCATCGGTTTATTGATTTATGATAATATTCAATTGTACTTCGGAAGCGATTTTCTGAAATAACCCCAAGAAATTTTTATCAGGCCTTCAGTGCTTTTTCTAATTCTATCGCTCCAGGAAACAGCAGATTGTTCTCCAGGTGAATGTGGAAATGCAGGTCGTCTTGAAACTCCTTGAGTAAGGCGAAAGTCACCTTATACGTGTTACAGGCATCAACTGGAGGTGTATAATCATTGCTCAAACCTTCTATCTGCCGGAAACGTTCCCCTTCGTTATCATGTTCTTGCATCATTGCGCGGATGGGATTTTTAACCAGTCCAAAGTGAGGATCATCCAACGTTAACCTCTGTTGTTCTGCCTTTACCATTTTACGGATATACGGAAAGAGAACCAGTTCTTCTTTCTTCATATGCATAGCTAGTTCACCACTACTTGCCGTAAATAGGTAGTTTATTTTATACAACTCCGGATGTGTGGTCCCATGTACCTTCTCCAACTTATTTAAATACTGTTTAAGCACCGGTATCTTTTCTTCAGCGTATCTGTGATGTTTCTTCTCAATGTAATCGGCGAGCAGATCCAACGGCAATGCTTTAAAATCTATATTTTCTGCAGCCCCTTGTCTTTGTATCTCGTCAATTTCCCTATAGATCAAATCGACACTCAGGTTATTCTTTTCAGCAACCTCCTGTATGGTTCGGTTCCCTTTACAGCAAAAGTCTATCTTGTGATTTCTAAATACCTGCGCGGTACGATAATCATCGGCTACCAATTGCCCGATTGTTTTTTCCTCTGTTGTATTCATAATTCTTCTGGTTTTAATTACTGTTATTAAATGTATAATGTAATAGGACATTTTTGTCCGATTTAATATCAAATTTTTTTATCGTTTCAAATAAGTTAGTCCAACTTCTAGTCCCGTGGTCATCTCATCAAGACTTGTATTTTCAAGCATATTTTTTAAATCCTCTCGTATCTGAACGAACTTATCGTGTACAGGGCAAGGTTTACTGGCATTACATTTTTTCAATCCCAGGCCACAGCCCACATACACATTATTTCCATCGATGGCATATACTATATGACTGAGTTTTATATGATCGATCTGTGACCTACTTATCTCAAAACCACCAGAGGCACCTTTTACCGAATCGATAATCTTATTACGTGACAATTGTTGCAAAATCTTGGCGGTAAATGCGACAGGAGAATCGATCTCATCTGCTATCTCCTTTAGACTAACCCTTCGGGAAAGTTTAGATTGTGAGGCTATATATGTGGCAGCCCTTATTCCATATTCGCATGCTTTCGAAAACATCTTAGCGCATTTATTTTGAAAAACAAAGATACTTATTATTTTATTTCGGACAAACATATCCGAATTAAATATGGATACTTGACAGTGGGTTAAAAGAACATTCCAGTTACCCACTACACAGAAGATAATTTAATCAACAATATAATGTTTATAAAAAAAGACTTAAAAGTATTTTTTTGTAATTCTATTGTGTAATTTTCCATTCCTCAACCGAGCGTATCGGAATAATTTTATAATCATTTCTAACTTTAAATTCTGTGAACTATGCAGCTCATCTTTAAACTATCGGATAATTTCGTAAATCAGTATCGCAACCGAGAACCCCAGTTTGGCTTTAATGGCCTTGGGCTTTTAACCTATTACCGCACTTATTCTCGTCTAAAAGAAGATGGCGAAAACGAACAATGGTTCGAAACGATCCGTAGAGTAGTGGAAGGCTGCTATTCCCTTCAAAAAGAATATATCTTAAATAATCACTTGGGGTGGAACGACCACAAAGCGCAGGATTCGGCTCAGGAAATGTACGACAGAATGTTCAAGATGAAATTTCTCCCTCCGGGGCGAATGCTGTGGGCTTTGGGCACCCCTTTAATTCATGAGAAGAAAGTAGGACAAGCTCTTTTTAATTGTGCGTTTGTATCGACCGAAAAACTAGGTCAATCCCTAGATGAAGCATTGATGCCATTTGCCTTTATGATGGATATGAGCATGGTGGGAGTTGGTGTTGGCTTTGACGTGGCAGGAGCACAGCAACTCATTGTACACAATCCGGAAAAAGCTGAAGTTACTTACGAAATCCCCGATACCCGAGAGGGTTGGGTAGAAAGTCTGAAAAGGTTGCTAGCCTCCTATTTTTCCTTTCACTTTAACGGGCAACCGGCAACTACTGTACGCTTCAACTACAGTAAAATAAGGCCTGCTGGAGAGCTAATTAAAGGCTTCGGTGGGATTTCAAGTGGACCTGCTCCCCTGGAGAATTTACACGAACAAATTCGCAAAGTGCTGGATAAGGAAAACAATAAATACATTAGTATTACCGCTATCGCAGACATTATGAACATGATAGGCCAATGTGTAGTGGCGGGCAATGTGCGGCGTACTGCTCAAATTGCATTGGGCAATGTTTATAATGAAGAATATAGAAAATTAAAGGACTACAAATGGGATAATTCTGTTGGCGAATACACCGGGTCGAGGGCAAACCGAGCTGCTTATGGCTGGGCATCGAATAATAGTGTTCTGGTAGACGATAAAACAGATTTTATAGAAGTGGCGCAACAAACAGCAAAAAATGGCGAACCCGGCTATATTTTCATGGATAATATACGGTCGTATTCCCGAATGTGCGATCCTGTTGACCATAAAGACATTAAGGCGAAAGGCACCAATCCGTGTGGGGAGCAGTCGCTCGAAAGCTACGAACTGTGTTGCCTGGTTGAAACATTTCCTTCTAAAGCAGATTCGAAAGCCGATTATCTCCGAACCTTAAAATTCGCTTATCTGGTTGGGAAAACAGCAACGCTTGCCAGTACAACCTGGCACCAGACCAATCGCGTGCAAAAACGCAATCGCAGAATTGGCACCTCTGTAACCGGGGTCACTAATTTTATCGAAAAATACTCCCTTGATAAATTAAAAGGATGGTTGGAGGAAGGATATAGCGAAATCCAAAAGTGGGACGAAATATATTCTGCATGGTTATGTGTGCCTCGTAGTATTAAAACAACAAGTGTAAAACCTTCCGGAACTGTGAGCTTACTCGCAGGCGTTAATCCCGGTTGTCATTTCCCGGAATTCGAATATTATATCCGCCGGGTTCGAATTGCGAAAACTACTCGGTTTTTACCGGAATTGGTAGCAGCCGGCCTGGATATTGAAGAAGATATCATGGATCCTTCATCTATGGTTATTTCTTTTCCGGTAAAATGTGAAGGCCGAAGTCTTAAAGAAGTAAGTATTTGGGAGCAAGTAAGCCTGGCTAGTTTTCTCCAAACGTATTGGTCAGACAACCAGGTGTCCTGTACCGTAACATTCACCCCTGATGAAGCCGATCAAATTGCTCCTATCCTGGATTTCTTCAAGTATAAACTGAAATCGATCAGCTTCTTACCAAAATTAGAAGCCGGTGCCTACGCCCAAATGCCATACGAGGCCATTTCGAAAGCACAATACGGAGAAATGATAGAAAATTTGTCGCCCATGACATTTCTTAATACGGGCGAAGATGTCCTCCAGGAAAAATTCTGTACTAATGACAGTTGCGTAATTTAAAATAAAATATTTCCATTTAGGGTGAGTAAACGGTAAATGTTCCGACTAACACGTACTGAAAATGTTAGTGTGATTGGTTTGTAACACTTAAAATATTTGCTTCGTACAAGAAGAGATTTCTTCCTGAAAATGAAAACGGATGGTAAGATAATAGCTATAGTTGGTGCCCAGGCGTCTGGCAAATCCACCCTGGTTCGGAATTTGACAAAAGTGCGACCGGAATTCAAAGGCTTCTACGAAGGTGAAAACTTTCCGAAGTTTGTAACAGATGCTTTTGTTTCTAATGAATTTCGTTTGAGGTCCTTTATTTACTTTCACAACCACTGGATAAAACAATACATAGAAGCAGAAACGCAATACAAAAAAGGGTTAGTGTGCCTTTTAGACACCTTCTGGTTAACCAATCTGTTCTATTTAGATACCCTTAAGGATAAAAACGATCAGCTTCTCATCTTCGATCTTATTAGATCTACTGCTCAATTATTTCCACCGCCTCATGGAATTATTTTTCTTAATGATGACATAACGATCATGGAAAAAAGAATTTATAATAGGTCCCGACAAGGCAACAGGGATTGGGAAAAACGTTCTCAATGGCTTTCAGAACCCATGATGGTTAAACAAAGACATGAAGACCTGTTTCAGGAAAAAATAAATTTCGATGTTTTTGTTAAAGATTCTAAAGTAATTGAACTAAAAAGTTCAAGCCCTCACCTTATCGATAAAAGCTTAGAGTTTATTGATGATTGTTAATTAAACCTGGCATTATGGCTTTGTATTTGGCTGTGGTTCGACTGCCTGAAGCAAACAAAAAAACCTCCTGTTTTCACCGGAGGTTTTATTTTTCGATCTATCGAGATTATGATAGTATCATCTTTTATTTTGATAGTTCGGCAATCCTTGTATAGAGATAATCACCATGATCACCAGTAAAGTATTTATTGTATGCTTTAAAAAATTCGGTTCTCGCAGCCTCGTCTACCCATTTAGCTTTAATCGCGTCACCATTTCCTGCTGTCATATCATTAAGGTCGTCTAGAGATTCTAAATAGAACGCTTCTACAAACTCGGTTCTGTCTGCCCCCCAACCGTGCACATTGGGATAATAAGCCTTTATCTTATCATTGTTGTAAACTGTAGCTTCAAGGAATTGTTTATGAAGTTTCATAAACTCTTCGTTCGATCCGTCATCCGGATACGCCATTTTACTCACACGAATGTATGCTACTAAATCCTTATCCGTAGCTTGAGTTAGCGGTTTGGCACCCGCTAAAGGCACGTATAACTCATCCGAATGTAGATCTTGATAAAAAGACTGTCTGTTTTGTAGAAACGCTTTTCTCGTGGCTTCATCAGGCCATGCTAATTTTTCCAGTTCCACATTTCTGCCCTGCGCCTTTTCTATGTCGGCCCAGGAAGCATAACTTTGTACATACTTAGATTCGAGACTTGTTGCCGTATACAGGTGCATAAAGAAACAGGCAGTCTGTACGTACTCATTTTTCTTTGTGACCTTCTCCAGGTATTCTTTCTCGATCTCGAGCCATTTATTTTCGTCTTCATTCTCGGAGGCCTCCCTATCCATACTCCAATACAAGGTGGTAACAGAGATGTAGGCCGGCATCGCATTTTCGTCCTGTGCGGCCAGTGGAGAACAGATCAGCATTAGTAAAATAATGGCAATGGGGATGGTTAGATTTTTTGTTTTCATGATTCATTATGTTTGGTTAGTAAAAAGTTACTGGTTAACAGACACAAGCGGTCTTATACAATGAAAACAAATTCAAATGTGTAAAAAAGTAAAAGGAGAATTGGGAAGTACTATAAAGATACACTAAATTTTGTAAATATCTCTTTTTTAGATAATTACAATTATTTTTAAATGTAAATAAAAAATGATATGATCTTTTGAAATTTAGACCGAAGCGGAAATTTCATAGAATGTGCCAGTGATTCTTTTTGAAGCAAACTGCCAGACGATGCGGTGGCGGTTCGACTGCCTGAAGCAAACAAAAAAACCTCCTGTTTCACAGCATATTGTCGCAGTGCGGCTGAAGGGGGAGGTTGCAAAGAAAGATCCTGTGGATCTTTTGAAGCAAACTGCCAGACGACGCGGCAGCGGTTCGACTGCCTGAAGCAAACAAAAAAACCTCCTGTTTAACAGCATATTTTCGCAGTGCGGCTGAAGGGGGAGGTTGCGAAGAAAGATCCTGTGGATCTTTTGAAGCAAACTGCCAGACGATGCGGCGGCGGTTCGACTGCCTGAAGCAAACAAAAAAACCTCCTGTTTTTACAGGAGGTTTTTGAAGTGCGGCTGAAGGGAGTCGAACCCCCACGCCTTGCGGCACTAGATCCTAAGTCTAGCATGTCTACCAGTTCCATCACAGCCGCTGGTACCACTTTTGTGGGTGGCAAATATACATAAGATTTATAATTTACAAATACCTTTTCCTGAAAAATTATTGCGTCGCATATCCTTGAAAATTATCATTTTTCGTCCCTCGATCCAACAATGATTTCCCGCAAAAATCAACCTCAAAGCCATCATATCTAAAATTAATTTAACAGACAATCATTAAAAATTAAATTTTTACCCCTCATTTCGTACCTTAGCCTTTCTTCAGAAAAAACCTTTATGAATAGCGCAAAATCTTATATTGAACAACATAAGGATCGGTTCATCTCCGAACTTATCGATCTGTTAAAAATCCCCTCAATTAGTGCCGATTCGGCCTACGAAAAGGACGTCCGTGCCATGGCCGAAAAAGTGAAGTCCAGCCTCGAAGAAGCAGGCTGCGACCTGGTGGAGATCTGCGAAACTCCAGGCTACCCCATCGTCTATGGTGAAAAATTGGTCGATCCCAAGCTGCCCACCATCCTGGTGTACGGTCACTACGATGTACAGCCGCCCGATCCCCTGGACCTGTGGCATAGCCCTCCCTTCGATCCGGTGATCAAAAAAACCGAACTACACCCGGACGGCGCCATCTTCGCCAGGGGTAGTTGCGACGATAAGGGGCAAATGTATATGCATGTAAAAGCCCTGGAATATATGACCCGTACCAGCCAACTGCCCTGTAACGTGAAATTTATGATCGAAGGAGAAGAAGAAGTGGGCAGCGAAAGCCTGGGCTGGTTTGTTGCTCGTAACCAGGAAAAACTGGCTAACGATGTCATCCTTATTAGTGATACCGGGATGATAGCTAACGATATTCCTTCCATTACCACGGGTTTGCGCGGACTTAGCTATGTCGAGGTGGAAGTTACCGGTCCTAACCGAGACCTGCACAGCGGTCTCTATGGCGGTGCCGTTGCCAATCCTATTAATGTGCTTACCAAAATGATCGCCTCACTCCACGATGAGAATAACCACATCACTATTCCCGGATTTTATGACGATGTGGAAGAGCTTACTGCAGAAGAGCGGGCAAAAATGGCCGAAGCTCCCTTCAACAAGGAAGCCTATAAACAAGCCCTGGATATAGAAGATGTTTACGGGGAAAAAGGATATACCACCAACGAACGAAATTCTATCCGTCCCACCCTGGATGTGAATGGGATCTGGGGAGGTTATACCGGTGAAGGCGCCAAAACGGTTATTGCCAGTAAAGCCTATGCCAAGATAAGTATGCGCCTGGTCCCCAATCAGAACTGGGAGGAGATCACTCAGTTGTTTAAAAACCATTTCGAAAGCATCGCTCCTAAAGGAGTTAAGGTAAAGGTAAAACCGCATCACGGCGGACAAGCATACGTCACGCCCATAGACAGCCTGGGCTATCGCGCCGCCGAAAAAGCCTACGAAGTCACCTTTGGCAAAACCCCCATTCCGCAGCGAAGCGGTGGTAGTATCCCTATTGTGGCCCTATTCGAAAAGGAATTAAAAAGTAAGACGATCCTGATGGGATTTGGGCTGGATAGCGATGCCATTCATTCGCCAAACGAGCATTTTGGAGTATGGAATTATCTTAAAGGCATCGAGACCATTCCGCAGTTCTATCATTATTTCACCCAAATGAGCGAATAATCTTGAGGGGGTTCCCCTGTAGTAGAGTTCCTCACTACAGGGGCGGGCTTTCCGCTATATCCCTGTAGTAGTCGTGAAGTGACTTTCATCTACTTTATCGGTACTACAGGGGATGCCGCTGCAATCCCTAACCCGAACCACCCCGACTGTGGCTATACTACAGCCACCCCTCCTTCAAAAGGAGGGGAGGAACTAGATCTTCTTTACATATTTGGTAATGATCACGATCTGCTGGCCATCCACTTTGCCTTCTATATACTCCGGGTTATCGTGATCCAGAGAGATCCGCCTTACGGCCGTTCCCTGTTTCGCCACCATACTACTACCCTTTACTTTCAGATCTTTAATGAGCACCACACTATCCCCTGCTTCCAGGATCGCACCGTTGCTGTCCCGATGAACCACCGCGTCTGTCATGTCCTTACCATCACCTGCTGCCTCCGCCCACGATCGGGTTTCCTCATCCATATACATCATATCCAGCAGGTCCTGAGGCCAGCCTTCGGCTTTCAGGCGCTGTAACATTCGCCATGACATTACCTGTACCGCCGGAACCGTACTCCACATACTGTCGTTAAGACATCGCCAGTGATTGGGATCGACAGTTTCGGGGTTTTCGATCTGTCCTTCACATACCGAACATAGTAGAATACTCGCCTCTTCTCCTTTTCCCGGAGAAGCAGGTAATTCATACACCGTCAGGTTTTCGGTATTGGTACATAATTCGCATTGCGAATTACTTCTTTGATTCAAGCTGCGTTCCAGACTCATTTGTTTAAATTTTCGGCAAAGTTAAACCAATCATGAAGAAACCCAAATGTTCAATTTTCTATAAATAATTACTTCTACACTTGTAGAATTAAAAAATTATTCTACATTTGTAGAAACAAAGACTAGTCTCATGCAATTATCCAATTCCGAAGAACAACTCATGCAAATCCTATGGAAGCAGAAAAAGGCCTTTATGAAAGACCTCATCGACGCCTACCCGGAGCCTAAACCCGCCCCAACTACAGTGGCCACTCTATTAAAGCGTATGCAGGATAAGAACTTCGTGGATTACCAACAGCAGGGCAGATCGAGAAAATATTTTCCCCTGGTAAAGAAGAAAGACTATTTTTCTAAACATGTAAACGGACTTATAAAGAACTTTTTTAACGACAGTGCCTCGCAGTTCGCATCCTTCTTTACAGAGACCACAAACCTGTCTAAAGACGAACTGGAAGAACTAAAAAGGATCATCGATCAGCAAATTAAAAAGAAATAGCCATGGAGATGTATATATTAAGATCGGCTCTCTGCCTCGCCATTTTCTTTGTGTTCTATAAGGCACTCCTGGAAAACACTAGCCTGCACAGCTTTAAAAGATTCTATTTACTGCTGTCTGTAGTGATCTCCTTCTCAATTCCCTTCATCACCTTTACAACTTACCGCGAGATCGAGCCCTCCGCTGCTCTTCAGCTACTTGAACCTGAAGCTTCAGCAGTAACTTTAGAAACTCAAGTTAATTCCCTGGGGATGGCACTATGGATCATTTATGTTGCCGGCGCTATGTTTTTCTTGCTAAAATTTATCGGAAATCTCGGGAACATGATCTCGAAAATACGCAGGAATCCAAAACAGCGATCTCGTAACATATTTTACGTCTTGTTAAACGAAACTATAGTTCCACATACTTTCTTTTCGTACATCTTCTTTAATAGACAAAACTTTAAATCGGGGAGTATCCCGCAGGAGGTTATCGAGCACGAGAGGACACATGCCAGAGAGAGGCACAGCCTGGATATCTTGCTCATTGAGATCTGTCTCATTGTGTTTTGGTTCAATCCGCTGTTCCATTTTGTAAAGAAGGCCATAAAATTAAATCACGAATTCCTGGCAGACCGATCTGTTTTAAAAACGGGAACCGATACTACCGTATATCAAAAGACATTACTGGCATACTCATCAAATGCCTGCTCGCCCCAATTGGCACATTCAATCAATTATTCATTATTTAAAAAACGATTTACAGTTATGAAAACAAACACATCAAGATCTGCAGCTTCGTTACGTACCTTCCTGCTAATCCCACTCGTACTATTAGTACTTTATGGTTTTACAGACAGGCAAACCATCTACACTCAACCCGATGAACTTACCACCGAAGTTTCAGTAAAGACACAAGCAAAGAAAATCTTACTCATGGTTGCCGGAAAACAGGTTTCTCTCAATAATAAGCAAGTAACACCGAACGAGTTCGCAACTTCCCTGGACAAAATTACAGCCGCATGGACCGACCGGGAGATAGATAGTTTTAAATGGGATATATTTTTAGATAAAGCAGACAACGGGGTACTTAATGCCTTACACCTGGAGTATCTAAAAACCAGGCTGGCAAAAATAAATCCAAATGCGAACTGGATTCCTGCTAGCAGATTAAACAGCGCGCAAACCAGCGCCACCCGCGAAGAAATGAAAGAATACAACCGTCTGGCTAAAAAATACAACGCCATGACAGATGATAACATGAACATAAAACAAAAGGACCTTAAACGGATGGAGTACATCTATCACAAAATGTCACCCAAACAAAAAATCGATGCCGAGCCCTTCCCGGTGAACTTACCACCTCCACCTCCACCTCCACCCGCTCCGGAAAATGCAGAAATTCCGAATCCTAATCCCGTTCCCAATGCGGTAGGGGCTCCAAAACCAGTAAAGGTTGTTGCCGGAGTTAATGATGGAGATCTTGCCGTTCCTCCTCCTCCTCCGCCTCCACCAAAACCCGAACCGGTATTAGACCATATAATTAGAATGGCGAAGAATGGCGCAACTTTCTATTATGAAGGCGAAAAAATTAGCAGCGATAGGGCCATTGCATTAATTAAAGCCAACGATCAGCTTAATGTACAATCATCCTCGTCCAATTCGGGAAAGCCAGTCGTAAAGATTTCAACCAAACCTATAAAGCTAAACTAGAAGTATACCCAAAGATAAAAAGCCTCGAAATCGGGGCTTTTTTTTGTAACAATTTTACAAAAAGCACGTTCTAATAGTTCATCACTCAAAAACGTAAGCCATTATGTTACAACGCTTTTTTATCTTCTGCTCCGGGGCAGACACCGAGATTTTGGAACAATGCTCCCCCGGAGAACGCACCAAATATGCCGGGATAGGCGCCACTGTTTTCTTTACCGCCGTGATGGCGACCATTGCCTCGGCCTATGCCCTTTATACGGTATTCGACAATTATTACACTGCCATTTTCTTTGGATTTATCTGGGGCTTACTCATCTTCAACATCGACCGTTTTATCGTGTCCACTATTAAAAAAAGTGATAATTTCTTCGATGAGCTCATCCAGGCGTCGCCCAGGATACTACTAGCGATAATCATAGCCATAGTGATCTCCAAACCTTTGGAGCTAAAGATCTTCGAAAAGGAGATCAACCAGGTGTTACTTGAAGAAAAAAATGCCATGACGCTGGAGAACAAGGATCAGCTTGCCCTTCAGTATCAACCTTCCATAGAAGCACTTAATACCGAGATCGCCGCCTTAAAGCAAGAAGTGATCGATAAGGAGACCGCTGTAAATAATTATTACGAAACCTTTATAGCCGAAGCCGAAGGCCGGGAAGGAACTCTTTTAGTAGGCAAAGGCCCGGTATACAAAGAGAAAAGGGAAAAGCACGATGCAGAGCTTGCTGCCTTACAGGAATTGCGCACTGCAAACGCCGCCCGTATAGAAACGGCCGAAGCCCAGGTAGCCGGCCTTACCGAACAATACAATACAAAAGTGGCCGAAACTCAACCCGTGATCGATGGTTTCGATGGGCTGATGGCCCGGGTAAACGCCTTGAACAAACTACCGTGGTTGCCATCATTATTTATTTTTCTTCTATTTCTCGCAATAGAAACCTCTCCTATTATTGCTAAATTATTGTCGCCAAAAGGGGCTTACGACCTTAAATTGGCCGAACAGGAAGGGGCTGTAAAAACCTGGGTTGCACAGCAAAAGACTCAACGGGACGTGCTGGTTACTACAGACCGGGATGTAAACAACCGCGTCTATGCCGATATTGCTGAAGAACAAGAACTATACGACTATAAGCGTAAAAAAGCCAGGGAACTTATGCAAATGCAGGCGGATGCCTTTTACGAAAAACAAAAAAGCGTACTTTAGTTTAGCCGTTCAACAATAGCGGCAAGACAAGCAAGTGACCTGTAAGTTTTACGACCAAAAAGATCCGGATTTCCCATACTACCATTTTTCGGCAGCCGGATTCTCCTGTAAAATTGTGCCTGCTTTTGGCGGAAGTATTCAGGAACTGGTGGTGAATAATAAGACCATTATAAAAGGTGTCACAACTAACAAGGTAGGGCATAAGAAATACTTGCAAATGTGTAATTCGGCCATTCTTTTTCCCTTCCCTAACCGAATTAAACACGGTAGATATCGCTTTAATGACAAGACTCATTCTCTGCCGGTAAACGAACCCACGCACAACAATGCTATTCATGGGATCGTCTATACAAAATCCTTCAAGGTGATCTCATTTACGGAAAATTCCATCGGTCTGAGCTATATCCACCAGGGCAGCACGGGATTCCCATTTCCATTCAGTATTGATTTACATTATACGTTTGGCTTGCAAAATATCGAATTGGAAGTATTGGTGCGAAATACCGGTGATTCAAGTTTTCCATTCGGCCTGGGATGGCATCCATACTTTCACACCGAAGATCAAAGTGAGACTATAATTCGTTTCTCCAGTGATACTATATATGAGGTGGACGACCAAATGATCCCCGTTCGTTCCAAGCAGGAAGAATTCAAAGAATTAAAGCTCGAAAAAGCCGAGATCGATAATGCTTTTCAGTTAAATAACACGGATGTGAGACTCATAGCCCCTGAATATAAACTGAAACTACAAGTACCCGATGACAGTTATCTGCAAGTTTTCACCCCGGATCATCGGAGATCTGTGGCCATCGAACCTATTTCCTGCATTGCGGACGCTTTTAACAACAGAATTGGGCTGAAGGTTCTCCAGCCCGGAAAGAAATTCAGCTGGCCACTTAGCTTGAAGATCGAGAAATCCTCAGAAACGTGATACGCCGTGAACTCCTTTGAAAGAAATATACAACAGTATCAGGCCTCACTCCGCTTACTCTTTCCCAGCATAGCATTCGAAAAGGTAATTGCCCCTAACATGAGCACGGGTAGTTCATTTTTTGAAGGTGACACAGAACATGACGATCTTCAGGAAGCAGCAAAGAGATTAAAGCAATTTCAGCAAAAACATCCAACAGCCTTGCTCGCTAATGGCTACCTTGAACAACGATCGTTTTATAACACCCCGGCTTTCCAACGCAACTTGAACGGAACCATCGAATACCGGAATATCCACCTTGGGACAGATTTCTGGGTGCCTGCCGGTACTGCGGTACATGCGCCTGCCGAGGGGAAAGTGGTTATTTCGCATAATAACGATTACCACAAAGACTATGGCCCCACCCTGGTCCTTGAACATCAGTTTTCCGATCTTCAATTTTATACGCTCTATGGACACCTTAGTAGATCATCTCTTGAACTTTCGGAGGTTGGAAAAACCATAACAAAAGGAACCAAAATTGGGTATATCGGCAATGAAAAAGAAAACGGGCATTGGGTCCCACATCTGCATTTTCAGCTAATAACCGATCTGTTGGGCAACACAGAAAACTTTAACGGGGTGGCTTTTCCTTCAGAAATAAAAAAATGGAAAACACTCTGCCCGGACCCCAACCTGATGTTCGAGGAATACGTACCGGCTGCCCGCTAATTTAAGAAAGGAGCATTCTTTTTATACCCTCTGCAAAATGTTTGGCTGAGGGAGGATGGTTTCTCATCCAAAGTTCAGGTTCGATGATCTCAAGTTCGGACAAAAGATGGTTTCCGTCTTCGTCCCACACTATATCCGCTCTCCCGTATGCAGGCAGAATATCGCAAGCAGCGAAGACGGCTTCGGCAAATGCAATTTCCGGGGTAGTAGGCTCATAAGGATGTACGGTGCCGCCAAAATCGTCCTGTACTCTAAAATCACCTGCTTTGGCCTTCTTTAAAATGGCGTGCGTAAATTTGCCATTAAATACCATAAGGGACGCCTCACCCCGAGTTGTAATTGTAGGGAGATATTCCTGAACCAGCATATCCCTCTCAGCAACCAGGGAACTGAAAAGTGTTTCGCTTGAAGCGATTTTATCGTTGGTGATCTTATAGGTATGAAAAGCGGCTCCTGAAATAGCCGGTTTTATTACCACATCCTTCCAGTTGTTTGTCTCACAAACCAAAGACAGGGACCTAAGAGTTCCCTTATCTATGAAATCTGTTGGCACTATATCAATTCCTTTTCGCTGAAGATCCAGGAGGTAATGCTTATCGATATTCCATTGAATAAGCGACAAAGGATTAATGAGTTTTGTTTGCCGGCTCACTTCGGAAAGCCATTTCTGAAATTCGTCGTATCGTTCGAAATAATCCCAAACAGTTCTGAATACAACAGCTTTGGAACCTGCCCAATCGTAATCTGGATTGTCCCAGTTGATTCGTGCTACCGAAAAACCCATTTCCTCCAGCGCATTCTTTAGCAGGGCATATTCATCGAGAATATTCTGAATATATGGAGTTATCACTTCTGGTTCGTGATAGCGTTGATCTGTTAACACGGTAATGTCTACCATTCTAAGAAATTAATGGGCGAAGTTAATGAGATTTACTCCTTAGGACAATCTAATTTTGAATTTTCAGGTCTTTTAACCGGATATCCTTATATGCCTGCCTTAAACCATCTTTCTTGGTGGCAATAAGATGATGGATCGCACAGGGTTTACTTTCGTTGCAGTTGTCGAAGTTGAGGGCACACCGCTTAAATTGGTCTTTTCCTTCAATCTCTACAATAATATCTAGGATGGAACGATCCAATTGGTCTGCGGTCACATAGAAACCTCCTCCCGGTCCTTTGGCGGAGGATATATAGTTCACGGCCGCTAGTTGTTGCAGGATCTTGGACAGAAACGGTTTTGGGATGTCGAGATCTTCGGCTATATCCTTCACTAATAGCTTATGTTCTTCAGAAGAGTTTAAAACCAGGTGATCTATCGCCTTTACGGCGTATTTAGAAGCATTTGAAAGCATAGTAAGGTCTCTAAATTCAGAAGCAAATATAGATAAATAAAAAAAGGATGAAAATATCTTTTATATGATAATTGTCATTTTTTAACAAGGCTGTGCGAGATATTTTTGATCCGAATTCAAAATTAAACTAACATGAAACACACGATCAAACTTTTATTAATATTTACTGCGGCCTTACTATTGAGTTGCGGTGGGAAAGAAGAAAAAAAAGACGATAGCATAAAAATTGGTGGAACGAAAAAAGAAGTTAAAAAAGAAGCTTCGACCACAGGATCTGCCACCGATGAAGTTCCTGCCTCAGAGCGGATCACCCTGGATAATAAAGGTGTGGGAGAGGTAAAAGACCTTCCGTTAGATCCGGCAATTAACCAGGAAATGGTAGCACGTGGGGCAGAACTATTTAAGACCAATTGCTCTGCATGCCATAAGGTGGATAAACGTTTTATCGGCCCTTCTCCTAAAGGGATCACCAAGCGTAGAAGTCCGGAATGGATTATGAACATGATCCTCGATCCACAGTTAATGGTTGAACAAGATCGATGTGCTAAAGACCTTCTTGTGGAGTTCAACGGGGCCGCTATGGCGAATCAGAATATGACGTTCGAGCAGGCCAGGGACATACTTGAATATTTCAGAACCTTATAATAAATCCTATGAAAACTACTCAACTAAAATTTATAATGGGTTCTTTATTCGGCATTTTATTACTGTTCGGATGTAAGAACGAGACTGCCAATGACGGATCGTCTGTAAATACGGCGACTACCGAGGAAACCAAGGAACAGGGACAGGCGTTTATTGAGGACGATGAGTCTGTACCTAATGTACTACAAATTGCGATGGGTTCGCCCGATCACACCACGTTGGTTGCTGCTGTGCAGGCTGCCGACCTTGAAAATGCACTGGTAAATGCCGGGCCTTTAATGGTTTTTGCTCCTACCAATGCAGCATTCGACGCGCTACCTGAAGGAACCGTAGACGATCTGTTAAAACCCGAGAACAAAAATGCCCTGGCTAACATCCTGAAACACCACGTTACCGCGGGGAATTATTCTAAAGATTTTCTAAAGAAATTCAAGAAACTCGGTCAGGCTAACGATCAAAATACAACGGTGGAAGTAAAAGGAGAGGACGTCTATGTAGGCGGTGCTAAAATAGTGGCAAGTATCCCGGCCGGAAACGGTATCGTCCATGTAGTGGACGCAGTAATATTACCCCCGTCAAACTAATTGAAAACTAAAAAAAACAACATGAATAAATCAAAATATTATTTAGGTGCAATTGCGGCTCTGGCTCTGTTTTTTGTTGGATGCCAGCAAGGTGCGAATAATTCGGGCAAAGGGGCATTAGCCTCCAGCGCTGCTGAAAAAGTATATGTAGCCCCAGGCGAACAGGATGAGTTTTATGCTTTCCTATCCGGAGGTTACAGCGGAAACTTAACGGTTTACGGCCTACCATCGGGTAGAATGTTCAAGGAGATACCTGTTTTCTCACAATTCCCAACTTCGGGATATGGATATTCTGAAGAAACCAAACCCATGTTGAACACGTCCCATGGCTTCATTCCCTGGGATGATGCTCACCACCCGGACATTTCGCAAACTAATGGAGAACTTGATGGGCGATGGATCTTTATCAATGGGAACAACACTCCAAGGATCGCCAGAATTAGTTTAAAAACTTTCGAAACGGAAGAGATCATCGAAATTCCTAACAGTGCAGGTAACCACAGTTCGTCCTTTATTACGGAAAATACAGAATATGTGGTAGCAGGAACTCGTTTTTCGGTACCTGTACCGCAACGCGATATGCCTATTAATGAGTACAAAAGTAACTTTAAAGGGGCGCTGTCTTTTATTAGCGTAGAGCCGGAACACGGTCATATGGATATAAAATTCCAGCTACTGATGCCCGGATTTAATTATGACCTTTCACATCCCGGTCGCGGTAAATCGCACGGATGGTTCTTCTTTACAACTTATAATACGGAAGAAGCAAACTCGCTAATGGAAGTAAATTCATCTCAGAATGATAAAGATTTCATTGCCGCAGTAAACTGGAAGAAAATAGAAGAATATGTGAACAATGGCGGTGGAACCAAAATGCCTGCTAATTATGCACATAATGTGTACGACGAAGGCACACATACAGGAACTTCTACTATGAAAAAAGAGGTGTTAACTGTAGATCCTTTGGAAGTACCGGGTGCGGTATTCTTCTTACCTACACCAAAATCTCCTCATGGATGTGATGTAGATCCATCCGGACAGTATATTATTGGGAATGGTAAACTATCGGCAGATCTAACGGTGCATTCGTTCGACAAGATGATCGCGGCTATCGATGGTAAGAAATACGATGGAGAAGCTTACGGTATTCCCATCCTAAAATTCGAGGATGTACTTGCAGGTACAGTGAAAAGTGGTGGTTTAGGCCCATTACACACAGAATTCGACGGCAAGGGAAATGCGTATACTACGTTCTTTATTTCTTCTGAAGTAGTTAAATGGAAATTAGGTACCTGGGAAGTAATCGACAGGAAGCCTACTTATTACTCTGTTGGTCACTTAATGATCCCCGGAGGTAATTCGAGAAAACCATTTGGAAAGTATGTGGTAGCAATGAACAAGATCACCAAGGACCGCTATCTGCCAACCGGACCGGAAATGGAACATTCGGCACAGATCTATGATATCTCCGGAGATAAAATGGAGTTGATCTATGATTTCCCAACGCACGGTGAACCTCACTACGCAGCAGGTTGCCCTGCCGAACTATTGGCGCCAAAATCTCAAAAGATCTATAGACTGGATGAGAACAAACACCCTTACGCTGTAACTAACCCGGCAGATGCCAGAGTTGAACGTAAAGGAAATGAAGTTCATATTTATATGAGTACGATTCGCAGCCACTTCACACCAGATAATATTGAAGGTATAAAGGTTGGCGACAAGGTATTTTTCCATATTACAAATCACGAACAGGACTTTGATGTACCTCACGGATTTTCAATGATAGGCCAGAATACTTCCGAATTACTCATAATGCCTGGACAAACTAAAACCTCGATCTGGGAACCTAAACAGGTGGGTGTATGGCCATTCTACTGTACAGACTTCTGCTCTGCACTTCACCAGGAAATGCAAGGATATGTGAGAGTTTCTCCTGCATCATCCAATATTAAATTATCCTGGTCACTCGGAGATGATTAGTTTATTTTGAATAGGAAATATTTATTAATTAGTGATTGGTACTATTTCCTAAAGGCGGAAGTTTATCACTTCCGCCTTCTTTCTAAAATTACTAAACCTGCCTCTAAAATGCATGTAACTAAAATTGAATTACCATGAAAAAAGCTAGTTTGATCATGATGATCGGTCCGCTTTTCTTACTAGGTCTCTATACATTCCCATTATGGACAATAATGCTGGGAGCACCGCAATATCCAGATCCGTTAGGCATACATATACATATAGACGGAATTCGTGATGTTAACGAGTTCGATATACAAAATATAGACGGCCTCAATCACTATATCGGTATGAAAACACTCCCTAAACCAGAAGAAATGTGGGAATTTAGCACCTTTCCTATGGTGATAGGAGTAATGATCGCTCTTGGCGTTCTTACCGGACTATTGGGATACTTAAAAAAAGTGAACTACAAATGGTTTTTGGGGTGGTTCGTCCTAATGTCTGTTCTGGGAATTCTGGGCATGTACGACTTCAATGCCTGGATGGTAGATTATGGAACCAATCTCGATCCAAATGCGATCATGAAACTCGCCAATCCGGACGGCACACCAATGACCTATAAACCTCCTTTATTTGGACATACAAAGATGTTGAATTTTGATGTTACTTCCCTACCTGCTACCGGCGCATGGATGATGTTTACAGGAATGATGTTAACGCTTCTTGCTGCGTTTACAGGATGGAAGAGCAGGAAAGCCGTATCTATCAAAGAATCTAAAATTTACGCCACGTCATGAGAAAAATTCTTATTATACCTGTAATGGCCTTGTTGCTTGCCTGCCAGGTAGGCCCAAGTAAAATTGCCTACGGAGAGCAATCCTGTCACTTTTGTAGAATGACCATCGTAGACAGGCAACACGCCGCACAATTTGTTAACGATAAAGGTAAGACCTATAATTTTGATGCTACCGAATGCCTTATAAATTACCTGAGTGGAGTGGACGAAGAAGATGTGGGGTTATTACTTGTAAGCGACTACAACCTTCCCGAAAGTCTAATCGAGGCAGAATCTGCAACCTTTATTATTTCTGAAGAAATGCCAAGCCCTATGGGTGCTAATCTTTCAGCTTTAAGCACAAAGGCAGAAGCAGAGGCACTACTTCAGAATAAAAAAGGGGAAACTTACACCTGGAATGAATTACTTCAATATTTTAAAGAGTTGTAAAAATGTTAGAAATACAGGAGCGGATAAAGGAAACAACTTATAATGGGCTTACAGTTCAGAAAATATTTAAAACTGAAACAACTGAAACCCTTCTAATTACCCTGGAGAAGGATCATATCTTCCCCGAACATACCTCCCCCAGAGATGCATTTCTTGTAATGCTGGAGGGCAGCATAAAATTTAATATACTAAAGAAGGAATATTCGATAAATTGGCAAGATTCCTTTACCTTTCCAGCTAACGAACCTCACTATGTCAAGGCCATGGAGGATTCTAAATTCTTAATTATAAGATAAGCAACCACCACCAAAATTGAATTTCAAATATTACATATTAACCGTACTTATGTGTTTGGCAGCTGATCTCATGCTGGCCGATACTATCGTTGTATGTAAGAAATGTGAGATCAGTACCATAGTGGAAGGCGTAAAGATGGCACGGGAGTATGATACTGTTCTGGTGCGAAAAGGTACCTACAAAGAGGTGAATATACTTATAGATAAACCACTTGTATTAAAAGGGGAAAATTATCCGGTAATTGACGGGGAACTTAAAGGGGAGATCATCACTATTACTTCTGATAATGTGACAGTGGACGGACTTTTTATTATCAATGTGGGCACCAGTTATACCGTGGATTATGCGGCAGTGCGGGTGATAAAAAGTGAGAACTTTCTAATTCAGAACTTAGTACTGGAAAAACTCTTCTTCGGAATCTACCTGGAAAAAGCCAGGAATGGACGTGTATACCACAACAATATCATAGGCGATGCGGAGGAAGAATATAATTCGGGAAACGGAATACAACTCTGGTACAGCAATAATATCGAAATAGATCAAAACATCATCACACATGTTCGGGATGGTATCTATTTGGAATTTTCAGACGATTGCACCATTACCAACAACAGGAGTTCGGAAAACCTTCGCTACGGCTTACACTTCATGTTCTCAAATAACGATCTGTATTCCAATAATACCTTCGAAGACAATGGTGCTGGTGTGGCTGTTATGTTTTCAAAAGGAATAAAAATGTATGAAAATACCTTTAAAAACAACTGGGGAGCTGCAGCCTATGGCATGTTACTAAAGGAGATCAACGATTCGGAGATCAAGGGAAATACTTTTCAGCAAAATACGGTTGGAATAAACATAGAGGGATCTAACAGAGTCACCTACAGCAACAACGATTTTATAGGGAATGGTTGGGCAATTAAATTTCGCGGGGCGTGCTATACAAACAATTTTAAGGAAAACAATTTTCTTTACAATTCGTTCGATCTCTCTTACAATAGTAAGCTAAACGATAATAAGTTTGAAGGAAACTTCTGGAGCAGTTATACCGGTTACGACCTGGACAAGGACGGTGTGGGAGATATCCCCTATCGCCCTGTGAAATTATTCTCTTACGTTGTAAACAGAACCCCTGAAGCCATCATTCTCCTTCGAAGTTTATTTGTGGATATTATTGATTTTTCTGAGAAAGTATCCCCGGTATTCACACCCGATAACCTGTTGGATATTAGACCCAGGATGAAACAAATAGTACATGATAGAAATTAAGAACATACATAAAAGATTTGGGAAGAACGAGGTGCTCCAGGGTGTCGACCTCACCATTGGGGAAAACCGAATTCTTGCTGTACTGGGCCCAAACGGATCTGGAAAGACCACTCTCATAAAAAGCATACTGGGCATGGTGATTCCTAATAAAGGGGATATATTCCTGGAAGGGAAATCTATAAAAAAGGATTGGAAATACCGGTCGACCATAGATTATCTACCCCAGATTGCCAATTTCCCTCATAATCTTACCGTGCAGGAATTAATACGAATGATCAAAGATCTCAGGCGAAGCAGAAAAGCCAATGAGGCCCCACTTATCGAGCTTTTCAAGCTGCAACCGTTCTTAAATAAGAAATTAGGAAATCTATCCGGGGGAACCAAGCAAAAGGTAAACATCCTGCTTACGTTTATGTTCGACAGCCCAATCGTAATTCTGGACGAACCCACTTCTGGTCTGGATCCTATCTCCCTCATTAGACTCAAAGAATTAATCGCTTCAGAAAAAGAAAAAGGAAAGACTATTATTATCACCTCTCATATCATGAGTTTTGTGGAAGAGGTAGCAGACGAACTTGTCTTCCTGCTGGAAGGAAAGATCTATTTTGAAGGAACCATTGCTGCCTTAAAGGAAAAAACCCAACAACCCGATTTCGAACACGCTATTGCGTCTATATTAGCCAAGAGTTATGATTAAGATTTTGAAATACAGCTTTTACGATCTCATGCGCAGCCGTTGGAGCTACGTTTATTTTGTGTTTTATTTACTCCTGGGTTTTGTGCTGCTGTTCTTAAATAACAACGTTAGTAAGGCCGTGATCACTTTAATGAACGTGATCATCATTCTAGTGCCGCTAATAGGGACCATCTTTGGGGTGATGTATTATTATAATTCGAAAGAATTTACCGGCCTGTTACTGGCCCAACCTGTAAAGAGGTCGTCCATATTCCTGGGGCAATATCTGGGAGTGGCCCTGTCTCTCTCCATGAGCCTTATCATTGGTCTGGGAATCCCCTTTCTTTTCTACGGGATATTTCGCTCCGATGCTATCTGGGATTTTTCACTACTGTTAATTACCGGCACCTTTCTAACGCTCATCTTTACAGCCCTGTCGTTCAACATAGCTTTAAATAATGAAAACCGGATCAAAGGATTTGGTTACGCGATATTGCTGTGGTTATTTATGGCTGTTATTTACGACGGTTTCTTTTTGATGTCACTCATGATCTTTGAGGATTATCCCCTGGACACTTTTTCTCTTACAGCCACCATGTTCAATCCCATCGACCTATCCAGGGTGTTAATACTACTCAAATTAGACATCTCTGCCCTTATGGGATACACCGGAGCTTTGTTTCAGAAATTCTTCGGAACCACATTCGGGGTCATTCTATCACTAAGCGTTCTCATTTTGTGGGTACTAATTCCTGCCTGGCTTATTAAGATGAAATCCAGCCGGAAGGATTTTTAATGTTTTACGAAGATTTGCAGGGCTGCGCCCTGACTTTAATTTTAATTATTTGTTTTTTATTGACTACTAACTCTTCACTACTCAATTTTTACAAATCACAAATCACAATTTTCAAAAAACAAATAACAAATAATAATCAATGATCAATATTCAATTTGCAATATTTAAACTATCGGATATTGGAATTTATTTGAAATTTGGTGCTTGTTAGTTGGAATTTATTTCTGCTTTGGTGCTTGGTATTTGATTTTTCAATTTCAGTCCCGGACTTTTTTGATTTAGATAAGGCCTCTATTCAGCATTCACTCCTCACCACTCACTTCTCACATCAAAAAAGTTAATTCATGTACTTTTTACCATTGCCTTTATTGTCTTCTTCATTTTCTTTATTCACGCGTTAATATTGTTTTAAGAATTCATGAATGCTTAGCATTAGTCATGCCCAATACGGAAGGTTAATAAGCATTAATTAGATTTTTTAATCATATTTTCTTTTTTGCATTGCCCAAAAAAGAAACAAAAAAGTCTAGCGCTGCACCAACGTTTCCTAAAATTACTACTTCATCTCCACTACGCTTGCT
>ENA-OWNT01000154-OWNT01000154.1-seawater-metagenome-genome-assembly--contig:-NODE-154-length-202571-cov-9.609875_pt1 | contig 202571 bp, 193 predicted proteins | sample MGYA00238136_ERZ651165 | MGnify/ENA primary metagenome ERZ651165 (study PRJEB26861, sample SAMN08777766) | seawater metagenome | isolation source: coastal seawater | place: USA: Florida | collected...
CGCGCCACCTCAGCGCGAACACCAGGAACCGGCCCTTTCCCAGGCTGTCGGTTCTAGACCCGGCTTCCAATGAAAGGACACGGTCAGGGTAAGGGACGGTGGAGGACGGTGGAGGACGGTGGAGGACGGTGGATAGGTATTGCGCAGATTGGCGGGATTTCGGCGATTTGCCGTAGTGGCTATCCCACACACCGTCATCCTTGCCTTGACCCATGACAAGCGCAACGCCTTCGTTGCCACGCGGACCCATTTCTCGGTCTAGAACGGATGCGACGCATTGAAAGGATATTAATAAGGTGTTAATCGTAAATAGAGGGTTAGAATTTTGGCTTTTTGGGTGAGTCAAAATTACCTGACCTAGAGTAAGCATATAATATAAGTAAGTTAATATTATTCAACAGGGGAGGAATATGGTGGTTGAAAAATACAAATTAGCTTTAACTGCGCTGATAATAGCAACCTCGGCAGCATTTAGCCTGCCTGCCAGTGCATCGTCGTTTAATCCGTTCATCATTCGCGGCTCCGCTACCATCGATACTTCGGTGCCCGGCCAGACCGAGTTTGTGACTGCTAACTCAGGCGACAAAGCCGGCCTCGGATCCAACGACATCAATGGCATGACCTTGGGGTCCATAGCCAACATCAGCATTGACCGCCTTGATGACGAGGGCCGGTTTGCGTCGGGTAGCGGGCCTGCCGTCGCGCCATATCTCAACTTCTGGATCACAAACGGCCTTGGGGACTTCGCCGTCGTTGCCAACGAACCATCTAACTCGGCGTTTCAGCCGCTTTATAATAACGGTTACAGCCTGAGCTTTGCCGACCTGAGCGACAAGACGGCTAAAATCTACGAGAATGACGACAAGTCGTGGCTGCCAAGCAATGGGATAGGCCTTACCTTCGCAGATCTTGCAGGATTCACCATTATGGCCCCGACCGTCGCGGAGTTGACCACCGGATGGACCGGACTGGGCACTGGCGCACCGCGCGAATTGAATACCAATGTGGCCTACGGGGTGAACTGGGTGTTTGGCGATACAGCGAACAACTATGTATCCGGTGAGAACCCCGGCTATATCGTCGCCAACGCGGCGGTTTCCGCTGTGCCACTTCCGGCGACGGCCTGGCTCCTGGCCGCCGCGGTTGGATTGCTCGGGTGGAGAGGTCGAAAAGCGGCCTGACCTGCAATCGAAAAACTGATTTCTCAAAGAGGCGCGGTCGATGACCGCGCCTTTGTTGTTTCGCGGAGATCCACAAGAAGGCGACGCCTGTCGTCCGGGCGGAAAAGGACGAAATCGAACTCTGGCTGACCGCGCCGTGGAACGAAGCCAAGGCGCTGCAACGCCCCTGCCCGACGACAAGCTGACGGAAGTCGAAGAACCGGGAAGCGATTAGGTCGCATAAGCGCCATTGACGATGTTCATGCTTTGTTCGATACATTCAGGGCATGGCCGGCCCCATCCGCACCCTTCGTCAAGCTGCCCGACACGGCATGATCCTCTCGGTCACCTGCCGGCAATGCGGCCATCTCGGCCAGTTCATGGCGAGCGACGTCATCCACTTCGTCAATCCCGGCCGCGCCATCGAGGCCCTGCCCTTCCGCTGCGGCGAATGCAACGCAAAGGACTGCGCGATCAAGGCCAGCGAATATGACTATGACCGCAAGCCGAAGATCGTCGTCTGGCGGCCGATGCGGTTGCGGTAACTCGTCAAAGACGAAATCGTCATTGTTCCCAACGAAGCTGCCGCGCCGTTTCTTCCGGGAGGTCAATGCCCATATCCGCCAGCCGGCCCGGCAATTCGCGCAGATCAGACGGATGGAGCCCGAAATGTTCCGCTAGATAACCCTGCGCATTCATCCTTATCCCGACATCCTCGATGGCGCCGCCGTCCTTTTCGAGCGGCTCATAAAGAAGTCTAGCGAGAACCGGAACCGCAAGGTCCGGAGCCCAGGCTTCGACGGACCCGGCCGCCCAGAGGCGAATATTCGGCTTTGGATGCGTCAGGAGTTTCTCGAGCTCCGTCCGGCCAGCCTCGGTCTCACGCAGCCTCCAGACCGCATGCGTCATCCGCAGCGCATATCTGTTGGCGGTCGGAACATCATCCTTGCGGATCGCCCGCTCCCAATGCGTCTGGCTTTCGAGCAGGAGTTCAATCTCTCTCATAACCTGCGCCCTGCCGGCAATGTGGCCATCCCGGCCAGTTCATGGCGAGCGACGTCATCCATTTCGTCAATCCCGGTCGCGCCATCGAGGCCCTGCCCTTCCGTTGCGGCGAATGCAACGCGAAGGACTGCGCGATCAAGGCCAGCGAATATGACTATGACCGGAAGCCGAAGATCGTCGTCTGCCGGACGATGCGGCTGCGGTGAGTGAAAAAACATTTCCAGGATGGTCTTTTAAGCGCCTATCATGAAACGTTGAAACTCAAAAAAAAGTTCAAAACAGCGGCAGTTCTTCATTGCAATTCGCGAACGATCGCCGCCAGCCAGCTTTATTGCGAGTTCTTGCGAGACTAACTCGGCGCTTTCTCCCGATAGGCCTTTCGAGGTAGCTAGGACACGGCTACATTCAAATCTTTCACCACCCAACAACATATCCATATTCAAAGGCAAAAATGAAAAACCAAGAAACATTATCAAATCTGCTTCGAAAAACGCATTTCGAATCTCCTCTATCTCCTTGGATTCTGAACCCTCTGTGAATGTCTTAACCTTCGCCGCAACTTCTATTAGTTGATCCGCAGATAGCTCTTCACCAAATCCACTGTCTGCTGGTAAGCGCCATCTTAGAGCACCCAACGAACCGTAAGGATGTATTACGCGAAGCGTTCGCTCAACCTCGCCTAACTGGCCTTGAGAAAGGCCGAAATATTCTTTAGAAACTTGAAGGAAAAATTGCGCGATACATCTATCATAATTAAAAGAGACAAATGTAATATTGCTCAACGCAGATAAGAATGCATCAAAATCTCGCTGCGAGACGAGAATGCCAAAAAACTCCTTAAGCCATGTGTTCTTGATACGAAACGTATCCAACTTGTTATATATATTACTATTATCGACAAAAAGAAGACTCTCCCTTTCTGCATCTATAATAGATTTGACGATTCCAACTTTTCCAAGCTCAACTGCAATTTTGTTCTCTCTGTGAGTATCAAGGTATTGGTCAATCGATGGGGCAATTGGCATATTATATTCGATACGGCTTGCCTCTAGAAAATAGGGCCGATTATCTGCGGATCGCTTACCTTCTTTGGAAGCCAAGTGACGTATTGCATGGAATACAGTTTCATCACCGATATAAGAGGGGCGCCCACCTTCGAATTTGAACCTCATGCGTGAAGCTATCTTTTCGAGGAGGTCTTTTCCTGTCGGAAGATCAAATTCAGCACTTGCGCCAGCACCTACTACGATTACGTTTTTTCGTTCTGCATCACCCAATTAGCAATCATCCATAGAAGCGGCTTTGAATTATAATAATAGAAATATACATATAAAATTGCCGGCTTCACAAGTTTATACAGCCCCGTTAACAAACAACACAAAAACGCCCCGCCCCTCGTTCCCGAGAAGCGGAGCGCTCAAATCCAACCTGTGAGGCTAGCCCCCTCAGGCCGCCTTCTTCATCTCTTCTTCCCGGGCGGGCTTCAGCGACTCGGACCAGATCTTCAGTTCGGCGAGCATGCCGGTTGCGCCCTGCACCACTTCCGGCGCCGGGTTGAACGAGCCGTCCTCGCCGAGGAAGTTGAAGACGAAGGGGATCGGCACTTCCGCCGGCAGCGGCATCATGTGGACCGTGGTCATCAGGATCTTGGTGGTCTGCATGGCGCGCAGGCCGCCGGAGACGCCGCCGTAACCGACGAGGCCGACCGGCTTCTTGTGCCATTCCTTGTGCAGCACCTGGATCGCGTTCACCGTCGAAGCGGCCGGGAAATAATCGTATTCCGGCGAAACGAAGACGAAGGCGTCGGCCTTGGCGTTGACCGCGCTCCAGCGCTTGGTGTGCTCATGCTGGTAGTCCTGCATGGTCGGGTGCTTCGGCTCGTCGAGCAGAGGCAGGTCGAAATCGGCGAGATCGACGAGTTCGACCTCGAAATCGGAATTTTCCCTGGCGAAGTCGGCCATCCACTTGCCGATCTTCGGACCGATGCGGCCCGGTCGGGTGGAGGTGACGATCACGTTGAGCTTGAGTGACATTTTCTGTCTCCTGAGTGTTGCGTTCCGGCCTTGCGGCCTGTCTGTGCGCGGTTGTTTCTTTCGGCATGGACAGGCAGGCAAAGCTCTCCCGTCTCCGGAACGGGCTGTTCCGGCTGCGGTTCCCTTGGGGGTGCTTATTCCGACGATGTCCTTGCGGTAGGAAAAAGAAACTCGGTATTGATTTGATACCGCCGTCGCTTTTTGATACCGGGACCCTATTTAGTAAAGGTGCTGCAGCGCACAAGACGGCACTTTTTGGCAACCGGGTCACCAGAATGAAACCTAGTCACATCAACGATATCGGAATGGTCTGCCGTCCGGTGGGCGAATTACTGGCCTCGATCAGCTCGAAATGGGTGGTTTTGGTGCTCATTCGCCTGTCGGAGCGCCCCAAGCGCTTCTCCGAGCTGAAGCGCGAAATCGGCACGATAAGCCAGAAAGTGTTGACCAGTGTGTTGCGGGATCTTGAACGCAACGGCATCGTCAACCGCACCGTGACGCCGTCGATCCCGCCGCGCGTCGACTACCAGCTGACCGAACTGGGCGAATCGCTGCTCGAACCGATCCATGCGCTGGGCGTCTGGGCGGTCGAGAACGAGAACGCCGTGGCCGAGGCGCGCAAGCGCTTCGAGGACCAGGCGGAGCCGGCGTGAACACGATCGCCCGCCTCCGATGAGCGCGCCGGACGGAAGCGGCGCACCGGCCGCGGCGACGATCAGGCACGTCCGTCCGCAGGATCTCGACGCGCTCTACGCCATCTCCCTTGCCACGGGAGATAGCGGCGGCGACGCCGCGCATCTCTACGAGGATCCGCGCCTGATGGGCCACATCTATGCGGCGCCCTACGCCGTGCTCGCGCCGGAACTGGTGCTCGTCGCCGAGGACGAGGACGGCGTCGGCGGATATGTCCTCGGCGTCTTCGATACGCTCGACTGGGCGGATCGGCTGGAACGCGAATGGTGGCCGCATTTGCGCGAACGCTACCCCGATCCGGGCGATGTCCCGCCCGGCCGGCGCACGGCCGACCAGCGCCGCGCGGCGATCATCCACCGGCCGGAAACGCCGCCGGCCGAAGTCGTCGCCCGGTTTCCGGCGCATATTCACATGAACCTGCTGCCGAGGCTGCAAGGGCGTGGCCTCGGAACCCGGCTGCTCGAGACCTGGCTGGACAATGCACGGACAAACAGCGTCACGCGCATCCATGTCGGCGTCAATCGCGGCAACGCCCACGCGGTTCGGTTCTGGCGCAGCCGCGGCTTCCGCGAGATCGGCCTGCCGGGCATGCCGGAAGGCCGGACGGTGTGGATGGGGATGGAGCTCGCGGCCTAGGTCCCGGGCCGTCGAAGATGCGGGAAATCGCCCTCGGCGATATAGGCCTCCTCCTCGGGCGTCGAGACACGGCCGAGGATCGGATTGCGGTGCGGATGGCGGCCGAAGCGGGCGATGATGCCCTTGACGCGCGCCTGCTGGGACAGGAACCGCTCGCGCCGCGACGCCAGATGCTCCGGCAGGCGGTCGACGATGCCTTGAACGATCGCGTCGAGCATTTCCATGCGCTTCAGGTGGTCCGGCCCCTCGCAATGCGAGATCGCGATCATGAAGAAGCCCTGCTCCCAGGGCGCGAGCCGGTCGAAATCGCCGTTCTCGATGCCCTCCAGCGCCAGCCGGCACGCCTTGATGTCCTGCCCGTAGGCGCCCGGCGTGTCGCGCCACAGCGAGCGCGGAAACTGGTCGAGCGCGATCAGCAGCGCCAGCCGCCCGCGCGGCGTCTCCGCCCAGTGGTCGAGCAGGCCTCTCGCAGCCGCGTCGGTCAATTCGGCGTAATCGGCGATGATCCGCGCATCCATGCCGCCTTGCATGCGCTCGGTCCAGAACGCCCCGTGCGCCTCGTCGTCTTCCCAGTGGCCGTTATCCGGGAACCAGAGGGAAAGGACGTCGTCGGGCTCGAAACTCATTTCCGCCATGTCGTGCTCCCTCGCCCCGGCGCGTGGCCGAAACCTATGCCCCGCGCCGTCAGCCGGCAAGTCTCCGCCGCCATCCGAACAGGGCGAAAATCCCGAAACCGCACGCCATCAATGGCAGCGCCGCCGGCAGCGGCACCGCTGAGACGGGGCTCAGCGCGATCTCGTGCCGGTTGCCGGTGGACGTGCCGGAAATGAAGTCCAGCTCGAAACTGGCGATCTCGAAGAACCCGCTCAGCGCATAGACCACGACCAAGCCGGTTTGCGGGATCGGGCTGTCCACGGTGCCGAGACTGACACTGAAAGCGTCCGCTCCGCTGTTCGTCCAACTTCGCGTTTTCACCAGATTGTTCGCGTCGTCATACAGTTCGAGCGCAATGCCCTCGCCCGTATTGATCCGGTTTGACACCGGACCGGGCGCAAGGACAACCAGATAGCTGTTGATACGCGGGTCCGCGAAGGCGGAAATGTCGTAGGTTCCCGACACCGGGCTCCCGACCGAGACGGGCACCGCGCCCGCGGCGCCGATCCACCCAAAAAGCGCCGAAACGGCCGCAAAATATCTGAGAAACATCCCCTAACCCCCTGAAATCCCGAGGGCACAGTAGGTTTCAAGCGTCCCCCACGTCAAGCCGCCGGCCGGTTGCTCACACGAACACGTCCACCTTCTCGAAGGTCCGCACATCCACCAGCCCGACATCGGAGATCCTCAGTTCCGGGATCACCACCAGCGCCAGCAGCGAGTGCTGCATATAGGCGTTGTTGAGGGTGCAGCCCATTTCGCGCATCGCGGCGCTCAGGATTTCGGCCTTGGCGGCGACGATCTCGGCGCGTTCGTCCGACATCAGGCCGGCGATCGGCATCTCGATCAGAGCCAGTTCCTCGCCCTTGGAGATCATCACCACGCCGCCGCCGACTTCGCCGAGGCGGTTGGCAGCGATCGCCATGTCCTCGCAATTGGTGCCAACGACGATCATGTGATGCGAGTCATGCGCCACGGTCGAGGCCATGGCGCAGTCCTGCGTGTAGCCGAAGCCGGAGACGAAGGCGTTGGCGACATTGCCGGTGCCCTGGTGCCGCTCGACCAGCGCGATCTGGCAGACATCGTTCGGCCGATCCATCTCGACGATGCCGCCCTCGACCGGCAGCCGCGCCTCGAGCGCCCGTGTCGGCGCCTGGTTCTCGATCACGCCGATGACGCGCACATCGACCTCGGCCTTACCCTTCGGCGCGGGGATGACGAAATCGTCCGCCAGCAATTCCTTGCCGAGCTTGACCGTGTTCTTGGCCTCCGCCGGATAGTCATAAGGCGGGATCTCGACCGTCAGCTTGCCGTCCTTGGCCAGTTGCGCGCCGCGGCCGTAAACCTCGTCGATCGAAAGCTCCGCGAGGTTGGAGACGATCAGGAAATCGGCGCGGCGGCCGGGCGTGATCGAGCCGAGCTCGCGTTCCAGCTTGAAATGCTGCGCGGTGTTCAGCGTCGCCATCTGGATCGCGGTGACGGGCGGCAGGCCCTGTTGAATGGCGTGGCGCACCACCCGGTCCATGTGGCCCTCCTTGACCAGCGTGCCGGAATGGCTGTCGTCGGTGCACAGGATGACGTTGCGGCTGTCGATCCTGTTCTCGGTCACCGCCTTGATCTGTTCGGCGACGTCGTACCAGGCGGACCCCAGCCGCAGCATCGCCTTCATGCCCTGGCGGACGCGGGCGATGGCGTCCTCGGCGCGGGTGCCCTCGTGGTCGTCCTCCGGCCCGCCGGCGACATAGCCGTGAAACGGCAGGCCGAGATCCGGCGAGGCATAATGCCCGCCGACCGTCTTGCCGGCCTTCACGGTCGCCTCGATGGCCCCGACCATGGTCTGATCGTTTGCCGCCACGCCCGGGAAGTTCATCACCTCGCCGAGCCCGATGATGTTCGGCCATGCCATGGCCTCGCCGATTTCCTGCGGCCCGAGCGACGCGCCGGCATGCTCCAGCCCCGGCGCGGACGGCACGCAGGACGGCATCTGGACGAAGACATTGACCGGCATCGCCTCGGCCTCGTCATGCATCATGCGCACACCGGACAGCCCCAGCACGTTGGCGATCTCGTGCGGGTCGACGAACATCGAGGTCGTGCCGTGCGGCACCACGGCGCGGGTGAATTCGGTCACCGTGACCATGCCGCTTTCGATATGCATATGCGCGTCGCACAGGCCCGGCACGAGATAGCGCCCGCGCGCATCCACCACCTTGGTGCCCGCGCCGATGCAGTGCGAAGCGTCCGGCCCGCAATAGGCGAAGCGCCCGCCGACGATGGCGAGGTCGGTTGCCGGGATCACCTCGCCCGAATGGACATTGACCCATTTGCCGTTGCGCACGACGAGATCGGCCGCCTTGCGCCCCATCGCGACATTGACGAGGTCGCGGGCGCATTCGGTCCAGGGTTTCGGCGGCGTGAATTTTGTTGGCATGGCGGTCTCCGGAAAGGCGGTCAAACCATGCCCCCGAAAGCAACCGAATTCCAGCCCTGCCGCGCTCTCAATCGGTTTATTATTTCTTCACTTCGAAAAGCTAGGGTTTCCGTTAAGGCACCTTTCAACCCGCCGGGCAAGAACAAGAACAACATGGCCGCGCCGCGACTGACGCTCCAGAAACTGATGTTCCCCCTGCGCCTCTGGCTGAAGCGCCAGCTGGAACCAACCGGCCGGCCGGAAATCGACGGCCGCATCCGGGCCGCCCAGATCCACTCGACCGTTCGCGCCGCCCCCGTCAACATGACGGCGAACATCGTCAATGTGGCCATCGTGCTGTTTGCCCTTTGGCCGCTCAGCCGAAATCCGGGGCTCCTGTTGTGGGGTGCCGTGCTGTGGGCTTTCGCCTTGAACGGCATGTGGCGCTGGTACAAAGGTCGAAACTACTTCCCCAGAGAACAGATCAGCGGACGCATCGTTGTCGTCTCGATCGTCCACGCAACATTCCTGGGTGCGATGTGGGGCCTCCTTCCCGCCACATCCTTTCACCTCCTGAACCACCCGCAGGAACTGCTCGTCGCCACGATCATCACGGGCATGATCGGCGCCGGCGCCTTCGCCATGTCCAGCCTCCCGCTCACGGCGGGCGGCTATGTGCTGGCCATGACTTTTGGATGTCTTGTCGGCCTGCTCCGCAGCGAGACAGAACATTTGTGGCCGATCGCGGCTTTGCTGTTGGTCTACTCGGCTATCGTCATTTACGCGGTGCAGAAGACAGCCAAATTCTTCATGGAGCGCACCGTCGCCGAAGAGTCGGTCAAGGAACGCGGCGAGGTGATCGAGCTCCTGCTGCGCGAATTCCAGGAAAACGGGTCGGACTGGCTCTACGAACTCGACCGCGACCTTCACATCAAGACCTGTTCGCCGCGCATGTGCGCGGTCACCGGGAAGACGCAGGAAGAGCTCGCGGACACGTTTTTCCCGGACCTACTGTGCCCGAACGACCGCAAGGAGTTCCTGGAGCGCGTCGCCGAGCTCTCGGCCTTCCAGGACCTGGCCTGCCAGGTGAAACTTGGAGAATGCGAGAGCTGGTGGTCGCTGACCGCGACGCCCATTCGTGGGGCGCAGGGCCCGCTGAAAGGCCAGGTGACCGGCTGGCGCGGCGTCGGATCCGACATCACGGAAGCGAAACGGGACAAGGACCGGATCGTCTGGATGGCTCAGTTCGATCCGCTGACCGGGCTGTACAACCGCCGCCGTTTCCGCGAAATCGCAGATGAAGCGCTCCGGATCGCCAGGCATGACGGCAAACCGCTGGCGCTCGGCTGCCTCGACCTCGACCATTTCAAGGAAATCAACGACACGCTCGGCCATCCCGTGGGCGATGAATTGCTGAAGCGGCTCGCCGCGCGGCTGGCGCCGCTGTCGGATGGGCGCGTCACCATAGGCCGGATCGGCGGCGACGAGTTCGGCGTCATGATCGAGGCGACCGACAGCATCAGCACGGTGAGAGAGCTTCTGGAAAAGATCATCGATAGGGTCTCGCAACCCGTGGAGATCGACGGAAACTCGATACGGCCCGGCGGCACGATCGGCGTCGCGCTTTCCACGGACGATGCCGGCACGGTCGACGACATGATCCGCAATGCCGATCTCGCGCTCTACGCCGCCAAGGCCACGAGCCGCGGCAGGATCGAATTCTACAACCCGGAAATGCATCGGGAGGCGGAGGAGAAACGCGGCTTGCGCGAGGATCTGCGCACGGCGCTCGCCAATGACGAAATGCGCCTGCAATACCAGCCCATCATCGACATCGCCGCGAGGCGGATTGCCGGCTTCGAAGCGCTGCTGCGCTGGGAGCACCCGCGGCTCGGACTGCTGCCGCCCGACCGCTTCATCGAGATCGCCGAGACGGCGGGATTGATCGAACCCATCGGCAATTGGGTGCTCGACAGGGCATGCCATGACGCAATGTCCTGGCCGGACGACATCGTCGTTTCGGTCAATGTCTCGCCGGCGCAGTTTTACGGCAACTCCCTAACAACCGAGGTCGAAGCCGCACTCGAGCGCTCAGGGCTTCCCGCCCGCCGGCTAGAAATCGAGATCACCGAGGCCGTCTTCGTGCGTCGCGAGATGATGGCGGACAAGTTCATCGGCGAGATGAACAGGCTCGGCGTCAGCATCGCGCTCGATGATTTCGGCACCGGTTATTCCTCCTTCGCCTATCTCACCCGCTTCGCGGTTCAAAAGCTCAAGATCGACCGGTCCTTCGTTTCCGGCCAGCGCGCCTTCAAGGAAAGAAACGCGATCGTCTCGGCGATGGTCGGCATCGCCCGTACGCTCGCCATGAACACGACGGCGGAAGGCGTGGAGACCGCAGAGGAACTCGCCTGGGTCACCGGCCTCGGCTGCCGGCAGGTGCAAGGCTACTATTTCGCCAGGCCCATGAACGGCGACGCGGTCGGCCCGTATATCGAGAATTTCGACCTGTCGTCCGAGTCGGCCAAACCGAGAAAGGCAGAGGCTTCGGCATAATAGCGCCGCCGCCTCGCGTTCAAGCCTTACCGCAACCGCTAAAAAGCCTTCGAACGGCTTAGCCGAATGCTTATTGCATTGCGGTAAGACCGTACGCAAAGGCGGCGTACGGCGCGGCGAATGCCGCGCGCGGCATTGATGTCTCTCCGGGTTTCCCGGACGTCCATGGGTCCGCCAGGATTTCAAACGGGGCGTCTTCATGCGATTTTTCAGGAACCGGCTCAGGGCTCGTGTCACGCTCGAATCTCTCGTCGGCGTCAACGCGCCGCTGCTCGTGGCCGGCGGCTACATGGCTGTGCGCCCGGAAGGTGTCGACTGGACGCTGCTGTCGGTGCTGGGCGTCGCGAGCATCGCCAGCGCGGTCGCGACAGCCGTCCGGATGCGCCGGGAGGTAGAGCCGGTTGCCGGCATCGCCGCGTCGTTGCGCGACTTCGTCCGGCACGACGTGTGGCGCCCCGCCGCCCACCGCCCCTATGACGAGATCGGTCAGCTCGCACGGGCCGCCGAGAGCCTCGTCGAGACCGCCCGGGAACTCCGCCGGAACCGTAACGACGACGCGCGCAGGGACGTGCTGACGGGCCTGCCGAACCGTCCCGCCTTCATGGAAACGATCGGCGAGAGAGAGCCCGCGAGCCTGGCGCTGATCGAGATCGACCGGCTGAAATCCGTCAATGATCTCTACGGCCAGGCGGAAGGCGACGAGCTGCTGCGCGGTTTCGCCGCCTTCGCGGCATCCAAAATCGGACCGCGCGACATCCTCGCGCGCTGGAGCGGCGCAGAGTTTGTCCTTTATCTGGACGAAGAAGACCCTGACCGCGCCCGCGAGGCGCTGGAGACATTGCGCGAAGCGGTGGCGTCGGCCTCCGGGATTTCGCAGCACCGCGTCACCTTCTCCGCCGGCCTTGTCGCCATGAGCGGCAATATCGACCTCGACAGCGCAGCCGCCGAGGAACTGCTCCACGCCGCCAAGAACACCGGCCGCAACAGCGTCATGACGCCGATGCTGGCGATCGACGGCGGCGCCGGCGAACTGCGCGAATTGTCCGAGAGTTTCGACATGGTTGTCCTGCTGTCGGGAACCTGAACGGCCGACTGCGGAAACGAAAAAGGGCCGCGAACGACACGCGGCCCATTTTATTGGCTGGCATCCCGTCGCGGGTGAAATCCTAGAACTCCTCCCAGTCATCGGCCTTGACGGCGGCATTTCCGACGACGGCGAAGGTTCTTGCCGGTTCCGGCTTCTTCTGCGGCGTGTCGGCCCGCGGCTTGACCGCCACCGAACCGCCGAGGTTGAACTGGCCGAGCAGGTCGGTAAGCGACTGCGCCTCGCTGGCCAGCCCGTGGCTCGCCGCGGTCGATTCCTCCACCATGGCGGCGTTCTGCTGCGTCCCCTTGTCGATCTCGGTGACCGCCTTGTTGATTTCCTGCAGCGTCGCCGACTGCTCGCGGACCGCATCGACGATCGCCACGACATTGGCGTTGACGTCATGCACCTCCCCGACGATCGCCTCCAGCGTCTTGCCGGTCTCGTTGACCAGGTCGGACCCGGTCTTCACCTGCTGCGAGGAGGTGTTGATCAGCGTCTTGATCTCCTTGGCGGCATTGGCCGATCGTTGCGCCAGTTCGCGCACTTCCTGCGCCACGACCGCAAAGCCCTTGCCAGCCTCGCCCGCCCGCGCCGCCTCGACACCCGCATTGAGCGCCAGCAGATTGGTCTGGAAGGCGATCTCGTCGATGATACCGATGATGTTGCCGATCTTGCGCGAGGACTCCTCGATCTCGCCCATGGCGGCGATCGCCTCGCGCACGACCACGCCGGACTTCTCCGCGGTCGCCTTGGTCCGGGTCACCAGCACGCCCGCCTCCTCGGCCCGGCCTGCGGCCTGCTTGACCGAGGCGGTGACCTCCTCGACGGCCGCCGCCGTTTCCTCGACATTTGCGGCCTGCTGCTCGGTCCGCCGCGATAGGTCGTCCGCCGCCGAACGAACCTCGCCGGATCCGCTGCGGATCGCCTCGGCGTTCTCGCCCACCTGGCGCATGGTGCGCTGCAGTTTCTCGACCGAATTGTTGAAGTCGGTGCGCAGCTGCTCCAGCGAATAGCCGAATGTGCGCTCGATCCGCTGCACCAGATCGCCATGCGCCAGCGCCGAAAGCCCCTTGCCCAATTCCCCGACATCGGCCATGCGCTCCGACAGGTCCGTCGCGATCTTGACGAATTTGACCGGCTTGCCGGTGTGGTCGAGGATCGGGTTGTAGGACGCGACGATACAGACGGCCTTGCCGCCCTTGCCGACGCGCTTGAACTCGCCCGCGATGAACTCGCCGCTCCTCAGCCGGTCCCAGAACGCCTGGTATTCCGCGCTCTTGGCGAAATCGGTATCGACGAACATCGAATGGTGCCTGCCCTTGATCTCGGAGAGATCGTAGCCGAGCGTCGCACAGAAATTTTCGTTGGCGGTCAAGATGTTGCCCTGCAGATCGAACTCGATGACCGCCTGTGAGCGCGACACTGCGACGAGCTTGCCGTCATCCTCTATCGCCTTGCACTTGGCCTCGGTAATGTCGGTCGCCAGCTTGATGACCTTGATCGGCCTGCCGCTTCGGTCGAACACCGGATTGTAGGTCGCCTGGATCCAGATTTCGCGCCCGCCCTTGTCGTAGCGCAGATATTCCCGGCTTTCGAACTCGCCCCGGCCAAGCGCCGCCCAGAATTCGCGGTACTCCGCACTCGCGGCATAGGCCTCGTCGACGAACATGCGGTGATGCCGGCCGACGATCTCGGATCGCTCGTAGCCCATTGCCTGGCAGAAATTGTCGTTGGCCTCGAGGATCTTTCCGGTCAGGTCGAATTCGATGATGGCGAGCGACTTGTCGAGGGCCGCAACTATGGAAACGGCATCCCCGCCGGACCGTCTGGATTTCGAGAACATACGCAATTTTTCCGGATTTGATTCCAGCCCGCAGGCCGCGACCTGGGGCAACACAATCGTTCGTAACTGACATGCCGCTTGGCCGCCGGAAGGGCATCATGCCAAGGACGCGGCATTTCCCCGTCCATTCCGATCAGCTGAGAGTGCAACCGATGGATGAAAAACAAATAATGGAACGACTGCGAATTCTCGTAGCGATTGATTGCCGTTGTCCGGAACAGGAGCTTTTCGATTACTTTCGAAAAATCTCCCCGCACGAGATTTTCCGCCCCGAAGACGGACAGGGCAAACAGACAGCCAATCCGCAAGGGTCTAGGAGAGGAAAGCGCCACGCCTCGCGACCGCCTTCAATTTCCATATATTTTACAAATACTTCCAAAAGGATAGCTTTCTCAGGAGTGAGAACTTGCAAAAACGATAGAGACGCCGGCGAAGAACAAGCTGCTGTTTGGTAATAAATCGGCGGATATTTACGCCCATATGGCGAATGACCGCACGGTTCGTATCTGTCTATCCTGATCCGGGGAGAATACGAAACGGGGGTCTGATGAACACGACAGCAGCGGTCCGTCAGGAAAGTTTCGATCTCGAAAACGCGATCGAGGATATCCGTCTCGCCGATACGGTCTTCGACATATTCAAGCAGTTGACGGCGGCCGGGGCGGCGTTCGGCTTGCCCCGCTTTCTGGTCACGGTGCAGCCGCCGGGCAACGCCGTGGATTTCTTCCAGCGCGTCGTCATCACCAATTGGGAGGCGGAAGTCCTCAGCCGTTTCATCGAAATGGGGACGCTCGATCGATCGCGGATCGTCGAGGGAATTCACACCAGCACCGGGCCTGTCACGCTTCGAATGTCCGACGGAGCCGATAGCGAAAACGCCGACGTGCTGGAAGACCTCGAGGTCATGATCGCACGCGGTTATGACCGCACTGCCTATTTTCCATTTCGCTGCGATCAACAGAAACGCGGCGCCCTGTCATTTACCGGCGCACGCGGCCCGGTCGGCTCCCATGAGATGGCGCACCTCTACTATTTTGGCTCCTGCGCTTTCCTGAGGTTGATGCAATTGTCCACCACGCAAACGCTTCACAACCCGCTGACGGAGCGGGAACTCGGCGTCTTCAAGCTGGTGGCGGGCGGCCTGACGGCCGAACAGATCGGCCGCGAACTCGGCATTACCAGCCACACGGTGAACTACCACATCGCCAACGCGACGAATAAGCTCGGCATGAAGAACAAGACCCAGGCCCTGGTCTCGATCCTGCAAAACGGCTGGCTGTCCGGCACTTCGAACTGACGATCGCCACGGCCTCCAAACATGAAAACGGCGCCCGAAGGCGCCGTTTCCAATTTGACTTGAGCGGGAGGGGAGCGATCAGAATTCCTCCCAATCCTCCGCCTTGACGGCGGCATTGCCGCTTGTCGGGAAGGACTTGATCGCCTTGGCGACCTTTGCCTGCGTCGCGCGCGCACCGCCTGAAGGCACCGGCGCCGGCCGCAATTGCGACTGGACAATCGCGCCGCCGAGCTTGAACTGGGCGAGCAGTTCGGCAAGCGACTGCGCCTCCTGTGCAAGGCCGTGGCTCGCGGCGGTGGATTCCTCCACCATGGCGGCATTCTGCTGCGTCCCCTTGTCCACCTCGGTGACGGCCTGGTTGATCTCGTTCAGCGTCGTCGACTGTTCGCGCACCGCCTCGACGATCGCCACGACATTGGCGTTGACCTCCTGCACCTCGGCGACGATCACCTCGAGCGCCTTGCCCGTCTCGCCGACGAGCTCGGACCCGCTCTTGACCTGCTGCGACGAGGTGTTGATCAGCGTCTTGATCTCCTTGGCGGCATTGGCCGAACGCTGCGCCAGTTCGCGCACTTCCTGCGCGACGACGGCAAAGCCCTTGCCGGCTTCCCCGGCCCGAGCCGCCTCGACGCCCGCATTGAGCGCCAGCAGGTTGGTCTGGAAGGCGATCTCGTCGATCATGCCGATGATGTTGCCGATCTTGCGCGAGGATTCCTCGATGGCTTGCATCGCGGCCACCGCTTCGCGCACGACTTCGCCGGATTTCTCGGCAGACGCCTTGGTGCGCGATACCAGCGCGCCCGCCTCCTCGGCGCGGCTCGCCGATTCCTTCACCGACGCGGTGACCTCCTCGACAGCGGCGGCTGTTTCTTCCACGGATGCGGCCTGCTGCTCCGTGCGGCGCGACAGGTCGTCGGCGGCCGTGCGGATCTCGTCCGACGCGCTGCGGATCGCCGACGTGTTATCGCCGACGCGCTGCATCGCGGACTGAAGCTTCTCGATCGAATTGTTGAAGTCCAGCCGCAGCCGGTCGAGGGACGGAATGAAGGGCTGCGTGATGCGCTGCTCCAGGTCGCCCTCGGCGAGGTGCTGCAGGCCCGCGCCGATCTGGTTGACCGCGCTCACCCGGCCGGTGATGTCGGTGGCGAACTTCACGACTTTCATCACCCGGCCCGCCGCGTCGAAGATCGGATTGTAGGAGGCCTGGATCCAGATTTCCTTGCCGCCCTTGCCGAAGCGCTTGAACTCCTCGGCGATGAACTCGCCGTTGCGCAGCTTGTCCCAGAATTCCTTGTACTCGCCGCTGCGCGCATAGGACGGATCGACGAAGAGCGAGTGGTGCTTGCCCTTGATCTCGGTCAGGTCGTAGCCGAGCGTCATGCAAAAGTTTTCGTTGGCGGTCAGGATATTGCCCTGGAGGTCGAACTCGATGACAGCCTGCGCGCGCGAGATCGCCGCGATCTTGCCCTGGTCATCGGCCAACTTCGTCTTCGCGTCGGTAATGTCGGTGGCGAACTTCACCACCTTGTAGGGCTTGCCGTTGCGGCCCTTGACCGGGTTGTAGGAGGCCTGGATCCAGATCTCCTTGCCGCCCTTGCCGAAACGCAGATATTCGTTCGCGTCGAATTCGCCGCGGCCGAGCTTTTCCCAGAGCTGCTTGTAGTCGGCGCTGCGCGCGTAGTCCGGTTCGACGAACATGGAATGATGCTTGCCGACGATCTCGGCGGCTTCATAGCCCATCGCCTGGCAGAAATTCGCGTTGGCGGCAAGAATCTTGCCCGTCAGATCGAATTCGATGATGGCGAGCGACTTGTCGATGGCTGCGAGGACGGATTTCGAATCGTCGCCCATTCCCATACTGCTGAACATAGTTATCCCCCGGAGGGTACGCCTGGAGCGCCCCAAGAATTGTTTGGATTATTGTTAGGATTCTTGCCGACCTACATTTCGGCGCAGCCGAATGCCCGTGTGCGCGTCATGCGCAGCCAAGCCGTCAGGCTTCCCTAAAGGCACTACAAGTTTTTGCAGTCGCCACTTAACAAACGCTGAACAGCACAGCTCAAATTACAGGATTTAGGGGGTAAGACGTCAGGATGGCGCTTAGAAAGCTACGCAATGAGCCGCGACTGAAACGCGGATCAACCTATTGTTTTTATTGTATTTTATAAGACGGCGCGAGATTGCGGCGATAAAACTGCCTTCAAAACAGGCAAATATGTCTCTGCAGCTTCAATCTGCGGGAAATGCCCGGATTCCTGGTGCAAATACGAAAACGGCGCCCGAAGGCGCCGTTCCTGAAGTCTGTCTTCGAAACGGGTTCGATCAGAATTCTTCCCAGTCTTCCGCCTGCACGGCGGCGTTGCCGCGCGTCGGGAAGGACTTGATCGCATCGGCGATCGCCGCGCGCGTGGAGCGCGGATCGCTCTTCGCCGGTTTGCCCTCGACAGGCCGGCCTGGCGCGGCCGGCGCCGCCGACTGCAGCTTCGCGCCGAGCTTGAACTGGCCGAGCAGGTCGGCGAGCGACTGCGCCTCACCGGCGAGCCCGTGACTGGCCGCCGTCGTCTGTTCGACCATGGCGGCATTCTGCTGCGTGCCCTTGTCGACCTCGGTGACCGCCTGGTTGATCTCGCTCAGCGTCGTCGACTGCTCGCGCACGGCGTCGACGATCGCCATGACATTGGCGTTGACCTCCTGCACCTCGGCGACGATCACCTCGAGCGCCTTGCCGGTCTCCCCGACCAGGTCCGACCCGCTCTTGACCTGCTGCGAGGACCGGTCGATCAGCTGCTTGATCTCCTTGGCGGCATTGGCCGAACGCTGGGCCAGTTCGCGCACTTCCTGCGCGACGACCGCGAAGCCCTTGCCGGCCTCGCCCGCCCGCGCAGCCTCGACGCCGGCATTCAGCGCCAGCAGGTTGGTCTGGAAGGCGATCTCGTCGATCATGCCGATGATGTTCTCGATCTGGCGCGACGACGTCTCGATCTCGCCCATGGCCGTCACGGCCTGGCGCACCACCTCGCCCGATTTCTCGGCGGACGTCTTGGTGCGCGACACCAGCGCGCCCGCCTCTTCCGCGCGGCCGGCCGATTCCTTCACCGACGCGGTGACCTCCTCGACAGCGGCAGCGGTCTGTTCCACCGATGCGGCCTGCTGTTCGGTGCGGCGCGACAGGTCGTCGGCCGCCGTGCGGATCTCGTCCGAGGCGCTGCGGATCGCCGAGGAGTTCTCGCCGACACGCTGCATCGCCGTCTGAAGCCGCTCGACCGAATTGTTGAAGTCGAGCCTCAACTGGTCGAGCGAAGCCGTGAACGGCGTCTGGATACGCTGTTCGAGATCGCCCTCGGCCAGCGCATGCAGGCCGGTGCCAAGCGCGGAGACCGCCGCTTCGAGTTCCTGCGCGCTGCGTTCCTTTTCGGAATCGCGCTGCTGGCGCTCCTCGGCCATCTCGCGGTCGCGCACGGATGCCTCGGCCTCCATGCGTTCCTTTTCCAGCGCGTTGCTGCGGAAGGAATCCAGCGCGCGCGCCATCGCCCCGATTTCGTCCTTGCGCTCGGCGGACGCGATTTCGAAGGAGGTATCGCCGCCCGTCAGGCGGTTCATCTGACCGGCCAGCGCGATCAGCGGCCGCGTCATCCGCGAGGAGACGAAGTAGCCGGCAAGGCTCATCACGGCGACGACCGCGACCGTGGCGATCAGCGCCCACCAGGCAAGGGCGTTGGCAGAGGCGAGCACCTTGCTCTCCTTTTCGCCGATGGCGAGCAGATAGTTCTGGCCGAACACACTCACCGGCACGAAAGAATAGAACACCTCGTGGCCGGCCTCGTCGACGAGTTGTGAACCCGTGACGCCCGCCTTCGCCGCGGAAACCAGTCCCGAGGGCACATTGTCCATGACGGATTGCGGCGCAACGCCGGTGCGGAAGCCACCGTCCCCGGTCAGGAGAAGGGCTTCGTCGACCGTGTCGCCGATCCCTTTCGGCGTTACGGCCGCCAGCAGCTTTTCGGCGGAGAGCCGGAAGATGATCACGCCCTTCTGGCTGATCGTGCCCCAGCTATTGTGCTGGAGCGGCTGCGCGACAAAAGCGGACACAGACCCGTCCTCGGCCTCGTAGGGGGTGAAGTCCAGGCTCTGGACAGCAGCAATGTCCTCGCCATGCGCGGCATCGAAAAGCTGCGCCAGCGGCTCGAAACCGGCATCCCTCACATTGGCCAGAAGCTCGCGCCCCTTGGTCGCAGAGTAGATGACGATACCGCTCTCGTTGACGATATAGACGTCGCTGACGCCGGTATTCTGCAGAGCGTTGAAGAGCGAGCCGTGGATCTTGCCGTATTGCACGGCATACATCAGCTTCAGATCCGCACCGTCGATGGCGGCGCGCTGTTCCGCGCTCATGTCCGGCGCCTGGAATGCGGCGCGGATGTCATCGGCCTCGGCCTCCAGCATGGCCGCCGCGGAATCGATGGACTCGCCGAAGGAGTTGTTCTTCGCCATGTCGCCCATCGCCTGCTCGATGCGCTGAAGCTTGGAGGACACGGTATCGGCCTGGTTTTCGGCGATCATGTCGAGGCGAACCTGGCTCGCCTCGATCAGGCCGGTCTTGCCGATCTGGTAACTCAGCACGCCCACCGCCGCGCAAGACACCAGCGCCGCGCCCACGACCAGCGCCGCAAATCGCGCCTTGATCGACTTCAGCGCACCTGTAGAAAAAATGGAAGAATTTTGACGAAGCATCCGGTTTCCCGCCCCACAAACGATAACGGATGCTTTTTGCCGGACGATCTCTTACAAACGGCTTAATTCCCCAAGGTCAGCTATTGGGAAGAGGTGCGGTTTTAGTTGTGCAGCGGCTCGCCGGTCTTGAGAAAATGCGCCATGCGCTCCCGCGTTTCCACTGTCCTGCACAGCGCCACCAGCGCCTCCAGCTCGCGCCGCATCAGATCGTCCTCGCTGACGCGCCAGAGGTATTCGCCTTCCGGCCCGCCCGTCAGGACATCGGCGACGGCCCCGCCAATGCGCAGATCGGTCTCGGTCAGCCGCCCGGCATAGCCCATCCCGTAGGCGGGCTGCATGAGCCCGAGCCAACCGGAATGGCCGGCAATGGTGATCAGCGGCTTGTCCGGCGGGCTGTAGCCGTCCGCGAGTTCGATCGCCCTGGCCCTGGCGGCGGCAAAAACGTCGCCGCCCGCCTCCACGATCGCGTCGCCGTCGCGAAGGAAGCCCTTTTCGCGCGCCTTGGCCGCCGAGCCTGAGACCCAGCCATGCAGGATGAGATCGAAGACCGCGCCGGCCGGCGCGAGCGGACCGGAAACGGCCGGCTGCGCCTGCGCCCGCAGCAGCATCTGGGTGCAGCCGCCCCAGGCCGGCAGGACGCCGAGCTTCGCCTCGGGCAGGCCGAAGCGCGCTCCGGCGTCGGCGACGATCGCATCGGCATGCAGCGCGAACTCGCAGCCGCCGCCCAGCGCCACGCCGCTGACCGCCGCGACAACGGGCACGGGCGCATATTTCATCGCCTGGAACAGCTCCTGCCCGCGCCGGATGAAACGCGTCAGCCCGTCGAAATCCGCCCGCTCGATGAGGCCGAGGAAATGATTGAGGTCGGCGCCCGCCGAAAAGGCGCGATCCGATCCGTTGGCGAGGATCAGCGCCCGGAAGCCGCGCCCTGCGCGCGCCAGCGTCTCCTCCAGCATGTCCTGGACGGCCGGATCGAAACTGTTCATCTTGCGGTGGATCTCGAAGAGCGCCAACCCGTCGCCGATGTCGCGCAGCGAGGCCTCGGAATTGCCCGCGATCTCGTTGTCGCCGGCAAGCAGCGCCGGCAGCGGCGGGCCGTCGTGACGCGCCGCGGCGTCCATGCCTGCCTGCTCTGTCTGCGGTCGACCCATCAGGCGGCTTCCAGCACCATGGCGATGCCCATGCCGCCGCCCATGCACTGGGTGGCCAGGCCGTAACGCTTGTTCTCGCGATGCAGCAGCGTCGCGCATTTGCCGACCAGGCGGGCGCCGGTCGCGCCGAGCGGGTGGCCGAGCGCGATCGCGCCGCCATCCATGTTCAGGATGTCCGGATCGATGTCGAGCGCGCGCCGCGAGGCTTCCGCCTGCGCGGAAAACGCCTCGTTCATCTCGATCACGCCCATGTCGGCGATGGTCATGCCGGCGCGTTTCAGCGCCTTGCGCGAGGATTCGATCGGCCCCAGCCCCATCTTGCCCGGTTCGCAGCCGGAGACGGCGAACGACACGATCCGCGCCAGCGGCCTCAGGTCGTGCCGCTTCAGGAAATCGTCGCCGCAGACCAGCACCGCGGCAGACCCGTCGGTGAACGGCGAGGCCGTCGCCGCGGTCACCGTGCCGCCCTTCAGGAAGGCGGGTTTCAGCATGGCCATCTTCTTCAGCGAGGTGTCCTTGATGCAACCATCCTTGTCGACCACGCCGTCGCCGGTGTCATAGGGCGCGATCTCGGCGTCGAAGCGCCCCCCGCGCTGCGCCGACAACGCCTTCTGGTGGCTGTTATGGGCGAACAGATCCTGCTCCTCGCGCGAGACATTGTGTTCCTTCGCGATGATCTCGGCGCTCAGGCCCACGGTCACGTAGGCGTCCACCTGCTCCTGCGTCCACCCTGGCGGCGGCAGCAGGTTGAACCCCATCATCGGTACGCGCGAGGTGCATTCCGTGCCGCCGGCGACGAAGGCGTCGCCCGCCCCCATCTTCAGCATGCCGGCCGCGGCCTGCACCGCCTGCAGCGCCGAGCCGCACCAGCGGTTGATCGTCATGCCGCAGGTGGTGACCGGAAGCCCGGCCTCCAGCCCGACGACGCGGCCGAGATTGAGCCCCTGCTCGCCTTCCTGGAAGGCGCAGGCCCACACGATGTCCTCGATCTCGTCGCCCGGGACGCCCGCCTTGTCGAGCAGCGCCCGGACCACATGCGCGCCGAGCGCCTCCGGCCGTACATTCGCCAGCGCCCCCTTCTTCGCGAAAGTGAAGGGGCTGCGCACATAATCGACGATATAGGCTTCGGACATCTGATCTCTTCTTCCGGTCCCGGCCGTCGCGCTGGATCAGGCCGTTGCCGGGATGCGGGTTTCAGGTCTTCCGACCCCGGATCACCAGCATGTCGCCGGAAATCCGACATTTTTCAAGGCGCTGGCGACGACCCCTGCGCCGACGGGCAGCGCGATCGCGCGTCCCGATCCCTTTTCCGGAGCCGCTCCGCTGTCCGATGGAATGTCTGCGCCGGGCTTTCCGCCCTCTCCCGATCGCTTATCGGGTCTCGACTTGAGTCGGTCAAGATATTTGGACCGAAGGCCGGAAAAACGCGGAAACGGCGGAGGCTCCGGAACCGGCAGGTTGGGTTGGCGGGCGGCAACCTGCAAATGAAGACTCCAAAATCGAAGATTCTGGTGCCCCCTGCCGGACTCGAACCGGCACGGCCAAAGGCCGAGGGATTTTAAGTCCCTTGCGTCTACCAGTTCCGCCAAGGGGGCGCCCGTTGCAAGCGCTAGCCGAGCGCGGCGAAGGGATCAAGCCTGCGATCGGGGCTTTGCGGCTTTTGGCGCGTCGTCCCGCTTCACAAGCCCGGCAAGGCCGCCTAAAACAGGCGGAGTATCCGGAGCCCCGCAATGCCGCCCCAATCGAGTGAAACGAAGGACCAGACGGTCGTCACCGCCGCCGCGCTGGTCATTGGCGACGAGATCCTGTCCGGACGCATCCGCGAGAAGAATGCCGGCCATCTCGCCGCCGTCGTCACCGCCATCGGCATCGACCTGAAGGAAATCCGCGTCGTCGGCGACGACGAGGCGGCGATCATCGAGGCGGTCAACGCGCTGCGCGCCCGCTACACCTATGTCTTTACCTCGGGCGGCATCGGCCCGACCCATGACGACATCACCGCCGACGCCGTCGCCAAGGCCTTCGGCCTGCCCTGCGACCACGATCCCGCGGCGATGAAACTGCTCGGCGACTTCTATGCCGGCCGCGGTATCGAGTTCACCGCCTCGCGCAAGCGCATGGCGCGCATGCCCGAAGGCGCCGCCCATATCGACAATCCGGTCTCCGTCGCACCCGGCTTCGTCGTCGGCAATGTCCATGTCATGGCCGGCGTGCCCGCCGTGTTCCAGGCGATGCTCGACAATGTCGTGCCGACGCTGCGCACCGGCCGCGTGCTGCTGTCGCGCTCCGTCCACTGCCCCTTCGGCGAGGGCACGATTGGCGAGCCGCTGGCGAAACTGCAGGACGCCTGGCCCGACATCGCCATCGGCTCCTATCCGAAACACGATAGCGGCAAGTTCTGGACCGAACTCGTGCTGCGCGGCAGCGACGAGACCCGCCTCGAGGAAGCGCAAGCCGCGGTCGCCGCGCTGGTCGCCGAGCTGCAGACGCCCGCCGGCGCGCCCTGACGGCGCGATACCCACAGTTTCCTGCATAAAGCGGGCCCGCCCTCGCCTTGCCGAAATCGGCCATTTGGGGCTATGAGCGTCTCCACTCTCCAAAGCCCGCAAGGAACGAGCCCGATGTCCCTGCCCGAAAAAGCCTTTCCCGTCTCCTGGGATCAGTTTCACCGCGACGCCCGCGCGCTCGCATGGCGCATCGCCGGCGCCGGCAATGGCTGGAAGGGCATCGTCTGCATCACGCGCGGCGGCCTCGTTCCCGCCGCCATCATCGCCCGCGAACTGGGCATCCGCATCGTCGAGACGGTCTCGGTCGCCTCCTATCACGACTACACCACCCAGGGCGAAATCGAGGTCCTGAAGGAAGTCGACCCCAAGCTGATGGCCAATGACGGCGAAGGCATCCTGATCGTCGACGACCTGACCGACACCGGCAAGACCGCCGGCCTGGTGCGCGCCATGCTGCCGAAAGCCCATTTCGCCACCGTCTACGCCAAGCCGAAGGGCCGCCCGCTGGTCGACACCTTCGTCACCGAGGTGTCGCAGGACACCTGGATCTATTTCCCCTGGGATCTCGGCTTCACCTACCAGGAGCCGATTTCGGAAGGTCACCGGGGCTGATCGTTTTTTGCGGGCAGTCCTGCCGCCTGCTCGGCAACGGCGCCTGTTTCGGCACGGAAGCGTTGCGCCCATGCCCGGCTTTCTTCATCGGCCATCCTGGCTGTGCCGGGCTCCATCTTCGACGCGATGGCGGGATCCTGGCCGATTGCGGCCAACATCCGCGCCAGGACGGCACGCGGATCGCGCGAGAGCTCCTCATAGGTCAGCGACAGCGGCGTGATGCCGTGGGCATCAAACCAGCTGCGCCATGCGGCGTCGTCAGCCGCAAGCTGACGCATGTTGCGTTGCAGAAGCTCCCGGCTGTATTCGGCCGGCTGCGGCGGCAGCGTCCTTTCCAGTTCCGAACCGTCCGGCGCGACGTGCCACAAACCGGTCTGGCTGGCCTTCGCCAGCGATATCGCCTGTCCAAGCTTGTCGCCGCGCGACAGGTGGACATAGGCGATCTTGCCGAAGACCGCCTCGAGACGGGCAGCGTCATTCGCCAGGCCCGGAAAAAGGACGTCAAGGCGGCTATTCAATTCGCCGAGGCTCTCCCACATGATGCGGATGCCGGAGACGGTGCAGCCGGATCGCGCGGCGATCATGACGGCGTCGATATAGGCGCGGAAGAACGCTTCTCCGCCCATGTCGTCGCAGTTCTCGACATTCAGACGCGAGGCATAGCCCGGGATGGATTGCCGCCGGAAATAGGAAGCCGGACGGCCGGCCGCTCCCGTGCGGCGCAGGAGATCGCATAAAAGCGTGCTGCCGCTTCGCGGCGTCGCGCAGATGATGAACGTATCCACCGGTCTCATGGGAAAGCCCTTCTTGCCACAACGCCTGTTAGGACCGATCCGTTACAGTCTTGTGGCATGCGAGGCCTTCACCGGCGAACCGGATAAAAAAAGGGCCCGCGAGCGGGCCCTGTTCAGTTCGTTCGAACGCTGTTTTCAGAGCGCGTTCAGATTGATGCCAACGGTGATCGCGCCGATCGGGGCGCCGGTTTCGTCGGCGACGGTCATCGAGACCTGGCTCTGCAGCATCTGCGTCGACTCGTCCTTTTCGGCCTCGTCGACGAAGATCGCCGCCGCGTCGCCGGTGCCGTAGGTCTTCTGCCACTTGGCCTCGTCGCCCTGCCAGTAATCCGAGGTCACGTCCGACTGGCCGACATTGAGGCCCTTGTCGTCGGTGACGAAAATCTCGGTGATGACGCCTTTCGAAGCCATCTGCTTGTCGCGCAGGAAGCCGGACAGGGAATTGCCGAGAACCTCGTCGATGATCGCGCTGTCGCCGCCATCGACGCCGGCGCGCCATTTCTGGTCGAGCGCGTCGATATCGCCCTGGGCGAGGCCGGCATTCTTGGCGTTCTGGGCCTTGATCGCGTCGACGACGGTCTTGTCGGAGACCCACGACTTGATGTTGGCGTTGGCGTAATCCGTCACCGCCGGGATGTGCTCTCCGGCAGCCGTGGCCGCGTTGACGCCGGCCATCAGGGCCACTGCTGCGACTGCATATTTCACGGTATTCTTCATGCTCTACTCCTCACTGTTGTTGCATGACATTCTTGTTTTTGTGCTGTGATCAGAATTCTTCCCAGTCGCCCGGCTCGACCGCCAGCGCGGTGTTGCCGGCGACCGGCGGAACGGCGGGACGCGTCTTTGCCTTTGCCGGGGCAGCCGGCTGCGGCGCCGGAGCGGCAGCCGCGGTCGCGCCGCCGGCGACATGAAAATGCGCGATCACCTTGTTCAGGCGCGTGCCCTGGGCGCGCAGCTCCTGGCAGGCCGCATTGGTCTCCTCGACCATGGCCGCGTTTTGCTGCGTCGCCTGGTCCATGCTGACGACGGCGGTGTTGATCTCGTCGAGACCGGTCGACTGCTCGCGATAACCGCTGATGATCGTTTCGATGCGCGCGGTGATCTCGTTGACCTGGCCTTCGATCCCGAGCAGCGATTCCGCCGTCTGGTTGACCAGTTTCACGCCGCCCTCGACCTCCTTGCCGGATTCGCCGATCAGCTGCGAGATCTCCTTGGCGGCCGCGGCCGAACGCTGCGCCAGTTCCCGCACCTCCTGGGCCACGACCGCGAAGCCGCTGCCCGCCTCGCCGGCCCGCGCCGCCTCGACGCCGGCATTCAGCGCAAGCAGGTTCGTCTGGAAGGCGATTTCGTCGATCACCGAGATGATCTGGCTGATCTGCGAAGAGGATTTCTGGATCCGGTCCATCGCCGAGATCGCCTCGCGAACCACGGCGGCGGAATTGGCGGCGTCCGACTTCGTCTTGGTCACCATGGAGCCGGCCTCGGCGGCGCGCTCGGAGGATTCCTTCACCGTCGACGTCATCTGGTGCAGCGCCGCGGCGGTCTCTTCCAGCGATGCGGCGGTCTGCTCGGTGCGGCTCGCCAGCGTGTCGGCGGAATTGGCGAGTTCAACGGAACCCTCTTCGACCGATACCGAAGCCGTTTTCACGTCGGCGATGGTCGCGGCGACGGAATCCACCATGCGATTGAAATCGGTGACGAGCTTTTCGAAATCCGGGCCGAGATCGTCGAGATGGGCGGTAAAGTCGCCATCGGCGAGTTTTTCGAGCGATTTGGCGATCCGCTCGACGGCCTGCGCCTGGCTCTCGGCCGCGGCGACGCTGCGCTTGGCGTTTTCGGAGCGCTCGGCCTCGAAATTCTGCCGCTGCTCCTCGGCGAGCCGGCTTTCCTCCTGCTTGGCGATGAACTCGCCGCGGAAGGTCTCGAGCGCCCGCGCCACGACGCCGATTTCGTCGCCCTTGTCCTGCATCGGCACCTCGGTGGCGAAATCGCCCTCCTGCATGCGACCGATGCTGTGCGTCATCTCGTTCAGCGGCCGGGCGATCAGCCGGCGCATGACCAGGAGCAGGAGGCCGAAGGCGGCCAGTATCATGACGGCCTGGATGGCGAACAGCATGAGGGCGTTCTTTTGCGCCGCCGCATAGATCGGCGCCGTCGACCACACGGTGATCACCTCGCCGGAATATTCGCCGGCCGAGTTTTTCGGCAGCGGCACGACGATCGTTGCAAGGCCGCTTGTATAATGAGTGGTGGCGTCTTCGGATCCGGCGGCCTTTTCGGCCAGCGTCTTGATCGCGGCGTCGTCCATCCGCGCCTCGGCGTTCTCGCGCGTCCAGCTGTCGACAGCTTCGTTATCGCGATTGAAGGCGTAGAACTGCACCATGTTCAGCGAAGCGTCGTCGCGATAGAGCGCATAGGCTTCGCGCACAACATCCGCCTTGTTCCACTTGATGCCGCCCGCGGAAATCGACGCGAACTGCTCCGTGTTGCGTGTCCACTTGTCCATTTCGGCGGTAACCGAACTGCGCGTTTCCGTCGTCCATGTGTAGCCGGCAAGGACCGCGATACCCACCAGATTGACGGCGATCATGACGGCCGCGATCTTGGCGATGAGCGACATATTGTTGATTTTCTTGAGCATAAGCCGGAAAGCCCCCTCCCGCGCGGTCGCTCGACGCGAGAAAACTCGCGGATCGACCGTCGTTCGCCTTCATGGACATTGCACGGAAAACGGGAAGGCAATCATGCCCTCGCGGCCCCTCCCGGACCGGAACGTGCACCATGACCTAAACACACGACTATTGAGAATTATTTAAACAAAGCGGGAGCGATTTCGCGCAGTGCCGGATTAAGTAATTCGCAATTTATTCCGCAGCGGAAGGCAATCGCATTTCGACTTCCGTGACCGATCTGCGCCTTCAGCGCCCGGAATTGTCTTGGGATAGGTGCCTTGTCAGACGTGCGGCATTTTTGGATTGCAATAATTTGCATGGTAATTTTCTACGCTTGGTTGATTTTACACTCATGACAGACCGACTACTCGGCGCAGCCAGGATTTTCGCGAGCCATTACCAGATCATCATCTGCCGGGATCCGGAGCACGTCATCAGCGGCGATGAAAACTGGAATGAAGACAAAAGCGAATCCGGTTTCGCTGGAACACCTAGTTTCAGAATGGTCGGGACTGAAGCCGACCTGAACGACCATTGGGTCGAACTCGTTTCTTCCACGGACCCGCCCGGCGCCGACGAATGGCAACGTATTACGTGCGTCGATTTCGAAACGCGCGATGGCGCCGTCCATATCATGGGGCCTATCGACGACCAGCCTTCGATCTCGACTGTGGTCGAGCCCGGTGAATATGCAGCCTATTTTGCGGCTCAGAACCTTGGCGTCGATCAATCAAGCCTTGGCGAGAACGACGACGCAACAATCCCGCCGCTGGATGATGAAGCACTCGCCGCTCGAAAAGATCTGGAGTTCTATCGCATTTTTCTTGTCCGCGGGCGGCCAGAGCGGACAGGCCGAATCGTGGATCGTTTCGCGCCAGTCTCCGGATCTAGTCGAACCGCGTCATAAGCCTGTCGATCGGCGCGTAGTCGTCTGTCAATATTGGCGGATCGAGGCGGGCGACAAGACTATCGACCGCGCCCGGCGACAGCCGCGCGGCGCGGATGAAATCGGGGGCCGGTCCGGTGACCGCGGAAACCGGCGACGGCGACCGGCCGGCCAGCACGATGAAGACGAGGCGCTCGCTTGCACCCGGCGGGTTCGGCTCCGCCCAGATCTCGACCGACGGGAAGACGGATCGCATTGTTCGCGTGATCGCGGCCAGCGCCCGAAGCCCGTCGGCGTGGTCGACCACATTCATCAGGTAGACGCCGTCATCGGTCAGCCGCGCGGAAACGAGGCCGAAGAACTCTCGCGTGACCAGATGCGCCGGCACGGCGATGTCGGTGAACGCGTCTCCGATGATGACGTCATGGCGCGTCGGATCGGCGGCCAGCGCCAGCCTTGCATCCATGGTCCGGACGTCGATGCCTGCGGGATCGAACCAGAAGTCCTTTTCCGCAACCTCGGTCACCGCCGGGTCGATCTCCGCGACGGTGATCGCCGCCGGGACGCCGCTCGTCCTCCAGGCGCGCGGCACCGAATAGGAGCCGCCGCCGATGAAGAAGGCGGAGAATCCGTCCCTGGGTGCGCGCATCCGCGCCAATATGTCGAGCATCGCCGCATGCGGCGTGCCGAGCCGCTGCGGATGATCGCGCACCGCAATGCCGTGGCCGAGATGGTCGAGCACCATCAGCCGGGCCGGTTCGCCCATGTCGTCCGCGACATCGATGACGCGGACGCAGAAATAATCGCTTTCGCGCGTGCAGCTGTCGGGTTGCAGGAGAGCCGCCGCCGCGACGCCAAATGGAAGCACGGCGGCGGCAAGGGCCGAAGCATAGGCATTCGGCCCACCCATCCGCCGCGCCGCGAGGAAGAGAAGCGCCGCCAGCAGCGCATAGACGACGGTGACCGTCGCCAGCGTGCCGGTCGAACCGAGCCAGGAAATGAACAGGAACCCGGCGGCGAGCGTACCGGCGATGGCGCCGATCGCGCTCGCCGCGAACATTGCGCCGAGCGCCCTGCCCGATCGTTCCGGCTGCGCCACGACCGCGACATGCGCCAGCACCGGCGCGGGAATGCCGGCGAAGAAGGACGGCGGGAAGAAGGCGAGCATGGTCAGCGCTGTGATCGAGGCGATCGGATGGCCGAAGCCGCCGATCACCGGTCCGGCGCTCCAGCGCAGGATGAAGGTGGCGCCCGCCGCCGTCAGCGCCGCGCCGGCCATCGACCAGGCGGTCAGGCGCAGGGCGCGTCCCGGCTTCGCCTCGGCGATGAGGCCGCCCGCCCAGTGCCCGGCGGAAAAGCCCGCCAGCACCACGGCGATGACCGAGGTCCATGTATAGAGCGACATGCCGAGATAGGGCGCCAGCATGCGGCCCGCGACGATTTCCACAACCAGGCTCGCCGCCGAGACCGCGGCCTGGACGAAGACCAGGAGCGGCACGGACGGCAGCTTCGAATGCCTCGCCGATTCCCCTGCCCGGGAACCGGCCGATTCGCCCTCGTTCATCGCTCCTCCACACCGCCACATGCCGGATATCGCATCTAATGAGCGGCCAAGGGTCCCGGCAAGCGGGATTTTTTCAGCGGCCCGCCGCGCGGCGTCGGGCGGCTCTGCATATCGCGGGAAGCCGGAAAACCCCGCTCTCGCGTTATCCCCGTCTTCCACATCTCCACACACTACATATTGCGTTAATGCTTTTGCCGAATCCTAACTCTTGACCGGCCCCGCCGAGTCGCTTTTTATGAACGATACGTGACGGGGGTCGCGCAGCCGGAATGTCGAGAACTCGCCGGCGATTCCATAATTTGTAACAGTCTTCGGCCTTGCGGCCGGGCGGAATTCGCTCACCGCAAGTCAGGAAACCTGTGTGCGCGTGAGGGGGTAGATCGTTCGGTTGAAAGCGTGCAAAAAATCAGGGTTAACACTATATTTAGTGTTTACAGCTAATTTGAGCACAAGATAGAGTGACCAGACCAAACGGATTCGGGTCACCGACAAAACCGGGCGGCAATCATTTTTGTAAGGGTTGAGTGCAGAGCAGGTTTCCTGCGGGAAACGGTCTGCGCAAACTGAGTGGGACGGGCCGCGCCTGCGGGTCGAATGGGAAATCGTGTGCCGCGAAATCGGCTTTGGCCATCAGGGCCGGCACACTATATATTGAGGGACGAAGGTTAGAAGACCATGCGCATAGAACGCCGGTTCACCAAACAAGGTCAGTCACCCTACGCGGAGATCGCTTTCCGCAAGGCGACGAGCGAGATCAGGAACCCGAACGGCTCCATCGTGTTCCGTCTCGACGACATCGACGTGCCCTCGCAGTTTTCGCAGGTCGCAGCCGACATCCTCGCGCAGAAATATTTCCGCAAGGCCGGCGTCCCCGCCGTTCTCAAGAAGGTCGAGGAAAATTCGGTTCCCTCATGGCTGTGGCGCTCCGTTCCCGACGAGGCCGCGCTGGCCGACCTGCCCGAGGACGAGCGCTTCGGCTCCGAGACCGACGCCCGCCAGGTCTTCGACCGCCTCGCCGGCACCTGGACCTATTGGGGCTGGAAGGGCGGCTATTTCGACGGCGAGGAAGACGCCCGCGCCTTCTTCGACGAGCTCTGCTACATGCTCGCCACCCAGCGCGTCGCGCCGAACTCGCCGCAATGGTTCAACACCGGCCTGCACTGGGCCTATGGCATCGACGGCCCCGGCCAGGGTCATTTCTATGTCGACCCCTTCACGGGCAAGCTGAAGAAGTCCGATTCCGCCTACGAGCATCCGCAGCCGCATGCCTGCTTCATCCAGTCCGTCGGCGACGACCTCGTCAATGACGGCGGCATCATGGATCTGTGGGTGCGCGAGGCGCGCCTGTTCAAATACGGCTCGGGCACCGGCTCCAACTTCTCCGAACTGCGCGGCGAAGGCGAGAAGCTCTCCGGCGGCGGCAAGTCGTCGGGCCTGATGTCCTTCCTGAAGATCGGCGACCGCGCCGCCGGCGCCATCAAGTCGGGCGGCACCACGCGGCGCGCCGCCAAGATGGTCGTCGTCGACATCGATCACCCGGATATCGAGCAATATATCGACTGGAAGGTGAACGAGGAGCAGAAGGTCGCCGCGCTCGTCACCGGCTCCAAGACCGTCCAGAAGCACATGACCGCCGTCATGAAGGCCTGCGTCAATTGCGAGGCCGACAATGACGACTGCTTCGATCCGAAGCTGAACACCGCCCTGAAACGCGAGATCAAGGCGGCGAAAAAGGCAATGGTTCCCGAGAATTACATCAAGCGTGTGATTCAGTTCGCGAAGCAGGGCTACACCGATATCGAGTTCAAGACCTACGACACCGACTGGGATTCGGAAGCCTATCTGACCGTCTCCGGCCAGAACTCCAACAACTCCATCTCGGTCAAGGACGAGTTCCTGCGCGCGGTCGAATCCGACGGCGAGTGGAACCTGATGAACCGCATCGACGGCAAGGTCGCCAAGACCGTCAAGGCGAAGGAACTGTGGGAGCGCGTCGGCTACGCCGCATGGGCGTCCGCCGATCCGGGCATCCATTTCAACACGACGATGAACGACTGGCACACCTGCCCCGCCGAGGGCCGGATCCGGGCGTCCAACCCGTGCTCGGAATACATGTTCCTCGACGACACGGCCTGCAACCTGGCCTCGATCAACCTGCTGCAGTACCGCGACGCGGCGACCGGCAAGTTCGACATCGCCCGCTACGAGCACACCGTGCGCCTGTGGACGATCGTCCTGGAAATCTCCGTCATGATGGCCCAGTTCCCGTCGAAGCGCATCGCGGAACTCTCCTACAAATACCGCACGCTCGGCCTCGGCTACGCCAATATCGGCGGCCTGCTGATGACCTCCGGCATCTCCTATGACTCGGACGAAGGCCGCGCCATCTGCGGTGCGCTGACCGCCGTCATGACCGGCATCGCCTATGCGACCTCGGCGGAAATGGCCGGCGAACTCGGCCCCTTCCCCGGCTACAAGCCGAACGCCAAGAACATGCTGCGCGTCATGAAGAACCATCGCCGCGCCGCCTATGGCGAGGCGCAGGGCTACGAGGCGCTCGCCGTCAATCCCGTGCCGCTCAAGGCCGAGGACTGCCCGGACGCAGAGATGATCACCCATGCCAAGGCCGCCTGGGACAAGGCGATCGAGCTTGGCGAGAAGAATGGCTACCGCAACGCCCAGGCCACCGTCATTGCGCCGACCGGCACGATCGGCCTCGTCATGGATTGCGACACCACCGGCATCGAGCCCGACTTCGCGCTGGTGAAGTTCAAGAAGCTCGCCGGCGGCGGCTATTTCAAGATCATCAACCGCGCCGTGCCGGAAGCGCTGCGCACGCTGGGCTACTCCGAGCATGAGATCGCCGAGATCGAGGCTTATGCCGTCGGCCACGGCACGCTCGACCAGGCCCCGGCCATCAACCCCGGTTCGCTGCGCGCCAAGGGCTTCGGCGAGGAAACCATCGACACGATCAACAAGGCGCTGAAATCCGCCTTCGACATCAAGTTCGTCTTCAACCGCTGGACGGTCGGCGACGAGCAGATGGCCAAGTTCGAAGTCCCCGAGGAGAAGCTCTCCGACCCGGCCTTCGACCTCTTGACCCATCTCGGCTTTTCCAAGGCCGACATCGAGGCCGCCAACATCCACATTTGCGGCGCGATGACGCTGGAAGGCGCGCCCTTCCTGAAGGAAGAGCACTACGCGGTGTTCGATTGCGCCAATCCCTGCGGCAAGATCGGCAAGCGCTATCTCTCGGTCGACAGCCACATCCGCATGATGGCCGCCGCCCAGCCCTTCATCTCGGGCGCGATCTCCAAGACGATCAACATGCCCAACGACGCCACCGTCGACGACTGCAAGCAGGCCTACATGCTGTCCTGGAAGCTGGCGCTGAAAGCCAACGCCCTCTACCGCGACGGTTCGAAGCTCTCGCAGCCGCTCAACGCTTCGCTGATCGAGGACACGGACGACGAGGACGACGCCATCGAGGCGATCGTCGAGGCCCCGGCCGCGCAGCGCGCCGTCGAGGTGACCGAACGCATCGTCGAGCGGATCATCGAGAAGGTGTCGCGCGAACAGGAGAAACTGCCGACGCGCCGCAAGGGCTACACCCAGAAGGCCAAGATCGGCGGCCACACCGTCTTCCTGCGCACCGGCGAATATGATGACGGCCGTCTCGGCGAGATTTTCCTCGACATGAACAAGGAAGGCTCGACGCTCCGCGCCCTGATCAACAACTTCGCCATCTCCGTGTCGCTCGGGCTGCAGTATGGCGTGCCGCTCGAGGAATATGTCGACGCCTTCGTCTTCACCAAGTTCGAGCCGGCCGGCATGGTCCAGGGCAACGACGCCATCAAGTCGGCGACGTCGATCCTCGACTATGTCTTCCGCGAACTGGCGGTCTCCTATCTCGGCCGCCACGACCTCGCCCATGTCGACCAGTCGGAATTCTCCTCGACGGCGCTCGGACGCGGCATCTCGGAAGGCAAGACGCAGCCCGTCTCGACCGGCTGGACCCGCGGCCACAAGCTGTCCGTCGTCTCCGGCAAGTCTGGCGGCGAGCCGGCAGGCTCCGCCACCGGCGCCCCTGCCCGCGCCACCGCGCCGAAAGCCTCGAACGCCAATGTGACAGCGATCGCGGGCGCCTCGGGCAAGACCTCGCTGGCAACGGCCGCCAAGCCCGTCGGCGAACTCTTCGAGGAAGCCTCCGCCTTCAAGCGCGACTACGCCGAGCGCCAGGCCGACTTCCAGGCCGAGACCGAAGCCGACGCCGCGGCCGACCAGGCCCGGGCCGAAGCCACCGGCCTCTCGCCGCTTGCCGAAAAGGAGGCCAGCGTCGACCTGAAAAAACTCGAAGCCGACCGCCGCATGAAGGCAATGATGCAGGGCTATACCGGCGACATGTGCCCGGAATGCTCCAACTTTACGATGGTGCGGAACGGCACGTGTTTGAAGTGCGATACGTGTGGGTCGACGAGCGGGTGTAGCTAAACGCTAAGACATAACAACTGAGGACGCGACCTTAATTTGTCTCCAAGGCGACTTCCCTGTCTCCAGCGCGATTTAAGGTCTGTCTCCAGAGCCAAAAACAGTATTCCCGGGCGCTTCGGCGCCCGGTATCGTTGATCGAAACTTGAAAAGCTACAATTCAAAGCAGATCGAAGATTCGGCGAATCAAGCTTCTCTGAAGCTTTTGAAAAGCGAGCAGAAAAACGAACCGGAATAGGGGATAAACCTGTGGATAACTAGTCATCCACAGAAAAAACGCCTTCAATTTTACAGGCGAGGAAACACAACATATAGTAGCATCAGATCAGACGCTTATCTTTATGTAGCGTTGTAAATAGTAAATGCAGGTTAAGCGCCGATTCGTCAAGGGGGGCTGTGGAAAACTCAGACACTTGCACAACGGAGGCATCGGAAGAGACTGAAAAGGCGACGCAGTTGTAGCTGCGCCGCCCTTCGAACAGCAAAGGCGGCACTGCCGCCTCGTGTCCACTTGCTCTGGTAAAGCGTGGGCATGCTGTTCGTTCGAACATTCGATGTCAAGCGCGACAACTCGCGCTGGCATCAGAGGCGTCAGAATCAATGAACGGAGCCCACTATGGCAAACTCATGGAAATACGACCGCGCGAAAGATTACATCGATAAGAAGATCGGCGAGGTCGAAGAGGTAACGATCGCCGACTACAAGCGCGATACGTCGCTTGAGCGCATCCCCACGAACAAGGCGTACCGGATGGATGCCGTCCATCTGTATGTCGACATCCTGAACCTAGACGGCATCCTCGGAACGACCGCGGCCGAGGGCACCCAGTGCCACAAGCGCGCCCTCCGATTCCTGAACCAGCACTACCGGGCCGTGCACCGCATCCTCCAGCGCTGCGATGCGATCAAGGTCGACTTCCACAACCAGCGGCTCCACGCCGTGATTGCGAAGCCATACGGCGGCGACTGCGAAGTGGACCGGGTCGACAAGGCGGTCGCCATCGGCCAGCTCATCATCGACGTGCTCGAGGAGACCGGAGACGAGGACGAGAACATCCCGAACGCAGACATACGGATCGGAATCGACACCGGACGGGCGCTCGTCGTCAACAACGGCCGGAGCGGAAACCGGGAACCACTGTTCCTCGGCAGCCCGGCGAACCGCGCAGCCAAGCTCGCATCCAACGGCAGCGGGCTCGGCATCTATCTCACGGACGACGCTCGAGCCACCATCGGCCTGACGCGGGTCGGATCTTCCAAGACCTACACGACGCCGCTCACCGAATCCGAGATCGACGATAGCGAGAACGCCGCCAGCCTCGACGTTACGAAGGACACGATCGTGCGAGAATGGCGGGAAGACCTCGAGAAGAATCCGATCGGCGCCTTCAGCTTCACGCGGAGCACGCCGCCGCTCAGGAAGTTGGACATCAGCGTTCTGACCCCCGGTAGTTCCCGCCGGATGGAAACCGTCTCGGTCTACGCGGACATCGACAACTTCACCCGTTATGTCGATGACCACATGGACGATGATCCGCAAGACGTTGTGCGCTGCCTGCACGTCATCCGATCGGAACTCGACCGCGTCCTGTCATCGGATTTCGGCGGGCGACGCATCAGGTTCATCGGCGATTGCGTGCACGGGCACATTTTGGAAGGCACGGCATACGAGACCGACGCAGAAGAAACCGTTTCGACCGGAGCCCTGTGCTCAGGAGGGCTTCGAAGCAGCTTCAACCTCGCGTTGGAACGCTTGAAGGACAACGGGATCGATATCGCTGGCCTCGGCCTCGCAATCGGCTTCGAATTCGGCCCGACGTCCATCACGCGCCTTGGCATCCAGGGATCCCGCGTGCGCTGTTCTGTCGGTCGCACGGTGCTTGCCGCGGAGGCCGAGCAGTCCCGCTGCAATGGCAGACAGACCGCCATCGGCGAGGAAGCTTACGAGGCCGGGAACGATGCCGTGCGCAAGCTCTTCGGCGCGGATAGGCGGAAATCAGATCTGGACTATGACGACGTTCTCGACGCTCTGGCGGCGGACAACGATAAGGTGGCCAAGGCCGCGCGTGCGGCCGCGTATGCGGTCACCAGCCCGAGCATTGCGCAGGCCGCGGAGACACCCTTCCGCCCCTACTCTCGAAGCCGCTGAATGAAGCTGACCGAACTCGACTTCCTCTGCGCAGGCGCTGGATCGCACCACGCGGTCCTGATCACCCGGGACCTGAAAAAGGCGGTCTTCTCGGTTCGGCCTCCACGGGCATCCGGCGCTCCTGGGTTGGAGTTCGTGGTTGAGGTGTCCGGAGCGAACGGCCAAGTCGTTGTCAAGGAGGTCGCCCCAGGACGGCTTCCGGACTTCTGCCCGGAACGCCATATCAACTCCGACCGTACCTTCTGCCTTTACTGGGAGGAGGCAGAGTCCTTGGATCTGCTCTCGGATGAAGGCGCGGCAGCGTGGTGGGGCAAGCTGTGCGAATTCCTTCTCCGCCAACAGGTCGCCAAAAGGCAAAGAAGGTGGCCGGGAAAGTCGGACGCTTGGGGTCACGGTCCGAAAGCGGCAGGACTGCAGGCCAAGGCGGAAAGGATCGCGGACGAATTCGGGAACGGCTTTCCCGAAGCGCTCCGCGAAGGTCGGCTTGCCGTCCGGCGCGTCCGGAACGGAGGCGAATACCGCCTACGCCTGATCAAAGACGGCCGCAGGGTCGCCACGGTAACCGAGAACGGACAGCGTGTTATGACAAGGCGGCAGATCTGCAAGTGCGAAGCCGCGCAGCGATCCCGCCGTCCTCTGTGCACTTGCGGCAACCACGAGGATGACCTAGCGCAACTCGTTCTCGCCATCCATGGCTGGAAGAAGGCGGAACGGGAATTCTTTATAGAACTCGCAAATAAAAAACGGAAGTGCTGCGGGACCATTGACGACTGCCCGCTCGCGGCTCTGGGCGAAGAGCCACAGCTCAAAGCCGCCTGAAAGACGGACCTGTATCGGAAGAAACGAAATGACGACCGATCAAAACCAGGAAACATTCGAGAAGCTCATGTCCGCGCACCACGGGCGGATGATCGACTTCGTGAAGTTCGCGGAAACGAAGAACGCGGCCCTGCTGACGTTCTGCTCCGTCTGGATGGCGGCAGTTATCGGGCTGTTGAAGTCGGGAACGAAACTTCCCTTCGGCTACGACCGGGCCGTTCCCGTCATCCTCGTTCTGCTCGCCCTCGCCGCCTTCATCGCGTTGAAGTCGTTCCTGCCGCGCTTGCTGCAAGAATTCCACAAAGCCGAGAACGGGACCAAGAACCTGCTGTTCTTCGGCGACATCGCAACCATGTCTGCGGCGGCGTTCCGAGACAAAGCGAAAGCGCAATATTCTCCGGAGCACGGGCAGGCGCTCTCCCAAGCTTACATCGACGACCTCTTGATCCAGATCGCAGTACAAGCCCAGATCGCGGACCGGAAGTTCAAGGCGTTCAAGCTGGGTGTAGGAATTCTTTTTCTGGCCGGGATCATCGCGGCCCTTCCGGCCGTTTGGCAACTGGTGAAATGGATTGTTTCGGTCGGGAGCACTTAACGCTGGTTCTGAGCACGCGACGCCCGGAGGCCTAAGTGACAGACCCGAGTTTAACTAAGCTGGCGCACGGAAAAGCCGACCAATTTGCGGATAAAGAGGGGGAATATGATGATCGACAGGTTCAAGGGAGACAGAGGACGAATACTTCTCATAGAAGAGCTGCATCGTCAGACTTTGGCCACGGGCGTGCCCGACCTTCCGAACGCATTGGCCGAGGCGGGCTCGCTTGAGGAAGTGAATGCGGGGCAATCGATCATCGAGCAGGGTGACGACGACACCGATGTCTTTCTGATCATTACGGGTTCGTTCGGCGTGATCGTGAACGGGAAGCGCGTGGCGACACGACGCGCAGGCGACCACGTCGGGGAGATGGGCAGTGTTTCAGTTCAGCGACGATCCGCAACGATCACCGCTGATGAAAACTCCGTAGTTCTTAGGGTAACTGAGGATACGCTAACCGATCTCGGGGAAAAGTTTCCCGTGATCTGGCGACGCATAGCGCAGGAACTTGCCCGCCGTCTCGAGCAGAGAAATGCGCTAATCCGACCCCCTAACGAGAAAATCCGTGTTTTCGTAATATCTTCAGCCGAGGCTTTACCGATCGCCCGGGAACTCGAGAGTGCCTTCGCGCACGACCCGTTCCTGACGATCGTCTGGGCAGATGGGGTATTCCGCGTAACCAACTACACGCTGGAAAGCCTTGAGCGGGAACTCGACCAGTCAGATTTCGCCGTCGCGATCGCTCACCCAGACGACCAGACGACAGTGCGGGATCAGGACTGGCCGACCCCGCGCGACAACGTAGTTTTCGAACTCGGTTTCTTCATGGGGCGGCTTGGACGGCAGCGGGCAATCCTGATGGAGCCAAGGTCGGGGGAGCGACCAAAGCTTCCAAGCGATCTCGCAGGAATTACGACAATCGGATACCGCTACGAGGAGAGCGTTGACGCGCAAGCGATGATGGCACCAGCATGTAACGAACTCCGCAAGCACATCCTCCGGCTCGGACGAAACATCTAGGCTTCTGGCAGGCAGACCAGCGCAGCCAGTACGTTGTAACTCTACGACTCAACAGGACTCTATGAGCACCAACGAGCAATCCCTTACCGAACGAGTGGACACGATTTTCGGCACGACTTTCGACGTACGCGAAGGTCGGGTCGTTCCAAGTACGAACGACGTTGCGCTGAAAGACGGAGCGGTCAAGATTGACGCGACGTTTCTTTATGCCGACTTAGCGGGGTCTGCGGTTCTCTCTTCCGCGTGTCCCTGGCAGACAACCGCGAAGATCATCCGGGCGTTTCTGGACTGCGCCACAAGGCTCATTATCAAGCACGGCGGCGTAATCCGGAGCTTCGACGGGGATCGCGTCATGGGCGTATTCATAGGAAGCTCTAAGAACAGCGACGCGTCGATATGCGGACGGGAGATCCACTGGACCGTCAGGAAGATACTATCCCCGAAGGCAAACGAGAAGTTTAAGTCAATTGGAGATAGCGGAATAGAGATACGTCACGGCGTTGGGATCGATACAGGAGATGTTAGAGCTGTTCGGTCGGGCATTCGAAATAACAACGACCTTATTTGGATCGGAAAAGCAGCGAGTTTTTCGGCTAAACTGTCCGATCTTCGCGATGCGCCTTACCACACCTACATTTCAAGTCGCGTATACAACAAGCTGAATTCAGATGCGAAAACAGATAGTGACGGGGAAAACATGTGGACGAAAACTTCCTTCAATTTCGCAGGCACTACGGAATCCGTTTACAAGTCGAACCGCTGGAAGCGGCCGTAATGTAAGGTGACGGCGCGATCCCCTGACCGCCTCCATCGTGTCTACATTTCAACCACGCACCTGACTTCATCCGGAGAAAGCGCCCGCTTCCCGTAGAGCTCGAACGCTAGCTGCTCCAACTCGGCCCGCTGCCCCTGCAGGATGTCGCGCGCCCGTTGGAACTGCTCGGCGAGCACCCCGTTGACGCGTTTCCGGACATCCACGTTGATCTGCAGGGTCGACAATAGATCTTCCTCCCGCTCCGACGACAGGTACGCAAGCCCGCCCCCGAGGCCGTAGCTCGCTTCCATCAGCAGCGCATCGATGGTGGCGACGTGGAGGTCGGACCCGGGATTCCCGCCCCCTCCGGCTCCACGGGTGCCGAAAATTGTTTCCTCGGCCGCGAGGCCGCCGAGCGCCAGGCAAATGCGGTCGAGGAACTCCTGTCGCGTCCGCTCGGTGATCGCGTCGAGCCGGAACAACGCTCCGCCCCCGGCTTGCGTCTCGGGACCGCTCGGGTCGTAAGTGTCCATGAGCGTCACGCCCGTGAGCCTGAAGCCGACGGCAAGGCCGACGAGGACATGTCCGGCTTCATGAACGGCCGAACGCCGGACAACCGCGTCGGGGACGGACGCGCGCTCAGGAAGGGCCTGCTCAAGGTCTGCAAGCTCCATCGGCCTCCGTGCCCGACGCGCGCGGCGCCTGGCTTCACGGACCACCTGTTCGAGGGCGGCTCCCGTCCGGCCTTCCGTCCGGTCCGCGATGCCGGACAGGTCAACGCCCCCGAGTTCGCCGCGAAGGTGGAACCGCAGGATGCCTTCGCGGGCCTCCGCGTCCGGGAACGGGATCCTGACATGGCGGTCGAGCCGGCCCGGACGGACGAGCGCGGCATCCAGCCTGTGCGGGTGGTTACAGGCACCGACAACGACGACCCCTTCCCTGCGCCCTCGGCTCCGTCGATGCACTCGAGCAGCGCGGCGACGACCTGGGTCGAGTAGTCACTGTTGTGGCCCGAGAAGCGCTCCCTGTCGCCAGCCGCGTCGATCTCGTCCAGGAAGATGACGGAGGGCGCGTTCTTCCTCGCGTCGTCGAACGCGCGCCTCATCGCCTTCAGCATGTCGCCTAGGTGGCCCTTGGCCTGCCAGCGCGCCATGGAGCCGAGCACGAGGTGGACGTCGCAGGTCGCGGCCAGCGCCTTCGCGAAGGTCGTTTTCCCGGTGCCCGGAGGGCCGCTGACCAGGATGCCGCAGTCGACGTCACTCCAGGCGATGCGTCCCGCCTTCCAGTCCGCGAAGTCAGCGGCAAGCTCCTTGCCCCACTCCCCGGCCTCGCCGAGGCCGTAAAGGTCATCCAGCCGGGGACCGGACTGGCGCGCCTTCGCCACCTGCTCTTCCTGCCTGCGCTTCATCGCCTCGATGGCCGAGCGAACGTCGCGTCCCCGCCGGAGCGCGAGCGCGACGGTCCCGAGGGGCGTCGCAGCGATGGCCTCCGCCTGCCCGTCGGTGACCCGTTTCCGGAGGCAGACTTGCGCCGCGGCCTTTACGTGACGGGCGAGGACGGGGCCGACGTCGACCGTCGCGTCGGCGACGAGGTCGAAGCCTTCCGGCAACGCCTCCCGGCTCTCGGCGACGATGACGACGCGGGCGAAGTCCCTGACGGCCTCCGTGAAGTCGACCGCGTCGTAGCGGCCCGTGCGGGCGTTTCTGGATGCGGCCAGGACGACGGTGTCCCGGCGGCCGAGGCCGTCGACCCGGGAATGCCTGTAGGCGAGTTTCTTTGCGGCGCTCTCGTAGAAGCCCGCTTCGGCGTCCTCCGGAAGGACGAACCCGACGACGGCGGGGCCGGGCCTGTGCAGGGCGTGGCATCTGCGCGCCGCCCGCGCGAGGGAGCAGTAAGCGAGGAAGAGACCGACCGAAGCGGTCAGGTCCCGGCGGGAGGACGGTTTCTGGTATCTCAGGCGGGGCATGGCAGCACCTCTTGCGGCGGCGCGCGGCGTCGGCCGCGTCCGGGAGAAAGCGGGACAGGTTTCCAAGGTGGTCAGACCGCGCGTATGAGCGCGCGACTACGATGCCTAGTTGTCTGAATTTTTCTTTTTAAGGGCACTCGCATATATCCGGCCTTTCAATAGGCACCACGTATTCTCGGCTTTAGTGAAAGCCGTTCAACGTATCTTGGATATGAGGCAGGTGTTCATGGCAGGAACAAATAAAGAACAAGCTGAGCGGCGTCAACGCTCACCGCAGTCATCAAGCGAAAAGCGTGAGCAACAAATCGTCCAGACGTGTGCACGGATGTACGTCACCAGCCACCCCAACGACCAATATCAAGCTCGAATTTGATCACGATTTAGCCGCGCGAGCTTCGTGATATTCTATCTTTGTTCCGCTCTCGGTTGGGGCATCCCACAGCGCCAAAACCTTGCCTCAAGGAAACACTGCGAAATGAGTCCTTGAGCGTCCCTCGAGTCCTTAAACCGTTGAGATCGCGCACGGATTCGATTCATCTCAGATTGTAATCATGCGTGAATGGATCCGGCTGAAAGAGGCGTGCTCACTCTCAGGCGCGTGGCGCGCAGAGCCCGCTCAGTCGAGTTAGTAACGAGTAAAGCCGATGCCTGATCGCAGACCCAAATCCCGTTGGAATAACCTCCGATTGATCGATGCGAGTGTCCTTTCCGCGAGTTGGCACAGACGAGCGTACAAATCCTCAGTGGCCGATTGGCTCGATAACCAAGACGAATCCTCATTGGTGATTCCTTCCATCGTCTTCGAGGTGATCGACTACGGCATCAACAGGGTGAAGGGATGCCAGCCGGAGCACGCAGCAGAACTGAATGCCTGGAGAGCGCAGCGTAAACAAACCTGTTTTGAGTACAGCCTAAACGCGTACGGTCGAGCGGTGTTGCGCCATCTGAAAACGTTTAAGGAACTGAATAATTTGTGGCGCGATGATCCACGAAGACCATCGCCGCGAATTCCGCAAACGCTCGTCGTTGCCGCATCATCTGTTGCCCTAGGACTGCCGATCAACACGGCAGGTCCACGTTCTTATATGGCGGTGCACGAACTGCTGCCATTGCCCGGCTGTTTCGACGTTCTCACGGGCAACTGGGTAATCTCGCCGAGAGATCAGGGGAAAATCCCGAGTCCTTTTCGCACGATATCGCGATACCAGGTCGACCCGCTCGGCATCGCTGAACCCTAAGCCCGCAGACGAAGATCTATCTCTAGCTCCGAACAAAAACATGTTTCTTCGCGTTTCGCTGACGACCCGAAGGAGAATTCCTGATCCTACCCGGGAAATGTCTGAAACGTTTGCAGCCTTTGAAAGAAGACATCCATGAACAGCGCACGACTTCGCCTTGAGCACCTCTTGAACCGCCGCGCGGGTATCAATGAGGACTATTCCATCCCCGAGAAAACCACCTTCATCGAGCGCCCGTCCGCTTCCCGCGGACGCGAGGGCCGGACCGACGCAGGGGGCTGCGAGATACCAAGGCTCTGAACGGCCTCGGCCGCTTCCAGCCGCCTTCCCGCTCGACGGGCAACCGCCGTCCGGCGAAACGGTCGAAAGGCTCGGCGCGTTCCTTCGCGGTCGCGCGCGAACTCGACCGCGAGATCACGGCCGAGAGCGGGATCGAGCGCAATGTCCGTGACATCCTCCTGTCGCGCCGCGACCTGATCGACCTGCGCGACCAGTGGCCGACGGTCGACTACCGCGACGCCAACGGGAAGGTCCGGACGCACACGTTCGACTTCTGCGCACTCTACGCGTCCGGCTTCTCCGAGGCCATCGCGGTCAAGCCTACCGAGCGGATCAGGCGCCCGTCGAAGGACGGCCGTCCTTCGCTGGCCGAGACCGTGGCTTTGATGAGCGCCCAGGGCGCGCTCGACGGCTACGCCCACCGCGCGGTCGTCGTCACCGACCGGGACTTCACCCGTGGCGACGTTTACAACGCCCGCTACCTGCGCCGAGCACGACATTTCCGCGACGAGCAAGAGGTACGCGGCGCGATCGGCGCCCTATCCGGCCTCGGTTCCCGCCTGCGGTTCAATGAGCTGCTCCGCGGGACCGAACGCAGGGGCTACCGCCGTATCGCGATCTGGAACCTTATCGACGAAGGAGTCCTCATCCCCGAGGAACCCGGACATGTCCTCGACAGGTCGTGGCTACGCGTCGCCGCCGGACTGAAGGAGGCCGCGTGATGAACAAGAGCATCGAACGCAACCTGTCCGCTCCGGTTCGCCGCTACCGCCTCGACGACCGCGACGTCTATGCCATCGACGGCGTGGAATGCAGGCTGGTCGACTCCGACGAGCACAGGCACGTGTTCAAAGAGCGGAACGGAGACCACGCCTTCAAGGCCTTCAGCCACGAGGACTTCGCCGTGCTGCTCGATGACGGGACCGTCGTCATCCACCGCCACCGGGACGCGGTCGCCCACGCCGCGCTGCGCAGTCGGAAGCGCGACGTCGACCTGCGCGACCTCCCGGCCAAAGAACAGGACCGCGTGCTGTTCTACCAGGGCCTGTGCAAGTACTTCGACGTGAAGGCCGTCGAGCGGGAACAGGGTCGGGAAGGCCGCAAGGTCAACCTCGGCAAGGCCTGCCTCGAGTGGCTCCTCCCGGAAGCGCACGAGCACCTCGTCGCGGCGTACGATCGGGCCAAGCGCGCCGGGAAGCCTCAACGGTTCCGGCTGGGCCTCCCCAGCGCCCGCCAGTTCGCCCGCCTCTACCGCAACTACCAGGCCTGCGGCGGTTCCGCGGCGGCCTTCGCGCACCGTTATCGGGGTACGTCTTCCCGGGCGAAGCGCGGCAGCCCCGACGAGCTTCGCATCCGCAAGGAGCACCAGCTCGGCTTCGCCTGCCCGTCGCGCCCGTCGATGGCCCACCAGTACCGCGCTTACTGCGACGCGATCCGGCTCGATAACAGGAAGCGCCGCGAGGACGAGCTTCCTCCGCTAAAGGCCGCCAGCCGGAAGACCTTCGAGAAGGGCATCACCGAGCTCGACCAGTTCTGGATGACCCTTCAGCGCGAGGGCGAGAAGGCGGCTCTTTCCAAGTACGGCCCGAGCGGCGAAGGCTTCGACTATATCCATCCGCTCGAGCGGGTCGAGATGGACGAGTGGAAGCTGGACCTCTTCACCATCCTCCAGGACCTCGGTGTCTGGGAGACGATGACCGCGGAAGAGCGTGAGGCCGTCAAGCGCGCCCGCCTCTGGGCCACGGTTGCGATCGACGTCGCCACGCGCTGCGTGCTCGCCCTCAAGCTCCATCATCGGGCGCCGGGGGCCGACACCGCGTTGGAAACGCTCGAACTCGCCCTGACGGACAAGTCTGCCATCGCCGACTACATCGGCGCAGGATGTTCGTGGGAATACAACGGCTGGATCGAGACCATCGTGACGGACAACGGCTCGGCCTTCACGTCGCGCGAGTTCGAGATCGCGGCGCAGGACCTCAAAATCGAACTCCTGCACACCCGGGCGGGAGACCCGAAGGCGCGGGCGCACATCGAGAGGCTGTTCAAGACGTTCTCACAGCAGTTCCTGAACGAGTACAGCGGCCGGACCTTCGCGAGCGTCACCGAGAAAGGGAACTATGACCCGCAGGCGGAAGCGACGCTGTGCGCCGACGTCGTCGCGCACGGCATCCTGCGCCAGGCGATCGACATCTACCACAATACGCCGCACGAAGGCCTGTGCGGGGAGACACCCCGCCATGCCTGGCTGAGGATGACGCGCGACCATCCTGTCGAAGTTCCGCCGGACCGCGACCTGCTGAGAAAAACGTTCGGGCTCGAACTGGAACGCAAGGTCACCAAGGAGGGTATCCGGTTCATGGGCCTGCAGTTTAACTCGGAGCGCCTGCAGCGGGCTCTCCACGGGAAGGAAGTTCTCCTCCGCGTCGCGAGGCTCGACGTGTCGACGATCTCGGTCTGGAACGGGCGCGAGTGGTTCGATATCCGATCTGTCATCGCGCCGCCGGACGACATGAGCATCTACGAGTGGGCCGTGATCGGCGCGCGGCACATGGCGACCCACGCAGGCAACCACGAGCTCGCCATCGACGTCGCCGTCGACGCCGCGAACGAGGTCCGCAAGGACGCGCGGATCGCGGAACTGCGGGCCGGGTTCAACCCGCTCCGCAGCCGCGGCTCCGACCGGGCGTGGCTCGACGCCCTCGACCGCGAGCGCTTCGCCAGCCTCCGCGTCGTCGAAGGCCGGAAGGAAACAGCACCGCTCGTCAACCTGACAGGCCCCCGTTGCGATCCCGCGAAACGCTACGAGCGGCCCGCGCTCTGGGACGAAGGTTCTGAGCCGCCGGACGAGGACCGCTACCGCGTCCGGCCCGAGGACGAGGTTGTCGAGGTCGACGGCCATGAAGACGACCGCGCGGACTGCCCCGGCCAGCTCGGCGGCGAAGACGACATCGAGTTCGAATAGGAGAACAGGAATGACGGAGAACACCGACGGCGGGAACTCGCCCCGCCAGCACCACAACCTCGGGGACGCGCTCTCGCGCCTCCGGAGCCGAATGGAGCCCGAGGCCGTGGCCCGCGCCGACAGGATGGCCCGGATCAGGTCCGGCTACGTTTCGACGCCCCGCGACAGGGAACTCGAGGCGGCCGTCGCCGCGATGATCGAGGCGCAGGCGGGGTACGCGCACTCCGGATGGGCGGCGAGCGAGGCACACAAACAGCGCGCGCTATTCGTGATCGGGGAGTCCGGCTCGGGCAAGTCGACGGCAATCCGCAGGATGCTGGCCCGGCAACCCGTGTTCCAGCCCTACGATGACGAGTATGGGCAGGTCGTCCGCCCGGCCGTTTCTTTCGACGCGCCGAAGCCGCTGACGATGAAGCTGCTGGCCCGGACGGGCCTCCACGCCATCGGCTATCCAATCGACCGGGACAGGCAGGAGAACGAGATGTGGGAGCTCTTCCGAGACCAGATCAAAGAACGGAGCGTGCTGATGCTGCACGTCGACGAGATGCAGCACGCGATCCGCAGCACCACGCATGCGGGCATCCAGAACACCGCGGACGTGGTGAAGAGCCTGCTGCAGGTTCCCGATTGGCCACTGAGCGCGATCTTCTCGGGCGTACCGAGCCTCGCCGCCTTCCTGCAGCACGAGGACGAGCAACTGAAGAACCGATGCAAGGTCATCCGGTTCGACCCGCTGGTTCCCGGCCGGGATACACCGATGCTGCGCAAGACGATGGAGGGCGTGATCGCGAAAAACGCCGGGATGGAGGCTGAGGACGCGGTCCTGACGGATTCGTTCGCCAACCGCGTGATGCACGCTACGCGAAACGCGTTCGGCACGGCCATTCAGTTCGTCCGGGAGGTGGTGTTCGTCGCGCTGCGCGACGGACGGGAGAAGGTCGAAGTACGCGACTTCGTCCAAGCCTACGCACGCTTCACGGGTTGCACGCCGGACCAGAACGTATTCTCGGCGACCGAGTGGAAGACGATCCATCCCGGCAGCGCCCTCAAGGACTACCTCCTCAAGGCAGAGCAGGACGAAAGGCAGGCCAAGCTTGATCGAGGCGGCCGCGGGAGGAAGAAATGACCCCTTCCCTTCGCACGGTTCCCCTGCACAGCCAGGAAACGGCCCGTAGCTTCGTTTCCCGGCTCGCCGCTGCCAACGGCCTTCCGGCCATGGGGGATTTCTGCCGCGACATGCGCGTGAGCCTTTCAAGCCTCTGCGCTGGAGATCCCGCCGCCATCGGCGCGCTGGCGGAACTTGGACAGGCCAAAGCTGAGGCGATGCTCGCCAACGCCATCGTACGACGCGACGAAGGCTCTTGGCTTGGCCAGCTCAAACTGGAACGCAAGCACAGCGGCAAGTCGCTGTTCCGCTACTGCCCGCGCTGTCTCGTGGAGGACATGGACCGGAATGGGAACACGGTCCCGGCGGTAAGGCCATGGCTCCGCGTCCACTGGTCGGTCGGCGCCGTCCGGACATGTCCGAAGCACCACTGCCTGCTGGTCCGGGAAAACTTCGGGGTGCCTAAATACCTATGTGACGACGTGGCCGCGGTCTGCCGCCTGCATGGCGATGGGATCAGGCGGCTCGCCGACGAGGCGAAGACGCTCCCGGCTTCGCACCTCGAGCGATATCTCGCGCAGCGTATCGAGGGCGCGGAGGACGCATCCGACCTTCTTGGAACCCTACCCTTCTTCGTCGGCATCAAGCTCTGCGAGATGGTCGGGGCCAGCGTCCTGTTCGGCCGCAAGTTCACTTGGAAGCGGTTCTCGCCCGCGGAGCAGGTCGCCGCAGGCTCCGCCGGGTATGAAGTAGTCTCCGGTGGCCTGGAGGCCCTGAAGGCCTTCCTGACGCCGCTCTACGACGAGTGGTCCCGATCGAAGGCCCTCAGTGCGAAGGGGCTAGGCGGAGGCTTCTTCGTCTGGCTTCAGGAAAGCCGGAGGAACCCGGACGTCGACGGCCTGCGCGAACTGCTGCGGGACCATGCGATGGAGTGCCTCCCCATCGGTCCGGGTGACATGTTCCTCGGCCCCGTCACCGCGCCCCGAAAGCTCCACTCCGTCTACTCAGCGCACCTCGAGCACGGCATCCACCCGAAGCGCCTGAAGAAGCTGCTTGTGCAGGAGGGCTTCATCGAACCGGAGGCGTCAAAGGCGAGTGACGTGCGCATCGTCTTCGACGCGGTCGCAACCCAAGAACTGCTCGAGGCCGCGGCCGACGAGATCATCGGGAACGACGCTCGGGACCATCTCGGGATGACCCGAGTCCAGTGGCGGGAGATCCGCAACGCCGGACTCGTAATGCCGCTCTTCGGCAATGGCGACGGGACATACCTCTCGTACTCTAAAGCTGGCCTTGAGGCCTTCCTGGCGAACGTCCGGTACGAGAAAGGTGTAGGCGGCGAGCTTGTTTCCCTACCGCGCTGCATCAAGCTTGCGAGCTGCAGATACGTGGATATCGTCCGGCTCCTGCAGACGGGCGCGCTCGACCGCGTTTCCTTCGATCCGAAGCGGGACGGCTTCGCGGGCGTGCTCGTCGACGCGTCCGAAGTTGCGGCGAAGACGCCCCGGCCGGAACTTCCAGGGATGACGGCGAGGCAGGCGGCGGTGCGCATCGGCGTGGTCCTGGACACCGTGCATGCGCTTATCGCGAACGACGACCTTCCCTCCATCGTCCACCTGACCTACGGAGGTGGCGGCCGCGAAACGCGCCTCGTCCAGCCGGAGGACGTGGAGGCATTCGCAGCGGAGTACGTCCCCTTGAAGGAACTGGCGGCGATGATCGGGGCGGAGGATTGGCCGCGGCGCGCCCGGATGCTGATGGACGAGATGGGGATCGAACCCGCTTTCACGCTGGCCACGCACCGAACGGTCATCTACCGCCGGAACGATGCCGAAGCGGCGGTTCGCAATAGCCTGTCAAAGGACACCCAAACGTTTCAGGACTATAATAATCCAACCGGAAAGGAATCCAGGCATCATACTGAATATGATTCCATGTAAAACCCATAAGGATATCTGCCATTGCTGAGCAAGGGACGTTGAGTCACCATAAAAATAGCCGAATATGCATGCGCATATTACGATGACACCTGATAGAGTCAACAATGTTCGCATCCAAAGACCAGCCGCAAAGGATAAAACAATTATGACTATAAAAAGGATTATCCAAGCCCGGTTTTCTTCGAGCCAGCCTTGGTGGTAAAAGGGATCTTTAATAACCCCAAAACCAATAAGACCGTCACTAATGAACAACACCAATCCAGAAAAGGAATATATTATTAGGTCGATAGCCTTTTCTACAACCTTATCTCCGAGAGAAGCCACTTTTTCCCTCCTACATAGGACAGCTTTCAAGACCGAAATCGACAGCAAATGGCGAGTAAGACTGCACTCGATAGCAATACGTAATGTCGTTTGCGCGAAGCATTATCGGGTGATCTACGAGAAAAATCGATCCGTCGTAAAGCCCGCTAATAGGCAACTCTTTCGCAAAGGTTCGGCTCGAAAAGTCCTTCATCGGCTCCTTAAACCGATTACCAAACGTCGAAATGAACGATGCATAATAGTCGATGCCATTTGCCGCTTTTGCCTCCCCAATTGCTTGCAGAGCTGGCAGGTAGATCATTGAGGATGAAGCGGCATCACCTGACAATGCAACAGTAGTTTCGAACCGGACTTTATCTCCTTCTCGTGTCGCTCGAGAGGAAAGCTTTATAGTGAAACCAGTTCCGGTTATTTCCTCCGAGATAGGATAGATATTGATATCGGATTCGGTGACATTCACGGCAAGAGCCGGACCGCTCGCAATTCCTTGTTGTTGTAAGAAGTCGGGCAAGCCCGGCTCAAGAAGCTCCTTGGGAATTGCAGCAAACGACGCGTAGTCACCAGACTCCACACTGGCCATTGAAGCATCAATCTTCCAGACCTTAGGAGTGATTTTCTCATTTCTAAACGCATTAAGCTCGGTCGGTCGAACTTCCGGTTGCGCGATAGACCTTCTCGTTCGCGAGCGAGACTGCCGTTGGGAGAGCCCTGGAGGGAATTTGTTCATTCTGATTCCGGCGTCTCGCCAGTAAAAGTTCTGAACATCTTGCGAGCCAACGTTCTCAACTTCATACCGCAAACAGAATTCAGCATTGTTTCCGGTGGGGGCCATGTCAGAAAACGTTCGCATAGGATACGTCACCGACTCATCGTAAAATTCTTTCTTTTCGGAGACCACGTTGCCCCCTGTTGCGGGAAGTCCTCCATCGTCAGTCTTGGTGACGCAAGCTGCTGGTGTTGACGCAATCGAAGTGCTTGCTAACAGAATACCCGCTGCCGCGGCACAGAAGAAGATTGCAATTTTTTTCATTCCTTCCCCCCCCTTTTGAGCACGTAAGTATACCAAATCGAACTTGTTTTGCTACCGTTCAGGATATTAGATCTCAGCTCAGCAGGCGTCATCAAATTAAAGCATGAAATACCACCGCGCTTTATAGGAATTCTAGGTCGGACAACGCCGCGACAGACCTTAAGTCGCGCCAGAGACGAGCAATATGCCGACTGAAATAAAAACCACAATGAATACAATCACAGGATTTGAGGCCGGAGACAGACCTTAGGTGCCTCCACAACAACGTTCAGCCCGGGGGTAACCTCGGGCTGAACTTCATGCAGGAACAAAACGAGAATTCCCGAATGCCTGAATTCAATTGGATATGCCCGCATTGTCAAATTACACAAACGGTGTCAGACGAGAAAAGACACCGTAGTTTACAGAAAGTGTATATTGGCGACCATGAGGAGGGTGATTGCGGACTATATTTCCACGCCATTGGATGCTCGAATCCTGCATGTAAAAAAATGACCACCGAGGTCACTCTCGGGACCGCATCAAGATACGACAATCGAAAAAATATAACTGCGATAAATAAAGATCTTTTTCATGAAAGAATTTATCCAACTCAAGCGGGAAAAATTCAGCCAGATTATATACCACGCCAGATTGTTCAGGATTACAACGAAGCATGCAAAATTAGCGAACTCAGCCCGAAGGCATCTGCAACCTTGGTTCGGCGATGCCTCCAAGGGATTATTCGAGATTTTTGTGGCATCTCTAAAAGTCGGCTGATTGACGAGATTAAAGAACTTCGAGAAGCAGTAAATAAAGGCACCGCACCTCAAGGTGTAACATCGGATTCTGTTGAAGCCATTGACCATGTTCGCAGCATTGGCAACATCGGCGCCCATATGGAAAAAGACATCAACGTCATCGTTGACGTTGATCCAAACGAAGCGCAGGTCTTAATCGGACTGATCGAAATGCTCTTCGATGAATGGTACGTTGCAAGACATACGCGTCAAGCGAGCCTTGCTCGTTTGAAGGAAATTGCGGGAGAAAAGGACGCAGCCAAAAAAACTTTGGCGAAATCCGAAGCCGCAGGTAACCGGGATGACAAAAATGAAGGCAAGAGTGCTGATGACTAGCCTCGAAGCCCATCCCCTCCTCCGTCATCCTCGGGCTTGACCCGAGGATCCACGGCTGAGGAACACGCCTGTCGGAGCAGGAAAGAAAACGATCCAGCCCGGCGATCCGCCACCAGCCGGCCATCACGTTTAGCGCCTCCTGACCGTGGATCCTCGGGTCAAGCCCGAGGATGACGACTGGAGGGAGAATAACGCGCTAATCGCCGATATCGGCGACCGACGGCGAACAGAGGGAAGCAAACCGCACACATCCGAAGTCCGAGACCCACATTCAAGCCCAACCCCTCCTCCGTCATCCTCGGGCTTGACCCGAGGATCCACGGCTGGGGAACACACCTGTCGGCGCAGGAAAGAAAGCGATCCAGTCCGGCGATCCGCAGTCAGCCCGCCATCACGTTCCGCGCCTCCTGACCGTGGATCCTCGGGTCAAGCCCGAGAGTGACGACTGGGGGAGACCAACACCGCTAATCGCCAAAGTCCGAGACCGGCCTCAAAGCCCACTCCCCCGTCAAAGAGCCTCACCTGTTCAAATCGAGATAGAGATCGTTCCAGCCCGGGTTCATCGCCTCGATCAGGTCGATCTTCCACTTGCGGTACCAGCGCTTCAGCGACTTCTCCCGCTGGATGGCGTCCGAGATGTGCTCGTGCTGTTCGTACCAGACCAGCCGCGTGCAGCCATAGCGGGACGCGAAGCCCGGCGTCAGGCCCTCGCGATGCTCGTGGATACGGCCTTCGAGGTCGCTCGTCACGCCGATATAGAGCGTGCCCTTTTTGTGGTTCGTGATGATGTAGACATAGCCCGCCATGACCGCCGAGCCTCCTCGCCGTGGGTCCTCGGGTCAAGCCCGAGGATGACGGAGGATGGGATCACCGCCGCACTTCGTCGCGCACTTCCATCAAGATCCGCCCCAGCATGTTCTTGCCGCTGCCGTCTCCGCCGTCGGCCCAATAGGAATCATTCGCCGTGTGCTCGACGATCTCGGCGTCGCCGGTCGACAGCAGGATCTCGCGAACATCGGCGTGCTGCGCAACCTTCGCGCGGATGGCGGTGCGCATGATGTCGTCCTTGACCGCGTTCCAGTCCGGCCGCAGCGGCCAGTCGCGGTTGCGGCCCATCCGCGCGGCGGTCATCGGCGACGGCTCCCGCCGGATCGTCTCGCGGAGCGCCGCGTCGAGGAATTTTTGCGCCTGGAAATAATGCTCGCTGGTCGGCCAGATCGTGCCGATCTCGATCGGATGGGCCGAGAAATTCGAGAAGCATCCATAGGGATCGCCGGTGCGGTAGAAGCGGATAATCTCGGTCATCGCGACGCTCTACCGCGAGACGCACAAGCGCGCAAACGCCCCCGCCGGGAACCGCTCAGCCTCCCCGAACATTCTCCGTTCGAGACCCATGAAACCAGGAGACGTCCCATGAACTGGCACCTGCCCCGCAAATACCGCGACCAACTCCCTGACCGCGACACGCTCGCCGGCTACCTGCCGTCGCGCCCCAACCTCCCCTCGCTCGGCCTGTTCGACCGCCGCCGCCAGAACACCGAGACGACGCTCGCCATCGGCGTCGGCGCGGCCGCCCTCATCGGCCTCTGCGCCGGCGCCTGGCTCGTCTCGCGCGACAAGGCGCTGGAGAAGAAGGACATGGAAAAGTTCCTCAAGGGCCGCTCCGATTTCGGCCACGGCAAGAAGAAGGGCTAAGCGGCTCCGCCTGTCCTGCTCAGGACGGCTCCCTGAACTCTTCCGGATGGTCGGCAACCCAGTCGATCATCCGCCTCTTGAGTTGCCGGGTCCATTGGTCCTCGTGCCAGACAAGCGATCTGCTTGACCCGTCCAGTCGCATGGTGAAGTTACGGTCGATCAGGCAATCTTCCGTGTTCTTGACCAACTCTGCCTCAAGTCGTCGCATGTCCCGGAACATGGAGAGTAATGAAGTGCCGCCCGACGGGTTAAAGCCGTCGATCACTGTCTCCAGGTGAGCCATCGTTTCCACATAGCTATCGCGAAACGCCTGTAGCCCCAGTTCTTCCAGGGCCGGCGGCACATCGTCGATCCAGTACGGATTATTGACGATGAACTCGGCGAGACCTCCATTGAGAAGTTCCCCATCAAGGCCACTGACAACCAAAAGCAGCCATTGCCCCCGTGTGATCAGCCTGGCCCGCAACAACGCCCCCCGGCGATCGGTAGCGATTGTTCTCATAGACCAGTTCGCTCCGCTCAAAAACCGGAGGCGCAAAACAAGCGTCTGTCAGGTCGGCAAAAGCGTCCTCGAGGTCGCCGTTCATCTCGGCATGAAGATCAGTTCCCGCTGGCAGCAGGACAGGCTTCTTTCTTAAGAACATGCTCGCGCCTCCGAACCTGAGGTAAGCGGAATCGAACGCGTAAAACAACCATGAAGTGCACCTCGGTTACGGCAGCACGCTATCTCAAACGATGGATATCCTGGTCGCTCGGCGCGCAACGGATGCGCGCAAAACTCTTCTATCCCGGGCCTTTGCGCTCCCGAACGACATTCCCACGAACGAAATCGATCCACCAACGCTGAAACTCCGCCTACCCTGTCCCGATCCGATTAGGGGCCCGCCATAGCGGAGGGCCCCAGCGAGGAGCTTGAAGGTGGGACAGACAACGGTGGAACAAGCGGGGTGGGACTGGACGCTGGTCATTGACCGCAACCGCGCGATCCTGCTGCGCGTCGTCGCCACGCTCTGCGCCATGGCGGGGCTGCTGGACGGTAAAACGCCGAAGACCCTGCCGCGCCATCGCCACAACGCCGTGCGGCGCATCCTGCGCACCGCCGAATCCGCCATGCGCCGGCTGATCGTCATCGCCGCGCGCCAGATCGCCGACATTCCGCCGCCGGTCGGCGTCATCATGTACGGGCTGGGCGGCGGCGAACCGGGAAGGCGCCCCGCCCGAAAACCGGCCGGCGGCGAGACCGATTCGCCGGTTCCGCCCTTCCCGCTCACCGACCCGGTGAAGCGCTTTTCCTTCTATCGCCGGTCGCCAAAGGCGAAAAGCTTCCCGCGCATCTCGGTCATCGGCCTGTCCGAACCGAGGCCGGTGCCCGAAGGCTGGTATTGCCTGCCCGACGATCCGATCGACGCGGGGCCCCTTTGCCGGCGCATCCTGTCGATGCAGCGCGCGCTCGGCGATATCGGGGCCGAGGCCCGCCGCCTCGCCCGCCTGCAGCAAAGGCGCGACCGGGCCCTCCCGAAAGAGCGCCGCCGCTCGCCGATCCGCGTCGGCCCGCCGCCCGGCCGCCGCGCCCGGCCGGTCCACGAGATCGACGACGTCCTGGCGGATTTGCACTGGCTCGCCAACGACGTCCTTGCGTCCGACACGTCGTGACAGGGCTCTCACCGCGAGCAAGTCTGCAAACCCGGCCCGGAAACGGCGCGCGGAGGAGCTTGTGCGTGACAGCGCCCGCCTCCTGCTGGTAAAGCCCGCCGGTCCAACAGGAAGACCCGCCCCATGCAGCCCTGGATCGAGATCGACACCGCGACGGTTCCCGGAGACGGCCAGACATTGCGGCTGATCCGGCGCGGCGATGAATTCTCCATCATGACCGGATCGACCGCGCTGATGAACAGCCGTCAATTCGGCTCGGAAGAGGCGTTGGCCCGGCTCGCCCGGGAGCGGCTGCAGGGCCGCAAGAACCCGAAAATCCTGATCGGCGGCCTCGGCATGGGCTTCACCCTGCGCGCCGCGCTCGCGGAATTCGGCGGCGACGCGGCGATCGCCGTCGCCGAACTCGTCCCGGCGGTCGTCGCCTGGGCGCGCGGGCCGCTGGCCGGCCTCTTCGCCGGCAGCCTCGACGATCCTCGCGTCGCCATCCATGAAAGCGATGTCGCGCGGATCATCGACGCGGGCGGCTGGGACGCCATCCTGCTCGATGTCGACAACGGCCCCGAGGGCCTCACCCGCGACGAGAACGACAGCCTCTACGGCTATGAAGGCCTCGCGGCCGCCCGCCGCGCGCTTCGTCCCGGCGGCATCCTCGCCGTCTGGTCGTCGCATCGCAGCCCGGATTTCACCCGGCGCCTCAAGGCGTCAGGCTTTACGGTCGACGAGGTCGCGGCGCGGGCGCGCGGCAAGCGCGGCGCCCGCCACGTCATCTGGATCGCTACGAAGTAGCGCCCGCCGTCTGCAAGGGTTTCCTCGGAATCGCCCTCGGGTTCGTTGCCGGGCCTCCGGTCATCATGGAGCCGGCGGCGGAACGCTCGCCTCCCGCCGGCGTTGTCCCCTCAAGGAAAACAGAGGAGCCGGTCATGACGAAGCTGAACTACGAGATTGTCGAGCGCGACGGCGGTTACGCCTGGAAGCTTGGCGACGCCATTTCCGAGACATACCCCACCCGCGACGGCGCCACCGCGGCCGCCATCAAGGATTCCGCGCGGCGCCAGTCCGGCGCCGCCCCGCAAGCGCCCGAAACCGAGGGCGACGCGCGCCGCTGGCACAACGAGATGGCCGATAACGATACCGGCATCATCAAGGATTCGGCGCACCGCTACTGACGGCCGGGTCGGGCTGCGCCCGGCTCTCGCGCCAGACGATATAGACGCCGCTGGCGATGATCACCGCCGCGCCGGCGTAAGTCAGCAGGTCCGGGATCTCGTTCCAGAACAGCCAGCCCATCAAGGTCGCCCAGATCAGCGCGGTATAGTCGAACGGCGCGACCACCGCGGCGGGCGCGAAGCGGAAGGCCTGCGTCATCATGGTGATACCCACCGTGCCGAACAGCGCGATCCCGGCGAACAGCCACAGATCCTCCATGCGCACCGGCGTCCACACGAAAGGCATCGCCAGCGCGCTGAGCAGCGCCCCGGCCCCGGTCAGGTAAAGCATCAGCGTCCAGACCGTCTCGCGCGGATCGACCCATCGCGCGCTGATCATCAGCACCGCGTAGAGAAAAGCCGTCGCGACCGGAAAGAGCGACGCCGCCTGGAAGGTCGAACTGCCTGGCCTGACGACGATCAGCACGCCGGCGAAACCGATCAGCACCGCCGCCCAGCGCCGCCAGCCGACCGGCTCTTTCAGGACGAGCGCCGACAGGGCGGTGATGAAGACCGGCGCGGCGAAGATCAGCACCGTCGCCTCGGCAAGCCCCAGATAGGAAAGCCCGGTAAAGAACAGCGTCGCCGCCCCCACCCAGATCGCGCCGCGCACCAGGTGGGCGGCAGGCTTGTAGGTTCTGAGCGCGGCGCGCCCGCCCATCCTCCAGGCGATCGCGACGGCGATCGGCAGCGCGATGATGTTGCGCAGGAACAGGATCTGGATCGGCGCATAGCCCGCCGTCAGCGTCTTCGCGAAGGCGTCATTGATGCACAGGCTGAACACGCCGACGATCATCAGACCGATTCCGGCGAATGCCTGCGACCGTCGATCATCCGGCGCCTTGAGCATGCCCTGTCCCGTTTGTGTTCGAGTGCGAGGCCTTAGATCATTGCCGGCGCGCGGCACAAGCCCTGCGACGCACGCTCCTGACACGCAGCCGCCGCGCGACTGTCTCTCTCGGGGTGAACGTCGGGCTGCTTGCGCCCTGTAACCGTTTCCCCGATTTCCTGCCGCCTGCATTTGTGATATGGAGCGCTATTGGCGGCTTCCTCTTGGGGGGTATAGGCAGCCAATCGCGGCGGCCAACCTACCCAACCCCTGGCCGCCGCGCCAGGGTTGGCGCGCCATCCGCGCCGCTCGCCAGGTTTCCGGACAAGCCAGAAAAGAACACCCGAACCGCCATCCGGCGCTCAGCCTCCGCCGTCTGCCGCGCCTCAGTCTTCAGCGCGTCCCGTTCCTCATCCGTCAGCGCGGCAAGGTCGCAGCCCGAAGCGAGATATTTCCGGATCGTTTTCATGGCTCGTCATCCCGTGATCTCTCGGCTCCGGGCCTAACAGGATGGCTTCATCAGAAAAAATGAATTATAGGGATATTTTCAATCTCACTCAGAGATATGAAATGGAACTCTCCGACCTGCATATTTTCCGCACCGTCGCCCGCGAAGGCGGCGTCACCCGGGCTGCCGAAAGGCTGAACCGGGTCCAGTCAAACGTCACGACCCGCGTGCGGCAGCTGGAGGAGAAGCTTGGCGTCGATCTCTTCCTGCGGCAGGGCAGAGGCCTGATCCTGTCGCCGGCGGGCAAGACCCTTCTCGCCTATGCCGACCGCATGCTCGACCTCGCCGCCGAAGCGCAGAACGCCGTCACCGACCGGGCCCCGCGCGGGCTGCTGCGGCTCGGCTCGATGGAAAGCGCCGCCGCCATCCGCCTGCCGGCGGCCCTGTCGGAATTCAATCGCCGCTTTCCCGACGTGACGATCGAGCTACGCACCGGCAACACGCTGCAGCTCGGCAATGCCCTGATGGCCGGCGAAATCGATGCCGCCTTTGCCGGCGAGCCCCTGCCCGACGGGCCGTTCAACACGCTGACCGCCTATGTCGAGGATCTGGTCATCGTCACCGCGAAGACCGTGCCGCTCGACGGCGCGCCGGGCAGTCCCTCGCGCGTCATGCTCGCCTTCGAACATGGCTGCCCGCATCGCATGCGGCTGGAGGACTGGTTCGAGAGCCGAGGCGTCATGCCGGAGCGGATCGTCGAAATGGGGTCCTGGCACGCCATTCTCGGCTGCGCGGCGGTCGGCATGGGCGTCGCGCTGCTGCCGCGCATCGTCGTCGACACGCTCCCTGACCGCGCCGCCCTGCAACTTCACGATCTGCCCGCCGGCAAGAACCGCGCCCGCACCCTGCTCGCATGGCGCAAGGGCGTCACATCGCCCAATGTCGAGGCGCTCGTTTCGCTCTACGAGGGCGGGCCCGCCCCGTCCCCGAGAGGAAGCGCCCGCCCCGGCTTGCAAAGCCGCGCCGGACAGGACACAACATCGAGGCCGTGACCAAAGCCTCCGATCCCTTCATCCATCATCCGGTCCTGCGCGGCCGGATCGTCGAGCCGGAAAAATCCTCCTTCCGGACTTTCGAGCCCTCGGACCTCGACGCCGCGATGAAGGCGCAAGGCATGCCGGACAATTGGCGCTACAGCGACGAAAAGCGCGAAGCGCTGCGCGAGGCGGCTCTTGCCGGGCGCGAGGGTCGGGACCTCTGGGTCTTCGCCTATGGCTCGCTAATGTGGAACCCCGCTTTCCTCTTCGCCGAGGTCCGCCATGGCCGCGTCGACGGCTATGCCCGTTCCTTTTGCCTCTACGATACGCGCGGCGGCCGCGGCACGAAGGAACAGCCGGGCCTCATGGCCGCGCTCGACCGGGGGGACCATTGCCATGGGCTGGCCTTCCGCATCGCCGCCGGTCTCGTCGAGGCGGAAAGCCGGATCCTGTTCAAGCGCGAAATGCTGATGGGCTCCTACGTGCCGGGATTCGTCGCTTGCGAGACCGGCCACGGCACGGTCGAGGCCCTGACCTTTGTGGCGAACCACGCGGCCCCGCATATCCGAACCGACATCCCGCATGCCGACAAGGTCCGCTTCATCGCCACCGGAACCGGCCGGCTGGGCTCGAGCCGGGAATATCTGGAAAACCTCGCCGATCATTTCGAGGCGCTGGACATCGACGACCCGGAAGTCTTTGGCCTGCTGAATGATGTCCGCGCCTGGTCCGGGGCCGCCGATTGATGCCACTTCTCTACGCCATCGGCGATATACATGGCCGCCGCGATCTCCTCGACCCGCTGCTGGACGCGATCATCCGCGACGCCGGCGAGAACGGCCAGGCGCCCCGCATCGTCTTTCTCGGCGATATCGTCGACCGCGGCCCGGAAAGCCGGCAGGCGCTCGACCGGGTGATCGCGACAGTGCAGACCTTCCCCGGGTCGCGGCTGATCCTCGGCAATCACGAGGAATTCATGCTGCGCTTCATCGACGAGCCGGAGCATCGCGACCGGATCGCGAAGACCTGGTTTGCCAATGGCGGGCTGGAGACGATCGCCTCCTACGGCTTCGGAAAGCGCGACCGCGTCGACACGATCGCCGCCCGCATCGCCGAGGAGCACGCCTCCCAACTCGCGGCCTTGCGCGCCGCCGACTGGATGGTCGAGACCGACCGCCACTGCTTCGTCCATGGCGGCGTCGATCCGATGTTGCCCCTCGCCGACCAGGATCCGGTGACGACGCGCTGGATCCGCCATGACTTCCTCGATCATACCGATCCGCTCGAAAAGATTGTCGTCCACGGCCATACGCCGACCGACGCATCGCTGCCGGAAATCCATCGCAACCGCATCGCCGTCGATACCGGCGCCTTCCGGAGCGGTCATCTGACCTGTGCCATTCTCGACGAGACCGGCGAAGCCCCGCCGCGTTTTCTGGCAACCGACGATCATGGAAAAAGCGTCGAGGTTGCGGAAGTCCGGCCAGTGGAGTTTGCCTGAAGCAGGTCAGCAATAGACGCCGCGCAGATGCTCCGGAGGCTCGCTCAGCGGCTCACCCTTCGAACAGATCCATTCAGCCGGGTGGTCCAGCGGCGATTCCGCGCACCGCGCTTCCGCATAGGCCTTGCGCTCGAAGCACTCGGCTTCGCTGTCAAATGCGCGCGGAGACCAGCCGTGGATTTCGCCGCCGGAGACCCACTCGCCATCGATCAGGAAGAACACATTCAGCCACCAGGGCGGCTCGTCCCCGGCCGCCTCCCCCGCCAACGCAAGTGCAAGCGCCAACATCGCCGCTATCGCGATGCGGCCGGGCCAGAAACCGGTCACGACACATTCTCCTCCCGATCCGCGGTCACAGTAGCCAGCCGCGATCGCCCCCGCCACTGATCGCCCGGAAGAAGCCGGTTTCGCACCTTTTCCTCGCGAGGCAGACGTCGAGCGCCTGTCCATCGCAATGAACCTCTGCATCCATCGATCCGCCATGCGGCTTCCGCATGCCTGCCCTGCGCATTCTCCATCTGCAAATTGATGCGCTGCAACATCATATTGCCGGCAAGCAAAGGAGAAAGAACAATGGCAAGAAACCGTTTTGCACAAACACTCGGCCGGATCGCCAACAGGATCCAGGGCCCCACGCTGCGCCAGGTCGAAGAGGATTACCTCTCCAAGTCGGTCTCGATCTACGATCTCGAGCGCCGCATGCAGGAAATCGAGCGCGGCAAGTTCCGCAGCTTCTGATTGCCCGACAGGCTGGCCCGCGAAAGACCTCCAGCGCGGGCCGCGCCTTCCCTCTTGCGCGCCGGACAAATCATGGCAGGCTTGCCGCCATGCTCCGGTTCGCCCTCCTCCTCATTCTATTCATCCCCGCCGCGGCAAGCTCGGAGCCGCTCGACCGCTTCGCCGGCCGCTATCGCGGCTGCGCCGTTTCCGGCGGAGAGTGGGTGCCGATCGAAACGACGCTCACCGTTTCGGGTGGCCGCCTGTCCGGCTCCTACATCTTCATCGAGTCGTCCGGCCGCAACGTGCCAGGCGTCATCTCTCTTGAAACCCATGACGGCGGCGACAACATCGCCCTCCAGTGGCGCGACCTCTACGGCGAAGGCCCCGCTGCCTTCGATTTCACGGCCGATGGCACACGCTTCGACGGTTACTGGACTGTCGAGACGAGCGACCTCCGCTTCGACTGGAACGGGGTGCGCATCGGAAGCGGCCGGACCATCCCCGACTGCCGCACCCCGATCAGCTGAGCGAAAATGCCGCGAACTGATCCGGAATTCTTAATTGCGCGTAAAGACAAACGGTGAGACGCTGCAAGGCGTCACGCAGACGTGAACGATTGTCGCTTGCGGGAATGGCGCAAAAGATGGAGCGTCTCCCCAGGGTTCGCCCGGCGAAAGTCATTCGACCGCGTCAGGCGTCACCGCAACGGACACCAGGCAAAGGAGATACCCGCCATGTCCAGCCGTTCCTCCCTGATCCTCGATCTGGCCCGGGTCATGATCAAGCAGGCGAAGATGCTCAAGGCCCAGGGGCTGTTCGCGGAAGCCCGCGCAATCGCCCGCCGCGCCATCGAGCTCAACCATGTCGGACACGCCTCCGAGCGGTTGCAGCCGGTTCCGGTCCGTATCAGGCGCCGCTGACAAGTCCATCCCCCCCATTCCCTTGCGGCGCGTAACAAGTTTCGCGCAAGCATCCTGTGGCTTGATCTTTCGACAACCCGAAATGCCTCGGGTGAAGAAAAGAAGAGCCATGATGGTCGAACAACAAAAGCTCGAGCGGATCGTTCTCGCGATCCATGATCAGGCAGGACTGCTCCGCCGCGCCGGCAAGACCGCCGAAGCAACCGGGATGGAGCATCGCGCCGCCGAACTTCGCGCTCTTTGCGCCACCCGCCCCTCCGCCAATCTCATGGAATTCTGCCGCCAGGCAGCCTGACAGCAAGGCAAGCTGAAAGGGCAAATGCGCCGACGCCGTCAGGCGTCGTCTTCGAGCATTTCCTTGACTGTGGTCGCCAGCTGTTTCAGCGAGAACGGCTTCGGCAGGAAGCCGAACTTGGCGCCCTCCGGCAAATTCTTCGCGAACGCGTCTTCGGCATAGCCGGAGACGAAGATGAACTTGATGTCGGGATACGTCTTGCGCAATTCCGTCAGCAATGTCGGCCCGTCCATCTCCGGCATCACGACATCGGAAACGACGATGTCGACCTTGCCGTCGAGCTCTTCGAGAAGTTCCAGGGCCTCCACGCCGCTTGACGCTTCATGCACCGTGTAGCCGCGCGAGGTCAGCGCCCGGACGCCGCCCATGCGAACCGCATCCTCGTCCTCGACCAGCAGCACGGTCGCCGTCCCTGACAAATCGCGATTCTTCTCGGTTTCCGGCGCTTCGGCCTTCGCCGCCGGCATCTCGTCTTCGGAGGCGACGTGGCGCGGCAGGAAGATGCGGAAGGTCGTTCCCTTGCCGACCTCGGAATCGGCATAGATGTATCCGCCGGTCTGCTTGATGATGCCATAGACCATCGACAGGCCGAGACCGGTGCCCTTGCCAACCTCCTTGGTGGTGAAGAAAGGCTCGAAGATCTTTTCCAGCACGTCGGGTGCGATGCCCGTGCCGCTGTCCTCGACCTCGATCATCACGTAATCGCTCGGTTCAAGGCCGCGATAGTCGAACGCCTCGCATTCGCGCGCGCCCACATTGGCGGTGCGTATATGCAGGTCGCCGCCATCCGGCATCGCGTCGCGCGCATTGACCGCGAGATTGACGATCACCTGCTCGAACTGGCCGAGATCGGCCTTGACCGGCCAGAGGTCGCGGCCATGCTCGATCTGCAGGTTGATCGCATTGCCGACAAGACGAGACAGGAGCATGCGCAAATCGGCGAGCACGTCGGTCAGCGCCAGCACCTCCGGGCGCAGCGTCTGCCGGCGCGAAAACGCCAGCAACTGCCGCACCAGCGACGCGGCGCGGTTGGCGTTCTGCTTGATGTTCATGATGTCCGGGAAGGACGGATCGGACGGCCTGTGGCTGGTCAGAAGCAGATCGGACGCCATGATGATGGCGGTCAGGACGTTGTTGAAGTCATGCGCGATGCCGCCGGCCAACTGCCCGACCGCCTGCATCTTCTGGCTTTGCGCCATCTGCGCCTCGAGCGCTTTCTGCTCGGTCGTGTCCATGGCGTAGACGATGGCGGCTTCCTCGGTCGCCGGACCGTCCGAATTGCCGCCATGCCCGGCCACCGCGTTGACGAAGACGCGCAGATGCCGCTCCTTCGCGCCCGGATTGATCACCGTGTCGAACGGCTCGATCTTGGCCTGGTTGGCGGCCGCGGCCATGAAGGCCTTGCGGAAACGCTCCTGCGAGTCGCCCTGCATAAGCGCTTCGAACCTGACCTGCCCGTCGACGCCGTCGGCATCCGTGATCGTTCCGAACAGGTTCATGAAGGGCGCGTTGGTGCGCAGGATGCGCCCGTCCTTGTCGAGCGCGGCGATCGCCATCGGCGTGGAATTGAAGAAGCGCGTGAACCGGATTTCCGACCGGCGCAGATCGTCGACGGTCTCAGCGCCTTCCGAGCGGTTCAGGACGATCGTCCGCGTCGACGCCACCTGGCCGTCCTTTTCCGCATGGACCCGGTGGATGATCTGCACCGGCACGCTGACGCCGTCGGCGCGCATCAATTCGAGATCCAGCGCCGCGGTCCGGACAGTACCGGCCTCGGCCCGCACAGCCTGGATCATCGCCATGCCGTCGCTGGCCACGATATCGGAGACAGCTACCGAGCCGGGAACGAAGGTCGTCAGATCGATCCCCAGCCAGCCGGCAAGCGTCGCGTTGACATAATGAACCCGGCCCTCGGCATCGGCGGAAAAGAAGCCGACCGGCGCCTGGTCGAGATAGTCGATCGCCTTTTGCAGCTCCAGGAAGGTCTGTTCCTGGTCGTCCCGCTCGGCGGTGATGTCCGCAAGCCGCCAGACTCTCAGCGGCGCGCCGCGCTTCTTCGGCTGCAGGAGGCGCACCGAGGCGCGATACCAGCGCGCGCCGTCTTCTTCTTCGCTGAGGCCGTCCTGCAGGCGGAACTCCTCATCGGCTTCGAGGCCGCGAATCAGGCTGTTGGCGAGCCGGTAGACCGCGTTGGCCGCGTCGTCATGGCGTGAAAGCACCGAATCCGGCGCCTGCAGATCCTCCGCCCCGCTGGCCCCGATCATCTCGCCATAGGCCTTGTTGGAATAGACGATCGAGCCCTTCTCGTTGAGAATGCAGATGCCGTCGGCCATCGAATCCGCATAGGCGCGGCCGACATCCTCCGCCTGGTCGGAGCGGGCGAACTCGACGAATCCGATAGCCGAAGCAAACAGATAGAACACGCCGACCATCGCCAGGAGGCCGAGCATCACCAGGAGGAATGTCTCGTTGAGATTTTCGCGATAGAAAAACAGGAAGATCGCCGCGCCGAGGGAAGCAACGCCGAGGATCAGCAGCCGGACCGCAGCGCTGGGCCGATTTCCAATATCGCCAAGCGCCCTGTATTCATTCGCCATGGCGGATTTTCCGGCTTTGCCCATTTCCCTCAAGTCGCCGCATTGCCGCGTGATGATGGTTTGAATCACAAACAAACCCGGGGTGAAAGCCCTGCGGTCAAAATTTGTCATTACGCTTCGGCGTTGCTAACACCTTCGACGTGAAAGCCCCGGGAATCACCCGGGACAGGGAAGAGGACAGACATGAACGGATGGCTGACGCAGTTGCTCGGTGAGCAGGGCGCAACCTGGACCCTCTATATTCTCGGCGGAGCCGCAATCCTTGTCCTGGCCTGGGTGGCGTGGTTCTGGACGCGCCGCGTCGCCGGAGGCGTTTTCGTCGAGGGCGGCCGCAATCGCAAGCACCGCCTCGCCGTGGTCGACGCGACGGCCGTCGATGGTGACCGGCGTATCGTTCTGGTACGCCGCGACGATGTCGAGCATCTCGTCATGATCGGCGGGCAGAACGATTTCGTCATTGAGAGCAATATAGAGAGCGCGCCGACCGAAACGGACAAGCGCGGCCAATCCCGCGACCGTCGCGGCCGCGAGGCCCAGCCGGCTGCACAGGATCGTCGCCCGCTGCGCCGGGAACCGAACCCCGCTTCGGCAAGACCGCCGGTCCGCGACGAAGCCCCGCGTCGAGCCGCCCCCGTGTCGGTGCCGACGCCTCCCCCGCAGCCTGCGGTCCGCGAAACCGCTGCGCCCGAAGCGCCTCCCGCGGCAGCCCCGATCGCAGTCGCTTCCGTCGCGGCGGCGCCCGCCTTCCTGCGCCAGGTTCCCGAACCCGCGCCTGCCGCGCCGCAATCCGAACGCGTTGCCCCGGCAATGGAGCCGAAGGTCGAGCCCTTGCGCCGGGAAAGCCCGGAAGTCCCTGAACCGGTGCGCGACACCGAGGAAATCCTCATCGCGACGCAGCAGATGGAGCCCGTCGCCGCAGCCGACGAGCCGCTGGTCCAGGCGCCCGAACCGCCGCAACGCCACGCCGAGCCGGAGATGGTCCCCGTCCCCGAAGACATTCCCCTGCCGGTCGCGGTGGAAGCGCCCGAGCCGCCGCAACCCGAAATGCCTACTCAAGCCGAAGAGACGGTGAGAGCCGAAGCGGCAGAACCGGCTCAGCAGGCGGAACAGACAGAAGCCGTGCAGGAAGAAGCGTTCACGGCCCTTTTCGCGCGCGGCCAGGGAAACGGATCGACCTTCGCGGAACGGTTCATGTTCCAGACCCCTAAGGCCGCCGAAGAACCGGTGGCGGTAGCTGCGCAAGAACCTGTAGCGGCGATATCCGAACCGGAACCGGCCGCCGATATTCACGAACCCGAACCCGTTGAAATCGAGGCCGACGCACCGTCCGCGACATTGGCCGTAGAGCCTGCGCCAGAAGAGCCTCAGCTCGCCCAACAGCTGGAAGCGACCGTCGAAACCGCTCTTGCGGAGGAAATGGAGCTGGTAGCCGAGGTCGAGGAACCCGCGCCGGAAACTCGCGAAACGGCCGATGGCGAAGTCGAGCCGGAGACGAAGGCGAAGCAGGCGCCGGATAATGACGACGCTGAACGGCCGGGCGAAACCCTCGAGGACGAGATGCATCGGCTACTTGCGCAGCTGACTACCGGCAAGCGCTGAAACAGAAAAAGGCGGGCCAAAGCCCGCCTTTTTGAATGTCAATCCGAGAGTTTCCCCTCAGTCGTCGCGATAGACCTTCTCGCGACGCTCGTGGCGCTCCTGCGCCTCCAGCGACAGTGTCGCGATCGGGCGAGCGTCGAGACGCTTCACGCCAATCGGCTCGCCGGTTTCCTCGCAATAGCCGTAGGTGCCTTCATCGATGCGCTGCAGGGCAAGATCGATCTTGTTGATGAGCTTGCGCTGCCGGTCGCGCGCCCGCAACTCGATTGCCCGGTCCGTTTCCGAGGACGCGCGGTCCGCGAGATCGGGATGATTTGAGCTGTCGGACTGCATGTGGTCGAGCGTCTCGCGCGCCTCGCGCAGGATATCGTTCTTCCAGGACAGCAGTTTTTTTCGGAAATAGGCGCGCTGCCTATCGTTCATGAAGGGCTCGTCTTCGGCCGGTATATAGTTATCAGGAACGTCTTTCGGTGCCACTGAATCACTCCCAGCATGGTGCCTGTGGGCGCTCTATAATCACCTCGCGTAAGAGCGGCAAGCCAACTTTCCCTCTATTCGCAACGAAGTGATCAAACCGTTGAAATCGCAGCAGATGCGAATGCGGAGCGATTGCGCAAAAAATGGGCAACCGCCGCGACCCCGAGGCTCGCATGCCTTCCACAAATGTATCATTTGCGCTCACCGGCGCGTCGGGGTAATCGCTTCGCATCGTGGTTCTCGGGAGTTACCAATTGAGCCGACTTTTCTTGTTTCGCCATGGGAAAGCCGCATGGGCGCAACCCGGAATGCGCGATTTCGATCGCAAGCTGGACGATAGTGGCGTCGAGGAAGCGATCGGCATGGGCCGATTGATGGCGAAGCACCAACTGGTTCCCGACATCGTCATTTGCTCCACCGCGGTCCGCGCCGTCGAGACCCTGGACGCGCTCAATGCGGCGCTGCACCTGGAAGACGTCGTGCGCTACGAGCAGAACCTTTATGCGACCGATGCGCCCGGCTATCTCGAGATCGCCGCGGCGACGGCGACCGATGGCGATGTCATGCTCGTCGGCCACAACCCCATGCTCGAGGACGCCGCCCTAGCATTGGCGCAGGATGGCGAGGAAAACGCCCTCGACGCGCTGCATATGGGATTTCGGACCGCAGCTCTGGCCGTCATCCGCTTCGACGGCCCCTCCTCCGACTTCGCCACGAAGACCGGCTTTCTGGAACACTACCTCACCCCCGCCGACGCCTGACGCGAAGACCGCCCTTTTGCGCCGGACCGATCAATACCTATATCGGAACGGGAACAGACGGCGTGGGACAGGAAGAACGTGGCAAGACTGGTATCGCTCGGCGATGAAGCCCTCATCGCCCTCGACACGATCGCCGGAAGGGCGGCGGGCGTCTTCGCGCCGAATCTGCGCATCGGCGTCACCGGCCTGTCGCGCGCCGGCAAGACGGTTTTCATCACCGCGCTTGTCCACAACCTGATCCATGGCGGCCGCCTGCCGCTTTTCGACCTCGTTCATTCGAACCGGCTGTCCAGGGCCTATCTGGAGCCGCAGCCCGACGACGGCGTGCCGCGCTTTGCCTATGAAAGCCATGTCCGCGACCTCGTCGAAAACCGCATCTGGCCGGAGTCGACCCGCGCCATCTCGGAACTGCGCCTGACGGTCGAATACGAGCCCGCCGATGGCTGGAGCCGCTTCCTCGCCCGCAATCGCCTGCATATCGATATCGTCGACTATCCCGGCGAATGGCTGCTCGACCTGCCGCTTCTGGCCAAGAGCTATGCGGAATTTTCCGCCGAGGCGATGGACCTCGCCCGCGCCGGCAGCCGCGCCGCCTTGTCGAAGGACTTTTTCGCGCTGGCCGACGCGATCGACCCGAACGCTCCCGCGGATGAGACGATCGCCCAGGATCTCGCCGAGGCCTACAAGCACTACATGCTCGCCTGCCGCGACGACGGCCTCGCCTTGTCGACGCTGCCGCCCGGACGCTTCCTGATGCCCGGCGATCTCGACGGCTCGCCTGCCCTCACCTTCGCGCCGATGCCGAACATCGTCGACAACCCGGCGAAAGGCTCGATGCAGGCGATGATGGAAAGGCGCTTCGAATCATACAAGGCTCTGGTCGTCAAACCGTTCTTCCGCAACCACGTCGCGCGGCTCGACCGGCAGATCGTTCTGATCGACCCCATGCAGGCGATGAATGCCGGGGAGGAAGCCGTGCGCGACCTCGAACGGGCGCTGGGCGACATTCTTTCCTGCTTCCGTCCGGGCGGATCGCATTTCCTCACCGGTCTGTGGCAGCGAACCATCGACCGCATCCTCGTGGCCGCGACCAAGGCCGATCATCTCCATCATGAAGACCATACGAAGATGGAAGCGATCGTGCGTCGCCTCGTGCAACGCTCGATCGAAAAAGCCGGTCTGAGCGGCGCACGGGTCGAATCGCTTGCGCTCGCCGCCGTACGCGCAACGCGGGAGGCATCCGTGAAAGAGGGCAAGGACCGGCTGCCCGTGATCGTCGGAACGCCGCTTGCCGGCGAAACCATCGGCGATGACAGCTTCGACGGCGAAACCGAAACGGCCATATTTCCCGGAGACTTGCCGGAAAATCCGGATTCGATCTTTGAGGAACCGCCGACCCCGGACGCGGCAAACCGTTTCGTTCGCTTTCGGCCGCCCCGCCTCGAACGCGCGGCCGACGGCACGACATTGTCACTGCCGCATATCCGCCTCGACAAGGCCCTGCAATTCCTGATCGGAGACCGCGTGTCATGAGCGACGATCCGACCCGCCGCAGACCGCGCGCCTTTTCCATCGAGCCGGAGGTCCCGCCCGCCGAACCTCCCCGGCCCGAGACCGCACGGCGCAAGCCCCGCGCCATCGCCCCCGGTCCGGCGCTGGAAATGGAGGCAGAAGACTATTTCGAGCGCGAGGAACTGACCGCGGACCGCGCCGTCATCGCGGAAGTGGAGCGGCAAAGGCGCGGCCTGTCGCTCTCCTCGCTGGCCTTCGGTGCGGCCGGGCTGTTCGTCAGCCTCGCGCTCGGCCTGTGGATCGATTCGGTCGTTCGCGCCCTCTTCGACCGCAATGAATGGCTGGGCTGGCTGGCTCTCGGCGTCGCCGCCCTCCTCGTCGTCGCGGTGATCCTGATCGTCCTGCGCGAAATCACGGCGATCCTGCGGCTGCGCTCCATCGACCACATTCGCGCCGAACTGGCCGACGCCCTGGCCGGCACCGACGAGAAACAGCTGCACCACGCCACGCGCAAACTCGTTCATCACATGGCCTCGAACCCGAAAAGTTCGGCGGGCCGTGCCGTTCTCGCGAAACAGGAAGGCGAGATCGTCGATGCGGCGGATTACTATGCGCTCGCCGAACGAGAACTGTTCCGGTCGCTCGATCGCGACGCCTCCATCCTCGTGATGGGCGCATCGAAGCGCGTCTCGGTCGTCACCGCGATCAGCCCGCGCGCCTTCATGGACATTCTCTACGTGCTCTACGAGAATTTCCGCCTCGTGCGCCGCCTCGCCGAACTCTATGGCGGCCGCACCGGCACATTCGGCAATCTGGGCCTTTTGCGAAAAGTCCTCGGCCATCTCGCGGTCACCGGCGTCGCGAGCTTCGGCGACGGCCTCGTCCAGCAGGTGGTCGGCCACGGCGTGGCGTCGCGTCTTTCCGCCCGATTCGGCGAAGGCGTGCTCAACGGCCTGATGACGGCCCGCGTCGGCCTCGCGGCGATGGAGGTCTGCCGCCCGGCCCCCTTCCACGCGGTGAAACGCCCCAAACTGTCCGCCATTCTGGCGACGCTGACGGCATCGAAGGACGCCGGCGAAAATACGCCGTCCGACGCGACGTAACATTTCGTGAGCGCCGCGATGCGTGCTATGGCGCGATTTACAAAGTATGTGTTAACCATTCCGGCGAATGATGCGCTGACACCGCACAGCTGACCACGAAAGCCGCTTTGCCATGATTTTACGTTCGATGGCCGTTTCCGCCCTTGCGATGATGCCCGTTGCCGCGGCAGTCGCGCCCGCAGACGCGAGCGATCGCGAGACCCGCTTCTTCACCCAGATCGAGGGCAAGTGGCGCGGCCCCGGCGAGATCGTCGCTGGCAAGTACAAGGGCACGAAATTCACCTGCGAGTTTTTCGGTGAAACACCGTCCAACAAGCTCGGCATGACGCTCGACGGCGGCTGCCGCGTCGGCCTCTTCTCCCAGAAGATGAAGGCGACCGTGAAGCGTCGCGGGCGCGGCTATACCGGTCAATTCCTTGACGGCGCAGACGGCGAAGGCCTTGACGTGATCGCGGGCACCGTGACGCCCTCGCGCGCCGTTCTGACCCTGAAGCGCAACCAGCTCGACGGCGCCATGCTGGCCCGCCTTGCATCGAAGAACCAGCTCAACATCACGGTCTCGGTCGAAGTCGGCGAGACGCTGGTTCCGGTGATCGGCATGAAGCTGGACCGCGTCAACTCGCTCGCCGAGAACCGCTGAACGGCGTCAGACCGACAATACCGTATCCGATAGCTGCAGGCCCTCGTCGGCGAAAGCTTCCGCAGAGGCGCGAATCGTTCGCCCGTCGAGCATGACGTCGCCGGCGATATCGGCCAGCGGCACCATCACGAAGGCCCGTTCGGCCATGCGCGGATGCGGGATCGTCAGATTGTCGAGCTCGACGGTGCTGTCCCCGTAAAGAAGAATGTCGATATCGAGCGTGCGCGGTCCCCAGCGCGTGTCCCGCACCCGGCCGAGATCGCGTTCCGTCCGAAGCACCAGATCGAGAAGTTCCGGCGCACTCAGCTCCGTTTCGATCTCCGCGCAGGCATTGAGAAACCAGTCCTGCTCGACCGGCCCCCATGGCGGCGTCCGGAACACCCGCGATACGGAGACGACCTTGCAGGAGGGATCGGCGTTCAGCCGGTAGATGGCGGCCTGCATGGAGGCGGCCACGTCGCCGACATTGCCGCCAAGCCCGAGATAGGCGGTGACGGATTCAACCATCGGAGCGTGCGTCATGTACGACGCGGACCTCGACATGATCGAGCACGCCCGGAACCGGCGCATTCGGCTTGCGCACGGTGATGTCGGCCTGGACGATCTGCGGGAAGCGTTTGCAGAGCGCCTTGGCGATCTCCAGGGCAATCGCCTCGATCAGGAAGCGGCGCTCGCCGGTGACGATCCGCTCGATCTCGAGAAAGGCGATGCCGTAATCGACCGTCCCCTCGATATCGTCCTTTTCCAGCGCGTCGCCCGGATCGACATCGAGCACCGCGTCGACATAGAAACGCTGTCCTAGAAATTCTTCCTGGTCGAAGACGCCGTGGCGCGCGAAGAACGCGCAATTCATCATGCGTATCTGGTACATCGGGGGTCGGTATCCTTGATTTCAGCCCGTTATGTCCGTTCGGCGATCATAGCATCCGCGATCGCCATTGCATCACGATTGACGGCGACATCGTGTACCCGGAATACGGCAGCGCCGGCCGCTCGCAGAAGCGCCGTGGTCGCCGATGTTCCTATATCGCGGTCAGCCGCCTCCCGCCCGGTCGCATGACCGATAAACCGCTTCCGGCTGGTGCCGGCCAGTAGCGGATAGCCCAATTTGTGCAGTGCCTCGAAGCGCGCCATCAGGGCGAAGTTCTCTTCGGCATCCTTGGCGAAACCGAAGCCCGGATCGAGCACGATCTGCGCATCCTTCACACCGGCCCTTGTTGCGATCTCTAGCGATCTTTCCAGGAAGGCGAACTGATCGGCGATGACGTCGGCCAGTTTCTCGCGCTCGCGTCCCGTGTGCATGATGCAGAGCCCGGCGCCGGTCGATGCGGCGACATGGGCGATATCCGGTTCGCGCTGCAGGCCCCAGACATCGTTGACGACATGCGCGCCGGCCTCGACCGCCTTCGCCGCGGTGTCGGCGCGATAGGTGTCGACGGACAGGACGGCATCCGGCAGCGCAGCGCCCATGGCGCGCATGGCCGGCAGCACACGTTCCTGTTCGGTCGCGGCATCGACCGGATCCCCGCCCGGCCGCGTGCTTTCGCCGCCGATATCCAGGATCGCGGCCCCCTCGGCGACCATCGCCCGGCCCCGCGCGACCGCCAGCTCGACCGATGTCAGTTGCCCGCCATCGGAAAAACTGTCCGGCGTGACATTGAGAATCCCCATCAATACGCCGCTGGCGCCGAGGGCGAGGTCGCGCCCATGCGCCAGACGCCATCGACGTTCGGCGAAAACGTCGGTTTCAAATTGGATCATCGGGCTGTTTGACTGTGCCGCAGGCGGTCAGGCCTGCTGCTCCGGGACATGGACGACGAGGCCGTCGAACTCGTCGGTCATCTTGATCTGGCACGACAGGCGCGACACCGGCTTCGGCTCGAACGCGAAGTCGAGCATGTCTTCTTCCATCACTTCCGGCTTGCCGACCTTGTCGGTCCATGCATCGTCCACATAGACGTGGCACGTCGCGCAGGCGCAAGCGCCGCCGCACTCGGCTTCGATGCCCGGCACGCCGTTCTTGACCGCGTTCTCCATCACGGTCGAACCGCTTTCGGCGTCAATCTCAAATCGGGTGCCGTCAAAGGCGACGACGGTCAGCTTCGGCATTATCATGCTCTCCGGTGGGGTGTGCGGGCGACCGGGCCGGTCAGCCGCGACTTAAACCGAAGGCCGGCAAAGTCAACCTGCGGGCGGCGTGAAAGCAGCCAAATCGGCATATATGCGGCGAAAAACCGCCCTCGCCGTCCGGAGCGACGGATCATTGGAACCAGCGTGCGAAAACAGCTTGCGCCGTGAAGAAAAGCACGGGAGGCAACTGTCCGCCCCGGGTCGCGAACGCCTAGCGCAGCAGCGAGGCGATGTAGTCGCGGACGGTCTCGACTTCGCGAAGCAGCGCCGTGACCGGCGCCGGATTGTCCGGCTCCGTTTCGATCTGCAACGCATGGTCGGCCAGGCCGAACGCGCCGATCGCCCGCGCGGCGCCTTTCAGCGTGTGCGCCTGGCGCTTTCGCGTCTCGTTGTCGGTCAGCGTGCGCAGGTCGTCGCCGAGCATGGCGGCCTGCTTGGCGAAGAGCCGAAGCACCTCCTCCTCGAGCGCGCGATCGCCACCCGTCTGACGAGCGAGAAAAACAAGATCCACCGGCCTGTGGTCTCCCCGCAATTCGCAGGGCGTGTCCGGTGGGGCGAAGATCGGAGCTGTGTTCATATCCATCCGTTCCCCAATTGACCCACCGTCATGATGTCATCGAAAGGTGGCCGAGGAGTTAACTTCCCGCTGCCCGTTATCCACAGTCCCGGAGGCAAATCTTAACGCATCATGTTGCGTTAACTTTATATTTAAACTTTTGCGGATTGCCGCAATCGCGAGTTCCAATTGCAAAACTGTCCCGTTACGATACGCCCATGACGAGGCCGCATCACCATAGTTGCGCCCTCTTTTGGTGTGAGGGACGGGAATCCCGGATCTAAAGACCGGCGGGAAACGCCGGCTGTATTCTTGAGTGAGGCGCCATATGGCTGTGAATAAGAACGCTGCGAACCTCGATCGCGACATGGAAGCAGCGCTTGAAGAGGCACTGGAAGCGGGACTGGGCGACGACATCGAACTCGATGACGAATTGTCGCTCGACGATTTCGAAAACCAGGTCCGCGCCGCCGCCGACGAGCTCGCCGAGGAAAGCAAGGGATCGCCGGAGAAATCCGGGAAGGCTGCCAAGGCCGACAGCAGCAAGGACGCCCGCAAGGAACCCGAGCCGCGCAAGCAGCAGGCCCGTGCGCCCGCGCCGAAGCCTGCCGCACCGTCGAAAAAGCCGGCCGCCAGCGAGCCGAAGCGCCTCGTATCCTTCAGCCCGGCCAATGACGACGATACGCGCCGCGACTATGCGGCGATCATGTCGCGCCTGCAGCGCGGACAGGCCGGCGGCCTGCCGCTCGGTGCGATCGCGGCCAGCGTCGCCTGGGTCATCGCCGGTTTGCTCCTCGCCCAGATCACCTATGACCGTGGCATTTCCGCAATCCTGACGCCGAGCGGCCTGCGCGACACGCCGGGCGCCGTCGCGCTTCTGGTCAGCATCATCGTGCCGGTCTTCGCCTTCTTCGCGATCGCGGCGATGATCCGCCGCAGCAACGAGATGCGCACCACCGCGCATTCGATGAGCGAGATCGCGCTCCGGCTCGCGGAGCCCGAAAACCTCGCCCAGGAACGCATCGTCACCGTCGGCCAGGCCGTCCGCCGCGAAGTCTCCGCCATGGGAGAAGGCATCGAGCGCACCATCGCCCGCGCCAGCGAGCTGGAAGCGCTGATGCAGTCGGAGGTCTCCGAACTCGAGCGCGCCTATTCCGACAACGAGGCGCGCGTCCGCGCCCTCCTCACCGACCTCGGCAATGAGCGCGAAGGCATCGTCACCCATGCCGAACGCCTGCGGGCTTCGATCGCCGGCGCGCACGAACAGCTGCGCGACGAACTCACCGGCTCGGCCGATTTCATCCGCGACAACGTCCGCAATGCCTCCACGCAGCTGACCATGTCGCTCAACGAGGCCGGCCAGTCGCTGATCGGCCGCATGGAACAGTCCTCCAAGGCAGTCAACGACACGATCGCGTCGCGCCTCGACGAGGTTTCCAACCGCATCTCGAATTCCGGCGAGGCCTTCGCCAGCCTGATCGACATGCGCATCGCCAATCTGAGCGAGCAGACCGACGAAGCAAGCCGCCGTCTGGCCGAATCGCTCGAGTCGCGTGCGACCAACCTGGTTTCGATGCTGACCGAGACGACCGGCAGCATGACCGGCGAGTTCGACCAGCGCATGGCGAGCCTGGAGGAAACCTTCAGCTCCCGCGGCAAGCATCTGCTGGAAGACTTCGAAACCCGCGTCCACGCGATCAACCACGGCACCGAGAAGCTCAATTCGGCACTCGACGCCCGCGCTCGCCAGATCAACGAGACGCTGCTCGAGCGCACCCGTGCGATCGCCGAGACCTATGCCCACGGCAATGCCCAGGCCGGTGTGATCGCCGACAAGGCCCGCCAGGCCTTCGCCGAGCAGACCAACGCCATGGAAACCTCGCTTTCCGCGATCCTGGACGAGAAGTCGGCGGCCTTCACCGCCAAGCTGACCTCGATCTCCGACGGCACGGCCGAGGCGATCTCCGCGAAGACCGGCGACTTCCTCAGCCGCCTCGACGAGAAGACCACCGCGATCTACGGCGCCGTCGGCCACACGGCCGACCGGCTCTCCGTCGCGGTCGATCAGGAAACCGGCCGCATCAACGAGGCTCTCGACAGCCGCACCCGCGCCCTCACCGACGAGCTCGGCCGCAAGGTCGACGAATTCGGCGCCACGCTGGACTCCCGCTCCGACGAATTCAGCCGCACTGCGACGCAATTCGGACAGGCGTTCGATGCGCAGGCGGAACTGCTTATCGACCGCGTCGGCGGCTACTCCTCGCAGCTCACCTCGGCGCTGGACGAGAAGGCGCAGATGCTCAACTCCAGCGCGTCCACCTTCCGCGAGTCCATCGAGGCACAGGTGGAATCGGTCGCCGCGAGGCTGCATGAGCGCGCTGCCGAGTTCGAAGCGAACACCAGCCGCTTCGACCAGAACATCGTCAGCCTGACCGACAATCTGAACAGCCGCCTGATGGAAGGCTCGGCCCAGTTCGAGGCGAACGCCGCCCAGCTCAACCAGAACATCGGCTCGCTGACGGAAAACCTGTCCGATCGCCTGAACCAGCACACCGCCCTCTTCGAGGAGCAGTCCTCGTCCTTCGGCGACCGCATCGGCACGCTGGCCGACCGACTGGCCGAGCACCTGTCGGAAAATTCCGGCCGGCTCGCCGCCACGCTGGAGGAAAAGACCGCCCATCTCGAATCGACGCTCAGCGAGCGGACGAAGTTCCTCGACGCGACGCTCACCGAGCGGACGAATTTCCTCGACTCGTCGATCGGCGACAAGACGGCCTTCTTCGACTCGACGCTCGAGGAGAAGACCCAGCGCCTCAGCGAATCTCTCATCCAGCGTTCGACGGCCCTCGTCGAGGACATCGCCGCCGCGAGCACCGCGCTCGAGAACGCGATGACCCAGGGCAATTCGCGCCTCGAAGCCCTTCTCAGCGACAAGGCCGGCGGCTTGCAGGCTGCGATCGAGGAGCGCACCAACACTGCCATCGTCGCCCTGTCGCGCAGCACCGAAGCGCTGGAGAGCCTGTTCGACCAGAACACCGGCATCATCGACGAGCGCGCGGAAACGATGCGCAAGGCGCTTTCGCTCGGCATCGAGAATGTCCGCAAGACGCTGGAAGACAGCGCCGGCCTCGTTGCGCGTACGCTGCGTGACAGCGTCGCCGTCGCCCGCGTCGAGCTGGAAGAAGAAGCCACCCATGTCGGCGAGACCATCAACACGCATGGCAAGGACTTCTCCGCGAAACTGGCTGAGCAACTGGCCTCCAACCAGCAGCGCATTGCCGAGGAACTCGCAACCAACGAGAAGCGCCTCGCCGACCAGGCCGAGCTGATCCGCAGCCAGGCAGAGGAAATGCTGGCGTCCTTTGAGACCCGTGCCAACGACGCGACGCGCAATGTCGGCGGTTCGACCGAAGAGGCCATCAACGCCTTCGTCGAGCGCACCAACGAGCTGTCGACCTTGCTCTCCTCGCACACGCAGAGCCTGGAAGACCTCATCGAGAACTCGACCCGTCCCCTGCTGGAACGTCTCACCGACGACGGCAGCAAGCTGGCCGAACAGCTCGAACACGCGACGACCGCGGCAACCGAACGCCTCAAGGCGGAAAACACGGCCCTCATCACGGCCATTGCCCGCCGCACCGCCGACACGGTCTCGGCGGTCGAGGAAGCCCAGAGCGGCCTGACTGAAAGCGTCGACGACCTGATCAACCGCCTGTCCGCGTCGAACACGACGCTCGGCCAGCTGATCGGCGACGCGAAGGCCAATCTCGGCCAGATCGACGAAAAGCTGCTCGAGACCACCTCGAACTTCGCAGACAAGGCGCACCGCGCCGCGGACTCGATCGCCAATTCGGTCAGCGTTCTCGACGGCAACATGCTCAAGCTTGGCGACGTCTCCAACAAGACGCTCGAGGAAGTCGCCTCCATCGCCGCCCGCTTTGAAGAGCACGGCAAGGTGCTTTCCACGGCATCGGATCTCCTCAACGAGGCAAAGACCGGCGTGTCCGACAAGCTCGAAGAGCGCCACAGCGCGCTGGAGACCCTGTCGAGCGGGCTGGTTTCGAAGTCGGAAGAGATCGAGAAGCTGATGCGCTCCTTCGAGTCGATCGCCACCGAAGCCTTCAGCCAGGTCGAGGAGCGCACGCGCAAATCCGCCGACGAACTGTCCAGCCGGCTGCGCGAAGCCGCGCAGGAGGCCGAGGGAACCGCGCGTTCGTCTTCCGCGGCGATCTCCGAGAATGTCAGCGACATCGTCAATTCGGCGCTCAAGCGCTTCGAGGACGCTACCAGCGAAATGCGCCGGGTCGCGTCCGACATGAGCAAGGAGCTCAACCAGACCCGCGAAGAAGTGCGCAAGGGTATTTTCGAGCTTCCTGAGGAAACCCGCGAATCGACCGGCGCCATGCGCCGCGCCGTCTCCGAGCAGATCAGTGCGCTCAAGGAACTCTCGCGCATCGTCGAAAGCTCCGGTCGCGCCTTCGATGTCGGCGGCGAGCGCCGTGCGGCAAAGCGCCCTTCCGCGCCTGAGCCGGCTCCGGCAACCCCTGCCGCTCCGGCAAGCACCGCCGCTGCGGCTCCTGCGCCCGCACCTGCCCCGGCTCCGGCCCGCGAACCGGTCGCCGCAGCCGCGGCAACCGTCACGGCGCCCGCACCGCAGCAGCCGGCCGCTTCCCAGCGCCAGCAGCCCGCGACCGCAAGGGCGCAGGCGCCGAGCCAGGTTCCGTCGCAGCCGGCGCTGCGTGGCAGCCTCGGCGCGAATGCCGGCACCGCCGCCGCACCGGCCCGCCCCGCTCCGCAGGCCGAAGACGCCAAGCCAGAAGGCCAGTCGGGCGGCTGGGTCAGCGATCTGCTGCGCCGCGCCTCCAAGGAGGACGAGCCGGCTCCGCGCACGCCGCAGCGTGTCGACCAGCCGCGCGAGCCGCTGCATGCGGTCGAATCCCTCAACTCGCTGTCAGTGGACATCGCCCGTGCGATCGACCACGACGCGGCGATCGAATTGTGGGAGCGCTATCGCCGCGGCGAGCGCAACGTCTTCACCCGCCGGCTCTACACGCTGAAGGGCCAGCAGACCTTCGACGAGATCAAGCGCAAATACGACAACGACTCCACCTTCCGCACCTCGGTCGACCGCTATGTCAACGATTTCGAGAAGCTGCTGCGCGACATCGCCAAGAACGACCGCGACAACATCATGACGCAGACCTACCTCTCCTCGGATACGGGCAAGGTCTACACCATGCTGGCCCATGCGGCAGGCAAGCTGAAGTAATCGGCACCGCGAAGTCGCGACAAAACAGAAACCGCCGGGCCCGAAAGGGCCGGCGGTTTTTTCATACCGGTTTGAGAGAACTCAGAGCCGGGCGGTCGCCCAGGAGACGATGTCGCGCGCGACATTCTCGAAGGCCGCGTCGAGAGCCGCCACGAAAGCGGCATTGTCGGACCCGGTCGCCACGACGCGCTCTTCGAAAACGCGTTCGCTCGCCACGACGCCGTTGCGGTCATTGAGGATCTTGACCGCGATGGCGACATGGGCCGCATTGCTCGGCGCCTCGATCCCGAAGGACCGGATTTCCGTGACGATCTGGTAATCGATTGCCAGTCCCTGCCCCGGCAGGCCGACGCCCTTGAACCGGTCGGAGTTCTGGAAAGCCTGCGCCAGCCGCATCTGGACGACGCGCGGCAGCCGGTCGCTCCACTGCGACTTGCCGAGATACTGGATGGTCAGCGGGTCGGTCTGCACCACGATATTCTGCGAATCGAGCGCCTTCAGCGCCTGCGGCTCGGCAATCAGGATCTGCGTGCCGCGGCGCACGGGCCGCGTGTCGCTGATCGTCGGGACGCCCAGTTCATAGGTGTCGTCGGTCGGCATCACGCCGCCGATCGCAGCGCAACCGACCAGCGAAAGCGGCAAAATGGCGACTTGTGCGGCGCGCAGGAGTTTCATCGTATCTCGCCCAACCCGGGACGGTTTTCGGAAAATGCCCGGTGTCCCCATTCCGTAACGTTCGGATTTTGATAGCGTTCCGTCACTGGCTGTCAACGCCTCTGCCGGCCATTGTAGGTTTTCACGTCGCCGTCCCCGCCGAATATCAGGCGCTGCGGATTGCGCTCGAGGTCGGTAATCGCCCGCTCGATGCGCGTGACCGAGCGCCGCGTCTCGTTGATGAGCGCCGTTGCATCCGCCAGGCCGCGATCGGAGAAACGCTCCAAGCCGTCCGAGACCGTGTTGATGCGCGCATTCAGCGTCTCGGCGGTCTTGCGGAAGGCTTCCAGCGTCTTGCGCGTCTCGGCCATGAGCGACTCGCCCTCATCCGAGCCGAGCAGGCCATCCGTCTTTTCGAGAATACCGTCGATACGCACCGACGCCGCGTTAAGCCGTTCGGCAAGCTGTTGCGTGTTGGTGATGATCCCCTGGATATCCTCCCCGCGTTCACCGAGGCCCTTGGTCAGCTTCTCCACTTCGGCCAGCGAGGCCTGCGCCGATTTTCCGGCATTAGCGATATCCTCCACCGCAGCCGTGATCTGTTCAGGCGGAACCGCATCCAGCACCTTGTCGAGACGGTCGAACGTGCCGCCCAAGCGACCTCCAATGCCTTGCAGGTCGGTCGCGACGGTCTGCACCTTGCCGACGACATCCTCGAACTGGTCGGATACCTTGTTCAGATTGGCCGTGAAGCCGTCGACATTGTCGACGATCGAGGCGAGCTTGTCCGGATCGACGGCCTCAAGCAGGCCTTCGATACTTTTCAGCGCCGTATCGAGCTTGCCGGACACATCGGCGAGCGCCTGCCCCACACCGCCAACACCTTCGAGGAAGGTGTCGATCTGATCGGAATTCTTGGCCAACGCGTCGCTGAAGGTCGCGGCGTTCTCCAGCGTCGTGTTGAGCGGCTCGCGAATGTCGTCGACGGCGGTTTCGAGCGTGCTCAGGATACGGTCGGCCCGGCTGAATATATCCTGCGCGGTCGCGAGCAGGTCATTGATGGAGGACGGATCAGCCTTGACCGTTGGAATCTTGCCCTGCTGCTCCGCCAGATCGAAAATGCTGGGCTCCGTCGGATCGCCGCCCTCGAAATCGATGAAGGCGATGCCCGTCAGGCCGGTGGAACCGAGCTGTGCCTTTGTGGAACGCGAGATCGGCAGATCGCCGCTGACGACCGTCCGTGCGATGACGAGCCGCGGATTGGATTCATCGAAACTGAGACCCGTGACCTTGCCGACATCGATACCGTTGAATTTCACGAGACTGCCGACGCCAAGCCCCGTCACCGACCCTTCGATGACGACATCGAGCCGCGACGTCTGGCCGCCTGTATCGACACGCGCGACCCAGTAGACGATCGCGAACCCCGCGAGGAAAACGAGGAGCGTGAAAGCGCCGACCGTGACGTAATTCGCTTTGGTTTCCATGGCTCAGCCCCCTGCCCCGGCCGCAGCGTTTTCGCCGGGCATGACAATCTGCCGGGCCCGCTTGCCACGAAAGTAAGACTTAACCCACGGGTCCTCGCTTTTCAGCATGTCGTCGATCGTACCCACCACCAGTACCCTTTTCTCGCCCAGCACCGCGATCCGGTCCGCGACCGTGAACAGGCTGTCGAGGTCATGCGTCACCATATAAACGGTCAATCCCAGCGTGTCGCGCAGCTTGGCGATCAGTTCATCGAATTCCGACGCGCCGATCGGGTCCAGCCCGGATGTCGGTTCGTCGAGGAAGACGATATCCGGGTCGAGCGCGAGAGCCCGCGCCAGCGCCGCCCGCTTGATCATGCCGCCGGACAGTTCCGATGGATATTTGCCCGCGGCATTGGGCGACAGTCCGACCAGTTCCATCTTCAAAAGCGCCAGCTCGTCCATCAGCGTTTTCGGCAAGGACAGATATTCGCGCATCGGGACCTGGATATTCTCCAGCACGGTCAGGGCGGAAAACAGTGCGCCGTGCTGGAACAGCACCCCCATGCGCATGTCCACCTGGATCCGTTCCTCTTCGTTGATTTTGTCGAGATCACGACCGAGCACGGCGATCGTGCCGTCCTGTTTTCTGTTCAGCCCGAGAATCGTGCGCAACAGCACCGACTTTCCGGTGCCGGACGCACCGACAAATCCGAGGATCTCGCCGCGATAGACGTCGAGATCGAGGTCGTGCAGCACCACGTGCCGGCCAAACTGCACATGGATGTCGCGAACGCGTATGATCGGCTCCGTCCCGTTCATCAGAAATCGATCGCCGCGTAGAATATCGCAAAGACGCCGTCGACGACGATCACCACGAAAATCGATTTGACCACCGAAGCGGTCACCCTTTCGCCCAGCGATTCGGCGGAACCACCGACCTTCATGCCCTCGACCGACGCGATGATGCCGATGATGAACGCCATGAAGGGCGCCTTGATGAACCCGGCGAATACCGTGGTCAGATCGATCGCGTCGCGCACCCGGGTGATGAACGCATCGGGAGAAATCCCGGAATAGGCCTTTGCCACGAACATTGCGCCGCCAAGCGCGGCGATGTCGGAAATCACCGTCAGGAGCGGCAATGCGATGCCGAGAGCAACGAGGCGCGGAAACACCAGTACGCCGACGGGATTGAGGCCGATTACCGTGAGCGCGTCGATCTCCTCGCGCATCTTCATCGAGCCGATCTCGGCCGTGATCGCGCTTCCGGACCGGCCGGCGATCATGATTGCCGTCAGGAGCACGCCGATTTCGCGCAAAACCAGGATGCCGACGAGGTCGACGACGAATATCTCGGCGCCGAAATAGCGCAACTGAAACGCGCCCTGCTGCGCAATGATGGCGCCGATGATCGTCGACATCAGAGCAATGATCGGAATGGCGCGCACACCGGTACGGTCGATCTGGTTCACGACAGCCGCGATGCTGAGGCCGCTGCCATGCCCGAGCTTCATCTGCGACCCGCGCACGGCAGCGCCGACCATGTGAAGCCCCATCACCATGTCGTCGCGGAAATCGTAGACCGCCTTGCCGAGGCCGATCAGCAGTCGCGTGACCAGCGAATCGCGGCTTTCCTCCGGCTCCTGGTCGGAAAGGTCCTCCATCGCCTTGCGCACCGCGTCCAGCAGGACCTCATGGGCAGGGCGAATGCCGTCGAGCGAGGCCGATCCGCCCTTTTTCCCGACTTCCTGGGCTAGACGGTAGATCAGCCAAGCACCGGCGGTATCGAGATAGGTAATCCGCGACAGATCGAGCGAAACCGTCTTTCCGCCGGCCTCGCGTTCGAACCGCCGCATCTCGGCGTCGATGCCGGAAACCGTATGCGTCGCCCACGGCCCGGACAGCGTCAACTGCAGGCGGCCGTCCTCGCTTGCCGACTGGACGGCCGGAAGCTGCGGCGACGCATTGTCCCCGTCGATTTCCATATGAATCGTATCGACCATCGGCCTATTAATATAGACGGTTGCCGGACAAGTCTGCGGCGTACGGGCCACATCAACGGAAATATCGCAGCATTTCCAAGGAACAGGAACATCATGGAATTTGCCGATTGCCGCGTCGAAACCTGGGTCGAGCGTTTTCCGATCAACGGCAAGTTCCGGATATCGCGCGCCAGCAAGACCGAAGCGGAGGTGGTGGTCTGCCGGGTCACATCAGGCGGCTTCAAGGGGCTCGGCGAATGCGTCCCCTATTCGCGCTATGGCGAAACGGTCGAATCGGTCCTTGAAGCCATCCGGGAGACCGCCGAACGCCTTGGCGGCCGGATGACCCATGACAATCTGCATGAAGTCCTTTCCGCCGGCGCAGCGCGCAATGCGCTCGACTGCGCCCTGTGGGATCTTCGCGCGAAGATGACCGGCCGCCACGCCCATTTCCTCGCCTGCCGTCAGCCGCCGCGTCCGGTCGAAACCGCCTTCACGATTTCGCTCGATCATCCCGACGTCATGGCCGATGCGGCCCGGGCCGCATCGCGTCGGCCGCTTCTCAAGATCAAGCTTGGCGGCGAGCACGACATCGCGATCATGCACGCCATCGCGGCGGCCGCCCCGAGAAGCCGCATCATAGCCGATGCCAATGAAGGCTGGACGCCGGAAAGCCTGCCCGAACTGATGCGTGAGGCCGCCCGCGTTCACATCGCCATGATCGAGCAGCCGCTGCCCGCCGGACAGGACGAGATTTTGGCGAAGATGCCTCATCCTGTGCCGATCTGCGCCGATGAGAGCGCCCATGCCACCGAGGATCTCGAAGCGCTCGGCGATCGCTACGATGCCGTGAATATCAAGCTCGACAAGACCGGCGGCCTGACCGAGGCTCTGCGCATGCGTGACCGCGCGCGCGAACTCGGCTTCGGCGTAATGATCGGCTGCATGGTCGGCACATCGCTCGCCATGGCGCCGGCCGTGTTGCTCGCCCAGGATGCGGATTATGTCGACCTCGACGGCCCGCTGCTGCTCGCCCGCGACCGTTCCCCCGGGCTCGACTATGCCGGCAGCATCGTTTCACCACCCCGCGCCGATCTCTGGGGTTGAAAACGCACGCAAAAACTCCCCCGCATTGACCTTTCGGTGCGCGGGATCGCGCCCTATAAGAGTCGACAAAACAGGGAGTGACCGAATGGATCTGGGTCTGAAGGGCCGCAAGGCAATCGTCTGCGCATCGAGCCGGGGTCTCGGCCGCGGCTGCGCCATCGCACTGGCGGACGAAGGCGTCGATCTCGTCATCAATGGCCGAAATCCCGAGGCGACCAACGCGACGGCGGCGGAATTGCGGGCCCGCGGTGTCTCGGTGACGGTCGTCCTCGGCGACGTTTCCGACCCGGCAATCCAGGAAGAACTGGTCGCCGCCTGCCCGTCTGCCGATATCCTGGTCAACAACAATGCCGGCCCGCCGCTGCGCGACTTCCGCGAACTGGACCGCGAAGCCATCCTGGCCGGCGTCACCCAGAACATGGCGACTCCGATCGAGATGATCCAGAAGGTGATCGACGGCATGTCGGAGCGCGGTTTCGGCCGCATCGTCAACATCACCTCCATGTCGGTCTACCAGCCCATTTTGGGCCTCGATCTCTCGTCGGGCGCCCGCGCCGGCCTGACCTCGTTCCTCGCCGGCATCGCCCGCTCGGTCGCCGATAAAAACGTCACGATCAACAATATCCTGCCGGGCAAATTCGACACCGACCGCATCAATGCGAATTTCGAATTCAACGCGAAGAAGACCGGCAAGACCGTCGATGAGATTCGCGAAGTCCAGTCGAAGGCGATTCCCGCCGGACGCCTCGGTACGCCGGACGAGTTCGGCCGCACTTGCGCGTTTCTCTGCTCGGTCCATGCCGGCTATTTCACCGGCCAGAACGTCAAGCTCGACGGCGGGCTTTTCCCGAGCGCATTCTAACAGGACCGGTCACGAAAGACCCCGGGGGAGACAACGTCATGCAGCAGGAAGAGACACCGGATCAGGCCCACGCGCCGACCCCCAGCCTCGAGGACGCCGCCCTCTTCTTTCACCAGTACCCGCGCCCCGGCAAGCTGGAGATCCAGGCGACCAAGCCGCTCGGCAACCAGCGCGACCTTGCGCTCGCCTATTCGCCGGGCGTCGCCGCGCCCTGCCTCGCAATTGCGGAGGATCCGGGAAAAGCGGCCGACTACACGGCGCGCGGAAATCTCGTGGCGGTGGTCTCCAACGGCTCCGCCGTCCTTGGGTTGGGCAATATCGGGCCCCTTGCCTCGAAACCGGTCATGGAAGGCAAGGCCGTCCTTTTCAAGAAATTCGCCGCCATCGACGTTTTCGACATCGAGATGGACGCGCCCGATATCGATACGATGGTGCAGGTCGTCTCGGCGCTAGAACCGACCTTCGGCGGTATCAATCTCGAGGACATCAAGGCGCCCGAGTGCTTCGAGGTCGAGGCGCAGCTGCGCGAAAAGATGAATATCCCCGTCTTTCACGATGATCAGCACGGCACGGCGATCATCGTGGCGGCGGCGATCCTCAACGGGCTGGAACTGGCGGGAAAGCCGATCGGAGAAGCAAAGATCGTCACGTCGGGCGCCGGCGCGGCCGCGCTCGCCTGCCTTAACCTTCTGGTCTCGCTCGGCGCGAAGCGCGAGAACATCTGGGTGAACGACATCGAGGGCCTCGTCTTTGAAGGCCGCGAGACGCTGATGGATCGCTGGAAGTCGGTCTATGCGCAGAAAACCGACAAGCGGAAACTGACCGATGTCATTCCCGGCGCGGACGTATTTCTCGGCTTGTCGGCGGCGGGCGTGCTGAAACCCGAATGCCTGAAGGAAATGGCGGAGAAGCCGCTCATCATGGCGCTGGCGAACCCGGTTCCGGAAATCATGCCGGATGTCGCTCGCGAAGCACGCCCGGACGCGATGATTTGCACGGGGCGAAGCGATTTCCCCAATCAGGTCAACAACGTATTGTGTTTTCCTTACATTTTCCGGGGCGCGCTCGACGCCGGCGCAACAACGATCAACGAGGAAATGAAAGCCGCCGCCGTCCGCGCCATCGCGCAACTCGCCCGCGAGGAACCGTCGGATGTTGCGGCCCGCGCCTATTCCGGCGACACGCCGGTCTTCGGGCCGGACTACCTGATCCCCTCGCCCTTCGATCCGCGGCTGATCCTCCGCATCGCACCGGCTGTCGCGAGGGCCGCGCAGGACAGCGGCGTCGCGCTACGTCCGATCGAGGACATGGACGCCTATGTCGACCGTCTCAACCGGTTCGTCTTCCGCTCCGGTCTCGTCATGAAGCCTGTCTTTGCAGCGGCGCAATCGGCGACCAACAAGCGCGTCGTCTATGCCGACGGCGAGGATGAGCGCGTGCTGCGCGCCGCCCAGGTCGTGCTCGAAGACCGTCTCGCCGAACCGATCCTGATCGGCCGCCCCGACGTCGTGGAAACGCGGTTGAAGCGCTTTGGTCTCAAGATCAAGCCAGGCGTCGACTTCGAACTGATCAATCCGGAGAACGATCCGCGCTATCGAGACTATGTCGACCATCTCGTCAAGGTGGTCGGCCGGCGCGGCGTAACACCCGACGCGGCTCGCTTGCTGGTCCGTACCAACTCCACGGTTATCGCCGCCATCGCCCTGGAGCGCGGCGAGGCGGACGCGATGATCTGCGGCCTTGAAGGCCGCTACGAACGGCATTTACGCCATGTTCGTCTCATCGTCGGCACGGAGCCCGGGACGCAGGACCTCTCGGCCCTCTCGATGCTGATTTCGCAGCGCGGCGTGACCTTCTTCACCGACACCTACGTCACGGAGGAACCCTGTGCCGAGGAATTGGCGGAGATGACGGTTCTCGCCGCCCGCGAAATCGCCCGTTTCGGCATCGAACCGAAGGCGGCGCTGCTTTCCTTCTCCAATTTCGGCTCTCGCGACGCCGCCTCGTCGCAGAAGATGCGGGAGGCGACCGCAATCCTGCATCGTATCGCCCCCGGTCTCTGCGCCGATGGCGAAATGCACGCCGACTCGGCCCTCGACCAGAAACTGCGCGACCGCGTCTACCCCAATTCGGTGCTGACGGGCGAAGCGAACCTGCTCGTCTTCCCCAATCTCGACGCCGCAAACATCACGCTGAACGCGGTGAAGATCATGACGGACGCGCTGCATGTCGGGCCGATCCTGCTGGGAACCGCCAAGCCGGCGCATATCCTGACACCCTCGGTGACATCGCGCGGCGTGGTCAACATGACGGCGATTTCAGTGGTTGAAGCCACCCAGCGCGAAACCGCCGCCATAGCGGCGGAGTGACTGGCCGCGCCGTTAGGAGCCCGTTAAGCCTGACCATAGCGGCCGGTGGAAAAAACCGGCTCGCTTAACCGGCCATGCCACATTTGCGGTGTAATCTGCGACCCGAAGGGACTCCTCCTGGGGAGTGGAATAACGTGACGGGACAGCCCCGCGACAACCGGTTTCGGACCCATTTCGTGCGCATGCGGACACTCGCCGCCTGCGCCGCGGGCGCTTTATTACTCTCGGCAACCGGCGCGCAGGCCGATATATGCGACGATCTGCGCGCCCAGTTGCGCGATGCCAGCGTGACGGGTCCGGGCACGTCGGCCCAGTCCCAACGCTACGCCGAGGCGGCAGCGCGACAGGTCGAGGAAATCGAGAAGACCCGCGCAATGCAGGAAAGGCGCAACTGTTTCGCCAACTCTTCGGCGGAGTGCCAGTCGCTCTACCGCACCATCCAGGAGATGAACGCCAATCTCGATGCGCTCGAACGCCAGCGCGACCGTTTGTCCGGCGGCCGAAACGCTGCCCTGATCCGCGCCATCGGCACGCGGCTGGAAAACAATGGTTGCAATGCGCCGCAGCGCGTCGCCCGAACAGAGCCGCATTCGATCACGGTGATCCCGGAAGCCCCCGATCGCTCGCGCCTTAAATCGCGCATCATCGTGCGTGAGGGAATCGGCCGCCGGCGGCTCTATGATCCGAATGTCGAGAGCGATACGGCGCTGATGACACCGCCTGCCCCTGCCGATGCGAACGAGATCACCATTCCCTATATGCCGGGCACCTTCCGTACATTGTGCGTGCGCACATGCGACGGCTACTACTTCCCGATTTCGTTTTCGACCGGCTTCGATTTCCTCAGCCGCGATGCCGAGACCTGCGAATCCATGTGCCCCGGCACCGAGGCCAAGCTCTTTTTCCACCGCGTGCCGGACCAGGAGAGCGAAGCGATGATCTCGCTGCAGGGCCAGCCCTATACGGCCCTTCCGCAGGCATTCCTCTACCGCAAGCTAAACCCTGAGCAGGCCGATCCAACCTGCACCTGCCAGGCGCAGCCGACGACGGCGCGGCTGGAGCCCGAACCAGGCAACGCAGCGACCAGCCAACCGGATATGGCCGCCACGCCGATGCCGGACGACGCAGAAACACCGGAGCAGATTGATATCACGCCGCAAGCGACCGGGTCCGAACCGCGCATGGACACAGCAGACATTACGAGCGAAATGAGCGAGGACGAGGCGGACGGCTCCCGGAAGGTCAGGGTCGTCGGGCCAGAATTTCTTCCCGCCCCAGAAGAGGCAATAGATCTGCAATCTCGGGACCGGACGACCGACCGGTAAGAGCGATGCGAAGCGGCATGAACAGCGCCCGGCCCTTGCGGCCGGTTGCCGATTTCACCGCCGAGGTCCACTCGCCCCAGGTCGCCTCGCCGATCTGGCCGTCGGGTAACAGATCGAAGGCTTCACGGACATAAGCGAGATCGTCACCCTCGAGCACGGCATCTTTCGCCGGCGCATTCGTGACGATCGCCCACCAGTTCGCCGCATCCTCTACCTTCTCGACATTGGCGCGGATGACCGTCCAGAAGGTTTCGGCGCGGGGATCATCCAAATCGATTCCCACAGCCTCGAGACGCGCGGAGACGGCTTCAAACGGCAACTCGTGGACGATCTGCCGGTTGAGCACATCCAGCTCGGCCGGGTCGAACTTCGCCGCCGATTTCGAGCTCGATGACGGATCGAAGTTTTCCGCCATCGCGTCCAGCGACGGCGCGGCCGCGACCGCTTCCGAGGTCCCGATCAGCACCGCCAACGAGACGACGGCCATCGGCTCGTAGCCGGCTTCGTGCAGCGCCTTGATCGACAAGGCGCCGGAGCGCTTCGACAGCCCCTCGCCCGTGGTCGTCGTCAGCAGGTTGTGGTGACCGAAGGCCGGAGCCTCGGCCCCCAGCGCCCTAAACAGGGCAATCTGCGCGCCCGTATTCGTCACATGATCGTCGCCCCGGATGACATGGGTGACGCCGAGATCGATGTCATCGACCACGGAGGGCAGCGTATAGAGATAGCTGCCGTCCTCGCGGATCAGCACCGGATCGGACATCGAGGCCAGATCGACGGTCTGCGGCCCGCGCACGACATCGTCCCAATGGATTTCAGTGCGCTGAGTTTCGAAGGGATCGCCGGCGAAGTTCGGCAACAGGAAACGCCAATGCGGCTTCCGGCCCTCGGTCTCCAACGCAGCCTTTTCGTCATTCATGAGCTTCAGTGCCTCGCGTCCGTAGACCGGAGGCAGCCTGCGCGACAGCCGGATCTTGCGGCGGCGTTCCAATTCCTCCGGCGTCTCGTAGCAGGGATAGAGCAAGCCGGCCTGTTTCAACGTCTCGACCGCCGCATCATGCGCTGCGCCGCGCTTCGACTGATATTCGACCTTATGCGGATGAACGCCGAGCCAGTTCAGGTCGATGGCGATCTGGTCGGCATATTCCTGCTTCGAACGCGCCACATCCGTGTCATCGAAACGCAGAATGAAGCGGCCGCCGTGCTTCAGCGCATAGAGCCAGTTGAACAGGGCGGTGCGCACGTTGCCGATATGGATATTGCCGGTGGGCGATGGCGCGAAGCGGACGGTGACGGACATGGATAAGGTTCGGTCTCGATGGAGTGTTACGCGGCAGCGGTTACCCCTCGCCCGGCCTCATTGCAAGGCTTCGGCACCGTGCGGCGCATCACGCGCCACCAGTCGCCTGGAAACGGTGAAGAGCACGAGGCTGGCGGCGATACAATAAAGCCCCATGACGAAGATCTGCCCCGGATAGGATACGCCCAGATCGATCAGTGCGCCTGTCACGCCCGGTCCGACCGCCGTCATGAACACCATGACCGCGACGATGAAGGAGCGAATGGACCCGAGATGCGCCGTCCCGTAGACCTCCGGCCAGACCGATCCGAACAGCGTGGTGGAAAAGCCGTAGGAAACGCCAAGCAATCCCATGAAGACAAAGGGTGCCCAGACAGCATCGGAAACTGCCAGGACAAAACACGCGATCGAAAGCGGCGCGAGAAAGACCGGCAAAAGGCGCACGGATGAGAACCGGTCGACGAGCCCGCCGCAGACAAGCGAGAAGACCACCGTCATGGAGGACATGACGACGAAGGACGCGGCGAACGTCTCGCGCTCCCAGCCGCGGAGTTCGACGAGGTAGATCTGGTGGAAGAAGATGGTGGTCCCGATAAAGGGCGGCGCCAGCACGCCGGTCAGCAGCAGATAGAAGGCTGGATCGCGCAGCACCTCGCCGCGGGTCCAGTTGCGCACCGCCGGCGCATCCTTGCGCGTCACCGTGCTCTGCGGCTCGCGCTCCACACCCATCAGGAAGTAGATCGCAGGCAGCGCGACCAGCAGCATGACCGCCGCCGCGACAAGCCAGGAATTGCGCCACCCGATTGCGCCGGCGAGGAGGACGAAGGCGAGCGGATAGAGTGCTTCGCCGAAATTCATCCCGATCGCCGAGACCGACACAGCGCGGCCGCGCTGGGCGGCGAACCATTTGCCCATCGCCGTCATGGCGATATGCGTCATCATCCCCTGCCCGAAAAGCCGCAGCCCGTAGATCGTGATCACCAGCAGGGCGAGCGCATGCGACCACGCCATGAGCACGCAGGCGAGCGCCAGCATCGGCGCGGTCAGGAGCACGACACGGGAGACGCTGAAATTGTCGACGATCTTGCCGAGTTGCGGCAGGGTCAGAGCGCTTGCCAGCGTCGCGCCCATATAGAGTGTGCCGAACCCGCCATGGCTGAGCCCGTACTCGCTTCGGATCCCGTCGGCCGACAGCGAGATGAAGAAGGTCTGCCCGAAGGCGGAGAAGAAGGTCAGCAGAAAGCCGCCCGCGAGCCAGCGGGCATTCTCGACCAGGAATCGGATGAACGACATGGCGGCGTCCGTAAATACAAAAAAGCCGGTAGTCCGGTTGCCGCGCGGGCGGCGGGGAATATCGGTGAAGGGAAAAAGCGAGCGATCGCTGATGTGCAGGAGAGCTTGAACACAAAGCCGGCGTCGACGCAATCGACGGTGATGAAATCGGATAGCGGATAAACCCAAAGGAGAGTTCCCGGCGGCATCGCAAACGCCTACAGTAGCCGGCGAAATGCGGCTCGAACACAAACACACGGCCGAGGCGATCCGTCTTCGCCTCGCGGATGGTCACAAGCCCAATTACCTGCGCGATTGGGTCTATGGCGGCATCGACGGCGCCGTCACAACCTTCGCCATCGTGGCGGGTGTAGTCGGCGCGTCGCTGTCGGCGCATGTCGTCATCATTCTCGGCCTTGCCAACCTCCTCGCTGACGGCCTCTCCATGGCGGCCAGCAACTATTCTGGCACCAAGACGGAGATCGACGACCGCGACCGCCTGCGGGAGATGGAAATTCGCCATATCTCGCTCGATCCCGAAGGAGAACGCGAAGAAATTCGCCAGATCATGGCAATGAAGGGGCTCTCCGGCGACACGCTGGAGCACGCTGTCGAGGCGATCACGTCGGACCGCGAACGGTGGATCGCAATGATGCTGACCGAGGAACATGGTCAGGCGATCACCATGCGCGATCCGATGACCTCGGCACTCTCCACCTTCGCCGCGTTCCTGATTTGCGGCGCGGTGCCGCTTCTGCCCTATATGCTCATGCCGGCAGACCAGGCTATGCCCGTGGCGCTCACCCTGACGTCGGCCGTCTTCTTCGCCATCGGTTCGATGAAGAGCCGCTGGGCGGTCACGCCGTGGTGGAAGTCCGGAATCGAGACGCTTGTGATCGGTCTCGCTGCCGCGGGCGCGGCCTTCCTGATCGGATATCTGCTGCGAGACTGGGCGTCGGCTTAGGCGCTGAGCCGTTCACTCTCCGGCTTTTCTTCCGCGTCGGCAATCGTGGTCCGGCCGCGTCCCTCGCCCTTCGAACGATAAAGAAACTGGTCGGCAGCCGTGATCACCTCTCGCGCGGCGCGCCCGTCGCGCGGCCAGATCGCAATCCCGACACTGGCCCCGATCTTCAAAGTATGGCCGTGGTACGAAACCGGCTCGGAGGCATCCGCGACAAGGCTGTCGCCGAGCCTTTGCAGGTGATCGCTGTCGACCTCTTTCGTTACGGCCGCGATGAATTCGTCGCCGCCGATCCGTGCAACGATACCGTGATCGGCGATACGGTCCTGGAACCTCTGCGCGACCGCGCGCAGGACGGCGTCGCCGGCATGATGACCGAATGTGTCGTTCACATCCTTGAAGCGGTCGAGATCGATACAAATGATCGCCACCGGATCGCTCCCGCCGATGAGTTTCTCGAATGCCTGGTCGAACTGGTGGCGGTTGGGCAGTCCGGTCAGCGCATCATGCGCCGCCATGTGGCGGTTACGTTCCTCGCTCTCGGCGAGGGCGCGCAAGGCCCGTCCATGCCGCGTCACGATATAGACCAGCACCGCGCAGATCAGCGCGCACAGGCCGATCGCCACCGGCGCAACCGCCCGGATGATCGCCGGGCGCGGCGCGCGCGGATGCCACCGGAAAGCCAGCTCCGGAGCCACGCCGGCGTTCGGCAGCACGATATGCGAAATCGGCAGGTTCGACGGCATGAACGGCACGACATCCGGCGCAGGCAACCCCAAACGGTGGCCAAGTTCAGTGACCGCTTGCCGCGTCAGCGGCTTGAAGGCGACAAAGACCGTGTCCTCGCCGTCCTTGATCGCGAAATCCTCGGTCTCCGGCACGATGACCTGAGCGATCGCGATGCCAGGCACGCCGTCCCAGTTCCGGATCGCCGTTGCCTGCAATCCACGCACGACGTTGTCATTTCCAGCGGGAACGAGAAAACCGTTTCCTGCGCTCACGCGCTTAGCTTCGAAATGTCGGCGCGCTGCGGCGGTCAGATCGGCATTCGCTTCGACAATGGAGAGATTTCCGGGATTGCGCAGGATCTGGTCGCCAATGACCGCGACGCCCGCCTCACCGTCGGGCGCGACAGTGACGGCCCACTCGTAACCGAGCCCATCGATCATCCAGTCGGCGATCTGCTCCTGGACGAAGTCCATGTCCTCGCCGCCCTTTTCCGCCAGGGCTTCGACGGCAGCGTCCCAGAAGGCGATCTCGGAATGCTCCCGGATCGCTTCCTGGGCCATCCTGTCGAACTCCAGGCTCGTCGATCGCATGTCGGCGTCAAGCGCGAACCTGTCGGCTTCCCGGGTCGAAAACTGGATGACGATCACAATTGTCGCCACAAAAGCGATGACCATTGCGCCCGCGGCCAGATAGACCCTTCTGGCAACCCCTGTCCTCGCGGCCGCCAGCGACAAATCGAATGTAGTCATGCCGTAGCCCCTGTTTGCACGGGACCATAGCCGAAAGAACTGAACAGACGATTGACCCGGGCAAAGCATCTCCGGCCGCTTGCGATTGAAAGCCGGCGTCCACGGTGCGATGCTCGAAGCCTGCGACAAGAAGAGGATATCGGCGATGAAAACTTTGCTGGGCGCGTGCGGAGTCTTGCTTGCCGGGGTCGCGTGCGCCCTCGCCGGCCCTGAAGGCGACTACGCTGTCACTGGCACGAATCCCGGTGCGAATGGCACCTATCGAGGGTCGGTGTCGGTCCTCCAGACGGGCGAAACCTATGAGGTGATCTGGGATATCGCCGGCACCCGCTATACCGGATCTGCTCTTGGAGCCGCGCCCGTCAAGGGGCGTTCGATGATGGGACCGGCCGATGCCGGCGACGATACGCTGGCCGTCGGCTATATCTCCGGACGGAGCTTCGGGCTCGCATTCTACGTCGAGCAGGACGACGGTACATGGAAAGGCGTCTGGACCTATGGCGGCTCCGACAAGATCGGAACCGAGGTCTGGACCCCGAAATAGACAGCATTTCAGGGGATTGCGGCGTCAACCGGAATCGACTTGCGAACCGCCGCACGCCTCCGCGCGGCCGGTTCGGCGAATACCACCAAGACCGCCGCGACAGCTGCATAGATCGCCATGGCCTGGATCATCGACGGCAGCGAAACGCCGGCATCGATCAGCCAGCCGCTCAACCCCGGACCAATCGCCGAGACGAAGACCATGATCGCGGTTACAAGCGATTTGACCGAGCCAAGGTGCCGCGTGCCGTACAATTCCGGCCAGATGGCGCCGAAAACGACCGAATAGACGCCGAAAGCCACCCCCATGCCCGCCATGAAGATCAGGATCGCATAGGCGGACGACATCACGCCAAGCGCAAGCGTGGCGACGGCCATGGCGACAAGCATGACGGGCAACATGACCGCGGAATGAAACCGGTCCGTCACGACCCCCGTCGCGAATGTCGCGACCACGGCGAAAACCGACAGCACCGGTGTCGCGCCGGCGAATTGTGCCAGCGCCCAGCCGCGCAGTTCGGTCAGATAGACCTGGTGAAAGAACACCGTCGTCCCGATCAGGGACGGAGCGATCAGCCCGGGCATCAGCAGCCAGAACAGCGGATCGCGAAGCATCTCGCCAGACGCCCATTGCCGCCCCTCGTCCCGATACTCCGCTTCGGCGGCAGATTGCGCGCGCGGCTTGCGCATCAACAGGAAGACCGCCGGCAACACGATCAGGATGAACAGCGCGGCATTCATCATCCATGCCTCTCGCCAGCCGGCAAACGCTGCAAGCGCCACGAAGCTGATGGGCATGATGCTCTCGGAGAACTGGTGGCCGAGCGCTGCTGTCGACATCGCCTTGCCCCGATTGAGCGAAAACCAGCGGCCCATCGCCGTCATCGCGGTCTGGTTCATCAGCCCTTGGCCGAACATTCGCAGCCCGGCAATCGCGACGAAGACGGTGACCGCCGACCACGCATTGGCGAGTAGTAGCATGCACGCCCCGAGGCCGAGGATGACCAGGCCCGCATAGCGTTCGATCGGCATCGTGTCCGCGAGCCGGCCAGCGAACGGAATCGCTGCAGCGCTCGCCAGCGTGGCAAACATGTAGAGACCGCCGAACTCGCCGTGGCTTAGCCCGAGATCCTCGCGAATACCGCCGCTGGACAACGCGACATAGAAGTTCTGGCCATAACTCGCGAAAAACGTCAGCAGAAACCCGCCGGCGAGCCAACGGGCGTTTTCGCGCAGGAACGGGAACATCCTCATTCCCGACTGATCGCAGACTCGCGGAGGTTTCTCAAATCGAAACCGGGATCAGGCCGCGGGACGATCCGTACCGTTTACGTCCGGTCGCGGAACCGGTTGGTGATCGGATAGCGTCGGTCGCGGCCAAAATTCTTGCGGGTGATCTTCACGCCCGGCGCTGACTGCCGGCGTTTGTATTCGGCGATGTAGAGCAGGTGTTCAATTCGGTGGACCAGGTCGCGGGCGTGGCCGCGGGCGACGATGTCATCGACCGCCATCTCGTGTTCGACCAGGCTTTCGAGGATGTCGTCGAGAACCGGATAAGGCGGCAGCGAATCCTGGTCGGTCTGGTCGGGCCGAAGCTCCGCCGACGGCTCCTTGTCGATGATATTCTGCGGAATGACCATGCCGGTCGGGCCGAGCGCGCCGGGCGGCGTGTGCGCGTTGCGCCAGCGCGCCAGCGCATAGACCTGCATCTTGTACAGGTCCTTGATCGGGTTGAAGCCGCCATTCATGTCGCCATAGAGCGTCGCGTAGCCAACGCTCATCTCCGACTTGTTGCCGGTGGTCACCACCATCGAGCCGAACTTGTTGGAAACCGCCATCAGGATAGTGCCACGCGTCCGGCTCTGCAGGTTTTCCTCGGTGATACCGCTTTCGGTGCCCTCGAACAGCTCCGACAGCGATGACATGAACCCCTCGACCGGCTCCTTGATCGGCACGACGTCGTAGCGGCAGCCGAGCATCTGGGCGCAGACCTCGGCATCGGCCAGCGATTCCGACGAGGTGTATTTGTAGGGCAACATGATCGCGTGCAGGCGCTCCTCGCCCAACGCATCGACCGCAAGCGCGGCGCATATGGCGGAATCGATTCCGCCCGAAAGGCCCAGCACGACGCTCTTGAAGCCGTTCTTGTTGACGTAGTCGCGAAGACCCAGCATGCAGGCCCGGTAATCCGCCTCCTCGCCCTCGGGGATGCGCGACATCGGCCCCTCGTCGCAGAACCAGCCTTCCTCGCCGCGCCGCCATGTCGTGACGATCACCTGCTCCTCGAACTGGCTCATCTGGAAGGCGAGCTTGCGGTCGGCGTTGAAGGCGAAGGACGCACCGTCGAAGACCAGTTCATCCTGCCCGCCAAGCTGATTGGCATAGAGGATCGGCAGGTCGCTCTCGATCACCTGCCGTATGACGACCTGGTGGCGGATATCGATCTTTCCCCGGTAGTAGGGCGAGCCGTTGGGAACCAGCAGGATCTCCGCGCCGCTCTCGGCCAGCGTTTCGCAGACGCCGAGATCGCCCCAGATGTCTTCGCAGACCGGGATACCGAGCCGAATGCCGCGGAAATCCACCGGTCCTGGCATCGGACCTTCCTGGAAGACCCGCTTCTCGTCGAATTCGCCGTAATTCGGCAGGTCGACCTTGTGGCGCTCGGCCGTGACCGTGCCGCCATCGAGCACCATCACCGAATTGTGCCGCAATGCGCCGCGGGCCAGCGGCACGCCGATCACGACCCCGGGACCGCCATCGGCGGTATCCTCGGCAAATTCCCGTACCGCCTTCTCGCAAGCGGCCAGGAAGGCCGGCTTCATGACGAGGTCCTCTGGCGGATAGCCGGAGATGAACAATTCGGTGAAAAGAACGAGATCGGCGCCGTGACGCGCCGCATCGGCGCGGGCTTCGCGTGCCTTGGCGAGATTGCCGGTAATATCGCCGACGGTCGGGTTCGATTGCGCGACGGCAATGCGCAAAACATCGGGGGCTTGGCTCATGGGCGAGCATTAGCCCGGGAAGCCATCAAGGGCAATCGGGGAGAATGCGCCGGCGCGGATCGTCACGCGATCCGCGCCCGGCGACAATCATGTCTTATCGGCTGCGCGGTGCCGGACGCTTGCGGCCCGGCAGCAGGCCTTCGCGCTGCGCCAGCTTGCGCGCAGCCTTGCGGTTGCGGCGAACGGCCTCGCCCTTTTCGCGGGCGCGCTTTTCGGACGGCTTTTCATAAGCGCGGCGGGCTTTCATCTCACGGAAAACGCCTTCGCGCTGCAATTTCTTCTTCAGGACCCGAAGGGCCTGGTCGACGTTGTTGTCTCTGACGAGAACTTGCAATGGCTTCCTCATTCGGTTCGTGTTCTGGCGCCGCAAACGGAGCGACGCCGGGATATCGCGGCCAACCGCGACAAGGCGGCATGGAAAGGCAACGATGAAATCGTCGGACTGGACGATGCGCGCGAGGCGCTCCGCTGCACGCAAGATGCGGGCCGACGCTAGCCGGTTCGCGAGAGCACTGAGCCGGAGAACGAAATCTCTCCGACACATCGCACAACGGCCCGGTTCCGCGCTCAGGCCGAACCGGTTAGTGTCCATATAGCGACCTTGATCAGAAATTGCCACGCCGAAAGGTAAAAAACAGGACGCAGTATCGTGACGAAGTTGTTGGCCTGGTTTGCACGCATTCTCGCATTCGCCGGGATTCTGTTCATATCGCTGTTTGCGCTCGACGTGCCCGTGTCCGAACAGCCATGGGATAAGACCGCCACAGCGATTTTCGTGCATTTGCTGCCGAGCGCCGTCCTTATTGCGTGCCTTGTCATTGCCTGGCGCAAACCATGGCTAGGCGGTATCCTGTTCGTGCTGGCCGGCTTTTCGCCTTTCGCCCTTCTATCCAATCCGCCATGGATCAACCTGATGCTCGGCGGCCCGTTTCTCCTTGCCGGACTCTTTTTCTGCGCGAGTTATGTCTTCGAACGCAATCCGGGCAGGCAAGGATGAACGGTCCGCAGAAAACAGTTCTCGCCCGCATTACAGGGCGCGTACAGGGCGTTTCGTTCCGGGCATGGACACGGTCGCAAGCCGCAAGGCTCGATTTGTCAGGATGGGTGCGCAACGAGAGCGACGGATCGGTGATCGCCCTGTTGTCAGGATCGAACGACGCCGTGGACGCCATGGTCGGACTGCTGTGGCAAGGTCCGCCACATTCCAGCGTCAGTGACGTTAAAATCATGCCGCAGGAAACCGGAGACGCGACCGGTCCGTTTCAAATTCTCCATTGAAAGCAATTGGCTGCGGCGACCCGAAAGGGCGCTCGCAATAAAAATATTCGATACGTCATATTTTGTCGACGAAACGGCCCCGGCGGTTCATGATGACAATGAAGGGACCAAATGCGGAGCACACGCCATGTACAGGCTATACTATATGAGCTCGGCGCGGCCCGGCCTCGAGAAGGCGGAAGTCAACCGGATAGTCGCAGCCGCGGCCTTGAAGAATGCCCTCCTCAAAATCACCGGCGCCATCGGTTATGACGGCGAGCGGTTCGCCCAGATTCTCGAAGGCGACAAGGACGACGTCACCAGTCTCATGAACGAGATCAGGGCAGACAACCGCCATACGGGCATTGTCATTATGGCGGAGAAACCCGTCGACCGCCGCATCTATGACGGATGGGGCATGAAGCACATGGACAGCCTGATTTTCGACGATTTCGAAAGCGCGATGGCCGAGGCCTGAAGCTACATCAGCCCGAGCGTGTCCTCGCCGCGATCGAGAATGACCGGAATGATCAGGTCTTCCTCGTCCTCCAGGTGGCGCAGCAGCATCGCGACAAGACCTTCCGTGTCGCCGGCATAGGTGTCGGCGGCAAAACGCGCTGCGTCACGCCCCTCTCCCAACTTGCCGAGAAATTCATTGGCGCCCTGCGCATTGCGCTCCAATGCGTCGTGGATGACGTGGTGGTCGCTGTCGAGAAGGTCGAAACCGCGCTTCAATCCCGTTTCCGCCTGAACAAAGACGGGGAAATAATGCATGTCCTCGATCTGGTGATGGCCGTGCAATTGCTGCAGGAAGAACCGAAGACGCGGCACGAAAAATTGCGCGAAGGGCTGCGCCTCGAGTTGGCCTTCCCTGTATTGCGAAACCGACTGCGTGAGCATGCCGCCAACTTCGCGAAACATGTCGTGCCGCTGCAGCCAGAACTGGGCCATGCCGCCAAGATTGGTGTGCGTCTGCCACTCGTCGCGCGGATAACGGTCGAACATGTAGCGTAGATCGGCCGGCAGATTGTCGCGCCGGCCGAGAGTGAGCTCGGGAGAAATGTCTGTCATTGCGCCAATGTGTCTTTTCCGTCCGCCGCTTCAAGGGCGATTAGTGGAAGAACCAGGAATCCCAGGCAAAAAAGCCGTATTGACGCGAATGATGGGCGCGTTCCGGTTTGGGCGAGTCACCCGCCGCGCCGTAAGCGAAGAACAGCGGCAACAGGTGCTCGTCAGTCGGATGGTTGTCCGCGATGAAGGGCGCGCGTTCGCGCCAATCGAGAATGGCCTCGCGATCTCCCTTCTCGAACTGCTCCGCGAACCAGTCGGTGAACGCCTCGATCTTGTGCGGCAATTCGGGATCGGGGTTCTTCCCGTAACGCATCGACGCGAAGATGGCGCGCAGATTGTGGGTGATATGGCCCGACCCGATCAGCAGGATGCCTTCCTCACGCAACGGCGCAAGCGCCTTTCCGAGGGCGTAGTGATAGGCGGCGTCCCGGTTCGGATCGATGGAGACCTGCACAACCGGAATATCTGCATCCGGCCATGCCAGGATCATCGTGTTCCAGGCACCATGATCATAGCCGCGCTCAGGCGCGACACGGGGATCAAGACCAGCGTCAGCCAGCATGTGAGCGATCCGCATTGCGAGTTCCGGCTCGCCGGGCGCCGCATAGACCATCTCGTAGAGTTCCTGCTGAAACCCGCCAAAATCGTAGATCATGGCCGGATGCGGATCGGTGACGACGACGGGGCCTTCTGTCTCGAAATGCGCCGACACCATCACGATGGCCTTGGGTTTGGGCAGCAGCGAGCCAAGGCTCTTGAGGAAGTCACGCGCTTCCGAGGGTTCGATAACGACATTCGGTCCGCCATGGGACACGAAGATACTGGGCATGGTGGTCATGATGACTCTCCTTTGAGCCGCAGATAATACGAAACGGCCGAAGGAACGAGTGGACAGACAGAGACTTTGCGTTCAACAATTTGAAACGCAGTTTCATCGCTGCGCAAATTGTGGCAGGCCGTCGGCGATGTTGTAGTAGTCGCCCTTGTCGGCCACGTGAATATGATGACCCGAGTGGAGACCTGACGGCTTTTCGAATGAACCGGCCATGATGGAAGTGGCGTCGCTTCCATTCGCCTTCCAGAAAAGATGCGATCCGCAGGTCTTGCAGAAGCCGCGCCTGGCCGTGTTCGAGGCGGCATACCAGGTCAGGTTTTCCGCGCCGTACACCGACAGCTGGTCATCCCGGCAGGCCGTCGCGGCAATGATATGACCGCTTTGCTTGCGGCATTGCTCGCAATGGCAGTAGATCACTTCGCGCACCGCACCGGTGACGTCGAAGGTCACGGCGCCGCAATGGCACTGGCCTTTCCTGTTCTCCATATCGCTTTCCCCACAAACAAACGGGGACGATCATGGATCGCCCCCGCAGATTTGGATAGCCGACATGCGACCGTTTATGGCCTGATATCAGGCGTTGACCGCAAGTCTCTTTTCGCCATTGCCGTTGCGGCCGGCCTTCAGGTTCTCCGCGATCAGGAAAGCCAGTTCCAGCGCCTGATCCGCATTGAGCCGCGGATCGCAATGCGTGTGATACCGATCCTGCAATTCGTCGGCCGAGACGGCGCGTGCGCCACCGGTGCATTCGGTGACATTCTTGCCGGTCATTTCGACATGGATGCCGCCCGGATAGGTGCCCTCGGCGCGATGAACATCGAAGAAGCTCTCGACCTCCGAAAGCACGCGCTCGAAGGGCCGCGTCTTGTAGCCATTGGCCGTGATCGTGTTGCCGTGCATCGGGTCGCAGGACCAGACGACCTTCTTGCCTTCGCGTTCGACGGCCCGGATCAGGCGCGGAAGGTGCTCTTCCACCTTGTCGTGGCCGAAGCGGGCAATCAGCGTCAAACGGCCCGGCTCATTGGTCGGATTGAGAATGTCGATCAGATTGACCAGATCGTCAGCCTGCAGCGACGGGCCGCATTTGAGCCCGATCGGGTTCTTGATGCCGCGGCAGAATTCGATATGGGCATGATCCGCCTGACGGGTGCGGTCGCCGATCCAGATCATGTGGCCGGAGGTGGCGTACCAGTCGCCGGAGGTGGAATCAACGCGGGTCAGCGCTTCCTCATAGCCGAGCAGCAGCGCCTCGTGGCTGGTATAGAAATCGGTCTCACGCAGCCGGGCGTAGCTTTCGGACGTGATCCCGATGGAGCGCATGAAATCCATGGTCTCGGAGATCCGGTCGGCAAGCGCCTCGTAACGTTCGCCCTGCGGGCTGTCGCCGACGAAGCCCATCATCCACTGATGCACGTTCTCCAGGTTTGCGAAGCCGCCCTGCGCGAAAGCGCGTAGGAGGTTCAGCGTCGCGGCCGACTGCCGGTAGGCCATTTCCTGGCGGTTCGGATCGGGAATGCGCGATTCCGGCGTGAAGTCGATGCCGTTGATGATGTCGCCGCGATAGGAAGGCAGTTCCGTGCCGTCCTGCTTCTCGAAATCCGAAGAGCGCGGCTTCGCGAACTGGCCCGCGATACGGCCGACCTTGACGACAGGCTTGGAGCCGCCGAAGGTCAGAACAACAGCCATCTGCAGGAAGACGCGGAAGAAGTCGCGGATATTGTCCGCGCCATGTTCGGCGAAGCTTTCGGCGCAATCGCCCCCCTGGAGCAGAAAAGCCTTGCCTTCGCTGACCTCGGCCAGATGCTTCTTTAGCGCCCGAGCTTCGCCTGCAAAAACCAGCGGCGGATACGTGCGCAGACGGCCCTCGACCTCGTCCAGGACTTTCTGGTCCGGATAGGCCGGGACCTGCAGGATTGGCTTTGCTCTCCAGCTGTCAGGGGTCCACGTCTGTGCCATCGTACATACTCGCATTTGCATTTCTGGTTCGAGAAACGGCGGGGCTTTCAATCGATGCAGCCCGGGCCGCCGCGCTCCTATAAGGGAAAGCGCCCCCGGATGCCAGCCTGTATTCGACGCGAGAGCGACCCCGTCAGGCCATTTCGCGGTATTTCACGCCATGAGCGGCGAGCGCTTCGTCGAACAGCTCCGCCTCATGGTCGCGCAACGTGACGGGTCGCATGTAGCGCGGTTCGTGCCGGTCGCGGATGATTGGCGTGTGATCGAAAGCATGCGTGTCGGCGATGAAGCGCCTCACCTCGTCTTCCCCATATTCGAGAAGATAGCCCTGCAGCACGGCGTCGAGATAGCTCTGCAGGATGGCGTGATCGGTGTCCGGCGCCACTTCGGGCTTGCCCTCATAGATGAAGACCGGAACCTCCAGCGACATTTCGACGGGAAGCATGATCGCTTCCGCATCGACGGTACGCCGGTGATAGTTGAATTCCCGCTCGTCCAGCGCATCGAGATTTTCGATACGGTCGAACACGAGGAGCCCCGGGAGTTCATGGCCCGGATCGCTTTCAGCCTTGACGCTGAGCAGCGAGATCGGATTATCGCCATGCTGCGGCCGGCCCTGCCAGTGACGGCGCCAGCCGCGAACCCTGGCCCGAACCGCGCCGTAGATTTCGGTACGGTGGGTATCTCGGTTCACCAGCGATCCGTAGCCGAAATAGGCGAACAGGTCGCCTTTCTGCGCGGCCAGGAAAATCGTGTCGAGTTGCTCGGGGGTCATTACATCCATGTCTTGGGTCTTTTTGTCGTTTCCCCAAGACATAGGATGGACCTCGCGGCACATTCAAGGGCGCGGGTCAGTCGATCCGGGCACCGTTCTTCACGATGTATGTCGGCTTGTACATGGTCACCAGCTCTTCGGCAGCCGTCGGATGCACCGCCATCGTCGCGTCGAAATCGTCTTTCGTACAACGCGCCTTCAGCGAAATGCCCAGCAATTGCGACATCTCGCCGGCCCCCGGGCCAATGATATGCGCGCCGACGACCACGCGGCTCGCGGCATCGACGATCAGCTTCATCAGCATCTTTTCGTCGCGGCCCGGCAGGATGTTGTGCATCGGTCGGAAACTGGCGCGATAGACTTCCAGCTCCTCGTATTTTTCAGCAGCCTGATGCTCGGTCAGCCCGACCGTGCCGATTTCCGGCTGTGAAAAGACAGCGGTCGCGATCGTTTCGTAATCCGGCTCGGTCGGGTTGTCCTTGAAGGCGGTTTCGAGGAAGCACATCGCCTCGTGGATGGCGACCGGCGTCAGCTGCACGCGGTTCGTCACGTCGCCGACCGCCCAGATGTTGTCGACATTGGTGCGCGAAAAGGCGTCGACCACGATCGCGCCGCGCTGATCGGTCTCGACACCGGCGTGATCAAGACCCAACCTGCCGGTGTTTGGCACGCGCCCGATCGCCAGCATGATTTGGTCGGCCAGGAGCGTTTCGCCGTCCGAGAGCCGGCCTTCCAGTCGCCCGTCATCGCGCTTCGACACCTTCTCGAGCACCTGATGGCAGACGATCCTGATCCCCTTGGCGATCATCGTGTCCTGCAGGTGATCGCGCAAATCCTCGTCAAACCCGCCGAGGATCTTCATGCCGCGATAGACCAGCGTGGTGTCGACGCCGAGCCCATGGAAGATATTCGCGAATTCGACCGCGATATAACCGCCGCCCTCGATGACGATGGCCTTCGGCAGCTCTTCCAGATGAAAAGCACCGTTGGAGGTGATGCAATATTCATGGCCGGGAAGCGCGTCATGAAGCTTCGGATGACCGCCGACCGCAACAAGGATCTGGTCTGCCGTGATCGTCTCGCCGGTTGCTTCGAGCAACACTTCATGGCGGGAAACGAGTCGCGCCCGCGTCTCGTGGATCGTCACGCCGGCGCTTTCCAGTCCCTTGCGGTAAAGGCCTTCCAGCCGGGCGATTTCCTGATCCTTGGCGGCGATCAGCGTGGGCCAATCGAACGCCGTGTCGCCAACCGTCCAGCCATAGCCCGGCGCATCCTCGAAATGCTCGGAATATTGCGAGGCATAGACGAAAAGCTTCTTCGGCACGCAGCCGCGAATGACGCAGGTGCCGCCCATGCGGTACTCCTCCGCAAGCCCGACGCGCTTGCCAAGACCGCCGGCGAGGCGCGCGGCGCGCACGCCGCCCGATCCGCCGCCAATGACAAAGAGATCGTAGTCGTACTGCGTCATGGAGACACTCCGCTGCGCGGCCGGGCCGCGATTTCAGAATCTATTTCGAATTAAAGAATGCTGGAGAAGAACAAAAGGCCCGGCAATTCAACCGGGCCTTCGCATTTCGGCAAGCGGCTGGTTTCAGTTGCCGCCGGTTTGCGCGTCGCCACCCTCCGCGGTGTTGGCGCGCAGGCCTGCATCGTTGAGAGCCTTCGAGACGTTCTCCAGAAGATCGCGCTCGATGCCGGCGGTCCAGATGCGGGCCGCCTTGGCGATTTCACGCGTCGCGATCGGCCCCGCGGACAGGAGCTTCTTGCCCGCATCGGTGGTGTAGAACGCGGAAATTGCCTTCAGTTCCTCTTCGGTGAACGCAGAGGCATATACGCGCGCCGCTTCGTTTTCGAGGTCGGCGCGGCGCTGCACCAGGGCAAAGGCCTGTTCGTCGACAATCTCCGAGACTTCCGCCTCGAGATCGATATTGTTTGCGATCAGCCGCGTCTTCAGCGCCTCGGCGGCAGTCGGCAGGATATTGTCGTAGACATCGGTCGCCTGGATCGCCGCGAGCGCGTCGCGGGCGGCGGCGAAATGCGACTCGGAAATATCCTGCGCCATCGCGGCGGACGAGACTGCACAAGCGAGCGCCAATCCGGCAACCATGCCGCGGGCAGTTTTGGCTAGCTGAAAATTCATGATTTCAATCAACTCCGATTCCCTGGACGGTTCGTTTCCTCAATTTCCACGCGCGGCGCAGTCTTGTCACCCCCGCGCCGTCAGTTCCCGGATGCCGCCGCTTCCCGCCACGATGGCGAGTGACGCCATTCCGATGAACATGCCGTGCTCGACCACACCCGGTATCGCATGGAGCGCGTCGGACAAAGCCTTTGGGTTTGAAATGTGGCCGAAAGATGCGTCGAGAATGTAATGCCCGCCATCGGTTTCGAACGCGTCGCCGCTGCGTACCCTGAGGCGCAGCTCGCCCGAATAGCCGAGATCGCGATAGGCGTTCTGCACATCCAGCCGCGTCGCTTCGAGGCCGAAGGGGTTGACCTCGATCGGCAGGGCAAATGCGCCCAGCGCGTCGACGAGCTTGCTCTCGTCTGCGATCACGATCATCTTCGCCGATGCGAATGCGACGATCTTTTCGCGCAGCAAAGCGCCGCCGCCGCCCTTGGTCAGGTTCAGCGCCGGATCGATTTCGTCCGCACCGTCAATGCAAAGATCTAGCCTCGGCTCCTCATCCAGAGAGGTCAGCGGAACACCGAGTTCGAGGCAAAGCCGCGCCGTACGTTCTGAAGTCGGCACGCCGACCACGCGCATGCCATCCCCGACCTTTTCGGCCAGCAAGTGAACAAATGCCTCGGCCGTGCTGCCGGTGCCGATGCCGAGTTTCATGCCGTCCTCGACATGAGCGAGCACTGCACGCGCCGCGGCGGTTTTCAGTTCGTCCTGGGACATAAAAAAAGTGCGACCCTGTTTTTTCGGGTCCGGTTATCACGCCGCCGCCTCGGAGCCAACCGGCAATCCGCCGTCACCGGGTTCAAGCGCATTGCTTTGCGCGCGATTGGCCACTAACCCGATGCGACTATCAGGAACGGAACGCGAGACCCTCATGAAACCGCCGATCATCGTCTTCGACCTCGACGGCACGCTTGTCGACACCGCCCCGGACCTGCTTGCCAGCATGAACCACGCCTTGTCACATGTGGGACTAGGTCCGATCGCAGATGACGGCTTTCGCAAGCATGTCGGCTTTGGCGCGCGCGTGATGCTTGAAAGGGCGTATGAAGCGTCCGGCCACGAACATCCCGGCAAGGAAACGCTCGATGAACTGATGCGCCACTTCCTTTCTTATTATCAGGATACGATGCCGGGTGCGTCACGCCCTTACGACCACGTGCTCGAGGCCATCGCCGCATTGCAGGCTGAAGGGTATGTCGCGGCGGTCTGCACGAACAAGCTCGAAGCCTATGCCGTGCGCCTGCTGAAAGCGCTTGGCATCGACACGCTTTTTTCGGCAATCTGCGGCCAGGACACCTTCCCGGTCCGCAAGCCCGATCCGGCCCATTTGACCGGCACGATCGACATGGCCGGCGGCGATCCGCGCAGGGCGATCATGGTGGGCGACAGCGAAACCGACATTCTGACGGCACAGGCCGCCCATGTTCCAGTGGTGGCGGTCGACTTCGGTTACACGGATCGCCATGTCAGCGAGTTCGCACCCAGTCGCGTGATTTCGAGTTACGCCGCCCTCACCCCCTCTTTCGCACTCGATCTGCTCGACCAGCGCTAACGAAAAGACAATAGGACGCGTGGCGGGGCAAGCCGCCACCCGGCGCGTATGCCCGAATACCGAACTAATACGTCCAGTTCCGCCCTGGATCGTGACATTCCCGGCACTCCAATCGGCACCAGTTGACTTTGCCGAGAAGCGCAGCCTATATCCGCGCTTCCACGCTAGGTCGGGCGATTAGCTCAGCGGGAGAGCACTCCCTTCACACGGGAGGGGTCACTGGTTCAATCCCAGTATCGCCCACCATCCATTTCCTGGAAATGCAGTTGCCGGCGCGCTTGTACGCATCCTGGATCTGACGCAGGCGGAAAAACTTCCGCTCATCATGCCAATCCGGCCTCCTGTACTTCCGTTACGGCAGGATACCAATTATTATCCGTAGTTTATCTGAATTGCTGCAGCGCAGCGCGATTTAACCAAGTGGCGATGGATCGCCTGTATTCTCTTGCGGATACAGGGGACTATTCTCATGCCGCTGCTGTTTCGAGCGCTGCCTGCAATCCTTATTCTGTTTGCCGCCGGAGGGTCCGCGAACGCGGCAGAACTCTCCATCGCCGACATTGCGGCGCGGCTTGATTCCACCTGGATCCTCGTCGCGGCCGGTCTCGTCCTGCTCATGCAGATCGGCTTTCTGCTGCTGGAAGCAGGCTCCGTGCGCACGAAGAACGCGGTCAATGTCGCGCAGAAGAACCTGCTCGACTTCGCCTTTGCCGTCCTCGCCTTCTACACGGTCGGCTTCATGATCGGCTTTGCCCCGTCTTCGGCGGACTTGCCGGTTGGCTTCGATACGAAGCTCCTGTTTCTCAACGATATTAGCGCGCATGACGCCATCTTCTTCATCTTCCAGGTGATGTTCTGCGGCACCGCGGCGACCATCATTTCCGGCGCGGTCGCCGAGCGCATGAAGCTGAGCGCCTATGTCGTGTTGAGCGGCCTGACGGCTGCGGTGATCTATCCGGTCTTCGTACAATGGGCCTGGGGTTCTGCACGCGGCGACAATAGCGGCGCCTGGCTCGCCAATATGGGCTATGTCGATTTCGCCGGGTCCACCGTAGTCCATGCGACAGGCGGATGGATCGCGTTGGCCGCCTGCCTCATCCTCAAACCCCGCGAGGGACGTTTTGACAAGGCGGGACGGCCGGTTCGCTTTACCGGCCACAGCCCGGTCCTGACGGCTGCCGGCACGCTGCTGCTTTTCGTCGGCTGGATCGGCTTCAACGGCGGCTCGACCCTGGCGGCGACACCCGCGGTCGCCACGATCGTTCTTCACACGATCCTCGCGGGCGCCGCCGGCGGCGGTGTCGCCTATGCATGGTTCCATTTTCGCGAAGGCTCCGCCTATCCGGAACGCGCCACCAACGGCATGATCGGCGGCCTCGTCGCGATCACCGCCGGCTGCCACGTCGTCGATCCGTGGGCGGCTGTCGTGATCGGAACCGGTGGCGGCCTGATCACTTCCTGGGCCAACACGATTCTGGAAAAGCGCTTCCGCGTTGACGACGCGGTCGGCGCGGTCGGAGCCCACGCGTTTGCCGGTGTCTTCGGAACCCTGGCGCTTGCGCTGCTCGCGCCCGAATCCGCCCTGCCGGCCGGTTCGCATAGTGGCCAGTTCACCGTCCAGCTGATCGGCGTGGTGACGAACTTCGCATGGGCCTTCGGCACCGGTTTCGTCATGGTTCTGGTCCTCAACAAGCTGACCGCCGTGCGCGTCGACCGCGACACCGAGATCCGCGGCCTCAATATCGGCGAGCACGACGCGCTGATCGGCACGGCGCATGTCGAAGAAGCCATGCGCTCGCTGATCCGCGGCGACGCCGACCTTTCGGTCAGGCTGGAATCGCGACAGGGAGACGATGCCGAGGAGCTCGCCGTCGCCTTCAACGATCTAATGGACAACCTCGAGAAAACAGAAACCAAGCGCTGGCGCGACACCGAGATGCGCCGGACGGCCGAGGAGGCCAACCGGCTTGCCGCTTTTGCCGACGCCACGTTCGAGGCGATCGTGCTTGCCAGCGAACACCGCGTGATCGACGCCAATTCCGCTGCGGAAAAGCTGTTCGGCTTTCCGGCCGAAGAATTGCGCGGTCGCTCGGTCAAATCGCTTTTTCCTGCCACCGACTGGCCGGGCGCCGTGTCGCATCTGAAGGAAGACGCCGAACGCCCGGCGGAGTCCGGCATCCAGCCGTCCGATGGCGATCGGGTGCCGGTCGAATTCCGCTGCCGGAGCATAGAGTATTCGGGCAACAAGACACAGGTCCTGGCCTTCGCCGACCTCAGGGAGCGCAAGAAGGCGGAAGCGCGAATCTATCATCTCGCCATGCACGATCCGCTGACCGATCTGCCGAACCGGTCTCATTTCAACCAGCGCCTGCGCGAACTCCTCGACCATCTGTCGCCGGAATCCGCGTCCACCGCGCTGCTGTTGATCGATCTCGACCAGTTCAAGAACATCAATGATTTGCACGGCCATCCCTCGGGCGACGCCGTGATCACGGCTGTCGCCGAAAGATTGCGCAGCGCCGCTGGACCCGGCGATTGCGTGGCACGCCTCGGCGGCGATGAGTTTGCCTTTGTTCAGGCGAGCATCGACTTCCCGAACCAGGCCGCGGACCTTGCCCACCGCCTGCTTTACGCGATCTCCGAGCCGGTGCATCTACCAACCGGCGACACGATCCGGCCCGGCGCATCGATCGGCGTCGCTATCGCGCCGCGCGATGCGAGCGATGCGGAAACGCTGTTCCAGCACTGCGACGTCAGCCTCTATGCCGCCAAGAATAACGGCCGAAACACTTACGCGGTTTACGAACCGGGCATGGGAGAGGAACTGCGCAACCGCCAGAAGCTGGAGGAAGATCTCAAGATCGCGGTCAGCGAGGAACAGTTCGAACTGTATTTCCAGCCGCGCCTCGATGTCGCGTCCCGTTCGATCATCGGTTATGAGGCGCTCTTGCGCTGGGACCACCCGGTCGAGGGCCGGATATCGCCGGCGGAGTTCATTCCGGTCGCCGAACAATCGAACATCATCGTCAGCCTCGGCGAATGGGCGTTGCGCAAAGCCTGCGAAACGGCGGTCGAACATCTCGGCGACGCCCGCGTCAGCGTCAATGTCAGCCCGCGCCAGTTCCGCGGCAAGGGTTTCGCCGACACGGTTCGCCGTGTCCTCGAAACCACCGGCCTGTCACCTTCGAGGCTCGAACTCGAAGTCACGGAAAGCCTGTTCATCGACAATGCAGACAAGGCGGTCGCGCTGCTGACCGAGTTGAAGTCGCTCGGCGTGCAGGTGGCGCTGGACGATTTCGGCTCCGGCTATTCGTCGTTGAGCTATGTGAACCGCTTTCCCTTCGACACGATCAAGATCGACCAATCCTTCATCCGCGAGATGAACGAGGCGTCGAACGCCCTTCACATCATCGACACCATCCTTCGGCTGTCCGCGGGCCTCGGCATGTCCGTCGTCGCAGAGGGCGTCGAAACGGCGGAACAGCTCCAGCGCCTTGTGACCATGGGCTGCTCGGAAATCCAGGGTTTCCTGGTCGCCTGCCCGCTGCCGGTGTCCAATTTGGCGCGCGAAGTGCCAGCCCCTGTTATGGAAATCCTCGAAAACGCCATGCAGCTTCAGGGACCGAGCGCGAGAACGCTGGGTGAGATCGGCACGCTGATGCGCGAAGCGGCCGGTGAAAAGCCGGCGCAGATCAAACAATCGGCTTAGAATACGGATTGCCGCCGAAGCGGTAGCCACGGCATGAAATCTCAAATATAGAGATTTCCGTCCACACATCGAATTAGGATTCGGTGCGAGACGGGAGGAAATCATGCGCAGTCATCGCGTCAGCCTGCGAGCCGGGATCTAGTCCATGGCCATCCGCAACAGCCTCGAACGTGTTATCGCTTTGCTGGACCTGTTCAGCGAACAGCGTCTCGAATGGTCTCCGGACGAAATGATGGATGCGCTCGGCTATAGCCGTCCGACGCTCTATCGCTATCTGAAAACGCTCAAGGAAGCGGGCTTCCTCACCTCGATGCCGTCAGGCGGCTTCACGCTCGGACCGCGTGTGGTCGAGATGGACTTCCTGATGCGCAGCTCGGACCGGCTCGTCGTCCATGCGCAGCCGCATCTCGAAAAGATCGCCGCGGCATACCCCGGGACGGCGCTCGTGGTGCGCTGGTACGGACACAAGCTGCTCTGCGTCGCTTCGGAATGCTCGTCGCCCGATTTGAAGACCAGCTATCCGCGCGGCCGCCCGATGCCGCTAGCCCGTGGGGCCATCTCCCGCGCCATCATCGCCTTTCTGCCACGCCGAAAGCTGCTGCCCATCGTCACCGCCAATCTGGAAGGCCTGCGGGAAGCCGGCCTTGGCGAGGATCTTGACGCGGTTCTCGACGTGTTTCGCCAAGTGCGGCGGACCGGCTACGCTATAGCGCATGGCGAAGTCACGCCCGGTATCGTCGGCATTGCCGCGCCGCTCTTCGACGGAGGCAGCGGCCCGATAGCCGCTCTGTGCCTGTCGATGCCGGCAGACGAAGCGGCCCGGTTCGACACTGTCGAGATCGGCGAAAGCCTGTCCCGCTCCGCGGCCGAAATCAGCGGATACCTCACACGAGACCGCATCGCCGGATCGGCCGACGCGGACTGACCTCAAACAAACCTATCAAGCAAAACCATCCAGGGAGCACACCATGAAGAAGATCGACATTTTCAACCACATCTGGCCGAAGCCGTTCCACGATGCCCTGATCGATCTCATCGGGTCGACCTCCGACATCACCCGGCGATCCGAAGCCGTGCCGATGATGACCGATCTCGACCGTCGCTTCGAGGTGATGGACATGTTCGGCCCCGACTACTGCCAGGTCCTGTCGCTGGCATCTCCGCCGCTGGAACACGTGGCCGAAGCGCCGCAGGCGCTGGAACTGTCGCGCATCGGCACCGACTCGATGGCCGACCTATGCGCCAAATATCCCGAGCGCTTTCCGGCCTTCATCGCGACCGCGGTGATGACCGACCCCGCCGGCGCCATCGTGGAAGCGCGCCGCGCCATCGAGGAAGCGGGCGCGGCCGGCATCCAGATCTTCACCAACGTCAAGGGAAAGCCGCTCGACGCACCCGAGTTTTCGGATTTCTTCGCCTATCTCGGCGAAGCCGGGAAGCCGGTCTGGATGCACCCGGCCCGCGGCGCAAACTTCCCCGACTATCTGTCCGAGACCCGCTCGGAATACGAGATCTGGTGGACCTTCGGCTGGCCCTACGAAACCTCCGCCGCGATGGCTCGCATGGTCTTTTCCGGCTTTTTCGACAAATATCCGGGCCTCAAGGTCATCACGCACCACGCCGGCGGCATGGTGCCGTTCTTCGAGGGACGCGTCGGTCCCGGCTGGGACCAGATGGGTGCCCGTACGACCGACCGCGATCTCGCCGCGGTACGAAAGGCGCTGAAACGTCCGCATCTCGAATATTTCAAGGATTTCTACGCGGACACGGCCTCCTTCGGTTCCCGCAAGGCGATCGAGCATGCAATCGAGTTCTTCGGCGAGGACCACGTCGTCTTCGCCTCCGACGCGCCCTTCGATCCGGAAGCCGGCCCGATGTATATTCGCGAGACCATCCGCATCATCGAGGAAATGGACATTTCCGAGGAACTGCGCCGCAAGATATTCCAGGACAATGCGGTGAAGCTGCTCGGTCTCGACCTCAAGGGCTAAAGCGATCCGATGAGCGAATTCGATACCGATGTCGTCATCGTCGGCGGCGGACCGGTGGGCATGGGCCTTGCGATCGAGCTTGGCCAGCGTGGCCTGCCGGTCACCGTCGTTGAGCGCTACGAAAAGCCCCAGCCGATTCCCAAGGGGCAAAACCTCAACCAGCGCACGATGGAGCATTTCCATTTCTGGAATGCGGAAAAGGAATTGCGCGCTGCCCGCACCGTCCCGCCGGAATACGGCATAGGCGGGCTGACGGCCTACAGGACGCTGCTTGGGGACTACCATTATGACTGGCTGAAGCGCGAACTCGTCCGTCCCTATTATTTCACCGACAACGAGCGCCTGCCCCAATACGCCACCGAGGAAGTTCTGCGCGCACGCGCCGCGCAGATCCCCGCGATTGAAATCCTCTATGGCTGGTCGGGCGAAACGGTGGAACAGGACGCCGACGGCGTCTCGGTGACCATTGCCGAGCGCAATGGCCCGGCGCGGCGAAGCCTGCGCGCGAAATATGCCGTGGGATGCGACGGCAGCCATTCCGCCATCCGCGAGGCCGCCGGCATCTCCCAGACCCGGCGCGACCACGACAAGCTGATGGTGCTGCTCGTGTTCCGCTCCGAGAAACTGCACGACTACCTGAAGCGCTATCCGGGAAAGTCCTTCTACAATGTCTTGCATCCGGACCTGAAAGGCTACTGGCTGTTCTTCGGCCGCGTCGATCTCGGCTCGACATTCTTCTTCCACGCCCCGGTGCCGATGGGAACGACGAAAGACAATTTCGATTTCGCCGGCCTTCTGCACCGCGCCGCGGGCGCGGAATTCCCGGTCGAATTCGAGCATATCGGCTTTTGGGACCTGCGCATCGCTGTCGCGGACGAGTACCGCAAGGGGCGCGTTTTCATCGCCGGCGACGCCGCCCACAGCCATCCGCCCTATGGCGGCTTCGGCGTGAACAACGGCTTCGAGGACGCCCGCAACCTAGGCTGGAAACTCGCGGCCACGCTGAAGGGATGGGGCGGCGAGACATTGCTCGACAGCTACGACCTCGAACGCCGGCCGGTCTTCGCCTCCACGGCATCCGACTTCATCGAGAACTTCATCGAGGAAGACCGCGCCTTCCTCGAAACCCACGACCCCGAAAAGGACCGCGAAACCTTCGAGACCGAATGGAAGAAGCGCGAGCAGGGTGCGGCGGAAGTACAGTCCTACGAACCGAATTACGAGGGTTCGCCGGTTATCTTCGGACCGGAAGGCGGGGTAAGCAGCGCGGTCGGACATCACGAGTTCGCGGCTCGCCCGGGCCACCATCTGGCGCCGCAAGACCTGTCATCCGGGAACAACCTCTACGAAGAACTCGGCGCCGGTTTTACGCTGATCGCGCTCGACGTCGACGACGATGCCGTATCGGGTTTCCGCGCGGCCGCAGCCGAACTCCGCATGCCGCTCACCGTCATCTGCGATAGCTGTGCGGACGGGCGAGAGCGGCTGCAGGCAGGGCTGATCCTCGTCCGCCCGGATCAGTTCGTTGCGTGGTGCGGCGACGCGCCACCAGCCGACGCCAAGGCCATCCTGACCCGCGCCGCCGGCCTCGCCTAGTGATCGAGCCCGATCGCATCCGCGGCGAGCAGCGCGGCCGTCCCGCCATCGACGGGCATGTCGACACCCTTGATCCAGCTGCTCTGCGGAGAGGCAAGGAAAGCGACGACCTCCGCCACCTCCTCCGGCCGTCCGGACCGGCGAGTGCGCGCCATCATCCGGGTCGCCCGGTCGCCGAAAGCCGTGACGAAATCGTCGAGAATGCGGGTTTCCACCGCCGCCGGACTGACCGTATTGATGCGGATATCACGCGCGATCAGCGGCTCGACCTGGGCGATCGACCAGACGATGACGGCTTCCTTCGACAAATCGTAGGAACGCACGGGGCCGATGTTTTGCGCCGCCACGAAGTCTTGCAATGCATCGCCCCCAGGCAGAGCAAGCAGCGCCTTGACCTGGTCGATATTCTCCCGCCACCGCGATCCTGCCTTCGATGCGAGACTGACGATGGACGCACCGTCCTTCAGCTTCGGCAACAGCGCCTTTGTCATGGCGATAAGCCCGAAAGCGTTCACGGCAAGAACCTTGGCCTCGAGGCCCGGCCGCGGCGGCAGGCCAGCGCAATTGACGAGCACGTCGAACGGGCCGTCAGCTTTGGCGGCAGCAGCGGCGATGGCGTCCGGATCGGACATGTCGACCTGGATCCACCGATCGACATGCGCCGCCGGCTTCTCGATATCGAAAGCGGTGATGAAGGCGCCCTGCCCCTTCAGCTTGGCCGCCGACGCGGCGCCAATTCCGTGCGCCGCACCCGTCATCGCAACATGCATCTGGTATCCTCCCCGGCTTCATCCGGCTCCTCCGCCGGATTGATATTGCGTCATGCAGCAAGCATGCCCGGCCGGAATTATCCAGCCCTTCGTGAAAAAATCTCATTATTTGGGAATTTTAACAATTGAGCTTTGAACTGGAACTTTTTCTCGCGGCGCTGGCGCTGGCCGGCGGCGGCATTCTCAAGGGAGCGATCGGCGCGGGCGCGCCTGTTCTTGCCATCCCGGCCCTCTCGCTGATCTTCGACGTCCGCTATGCCGTCGCGGTCCTCGTCATCCCCAACCTGATCACCAATCTCTCGCAGTGGTGGCAATACCGCGACCGGATGCTCCCGCGCGCCTTCACCACCCTGTTCGCTGCCGGCGGCGCGCTCGGCGCCCTGGTCGGCTCCTTCATGCTCGCCTTCATCCCGCCCGACATCCTTTTGACCGTGGTCGGTCTCGTCGTGCTTTTATACATCGCCTTCCGGCTGTTCCGCGCCGACTGGGTTCTCTCCTATTCGCGCGGACTGCTTCTCGCGGGCCCGGCCGGTTTTGCCGGCGGCATGCTGCAGGGCGCGGCCGGCCTCTCGGCCCCGGTCTCGATCACCTTCATGAGCGCGATGAAGCTTGAAAGGCCGACCTTCATCGCGACGATCTCGGTCTTCTTCATGCTGATGTCGATCATTCAGGGACCAACCCTGGCCGGCCTCGGTCTGCTCTCCTGGAAAATCCTGCTCCATGGCGTCGCGGCGCTTGCCCTGCTGCTTGGCTTCATGCCGGTGGGCGCGTGGCTTGCGCGCCATGTCCCCCGCGAGACATTCGACAAGCTGATCCTCGTTCTGCTCGGCGCGATCGCAGCGAAGATCCTGATCACGCCGTTTCTCTAATGGAATCGTGTATGCATTTGGACGGAGACCGCTCGGTCGCGACAATGCGACGCGAACCGAGAAAACGCTTGAAACGCCAAATGATATCGGAGAAATATCGCAAATCCGGAGCGCGGATTGCCTTTCTCCGGACGGCGCGCCATGTATACTTTACAGCGGAGCCGCCATATGATCGCTTCAACGCGCCGGCAACAGGCGCGAGAACAGGGAGGAGGCGTGACGACATTCGAATATCGATTCCGACCGCCGCATACCGCGCCGGAAGCGCGCGGCGCGACTCCCCCTGCCTATGAGGCAAGGCAGATCGGTGACGTCCTCTACGAGAAGGATGTCGCGGTCACCTTGCCGGACGGCGTCGTGATCCATGTCGACGTGTTTCGCCCTGTCGAGGGCATCGCCGCACCGCTGATCGGCTGGGGCCCCTACGGCAAGCACGGCCATACAAAATATTCGGTCAATTTTCCGAAGGCGGAGGTCCATGACGACATGATCTCCGACTACACCGCATTCGAGGCGCCGGACCCGCTTTACTGGGTCCCCCATGGCTATGCGGTGATCAATCCGGACCCGCGCGGCACCTGGTATTCGGAAGGCCGCGCCACCTACCTTTCGCCCGAGGAGGCGAGCGACTACGCCGCGCTGATCGAATGGGCCGGCACGCAGCCCTGGTCGAACGGCAAGGTCGGCCTGTCCGGCGTATCCTACCTGACGTCGTCGCAATGGCGCGTGGCCGAGCTCAATCCGCCGCATCTGGCGGCGATCAATCCGTGGGAAGGCTGGAGCGACATCTATCGCGAAGTGATCCGCCATGGCGGCATCCCCGAAACGTCGTTCTGGAGCTATCTGCCGGGTCGCTGGGGCCATTCCGTCACAGAAGTCGAGGATCTGCCGCTCGAAAGCCAAGAGCGCGAGTTCTTCGACGCCTATTGGAACAGCAAGCGTTCGAAACTCGAGCGCATCGAAGTGCCGGCTTTCGTCTGTGCGAGCTGGACCGACCAGGCGTTGCATACCCGCGGAACGCTGGAGGGTTTCCGGCGCATCTCGTCCGGGGAGAAATGGCTCTATGTCCATGGCCGGAAGAAATGGGCCCATTACTATGAGCCGCGTTGCGTTGAGATGCAGCGCGCATTCTTCGACCATTTCCTGCTCGGCAAGAACACCGGTCTCTCCGACTGGCCGACCGTGCGCTACGAACTGCGCGAAAAATACTATGAAGGCGCGGAATTGCCGGCGCGCGAATGGCCCATCGAGAACACGACCTACGTGCCGCTCTATCTGTCTCCCGGCAGGCTGGACGAAACGCCGGGACCGGAGAGCGCCCTATCCTATCGCCCCGAGGACGGCGAAAGCCTGGTCTTCGACCACACATTCGCGAAACCGACCGACCTCGTCGGCCACATGGCGCTGAGCCTCGACGTCTCCATCGAGGAAGGCGACGACATGGACATCTTTGTCGCTGTCCAGAAGCTCGACACGGACGGGAATATCGTCCCCTTCGCCTACTACGCCCAGTTCGATGACGGCCCGGTGGCGCTTGGCTGGCTGAGGGCATCGCATCGTGAATTGGACGCCGCGGAATCCGAACCTCATCGCCCCGTCCTCGCGCATCGCCGGGCTCTGAAGCTCTCGCCCGGCGAGATCGTCCCGGTCGAGATCGAAATCTGGCCGTCCGGCACACATTTCGACGCAGGCGAAAGCCTCCGCCTCGTCATTGCCGGCAAGGACATATATGACTATCCGAAACCAAGCGTTTACGCCCGCCACGAGGACCTTAGGAATCGCGGCAGGCAAACGCTGTACATGGGAGGAGAAAAACCTGCCCGGCTGCTCGTGCCGGTCGTAAATGCTTCTGATGAAATCGCAAATTGACCGTGCCTCGGCTCTTGCCCTAGGCTCCTGACCAACAAAGAAATCACCTTACTGGGAGGTTGTGATGAGAAAGACACTGCTAGCACTCACCGCTGTTACGGCAACCCTGATGGCCGGCACCGCACTGGCTGCCGATACCGTCAAGATTGGCCTGATCATGGCGTATTCAGGCCCGTTTGCGGACACCGCGAACCAGATGCAGCGCGGCATCGATCTTTATATCGCGCAGCATGGCGACGAAGTCGCCGGCAAGAAGATCGAGCTCATCAAGAAGGACACCGGCGGCCCGAACCCGGACGTTGCCAAGCGGCTCGCGCAGGAACTCGTCGTTCGCGACGGAGTCGACATCCTGGCCGGCTTCACGCTGACGCCGGAAGCGCTCGGCGCGGCAGACGTGGCGGACCAGGCGAAGAAGATGCTCGTCGTCATGAACGCGGCAACATCCGTCATCACCGAGAAGTCGCCCTTCGTCGTCCGCACCTCGCTGACGATCCCGCAGCTGAATTACCCCTTCGGCAAGTGGGCTCACGAAAAGGCCGGCATCAACAGCGTCTACACGCTGGTCGCCGACTACGGCCCGGGCCATGACGCCGAAAAGGCATTTGCCAAGGGCTTCGAAGAAGCAGGCGGCAAGGTCGTCGGCGCGGACAACAGCCCGGTCGCGAATCCGGATTTCTCGGCCTTCGTTCAGCGCATCAAGGACGCACAGCCGGAAGCCGTCTTCGTGTTCATCCCCGGAGGCGCACAGCCGCCCGCACTGGGCAAGGCTTTGTCCGAACGCGGCCTGACCCCGCCCGACACCAAGATCCTCGCGCAGGGCGAGCTGACGCTGCCGGAAGCGATCGAAAGCATGGGCGCGACCGCTGACGGGATCATCACGTCGTTCCATTACACGATGGAGCGCGACGATCCGATCAACAACGAGTTCGTGAAAGCCTATCGTGACGCCAATGACGGCCGCAGCCCGGACATCTTCTCCGTCGGCGGCTATGACGGCATGCACCTCATCTACGAGGCGCTCAAGAAGACCGAAGGCGACACGGATGGCGCACAGCTCATCGAGGCTTCCAAGGGCATGGCCTGGGACAGCCCGCGCGGTCCGATCTCGATCGACCCGGAGACGCGCGATATCGTGCAGACCGTTTGGATCCGCCAGGTCGAGGACGTCGATGGCAAACTGGAGAACGTCATCATTGACTCGCTTCCCGACATGAAGGATCCGCTGCACGGCGCCAACTGATCGCCTCACGGAAAAACAAGCGGGACGGCCTTCCAAAGGCCGTCCCTTTCTCTCGACAAGAACAAAAGAAAATCCGCGGGGTCGCCGCGGGCAAATAATTGGCAGGTGGCAGCGTGATTGCTCAATTTGCAGTGGTTCTGTTTGACGGATTTGCGTTCGGGATGCTGCTCTTCGTCCTGTCCGTCGGCCTGTCCGTGACGCTCGGACTGATGAACTTCACCAATCTGGCGCATTGCGCATTCGGAATGGTTGGCGGATACGCGACCGTCATCGCCATGAACTGGCTCGGGATTCCGTTCCTTTTGGGACTGCCGATCGCCTTTCTCGCGGCAGCGGCCATCTCCGTAGTGCTGGAACGCACGATCTTCCGGCTGCTCTATGGCGGAACGGAACTCAGCCAGGTCCTGTTGACCATCGGCATCGTCTTCATGGCGTCGGCGTCGGCGGCCTATCTCTTCGGCACGGCGCAGCAGCCGATCCAGATCCCGTCCTGGCTGCGCGGCTCATATGAAATCGCCGGCCAGAATTTCGGTATCTATCGCATGTTCCTGAGCATCGTTGCGATCGCCATTGCAGGCCTGCTTATATTCGGGCTCGAACACACCCGTTTCGGCGCAAGGGTGCGCGCGGCGGTCGACAACCAGCGCATCGCGCAGGGGCTCGGCATCAATGTCGACGCCGTCTTCGCGGTAACCTTTGCGCTCGGTTGCGGGCTTGCCGGCCTCGGCGGCGCGCTGGCGATCGAGATCGTCGGCCTCGATCCGTCATTCGGATTCCACTACCTTATTTATGTGCTGATCGTCGTCGCCGTCGGCGGGCTCGGCTCGATCGCCGGCTCGTTCGTGGCCGCGGCCCTGCTCGGCATCGCCGATGTCGCGGGAAAATATTTCGTTCCCGAACTAGGCTCGTTCCTGATCTATTTCCTGCTGGTCGCGATCCTGTTCGTACGGCCGAACGGCATCTTCGGAAGGCGTTGACCATCCATGACTGACACAACACAAACCCGACAGGATCCGCATGTCTGGCTGCGGCGCAAGAGCCGCTGGTCCGTCACCGAGATCGCCTTTTGGGTCATCGCGGGCACAGTGCCCTTCCTGTTCTTTCCGACCTATCTGACGCTGGCGAGCCAGATCGCGATCGCGGCGCTCTTCGCGCTCTCGGTCGACCTGGTGCTCGGCTATGCCGGCATTATCACGCTCGGCCACGCCATGTTCTTCGGCATCGGATCCTACGCGGCGGGCCTGATTACCAAGACCGGCTGGGGCGAACCTCTCACCGGGCTCTTGTTCGCCTGCGCCGTGACCGCGTTCGTCGGCTTCCTGACAAGCTTCATCATCATTCGCGTGCGCCATCTGGCGCTGCTCATGATCACGATGGGATTGGGCTTGCTCACCGTGGAACTCGCCAACTCGATGTCTTGGCTGACCGGCGGCCATGATGGACTGCAGGGCGTCGATGTCTGGCCGATCTTTAACCGCTTCGAATTCGACCTCTGGGGCTATACCGCCTACGCCTACGCATTCATCGCCCTCCTGATCGGCGTGGCGATCAGCCGCCGCATCGTCCACTCCTCCTTCGGATTGGCGCTGACCGGCGTTCGCGAGAACATCACGCGCATGCCGGCCATCGGATCGGAATACCGGGGGCATCTGCAGACGATCTACGTGATTTCCGCGACCATGGCGGGCCTCGCAGGCGCATTGCTGGCGCAGACCACGGAAACCGCGTCCCTCGACACGCTGTCGTTCCAGCGCTCCGCCGATGTGGTGGTGATGCTGATCATCGGCGGTACCGGACGGCTCTATGGCGGCATCATCGGAGCCATCGTCTTCATGATCGCGCGCGACCAGCTTTCCGGCGTGAACCCGCAATACTGGTATTTCTGGATCGGACTTCTGCTTGTCATCGTCGTCCTCGTCATGCCGAAGGGCATTCTCGGCGGACTTGCGCGTCTCATGGGGAGGCGTAACTGATGGCCGACGATATCGTATTGCGCACCGAGGGACTGTCGAAAAAATTCGGCTCGCTGGAAGTCACGCGCGACGTCACGATCGAACTGCCGCGCGGCGCCCGTCATGCCCTGATCGGCCCCAACGGCGCGGGCAAGACGACGTTGATCAACCTGATCACAGGCCAGCTGACACCCGATACGGGACGCATCGTTCTCGGCAGCGAAGACGTGACGCGCCTGCCCGTCGCCGCCCGCGTTCGTCGCGGACTGACGCGAACCTTCCAGATCAACACGCTGTTTCCCGACTTGACGCCGATCGAGTCGCTCACCCTGGCGATCTGCGAGCGCAAGAAAGAGGCGGGCCAGTTCTGGCGCGCGCTGACCGCGCACCGGGAAGCGATCGACGAGGCCGACCAGATCCTGCAGCAATTGCAGCTCGGCGATGTGGCGACCCGGCAGACCCGGCACCTCGCCTATGGCCAGCAGCGTCTTCTCGAAATCGCATTGGCGCTCGCCACCCGTCCCAAGGTGCTGCTGCTGGACGAGCCGGCCGCGGGCGTGCCGAAAAGCGAAAGCGCGGCATTGTTCGAGGTTATCGCCTCCCTGCCGACGGATATCTCCGTCCTGTTCATCGAGCACGACATGAATCTCGTTTTCACCTTCGCGACACATATCCACGTGCTCGTCCAGGGCGCTGTCCTGCTCAGCGGACCGCCCGAAAAGATCGCCCACGATCCGCAGGTCCGCGAAGTCTATCTGGGGAGCAAGCATCATGGCTGACATGCTCCTCGAATTGACCGATGTACGCGCCGGCTACGGCGAGGCCGTCGTGCTCGACGGCGTTTCGATCTCGATTGCCGAGGGCGCCGGGCTCGCCCTGCTCGGACGCAACGGCGTCGGCAAGACGACGCTGATCCAGACGATCATGGGCTTCACCTATCAGCTCGCCGGGTCGATCAAGTGGCGCGGCGAGGAAATCAGCAAGCTGAAGCCGCATCTGCGCGCGCGGCGCGGTCTCGGCTGGGTGCCGCAGGAGCGCGAGATCTTTCCGACGCTGAGCGTCGAGGAAAATCTCACGGTGGTCGGCACACCCGGCCCGTGGAATTTGGACAAGGTCTACGAGCTGTTTCCGCGCTTGAAGGAACGGCGCGCAAACATGGGTAATCAGCTCTCCGGCGGCGAACAGCAGATGCTCGCCATCGGCCGCACGCTGATGACCAACCCCGCCATGCTTCTGCTCGACGAACCGCTCGAGGGTCTCGCACCGATCATCGTCGAGGAACTCTCAGCGGCGATCAGCCGAATGGTCAGCGAGTCGGGCATGACGATCATTCTTGTCGAGCAGCATGCCGAAGCGACCCTCGAAATGACCGACGAAGCGGTCATCCTCGAACGCGGACGGGTGGTTCACCGGGCCCATTCGAAGGACCTGCTCGCCGACCACGCGACGCTCGACCGCTATATCGGGCTGAATATCGGCGACTGAACTGGACCCGCCTGCGGAGACCGCCGTCAACGCGCTCACACGCCGCGATGAAACTCGAAAACGAGATAGCGGGCAGGATCGGCGCCGGGGTTAGCGAGGCCGTGTGACGTGCCGGCAGGATGAAAGGCCGTTCCGCCCGGACCGAGCCTTTGCCCGTTGGCCTCGACCGCGCCCTCGAGTACGACGATGGCCACGTCATGCGCGTCCTCGTGCGCCGGGTATCCGGCCCCGGCCCCCATCACGGTCTCGTGGCAATGCAGTTTCGACAGGAAGCCGGTCTCCCCTTCGAACAGGGGGCGCATGGCCTGGCCCTGCTGCGTATGGTCGAGGGCGGGTGCATTCGCGTGCTGGACGATCATGCGCAGCGGCCCCCCGGCTTCCTTCGGCGCGCCGTGCCAGCGATACATCAGATAGGTGACGGGCGATGCCGAGACGTTGCGGATCGTGTGATACTGGTAGGCCGGATAATAGACGAACGATCCGGGCCGCATTCGCTCAATGCGCGCGCCCTCCGGATCCGCACCCTCAGGAATGACGATCTCGGCCTCGCCGTCCAGGACGATCAGCAGTTCCTCGTCCAGGTGACAATGCGGCGGATGCGGGCTGTTGCCCGGGCTGAGCACCGAAACATGCGATTCCATTTCCGAGGCGTTTGGCGTGGCCCCGCGCAGGATCGGATAGGGAATCCAGCCCTTCCTGTCCGCAACATAGCCGGTGCCGGACCGGATCACAGTGTCCAGAGATTCTCGATCGGCCGGCAATGCAGGGCCGGCCGCACACCCTGACACCGGAAGCTTGCGAGGAGAGTTCGCGGTGAACTTGAACGGCCAGTCCACATTGCCATGCTGCTGGATGGCGATCGGCACGTCCGCCCTCGCATATTGGAGGAGAAGCGCCGACCGGCGAGACTGTCCGCAATTGTCCGATCCGTGCCAGAGACGCCCGTCGAAGATCAACGCGTCTCCGTCAGCCATGTCGGGCTGGATCATCTCCGCCTGGACGTCGGCCTCGCGGCACCAGTCGAGGAGCATCGCGTCTGTCGCCTCCCCTCTGGCGACGCTGCGCATATGCGCTTCCTGCTGAAGCGGCCGCCCGACCTTGTGCGACCCGGTCACGAGCCTGAGCGCGGAATCGCGACTGGTTCCTTCAAGTCCGATCCATATCGAGACGAAACCGCCTTCCGGCAACGAACTTTCGATATCCGTGTGGCAGGCGTGTTTCTGCCCCGGGTCGCGCTCGACCACGCTCGCACCCCAGAGCACGATGTCCTCGCCAAGGAGCGGCCTCAGCAATTCGCGGATTTGCGGACGCGTTGCGACGTCGTGGAAAAAGCGGTGCCTGACGGCGAGATCCTTGGCTTCGCCTTGCGCCACCTCGCGAAAATGCCGGAGGATGAGACCGCATTGCGGTCCGGTGAACAGCCTGACCGGGCCGAGATATCCTTCGCGGTCGAACAGCTCCGCATTGGCGCTTTCATCCGGCGACAGGACGAGCGGCGCGCGACGACGCCACTTCGCCGCCAGTTTTCGCAGAGACCGGACAGGCGACCTCGCCGCGACGGAAGCGAAACGCAACGGCGCCGTCACACGCCAGCTGGTGGAGCTTTCCAGCGCGGCAATACGCGCCTCGCGCTGCCGGACCTCGTCCCTGAGTTCCTTGATGACGGACCGGCTTGCCTCGTTTTCAGCCTGCAGCCCGGGCAACAAGCCTTGCGTCGGCAGGTTTCCGGCGTCCGACGCCCGCAAGCCCGTGTATGGGACACGGCCCTCCTTGTGCGGCCAGGAATGAAACCAGCTGTCCCAGTTATCGACCTTTATCGGCGTCACCTCCAAGCCGGCCTGGCGCATCGCCACCGTCACGGATAACTGGTCGCGCCGCGAGTAGCGCAACACATGGTCGCGCCATATCGCCATCATGCGCCGCACGTCTTCCCGCCTGTGGTCGCGCATCAACATGCCCGTCCACAACGGCGTCTCCTTCAGGACATCGGGGTGCCAGACCGAGTAGTGGTTCAATTGCTCGAAGATCCGGGCCTGATCGTCGAGCCCGGTTCGCGCCACCTGAATGAACTCGTCGAGGACGGTGGCGCGGAAGCCGTGCTCGAAAAGCGACAGGCCCGCGTCACCCAGATAGGCGGCGAGGATCTCCTCCGGATCGCGCTTCAGGACAACCGAGTTATCGATATAGAGGGACCGGTCGAAGTCCGGCAGGTAATCATGGGCAAGAAGCTTGACCGTTCGCTGGCTGCGCACGGAATCCGTGGGAAAGACAGGCTCCACCAGCCGCATCTCCCAGCTGTCGCTTCGCAAGTCCGGATCGTCCGTAAAACAGATGAACGGCAGACGAGACGAGGCCGCGGCGGGCTGTTCGTTGAGCGGCTCGTAGGCCCCGATCAGCGTCGTGTAGACGCAATCGCGCGGGGCGGCGCCCGATATATTGGCGATATTCTCAGGCATATCGTCGGCAACGACAGAGCTCACGGTGGAAACCGGTTCGGATATTGGCATTTCTACCTACAAGAAGAAGGAAATTTGTCCATCCGGTCCACAAAATTATGCCCGCTCGCCTCCCCTTGTCCGGCGCCCGTCGGCTTGCCTTCGTTTCGCATTGCGATATGAGACGGGCCGGAGTGTTCAATCTGGCAAGGACGACATCATGGCAGACGGCCTTTTTCCGCTTGGCGATACCGAAACGCCATGGCGCAAGCTTACAGACGATTACGTCTCGGTGGATAAATTCCGCGGCGAAGACGTGCTTGTCGTCGAGCCGGAAGGCATGCGTCTCCTGTCGGAAGCGGCCTTCGCCGACATCAACCATCTGCTCCGCCCCGGCCACCTGAAACAGCTCGCTTCCATCCTCGACGACCCGGAAGCGACCGAGAACGACCGCTTCGTCGCCTATGACCTGCTGAAGAACGCGAACATCGCCGCGGGCGGCGTGCTGCCGATGTGCCAGGACACCGGCACCGCCATCGTCATGGGCAAGAAGGGCCGGCGCGTCTGGACCGATGGCGGCGATGTCGACGCCCTGTCGAACGGGGTGCTCGACGCCTATGCGAAAAAGAACCTGCGCTATTCGCAGCTCGCGCCGCTGTCGATGTTCGAGGAGAAGAACACGAAGAACAATCTGCCCGCCCAGATCGACATCTACGAGGAAGGCGACGACGCCTACAAGTTCCTGTTCATCGCCAAGGGCGGCGGCTCGGCCAACAAGACCTTCCTCTACCAGGGCACGCCGTCGCTGCTTACGCATGACCGCATGGTCGAGTTCCTGAAGGAAAAGATCCTGACGCTCGGCACCGCGGCCTGCCCGCCCTATCACCTCGCCATAGTCATCGGCGGCACCTCGGCCGAGATGAACCTGAAGACGGTCAAGCTCGCCTCGACGCGCTATCTCGACACGCTGCCGACCTCCGGCTCCGAGGACGGGCACGCCTTCCGCGACCTGGAGATGGAAGCCGAGATCCACAAGGCGACGCAGGCGACCGGCGTCGGCGCCCAGTTCGGCGGCAAATATTTCTGCCATGACGTCCGCGTCATCCGCCTGCCCCGCCACGGCGCATCGCTGCCGATCGGCATCGGCGTCTCCTGCTCCGCCGACCGCCAGGCGCTCGGCAAGATCACCAGGGACGGCATCTTCATCGAACAGCTGGAGACCGACCCGTCGAAATACATGCCGGAGATCGACGAGGACGCCCTGTCCGCCCATGTGGTCAAGGTCGACCTCAACCAGCCGATGACTCAGATTCTGAGCGAATTGTCGAAACACCCCGTGAAGACAAGGCTTTCGCTGACCGGCTCGATCATCGTCGCGCGCGATCTCGCCCATTCGAAGATCCGCGCCCGCCTCGAGGCCGGCGAGCCGATGCCGGACTATTTCAAGAACCACCCGATCTATTACGCCGGTCCGGCGAAGACGCCGGAAGGCTATGCGTCAGGCTCCTTCGGCCCGACCACGGCCGGGCGGATGGATTCCTATGTCGACCAGTTCCAGTCCTTCGGCGGATCGATGGTCATGCTCGCCAAGGGCAACCGCTCGCGCCAGGTGCGCGAAGCCTGCGCCCGCCATGGCGGTTTCTATCTCGGCTCCATCGGCGGCCCGGCCGCCCGCCTCGCCCAGGACTGCATCAAGAAGGTGGAAGTGGTCGAATATCCCGAGCTCGGCATGGAGGCGATCTGGAAGATCGAGGTCGAGGACTTCCCCGCCTTCATCGTCATCGACGACAAGGGCAACGACTTCTTCAAGGAATTGAATCTGGGTTAGGACAAGCCGACCCGACAAAATTCGGGCATCGCGACCCCCTCTTGTAAAAGCTAAGGGCTTAGCTTCGCTAAACCCAAGCTTTTGCTTTCTCCCCCACAAGGGGGGAGAGTGGGCGCGCGGCATCGCCTCCGCGCTTCCTTTCGAAACCGGATTGCATGGCGTTGCTGTCCGTCCCGCCCTTAAACTCCTCGCGGGCTCGTCGCTGGCGGGTGTTATCTGTCCCGCCTTTAAGCTTCGCTGTTGCTCGCTGGCGGGCCCCTGCCCAAAGTCGTGTCCCACGCCTCGAGGCCGAGACAGTTGCATTCCCTCAGGACCTCCTCGACATCCGTCTTCGGATGTTTCTTCCAGCCGGGCGGGTAGCCGGGGCGGAAGGGGGTCGGACGAACGGGTTTGCCGAAGCCGGCGGCGCGGCGGGCGCGCCAGCGGGCGAGACGCAGCGCCTGACCGTCGAGATCCAGGAGCGCTGCCTGCAACGCGCGGATGCGCCGGCAGAGGGGCCTGGCGTCGACGGGTTCGTTCGATGGCGAGGCCGGGACGAACAGGGGGACAGCGGGATTGTCGAGCGCGGCGATTTGCTCCGGGGTCAGCCACGGCTCGGGGAAAGGCTTGAAGGGGTCGAACAGGGCGAAGGCGGGGATGCGCGGGTTCGTCCTCGCCCCGACGGGGAGAGGATACAAAGGCTTGTGAGCGGAGCGAGCTAGCCGCAGTTGGTGAGGGGGTGTTGGCGCCTCCTTTCCCCTCACCCGATTTGCCGAACCGCTCAGCTTCGCTTCGCGGGGCAAATCGACCTCTCCCCGAAGGGGCGAGGACGGCTCGGCCGCTTTCGGCGTAGCCATGCGAAATCTGAAATCCAGCTTGCACGCGGCCATGGCGATGAGGCGGCGTGTGGCGAATTCGGCGGGGCGCAGGATGGCGAGGATGCGCAGGTAGAGGTGGCGCGGCAGGGTCTCGGCCGTCCGGCCGGCCTCGATCCCGGCCAAGACGATCAGCCGGAACGCGATGTCGCACAGTATCTCGCAATTGCGATCGATCGCGCCGCGCCAGTCGAACTCCATTCCCTGCCTCCGTTGGTCTCCGGACAGTGTCAGGGAGGTTTGGGGGCGGTGGATAGTTTGGGGACGAATTGCCGGAAATTCGGCGGTTTTTCGTGAAATTCATCCCTCGCGTCGTCATCCTCGTGTCGAGCCGGAGGACGACGACCGTGTTAAGCGGACCAGCCAATCTCCAACATCCCGCCCGCAGGAAGCGCCGGGGCCGTCTGCCCTGATGCGCGGCTTTTTTCGCAGTTGCGAACTTGACCCCCCGAAACCTCTGGGCCAGTTTTGCCTGGGGCGCAAGAGGAACGAATCTGGAGAATTGCATGAGGAAGGTTCTGATATCGGCGCTCACCGTCGCCGCGGTCGCGCTTGCCGGCGTAACAGGCAGCGCTCTTTCGGCGCGGGCTGAAATCCAGCTGCACGAACTCCTCTTCAAGCCGAAGAAAGAGCGGGAGCAATACCGGCGGGAGAACCGCAAGCAATCCTACCGGATGTCCGACAAGTCGCCGATCCGCCGCCGCGAAGTGCGGTTCGACGGATACAGCGTCGGCACGATCGTCATCGATACGTCCGACCGCCGCCTCTACCACGTCACCAAGCCGGGCCGCGCGCTGGCCTATGGAATCGGCGTTGGACGCCAGGGTTTCACCTGGACCGGAACGAACCGCATTTCCCGCAAGGCGGAGTGGCCGGGCTGGACGCCGCCCGCGACCATGCGCGCCAGGGAACGCGCCAAGGGCCGCATCCTGCCAGCCCATATGCCCGGCGGGCCGAACAATCCGCTCGGCGCGCGCGCCATGTATCTCGGCTCGACGCTCTATCGCATCCACGGCACCAACCAGCCATGGACGATCGGCCAGGCGATGTCGTCGGGCTGCATCCGCATGGCCAATGACGACGTGAAGCACCTCTACAGCCGCGTCAAGGTCGGCACGCGGGTGGTGGTGCGGAACTAGAAGCCATGCCGATGAAACGCGGCTACAAGGCGCTTCTCGACGAGGCCAACGCGGCCATCGAGGCCGTTTCGCCCGCCGAGGCCTCTGAACTCGCCGGGGACGACGATGTCGTCCTCGTCGATATCCGCGACATCCGCGAATTGCAGCGCGAGGGCCGCGTCCCGGGCGCGATCCACGCGCCGCGCGGCATGCTGGAATTCTGGGTCGACCCGGAAAGCCCGTATCACAGGGAGGTCTTCGCCACCGGCAAGACCTTCATCTTCTTCTGCGCCGCCGGCTGGCGCTCGGCGCTTGCGACCAAGACCGTGCAGGACATGGGGCTGACGCCGGTGAAGCACATCGAGGGCGGCTTCGGCGCATGGCGCGAGGCAGGGCTGCCGGTCGACCTGCCGGAAAAGTAAGCCCGACCGCTACCACATCGTCCTTGCGGCGCGCCCGGCCCAATCCCGGTCGTAGGTTTCGGAATCGAAAGCGCCCTCGGAGCGCTCCTTCAGGATATCGCCCGCCGTCGGGATCGACTTCGGATCGACATGCTGCGCCGGGTTCCACAGATCGGCGCGCAGCACGGCGCGCCCGCATTGCGTGTAGATCTCGCCGACGGTGATCACGACGGCCGAACGCGGGAGCTTCCCGTCCTTCTCGAAGCTCGCCAGCAGATCGGGATCGACCGTGACGATGGCCGTCCCGTTCATCCGGATCGTCGTGACCGAACCCGGAATGAGGAAAAGCAGCGCGACGCGGGGATCGCGCACGATGTTGCGCAGGCTGTCCATGCGGTTGTTGCCGCGCCGGTCGGGAATGGCGAGCGTCTTGTCGTCGAGGACGCGGAACAGCCCGCCGAGTTCGCCGCGCGGCGAACAGTCGAGCCCTTCGGGACCGGCCGTCGCCAGCGTGAAGAAGGGCGAGGCGTCGAGGAAACGCCGGTATTGCGGCGTGATCCGGTCGGCGACCTTGAGGAGGGACGCCTCCCCCGGCCGGCCGTAAAGCGCTTCCAGTTCCGCTTCCGTGGTTACCGGTGCGAACGAACTCATCGGCTCAGGCCCTTTTCCTGCAATTCGTCGAGATGTTCCTGCCACAAGGCGTCCTTGTCGCGGCCGAGCCGCGCCAGATAGGTCCATGTGTAGATGCCGGTGTCGTGCCGGTCGTCGAAGACGATGCGCACCGCGTAATTGCCGACGGGCACCATTTCGGCGATCGCGACGTCCCGCTTGCCCCAGACAGTGACACGCTGTTCCGGCGAATGTCCCTGCACTTCGGCGGACGGGGAAAGAACCCGCAGCATTTCCGCCGAGATCTCGAAAGTCTCGCCGGAATTGAAGCTGATCGTCAGGCTCTTCCGGTCTTTTGCGACCCTGAGTTCCGTCGGCCAGATCGTCGTGTCGCTCATTTCGGCCCCTTCGTGTCGCATTGCTCACCTTGACGCGACCGGCTATGGCATCAACATAGTATGGAAACAACTGCAAGCGTAGCTTCCACATGACCGACCCGATCCAGCTGACACCGAATGCGACGATGACCGACCCGTTCGGACGCGACATCACCTATCTGCGCGTCTCGGTGACGGATCGCTGCGATTTCCGCTGCACCTATTGCATGGCGGAGCACATGACCTTCCTGCCGAAAAAGGACCTGCTGACGCTCGAGGAACTGGACCGGCTGTGCACGGTCTTCATCGAGAAAGGCGTGAAGAAATTGCGGCTGACCGGCGGCGAACCGCTGGTGCGCAAGAACATCATGCATCTGGTCGAGCAGCTCGGACGCCACCTGAAATCCGGCGCGCTGGAGGAATTGACCCTGACGACCAACGGGTCGCAGCTGTCGAAGCACGCCGCAGCCCTCTACGAACACGGCGTGCGCCGCATCAACGTGTCGATCGACACGCTGGACCCCGACAAGTTCCGCGAGATCACCCGCTGGGGAGATCTTTCCCGCGTGCTCGACGGCATCAAGGCCGCCCAGGACGCCGGCCTGAAGATCAAGCTCAACGCCGTGGCGCTGAAGGACTTCAACGACGCTGAGATCCCCGACATGCTGCGCTGGGCGCATGGCCAGGACATGGACATGACGATCATCGAGACCATGCCCATGGGCGAGATCGAGGAGGACCGCACCGACCGCTACCTGCCGCTGTCGATGTTGCGCGCCGACCTCGAAAAGCAGTTCACGCTGACCGATATTCCCTTCAAGACCGGCGGCCCGGCCCGCTATGTCGAGGTGAAGGAAACCGGCGGCAAGCTCGGCTTCATCACCCCGATGACGCATAATTTCTGCGAAAGCTGCAATCGCGTGCGCCTGACCTGCACCGGCACGCTGTTCATGTGCCTCGGCCAGGAAGACGCCGCCGACCTGCGCGCGCCTCTGCGCGCCTCGGAAGGCAACGAACTCCTCTCGGCCGCGATCGACGAGGCGATCGGCCGCAAGCCCGAAGGCCATGATTTCGTCATCGACCGGCGCACGAGGCGTCCCTCCGTCTCGCGCCACATGAGCGTCACGGGCGGGTGATGCCGGCGCGCTTTTTCGCCGGCGTCCTTCTGCTCCTGGGCGCGGCGACGGCGGCGCAGGCCGACAGCCTCACCTATGTGAACGACCGCTTCGGAACCACCCTCACCTTCCCGCTCGACATTTTCGACGGGATCGACCCGCCTCCCGCCAATGGCGACGGCCGGCGCTTCCGGTCGGCAGACGGCGCCGAACTCGCCGCCTACGGACGGTTCAACGCGCTCGACCAGACGCCTGAAACGCTGATCGAGTGGGAAACCGGTCTTCTCAGGGAGAATGGCGGCGTGTTGACCTATTCCGCGTCCGGCGCGGACTGGGCCGTCATCTCCGGGAAACAGGGCGGCGACATCTTCTACCGGCGGCACGAATTCTCGCAGGACGGGTCGGTGATCCATTCGATGGACATGCGCTATCCTGCGCTGGCCTCGTCCCTTTACGACCGGCTTGTCGGCGAGATCGCCGGCTCATTGGAGGGACCATGATCCGCCGCCTTCTGCCTGCCGCCCTGCTGATCGGCGCGGCCATGCCGACCGCCGCCACCGCCCAGGAGGAGATCGGCAGGCTCTCAGCCCCGCAACTCCTCGACCTCGCCAAGGCGACCTACAAGGGCGACACCTGCTGGTGGGACCGCGTCGAGGCCGATATCGACCAGTTCAACGCCTGGGACCTGACCTTCCGCTACGAATATGAGAAGGAAGACGGGCCGGATCGCACGGCGCGGCTCTACCAGATGCCGTGCACATACGGCGCCTACAATATCGGCTCCATCTTCTTCTTCCAGACCGAGTTCGAGGGCCTCGGCCCGTTGCATTTCGCCCAGCCGGAGCTCGACATCGAATATGGCAGCGACGACGATTCGGTGGTCGAAGCGATCGACGTCATCGGTTTTCACACGACCTATGCCGTGATCAACGCCAACTATGATCCCGAAAGCCAGACGATCACGAGTTTTTCGAAGTGGCGCGGCATCGGCGACGCCTTTTCCAGCGGCACCTGGAATTTCATCGACGGGCACTTCGTCCTGACCCGGTTCGACGTCGACGCATCCTATGATGGCGAACGCACGCCGCAAACGGTATACGGCCGCTAACAGCCCTCTCCGCTTTCCGCTTCCTCGTTCCGCTCGGTCCCCATGGCGCTCTCTGTCAACATGCGATCCTCGCTTCTCATGGCCGCGGCCATGGCCGGCTTCACCACCAATGACGCGCTGGTGAAGCTGCTCGGCGGCACCGTCGGCGCGGGCCAGATCATGATGGTGCGCGGCGCCTTCATGCTCGTCGCCATGCTGCTCTATGTGCGGATCGCGCGTGTTCCGGTGCCGCTCCGGCGCGCCATGACCGGCGCCATGGCCCTGCGGGCCGCCGGCGAGGTGATCGGCACGGTGCTGTTTCTCTTTGCGCTTTTCCACATACCGATCGCCAATGTCTCGGCCGTGCTGCAGGCGCTGCCGCTTGCCGTGACCCTCGGCGCGGCGCTCGTGCTCAGGGAGCCGGTCGGCATCCGCCGGCTGTCGGCGATCCTGATCGGGTTTTCCGGCGTCCTGCTGATCATCCGCCCCGGCATGGAGGGCTTCTCGGTCTATTCGCTGGCCGTCGTGGGCACCGTGATTTTCGCCGCGACGCGCGACCTTGCGACACGCAGACTGCCGGCCGGCCTTCCGACGCTGACGGTTTCGCTCCTGACCACGGTCGCCATGACCGCGACGGGCGCGGTCATGATGATGTTCTCGGGCGGCTGGACAGCCCTGCAACCTGCCGATTTCGGCCTCCTCTGCGGATCCGCCGTCTTCCTCATCATCGCCTATCAATGCGTGATCCTGGCTCTGCGCGCCGGCGACATCCATGTCGTCGCGCCCTTCCGCTATGCGAGCCTGCTCTGGGCGATCATTCTCGGCATCGTGCTGTTCGGCGAATGGCCGGATGCGCTGACGTTGATCGGCGCCGGCGTCATCGTCGCCACCGGGCTCTATACGCTTCACCGCGAGCTGGTGGTGGCGCGGCGCGCGGCGTCAGCCAACATCTCGGCCGCCTCCCCGCCGCCCGCAAGCGGCACGTGAGAAGCCTACCCGGCCGCCTTCCGCATGGCTGCCCCCTGCAATTCGCATAACTCATCCCGCGAAATCGGCGCATAGAGACACTATCTGATGTTGCAACGCAGCAATCGACTCGCTGCAGCGCAAGAAAAGAAGAAATGGAAAGAAAAATGTCCGCCAAGAAACGCACCGAAACCAACTTTGAACCGCGCGAGATGGAAACCATCATCGCCCGCGCCCGCCGCGATCGCGACGCGCATCTGCGCACCATCATCGGCTCGCTGTTCGGCCGCTAAACGCCGAACCTGACCGGCCCCGCCATCTGGAAGGGCAAGCGATTGCGGCGTGACCCTGCACGCCGCATGCGGTATGGATAGCCATCCTGCACCTTGCCCGTTTCCAGTGGCGGACCGGTTCCATGACAACCAACTCTTCAGGCGGCGAGACCTCGTCTCACTCCGCCACGGGCGCCGACGCCCTCGACGCGGCCAATCTGAAGGCGATCGCCTTCCTGTCGGCCTCGATGGCATTCTTCGCCTTCGATGACATGTTCATCAAGCTGGCCTCCGCCGAAATCGGCGTCGGCCAGATCCTGACCGTCCAGTCGGCACTCTCGATCCTCTATTTCGGCTATCTCGCCCGCAGACGGGGCCAGCGCATCACGCGCGCCGCCGTCCTGTCCCCCGCGATCGTCCTGCGCCATGTCGGCGACGTCGGCGGTGCGGTCTGCTTCGTCATTGCCTTGTCGCTGATACCGATCAGCAACGCCTCCGCCATTCTGCAGGCGACGCCGCTTGCGGTGACCCTCGGCGCGGCGCTGTTCCTGCGCGAGACCGTCGGCTGGCGCCGCTGGAGCGCGATCGCCGTCGGCTTTTTCGGCGTCCTGCTGGTGATCCGCCCCGGCATGGAGGGCTTCGAGACCGCTTCGCTCTTCGCCGTGGCGACCGTCGCCGGTCTCGCGGTTCGCGACCTGGGAACGCGCGTCATCCCCCACACGATCTCCACCGAGATCATCGCGCTGGTCGCAAGCTGCCTGTTCCTCGTCACCGCTGTCGTGCTGCAGAGCGTCATGTCGCCCTGGCAGCTCATGTCCTGGCAGACGACGGCCTATGTCCTGTCCGCCTCGGTCTGCGGAATCCTGGGCGTCCACCTGATCACGATCGCGCTGAGGATCGGAGAGATATCGCTGGTCGCGCCGTTTCGATATGTGCGTATCGTCATCGCGATCATGATCGGCATGGTTGTATTCGGCGAACGTCCCGATATGTATACGTTCGTCGGAACCGGGCTGATCGTCGCCAGCGGCCTCTACACGCTCTATCGCGAGCAGACCTCACGAAAACGCAGATCGCGCCATTCATGAACCGCCACACACCCGATCCCGCGCACTCCCGGAACGACGAGTGGACAGGCCCGCGTCCGGCGCTGCTGACGCTCGTCCTGTTCGCAGCGGTCAGCCCGCTGGCGATCAACATGTTCGTGCCGTCCATGCCGGACATCGCGAACGACCTCGGCGCACCCTACGCGACCATTCAGCTCGGCCTGTCGCTCTATCTGTTCATGACCGCCTGGCTTCAGCTCGCGATCGGGCCCCTGTCGGACCTCTATGGCCGCAGGCCGGTCATCTACACGGGGCTCGGCCTGTTCATGATCGGAACCGTGATCTGCATCTTCGCCGAATCGGCATCGTGGTTTCTCGCCGGCCGCATCATCCAGTCGGGCAGCGCCGCGGGCATGGTCCTGTCGCGCGCCATCGTCCGCGACATCTATCCGCGCGAGAAAGCGGCCAGCGCCATGGGTTACATGGTCATGGGAATGGCTGTTGCGCCGATGCTCGGACCGGCCATCGGCGGCGCCATTGCCGAACTGACAAACTGGCGCATGACATTCGTGGTTCTCGGCCTGTTCGGCGCGGCGGCCATCATCCTCGGATTGTTCAACCTGCCGGAAACGAACCGGTTTCGCGGCACCCCGCTCCGCAAGCAGATCGACAGTTACAAGACCCTGACGCGTCTGCCGCTTTTCTGGCTCTATGCCGGCGCATCCGGCTTTTCCTCGGCCGGTTTTTTCAGCTTTGTCGGCGGTGCTCCGGCGGTCTCCGCGGTCTATCTCGACCTGTCGCCATCGACCTACGGGCTCTATTTCATCTTCACCGCGTTCGGCTACTCGGCAGGAAACTTCCTGACCGGCCGCTTTTCCGAACGCCGCGGGCTGGAGCGCATGATGATCGAGGGGGCTTATATCACCCTTTCGGGTCCGTTGATCACGATCCTCCTCTTCTCGATGGGCATCGAACATCCCCTCGCCTTTTTCATGCCGATGGCGCTGGTCGGTCTCGGCAACGGGCTCACCCTGCCGAATGCGACAGCGGCCGCGATCAGCCTGAAGCCGGATTCGGCGGGTGCGACGTCCGGGCTGCTCGGGGCGATACAAATCGGGATAGGCGCCGTCGCCTCGGTGATTGCCGGCATCATTGTCGGCACGGAAGGCCTGCCGATACCCTTGTGCGCCTTTATCGCACTCGGGTGTTTCATCGCGATCGTCTTCACCATGGCGGCCGTGCGAGCGGGCCGCCGCGCGTCGTGATCCCCGTTGCGGCCCGCCCGCGAAGCAAGCATAGTCCGGCCATGACGGAAGTTGACCCAGACAGGATTGCCGGCGTCGTTCTGGCCGGCGGATTGTCCCGCCGCATGGGCGGCGGGGACAAGGCGCTCGCGCCGCTTGGCGGCACGCCGATGATCGCCCATGTGCTGGATCGCCTCGCGGCGCAGGTGGACACGCTCGCGATCAACGCGAATGGCGACACGAGCCGCTTCGAACGGCTCGAAACCCCCATATTCGGCGACGTCGTCTCCGGATATGCCGGCCCGCTGGCCGGCATTCACGCGGCGATGACCTGGGCCGGGAGCAACGAGGGTATCAGCCATGTCGTGACGGCCGCCGCCGACACGCCGTTTTTTCCCGAGGACCTCGTGGCCCGGCTTCGCCATATCGCGACCGGACCGGACACCATCGCCATGGCGCGTTCGCAGAGCGGCCTGCACCCGGTCTTCGCCTTGTGGCCCGTTCACCTGGCAGGCGAACTCAAGGCCTGGCTGGAACGCACCGAGACGCTCAGGGTGACGGACTGGGTGCGCGAACACGATGTCGCAGCATGCGATTTTCCGCTGCGCGAAGACGGGACCGATCCGTTCTTCAACGTCAACACGCCGGACGATCTCGCCAAGGCGGAAACCATTCAGCGAAGGATCGCCGCGTGACCGCGCCGCAGCGCATCATCGGCGTCGTGGGCTGGAAGAATTCCGGCAAGACCCGCATGGTCGCCGCCCTCGTCGCGGAACTGACCGGGCGCGGCTGGAAGGTATCGACCGTAAAGCACGCCCATCACGCCTTCGACATTGACAAGCCCGGCGCCGACAGCTGGCAGCATCGCCAGGCCGGAGCCAGCGAGGTCGCGATCGTCTCCGGCCGCCGCTGGGCGCTGATGCACGAAAACACGCAAGGAGAAAGCGAACCGCCGCTCGACGAGATCGTCGGCAAGCTGTCGCCTTGCGACATCGTTCTCGTCGAGGGTTACAAGCGCGGCGATCACGACAAGATCGAGATCCGCAGAGCCGTGTCCGAAACCGGCACGCCGCTCGCACCCGGCGACGCACATGTCGTCGCGGTGGTCGGCGATGCGGAGGACACCGATCGCCTGCCGGTCTTCCCCGCCGACGCGATCGCCGATATCGCCGATTTCATCGAGCGGCACACCGGGCTGCGCAACGGAGAGCCGTCCTGATGGCCGAAAGACGAATCAATCCTCACGATCGCTTCGCCGGCTATTCGCGCCAGTCGATCGTGCTGCACTGGGTGAGCGCCGTCGTCATCGTCGTCTTGTACATGAACCAGAGCCCCAATTCGGCCTCGTTCCATATCGGCCTCGGCCTCATCGCCGCGCCGCTTCTCTACTGGCGCGTCAGAACACGCTTCGCCCACGGCTATCCGCGCATCACCGAATTGTCGCTGCCCTTCAATCTTGGCGCGCGGCTCGTCATGTTCGCGCTTCTGGCCTGCATCTTCACCCTGATGGTGACCGGTCCGCTCATTCCGCTTCTCAACGGCGAACCCTATCGGATCTTCGGCTGGTTCAGCTTCACCATTCCCTTTCCCCATTTCGACGAAGCGGCGGCGATCGCCGAAACCGCTCACGCCATCGCCGGCCACAGTTTGATGATCCTGTTCGCGCTCCACATGCTGGACGCGCTGACGCACCATTTCTTCGACAAGGACACCATTCTCGTCCGAATGCTCAAGCCGATCAGAAACGGCAAGTGAGCTGCCGCAGCAAAGCCCGGAAACACGGGCATTTTGAGGTTGCAATTCGCGCAAAAACAGTGGGAGTATTCCCCTTTGCGCCCTGTCGGAAGACGGGGCTCTGTATCCGGCGGAGATTTCCTCCGTCCATTCGAGTGATCTAAAGAGGAAGACACCATGCGTTTCACAAAGGGTATCATGGCTGCGGCCGCGACACTGGCGCTGACGATCGGCGCGGCACAGGCCCAGGACATGATGAAGCTGAAGATCGGCACCGAAGGCGCCTATCCGCCCTTCAACAATCTCGAGGCCGACGGCTCGCTGGTCGGTTTCGACATCGACATCGCCAAGGCGCTGTGCGCCGAGATGAAGGCCGATTGCGAATTCGTCACCCAGGACTGGGACGGCATCATCCCCGCGCTTCTCGCCGGCAAGTTCGACGCCATCATCGCGTCCATGTCGATCACCGAAGAGCGCAAGGAAAAGGTCGACTTCACCAACAAATACTACAACACCCCGCCGGCCATCGCCGTCCCGAAGGACAGCGACATCACCGATGCGACCGATGCGGGCCTCGACGGCAAGGCGCTGGGCGCGCAGTCTTCCACGACCCACTCCAACTACGCCGAGGAAAAATTCCCGTCGGCCGACCTGAAGCTCTATCCGACGCCCGACGAGTACAAGCTCGACATCGCCAGCGGCCGTATCGACGCCGTCATCGACGACGTGATCGTCCTGTCGGAATGGCTGAAATCCGATGACGGCGACTGCTGCAAGCTGCTCGCCACCCTGCCGATCGACCCGGTGATCAACGGCGAAGGCGCCGGCATCGCCGTGCGCAAGGGCGAGGACGAGCTGCGCGAGAAACTCAACGCCGCCATCGCCGCCATCCGCGCCAACGGCACCTACAAGGAAATCAACGACAAATATTTCGACGTCGACGTCTACGGCGAGTGATTTCCTGACACATCGGCCGGGCGGCGACCGCGCCGTCCGGCAGACTTGCCGGTTCAGCCTTGAACCGGAACGGACAGACAAGCGGGGCGGATGGACAATTACCTGACGTTGCTGAGCTTCGGCGACCAAGGCTGGAGCGATGAAATCGCCTGGGGCGTGCTGATAACGGTTTCGCTCGCGCTCGCCACCCTGCCCATCGGCCTCTTCATCGGCTTCATGATCGCGCTCGGCAAACAGAGCGAGGAATGGACGCTCAGGATTTCCGCCGAGATCTACACGACCATCTTCCGCGGCCTGCCCGAATTGCTGACGCTCTTCATCGTCTATTACGGCCTGCAGATCGGCATCCAGCTGCTGCTCAAGCTCCTCGGCTTCGAGGGAACGGTGGAGATCAACTCCTTCATGGCGGGCGCGATGTCGCTCGCCCTGGTCTTCTCCTCCTATGCCAGCGAGGTCTTCCTGTCGGCGTTCCGCGCCATTCCGAAAGGCCAGTATGAAGGCGGTTTTGCGCTCGGCCTGCGCCGCGGCCGGGTGATGCGCCTGGTCGTCCTGCCGCAGCTCATTCGCATCGCCCTGCCCGGCCTCGGCAATCTCTGGATGATCCTGTTGAAGGACACCGCCCTCGTTTCGGCCATCGGACTGACCGACATCCTGCGCCAGACCGGCGTCGCCGCACGCGTTTCCAAGGAAGCGTTCCTGTTCTTCGGCATCGCCTTCCTGCTCTATCTCGCCCTGGCGCTGATCTCCTCGGTGGCGCTCAACAGGATCGAAGCCTATGGCAAGCGCGGGGAACAGTCCCGGTGAGCGCGACGACGGACACGCTGATTCCGGCCCAGCCGGCGCCCGCGCCGCCGCCGAAAGCCTGGACGGCCTCGCGGATCAGCGGCACGCTGCTGGTGCTGTTCTGGATCGCCGCCGCGATCGGCCTCGTCGCCTATCTCTATGCCGCCTGGGACATCGACAAGGTCGAGCGCTACGCGCCGAAATACCGCGACGGTCTGATCGTCACGCTGACGCTGGTGGGCCTGTCGATCGTCGTCGGCGCCATCGTCTCGGTCCCCGTCGCGATCGGGCGCATGTCGAAAAACCCCGTGATCAGCCGGTTGGCATTCGCCTATGTCTACATATTCCGCGGCACGCCGCTCATCGCCCAGCTGTTCCTGATCTATTACGGCCTCGGCTCCTTCCGTCCGCAGCTGGAAGCGGTCGGTCTGTGGGTGTTCTTCCGCGACGCCTGGAACTGCGCCCTCTTCGCCTTCACGCTCAACACGGCGGCCTACCAGGCGGAGATATTGCGCGGCGCCATCGAAAGCGTCCCGAAGGGTCAGTGGGAGGGCGCCGCGGCGCTCGGGCTCAACCGGATCCAGACCGTGTGGAAGATCATCCTGCCGCAGGCGCTGATCGTCGCGCTGCGCCCCTATGGCAACGAGATCATCCTGATGCTCAAGGGCTCGGCCATCGTCGCCCTCGTGACCGTGTTCGACCTGATGGGCGAGACGCGCCGCGCCTTCTCGCGCACCTATGACTTCCAGATGTATATCTGGGCCGCGGTGTTTTACTTCGTCATGGTCGAAACGCTTCGCAATGTCTGGAACTGGCTCGAGGCCGGCCTGACCCGGCATCTGAAGCGGTAAAGGCAACGCATTCGTTGGGAAACACCGAACAGAGGCCAGGCTTTTACCGCGCGGCCTCAGGCCACTGGACTTCCCGAAACCTGTAAAATTTTACGAATATTCATGGAATAAATACCTTACGGGATCCGGCTATATAGCCTTCCCCTAGGTTAAACGGTTTTCGACAAATATTATTGCGTTTCTCAACAAGGTCCTTTAACAGTTTCTTAACACATCGTTTTGTGGGTTGGGAAAATCGCCATGAAATATCGTTCGCTCTCCGCGATCGCGGGGCTTGTTTTGGTTGCTGGTACAGCATCGGCATCGGCAAGCACGATCACGCTTTCATTTGAAGACAGGAACGACGCATTCGGCGGAGTGTCTTCGAACGTGACCGTCAGGTATGGCCGCGACTGGTACAATCAGATCAGCACTGCCGCAGGCGGGTTCCACATGCAGGACGATGCCGGCAATTCGCTGATCGCATGGTGTCTGGATTTATTCGGAGCCCTCACGGACGATCATACATATGAAACCACAGAGTCGCCGTTCTCCGGTCGGCAAATTGCGGCGACGACTTTGGCGAATATCCAGTCCTTGTTCGATACAAACTACAAAAACCTAGACTTGGACGATGACGGTCAATCAGGTGGTTTCCAGCTAGCACTGTGGGAAGTTCTCTACGAGCGGACCGACACATACAACATCGATGGCGGCGATTACGGTGATAGGGGCTCGTTTTACGCCAAGTCGCGAGGCACTGACGAAGATGCGGTTACTTGGGCAAACAAGTTCCTCGGTAACATCGCTAACGATACTACCGGTAAAATTTTCGATCTGACCTTCTACGATGCCGATGCGTTGACGGAAGAATGGAAAAAAATCTGGTGGAATATCGACTACCAGGATCTCGTAAGCGCATCTGAAATCCCGCCGAGCCAGACGCCTGAGGTTCCCCTGCCGGCAACGGCATGGCTGCTTGGCGGCGGCTTGGCCGCGCTGTTCGGGATCGGCCGCCGCAGGAAAGCCGTCACGGCCTGAACGCGAAAAGCGCTCTCCGGTCTTTTGTCCGGAGATTTCCGGCGGTCGCCCGGTCACGCGGTGTCATCGCTTGACAACGCAATGCGCTATTGCGTTGCCGACTTGGCCGCCTGCCCGCTTTAAAGCCCGTTTCGACATCGGAATCCGCCGGAAAGCCTTTCGGATGTGATCCGCTATGCGCTATGTCCTCGGCACGACATCGAAGAGGATTTCCGGCATGGCAAAAACGGCATTCATCGGTCTGGGCGTGATGGGCTATCACATGGCCGGCCACCTTGCGACGAAGGGCGGGCACGAGGTCACCGTCTATAACCGCACCCGCGCGAAGGCCGAGAAATGGGTCAGCGAATTCGGCGGCGCGTCGGCCGACACGCCGAAAGACGCCGCGCACGGCGCCGATTTCGTCTTCTGCTGCGTCGGCAACGACGACGATCTGCGTTCCGTGACGATCGGCGAGAACGGCGCTTTCGCGGGCATGAAGGAAGGCGCGATCTTCATCGACAACACCACCGCATCGGCCGATGTCGCGCGCGAATTGCGCGCAAAAGCAGACGAAATTGGCTTCGGCTTCATCGACGCGCCGGTGTCGGGCGGCGAGGCCGGCGCGGTCAACGGCGTCCTGACGGTGATGTGCGGCGGTGACGAGGATGTCTTCGCGCGCGGCAAGCCGGTCATCGAATGCTTCGCACGCATGGTCGGACTGATGGGCCCGACCGGCTCCGGCCAGCTGACAAAGATGGTCAACCAGATCTGCATCGCCGGCCTCGTCCAGGGGCTCTCCGAGGGCATCAATTTCGGCCTCAAGGCGGGGCTCGACATGCACAAGGTGATCGACGTCATCTCCAAGGGCGCCGCCGGCTCGTGGCAGATGGAGAACCGCCACAAGACGATGATCGCCAGCGAATATGAGCACGGCTTCGCCGTCGACTGGATGCGCAAGGATCTCGCCATCGTGCTGTCCGAAGCCGACAACAACGGTGCGTCGCTGCCGGTCACGGCGCTGGTGGACCAGTTCTACAAGGACGTGCAGTCAATCGGCGGCAAGCGGTGGGACACGTCTTCACTACTGGCCCGGCTGCAGAAGATCGATGGCAACGGCTGAGCCCTCGCCCGACTGGACGGCGCAGGACGCAATCGAACATCTCAGATCCCTCGCCTCCGCCCGCAATGTCGAAGGCATGGGCCGCTACGGGATCGAGACGTCGAATGCGCTTGGCGTCTCCAACGCGGTGTTGCGGCCGCTGGCCCGCAAGCTGAAGCGCAACCACCAGCGCGCGCTCGACCTCTGGGCGTCCGGCATCCGCGAGGCGCGCCTGCTCGCGCTGTTCTCGGAGGAGCCCAAGAAGGTGACCGCAGAACAGGCCCGCGCCATGGCGGCGGAGTTCAATTCCTGGGAGATCGTCGACCATGCCGCCGACCTTTTCTGCGATGCCGGGCTGGTGGACGACCTGATTCCCGAATTCGCCGCCGACGAGCGGGAGTTCGTCCGACGGGCGGCCTTCGCCATGATAGCCTGGGCCGCGGTCCATCTGAAGAAACGCCCCGACGCCGACGTGATCGCCTGGCTGCCGCTGATCGCGGACCACGCGACCGACAACCGCAACTTCGTCAAGAAGGCCGTCAACTGGGCGCTGCGCCAGATCGGCAAGCGCTCCATGGATTGCCATGCGCCTGCGCTGGGCCTCGCGGAAGAACTGGCGGCCTCGGATGACAAGACGGCGCGCTGGATTGGCCGCGACGCGGTCAAGGAACTGACCGCCGAAAAGACCTTGGCCCGCCTTGCCAGCAAGAAAAACAAGCGGCAAGCTTGACCCGGTCCTACGGAGTATCGCCCATGAGTTTCAACGTCTTTCGGATCGGTCTGATCGGCCTGGCCGCAATCGTCAGCGGCCCCTCCCTTGCCGCGCCGATTTCATGGGAGAACCTGAAGGCGCCGGACCGGTCTGCAACGCAACAGGTCGAATTGAAAGGCTTTCTGCTGCCGGTCGATTACGAGGGAGACAAGGTCTATCAATTCATGCTGCTGCCCTGGGCCGGAGCCTGCAGCCACACCCCTCCGCCACCGCCGGACCAGGTCGTCCTCGTGACGCCGGACGAACCGATCCGGATCGAACGCACCTATGAGCCGGTGTCGGTATCGGGAACGCTGAAGAAAGACCGCGACATGTCGCAGCTCTTCATTCTCGACGGCGTGGCATGGGTGGAGTCGGGCTATCGTATCCGCAGCGCGCAAGTCCAGCCCGCAGATTTGAGGGCCGCGCCGCCGCCAGCGGGGCAGCAGCGCAATCCGTGGAAGTTCATGAAACAGTGAAAAAGGCGCGGCCGCGAGATGCAGCCGCGACGGTAACGGCTCAGAACCCTTCGGCAGCCTCGTCGACGATTTCGGTCAGCAGATCGTTGACCTGATCGCGGGCGCCGCCTTCGGGCAAGGAGCGGAAACCAACGGTCACCTTGCCGGGCATCGCCGCTTCCTCGTAGACGAAGACGACATAGGGGCAATAGGCGATGTCGCCGATATCGCCTTCCATCACCGACCGCGAAACGACCGCGGAGCAGAAGGTGAAGAACTCTGCATCCTTGTAGAGTTCCTTATCGGCGCCGACATCGCCGGCAGTGCGTTTCAGCATGTCGCCGATGAAGCCGTGATAGTCGATCGTATAGCCGCGATTGATGATCGCGTCCTGGGCGGCCTGCGCGACATCGGCGAAAGCGCTCGACGACTCCCGCGTCACGACATCGTCGCCCGCCGCCATTGCCGGAATGCTCGACATGGCCGCGATCGTCACAGCTGCGCCGATTGAGAGAATCCGATTGAACTGCATATGCGCTCCTCCTGTTGATACATCGTGTTTAGCATATGTATGAACCCGATCATTGACGGAGGTCAAACGGGATCTCATGGCTTGTCGAGGATCATGTAGTCGAGCGGCAGCTCGGTCGTGTATTTGATCTGGTCCATCGCGAAGGCCGACGAGACGTCGCGGATCTCGATTTTCGAGATCAGCCGCTGATAGAAGGCGTCATAGGCCGCGATGTCGGGCACGACGACGCGAAGCAGGTAATCGACCTCCCCGCTCATGCGGTAAAATTCGACAACCTCCGGAAAATCGGCGATCACCTCGGAAAACCGCTTCAGCCATTCCATCGAATGGGAATTCGTGCGGATCGAGACGAAGACCGTGACCCGGCCATTGACCTTCTCCGGATTGAGAAGCGCGACACGCTTGCGGATGACGCCTTCTTCCTCGAGTTTCTGGATACGCCGCCAGCACGGTGTCGTTGAAAGGCCGACCTTCTTGGCGAGATCGGCAACGGCGATGGTGGAGTCTTCCTGCAGGATGCGCAGAATGCGCCTGTCGAGCTTATCCATAATATGCACTCTTTGGAATATTTTTGCACCAGATTTGAATTCTGGCCTTACACGTAAAATATTTTTCCGCCAAGAGGCCTGAATACACGATCACGCGATCAGACGGGCAACCTCGCCCCGCAACACCGGCAAGAGCTCGGTTTCGAACCAGGGGTTCTTTTTCAGCCACGCATTGTTGCGCCATGACGGGTGCGGCAGCGGCAGGATGCGCGGCCTTCCCTCGCGCGGATTGTCATGGACCGCGCGCCAGTTGCGCACCGTCTCGGTCAGGGTCGGCCGCGCCTCGTCGCCCATGTGATAGTCCTGCGCGTAGCGCCCGACGGCGACGACGAGTTCCAGTTGCGGCATCGCCGCGAAAACGCGATCGTGCCATGCCGCCCGGCACTCGCGGCGCGGCGGCAGATCTCCGCCATGCTTGTCATGGCCGGGAAAACAGAAACCCATCGGCACGATGGAAACGCGTCCCGGATCGTAGAAGACGTCCTCGCCGATCCCCATCCAGTCGCGAAGACGCACGCCCGACGGATCGGTGAAGGGACGCCCCGACGCATGCACGCGCGTGCCCGGCGCCTGCCCGCAGATGCAGATCCGCGCCGTGGCGGACGGCACGCAGACCGGATTGGGCTCATGCGGCAACGGCGCTCCGTAAATCGGCGTCTCGCGGCAGATCCGGCAAGCGCGGATCTCGGCATGCAACGCGGGAAGACGCTCATTCATGCGGCATAGCCGGGACGCTCCCGCATCGCCTTGTACCAGCGATGGAAATGAACGAACTCGTCGGGAACCGCGATCCGCGCCGGCTTGCAGAAATCCGTCGCGATAACGCCGGTAATATCCGCGACGCTGATCGTGTCGCCCGCGATGAAGGACCGCCCGGCCAGCTCGTCGTTCAGAAACGCCGCGAACTCGATGGCTTTCGGCTTGTTGGCCTCGCCCCAATCCGCGACCTGCGGCACTTCCCAGTCCTTCATCGCCGGATGGATGTGGCGGAAGGCCTGCGCGACCGGGACCATGAAATGCAGCTCGATCCGGCGCTGCCACATCTCGACTTCCGCCTGGCCGAAGGCGCCGACACCGAACAGAGGCGGCTCCGGGCACAGCGCCTCGAAATAGCGGCAGATGGCGATCGATTCCGTCAGGACGCGGCCATCGCCGAGTTCCAGCACCGGCAGGCGCATCAGCGGATTGCGCGAGGCGACGGCGGGTTCCTTGTGACCGAGCGCGCCCATGTCGACCGGCACGAGCGGAACCTCGATCCCTTTTTCGGCGAGATAGATGCGCACGCGCCGCGGATTGGGCGCGCGGCCCCCGTCATAGAGCTTGTGATCGCTGAAATCCGGCTGCGTCATGGAACATCGTCCTCCCGTTGGAATGGCCAAAGCGACCTTACCCGCAGCCAAATGCGCGACGCCAGACCGGCCGGGCCGATATCCGCGATCGAACCCTGTTGTCTTCGCCATCGCGACGGCCGGTCGAAATCGCCCGCCCACAGGCCCGCCGCCTCGCTGCGCGCCTGACGTTCCTCGCCGTCGTAGTCGCCATAGGCGACCGCCCAGCCGGACCGGACCATGGCGGCGTTCAGGTCCGTCGCGCCGCGGACGCAACGCATCAGAAGCCGGCCGTAGCGGTCCCGTTCATTGCCTCGGCAAGCGACCTCCCCGTCGCCTATCAATCCGGCGAGACGAAGGCGGGCCTCCCGGCCGCAATCATAGGCGGCGCCATCCCGCCGGCATTGCTGACCGGCTTCCGGAGCGTCGATACCCGCAAGCCGGATCCTCTGCCCCAAAAGCGCGATCGTGTCGCCGTCGACGACGCGCGCCCGCCCGGTGACATCCCGCATGGAGATTTCGTCGAACACGGCGGCCGCGACCGCGACGAGACCGAACAGTGCGATCACGCCGAAAACATCCAGCGCGCGTCCCAATATGGAACGCCTCCTCGCCCGCCTTCTATGCAATCGCCGCATGCCGATCCCTCGTTTTGAAGGGAGTTTTTAACGATTTGGAAATAATCTTCATTCACCGATCCGGGGTGTGCCTGACGGATGTGTAACGCGTAAACTGCTGAAACCATGAACCAATCGCCGTCGGACCTCCCCGACAAGATCATTGTTGACCGGCGAAAATCCTATCGCAACAGCGATGTGCGCAACGCTGTGCGCAGGACGCGCGACCGTCTGGCCGAACAGGGCATCTCCGATCCCGAATTCGACGCCGACCTGCTGAGGCTCTACGCACGCACCGTCCAGTCCGGCACATTGGCGATCGTGCTGCTGGTCGTCATGACCGGCTTTTTCGGCATGATGTTCGGCTTCCCCGGCGAAATCCTCGTCTGGGCCGCCCTGGCGTCCGTGTTCTATGTCGGTCTCGGATTGCTCGCGCGCCGCTATCTTGCGCAGAAACGCGACGCTCGGACGCTGCGGCGCTGGACCCTGACCTTCGCCGCCGCGCATATCCTGCTCGGCGCCTGCTGGGCCTGGTTCGCATTCCTGGGTTGTCCGGCCTGCACCGGCACGGAAGTGCTGATGTTCAAGGCCATCGTGATGCTGATCGCGATGGCTGCGAGCGCCACGATCAACTACAATCTGCGCTGGTCGGTGGGCGTTGAATTCGGCCTCCCCATCGTCGCTTTCGCCATCGCCGAGAACGGCCTGTTCAATCCGAGCGCCATGGCCGCCTCTGCCGGCCTCTTGGCGACGCTGCTCTTCTTTTCCTTCATCGCGATCACGCTGCGACGCGCCAGCCTCGCCGCGCTGAGCTATCGCAGCGAAAACAATGCGCTGATCGCGGAACTCGAGATGGCCCGTTCGATCTCCGAGGAAGCGCGCCGCCGCGCCGAGGACGCCAATCTGGCGAAGTCGCGTTTCCTCGCCTCGATGAGCCACGAACTACGGACGCCGCTCAACGCCATTCTCGGCTTCTCCGAGGTCATGGCGAAGGAAGTCCTCGGGCCGATGCAGAACGAGAACTACCGCTCCTACGCCAATGATATCAACCAGTCCGGACAGCATCTTCTCAAGCTGATCAACGAGATCCTCGACTTGAGCCGCATCGAGGCCGGCAAGCAGGAGCTGATCGAGGAACCCCTGCGGCTGGCCGATGTCGTCGAGGACTGCATCGGTCTCGTGCAGATGAAGGCGAACCAGAAGAGCATCAAGATCGATCACGCCTTCGAGGGGAAACTGCCGCGCCTGCTCGCCGACGAACGCTCGGTGCGCCAGGTGGCGCTCAACCTGCTGTCAAACGCGGTGAAGTTCACGCCGTCCGGCGGCCATATCCAGGTCAAGACCGGCTGGACCGCGTCCGGCGGCCAGTACATCTCGGTCAAGGACAACGGACCGGGCATCCCGGAAAACGAAATCCCGGTCGTGCTTGCCGCTTTCGGCCAGGGATCTATCGCCATCAAGAGCGCCGAACAGGGAACGGGCCTCGGCCTGCCCATCGTTCAGGCGCTGATGGCCATGCATGACGGGGTCTTCAAGCTGAAATCGAAACTGCGCGAAGGCACCGAGGCGCTGGCGGTCTTTCCCGCCGAACGCGTCATGGACGAGCTTCCGGCCGCCCCTGTCTCCTCATCGGCGAAGACGGCTCAGCGTAAGCGCCAGCCGGCCCGGCCCCAGGCCGCAGCCGGAGCGTAAGCGGGATCAGTCGTCCTTTTCGCTGACGCCCGCCTGTTCGAAGGTCGCCATGCCGGAATGGCAAAGCGCCGCTGCCTTGACGATACCCGCGGCAAGCGCCGCCCCCGTGCCCTCGCCCAGCCGCATGCCGAGCGACAGGACCGGTTCCTTGCCAATTTTCTCGAGGGCCGCCGCATGGGCCGGCTCCGCCGAGACATGGCCGACGATGCAATGATCGAGCGCAGACGGATTGGCGGCATGCAGCACGGCCGCCGCCGCGGTGCAGACATAGCCGTCGATGATCACGGGGATGCGCTCCATCCGGGCCGCCAGGATCGCACCCGCCATTGCGGCGATCTCGCGTCCGCCGAGCCGGCGCAGCACTTCCAGTGGGTCCTTCAGATGCGGCTTGTGCAGCGCGACCGCGCTCGCCACCGCGTCGATCTTGCGCGTCAGCACCTCGCCCTCGGAACCGGTGCCCGGCCCGACCCAATCGGCCGCCTCTCCGCCATAGAGGCCATGGCAGATCGCCGCCGCGATCGTCGTATTGCCGATCCCCATCTCGCCGATGCACAGGAGATCGGTCCCGCCGGCGATCGCTTCCATGCCGAAGGCCATGGTCGCCGCGCAGGTCTTCTCGTCCATCGCGGGTTCCTGCGTGATGTCGGCGGTCGGATAATCGAGCGCGAGATCGAAGACCTTGAGGCCGAGATCATTGGCGATGCAGATCTGGTTGATGGCGGCGCCGCCCGCGGCGAAATTCTCGACCATCTGCGCCGTGACGCTCGGCGGGAACGGCGTCACGCCGCGCTCGGCGACGCCGTGATTGCCGGCAAAGACCGCGACGAGTGGACGCGTGACCTCCGGCGGCCGCCCGGTCCAGGCGGCCAGCCATTCGGCGATCCCCTCGAGCCTGCCGAGCGCGCCCGCCGGCTTCGTCAGTTGCGCGTCGCGCTCCCGGACCGCGGCGACCGCCGCCTCGTCCGGGCCCGGCAGGTTCGCGATCAGGTTGCGGAAATCGTCAAAGGGAAGGCCACTGGTCACGTTGTGCTCCGTTCGGGAAATCTATGGCGTGTGTTTTGCCCCTGCCCTATACACGACGGCTGGCTGCAGGCGACAGGAAGTCGCCGAAACGCGAAAGAAATTGGCCCATGATGCGAAATCCGGACAGTGCGGAAGGCTTGCTCAGCCAGACGATGCGCGCGACCGGCTTTCTGAGCCGCCTGCCGGTCCCTGCCCGCTATTGGGAGGACGCCCCGGCGGCGGCAATCGGCGACGACGCCCGGACCTTTCCGCTTGCCGGCGTCGTGATCGCGGCGGGGCCGGCCCTGTTGCTGCTGGTCCTGTCGCTGATCGGCCTTCCGACCCTGATGACAGCCGTCTTCGTCACCCTTGCGCTCGTGGCCGTCACCGGCGCGCTGCACGAGGACGGGCTGGGCGATGTGGCCGACGGCTTCGGCGGCGGCGCGACGAAGGAACGGCGGCTGGAAATCATGAAGGATTCGCGCATCGGCACCTATGCCGCCGTCGCCATCGCCGGAAGCCTGATGCTGCGCGTCGCGGGCCTCGGCGCGATCATCGCGGCGCATGGTGCTTTCTCCGCCGCCATCCTGCTGATCGCCGTCGCGGCTGCTTCCCGCGGGTCCATGGTCTGGTTCTGGGCAAGACTGCCCAATGCGCGCGGCGAAGGCGTCGCCCATTCGGCCGGCGCACCGGGCGAAACGGCGGCGAATTTCGCGGCGATTGCGGGGCTGGCGATCTTCGCCGTCCTCGCCATCGTAACCTCGGGCTTCATCAACACGGCCGCCGCGCTGCTGTTCGCGATCGCGGCGACTGAAGGATTTTCGCGCCTTTGCCGGCGCACGATCGGCGGCATAACCGGCGATACGCTGGGCGCCTGCCAGCAAATCGCCGAGATCATGCTGCTGACTGGTCTTGCCCTTGGGATTTAGATCCCCACTTGAATGGTCTCACACCCGCGCGGGAAAGCCATGGAATCGCCCTGCATCCTTGTCTGCTCCATCGACCTGGAAACCGGCTACTGCTTCGGTTGCGGGCGCACGCGCGACGAAATCTCGGGCTGGACGCTTTATTCGCCGGAACAGCGCCGCCAGATCATGGCCGGCCTCCCCAAAAGGCTGGAAACCGTCGAGCGCAAGCCGCGCCGCGAAACGCGCCGCCGCCGCATGGCCCGCGAGCGGGCCGAAGACGCCTCCGGGGAGGCGTGAGGCGATGAACGCGCTCGCTTTCCTCGTCTTCGGCGTTCTCGGCGCCGGCCTGCTGATCCTTCTCTTCAACGGCAATGACGGCATGATCGGCCCGATGACGGACGACCAGTTCGCCGGGACGATCTATCTGGGCCTCTTCGCCACGATCCTCGCGGCGGGGTTGTTCGCCTCGGGCCAGCGCCTCGGCGAAATGGCGCGCCAGGCGGGCATCTGGATCGCCATCCTCGTCATGCTCGTTGTCGGCTATGAATACCGCTTCGAATTGCGGGAGACGGCGAGCCGCGTGACATCCGGTCTGTTGCCGGGCCAGGCCATCACCTCGCAGGACGTCAATGGCGATCTGTCCGTCACGATCAACCGGCGCAGCCGCCATTTCGAGGTCGTAGGCTCCGTCAATGGCGACCGCCAGCAATTCCTTGTCGATACGGGCGCGTCCACCATCGTGCTGACCGAGAGCAATGCGCGCCAGGCCGGCTATCACCCCGAGGAGCTGAATTTCCGCATCCCCGTCTCGACGGCGAACGGCGTCGCCATGGCGGCGCGGATTACCGGCGTCGACATCACCATCGGCGGGATCGAGAGGCGCGGCATGGTCGCCCTCGTCGCGCGCGACAGCCAGATCCAGTCCAACCTGCTCGGCATGAACTTCCTCGACACGCTGTCCTCCTTCGAGTTCCAGCGCGACCGGATGATCCTGCGCAACTGAGCGCGATCAGAGCACGCTGTAGAAGAACCGTCCGGCAACCACGAACATGAACAGGCCGAAGCCGATTTCGAGCTGACGTTTCTCCAGCCCGTGCGCCAGCCGCACGCCGAGCGGCGCCATGGCGAGCGTGACCGGAATAATCAGCGCGACGGCGATCCAGTTGACATAGCCGGTGGACAAGGGCGGCAGGCCGGCCTCGCCCCAGCCAGCCCAGATCGAGCCGATGAAGCCGGGAATGGAGATCAGCACGCCGACGCCCGCCGACGTAGCCACCGCCTGGTGGATCGGCCGGTTGAACAGCGTCATGAAGGTGTTGTTGAGGACGCCGCCGCCGATGCCCATCAAGGTCGACAGGAAGCCGATCAGCGCGCCGACCGCGAACCGGCCCGGTCCGACCGGGAGTTCGTCGCCGATTTTCCAGCTTTCCCGATTGAACAGCAGCCGCAGGCCGACAAGGATCGCGATGACGGCGAAGACCATGCGCAATTCGCGGCCCGAGATCGACGCAAAGACCAGCGTCGCCAAGAGAACCCCGCTTGGCACGGCGATGACGAAGCTCTTCAGCAGCTCCATGTCGACCGCGCCCTTGGCCTTGTGCGACAGGAACGAGCGGATCGATGTCGGCACGATGATGGCGAGCGACGTGCCGACGGCGAGATGCATCCTGATCACCTCGTCGATCCCGGCAATGCCGAGAACCTGGTAGAAGACCGGCACGAGGACGGCGCCGCCGCCGATGCCGAACAGCCCGGCAAGGAGCCCGGCGACCCCGCCCGCCAAGACAATGCCCGCGGCGAGCGAAATCAGCTCCGTCCAGGATGCATCAGGCATGTCGGAAAACCTTCACGTGGGATCAACGGGCGTTGAAAGAGTGAGCGTGCGGACAGATCCGCCATAGCAGAACGGCAGGACAGGAAATGAAGCGTTTTGCCCCGCTTGGCAAGCGCCCGGGCCGGGATCACGCCGCGGCCCGCGCCGCTCCGTCGATACGCTTCAGCGCATCGCGCAGGACATCGCCTGTCGCGCCCGCCTTGACCGCCTCGGTCGAAAGATGCTGGCGCCACTGCCGCGCGCCGGGGACGCCGTGAAACAGCCCGACCATGTGCCGCGTCACGTGATTGGCCTTTCCGCCGGCGGCGACATGACGGTCCGTATAGTCGGCCATGGCGAACACCACGTCGCGCAAATCGGGCGCAGGCGCGCTGTCTCCATAGATCGCCCGGTCCGCTTCGGCGAGAAGGCCCGGTTCGTGATAGGCCGCGCGCCCCAGCATGACGCCGTCGACATGCTCGCGATGCGCAACCGCCTGATTCAGATCCTTAACGCCGCCATTTATGCCGATGAAAAGATTCGGATATTGCGCCTTGAGCCGATAGACGATCCCGTAGTCGAGCGGCGGGATATCCCGGTTCTCCTTCGGGCTCAGCCCCTCAAGCCAGGCCTTGCGCGCATGGACCCAGATCGCATCCGTGCCGGCGTCGGTCACCATGCGGGCGAGCCCGAACAGCGCCTGCTCGGGATCCTGATCGTCGACCCCGATCCGGCATTTGACCGTGACGGGGAGCGTATCGGGAACCGCGGCCTTCATCGCCTCGACACAGCGCGCCACCAGATCCGGCGTCTTCATCAGGCATGCGCCGAAGGTGCCCGACTGAACCCGGTCGGACGGGCAGCCGACATTGAGATTGATCTCGTCATAGCCGAACCCGGCGGCAATCCGCGCCGCCTCGGCCAGCTTCTCCGGATCGCTTCCGCCCAATTGCAGAGCCACCGGATGCTCTACCACATCGAAACCCAGCAACCGCTCCCGGTCCCCTCGAATAACGGCGTCCGCCACGACCATCTCGGTATAGAGCAACGCCCGGCGCGTCAGCTGCCGGTGAAAGAACCGGCAGTGACGGTCCGTCCAGTCCATCATGGGCGCGATGGAAAGGCGCGGATTGGCCCGCGAGTAAAGGCGATCTTGATGATCCATGGTCGCCGTCAAATAGGGTGCGACCACGGCAGGTGTCAAACGGGCGCAGGCCGGCCTAGGCGTCGCCTTCGACCGTTTCCTTGAATTTCGTGAAGAACTGGCCCGCCAGGCGGTTGGCGGTCGAGTTGATCAGGCGGCTGCCGAGCTGTGCGATCTTTCCGCCGACATCGGCCTTGGCCGTGTAGCGCAAGACGGTCGCGTCGCCATCCTCCTCCAGTTCGACATCGGCTCCGCCCTTGGCGAAGCCGGCGACGCCGCCGCTGCCTTCCCCGGCGAGCGAGAAATGCCCCGGCGCCTGCGACTTGTCCAACGTCACCTTGCCGCCGAACTTCGCCTTCACCGGGCCGATCTTCAGCGTGACCTTGGCTTCCAGTTCCTCGTCGGAGTTTTTCGTGAGCTCCTCGCAGCCCGGGATGCATTCCTTCAGGACGTCCGGATCGTTCAGCGCCTCATAGACGCGGTCGCGCGGCGCCTCGATCCGGATTTCGTCTTTCATTTCCATGGATACGGTCCTCGATCACGAAAGGAAGAACACGCTTCGCGCTCGTCCTCCAACAAGTCAGACCGGATGAAAAGCAGAATGCGCGGGCGGTTACAAGCCGCATGCCGGGCAAGAAAGCTTTCGGCAAGCGCGAAAACAGCCGCCTCCGGCAGCATCCCCGCGCCTCGTGCGCCGTTCAGCCCGAATGCGCTTTCAGATATGCGAGCATCGCATTGTAGGAGCCCATCTGGTCGTAGTCTTCCTCGGGCATGGGAAGCCCGAGGCTCTTCGACAAGGCGCTGACGAGATTGAGGAAATCCATGGAATCGATATCGAATTCCTCGCGCAGGTCCCCGTCGCGATCGATATCGTCCACCTCCATGTCGGGCGCGATCTTGTGAAGCTCCTGCCGCAGCGCGGCGTCGATCCTGTCGTCACTCATAGTTTTTCGGGCTCCTGCAAGTTCTTGTCGATGGCGGAAAGGAAAAGCGCGCCGCGATGGCCGTCGCTGACGCGATGGTCGGCGGCAAGCGTCAGCGTCACGGTCGAGCGCGGCAGGACCTGATCGCCGACCACCCAGGGCCGCATTACCGGCATGCCGATGCCGACGATCGCCACCTGCGGCGGATAGATGATGGGGAACATCGCTTCGACGCCCCTGTCGCCGAGACTGGAGACGGTGATCGTCGGATCGGACAGTTCCCTGCCCCGGAACCGCCCGGCGCGAACGCGCGCGACGAGATCGCGGGTCTTCTCCATGACAGTATCGAGATCGAGATCCTGCGCGTCATGGATCGCCGGCGCCACGAGCCCGCCGCCGCGAATGTTGATTGCCATGCCGATATGGGCGGCCTCCCCCGGCTCGAACACGCCGTTCTCGTAGTGGCCGTTGAATTCCTTGTACTTCTTCAGCGCCTTGGCGACCGCCTTGACGAAGAGGGCGGCAATCAGGATCCGCTCCTCGGGCGGCTTGCCCGCATTGCGCTCGGCGATGAAGGCCTCGGCATTGGTCAGCTCCGAGCGATGCGAAAGGTAGTAATGCGGGACTTCGCGCTTCGAGCGGGCCATCGCGGAAGCGATCGCCTCGCGCATCGCATCCATGTTGAATCCGCCGGTCGACGGCCGGGACGTTTCGGCCTTCGGCGTCGGGGTTCCGGCAATTGCCTCGACATCGGCGAGCCGGATCGCGCCGTCCGGCCCCGATCCCGTCAGCGTCGCGACATCGACGCCCTTCTCGGCGGCCAGCTTTCGCGCGGCCGGCGTGATCCTGAGCCGACCCGAGGGCGACGGGGCGGCGGGCGGAGGCACATGCGCGGGGATCGCCGGCTTCGGCGGCGGCGGAGCTTCCGCCTGCGGTGCGGGCGATGCCTCGACCGGCTTCGGGGCCTCTTCTTTCGTCGCGGCGGGCGCTTCGCCCTCGCCCCGGATCATCGCCAGCGGCGTTCCGACGGGCACCTTGGCGCCGAGATCGACGAGACAGGAATCGAGCACGCCATCCTCGAAACACTCGACCTCGATCGCGCCTTTCTGGGTCTCGACCACAGCGATGATGTCGCCACGGTGGATCGCATCGCCCGGCTTCTTCAGCCATTCGACCAGCGTGCCCGCATCCATGTCCGCGCCGAGCGACGGCATGACGAATTCGGCCATGACCTCAGCTCCCGCCGCAGGCTTTTCTGGCGGCCGCGACGATGCCCGGCGCCTGCGGGATCGCGGCCTGCTCCAGATGCGCCGAATAGGGGATCGGCACCTCGACGCTGCAAACCCGCTCCAGCGGCGCGTCGAGTTCGAAGAAGGCCTTCTCGGCGAGCTGCATACCGATCTCGGCGGAGATCGAACCGGTCTTCCAGCCCTCGTCGACAAAGACCGCCCGATGCGTCTTCGAGACCGAGGCGATCACCGTATCCATGTCGAGCGGACGCAGGACGCGCAAATCGACCACCTCCGCATCGATCCCCTCCTTCGCCAGTTCCTCGGCCGCCTCCAGCGTCTTGAACAGCGATCCGCCATAGGTGATCAGCGAAACGTCCTTGCCCTCGCGCCGCACAACCGCCTTGTCGATATCGACCGGCCCGGCATTGGCGGCGAGATTGCCGGTCATGTTGTAGAGCATGACATTTTCGAAGATCAGCACCGGGTCCGGATCGTCCAGCGCCGTCTGCAGCATGCCGCGCGCATCCTCCAGCGTCGCGGGCGTCAGGATGCGCAGGCCCGGAATGTGGCCGTACCAGCCTTCCAGGCTGTGCGAATGCTGCGCGGCCAGCTGTTTGCCGGCCCCCGTCGCCATGCGGATCACCACCGGCACGCCGAACTGGCCGTTCGACATGTGCCGGAAGGTCGCCGCCGTGTTCATGATCTGGTCGAGCGCCAGAAGCGAGAAATTGACCGTCATCACCTCGACGATCGGCTTGAGACCCACCAGCGACGTGCCGATGCCTGCACCGGTAAAGCCGGACTCCGACAGCGGCGTGTCGCGGATGCGGTCCGGCCCGAACTTATCGAGCAAGCCCTTGGAGACGGCGTAGCAGCCGCCGTAATGGCCGACATCCTCGCCCATCAGGAAGACTTTGCTGTCCTTCTCCATCGCCTCAGTGATGGCGCGTTTGACCGCCTCGCGGTAGGTGATCTCCTCGCTCTCCGCCGACGGTTCCGCCGGAGGTGGCGGCGCCGGCCGCTCGGCGGCCGTGACATGCCGCGTCAGGTCCTCGACCGGTTCCCACTCGCCGGCCTCGGCGAAGGCGACCGCTTCGGCGATTTCCGCGTCGGTGTCGGCGACGATGGTCTCGACATCACTGTGTTCGATCAGGCCGTTCGTCTCCAGCCACTCCTGGAACCTGAGGATCGGCCCCTTCCCGCGCCACTCGGCGATCTCCTCCTTGGTGCGATAGAGCTGCGCGTCGAACATCGAGTGGGCGCGGAAACGATAGGTCCGGCACTCGATGAAATAGGGCTTGCCGGTCTCGCGGATGAACTTCAGCGCCCGCCGTGTCGCCGCCTCCACGGCGATGACATCCATGCCGTCGACCATCTCGGCCTGGATATTGTAGCTCTGCGCCTTGGCGTGGATGTCGGTCTCGGCCTCGGTATATTTGAGCGCCGTGCCCATCGCGTAACCATTGTTCTCGCAGACGAACAGAACCGGCAGATCCCACAGCGCCGCAAGGTTCAGGCTCTCGTGGAATTCGCCCTCGGCAACCGCGCCGTCGCCGAAGAAACAGGCGGTTACGCGGCTTTCCTGATTCATCTTGTCACCGAGGCCCAGACCAACGGCGAGCGGCAGGCCGCCGCCGACGATGGCGTTGCCGCCATAGAAATTGTGGTCCTTCGAAAACAGATGCATCGAGCCGCCGCGCCCGCCGGCGCAACCATTCGCCTTGCCGTACATCTCGGCCATGATGGCGTTCATCGGCACGCCGCGCACCAGAGCATGGCCGTGTTCGCGATAGGTCGCGACCAGCCGGTCCTGCTCAGTCAGAAGCGGAATGACGCCCGCCGCCACCGCCTCCTCGCCATCATAGAGATGCAGGAAACCGCGGATCTTCTGCTGGGTGTAGAGTTCGGCGCATTTGTCCTCGAAATGGCGGACGCGGATCATCCGCGACAAGAGATCGAGCACATGTTCGCGGTTGAGATGGGGTCTGATATCGGCGCCGGTCATTTTTCGTCACTTTCGAGCGTGGAGATGTCGCCTTCCGGCAGGCCCAGTTCGCGCGCCTTGAGGAGGCGGCGCATGATCTTGCCGCTGCGCGTTTTCGGCAGGTTCTCGCGGAACTCGATGTCCTTCGGCGCAACCGCGGGACCGAGTTTCTTGCGGGCATGGCCCTGGATGGAGAGTTTCAGCTCTTCGTCCCAGGCAAAGCCGGGCTTCAGCGCCACGAACGCCTTGACGATCTCGCCCGCCGTCTCGTCGGGCACGCCGATCACGGCGGCTTCGGCGACGGCGTCATGCTCGATCAGCGCGCTTTCCACCTCGAACGGACCGATCAGGTGGCCGGCGCTCTTGATGACGTCGTCGGAGCGGCCGACGAACCAGAAATAGCCGTCGCTGTCACGCATCGCGAGATCGCCCGACAGATACCAGCCGTCGGCAAACGCCTTTTTGTAGCGCTCTTCCTCGTGCAGATAGCCGCGCATCATCGACGGCCAGCCGGCGCGCAACGCCAGTTCGCCCAGCGCCATCGGCCTGGTGATTTCCTGCACGCCGTCTTCCGTGCGCTCGACGATCTCCGCATCGATCCCCGGCATGGGCCGGCCCATCGAGCCGGGCTTGACGTCGGCGCAGGCATAGTTGGCGATCATGATGCCGCCCGTTTCCGTCTGCCACCAATTGTCGTGGAACGGCTTGCCGAGCACCTCGACGCCCCACAGAACGGCCTCCGGATTGAGCGGCTCGCCGACGCTCGCCATGAAGCGCAGATTGGAGAGGTCTTCCTTCTTCGCGATATCCGCGCCGGCCTTCATCAGCATGCGGATCGCGGTCGGCGCGGTGTACCAGACATTGACCTTGTGATGGGCCAGGATGCGGTACCAGCGCTCGGCGTCGAACTCCGCCTCGTCGATGATCATCGTCACGCCGTTGGTCAGCGGCGCGATGATGCCGTAGGAGGTGCCGGTCACCCAACCCGGATCGGCCGTGCACCAGAAGATGTCGTCGGGATGCAGATCGAGCGCGGTCCGGCCGGTGTAGTTGTGCGCGACGACCGCCTGATGCACATGCATCGCGCCCTTCGGCTTGCCGGTCGTGCCGGAGGTGAAGTGCAGAAGCGCCAGATCCTCCGGATCGGTCGCGACGACATCGAAGTCCTCGGAGGCCGCATCCATCAGCTTGCCGAGATCGAGGAGCCCCGCCGCCTCGTCCTCGCCGTCGATCAGCAGGATATGCTTCAATTCCGGCAACTGGTCGCGGATCGGCGCGACCTTGCGCTTGTAGAGCAGCCGCGTCGTCACCAGCACATTGCCGCCGCCGATCTCGAGGCGCGCCTTCACCGGCTCCGGTCCGAAGGCGGAAAACAGTGGGGAGAACACGCAGCCGGCCTTCAGCGTTCCGAGCACCGAGATGTAAAGCTCCGGCACGCGTCCAAGCAGCGAATAGACCCGGTCGCCCTTCTCCACGCCCAGCGATCGCAACGCGTTGGCGAAACGGTTCGTCCGGTGCATCAATTCGCGATAGCTGATGTCGGTGGCGCTTTCGTCCTTGGCGATCAGCCGGAAAGCCGTCTTGTCGCCCGAGCCGTTGGCGACATGCCGGTCCACCGCTTCATAGGCGATATTCAGCTTGCCGCCCGGCAGTCCGTCGAGAAGCTCACGCGCCTGATCCCATGAAAACGAGGCCCGCTCGGCCCCATAATCCCCCATATTGGCTTTCGCCTTGTCCGCGGCGGACTTGGCTATCACCTCGTCGCTCATTCCGTCCTCCCCGGCTTTGCCGCCGTCAGAAATGATTGTCTGGCCGCAAGGCTAGGCGGAGGGCGGTCGCGGAAAAATGACATGCATCAACGAGACGGCATTTTCTCGCCGAGCCGATCAGTCGTCGCGCTTGACCGCCTCCCTCGGCAGACCGTGCTGTTTGGACGGCGGCGTATGCTCGACATCGATCGCGCCGGCCAAGCCGCCAAGCGCGACGAGAATGCGGTGCAACAGACCGCTCTCGTCGCCCGGCATGCCCTCCTCCAGTGCGACGTCCTCCTCGGAGACATTGTACTCCCAACGTCGCAGGATTTCGATCTTCTGTCCCTTGTTCAGATCAGCGGCTTTCAGCACATCTTCCGGCGTATCGAAAACATCGGATGGATCCGCCAGCGCCTTTTCGTACCGGCGACTGTTCATGGTTCGCCACCTATTCCTGACTGGTCAGCGTCAGATACATCAACACGAGGTAAACGACCGGCATGACCGCCAGTACGATAAGTTCCAGCCCGAGCGAAACGCCGCAACTGCTGGCCCACATCCGATAACCGACGAATATCACACCGGCAAGAATGACGATTAGCCCGATATACCAAGGCATAAGGCGGTTGCGCGTTTCACTGGCCATGACGACTTCCCCGTTTGCTTGCTTATTCTTGGTTGATTAACGGGCATGCCAACTCTCGCCAATGACGGCCGTCAATCGCGCCTTCCCCCCACCCGTTTGACCGGTGAACGCCGTTGCGTCTAAAGCCGGCGAATGAAAGTCGTCATGTTCACTAACACGTACACGCCACATGTCGGCGGCGTGGCCCGCGCCGTAAGCGGACTGGTTGCCGGATTACGCGCCAGGGGACATCGCGTTCTCGTCGCAGCGCCCACGTTTGCAGGCATGCCGAAATACGAGGAAGATGTTGTCCGCATCCCCGCCGTGCAGCGTTTCGCCGGCAGTGACTTTTCGATGCCGCTTCCCGTGACGCTGCCGTTGACGATCGAACTCGACGATTTCGAACCGGACATCGTCCATTCGCACCACCCCTTCCTGCTCGGCGACACGGCGCTTCGCGTCGCGGCGGGCCGCAAGATCCCGGCGATTTTCACCTATCACACGCGTTACGAGCTTTACGGCCACTATCTCGGCCCGGAATCCGAGGTGATGAAGCGGCTCGTTCTCAACCTGTCGCTCGGCTATTGCGATCTGTGCGATCATGTCATCGCACCGAGCGAGAGCATCAGGCAGCATCTGGGCCGAAACGGCGTGACGGCGCCCGTCAGCGTCATCCCCAGCGGCATAGATTGTGCGGCGTTCGCCGGCGGCAACGCGGCGCGCGCCCTCGATCTTCTCGCCATCCCCGCGGGCGCGCCGATCGTAGGCCATGTCGGACGCCTCGCACCGGAAAAGAATCTCTCTTTCCTCACCGAGGCTCTTGTCGCCTTTCTGAAAGGCAATCCGCAAGCCTGCTGCATCGTCACCGGCGACGGGCCGATGCGCGCTCAGATGGAACAGGCATTTATGGAGGAAGGGCTTGCCCCGCGCCTGCGTTTCACCGGCGTACTGACCGGACAGGATCTCGCCGATGTCTACAAGGCGATGGACATTTTCGCCTTTTCCTCACTGTCGGAAACCCAGGGCCTTGTGCTCGCCGAGGCCATGGCGTCCGGCACTCCGGTTGTCGCCCTTGACGCGCCGGGTGCGCGCGAGGTCGTACGCGACGGCGTTAATGGTCGCCTGCTCGACGCCGATGCCTCGGCAGAGGAATTCGCCGGAGCCCTGACGGAGATCGCACGCATGCCGCGCGACGATGCGCAGTTCATGCGCGATGAGGCCCTCGAAACCGCCGAGGCCTTTTCCGCCGGAACGGCCCTGGATAGTACGATAGCGCTCTATGAAGAGATCTGCGCCCTTAGCCCACCGCCCTTCAAGCCGTCGACCGATCTCTGGGAAACCGCCAAGCGCCGCATCGCCCGCGAAGCAGAACTGTTCGGCAATGTCGCCCAGGCGGTCAGCGACGCTGTCCTCGTCGAAGGCGCGGAGAACGGTAATCTGCAGCGCAATGACGGCGACGCACGGCCATGACGTCTGCGCAGCCGCTGCGCATGAGAATCGATGCGACCGACAGGGCTGCCGCCCGATTGTCGGCGACGTAAGAAATTTCAATCATGCGCGGTATCGATCAAGCAACTGACACATCCAGTCACTATCCCAGAACCTTATTTCCCGCGGGACCTTCGACATGAACAAGCAATCCGAACGCCTTTCCTTCGCCATCGATCTCGCACAACGCGCCGGGGAACTCGGCCTCGAGCATTTCCGCTCGCTGGATACGCTGACCATCGAAAGCAAGGGCCATCAGGACCTCGTTTCCAATGCGGACAGGGATGTCGAAACCTTCATTCGCCACGAAATCGCGAAGTACTATCCTGAGGATGGAATCGTCGGCGAAGAACACGCCCCGGTCGAGGGCACAAGCGGCTACACATGGGTCATCGACCCGATCGACGGGACGGCGAATTTCGTCTCCGGCATCCCGCAATGGTGCGTCGCGCTCGCCTGCTCCAATCGCGGCGTCACCGAGGTCGGGGTGATCTGCGAACCCTGTTCGGGCGAGACATTCTGGGCGGAGCGCGGCGCCGGCGCCTTCGTCAACGGCAAGCCCATACGCGCCAGCCAGTCGCGTTCGTTCTCCGACGGATCGGTTGCGACGGGCTATGCGGCCCGCCACGACGCGGCGGCGGCGATCCGGCTGATTTCCGACCTGATCACCAATGGCGGCATGTTCTTCCGCAACGCGTCCGGCGCGCTGATGCTCGCCTATGTCGCCGCGGGTCGCCTGATCGGCTATGTCGAGGAACACATGAATTCCTGGGACTGCATCGCCGGCCTGCTGATGATCGAGGAAGCGGGCGGCACCATCATGACGCTCGATGCCGGGACAATCATCGAACACGGCACCCGCGTCATAGCCGGCGGCCCGCATGTTTACGCTGAGCTCGACGCCCTCGCCCGCACATCGTTCGGTGCGTGAGACGGCTATCCGTGGAATAGAAGGTCGCGCACCTCGGCCGGCATGCCGTCGAAGGCGAAATCCGGCGCGAAATTCAGGATCGAGAACGGCTCGTCGAGCGTCCTGAAAATGTATGCCGCGCCCGAGAAGTCGTCTCCGCTCGTATAGATGCTCGGCGTGACGACGGTCGGCACGTCCACGGCCCGGGCCGCGCGCAGCCCGTTCGCGGAATCCTCGAAGATCAGGCACTCCTCCGCGCCATATCCGAGATCGGAAAGGACCAGGCGGTAGACCTCGGGATCGGGCTTCTTGCGCTTCGTATCCTCGCCCGTTCGAATGGACCGGAACCAGGACAAGGCGTCGGGACCGAGCGTCGCCGAAATCAGCCCGACGACATTCGCCCGGCTGGTCGTCGTCCCGATCGCCAGATCGAGGCCCATGGACCGCGCCCGCCGCAGGAGGTCTTCGACGCCGGGGCGCAGCGTGACGGAGCCCGGCACCATCGTCTCGTTGTAGAATTCGGTCTTCCGGCGATGCAAGGCCGCGGCGTCGATCCCCCCGGCCCCGATCCTGTCGGCATAGGCCTCCATGCGTTCGCGGCCGCCTGTGACCGCCAGCAACTGGCGATAGAGTTCGCGGTCCCAGACCCAGTCCAGGCCTGCTTCCGCGAAGGTTCGGTTGAACGCGATGCGGTGCAGTTCCTCGGTTTCGGCGAGCGTGCCGTCGACATCGAAGATGAGCGCGCGAACCACCATGTCAGGCCGGTTCCTTCAGCCTCTCGATGGCCTGCGGCACCTCGTTCAGACTGTCGATGACCACATCGGCGCCCAGTTCCTCCACAGGGATGTTGGTGTAGCCGCCGCGAACCGCAATCGACGGCATCGGCGCGGCTTTCGCGGCGTCGATATCGGCCGGGCTGTCGCCGATCATCAGCGCGCGGTGCTTGCCGACGCCGAGCTGGTCGAGCGCATGCAGCAACATGTCCGGCGCGGGTTTGCGCGCCGGGCCGGTGTCGCCGCCGACGATCACGTGAACCGAGGAGCCGAGCCCGAAATGCTCGATGATGGAACGGGAAAAAACTTCCGGCTTGTTGGTGACGACGCCGATTTTCACCCCGGCGCGCGCATAGGCCGTCACGATCATGTCCGCGCCGGGCATCAGCGTCGTGCCGCCCGTGAGGTTTTGCGCGTAGATGCCCATCATGCGGTCGGTCATCGCCGCCAGCGCGTCTCCCTCCAGAACCTCGCCACGCGCCGCGAAGGCCCGTTCGACCAGCTTCTTGATCCCGTTTCCGATCATCGTCCGCACATCGGCGAGGCCGAGCGCCGGTTTGCCCTCGGTTGCGAGCAGATTATTCACCGCCGCCGTGAGGTCGGGCACGGAATCGACCAGCGTTCCGTCGAGATCGAAGAGAACGGCCTGCGGCCATCCGCACCGGTCGCCCCCCTGGGCAAAACGCACACTCATGCGGCTTTCCTCGCTGTTCGCGTCTCAGGCGGCGGCCCGCACCGCCCCATCGGCGGCGTCGCGGATCGCCTTGATATTGGCTTGGTAGGCGGCTTCCTCGCCGCCCTTGAAGACGGCCGAACCGGCGACCAGCACATTCGCGCCCGCGGACGCCACCAGCGGAGCGGTCTCCGGCGTCACGCCGCCGTCGATCTCGATATCGATCGGCCGATCGCCAATCATCTCCTTGATCCGCCGGGTTTTCTCCACCACCGACGGGATAAAGGCCTGGCCGCCGAAGCCCGGATTGACCGTCATCAGCAGCACGAGATCGAGCCGGTCGAGCACGTATTCGATGACGTTTTCCGGCGTCGACGGATTGAGCGACACGCCGGCCTTCTTGCCGAGACTGCGGATCGCCTGCAGCGACCGGTCGAGATGCTTCGTCGCTTCCGCGTGTACGGTGATGATGTCGCAACCGGCATCGGCGAAGGCTTCAAGGAACGGATCGCAGGGCTCGATCATCAGATGGCAGTCGAACACCTTGTCGGTGCGGTTGCGCACCGCCTTGATGATCGGCGGCCCGAAGGTGATGTTCGGAACGTAGTGTCCGTCCATGACATCGAGATGAATCCAGTCCGCACCGGCCCGCACGACGGCCTCGATCTCGTCGCCGAGCTTCGAGAAATCCGACGACAGAACGGACGGGGCGATGATGGTGTTGGATGCCATGAGATTAATCCTCCGATTGGGACCGCCTATTTCGTCAGGTTCGCAAACAGGCTTGGCAGTTTTTCCGGCAGGCGTTCCACCTGGTCGATGATGGTATAATTGTTCGGCCCGAAAATGCGCTCGACATATCGATCGGCTTCGGGATCCAGGGTCAGGCAATAACTCGATATGCCCTGCTGCTGTAACTCGACCGCCGCTTTTTTTGCATCCATCCTCAGATATTGCGGATCGCGCTCGTCGATGTCCGCGGGCTCGCCGTCCGTGACGATCAGCAAAAGCTTGTGCCTTTCCGGGCGCTGGGCCAGATGGTGGCCCGCATGGCGCATCGCCGCGCCCATGCGCGTCGACAGGCCGCCTTTCATGCCGGCCAACCGGCCTTTCACATCGGCGTCGAGCCGCTGCTCGAAATCCTTGAAGCGGAAATACTGCACGTCATGGCGTCCGTCGGACGCGAATCCGTGAATTGCGAAGGGGTCGCCGATGCCGTTGATGGCGCTGGCGACGAGGGCAGACGCCTCGCGCGTCAGCTCCAGAACCGTCTTCTCGGTACCGCGAACATGTTCGTTGGTGGATTCCGAGAGATCCAGCAGGATTACCACTGCCAGATCGCGCCGGTTGATGACGTTGCGCATGGTGATGCGCGGATCGGGCTGCATGCCGAGCCGGGTCATGACGATGGCGTCGACGGCCGCATTGATGTCGAGCTCGTCTCCATCCTCCAGCCGCCGCTGCCGGGATATACCCTGCGGGCGCAGCCGGTCGACGATCTGCCTGATCTGGTGGCTGACGCCCTTGTGTGCGGTCAGCACGTTGTCGATGGCATCGGGATCGCCCTTGCCTTGGCGGCGCTCATAGACCGTCGCCCAGCTCGGGCGATGCAGCTGAACCTTGTAGTCCCATTCGGCATAATGGAACGGATCGGAGACCGGCTCGCGGCCCTCCATGTCGTTGTAGGAGACGCCCTCGTCCTCGTAGGGGAAGAGTTCACTCGATAGCACCCAGACCTCCTGGGCATCGTCGCCGGCCGTCTCGACATCGACCTCGTTGATGAATTCCATCAGCCCGACATTGCGGCGAACCTGGCGCTCAAGCTCCGGGCGATAGGCCAAACTGTCGCCCCAGTCATAGTTGTCCATCGTCCAGACGAAGCGGTTGTCGTCGCGATACGGAATGTTCAGCGATTCCAGGATGCGCAGGCTCGGAACGGCGCGGCGTTCGGCGAGAAGGTTGTAGAGCTCGATACCGAGCCCCCAGGAGAACATCGTTTCGCGCTCATTGGCGGCGATGTTGATGTGGAACTGCTCAACCAGCGAGTCGATGGCACGATCGCCAAGCGGCGACCCCGGCTCCAGCAACGCCCGCGCGATCTTCTCCAGCAGATACATGGTCTCGTGTTCGTAGTGACCGGCGGGAGACAGGGGCATCAGCGACTTGAACAGGCCACGCAATCCGGGAAACTGCCGGGTGGCGCAATATTCGACACGGGCATCCTCGAGCATGCCGACAAAGAACATCTGGGCCGGGCTGAGCGCCTGCTGGCTCAATCCGCGGTCTGAGCAGGCGATATGCGCAGCCATATGCGCGCACATGGCACGGTAGAGATCGAGACCGCCGACAGCGCCCACCTGATCGACCGCATCGGGGAGATGCATCGCGCCCTCCTCGATGAAGGGGCGGAAACCGGCATGGTCGGCCGCGCTCGGCCGCAGGAAGAAGTCCCTGCCCCAGAAGGCGCGCAAATAGAAGTTCAGACGGCGCTGGGAATCGATGAACAGGGTGCCACGGCGCTCCTGTTTGAGAACGGCGCGCGAATCCTCGCTGACGAGGCCGAAATAGTCGGCCTGTTTCGGCAGGTCGCGCCGATAGGCCTCCGCGCCGAAATCGACCCAGCGGCGCAGGCCCGACAGGGTGAGCTTGGACAGCAGCTCCTCCAGCACACCGAACATCGGCCGCAAGCCACGCGGCGCGCGGGCGGCCAGGCGGTGCAGCAACTGCAGGTAATCCCGCAGCAGGTCCGGATCGCCGAAGCGCCGCGCCGCGCCCGGTAGCGTCGAGATCATCAGCGTCAGCACCTCGCCCGACACCATCGAGGCGAGTTTCAGCGTCGCGCCGACGACGTCGCGGATGATGTCCTCGCCACATTCCTTGACCACCTGCGGCATCTCGTCGAGATAGCCGGCCAGCAGGTTCGGGCCCTTACCGAGCGCGATCAGCGCGCGCGCGCCGTCGAGATAGTCTTTCAGGCCGGCGGGCGACATGAGCCGCGCCGACTCATGGAACAGCCCCTCCAGCGTGTCTTCCAGCTCCGGCGCGGCCTTGATCAGCTCTTCACGATAGTCATCGAGATTGACCGTCATGCCGCCCTGTCTTTGCTGCTGTCTGAGATCTCGGGAAAGAACGTGCCGACCGCCGCCTGCAGCGTATCGCGCATGTCCGGATCATCCGTCAGCGGCTCGACGAGCGCCATCTGGCAGGCCGCCTGCGCGGGAATATCCTTGGCGATCAGCTGGCCCGCATAGACCAGCAGGCGCGTCGACATGCCCTCGTCCAGACCGTGGCCCTTCAGGTTGCGCGACCGTTGCGCCACCTGCACCAGCCGTTCCGCGGTCTTGCGGTCGACGCCCGCCTCATGCGCGACGATCTCGGTCTCGACATCGGCTGACGGGAAATCGAAGGACATCGCGCCGAAGCGCTGCTTGGTCGACTGCTTCAGATCCTTCATCATCGACTGGTAGCCGGGATTGTAGGAGATCACGACCTGGAAATCGGGATGGGCGTCCACCACCTCGCCCTTCTTTTCCAGCGGCAATTGCCGCCTGTGGTCGGTCAGCGGGTGGATCACCACGGTGGTGTCCTGCCGCGCCTCGACGACCTCGTCGAGATAGCAGATCGCGCCGATACGCGCCGCGATGGTCAGCGGCCCGTCCTGCCATTTCGTGCCGTTGATATCGAGCAGGAAACGGCCGATCAGGTCGGACGCGGTCATGTCTTCGTTGCAGGCGACCGAGATCAGCGGCTTGCCGAGCTTCCATGCCATATATTCGACGAAGCGGGACTTGCCGCAACCGGTAGGCCCCTTGAGCATGACCGGCATGCGGACGTCATAGGCAGCCGTATATTTCTCGACCTCGTCGCCGACGGGCCGGTAATAGGGCTCCTTTTCGATGCGGAACCGGTTCGGATCGATGTCGCTCATGGTCGTCTCCTGTCGGAGGGGGAACGCGTGGGAAGCGGGGAGAACCGGGGCTGCCTGGCGCCGCCCCGGCACCCGTGTTTCAGGCCTTGATCGTCGCGCGATGCACGACCAGCGCCGTACCCTGGGTCTGCTTGAAGTTGTCATAGCCGACCAGGCGGACATGGTTGTCCGGATTGGCGGTCTTGCACATCTCGATTTCCTGGAAGACGGCGTCGACATCGGTCTCGCCGAACATCGGCAGCTTCCACATGTACCAGTAATGCGAGGACGCGTTTTCCGGCTCGGTGTGCTCGATGGCCGGGTTCCAGCCCTTCGACACGATATATTCCACCTGGCTGCGCAGCTCCTCTTCCGTCAGTTCCGGAAGATAGGAGAAGGTCCCCATTTTCCGGCTGTTGGGGTCAGACAGGCGGGATCCGTAGTCTTGTACTTCGCTCATTGTCTCATTCCTTCGATCGAGTGTCGTTCCTGTTGATCAGCGGTGGGCGACATCCAGCTTGTCGACGGTGTCGAACTCGAACTTGATCTCTTTCCACGTTTCCATGGCGATCTTCAGTTCGGGGCTGTGTTTGGCGGCGGCAGTGAGGATGTCCTTGCCCTCCTTCTCCAGTTCGCGGCCCTCGTTGCGCGCCTTGACGCAGGCCTCGACGGCGACGCGGTTGGCCGCCGCGCCGGCGGCGTTGCCCCACGGATGGCCGAGCGTTCCGCCGCCGAACTGCAGGCAGGCATCGTCGCCGAAAATCGCCACCAGCGCGGGCATGTGCCAGACATGGATGCCCCCGGAGGCGACGGGCAGAACGCCGGGCATCTGGCCCCAGTCCTGGTCGAAGAAGATGCCGCGCGAACGGTCTTCCGCGACGAACTTGTCGCGCATCAGGTCGATCCAGCCGAGCGTCGCGGCGCGGTCACCTTCCAGTTTGCCGACGACCGTGCCCGAGTGCAGGTGGTCGCCGCCGAGCAGACGCAGCATCTTTGCGAGCACGCGGAAGTTGATGCCGTGCTTGGGGTGTCGGTCGATCACGCCATGCATGGCGCGGTGGACATGCAGCAGCATGCCGTTGTCGCGGCACCAGCGTGACAGGCTCGCCTGCGCCGCCCAGCCAAGCGTCAGATAGTCGCTCATGATGATCGGCGTGCCGATCTCCTTCGCGAACTCGGCGCGCTTGTACATCTCCTCGATGTTCGGCGCGGTGACGTTCAGGTAGTGGCCCTTGCGTTCGCCGGTCTCGGCTTCCGCCTTCTCGATGGCTTCCTCGCAGAACTGGAACCGGTCGCGCCAGCGCATGAAGGGCTGCGAGTTGACGTTCTCGTCGTCCTTGGTGAAGTCGAGACCGCCGCGCAGCGCTTCATAGACCGCGCGACCGTAGTTCTTCGCCGACAGGCCGAGCTTCGGCTTGATCGTGCAGCCGAGGAACGGACGGCCATATTTGTCCATCTTGTCGCGCTCGACCTGGATGCCGTGAGGCGGGCCATCGCAGGTTGCCACGAACCAGAGCGGGAAACGGACATCCTCGAGGCGCAGCGCGCGGACGGCCTTGAAACCGAAGACGTTACCGACGAGCGAGGTGAAGACGTTGACCACCGAGCCTTCCTCGAACAGGCCCATCGGGTAGGCGATGAAAGCGTAGTAGCTCTCGTCGTCGCCCGGCACGTCCTCGATCGCGTAGGCGCGGCCCTTGTAATATTCGAGGTCCGTCAGCAGGTCGGTCCAGACCGTTGTCCAGGTGCCGGTCGATGACTCGGCGGCAACGGCGGCGGCCGCTTCCTCGCGCGGCACACCCGCCTGTGGCGTGATCTTGAAGCAGGCGAGAATGTCGCTGTCCTTCGGCGTGTAGTTCGGCTCCCAATAGGTTTCGCGGTATTCCTTGACGCCGGCGGAATATTTGCCGGGAGACGTGTGCTTGTTCATGGGTTCGTTCCTCTGATCTGTTTCTTGCAGGGAAGTGTGGGGGCTTCGATGGCTTGCCTCAGGCGGCTTTCGCGGTGGCGGTCTGCGGATCGAGCTTTCCGGCGGCGTACCGCTTCGCCATCTCGTCCATCGGGATCACCTTGATCTTCGAGGCGTTGCCGGCGGTGCCGAAGGCCTCGAAGCGGTCGCGGCAGAGATCGCGCATGGCGTCCATCGCCGGCTTCAGGAACTTGCGCGGATCGAATTCCGACGGGTTTTCCTGCGCTATTCTGCGGAACTGGCCGGTCATCGCCATGCGGCAGTCGGTGTCGATATTGACCTTGCGAACGCCGTGCCGGATGCCGCGCACGATCTCCTCGACCGGCACGCCGAAGGTCTGCGGCATCTCCCCGCCATGGGCGTTGATGATGTCCTGCAGTTCCTGCGGGACCGACGACGAGCCATGCATGACGAGATGCGTGTTCGGCAGCTTGGCATGGATTTCCTCGATCACGCGCATGGCGAGGATGTCGCCGGTCGGCTTGCGGGTGAACTTGTAGGCGCCGTGCGAGGTGCCGCAGGCGATCGCCAGCGCGTCGACGCCGGTGCGGGTGACGAAATCGACGGCCTGGTCCGGATCGGTCAGGAGCTGGTCATGCGACAGCTTGCCCTCGGCCCCGTGGCCGTCCTCGGCTTCGGACTCGCCGGTCTCCAGCGACCCGAGAACGCCGAGCTCGCCCTCGACCGAGGCGCCGACCCAGTGGGCCATGCGCGCCACGCGCTCGGTGATCTCGACATTGTACTCGTAGGACGCCGGCGTCTTGGCGTCGGCTTCCAGAGAGCCATCCATCATCACCGAGGTGAAGCCGTGCCGGATCGCCGTCAGGCAGGTCGCTTCATTGTTGCCGTGGTCCTGATGCATGCACACGGGGATGTCGGGATAGATCTCGGCAAGTGCGTCGATCATCTTCGCCAGCATGATGTCGTTGGCGTAGGAGCGCGCGCCGCGCGACGCCTGGATGATCACCGGCGCGTCGCAGTCCTTGGCCGCCTCCATGATGGCGAGGCCCTGCTCCATGTTGTTGATGTTGAAGGCCGGCACGCCGTAGGAGTGGTCGGCGGCGTGGTCGAGCAGCTGGCGAAGGGTGATACGGGCCATGTCAGGCCTCCTTTCTTGAGGGGGTCGGGATTGCCGAGAAGTCGGGCTCCGGCAGGATCTGCTTCAGCGCCGCCTGCCAGCCCTGCCTGTTGTTGGGCGGATCGCCGGCATCGACGAAATAGTCTCCGAGAACGGACAGCCGCATGGCGAAGACATGCTCGCGACGGCGCTCGTCGGAATGGAACCGAAGGTTTTCCATCAGGGCGATTTCGCCGAACGGCACCTCGGCCAGCTTCGCTTCCGCGCCGGTGCCGAGGCTTTCATTGACGAAGGTGACCGGCTTTCCGGCCATCTCCGCCAGCGTCCCGGCGAAAGGGCGCAGGGTCAGGGCCGGATTGATGTCGCCTTCCGGGTTTCCGTGCCCGGCCACGACGACGACGCGCGCGCCGGCATCCGCCAGGGTCGTGATCAGCGGAATGGCCGTATGGCTGATGCCGCCATCCAGGCTGATGCGGATGATCGCTGTCCTGCCGGCAATCGGGTTATCCATGATCGTATCGTCCATCTGCCTCGCCGCCAGCATCACGCGCCTCCGGCGGCCGTCAGCCGGACGGCTTCATCGACGATCGCGTCGGTCGTGATACCGAAATGGCGATAGAGATCGGCCGCCGGCGCGCTCGCGCCGAAACCGGTCATGCCGATGAATGTCCCGTCCTCGCCGATCCAGCGATCCCAGCCGAGCCGTGCTGCCGCTTCCACGGCGATGCGCGGGGCCTTGCCGAGAACGGCGTTGCGATAGGCCGCGTCCTGGGCCTCGAACAGTTCCCAGCAGGGCATGGAAACCACCGCGGCCCTGATGTTCTTTTCAGCCAGCAACCGGTCGGCCGCGGCCTTCGCGATCTCGACCTCCGATCCCGTCGACAGGATGGTCACGTCGCGCCCCCCCTCTGCCTCGTGCAGCACGTAAGCGCCGCGCGCCGAGAGGTTGGTCTTCGCGTGAGCGGACCGGAGCATCGGCAGACCCTGACGGGACAGGACCAGGACCGTCGGCCGGTTCGCCGTCTCCAGCGCAAGTTCCCAGGCTTCCGCCGTCTCGATGATGTCGGCCGGGCGGAAGACATTGATATTCGGTGTCGCGCGCAGCATGGCGAGATGCTCGACCGGCTGATGCGTCGGCCCGTCCTCGCCAAGCCCAATGGAATCATGCGTCATCACGTAGATCACGCGCTGGCCCATCAGGGCTGACAGCCGCATCGCGCCGCGCGCATAGTCGGTGAACACGAGGAACGTGCCGCCATAGGGCACGAAGCCGCCATGCAGCGCGATGCCGTTCATCGCCGCCGCCATGCCGTGTTCGCGGATGCCGTAATGGATGTAACGGCCCTTGAACCGGCCGGGAGCGATCGACTCCAGCCCCTTGGTGATCGTCAGGTTGGAATGGGTGAGGTCCGCCGAGCCGCCGACCGTCAGCGTCGTCGCCGAATTGATCACGCCGAGCGCCATTTCCGACGCCTTTCGTGTCGCAACCTTCGTCGCCGCCTCGACATGCGCCTTGCGGAAGGCGGTCAGGCCGCGTTTGAGCTGTGCCGGCATTTCGCCGCTCAACGCCGCTTCGAAGGATTTGCGCCGCGAGCTTTCGGCAAGGCGCTGTTCCCAGGCAAGTCGCTCCTCACGGCCCCGCGCGGCAACCGCGCGCCACGCCCCGACGACATTCTCCGGCACCACGAAGGGCTCATGCGCCCAGCCGATATTGGCGCGCGTCGCGGCGATTTCATCGGTGCCGAGCGGCGCGCCATGGGTCTTTTCCGAACCCTGCATGTTCGGCGCGCCCTTGCCGATCAGCGTGCGGCAGGCGATCAGCGATGGCTTTCTCGATTTGCGCGCCTTCTCAATGGCTTCGGCGACAGCGTTCATGTCGTGGCCATCGACGCGCTGAACATCCCAGCCGGCCGCCTTGAAACGCGCCGGCTGGTTCATCGAGGTGGACAGAGAGGTCGGTCCATCGATGGAAATGTGATTGTCGTCCCAAAGCACGATCAGCCTGCCGAGCTTCAGGTGGCCCGCGAGGTCGATCGCCTCATGGCTGATGCCTTCCTGCAGGCAACCGTCGCCGGCAATGACATAGGTATGGTGATCGACCAGCTTCGCGCCGAAGCGTGACGCCATCATCCGCTCCGCGATCGCCATGCCGACGGCGGTGGCGATACCCTGCCCCAGCGGCCCGGTCGTCGTTTCGATACCGAGCGCGTGGCCGTATTCGGGATGACCTGCCGTATGGCTGCCGAGCTGGCGGAACTGCTGCAACTGCTCGATCGGCATGTCGGCATAGCCGAGCAGATGGTGGATCGCATATTGCAGCATCGAACCGTGACCGGCCGACAGGACGAAGCGGTCGCGATCCGCCCAGTCCGGCTTCGACGGATCGAGCTTCATGAATCGGTTGAACAGCACCGTCGCCGCGTCGGCCATGCCCATCGGCATGCCCGGATGGCCGGAATTGGCCTTCTGCACCGCATCCATCGCCAATGCGCGGATGGCGTTCGCCATGTCGCGTTCATCGACACCGGATTGCGGCTTTGCGGTCGCCTGGATGTTCATCATGTCCTCCTCGGCCGTGCGATCAGGATGCGCGGCGCTTCAGATCCATCAGCTTGTGGATCAGCGGCGTGAAAATGAGCTGCATGGCGAGATCGAGTTTCTCGCCCGAGCAGACGATGGAATTTGCGCGCGACATGAAGGCGCCGTCGAGCATGGACAGCAGATAGGGAAAATCGATGCCGCGCGGATTGGCGAAGCGGATCACCAGCATCGATTCCGATGGCGTCGGGATCCAGCGCGCGACGAAGGGGTTCGACGTATCGACCGTCGGCACGCGCTGGAAGTTGATGTTGGTCTCGGAAAATTGCGGGCAGATATAGCGCGCATAGTCCGGCATCCGGCGCAGGATCGTGTCGGTGACTGCCTCGGTGGAATAGCCGCGCAACGACTTGTCGCGATGGATCTTCTGGATCCACTCCAGATTGATCACCGGTACGACGCCGATCTTGAGATCGATATGTTTCGGCAGATCGATCGCACCCGTCTTCACGCAGCCATGGAGGCCTTCGTAGAAAAGGACGTCGCTCGGTTGCAGGTCCGCCCAGTCGGTGAAGGTGCCCGGAGGCGCGCCGTAGATTTCGGCTTCCTTGTCGTCATGGACATAGTGCCGGGTCTTGCCCGTTCCCTTGCGGCCATATTGCTCGAACACCGATTCCAGGATTTCGAGTTCGTTGGCTTCCGGACTGAAATGGGAAAAATGGTCGTTGCCCTTGGCCTCTTCCTCGGCGACCTTTTCCTTCATGCCGGCGCGGTCGTAGCGGTGGAACGCGTCGCCCTCGATGAAGGCGGCGGTGACGCCCTCGCGCTTGAAGATCTTCTCGAACGTGTCCTTGATCGTCGTGGTTCCGGCGCCGGAGGAGCCGGTGATGGCGATGATGGGATGCTTGTGCGACATGGGTGGTCTCGGTCTTCTCAATCAGGCGCGGAACAGGCCGCGATTGGCGAATAGCGGGTGGCGCGTGCCGATCGCCGACGGGTCGGTGTGGTAGCGGGCGATCTTCTCGACCTCCTTCTTCGAGCCGAAGACCAGCGGGGTGCGCTGGTGCACGTCGCCCGGGACAAGATCGAGGATGCGGGCGCCGCCGTCGGTCGCCGCGCCGCCGGCCTGCTCGATGAGCAACGCGATCGGCGCGGCCTCGTAGATCAGCCGCAACCGGCCGAGCGAATAGCCCTTGCGGCTGTCGCGCGGATACAGGAACACGCCGCCGCGGATCAGGATGCGGTAGGTGTCGGCCACCAGCGACGCGATCCACCGCATGTTGAAATCCTTCTCGCGCGGACCGTCCATCCCGGCGAGGCAGTCGTCGATATATAGCCGGGTCGTCTCGTCCCAGTGGCGGTAGTTCGACATGTTGATGGCGAACTCGCTGGCCATCGGCGCGACCGTGACCGAGGAATAGGCCTCGACGAATGTGCCGAGCCGGCTGGAAAAGACGAAGATACGCGTGCCGTTGCGCTTGGTCAGAACCAGCGCCATTTGCGGCCCGTAGATGAAGAAGCCGGCGGCAAGCTGTTCAGACCCCGGCTGCGCAAAGGTTGTCGCGGCGTCTTCCCTGCGCGGCACGATCGAGAAGATCGTTCCGATCGAGACATTGGTATCGATGTTCGATGAGCCGTCGAGCGGGTCGATTGCGACCGCGATCTTCGAGTCCGGATTGATCGCAACGGGATTGGCGAGTTCCTCGGAGGCATAATAGCCGATGCCGGCCTTGCGCGCTGCGTCGAGGAACAGATTGTCCGCATGGACATCAAGTTCCTTCTGGGTATCGCCGCCGGCATTGGCGTTGCCCCGCGTGCCGGCAAAAGCGGCGCCCAGCGCGCCCTCATTGATTGACTTGCGAACGAGGATGGCGGCCGCCGCAAAGGCGCGCACGGTCTCGGCGATCTGAGCCTTCACCGGATCGTTGGTCGCGGTAAATGTGTTGAGATGCGCGTCAAGCGTCGCTTGAGTCATGTCCGATCCTCCCGTCAGCGGCGTGGCCTGGCCGGCACCGCGTGACGACGGGATGGGGGAACGACGGGGATTAGTAAATTTTATTTTCTTTATTTTTGCAGTAAGAAAATCTAACTTACAGACATGCTGAACCTCACGTTTCGCCAGTTGCGCTCGCTGCTCGAAATCGAAAAGAGCGGGAAAATATCCACTGCCGCCAATAGCTTGGGGCTAACCGGCCCGGCCGTGACACTGCAGCTGAAACAGGCGGAAGAGGAAATCGGCCTGCCGCTCTTCGACCGCACGCCGGAGGGGATGCGTCCGACTGCCGCAGGCCATGCCGCGCTCGACGCAGCCCATGCGGTCCAGGAAAGGCTGCGCCTGCTGGAGGAGGAACTGACCGCCTTCAAGGGCGGCAAGCGCGGGACGTTGAAACTCGGCGGCGTCTCGACCGCGAAATACTTCACGCCGCGCCTGATCGCTGCCTTCCAGAAGACCAATCCTGACATCGATATCGAACTGTTTATCGGCAATCGCGCGGACACGATCGAGGCGCTGCGCCACCAGGAGATCGACATCGCCTTGATGGGGCGGCCGCCGCGCGATATCGCCGTCGAGGCGGTGATGTTCGGCGATCATCCGCTCGTTATCATCGCCCCGCCGGATCATCCCCTCGCCCGCAAGCGCGATATCTCCAAGGAGGACATCGCGGCCGAGAAGTTCCTGGTGCGCGAAGCGGGATCGGGAACGCGGATCTCGCTGGAGATCTTCTTCGCCGACGTTCCCGGAAAGCTCGATCAGTTGGGTGTCGAGATGGGATCGAACGAGACGATCAAGCAGGCCGTCATGGCGGGGCTCGGCATCGCCTTCATTTCCGCCCACACGATCGAGCAGGAACTGCAGCTCGGCCGGCTTGTGATCCTCGACGTCGAAGGCATGCCGATCCGCCGGCAATGGTTCGCGGTTTCGCGCTCCGACCGGTCACGGTCGCCCGCCATGAGCATCTTCGAGAACTTCCTGACCCGCGAGGGCGCACAATATTTGCCGCTCGTTCCCAAGACCTATCCGGCCGAAATGATCGGCAGCTACGACGTTCTGCCGCTCAAGCGGTAGAGCCTCCAAGGGATCAGGAAAACAGCGCCTGCCCCATCGGCGAATGCGCCGACGCGAGCCCGTCGATGACGTTGAAATGGTGCCGGTCCGGCTCCTCCACCGCATCGGTCGCAAGGCCAAGGCCGCGCCAGACATTGGCGAGCAACGCGTTTTGCCGCACGAATTCGGACCGCTCATTGGCGCCGACCCAGCAGATCACCGGCACGTCGACCGCGGGCGCCAGCAGCGCCGGGCTTTCGGATTTCGCCTCCGCCTCGTCGAGCCCGATCGTGTCGTTCAATTGCGTCCGCAGCATCGGCCGCAAATCGTGGACACCGGAAATCGACATGACCCGCTCGATGCGGGCGAGCACCGGTTCCGGCAGCCCGGTGCCGCCGCAAATGAGCCGCGTGACGATATGGCCGCCCGCCGAATGGCCGGCAAGCCGGATCGGCCCCTCGACCTGCGCCGCGGCGAGCGTCACCGCCTGCGCGATACTCTGGGCGATCTCGCGCACATGCACTTCCGGGCAGAGCGGATAGGACGGCATCGCGACGGCCCAGCCGGCGGCGACGGCCCCCGCCGCCAGATGCGACCAGTAGGACTTGTCAAAGCGGATCCAGAACCCGCCATGGACGAAGACGAAGAGGCCTTTCGGCGTCTCTTTCGGCAGGAACAGGTCCAGTTTTTCGCGCGCATGCTGGCCATAGGCAACATCGAGCCGGGCGTTCTTGCCCGCCAGCCTTCGAAAATCAGCGGCCGGCCCGACCCAGGCGTCCGGCCATCGGTCGCCACCGGGGATATTCGCGCCATTCGCATAGGCATCGTCCCAGTCTTCGACGCGGAACAGTGTCATGAGTATCTCCTAAACCCCCAGATAGCGGGCGGTGATGTCTTCGGTAAGACCGTCGGGCGTGCCGGACCACACCGTCGCGCCCTTTTCCAGCACGACGCAGCGATCGACCGCCGACGCCAGTTCTCGGAGCGACTTGTCGACGACGAGGATCGACAGCCCCCTCGCCTTGAGATCGCGGATCGCGGCCCAGATTTCATGCCGCACGACCGGCGCAAGGCCTTCCGTGGCCTCGTCGAGGATCAGCAGGCGCGGATTGGTCATCAGCGCCCGCCCGATCGCCAGCATCTGCTGTTCGCCGCCCGACAGAAGCGCCGCCTTCTGCCCCAGCCGCTCGCCAAGACGCGGAAACAGGCGCGTTACCGCCGCGATGTCCCAGTCGCCCGCCCGGGCCGCCGACAGCAGGTTTTCCTCGACGCTGAGCGGCGCGAAGCAGCGCCGCCCTTCCGGAACCAGCCCTATCCCCGCCCGTGCGACACGGTGGGAGGATTGCGTCCCCAGATCGCGGCCCGCGAACCGGATCGTGCCGCCGGCGTGCCGCAGCATGTGCATGATCGCGCGGATGGTGGTCGTCTTGCCCATGCCGTTCCGGCCCATCAGAGCGACCGCCTCGCCGTCATTGACCGCCAGATCGACGCCGAACAGCGCCTGCGACTGGCCGTAAAAGGCGGTGACGCCCTGCAATTCGAGGAGCGCGCTCATGCGTCCTCTCCGAGATAGGCGCTCTGGACATCCGGATTGTTGCGGATGTCGTCGACGCTGCCGGTTGCGATGACGCGTCCGTAGACGAGCACGGATATCCGGTCCGCAAGCGCGAAGACCGCGTCCATGTCGTGTTCGATCAGCAGGATCGGCGCTTCGTGGCGGAGATCGGAAAGGATCGCCGTCAGCTCCACCGATCCTTCCGGCCCGAGACCCGCCATCGGCTCGTCCAGCAGAAAGGCGCGCGGCTTCATCGCCAGCGCCATCGCCAGTTCCAACCTGCGTCTCTCGCCATGCGACAAGATCGAGGCCGGGATGCTCTCGCGGCCTTTCAGGCCCACGCGCGCCATGTGTTCCCGCGCCGGCCCGGTCAGCGCGGCATCGGCGAGCGCCGGCCGGAAGAAGTGGAACGTCCGGTGGCTCGCGCCCTGCACCGCCAGCATGACGTTCTCCAGCGCGGTGAGATCCGGGGCGACGGAGGAAACCTGAAACGTCCGGGCAAGACCCCGGCGGGCCCGATCGGCCACCGTATCGCCGGCAAGATCGTGCCCGGCAAAACGGATCGTCCCCGTATCCGGCTGAACGTCGCCGCATATCTGCTTGATCAGAGTCGACTTTCCGGCCCCGTTCGGGCCGATCAGCGCATGGATCTCGCCCGGCATCAGATCGAGATCGATGGCGTCGCTGACGGTCAACGCGCCGAACCGCTTCGTCAGCCCGCGGATCTCGAGGATCGGCTCAGCCATGGCGCGACCTCCGTGTCAGGACCCCGATCAGGCCGCCATGGGCGAAGAGAACGACGAGAAGCAGGAGAAGCCCGAGCAGGAACTGCCAATATTCGCTGACGCCGCCGAGATTGTGTTCGAGCAGGATGAACAGCGCCGCTCCGGCAAGCGGCCCGAAATGCCGCCCGACCCCGCCGAGGATGACGAAGACCATGATTTCGCCGGATGTCTGCCAGGACAGCATGGACGGGCTGACGAAACGGTTGAGATCCGCGTAGAGCGCGCCGGCAAGACCGGTGATCATGCCGGATATGACGAAAGCGGCGAGCCGCAGCCGGTAGGGATCGATGCCGACGCTGCGCACCCGCTCGGCATTCTGCCGCGCCCCGTGCAACGCCAGCCCGAAACGCGACCGCGACAGCATCGCGGAGAACAGCGCCGCAGCCAGGAACCAGCCGAAACAGATCGCGAAGAACTGCAGCGGATCGAGCGTGTTCAGGCCAGGAAACGTGTCGCGCACATAGATCGGCAAACCGTCCTCGCCGCCATAGGCGGGCCAGGAAATGGCGAAATAGAAGACCATCTGCGCAAAAGCGAGCGTGATCATGATGAAATAGACGCCGCTCGTGCGCAGGCTGAGCACTCCGATCACCAGCGCGGCAAGGCCCGATGCAACGATCGCCACCGGCCAGATGATCAGCATCTGCTGGGTGCCGTCGAGGGCCAGCGGCCAGGTCATCAGCGGCTCGTAATTCTGCGCGTGGCTGGCAAGAATACCGGCGGCATATCCGCCGATCCCGAAAAAGGCGGCGTGACCGAAAGAAACCAGCCCGCCATAGCCCAGTGCGATATTCAGTCCGACGCCGGCCAGCGCGAAGATGGCCACCTTGGTCGCCAGCGTGACGATGAAGGGCTCGCCCATCGCATTCGCCGCGAACGGCACTGCGAGAAGCAACGCGACGAGCGCGAGATTGACCGTCCATTCCCGAAACATCAGCTCGTCGTCCCGAACAGGCCGCCCGGGCGGACCACGAGTACAGCCGCCATCAGGATATAGATCAGCATGGAGGCAAGCGCCGATCCGACCGCTGTCGCATCCGAGGGGTTCATGAAGGTGTGGAAGGCGACCGGCAGCAGGAAGCGGCCGAGCGTATCGGTGATGCCGACGAGAAGCGCGCCGATAAAGGCGCCCTTGATCGAACCGATGCCGCCGATGACGACCACGACGAAGGCGAGGATCAGCACCGGCTCGCCCATGCCGACCTGTACGGACTGGATCGTGCCGACCAGCGCGCCGGCAAAACCGGCGAGCGCCGCGCCGAGCGCGAAAACCGCCGTGTAGAGGAGCTTGATGTCGACGCCGAGCGCCGCGATCATCTCCCGGTCGGCCTCGCCGGCCCGGATCTGGATTCCGAGCCGCGTCTTTCCGATCAGGAGGAAGAGGCCGATCGCGACCGCGATCCCGGCGACGATGATCGCCAGACGATAAAGCGGATATTCAATCCCGCCGGGCAGCAACACGGCGCCGGAGAGCATGGGCGGCACGTCGAGATAAAGCGGAAAGGAGCCGAACAGCCAGCGCGTTCCTTCCGAGAACATCAAAATCAGCGCGAAGGTCGCCAGAACCTGATCGAGATGCTCGCGCCGATAGAGGCGCCGTATGACGACGATCTCGACAATGGCTCCGGCCAATGCCGCGGCGATCAGGCTCGCCACCAGCCCCAGCCAGAAGGAGCCGGTCGCGGCGGCCACCGCCGCGCAAGCGAATGCGCCGACCATGTAGAGCGAGCCATGGGCGAGATTGATCAGCCCCATGACGCCGAAGATCAGCGTCAGCCCCGCCGCCATGAGGAACAGCATGACGCCGAATTGCAGCCCGTTCAGGGCCTGCTCGATCAGAAGGGCTGCGCTCACGACGCGATCCGGGAACGACGGGAAGAAAGCAGGCCGCGCGACGGCGGCCTGCGGATGTGATTGTTACATCTTGCAGTCGGCTGCGTATGCGTCCGCGTGATCGGTCAGCGCGGTGCCGATGATCTTGTTGGTCAGGACATCGCCCTCCTTCACGACCTCACGGACATAGATGTCCTGGATCGGATGGTGGTTCGGACCGAAGGAAAACTTGCCGCGCACGGAATCGAAATCGGCAGCTTCCAAAGCGGCACGGAACGCATCGGCGTCAGCGACGTCCGCCTTAGCCATCGCCGACAGGAGCAGATTGGCCGTGTCATAACCCTGGCTGGCATAGAGCGAAGGCAACCGGTCATATTCGGACTGGAAGCTCTCGACGAACGCCTTGTTGGCAGCGTTATCGATATCCTTCGACCACTGCGACGTATTCTTTACGCCCAGCGCCGCATCGCCGACCGCCTGCAGGATGGCCTGGTCGAATGAGAAAGCCGGGCCGACCAGCGGAATGTCGACGCCGGACTGCGCATATTGCTTCATGAAGGCGATGCCCATGCCGCCCGGAAGGAAGAAGTACACGCTGTCGGCGCCGGAGGCGCGAATTTGCGCGATTTCAGCGGCGTAGTCGGTCGCGCCGAGCTTGGTGTAAACCTCGTTGGCGACGTCGCCCTTGAAGAAACGCTTGTAACCCGTCAGCGCGTCCTTGCCTGCCGGATAGTTGGGTGCGAGGATAAAGGAATTCTTGTAGCCGGCATCGCTCGCATAAGCGCCGGCCGCCTCGTGCAGATTGTCGTTTTGCCACGCGACGTTGAAATAGTTCTTGTTGCAGCCCTTGCCGGCCAGCGCGGACGGGCCCGCATTCGGCGACAGGTAGAACTTGCCCTGCGCCACCGTCGACGGCACCACGGCCATGGCGAGGTTCGACCAGATGATGCCGGTCAGAACATCCACCTTCTCGGACTGGATCATCTTGTCGGCGAGCTGAACGGCGACATCCGGCTTCCTCTGGTCGTCCTCGATCACCAGTTCGACATCGGTATTGCCGGAATTCTTGATCGCCAGCATGAAGCCGTCGCGCACGTCGATGCCGAGCGAGGCGCCGCCGCCGGAAAGCGTGGTGATCATGCCGACCTTTACCGGTTCGGCGATTGCCGCCGAGGTCATGCCGAGAACCGCGAGCGCGGCCAGCGATTTTGCGATGAGTTTCATGTGATCTCCCTCCAGTGATGTAAAAAGACCCGCACCGGAACCGGTGCGGGTCGGAAACTTCTGCTCAGAACGCCTTGAAGGTCAGCGTCGTCAGCGATCGCGAGATGCCTTCGATGTCGAGAATATGGTCGTTGACATATTTGCCGATATCCTCGCCCGCAGGGACGTAGAGTTTCATCAGCAAATCGTAGTCGCCGCTTGTCGAATAGAGTTCGGATGCGATTTCGCGCTCATAGACCTTGTCGGCGACCTTGTAGGCCTGGCCCGGGCGACAACGCAGTTGAACAAACACGCAATTCATCGAACGCTTCCTCCGACACGATCCGGCACGGCTAGATTTCCGGCCCTTCACTCCTAAAGAAAACGCCTTCGAGATCAAGGCCAAACGGACAAGCGGGCATTTCCCGGAAGGTCGGGAAATGCCTGTTCGCCTAGTCGAAAACGATCGACGGGGCCGCCTGTTGAGCCGTGCCGGCGCGTTCCCAAACGGTCCGGGCGATCGCCCGATAGGCCTCCGCATGCGGGCTGTCCGGGGCGGACACGACGATCGGTTCGCCGGAATCCGAAGTCTCGCGGATCTTCATGTCGAGCGGAATGCCGCCGAGGAACGGCACGCCGATGCGCTCCGCCTCCTTCTGTGCACCGCCATGACCGAAAATGTCGTGTTGCGAGCCGCAGTCCGGGCAAACGAAATAGCTCATGTTCTCGACGATGCCGAGCACGGGCACTTCGACCTTGCGGAACATGTTGAGGCCCTTGCGCGCATCGATCAGCGCCAGGTCCTGCGGCGTAGACACGATCACCGCGCCGGCGAGCGGAACGCTCTGCGCCATCGTCAGTTGGGCGTCGCCGGTGCCCGGCGGCATGTCGACCACCAGCACGTCGAGTTCGCCCCACGCGACTTCCTTCATCATCTGGTTGAGTGCCGACATCACCATCGGCCCGCGCCAGATCATCGGCGTGTCTTCCTCGACGAGGAAGCCCATCGACATGACCTTGACGCCATAATTCTCCATCGGCTTCAGCGTGCGCCCGTCAACGGTCGACGGCTGGCCGGAAATATGGAGCAGGCGCGGCATGGACGGCCCGTAGATATCGGCATCGAGAATGCCGACCTTCAGGCCGATCGATTTCAAAGCCAGAGCGAGATTGACGGCGGTCGTCGACTTGCCGACGCCGCCCTTGCCGGATGCGACCGCGATGATCGCGCCGATGCCGGGAATGCCCGCCGGCTTGCGCGGCCCGCCCCCGCCCTGCGGCGGCGCCTGGCGCGCCGGCTGCGGCGACGGCTTCGGTTGCGGATTGGGCGTGCCCGCCTTCTTCGCGGCCGTCAGCACGACACCTGCCTTCGACACACCGTCGACGCCGAGCGCCGCCCGTTCGGCCGCTTCGCGCAGCGGCTCCAGTTCCTCGGCGCGATCCGACGGCACGGTAATCGAGAAGAACACCTTGTCGCCCGACACGACGATATCCGACACAAGTCCGAGATCGACGATATTGCCGGTGAGATCCGGTCCCTTGACCCGCTTCAATTGCTCCAGAACGAGGTCTTTTATGGCCAATGATTTTCCCCTTTGGTCTGGCAGTTCCTACCGCAGATAGGCGATTTGGCGCTGCCATCCAATGGGGGAAGCACGAAGGCGGACCGTTTTCTCAGTCGGGCGCCGCGCCTTCGCTGACGGAAGGCTTGCCGGCGAAGCCCGCCAGGATGCTTTGCGGCGTAATGACGCCGATCTGCGCTCCCTCCCGCATGACGCGCAAAGGCTGATCGTTGGACAGGAAAATATCCATGATCGCGGCAACGCTGGTGTCGAACGTCACGGCCTGCGCATCCTCCGGCAACTCGCCATCCACCATCACGTCTTCGGCGCACAGAACGCCCAACGGATTCATATGCGCGACGAAGTCGGCGACATACTCGTTTGCGGGATTGCGGATGATGTCCTGCGGCGTACCGCACTGGACGATCCTGCCGCCTTCCATGATGGCGATGCGCCCGCCGAGCTTGAAGGCCTCGTCGAGATCGTGGCTGACGAAGATGATCGTGCGTTTCAGATTGGCCTGCAGTTCCAGCAATTCATCCTGAAGGCGCGAGCGGATCAGAGGATCGAGCGCCGAGAAGGGTTCGTCCATCAGCAGGATCGGCGCTTCGGTAGCAAAGGCCCGCGCCAGGCCGACGCGCTGCTGCATGCCGCCGGACAGCTCGCTGACCTTGCGGTCGGCCCATTCGCTCAGGCCCACGAGATCGAGTTGTTCGCGGGCCTTTTCCTCGCGCTGCTTCTTCGGCATGCCGCCCAGTTCCAGGCCGAAGGCGACGTTTTCCATCACGTCGCGCCACGGCAGCAGCCCGAATTGCTGGAAGACCATCGCAACGCGGGACAGGCGCATCTCGCGCAATTTCGCCGGATCGGCCGAGGTGATGTTGGTCATGCCGGAGCCGTCATTGATGGACACCGAACCGCGCACGACCGGATTGAGACCGTTGACGGCTCGAAGGAGGGTCGATTTTCCGGAGCCGGACAGCCCCATCAGGACGAGAATCTCGCCCTCCTCCACCTCGATCGAGCAATTGTGCACGCCGAGAACCTGATCGGTTTCAGACTGGATTTCCGAGCGGCTCTTGCCCTCGTCCATCAGCGGCAGAGCCGATTTCGGATCGGAGCCGAAGACGATGCTCACATTGTCGAAGACGACAGCCTTGCTCATGTCCGGTCCTTTCCCATGTGCAGCATGCGATCGAGGATGATGGCAACCACGACGATGATGAAACCGCTCTCGAAGCCAAGAGCCGTATTGACCTGACCGAGCGCGCGCATGACCGGGACGCCAAGCCCGTTGGCGCCGACCAGCGCCGCGATGACCACCATCGACAGCGACAGCATGATGGTCTGGTTCAGACCCGCCATGATCTGTGGCAGCGCATAGGGCAATTCGACCTTGACCAGCGTCTGCCAGCCTTTCGCGCCGAAGGCTTGCGCCGCCTCCAGCAGAGGTTTCGGCGTCGAGGCGACCCCCAGATAGGTCAGCCGGATCGGCGCCGGGAGCACGAAGATGACCGTGGCCAACAGTCCCGGCACCATGCCGATGCCGAAAAAGACGATCGCCGGGATCAGATAGACGAAGGTCGGCAGGGTCTGCATCAGATCGAGGATCGGCTGCATGAATTGATAGAGCCGCGGCCGGTGCGCCGCCGCGATCCCGATCGGCACGCCCACCGCCATGCAGACGAGGCAGGACGACAGGACGAGCGTCAGGCTTTCCGTCATTTCCTCCCAGTAGTCCTGGTTGATGATGAACAGGAAGCCGAGGAGTACCAGAAGACAGATCTTCCAGCTGCGCTGGAGATACCAGGTGAGAGCCACGAAAATGGCGACGATGACGAGCGGATGGGGGGTCTGCAGCAACCAGAGGATCGCGTCGATAAGCCGTTCGCCCCATTCGGCGAGGCCGTCGAAGAACCAGGAACCGTGATGTTGCAGCCAGTCGAAAACGGATTTCGCCGTCTTGCCGACCGGTATCTTGTGATCAGTCAGCCATTCCATGTGTCACCCCTCAGCGTGTTGGCCGCATGGCGCAGTTGGATCGGGTCCGGACGGCGGTGCGCCCGAACCGAAGGATTTTATGCTTTTTGCCTGAAATCAATCCGCCTGTGCGGCATTTCGCGGTCGTCAAAGAAAAAGGCCGGGCTCCTGGGAGCCCGGCCTGACAGGATCAGAGGCCGAATTCGGACTTCACGGCCGCGAGCCCCGGCTCGCCATCCTTGGTCGTCACGCCATCGAGCCAAGCGTCGATGACGTCCGGGTTAGCCTTCATCCAGGCCATGGTGGCATCGTCGGCATCCTCGCCATCGTCGAGGATCGCGCCCATGATCTCGTTTTCCATGGCGAGCGTGAACTTCAGGTTGGTGAGAAGCTTGCCGACATTCGGGCATTCCTCGACGTAGCCCTTGCGGGTCGTCGTGTAGACCTGGCCTTCGCCGCCGAAGAAGTCCTCGCCGCCGGGAAGATATTTCAGGTCGAAATTCGCGTTCATCGGGTGCGGCTCCCAGCCGAGAAACACCACCGGCTCCTTCTTGTCGTAGGCGCGGGCGACCTGCGCCAGCATCCCCTGCTCCGAGCTTTCGACGATCTCGAAATCCTTGAGATCGTATTTGTTTTCCTCGGTCAGCGAGACGAGATAGCCGTTGCCTTCATTGCCCGGCTCGATGCCGTAGATCTTGTTGTCGAGCTCGTCGGCGAACTTGTGGATGTCCGCATAGCTCTTCAGGCCGGCGTCCCAGGCATAGGTCGGCGTGGCGAGCGTGTATTTGGTGCCTTCGAGATTGACGGCGACCTGCTCGATCTCGCCGCTGTCGAGATAGGGCTTGATGGCGGCGTTCTGCGCCGGAATCCAGTTGCCCAGGAAGACGTCGACATCGTCCTTCTCGAGGGATGCGAAGGTGACGGGAACCGACAGGACCTTCACGTCCACGTCGTATCCGAGAGCCTCGAGGACCTGCTTGGTGGCCGACGTCGTGGTGGTGATGTCGGTCCAGCCCACATCCGAGAACACCACTTCGTCGCATTGGGCAAAGGCCATGCTCGTGCTTGCGGCCAGCGCAGCAAGAGTGGTCAGGGTGGACTTGGCAAAGGTCATATAGTCGCTCCTGTTGGGTTATCCGCCCGTTGCGGATTTTATTGATTGACGGGTCAATTAAAAGACAACTAGGGATGAATGGCAAGCGATGGTTGGAGATTAGGATGCCAAAGGTCGGAATGGAGGCGGTAAGACGGAGCGATCTGGTCGATGCGGCGATCCAGGAGATCGGCGCATCCGGGTCGCTGGAAGTGACGGTCAGCGCCATAGCGCGGCGCGCCGGCGTGTCTCCCGCGCTCGCCCATCACTATTTCGGATCGAAGGATCAGATCTTCCTTGCGGCGATGCGCCGTATCCTGACCGACTTCGGCACGGATGTCCGCAAGCGGCTCGACGGCGTCGACAATCCGGTGGAGCGCGTGCAGGCGATCATCGCGGCCAGTTTCGGCCCGGACCAGTTCGATCGCGAAATCGTCGCCGCGTGGCTGGCTTTCTATGTGCAGGCACAAAAATCGGCCCAGGCCGCACGTCTCCTGCGTGTCTATGCGCGAAGGCTGGACAGCAATCTCGTCTTCAATCTTCGCCAGCTGGTCAGCGAGGCGACGGCGCGCCAGATCGCCCAAGGCCTCGCCGCCCTGATCGACGGGTTCTACATCCGTCACGCGCTGCAGGAACACGTGCCCGATCGAGACGGCATGAAAAGCCTGGTCTGCGATTATCTCGAAATGTGTCTCGACAAAGAGAGGAGCAAATGAGTTCGGCGCCCAACATCCTGATCCTCATGGTTGACCAGCTGAACGGAACACTGTTTCCGGACGGCCCCGCCGACTGGCTCCACACGCCGAACCTGCGCCGGCTCGCCGATCGCTCGGTGCGGTTCGCCAACGCCTATACGGGGTCGCCGCTCTGCGCGCCCGGCCGCGCCAGCTTCATGGCCGGGCAGCTGCCGCGCCGAACCCGTGTCTATGACAACGCAGCGGAATTCGCCTCCGATATCCCGACCTACGCGCATCATCTGCGCCGCGCCGGATACCAGACCTGCCTGTCGGGCAAGATGCATTTCGTCGGGCCGGATCAGATGCACGGCTTCGAGGAACGCCTGACCACCGATATCTATCCGGCCGATTTCGGCTGGACGCCGGATTATCGCAAACCGGGCGAGCGGATCGACTGGTGGTACCACAATATGGGATCCGTCACCGGTGCGGGCGTCGCCGAGATCTCCAACCAGATGGAGTATGACGACGAGGTCGCCTACCACGCGGTGCGCAAGGTCTACGATCTCGCCCGCGGCCATGACAAGCGCCCGTGGATGCTGACTGTATCCTTCACTCATCCGCACGACCCTTACGTCGCGCGGCGCAAATACTGGGACCTTTACGAGGATTGCGAGCATCTCGAGCCCGAGATTCCAGCCTTCGACTACGAGGAGCAGGACCCGCATTCCAAACGCATTTTCGATGCGAATGACTGGCGCAATTTCGACATTACAGCCGATGACATCCGCAAGTCCCGGCGCGCTTATTTCGCCAATATTTCCTATCTCGACGACAAGATCGGCGAGATCCTCGATACGCTCGAACGGACCCGGCAGGCGGACAACACCATCATCCTGTTCCTGTCCGACCATGGCGACATGCTTGGCGAGCGCGGGCTCTGGTTCAAGATGACGTTCTTCGAAGGATCCGCCCGCGTGCCGCTGATGATCGCCGCGCCCGGGACGGCCCCTGCCCTCGTCACGTCGCCTGTCTCGACGATGGACGTCACGCCGACCATCTGCGACCTCGCCGGCATCGATATCGAGGAAATCGCCCCATGGACCGACGGCGAAACGCTCGTGCCGTCGCTGAACGGGGAGAAGCGGGCGACGCCGGTGCGCATCGAGTATGCGGCCGAGGGCTCCTACGCGCCCCTGGTCTGCCTGCGCCACGACCGCTGGAAATACGTCCATTGCGAGCTCGATCCGCCGATGCTGTTCGATCTCGAAAACGATCCGCGCGAGCTCAAAAACCTGGCAACCGAGCCGGACTACCAGTCGACGGCGGCGACGTTCGCCGAAGCGGTCAGACGGCTTTGGGACATGCAGGCCTATGACGCCGAGGTCCGCCAGAGCCAGGCGCGCCGTTGGGTCGTCTACGAGGCTTTGCGCAACGGTTCCTATTTCCCGTGGGATTTCCAGCCGCTGCAAAAGGCGTCGGAGCGCTACATGCGCAACCACATGGACTTGAACGTCGTGGAGGAAAACCAGCGTTTCCCGAGGGGAGAATGATGTCGCAACAGCCCGCAGCAAGCCATTTCGTCGACGGCAAACCGCTGGAGGATGCGTCCGGCAGGCCGATCGAGGTCATCTACCCGGCGACCGGAGAGGTGATCGCCACGCTCCATTCGGCGACACATGACGTCGTCGAGCGGGCGCTTTCGAGCGCCCTTCGCGCCCAGAAGGAATGGGCGGCGCAATCGCCGACGGAACGCGGCCGCGTTCTGCGGCGCGTGGCGGATATCATCCGCGAGCGCAACCGGGACCTCTCGGAGATCGAGACCCACGACACCGGCAAGCCGATCCAGGAAACCATCGTCGCCGACGCCATGTCCGGCGCGGATGCGCTGGAATATTTCGGCGGCATCGCGCCGACGATCGGCGGCGAAACGGTCGAACTGGGCGGCGATTTTTCCTATACGCGCCGCGAACCGCTCGGCGTCTGCGTTGGCATTGGCGCATGGAACTACCCGATCCAGATCGCCTGCTGGAAGGCCGCCCCGGCGCTGGCCGCCGGCAACGCCATGATCTTCAAGCCATCCGAGATGACGCCGCTTTCCGCACTGAAGCTGGCCGAAATCCTCATCGAAGCCGGTGCGCCGGCCGGCCTGTTCAACGTGGTGCAGGGCTTCGGCGATGTCGGCGCGGCGCTGACATCCGATCCGCGCGTCGACAAGATCTCGCTGACCGGTTCGGTCCCGACCGGCAAGAAGGTCTATGCGGGCGCGGCCGAGGGATTGCGCCATGTGACGCTCGAACTTGGCGGCAAATCGCCTCTGATCGTGTTCGGGGACGCCGACATCGAGAACGCCATCGGCGGCGCCATGCTCGGCAATTTCTACTCGACCGGCCAGATCTGCTCGAACGGCACGCGCGTTTTCGTGCATCGCTCGATCCGCGACCGCTTCGTGGAGCGTCTCGTCGAAAGGACGAACGCCATCCGCATCGGCGACCCGATGGACGAAGCCGTCCAGATGGGCCCGCTGATTTCGGCGGCGCAGCGCGAGAAAGTGCTGGGCTATGTCGAGACCGGCAAGAAGGAGGGCGCGACGCTCGAAATCGGCGGCGGGATCCCCTCCATCCAGGGGTTCGACACCGGCTTCTTCATCGAACCGGCGGTCTTCACCGGCGTCACCGACGACATGACCATCGCCCGGGAAGAAATTTTCGGCCCCGTGATGTCCGTGCTCGATTTCGAGGACGAGGACGAGGTGATCGCGCGCGCGAACGCCACCGAATTCGGGCTCGCGGCCGGCGTGTTCACCGCCGATTTCACCCGCGCGCACCGGACGATCGCGCAGTTGCAGGCCGGCACCTGCTGGATCAACGCCTACAATCTGACACCCGCAGGCATGCCGTTCGGCGGCGTCAAGGCGTCCGGGTTCGGCCGGGAAAACGCGGCGGCAGCCATCGAGGCCTACAGTCAGATCAAGAGCGTCTATGTCGGCATCCAACCGGTCGACAGCCCCTACTGACACGGCGGATGAGCATGGAAGCGGACTATATCATCATCGGATCCGGGTCGGCAGGGTCGGCCATGGCCTATCGGCTGTCGGAGGACGGCAAGAATTCCGTCATCGTCATCGAGGCGGGCGGCACGGATGTCGGCCCCTTCATCCAGATGCCGGGCGCCCTATCCTATCCGATGAACATGAAGATCTACGACTGGGGCTACCAGTCCGAACCCGAACCGCATCTCGGCGGGCGGCGCCTGGCGACCCCGCGCGGCCGCGTCATCGGCGGCTCGTCCTCGATCAACGGGATGGTCTATGTGCGCGGCCATGCCCGGGACTACGACCATTGGGCGGAGAGCGGCGCGACCGGCTGGGCCTATGCCGATGTCCTTCCCTATTTCAAGCGTCTGGAAAACTGGCACGACAGCGGCCATGGCGGCGACCCGGCATGGCGCGGCAGGTCCGGCCCGCTTCATGTCACCCGCGGCAAGCGCGACAACCCGCTGCATGCCGCCTTCGTGGAAGCCGGCAGGCAGGCCGGTTTCGAACTCACGGACGACTATAATGGCGAGAAACAAGAGGGTTTCGGCCCGATGGAACAGACGGTCTGGCAAGGCCGCCGCTGGTCGACCGCCAATGCCTATCTGAAGCCCGCCCTGAAGCGCCCGAACTGCACGCTGGTGCGCGGCTTTGCCCGCCGCGTCGTCTTCGACGGCAATCGCGCCACCGGCGTCGAGATCGAGCGCGGCGGATCGATCGAAACGATCTCCGCGCGCCGCGAACTGATCCTGGCCGCCTCGTCCATCAACACGCCGAAGCTCCTGATGCTGTCGGGCGTCGGCCCCGCCGGTCATCTGGCCGAACACGGCATCGATGTGGTAGCCGACAGGCAGGGCGTCGGGCAGAACCTGCAGGACCACCTGGAACTCTACATCCAGCAGGCGAGCACCCAGCCGATCACGCTCTACAAATACTGGAACCTGTTCGGAAAAGCCCTTGTCGGCGCACAGTGGCTGCTGACGAAGACCGGAGTCGGCGCCTCGAACCAGTTCGAAAGCGCCGCGTTCCTGCGCTCAAAACCCGGTGTCGACTATCCCGATATCCAGTATCACTTCCTGCCGATCGCCGTCCGCTACGACGGCAAGGCAGCGGCGGAGGGCCATGGATTCCAGGCCCATGTCGGCCCGATGCGCTCTCCGTCTCGCGGCGCGGTCACGCTCGCCTCGGGAGATCCGAAGGACGCGCCGAAGATTCTATTCAACTATATGAGCAAGGAGCAGGACTGGGCCGATTTCCGCCACTGCATCCGGCTGACGCGCGAGATTTTCGGTCAGAAAGCCTTCGATCCCTATCGCGGCAAGGAAATCCAGCCGGGCTCGTCCGTGCAGTCCGATGACGAGCTGAACGACTTCATTCGCGAACATGTCGAAAGCGCCTACCACCCTTGCGGCACAGCGCGGATGGGACGCGCCGACGATCCGAATGCCGTGGTCGACCCGCAATGCCGGGTCATCGGCGTGGAGGGATTGAGGGTCGCCGACAGCTCGGTCTTTCCGCGCATCACCAACGGAAACCTGAACGGACCATCGATTCTGGTCGGCGAAAAGGCGTCCGATCACATTCTCGGACGAACGCCTTTGGCCCCGGAGAACTCGGAGCCATGGATCAACCCGCGCTGGCGGGAATCGGACCGCTGACGCGGTCCGCTATCTTTGAAGGATAAGTGGCCTCAGGCCGCTTCGAGTTCGCTGTCGACGGTCTCGAACAGGCTCTTCAGATCGAGGAAGCAGACCATGTCGTCGCCGACCGGGACGATGCCCTTGGTCAGTTGCTTTTCCTCGTCGCTCATCACGTCCGGCACAGGCTGCATGTCTTCCGGCTTGACCGAGACCATGTCCGAGACGCTGTCGACCAGGATGCCGACGCCGCGGTCGCCCTCGTCGATGACGATGATGGCGCTCTGTTCGGTCGGGTCGATCGCCGGCAGGCCGAGGCGCAAGGCCATGTCGACGACCGGGATCACCTTGCCGCGCAGATTGATGAAGCCCAGCACGTAGTCCGGCGAATGCGGCAGCGGCGTAGCCTTCTGCCAGACGCGGATTTCCTTCACCGCCATGATGTCGAGGCAGAACACCTGATCGGCCAGCTTGAACGAGATGATCTTCAGCGTGGGTTCGGAGGAGTTTGTTTTTTCGTCACGCATTTGAGTTCTCCACACGTGGGAATTGATGCCGGAAACCGGAACCGCCGATGCCCTATTCCGTAACGGTAGAACCACGAATGGTCGCGAGGACGGACATGACGCGAGTTTCATCGCCTATCCCGCGAAGCGGGTGCTCGACATCATGTCGGTGCATCAATCGATGCGCAGGCTGAATTACGCGACCAGATACGCACGAAATTCCATAAGATTTTGTAAATGGCGCCCTGCGGAAACCGCAGGGATCGCCGGGTCGCCGCGCGCATTTTCCAAACGGATTTGAGGCCGCGCTGCCCGCCTATTTGGCGAAGACCACAGTCTTGTGGCCATTGAGCATGACACGGCGCTCCAGGTGCATCTTCACGGCACGGGCAAGCACGCGGCTTTCGATGTCGCGCCCGGCGGCAACGAAATCGTCCGCCGTCATCGAATGGCTGACGCGCTCGGTTTCCTGCTCGATGATCGGCCCCTCGTCGAGGTCCGGCGTCACGTAGTGCCCGGTGGCGCCGATCAGCTTGACGCCGCGCTCATGCGCCTGGTGATAGGGCTTCGCGCCCTTGAAGCTCGGCAGGAAGGAGTGGTGGATATTGATCACCATGCCGAACAGCCGGTTCGACAGTTCGTTCGAAAGCACCTGCATGTAGCGCGCAAGGACCACAAGTTCGGCGCCGGTTTCCTTGACGAGCGCCAGAAGCTTCGCTTCCTGCTCTTGCTTGTTGTCCTTCGTCACCTTCCAGACATGGTAGGGAATGCCTTCCATCTCCGCGGTTTGTCTCGAATCCTCGTGGTTCGAGACGATCGCGACAACTTCCGCGTCGAGCCAGCCGACGCGGATCTGGTAGAGGATATGCAGCATCGCATGGTCGAATTTCGAGACCATGACGATGATCTTCGGCCGTTGCGCCAGATCGGAAATCGACATCTTCATGCCGAAGCGATCGGAAGCCGGGCGCAATGCCCGCTCGATCCCGTCGCGGCCGACGCCGTCCGGAACCATGAAAGCAATGCGGAGAAAGAAGCGGTTCGTCTGCCGGTCCCAGAACTGGTTGGACTCGGCGATGTTGGCCCCGATCGCGGCCAGTTCCGTCGTCACGGCGGCGACGATACCCGGCTTGTCATCGCAGGTAAGGGTGACGACGAATTGATGCTCGTTCATGATGCTCGTTCCCGGTTCGGTTTGCGCCCTGCCGCGGCAGAAAGGATGGCTTGCGAATACACACGGAAAGCGAGGCGGTCACTCTCTCGAAATCGCCATCGGGCGTCGCACTTCAGCATAATAGTATTTTTCTCATATTATGAGAACATAACGCATGCAAGGGGACGAAGTCCTGCCGGTTTTTTGCATTTTTTTCCCAAGTTTTTGCAGGGCGATTTGCGCTAGAAGCGGATGACCGGGGACTTTTGGCAAGTCCGGCGGCAAAACTGATGACAGCCGGCCCGAAAACCGCTTCAAATGCGGCAAGGGCAATACGGGAGACAACATCCGAACCCGCGTGCACTTTCGGGCATGCACAAGGCTCCGCTTCGAGGCGGCCGGCTGATCAATAACACCCCGATCCAGAGGAGGAACTCATGAAAGCACTGAAACTGGCAAGCGCCGCCCTGTTCGGCGCCGCTGTCGCGCTGGCCGGCACGTCGATGGCGTCGGCCCAGGAATTCACCTTCAAGCTTCACCATCTGCTGGGCGCCAAGGCGCCTGCGCAAACGCAGATGCTCTAGCCCTGGGCCAAGCAGGTCGAGGAAAACTCCGGCGGTCGCGTCAAGATCGAAATCTATCCCGCGATGTCGCTGGGCGGACGTCCCCCGGAACTCGTTCAGCAGGTCCGTGACGGCGTCGTCGACCTGGTCTGGACCGTCAACGGCTATACGCCCGGCCTCTTCCCGCGCACGGAAGTCTTCGAACTCCCGACCGTCTACAAGAACGACCTGTCCGCCGCCAACCTCGCCATGTACGACATGTTCGAGAGCGACCTGAAGGAAGAGTACAAGGGCGTCGAGGTCATGTTCCTCCACGTCCATGCCGGTCAGGGCATCCACATGGCCAACAAGCTCGTCCGCAAGCCGGAGGATCTCGAAGGTACGAAGATGCGCATTCCGACCCGGACCGGCGCATGGATCATCGAGGCGCTCGGCGCGGCTCCGACGGCGATGCCGGTTCCCGAACTCCCGCAGGCTCTTTCCAAGGGTGTCGTCGACGGCGCCTTCATTCCGTGGGAGATCATTCCGCCGCTGAAGATCCAGGAACAGACGAAGTACCAGATCGAAGGCTACGAAAAGACCCGTTTCGGCAACACGACCTTCCAGGTCTCGATGAACAAGGCGCGCTGGGATGGCCTGCCGGACGACATCAAGAAGGCCTTCAAGGACGCATCCGGTCCGGAATGGTGGTCGAAGGTCGGCGAGATCTGGCGCGCTTCCGACGAGTTCGGCATCAAGGTCGCGACCGATGCCGGCAATGAGCACATCACGCTCACCGAAGAGGAAACCGCCGCTTTCGACGCGAAACTGGAGCCGATCGTTCAGCGCTGGATCGACGAAGTCACGGCCAGCGGCATCGACGGTGCGGGCCTCGTCGAAAAGGCACGCGCGGGCATCGCAAAGCATAGCAGCGGAATGTAATGTCCGACACAACGGCAACACAGCGGGCGGGGCTTGAAGGCCTCGCCCGCAAATCGATTATCGCCTGGGCCTTCTTCGGAGGCCTTGTCCTGTCGCTCGTCGTCGCCATCAACGTGATCTCGGTGATCGGCGGCGTCGTGTGGAAGCCGTTTCCCGGCGATTTCGAAATGACCGAAATCGGTGTCGCCGTGGCGGCCTTCGCGTTTCTGCCCTATTGCCAGATGGTCGGCGCGAATGTGACCGCCGATATCTTCACCTCGCGCGCACCCGACCGCCTCGTGGCGTTTTTCGGCGTTCTGGCGTCCCTGGTGGCCCTGTTCTTCAGCCTTCTGCTGCTGTGGCGCATGTATCTCGGCATGCTCGACCAGAAGGCCTACAATTACATAACGGCGATCCTGCAGTTTCCGCACTGGGTGGCTTATATCCCGATCCTTGTTTCGCTTGGTTTGCTCGCCGTTGCGGCGGTCATGACGCTCCTCGAAAACATCAAAGAAATTAGGAAGCGCTGAGCGATGGCCGATGCTCTCCTGACCGGCCTGACCGGCCTCGTCGTTCTTGTCCTGCTGATCGCGATCCGGATGCCGATCGCCTACGCCATGATCCTCGTGGGCGGCGTCGGCGTGACCCTGCTGAACGGCAGCGCCATCTTCATGAGCCAGTTGAAGACACTGGCCTATGGACAGTTCTCGATCTACGACCTCTCGGTCGTGCCGATGTTCATTTTCATGGGCGCGCTCGCCACCAGAGCCGGCCTCAGCCAGGACATGTTCCGCGCGGCGAACGCCTGGCTCGGCTGGCTGCGCGGCGGCACCGCAATGGCGGCCATCTCGGCCTGCGCGATTTTCGGCGCGGTCTGCGGATCGTCGCTGGCCACCGCGTCTACCATGGGCAAGGTCGCCCTGCCCGAGCTGAAGCGCTACAATTATTCCGGCTCGCTTGCGACCGGAACGCTCGCTGCCGGCGGCGTGCTCGGCATCCTCATTCCGCCCTCGGTGGTGCTGATTATCTACGCCATCATCGTGGAAGCGAACATCGTCACGATGTTCATGGCAGCGCTGCTGCCCGGCATCCTCGCCGTGCTGCTCTTCCTGCTGACCATCGCGATCTATGTCATCGTCTGGCCGAATGCCGGGCCGCGCGGCGGCTCGTCCAACCGCGAGGAATTCGTCAGCGCCACGCTCGGCGTCATCCCGGTTCTGATTATCTTCGTGCTCGTCATCGGCGGCATCTATGCCGGGCTCTACAATCCGACGCCCGCCGCGGCCATCGGCGTGTTTCTTGTCTGGCTCTATGCCGTCGTCCGCGGGCGACTTGATTTGACCGGGATGAAGGAATCTCTCTTCGAGACGGCCCAGACGACAGGCATGATCTATCTGATCCTGCTCGGCGCGGAGATGCTGAAGATCTTCATGTCGCGCGCCGGCGTTCCGCAGGTGACCGCCGAATGGATGGTCAATTCCGGCATGGAACCGATGACCGTGCTCATCCTGCTCCTTTTCGCGCTGATCCTGTTGGGCTGCCTGATGGACAGCCTGTCGATGATCCTGCTGGCGATCCCCTTCTTCTGGCCTGTCCTGATGGAACTCAATGGCGGCATCTACCAGGGCGCGGAAGGCGCAGGCTTCGGCATGAGCACCGAGGAACTCAAGGTCTGGTTCGGCATCCTTGCGCTGATTGTCGTCGAACTGGGGCTGATAACGCCGCCAGTGGGCATGAACGTCTTCGTCATCTCGGCGCTCGCAAAAGATACGCCCATGAGTGAAACTTTTAAGGGTGTTATGCCATTCTTCATCGCGGAACTGATCCGGGTGGCCGTCTTGCTGGCCTTCCCGGCAATAACGCTCTGGCTGCCAAGGCTCCTGAGCGGATAACGAGAAGAACAGGACCGGGGTTAGACAATGAAGCACACCGTTTCCGGTGACATCACGGCTGGCGGCGCGATCTTCACGCGCCTCAAGGCTCTCGGCGTCGACTATGTCTTCGCCAATTCGGGCACCGATTTTCCGCCGATCATCGAGGGTCTTGCCGAAGCAGCCGCCAAGAATATCGAGCTGCCGACGCCGATCGTCATCCCGCATGAGCACGCCGCGCTCGGCATGGCGCATGGATACTACCTGATTTCCGGCAAGGCGCAGGCGGTGATGCTGCACACCAATGTCGGACTCTCCAACGGTGCGACCGGCGCAATCAACGCGGCATGCGAGCAGATCCCGATGTTGCTGATGTCCGGCCGCACGCCCGTCATGGAAGGCGACCGTTTCGGCGCGCGCACCGTTCCCATCGGCTGGGGCCAGGAAATGCGCGACCAGACCGCGCTCGTCCGCGAAGCCTGCAAATGGGATTACGAGCTGAAATTCCCCGAGCAGATCGCCGGCCTGCTCGACCGGGCCCACGCCATCGCCAATTCCACGCCAAAGGGCCCGATCTATCTGTCGCTGCCCCGCGAAGTCCTGTGCGAGGCGACGCCCCGCGAGGGCCTGGAAGATCCGGCAACGATCCAGCCGGTGACCGGGGCACCCAATCCCTCCGACATCGAGACCGCCGCCCGCTGGCTGGCGGATGCGAAGAACCCGCTGGTCATCGCGCAGCGGGGCGCGGGCGACAAAAAGAGCTTCAAGGCTTTCGCCAAATGGGCGGAGGAATGGGGCATCGCTGTCTGCTCGTGGTGGGCGACGCATCTCGCCATCTCCACCGAACATCCCTGCCATGTCGGCTCCGACCCGGGCCCGTGGATGGAAAAGGCCGATGTCGTCGTCGTACTCAACTGTCTCGCGCCATGGTGGCCGGACAAGCACAAGCTTGCCGATGGCGCCAGGGTCATCAATATCGGCCCGGATCCTGTCTTCAGCCGCTTCCCGGTCCGCAACTTCCGATCCGACCTGACGATTGCCGGCGAAACGGCCCTGACGGTGCCCGCGCTGATCGAAGCCATGGCCCCGCTGAAACGCGATCCCGATGCGCTCTCCGCCCGCCGCGACCGGCTGGCGAAGGCCTCTGCGCAGAACCGCGGCGCCATCGTCGAGAAGGCCACGGACACGACGCGCGGCATCACCAAGTCCTATGTCAGCCACTGCCTCGGGAAGGCCCTGGAAGGCGTCAAATCGTCCGTCTTTTCCGAACTCGGCACCATCCTTGGCGCCATTTCGCGGGAGGACCACAATTCCTGGTTCCAGGAACCGCATTCCGGCGGCCTTGGCTGGAGCTTCCCGACCGCGCTCGGCGCGCAACTGGCCGAACCGGACCGGGTCTGCGTGGCCACGATGGGCGACGGGTCCTACATGTTCTCCAACCCGACGGCCTGCCACCAGATCGCCGAGGCGCTGGAACTGCCGGTGCTGATCGTGATCCTGAACAATGAGGAATGGGGGGCCGTGCGCGCCTCCGTCACCGGGCTTTACCCGTCAGGCTTTGCCTCGCGCGCCAACGAGATGCCGCTGACCGCGCTGAAACCGTCGCCGGACTTCACCAATGTCGCCGCGGCCAGCCGCGCCTGGGCGCGCAAGGTGACCGATCCGGACGAACTGCCGAAGGTGATTGAGCAGGCGCTGCGCGTCGTCCGCGAGAACCGCCGCGTCGCGCTTCTCGACGTCCGCGTCCTGCCCGACTGATCAGTATGCAACACATGAAAAAGGCGCCGGAAGCGATTCCGGCGCCTTGTCTTTTCGGTCTTGTCCGCTGGCTTAGAAGACCGGCGGGAACGGGCGGCCGCCGCGATCAAGCGTGATCCAGCGGGTCTCGGTGAAGGTCTCCATCGACCACTTGCCGCCATGCTTGCCAAGGCCCGACGCCTTGAAGCCGCCGAAGGGAACATGCGGCTCGTCATTCACCGGCGAGCAGTTGACGTGGCAATTACCCGTGTCGAGCTTGTTGACGATTTCCAGCGCCCTGCCCTCGTCCTCCGACATGACGCCGGCCGTCAGTCCGTATTCGCTGTCATTGGCGAGGCGCACAGCCTCCTCGTCGCTGCCGACCTTGAAGATCGAGCAGACCGGCCCGAACGACTCTTCCTGGTAGAGGAGCATCTCCGGCGTGACATTGGCGAAGACGGTCGGAGCAATGAAGCGGCCGTCGATATCGCCGCCGGCGAGAACCGTCGCGCCCTTGGCCTTCGCATCGTCGAAATGGCGCTTGATGCGCTCGGCGGCGCGGTCGTTGATCACCGGGCCAAGGATGTTTTCCTTCTTCGATGAATCGCCGACCGTCAGCTTCTTCACGCGCGGGATGAACTTCTCGACGAATTCGTCATAGATATCCTCGTGGACGATGACGCGTTCGACCGACATGCAGATCTGGCCCTGGTGCATGAACGCGCCAAAATTGGCGGCCTGCACCGCGCGCTCCATATCGGCGTCGTCGCAGACGATCATCGAATTCTTGCCGCCAAGCTCAACGCAGCATTTCTTCAGATGCGCGCCCGCCTTTGCGGCGATCTGCCGGCCGACCGCCGTCGATCCGGTAAACGAGATGCCCTTGACCAGCGGGTTCTCGATCAGTTCGTCGCCGACCGCGCCGACATTCTCGCGCGAGCAGGTGACGACGTTGAGAACACCCTTGGGAAGGCCCGCTTCCTCGAAGATTTCGGCCCAAAGCAGGCCGCCAATATAGGGCGTGTCCTCGGATGGCTTCAGCACGATCGTGTTGCCAGCGACCAGCGGGAAGAGGAAGCCGCGGCCGGTCAGGATCAGCGGGAAGTTCCAGGGACTGATCACCGAGACGACTCCCATCGGACGACGCACGGCCATCGAGACCTTGCCATATTCGGACGGCAGCACATCGCCGATCGAGCCGTAATTGGCCGCGGCAGCGGCCGGGAACAGTTCCGCCGTGTAGCCGGTCTCGAACATCGCCTTGCCGAACCAGCCGCCGCCCTCGGCCATCACGGCCTCGGCGATCTCCTCGCGGCGCTTCTCGAAGATCTCTCCCGCCTTGATCAGCAGGTGCGAGCGTTTCGTGAAAGGCATTTCCGACCATTCGCCGAATGCTTCATGCGCCGCCTCGATCGCGCGGCGCGTGTCTTCCACCGAAGCGTCCGGGATGTTGGCCCAGATCGATCCGTCGGACGGATTGTAGTCCGGGAAGGTTTGCGACTTGGTGGTCCAGCCACCGCCGATATACATGCCGTCCAATACGCGTGCCATATGCGCCTCCGTCTGTTGTCGTGTTCGTTCAGTCCGCCGCCTGCATCGCGGCCGCCTTGCGGGCGAGCTTTTCTGCCTTGCGGACGAGTTTCTCGGCCTTTTTCAGCATCTTCTTGCTGCTGTCCTTGCTCTTTTTCGCCTCAGCGCCGGCCGTGTCGTCGACACTGGCGATCAGTTTCGTCGCGGCGGACAGGTGGTTGTCGACGCGCATCGCCTCGACATGCTGACGCTGGATCCGCGCCGCCCGTGCAGCCATTTCCGCGGCCTGCAAGCTCAATTCATGCGCCTGGTTCGACATGACGATTGCATCTCCCTTGTTTGCCAGCGTTTCCGCCAGTGCATGCGCCGTCCCGTTGCCGGCCCCCGACGCGCCTGCCGGGACGTAAAACTGCCGATGCTCCGAACGAGCGCCGCCCGGCGCGTTGCTTTCAGCCGGCGTAGCGCCGCCATTGACGGCCGGAACCGTGCGGCCGCCACCGGTAGCGCCGGCCGGCACGTAGAATTGCCGGTGTTCCGCCCGGACCGCAGCATCGCCGGAAGACGACGCCACGGCTTGCGGGGCGTGAGAACCGTTCCCGGCGGCCCCGGCAGGGACATAGAACTGGCGATGTTCGGGCCGTGCCGCTGAAGCCGCAGCATCGTTCGCCGCGACACGAAGGGGAGCCACGGTTTCGGCCGCCGCCCCATTGCCCGCTCCGCCCGCAGCTCCCGCGGGAACGTAGAAACGCCGATGTTCGTCGCGCATGATCGCCTCCGATGGTGTTGTTTTCGCTGCAGCGCCGCCGAGATAAGCGGCCTGCACCGCGGGATCCTGCGCCAGTTCCGCGCCGGTCCCCTCGCCCGTGATATGTCCGTTTTCGATCAGATAGCCGCGATCGGCGATCGCCAGGCTCTGCTTGGCGTTCTGCTCGACCAGCAGGATGCCGACGCCTGTCTCGCGCACCGCTTTGAGCGACTTGAACAGGTCCTTCGTCAGCAGCGGCGACAGGCCCAGCGACGGCTCGTCCAGCATCAGGATCACCGGATTGGACATCAGCGCCCGGCCGATCGCGACCATTTGCTGCTCTCCGCCGCTCATGGTCCGCGCGATCTGGTTGCGCCGTTCGGCAAGGCGCGGAAACAGCCGCAGAACTTCGTCGCGCCGCATCGCCTCGCTGTCGCGCGCCTGCGGCCCGTAAGCGCCGAGCTGCAGGTTTTCGGCGACCGTCAGCTCTCCGAAGATACCGCGCCCCTCGGGCACCAGGGCGAGGCCCGCTTCGACGACCTTGTGCGGTTTCGCCTGCGTGATGTCCTGTCCGTTGATCAGGATTTGCGCGCCCGGTGCAGACCGCACCATGCCGCCGATTGCCTTCAACAGCGAACTCTTGCCGGCGCCATTGGCGCCCAGAATGACGCAGATTTCGCCCGCGGCGACGTTGACCGACACCTTCTCCAGCGCCCTATGCGCCCCATAGGCGACCGACAGGTTGCGAACCTCAAGCATCTTCCGTCCCCAGATAGGCGCTGACGACTTCGGGCTGAGACAGCACATCATGCACCGAACCGTCGGCGATCTTGACACCACTCGACATCACCACGCAGCGGTCGCAAAGCGAGCGGATCGCGTCCATCACATGCTCGACCATGATGATCGTCCGGCCATCCTCGCGCAGGTCGCGGATCAGCTCGATGCCAATCTTCAATTCGCTCGGATTGAGACCGGCCAGCCACTCGTCAAGCAGCAGCAGCCGCGGATTGGACGCAGACGAACGGGCCAAACTGATGAGCAGCGTTCGTGCCGGGCGCAGGTCAACACGTCAGGCGAGGCCGTCAGACTCGAAGGAAAAGACGGCATCTCCGAAGAAAAAGGCGTTTGACTTCAAGGAACTGCCGCAGGTGAAACAGCTGCAAATGCAGCGTGCCGCGGCGGACATGATGGGGATCGACAATCCTTTCTTCCGTCCGCATGACGGCCTGGCAGCCGGGACCACCCAAATGGATGGGCGGACCTACGACAACTTTGCGTCCTACAACTATCTGGGCCTCAATGGGCATCCGGAAGTAAACACAGCGGCCCAAGAGGCTATTAAAACCTTTGGCACCAGTGTTTCGGCTAGCCGGATTGTGGCCGGCGAACGGCCGCTTCATGGTGAGCTGGAAGACGCCCTCGCCCGCATCCATGGCGTTGAATCTTCCATCGTCATGGTCAGCGGACACGCAACGAATGTAACCACCATCGGCCATTTGATGCACAAGGGCGATCTCGTGCTGACAGATGCGCTGGTTCACAATTCGATTGCAGAAGGCGTGCGCCTTTCCGGCGCGACCCGGATCAACTTCCCTCATGACGATCTGGATGCGCTTGAAAAGCTGCTCCACGACAACCGCCACAAGTTTGAAAACGTCCTCATTGTGGTTGAGGGCCTTTATTCAATGGATGGAGACTTTCCGGATCTGAAGCGCATCGTCAAGCTGAAGCAGTCCTATGATGCCTGGCTGATGGTCGATGAAGCCCACTCCATCGGTGTTCTGGGGAAGACTGGCAAGGGAATTGCCGAGCATTTCGACATCGATCCGCAAGAGGTCGAAATGTGGATGGGCACCTTGAGCAAGACCTTTTCATCTTGCGGCGGCTATATCGCCGGCTCCCGTGCCCTGTGTGATTACCTCAAGGTAACCGCCCCCGGCTTCGTCTTTTCAGTTGGTCTCTCTCCAGCGCTGACGGCAGCCGCAATCAAGTCAATCGAGCTTCTTGAGCAGGAACCTGAGCGGGTCGCAAAGCTACAGAAGAACGGAGCACTCTTTCTGGAGCTCGCAAAGGAAGCCGGACTGAACACTGGGCCCAGTGCCGGCTACGCGGTGGTTCCCGTCATTGTCGGCGATTCTGCAAGTGCCGCAACGCTTTCCAATCGTTTGCTCGCAAAGGGTATCAATGCCCTGCCGATCATTTTCCCCGCCGTGCCTGAGAAATCAGCGCGCATTCGGTTCTTCATTACGAGCGAACATTCCGAAGACCAGATCCGGCG